>Ga0226835_1000143_pt1 | contig 126803 bp, 100 predicted proteins | sample LAC_MetaG_1_FD_163627 | JGI IMG/M metagenome (GOLD analysis project Ga0226835, IMG submission 163627) | Anaerobic ammonium oxidizing microbial communities from anammox membrane bioreactor (MBR) in UC Berkley, California, United States -... | ecosystem: Engineered > Bioreactor > Anaerobic >... | reverse complement strand
CGCCGCCAGCACGCCTTCCCACGAGTTCTGGTTGAAGCTCTTGTCGTTGATCTCCCCGACATCCGTCACCAGACCGATCGTCAGATCGCTCAGATCGTAGTCCTCGCAGGCGATGAGGTCTTTGACCGTAAATTCCTCTTCTCCCTCCTGGGCGACGACAGCCTGTGCCGCCATGAGCACGAGCATCAACACGAGTAACGATGTCAACAGCCGCTTCATATCCTTAATCTCCTTGAAGCATTCTATGCACGATTCTAAGGTCCGCAGACCCATCTATGAGTATAGCGGATCTTGGCTAAAATGTGAAAAAGGCCGCAGGACGCGCATCGCCAAGTCTGCTACAATCGCAGCATACAGGCAGCCGCGCGCCCGGCGCGGCTCAGGATGGTCTCACGCTCCTATGGACACGCACACCACCTCACAAGCTGACCACGCCGCCTATGTGCGCAATATGTTCGGGCGCATCGCGCGGCGCTATGACCTGATGAACCGGCTGATGACCTTCGGGCAGGATCGGCGCTGGCGACGCTACGTGGTCGAGCGGGCGGCGCTGCGCCCCGGCGCGTGGCTGCTCGACATCGCCACCGGCACCGGCGACATCGCCTTCGAGGCGCAGCGGCAGGTCGGTGACCTGCACATCGTCGCGGCAGATTTCACCCTGCCGATGATGCGCATCGGACAGCGCCGCGAGCGCTTGACCGCCGCTGACGGGCGGCGCCCCCTCTCGTGGCAGGCCGCCGATACGCTGCATCTGCCCTATGCCGCCCATACCTTCGACGCGGTGACAAGCGGCTACCTGTTCCGCAACGTGACGGACATCAGCGGGGCGCTGGCCGAGCAGGTGCGCGTGCTCAGGCCGGGCGGGCGGCTGGTCACGCTCGACACGACGCCGCCGCGCGGCCCGCTGCGCCCGCTGATCCGGCTCTATCTGCGGTGGATTATCCCGCTGCTGGGGCGCTGGATCACCGGGCAGGCCGACGCTTACCGCTACCTGCCAGAGAGCACGCTCGGCTTCAAGTCTGCCGAAGAGCTGGCCGCCCTGATGCGCGCGGCGGGCCTGGAGGACGTGGGCTGGCGTCGCTTCATGCTGGGCACGATGGCCGTTCACTGGGGCACCAGGCCGGGCGCGGGGCAGTAGGCAGCGATCAGCGGTCAGCAGTCAGCGATCAGTGAGTGATTGTCGGTGACCTTCCCTCTCTCCGACAAAGCCGGAGTGGGGACTGGGGGGTGAGGTCAACCGGCTTCTGGCGCGACACGGTTGCTCGTGTCACCACCGACAAATGGTAAACCCCTTATGGCCGGATTCCGTAGCCTACCCCTGCGTCGGGCGGGGCAAGCGCCGCGCCCCTCCCTGACAGGCGTCGCGCATCCCGGCCACCGCATGACGAGCACCGCTCTCTGGCGCTCCTTCCCCTGCCTTGCACAGCCCGATCGCGCATGTTACACTTCCGCCATCTTCTATACAGGCTGCCCGCGCGTTCACCTGCACGTACGCCCGGTTCCCATCACGCGGAGAGACACCATGCCCCCCCGTTCCCTGGCGCTCATGTGGCTGTTGGCGCTGATCGCGCTCGTCTTGCTCGCCGGCACAGCCGGACTTAGCCCGGCGCGCGCGCAGGCTGGCCCGGATGCAACCACCTTCCCCGATCAGCTCTATATGCGCTCCGGCCCCGGCACCGGGCACGCCGTCGTCGCCACGCTGCTGCGCGGGACGGCGCTGACGCTGCTGGCCCGTGATGACGTGCCCGCCAACGGGCTGTGGCTCTACAGCCGTACCGCAGACGGCACCGAGGGCTGGCTGCTGTCGGACTATCTGGAGATTCGCCCGGACTTGAATCTGGACGCCCTGCCGGTTCGCCCCGCCGAGGGCGAGCCTGCCGCGCCGGACGCGCCCGCGCCGGAAGCCCCGCCCGCCGCAGGCTTCCCAGAGGGCACGGGCATCCCCGCCCAGACAGCCGCCGAGGTGAACCTGCGCGTTGGCCCTGGCACGGGCTACCGCGTGATCACCACGCTGGCGGCGGGCGCGGCGGGGCTGGCCAAAGGCCGCGATGGATCGCTGGAATGGGTCTTCCTGAATGTGAGCGGGCAGGATGGCTGGGCCTATGCCGGCTACCTGCACCTGCTGTCCGGCGATGTGACCGCGCTGCCGCTGGTGACGACCCTCGTCAACGAGATCGCCACGCCGCTCACCGGCGAAGCGGCGGCGATCCCTGGCGGGGTGCCCATCCCGGTGACCAGGGGCGCAGGGTTGGCCGGCTTCGGCTATGGCGGCCACGTGGACAGCTTCGCCCGCCCCGACCTGATGCGCTACGCGGGCATGACCTGGGTCAAGCGGCAGATCCGCTTCACGCGCGGCACGCCGGGCGGTGTGGCCGCGGGGGCGATTGACCAGGCGCACGCCAACGGTTTCAAGGTGCTGCTGGGCATCGTTGGCAGCGCCGGTGACGTGATCCAGCCGGGCTACTTCGAGGACTATGCGCGCTTCGTCGGCGAGGTGGCCGCGCTTGGCCCGGACGCCATCGAAGTGTGGAACGAGCAGAACATTGACCGCGAATGGGCCAACGGCCACATTGACCCGGCCAGCTACACGCAGCTTCTCGCCCTGGCCTATAACGCGATCAAGAGCGCCAACCCCAACGTCGCCGTGATCAGCGGCGCGCCCGCGCCCACCGGCGCAGAGGGTCACTATGGCACGGCAGCAGTGTGGAACGACGACCGCTACGTGCGCGGCATGGCTGCTGCCGGGGCTGCTCGCTATATGGACTGCATCGGCGCGCACTACAACGAGGGCATTGTCAGCCCCGGTCAAAGCTCCGGCGACCCGCGCGGTGACTACTACACGCGCTTCTTCTGGGGCATGGTCAATACCTACTACAACGCCTTCGGCGGGGCGCGCCCGGTGTGCTTTACCGAGCTGGGCTATCTGTCGCCAGAGGGCTATGGGCCGCTGCCTGGTCACTATGCCTGGGGCGCAGATACCACCGTAGCCGAGCAGGCGCGCTGGCTGGCCGATGCGGTGAGTCTGGCTCGCAGCAGCGGGCGTGTCCGGCTGGTGATCATCTGGAACATGGATTTCTCCAACTACGGCGACGACCCGATGGCCGGGTACGCCATGATCCGGCCCGGCGGCGGCTGTCCGGCCTGCGACGCTCTGGCCGGGCGTTGAGCGGAAAGCGCAAAGGGGTGCGGCGTTTTGGGCGTGTGCAGAGGTCGCCCTGACAAGTTTTGCACGTGCCCTGGCCTTTTGCCCCGGCACTCACCAGCAGAGAGACTGTGCGCATGAGCGGCAACCCACCCGAAGACCGCCCCACCCCCGCTGAGCCATCGCGCCTGCCAGCGTCAGAGCGTCGCAAGCGGCCCTCGCGCCATCTGCCGGTCACGACGGTGACGCCGCAGTTCTCCGGAGAGCAGGAAGCCCCGCCGCCCGCCCCGTCCCGCCCAGGGCGACCCTCTCGCCGCCGCAGGCAGCGGCAAGGCTACGCGCGCGCCGCGCTGATCGGCCTGGCGCTGGCGCTCCCGCTGTTCCTGGTGGCGCTGCTGCTGCCGCCCTTCTCGCTGCTCGATGCGGCGGAGATCGCGGACAGCGTGCTGGGGAGCGAGGGCAGCGCGCCAGCGGGGACGCCGTCCGCCCCCGGCCAGCTCACGCTGACAGCAGACTCGCCGCGTATCGAGCGCGAAGGGCTGGCCGTCGCCGCCGCGCCAGGTGCGCTGAGCGCGTCGTTCGGGGTGCAGATCAACGCCCTGACGCCCGCCGATTACCTGGCCGGGCGCTTTCCGGCGCGCGGCTGGCATTGCCCCGCCGATCTTCCGCCGCAGCGCGCGCTGGCCAGCCCGATCTACAGCCTGAGCCAGCGGGGAAAGCCGCCCGCCAGCCTGACCGTCAGCGTGACGGCGCTGCCGGGGATCGCCTCTCCAGAGCGGCTGGCGCTCTACGCCTGGAACGCGGCGGCTGGCGCATGGGACTATCTGGCGGGTGGGGCGGACGAGTCCGGCGCGGTGAGCGTAGAGCTGCCCTATCTGCCGCGCTGCGTGGCGCTGCTGCGCGAGACGGGCGACGAGCGGCGCGTCGGGCTGGTGCTGGGCTTGCAGGACGCGCTGGATGCGGACGTGCTGGCCGCCAACCCGGCTGTTCTGCCGGGGCGGCTGCGTCCCATGCTCTCCGGCGCGCTCGATGTCGTGCTGGCCCCCGGTTACGCGACCGGGCAGGGCTATGCGGTGCTGCCCTACGTGCAGAACTTCGTTGATCCCGCCGTGATTGACACCGCGACTGTGCGCGCCATCCTGGAAAACCCCGCGCTGCGCACCGAGCACGTCCGGCAGATCGCCGCCTTTGTGCTGGCCGACGCCGGGTATGCCGGTGCTGTGGTGGATTATCGCGCCATCGCGCCCGACCTGCGCGACGCCTACACCGCCTTCGTCCGCGAGCTGGCCGCGACGCTGCACAGCGCCGGACGGACACTGATGCTCATCGTGCCCATGCCCGTGCCGCTGAGCGTAGACACCTGGGACAGCGGCGGCTATAACCTGGCCGCCCTGGGGAGCATCGCCGATGCGCTGACCCTGCTGGGACCGCCCGACCCCGCCGCCTACGCGCCTGGCGCAGACGTGGACCAGGCGCTGGACTGGGCGCTGACCCAGGTCAGCCGCAGCCGGCTGCGGCTCGGCCTGAGCGCGCTCAGCGTCGAACAGACGGCGGGCGGGGCGCTGGCTCCGCTGGACTTCGACGCGGCCCTGGCCTACCTGGGCAGCGTGACCCTGGAGCCAGCGGGCGAGGCCGTGCCCGGCCAGACTATCATCGCGCGCCTGGCCCACCCCGCCGGGATCGCGGCGGAATGGCGCTTCGACGAGGCGGCGCAGACCCCGTCCCTCGTCTATCGCGACGCTCAGGGCGCTCTGCTGCGCACGATGTGGATCACCGACGCCGGGGCGCTGGCCGCGCGCCTGGCCCGCGCCGTCGAGCACGACCTCGGCGGGGTGATCGTCAGCGATCTGCTGGACGACGGTGCTGCGCCCGGCCTGGACGCGGTTGTGCTGGCTTACCGGCTGGGCCGCCCGCTGGAGGCCGAGTCGCTGGCGCTTGAATGGCGCGTCCTCTCCGGCGAAACAGTCGTCGCGCGCGGCGCAGGACAGCCCGGCCAGCCATTCACCTTCACCGCCTGGGAACAGCCGGGATCGCTGACCGTCGAAGCGTGGCTCGGCGAGACCCTGATGGATGCCGGCATGATCACCGTCACCGCCCCAGAGCCAACAGCGACAGCGACCGAGGCCCCCACGCCCACGCCCAGCAGCACGCCGCCCCCCGCGACGCCCACGCCGCCCGCGACCGAGGCCGCGACCACGACTGAGACCGCGACCGAGGTCGCAACCGAGGCCGCGCTTCTGCCGCCCACCATGCCCCCGTCCACGCCCAGGCCCACCGCTGCGCTGCCCGACCTGGCCGCGCTGCCCACCGTGGACCCGGCGGTCCTGGCCGCTGCCGACCTGGGCACCGAATTCGCCGTCGGGGTGCATACCGGCGCGCTCAGCCGCACGCTGCTCCAGGCAGGGCGGATGCACATGAAGTGGCTCGCGCTGGACGTGCGCTTCCGCGTGGGGGCGATGCCCGGCGCGCAGGGAGAGATCATCTCTCAGGCGCAGGGCAACGGCTTCAAGGTGCTGCTGAGCGTCAGCGGCGATCCAGAAGAGTTCGCCGCCCTCAACCGGGCCGAGTACCTGGCCCTGCTCACGGCGTACATGGGCGGGCTGGCCTCCTACGGCCCGGACGCGGTTGAGGTCTGGCGCGAGCCGAACGCGCTGATGACCGCGGAAGACTACCTGCGCGTGCTGGCGCTGTCGTACAATGCGATCAAGACCGCCAACCCGAACACGCTGGTGATCAGCGGCGCGCTGCGCCCCCTCGACGACGATCCCGCCGCCCCCGGCGCAAGCGACGCGGCCTACGCGGAGCAGTTGGCCGCGCTCGGCGCGGCAGGCTGGGCCGACTGCATCGGGGTGCAGTACACGCTGGGGGCTGTGTCGCCGGTGAGCACGACCGGCGATCCGCGCGGCGACAGCCCGCTTTACTATCTGCCGGACGTCACGGAGCGCGCCGCCGCTCCTTTCGGCGAAGCCAGGCCGCTGTGCTTCACGCGCTTCGGCTATCTGTCACCGGAGGGACTCCCGCCCTTCCCGCCCGACTACGCCTGGGCGCAGAACACCACGCTCGCCCAGCAGGCCCGCTGGCTGATGGACGCCGTAGGCTGGGCGATGACCGATGCGCGGGTGCGCCTGCTCATCCTGTTCAGCCTGGACGCCAGCGCCTTCGCCGAGGGCAGCCCCGAAGCGGGCTACGCGCTTGTCCGGCCCGACGAGTCCTGTCCGTCCTGCGAGACGCTGGCCCCGCTGCTCAAAGAGGAGTGAGACTTCGCAGGGGCCGCAGCGAACAGCTAGCGGTGGATTCCACATCCCTGCGGGGCGCTGCGCGGCTGTACCCTCTGCCAGACTTCCGAAGTTTTTGAAACTTCGGAAGTCCCCCCTGGCGCGGCGCCTCTCCGCGCCACCGCTCAGCGCGCGCGCCAGCCGACCAGGGTGCGCAGCAGCGCCAGCCCCGCCAGCCCGAACCCGATCGCGCCGAGCGCCTGCTCGCCCGCCGCATAGAGCACCGCCCCGCTGATGCCCGTCCCGGCGAAAACCATCGCCGTTGCCAGACGCGCCAGCCCGCGCTCCAGCCGCGCGACCTGGCGCTCGGCGTCGGGGGTGAGCGCGGCGCGCACGGTCAGCTCGCCTCGCTCGGCGCGGCGCAGCATGTCCTCGGCCAGCGCGGGAAGCTGCACCGCGCGGCGCAGCGCGTCAAAGCTGCTGTCCAGCAACGGGGCGACGCGCTCGCCGCTGAGCAGGGCGCGCACGGTGCCAGGGTCAAGCAGATCGCGCAGGGTCAGCTTGAGCGGCAGAGGGACAGGTGGCAGGTCTTCGCGCTCGGCCAGCAGATCGCGGGCGAAGGGGGCGATCTCCCGCCAGGGGTCGAACGACGGGTCCAGCCCCGTCGCCAGCCCGCTGAGGATGCCCACGCAGCGCGTCAGGTAGAGGAAGTCCTGTGGCACCTGGAAGGGCAGCGCGAAGAGCAGGTCGCGGAACTCGCGCCCCAGCGCAGTCATCTCCTGGAACTGCATGGCGCTGATCTCGGACATGCTCATGCCCCACACGCGGTCGAACACCGCGCGCGACGCCTGCTCGATGCGCCCCAGATCCGCGCCGGGCAGCAGCACGCCCAGCCGTTGGTAGGACTGCACCAGCCGGTGCGCATCGCGCGCGGTGAGGGCGTAGAGCGTCTCGCGCAGCCCGGCCTCGATCTCCGGCGTCAGCCGCCCGGCCATGCCGAAATCCACGAAGATCAGATAGAAGGGCCGCCCGCGCAGCGGCGCGCCATCGGCGTGCGTCCCGCTGCCCGACGGCGCGTCCGGGGCGAGCGGGTAGACGAATAGGTTGCCGGGGTGTGGATCGGCGTGGTAGAAGCGCTGGATGAAGACCATCCACAGGTAGGTATTGATCAGGCGGCGGGCCACGTCGCGCCGGTCAATGCCCGCCGCCTCAAGGCGCTCGTAGTCGGTGATCTTGATCGCGGTCACGTCTTCCAGCGTCAGCACGCGGCGTGTGGAGCGCTCGCGGTAAACGCGGGGGATGTAGATGCCCTTGTCGGCGGCGAACATGCGCGCGAAGACTTCGGCGTTGTCCGCCTCGTGGAGATAGTCCAGCTCCTCGACCAGCACGGCGCTGAACTCGTCGAGCAGGGCGGGGACGTCGGCGCGGCGGGCCACGAAGGGCAGGCGCATGGCCCAGCGCGCCACCACGCCCAACGCTTTGAGATCGGTCGCCACCAGCCGCCCGATGCCGGGCCGCTGCACCTTGACCACCACGCGGGTGCCGTCCGGCAGGCGAGCGCGGTGCGCCTGGCCGAGCGAGGCAGCGGCGACGGGCGTGGCGTCGAACGCGGCGAAGCGCTCTTCGGGCGGGCCAAGCTCCTCAACCAGCACGCGGCGAATCTGGGCGAAGGGCACGCTGGGCACCTCGTCCTGCAGCGTAGCCAGCTCGGCGATCACTTCGGGGGGCAGCACGTCCAGGCGGCTGGAGATGAACTGGCCGAGCTTGATCATCACCCCGCCCATGTCGGCGGCCAGGGCGCGAAACTCGCCCGCCCAGCGCCTCAGGCGGGCCGGGCGTCCGCGCGCCACGCGCTCGCGCCCGATGACGCGGCGCAGCACCAGCTCCCAGCCCAGGATACGGGCGAACAGCCACGCAGCAAAGCGCAGCGTGCGCCGGTAGCGCCGCCATTCGATGCCATGCCTGGCAAGCTCCTCTGGCAGGCCGCCGGCAGAAGCGCGCGCGCTGCTCAACGGGCGCTCGTCAGGCGCGCGAGCAGCGTCGCCAGGCGCGCGATTTTCAGACATAGGGCGCTCGCAATCTCCATTCGCTCACTGCCCGGCAGTATACCTCTTGATCCTCCTGGGATGGCAAAGAGCGCCTCTCTGCACGCTCCACCCGCTGACCGCCAGCAAATCGCCGCGCTGGGCGGCGCTTGTCCGCTGGGCGATCTGGACTACTATGAAGACAGCTCGTCACAACAGGTCGCACGCCTCTGTAGCGCGGGTTCATCACCCGCTGGACAGGTCACAGACCTGCCCCTGCCCGAAAGGAGGGGGGAATGAAACTCTTGCGGTGCAGTCTTCTGTTATTGGCCGTGGTTGCGGCGCTGACCCTGGCCTGGCCCGCCGCCGCCCAGACCGACCAGGTGGTCTATTCGACAGGCCAGTACTTCCAGAACGGCGTCATGCTCTGGCGCTCCGATACCGGCCACATCTGGGTCATTGCCCACAGCGGCCAGGTGCTCAGCTTCCCGGCGTCATCGTACAGCAGCCTGCCGGACAACCCACCCCTGAGCGGCGTCATCGGCAATCGTCCGATCCTCGGCTTCGGCAAGGTGTGGAGCAACTTCGCGCAGGTGCGCGACCTGATCGGCCCGGCGATCTATCAGGAAATCGGCTTCTTCATGCGCATCCGCACAGTCGGCGACACGCTGTACCTCACTCAGTCCAACGGCGTCGTCTACCAGATCAACCCCGACAACACCTGGGTCTACGCGGAACAGCCGGCAGAGCCTGGCCCGCACATCATCTCGCTCACGTCAGACAGCCAGCAGATCAGCACCGGCGGCGCAGTCACCGTCAGTTGGGCGGCGCACGGCGTGGACGCCGTCCAGATTGAGGTGATCGATCCGGCGGCGGCCAGCCTGATCGGAAAGCTGCCCTTTCTGCCGCTGACCGGCAGCCAGACCATCACCGTGCCGGTGGGCATGACCCCCCGGACTCTCAACATCACGCTGTCGGCGGTGAAGATCACATTCACCAGCGCCGGCACTCTCTACGACACCGTTGAGGAGAAGACCATCGCTGTGGAGATCGTCGAGCCGGCGATCGTCGAGAACTCGCCCGGCGCGACCTTCCAGAGCTTCGAGCGCGGCTTCATGATCTGGCGGGCCGACACGCTTGACATCTACGTATTCCTGGACTTCGGCAGGCTGGGAACGGGCGGCGGGCGGGTCAGCGTGTTCCCGCACAGCGCCTACAGCAGCCTGCCGCCCAACCCCTATCAGGCGGTTCCGCTGGGGCGTGTCCGCCCGGAGTTCGGGTTCGGGCAGGTGTGGGGCAACACGCCTGCTGTGCGCGAAGCTCTCGGCTGGGCGACCCGCCCCGAACAAGGGTACCTGGCCACCGCTCGCCTGGAGAACAACGTCCCGGCATCCATCTCCGTCCCCGACGGGTCTGTCATCGGCCTCGACCTGGCCGCTGGCCGCTGGCGTTGGCTCGGCATGCAGCCGTGACTGGGCAGCAGGGGCATGGCGGGGGCGGGTTTGCAACCCCATAGGCCTTAAGCCAAGCCGCCCCTCCTCCCAAATCTCCCTCCCTGGCTTGGCCAGGAAGGGGGCCAGGGGGAGGGGCGTTCTGCCCGTGCCGCGCGAACCTGTGTCAGATGGGGCTGTGCTGGCCTTCCGGCGACTCCGCCTTGACGAAGTGAATGCGCAGGCGCGATTGCTCGAAGCGCGCGCCCGCCGTCTTCAGATTCCACAGCGCGTAGGGCAGCACGATGTTGCGCCGGTAGGGGCCGACGCGCAGCGTCAGCTCGTCCGCTGCGCGATAGAGATCGAGATCGCGCTTTTCGGCAAAGGGCAGCGGCACAATCAGGTAGTAACCGCCGTTCCCGTCCGGCTCGATGCGGTGCGTCTGCTCGCGGGCCAACACCTGGGCCGGGTTGCGCTCGCCGTAAAGCGCGGTGGCCAGGCGGCGCAGCGCCTCCAGCCCGCCCACCTCGTCATCGAACATGGGCGCTTGCAGCAGGGGCAGCTCGCCGAACGCCTCGCCGATATAGGCGATGTTCTCGGCCTGGTGCTCCTTCCACAGCTTGAAGTAGGGGTCGGTCACAGCGTCGGGGATGACGCGGTTGCACAGCACGGCATCCACTGCATAGCCGTACAGGTTCAGGTAGGTATAGGTGCGCTGCGTCTCCTTGATGACCATGTGCTCCGGGTTGACGACCAGGCGCAGGCTGCTGCGCTGCGGATCGGTCAGAATCTCGCGCACGCTGTCCAGCGTGTCGAAGAGGCCATTGATGCTGTCCAGCGTCTCGGCGTCGGGCAGATCGGCGCCGAGGAGCGGCCTGGCGACCGGGCGCAGCAGGCGCCCGCTGGCCCCGCGCAGCAGCGAGGTGATGCGCTGGAACCACCAGCGCGTCGTATCGGGCAGGCTGAGCAGGCGCAGCGTCTCGGCGGTGGGCGCGGCGTCTACGATCAGCACGTCGAAGTTGCCGTCTTCGAGGTACTTGTTGATCCACAGCAGGTGCGCGCCCTCTTCCAGGCCGGGCAGGATCGTCACTTCCTCGGCGACAATGTCGTTGATGTGGCGCTCGCTGAGAACGCTCAGCATCCAGTGCTGGATGCGCCCCCAGTACTTGTCCATCGAGTAGCGGGCGTCCACTTCCTGCGCCCACAGATTGTCGGTGATGCGCACCGGCTCCGGCCCGATGCTCATTTCCAGCGAGTCGGCCAGCGAGTGGGCGGTGTCCGTCGAGATAACGATGGTGCGCAGGCCCAGCTCGGCGCAGCGCAGCGCAGTGGCAGCGGAGATGCTCGTCTTGCCGACGCCGCCCTTGCCGGTGTGAACGATGATGCGCATCGTGTGTGTCCCTTCCGGTGAATAGCCCTGGTGAGATCGCGCTCTTGTCAGGCGCAGTCTGGTTGCGCCCTACGGATCAATACGCCCGGCCCGCGCAAACGGTGCATGATCGGGGCGCTTTCTTACCCAGATTTTACACTGACAACGCGGGGATGACGTGAGATGCGGGGGGGTATCTCCTCACAAGGGCGAAACGCCTGAACCGCAGAGGCGCAGAAGACGCGGAGAAGAGCCAGAACCGTCTCGATACTCTCTTTTCTCTGCGCTCTCCGCGTCTCAGCGGTGATCCTTTGCCCCGGCCACAAAATGCCCTCGCAGGCGATTCACCCCTACGGCTCGCCGTCCGACTCTTCGCGCGGGGGCAGCGGGTCAACGATCACCGCGTCGGGGTCAGACGGGTCGCGGGCGGGGATGAAGGTGTCATCCACATAACGCTCCATCCACGAAAGCTGGTAGTAGGCTGGGCGGCCCTGCCAGCCGTTGTCGTAGCCAGCGATGTTGACCGCCCACCAGTATTCCTCATTGTCCGGCGTCCAACTGATGTCGGCGATGTAGATGGCGGTGATCAGCCCCGCCCAGGGCCGCCAGTGCTGCGCCGCATAGCGATAGGCGCCGACCAGGTAGGCGGCCTGCGTCTCCTCGTCCACCGCGTGCCAGGCGTAGTCGGGATGGATGCGATCCGTCGTCCAGCCCAGCTCGAGGATGGCGACCTGCTTGTGCGCGTCGCCCGCCTCGACCATGATGGCGCGCATGTCCTCGACGTGGCGGAAGCACATCCAGCGCAAGAAGCCAGCGGCCTCTGCCTCGGCGGGCGACATCTCTGGCGGATTGCCATAGCCGGGCGCGTTGAGGCCCAGCACGTCAAAATAAGGGGCCGCACCCGCCGCGTACATCTGGCGCAGGTAGTCCATGTCGGGGATCGCTTCCGGCAGGCCGGTGCCGGTGGGGGCCAGGCCGGCGGAGATGATGATCGCGCCAGGGTCAGCGGCGCGGATGGCTTCGGCGCAGGCCGCCAGCAAGGTGACGTAAGCCGCCGCGCTCGGCGGGTGGCCGGCCCACTCGCGGGTGAGGTTCGGCTCGTTCCACACCTGGTAAGCGGCGATCTGCCCCCGGTAGCGGGCGGCCAATGTCCCGCAGAACTCCGTCCAGGCCGCCAGGTCAAGCGGCGGATCGCTGGGTGCGCCGGGCGCAGCAATCGCCCAGTCCGGCGGGCCGTCCAGCCGGGCCACCACCTCCAGCCCGCGATAGTTGACCTCGCCCACCACGCCGTCAGCCTTATCCCAGTGCCACTCGCCGCGCACAGGCTCCATCGTGCTCCACGAGAAACGCTGCTTGACGTGCGTGAACTTCATCAGGCGGATGTTGTCCAGGTCAATGGTGCGCATTGTCTCGTTCCACCACAGAAAAGCGTGGATGCCGTAGGTCAGCGAGGGAAAGGCGCGCTCGCTCACAGCGTCCGGAGCCAGATCGCTGGGGATTGGCCGGGTGGCGGTCGGGCTGGGCGGGCGAGACTCGCCCGCATTGCTCAGCAACAGGCCAGCGCTCACCGCGCCGCCGGCGAGCGCGATCATCAGCGCAATGGTCAGCGCCGCGCGCAGCCCACGGCTGCGGCGAGGCGAAGAGGAGTGTGCGTCGGTCACGGGTTCTGGTGTGCTCCTTGTGCGCAGCTCCACAGGGACGCCGTTCGGCAGCGCCCTGTCATCTGATCCGACAACAGGGCCAAAACAGGTCGGGGCGACAAAAGCAGGGGGGCATGAGCACCACGCGCAAGGGTAACACGGCAGCGCCCCGAAGTCCAAAGCGCGTGGCCCCGGCGGAGGTAAGCCGTCAGCCCCGGCTGGCTTCACCCCCGCTGGGCGGGGACTCGGCCTGGGGTGCAGACTCCTGGAACCGCAGAGACGCAGAGGACACAGAAAAGAACGTATTTTTTTACTTTCCTCTGCGTTCTCTGCGCCTCTGCGGTGAGCCTTCGTTCTAGCGCCCGGCAACTTGCCGCCGCCCCCGATCGCGCTTAGACTCGCGCCGAGGAGTCCGCATGACCATGCCCGCACAGCCCTCAGCTTCCGCTGCCCAGCCCGCGCCCCTTTTCGGGCGGCGGGCGGTGGCGCTGCTGGTGCTGGCTGCTGCCGCTATCACCGCGATCTGGCTGTGGCTGACCCCGCCGGGCATCCTGGGCAAAGCGGACGCGCTCGGCTACGCGGTCTGCCACCGCATCGTTGAGCGCTCGTTTCACGTCCACGAACGCCCGCTGCCGCTGTGCGCGCGCTGCACAGGCATCTACCTGGGCGTGTGGACGGGGCTGGGCGTCTTCGCCGCGCGCGGGCGGCTGCGCGCCGCCCGCTTGCCGCGCGCCCGCCTGCTGGCGGCCATGCTGCTGGGCGTCGGCATGTACGGGCTGGACGGCTTGAACAGCTACCTGAGCATCTTCGCGCGCTACACGCCGCCCTATGAGCCGCACAACACCCTGCGCCTGCTGACCGGGACGACCTTCGGCCTGGCGCTGATCACCATCGTCTGGCCGGTGTTCAACAGCCTGCTCTGGCGCGCGCCGCAGGACGCCGCGCCCGTCCGCTCGTGGGGCGAGCTGATCGCGCTCTACGCGCTGGCGATGGGGGCCGGGGCGCTGGTGCTGCGCGGCTGGCCGCCGCTGCGCGCGGCCCTGGGCGCAATCAGCGCGGCGGGCGTGCTGCTGATGTTCGGCATCGTCGGCTGCACGCTGATCCTGGGGATTGCGCGCCGCGAGAACCGCGCTGCCCGCTGGCGCGACCTGATCCCCCTCGCGCTGGCCGGACTCGCTTTCGCGCTGCTGGTGACCGGCGCGATAGACGCGCTGCGCTACGCGCTGACGGGGACGTGGGGCGGCTTCGTGCTGCCGTGAGAGCGGATCGTCGGGGGGGGGCGATCAGACTTGCTCTGGCTCGTCCGGCTCTTCGCCCGGCAGCACCTTGTGAGCAGGGCGTCCCTTCGTCACCGAATACCGGTCGAAGTCGCGCACGACGTAGCTGTTGGCGAAGTGCTGCTGCGCCTCGCGCACCACGTCGCGCTCGCGGTAGCGGCGCGAGATATGCGTCAGCAGCAGCGTCTGCACGCCGGCCTCGCGGGCGAAGCGCGCCGCCTGGCCCGCCGTCAGGTGCCCAAAACTGGCGGCCATCTCCGCGTCTTCGTCCAGGTATGTCGCCTCGGTGACCAGGGCGTGCGCTCCCGCCGCGACGCTCTCCAGGCCGTCGAGCGAAGCCACATCGCCGGTGACGACCAGCCGCGCGCCGGGGGTGTCCTCGCCCAGCACGTCATCGGGCCGGACGACGCGCCCATCGGCCAGGGTGACCGCCTCGCCGCGCACCAGCCGCGCCCGTTCCGGCCCGGCGGGGACGCCCAGCGCTTCCGCTCGCTCGGCCAGGAAGGGGCGCCGCGCCTTCTCCTGGAAGATGTAGCCGAAACAGTCGCGCCCGCGATGGCTCACCGGAAAAGCAGAGACCGAGAAATCGGCCTCCTCGATCAGCACGCCGGGCTTGACATCAATCAGGTGCAGCGGCATGGGCGGCTGTGCGCCGCGCAGCACCACGCCGTAGAGCAGGTCCTGCACGCGGTCGAGGGCCCACTTGCCGCCCCAAATCTCCAGCTCGTCAATGCTCTCCCAGCGCATGAAGGTGGACATCAGCCCACCCAGCCCCAGGATGTGGTCGAGGTGCCCGTGCGTGATCAGCACGCGGCTCAGCCGCTTGAAGCCGATTCCGCTCTTGAGAAGCTGGCGCTGCGTGCCCTCGCCACAGTCAATCAGAAAACGGCGGTTCTTGACGATGACCACCTGGGCCGAAAGCCCGCGGTGCACCGAAGGGGCGCTCGCTGAAGTGCCGAGGAAGACGATTTCGAACATGACAGTCTCGCTGATTGTTGGTTGTGGGCTGGTTGTTGGTTATTGGTGATCAGCTATCAGCAAACAGCTATCAGCAATCGGCTATAGAACGCGGTCACTGATCATCGCTCACTGATAACCAACCATCAGTCACCAACCACCACCGCCCGCGAACGCTCGTCCACCGCGATCGGGCGCTCTACGAAGGCGCGCACGACGCCGATGTTGGTCAGCAGATGCGCCGTGATCTTCGGCGTGACAAACGCGCTGGCTCCCTGCGCCAGCGCCAGCGGCACGATGATCTGGTCGGCCAGGTGCGCGTCCACAGCAGCGCCGCCCGCGTGAAAGGTCAGCAGCGCCGTGACCGCCTTTTCGGCCACAACCTCGGACGGCATCCCTTTGCGCCCCAGGACGCCGAAGCCGCCGCGCCCGTTGGCGTACTCCGCCGCCAGGAAGATCCCCGCCCCGGTGCTGATGCCCCGCGCTCGCAGCGGGCGCACGTCCGCCGCCACTTCGAGCGGCCCCAGCAGGTTGATGGCGCGGTTGGCGAGGCGCTGTGGGATGTGCGACGGCAGATTGCAGCCCACCGCCGTCCCGAAAACGCGCTCGATCTGCCCGCGCTGGCGCATGTCCACCCCGCTGAGTTGCGCGCCGCCCTGCACCTGGGCGACGATGGTCCCGCCGCCCTCCGGCATCCACCCATAGGCTTCCAGAAACAGCGCCAGGTCTGCGCCGAGGCCGAGCAGGAAGGGCACGTACACATCGCGCAGGTAGTGGCCCGACGGGCTGTAGGGGACGTGCGTGCCGCCGTGCACGCGCACTTCGGACGGCCCGGCGGCCAGCGCCAGCGGCAGCAGCACCGTCTGCATCACCAGCACCGCCGACCCCGCCGTGCCGATCGCCCACTCGTAGCGACCGGGGCGCACTGGCCCGCCTGGGACGAAAGTGAGCGTCTCCGATCCGACCGCCGCGCCCTCGACCTGCGCCGCGCAGAGGTCCGCCGCCGCCCGCACCGCCGCCACGTGCTGCGGGCGCAGCCCCGCCGTCTGACGGCCAGCGCGGATGCGCTCGACGCGCACCGGCGTCCCGCTGATGGCGCTGAGCGTCAGGGCTGTGCGGACGATCTGCCCGCCGCCTTCGCCCTGACTCCCATCGAGGTACAACATGGCGGCTCCTGGTGGTTGGTTCTTGGTTGCTGATCGTCAGCGATCGGCGCCGCTTGAGAAGTTATTCCCCCACTCCAAACCCTTCTCCACAGGGAGAGAGGGGCTTGGCGGGCGTGCTTTTCTCCCTTTCCTCCTCGTGGGGGAAGGGCCGGGGATGGGGGGCAAAGCGGGCGCACAACTCCTCAAACGACCTCTTAAAGCTGACGGCTGATCACTGAAAGCTGAAAACTGACCACTCCCCACTCACGACTCCACGACCGTAATGTGCCCCAGCAGCAAGCGGTCGCCGTGCGGCGCGTAGTTCTGCGCTGCGTCGAGCACGTCCAGGTGATTCTCCAGCACGGCCACTTCGTCGCGGTAGGCGCCCACCGTCAGCGCGTAGCGATCGGGCCGGAGATTCTCGCGCAGCCAGATATACGACACCTGGATGAAGAAGTCACGCGGCTTCAACTCGCCGGGCTTCACATCAATCGAGTTCGCCTCGGCCCAGGGTTCGATCTGTAGGACGGGTGGCTCGGTCTGCGTATAGCCGAGCAGGTGCGCGTAGATGCCCAGGTCGTCGGGCAACGGCTCGTCCACACGCCAATAAGTCACCAGCACAATCGGGTCGCCGCCGGGCCGCCGCTCGCCGTCGAGCGCGCTCGGATCGTAGCCCGCAAAGGTCAGGCCTTCCTCCAGCGGTACGGGCAGCCGGGCCTGAACGGGCTGACTGTCGGCTTCCGGCATGAAGTAGGCGGGCGCGAACAGGCCCCAGCGCCCGCCCGCGTCGCGCAGGCGCTGTTCCACGTCCAGCCGCAGCACAGACCCGGCGGGCAGCCCTGGGGCAGCAATTGGCTCGGCCCCGACCAGCCAGTCGGCCAGCTCTGGCGGCATCGTCTTCCGATCGGCAGGGTCAGCGAAGACAAAGCGCATCGGCGCCCCGGCGTTGATCAGCACCAGCCCGGCCCGGCAGTCGGAATGGCGCACTGGCTCGCTGGTGCGGTGACGCATCAGGCCGAGAATCTGGCGCGGCGACAGACCAGCATCGCCCGGCGCGTTCAGGCCCGTGATGCACAGCGACACGGGCAGATTGTCCGGCGTGTGGTCAAGATAGGCGGCCAGCGCAGCCAGATCGCTGTGATAGGCGGCGCGCACCGCCGGGCTGTTCTTCCAGTCCTGGTAGAGGCGGTCGCGCATGCCCCAACTGTTGACCGCCAGGACAAACAGCAGCAGCGCGGTCAGCGGACGCCATGCCCTGGCGACGCCGCGCCCGTGCAGCTCGCGCCAGGCGACCTGCCCTCCTGTGCCCACCAGCAAGAAGACAGCGGGCAGAGCCACCAGTTGGGCTGTGAACGTGACGCCCGGCTTAACCCAGGCATCGGTCAGCAGCCCGGCAGCGAGACTCAGCAGCAGCAGGGTGTGGCGAGGATCGCGCCAGCGCCGGATCGCTTCCAGCACCCCCACAATGAATAGCAGCGCCAGGATGGGGCCGAGCAGGGCGTGTCTTCCGGCGTTGACCGTGACGCGCTCATCCCCCTGCCACACCAACCCACCTGCCGCGTTCAACAGCCCCTCGGCAGCCTGCCCAATCGTGGTCGGGCGCTCGCGCCACAGGATATACGCCTCGCTCAGCTCAGGATCGCGCAGCGTGGAGACGAGGTAGGGCAGCGCGACGATGGTTGCCAGCACCGCGACAAAGATCCACATGCTCCACGCACGCCGCGCCAGCGGCTGGCCCGTCCGCCACAGATGCAGGAAGAAAAGCAGCCCCAGCGGGCCGAGGAACAGCGTCGAATAGTGCAGGTAACCCGACAGGCCGGCCAGGGCCGCCAGCAGCGCGAAGGGCAGCGTGTAGGGCACGCGAAACGTGACCTCACGGCGCAGGTTGAAGGCGACCGCCAGACACAGCAACATGAGCAGAGTGAATAGCGGCACGAGCGACTCGGCGGTCACCGTGCGCGCCAGCAGCACCGCGCGCAGATTGACGCTCATCGCCGCCAGCGCAATCAGCGCCACCGGGGCGCCAAACAGCCGCCGCCCCAGCGCGTAGAGCAGCGCCAGCGTGACCAGCCCACCCCACAGCGGCAGCATCCGGTAGCCGAGGAGTCCGCTGCCCACCAGATCAGAAGCGGCAGTGTTGAGCGCGCCGAACAGCGCAGCACGAGTCAGGCGGTCGCCGATCTGATAATAGACCGAGACCTCGCCCGCCTTCATCGCTTCGGTGATGCGAATATGGGCCAGCTCGTCACGGTTGAAGCCGGGCGGCAGGTGGGACAGGTCCCACAGGCGCAGCAGCGCTGCCAACAGCAGCAGCGCCGTCACCAGCACCAGTTCAGTTTTTCGGCTCACGATCACTCCTCAAGGCCGGGACCAGCCAGCATGTCCCCATCACCTGCCAGCGGTTCCAGCGGCGCGTGCCCCTCAGATCGCCCGCCAGCGCGAATTGTAGCACGCTTGCCCGGTTGGCTCACGTCTGCCTGGGACAGGCAAAGGGACTCACGCGGCAGAGAAGACGGCGCGCCTTAGCTGATCCAGTCACGGTTGTGGGCGTCCCAATCGCGGTGGCGATAGGCGTTCTTGCACTCCATACAGACCAGCGCGCTGTCCAGTTGGCCCGTCGCTCTCCAACGCCAGCGCACCCGCCCCATATGAAAGCGGCACACTGGGCGGTGGCAAACCGGGCAGTAGTCGCCCTGCTCAAGCGAGGCAGCGCCGTACTGGCGCTTTTCCAGCTCGTTCTGTTCACACATATGGCAGTACGGTACGGGCATCCCGCGTCCTTACTCTGTGATCCACCCCAACGGGGCGCTATTATACCGTAATTGCCCGCCCGGTCTACGGTGCGAGTGCGAGGAACGGGCGGTGCGGGCGGGCAGGGCGCAGCAGAACAGCACCCCTACGGGCCAGGCGACCTGGCCCACAACCACAGCCGCGGTGAGTTAGTTGACACGCCGCTCGTCCATTGGGACAATTCGGGTGGATAGGGCATTGGTTCCTCGGAGCCTGTTCGGTTTCGATATCTGATCGGTATCCGATTTTCCTTGTCCTTTCCGTGTCTCCTTAAAAACCAACCCATGACCCACCGCCATCCACCAACTACCATCGCCGGAGCGCTGGCCTGGGCGCGCGCCGTGCTGAACGAGGTCGCCGGCTCCGAGCCGCTCGACGCGCCGCTGCTGCTGGCTCACATCCTGGGCTGCGAGCGGACCGCCCTGCTCGCGCACCCGCAGCGCCCCCTGACTCCCGCCCAATTCACGACTTTCTGCGCCCTGGTGGAGCGCCGTGCGAGCGGCGTCCCCCTCGCCTATCTGACTGGTGAGCGCGCCTTCTTCGACCTGACGCTGATCGTCACGCCGGACGTGCTCATCCCCCGCCCGGAGACGGAGCACCTGGTCGAGCGGGCGCTGGCCTGGGCGCGGGCGCGCGCGAGATCGCCCCGCATTGCTGACGTGGGGACGGGCAGCGGGGTCATCGCCGTGACCCTGGCCCGCCACCTGCCAGGGGCGCGGGTCTGGGCGCTGGATGTGTCGCGGGCGGCGCTCGGCGTAGCCCGCCGCAACGCAGCGCGCTATGATCTGGCTGAGCGTGTGCATCTGGTGCAGGCGGATTTGCTGGGGCCGCTGCTGGGCGCGCGCGGCGCGTTCGACCTGATCGCGGCCAATCTGCCCTATGTGCCGACGAGCGCGCTGGAGACGCTTCCGGTGAGTCGTCACGAGCCGCGCCTGGCCCTCGACGGCGGGCCGGATGGCCTGGCCGTGATCCGGCGGCTGCTGGCCCAGGTGCCGCGTATCCTGGCGGCGGATGGGCTGCTGCTGCTAGAAATTGAGGCGGAGCAAGGGGAGCGCGCGGCAGCGCTGGCGGCGACGGCGCTGCCCGGCGCGCGGGTGACGGTGCATGCCGATTACGCCGGTCTCGACCGCGTGATTAGCGCGGAATGGGGGGCGTGCAAAGGTTGACAGCGACTCGCTGGACGCAGGGCATTGACCTCACCCCCAGCCTCGCTACGCTCGGCTTGCTCCCTCTCCATTCGAATGGAGAGGGGGCGGCAAGGCGCGTCAGCGCCGAGCGGGGGTGAGGTCAACCAGGGCGCAGCAGAGCAGCGCCCCACCCTGACAGGTTTTGCACGCATCCGACTGGGGGACTAGATGGCGCGCATTATCTCGCTCAATCACGCGGACACAGCCCTGATCGCGGCGACGACCGTCGCGCGCGGCGACCTGATCGTGCTGCCGACCGACACCGTCTACGGCGTCGGGGCGCGCATTGACGAGGCGGCCATCGAGCGGCTGTTCGTCGCCAAGCGCCGCCCGGCAGAGCGCGCGATCCCCGTGCTGCTGGCCGACCTCGACGACGTGCTGCGCGTCGCCCGCGAATTCCCCGCCCCGGCGCGGCGGCTGGCCGAAGCGTTCTGGCCCGGCCCGCTGACGCTGGCCCTGCCCAGGCGCGACGACCTGCCCCCCAGCCTCTCGCTGCTGCCCACAGTGGGCGTGCGCGTGCCCAACCTGCCCCAGACGCGGGCGATCCTGGCGGCGGCAGGCGGCGCGCTGGCCGTGAGCAGCGCCAACCGCTCCGACCAGCCGCCGGCCTGCACCATCCAGGCGGCGATGCGCTACCTGGGCGAGGCCGTCGCGCTGTATGTGGACGGCGGGACGTGCCTGGGCGGGGTGCCCTCGACGGTCGTCGCCTTTGAGGGGGACGAACTGCGCATCCTGCGCCCTGGCCCGCTCAGCGAAGAAGCGCTGCGCGCGGCGCTGGGGTGAGCAGCCGCCAGCGGTCGGCAGTCAGCGGTCAGCGAAGGGCTTGGGGCGGGCGTTCTCTGGGGGAACGCGCCTCGCGCTGACCGTTGACAATTCCCGCCGTCATCACGTATACTTCTCCCTGGTATCGTCCGCGCACGAGTCTGGTAGAAAGGAGGCCGCCCGGTGAACGCAGGTCGTCCCAACCCATCCAGTTCGACTTCCGAGCGCGCCGCCAGTCTCGGCGCCGGGCGCGACCGCTGAGCGCGCCGCGCCGTCGGGCGGGCCTGTGAGACCGATCGCCGTGGGAGTCGAAGAGACGCACCACGGCGTTTTTATTGGGCAGCGTGGTGGCGAGCGCAGGGCCGTCAGCGATAGACACCCCACCGCTCACCACTCACCACCAACCACCAATAACCAACAACCTATACAGATTGGAACACACAATGAACGAGAAATCGGCGCAAACCCTTGAGCTGCCGAAGATTCTGGAGCGGCTGGCGCGCCACACGGCTTTCTCGGCCAGCCGCGAGCTGGCCCTCGCCCTGACGCCGACACCCCATCTGGACGAAGCCCAGGAGCGCCTGCAGGAGACGAGCGAGGCCCGCCTGCTGCTGGCCAGCCACGACCACATCACCGTCGGCGGGGCGCGCGACGTGCGGCCCGATGTCCTGGCCGCCGAGCGCGGTGTGCTGCTGGAGCCGCAGACTCTGCTCGACATCCGCGCCACGCTGCGCCAGGCAACCACCCTGCACCGCTTCATCGGGCGGCTGGGGAGCCAGTTCCCGCGCCTGGCGGACATCGCCGAGCGGCTGGAAGAGTGCACCGCCCTGCAGCACGAGATCGCGCGCGTGCTCGACGAGACGGGCGAAATCCTGGATTCCGCCAGCCCCAAGCTGGCCACCGTGCGCCGCGAGATGCGCATCGCCTTCGACCGGCTGCAGGACAAGCTGCACAACATCATCAACAACACCAACAACGCGACCTACCTGCAGGAGAAGCTGATCACGCAGCGGCACGGGCGCTACGTCATCCCGCTCAAGGCCGAGTTCAAGGGGCGCATCCCCGGCATCGTCCACGATCAGAGCAGCAGCGGCGCGACGCTGTTCATCGAGCCGCTCTCCACTGTCGAGCTGAACAACGCCTGGCGCGAGCTTCAGCTTGAGGAGGAGAACGAGATTCGCCGCATCCTGCGCGAGTTGAGCGACCTGGTCGGCCACGAGGCGCGCTACATCATCCGCACCGTCGAGACGCTGGCCCTGCTCGACCTGGCCTTCGCCAAAGCCAAGTACGCCGAGGCTATCGAGGCCGCCGCGCCAGAGCTGGTCGGCTTCAGCGGCGCGCCGCACCCGCACCCCGGCAGCACGATCCACCTGCTGCGCGCCCGCCACCCGCTGCTCGACCCCAAAACCGTCGTCGCTATTGACGTGGAGATGGACGAGCAGACCTACGTGCTGGTCATCACCGGGCCGAACACCGGCGGCAAGACCGTCGCCCTCAAGACGGTCGGGCTGCTGGCGCTGATGGCCCAGTGCGGGCTGCATCTGCCCGCCGCGCCGGGGTCGCGCCTGACGGTCTTCCGCGACATCTTCGCCGACATCGGCGACGAGCAGAGCATCGAGCAGTCGCTTTCGACCTTCTCTTCGCACATGACCAACATCATCGGCATCCTGGACGAGGCCGACCACGAGTCGCTGGTCATCCTCGACGAATTGGGCGCGGGCACTGACCCCGCCGAGGGTGCGGCCCTGGCCCGCGCGCTGCTCAACGACCTGGTGGGGCGGGGTATCACCACCCTGGTGACGACGCATCACCCGGAACTGAAAATCTACAGCCACGAGACGCCGGGCGTGCAGAACGCCAGCGTCGAGTTCAATCTGAAGACGCTCGCCCCCACTTATCGCCTGGTTGTAGGGCTGCCGGGCCGCTCCAACGCGCTGGCCATCGCCGAGCGGCTGGGGCTGCCCCGGCGTATCACCGAGGGGGCGCGCGGCCTGCTGACCGAGGACGACCTGATCGCCGACGACCTGCTCGACGAGCTGCACAAGAAGCGCGAAGAGACGCGCCGCGCCGCCGAAGCCAGCGTCAGGTCGTTCAGCGCCGTCGAAGAGTTGCGCGCCGAGCTGCGCGGTCGCCTGGAATCCATCGAGGACGAGCGCCGGGCGGTGCTGGCCCAGGCGCGCGAAGAGGCGCAGCAGGAATTGGAGGCGCTGCGCGCCGAGATGCGCCGGCTGCGCAAGCGGCTGAGCGCCGCTGCCCAGCCGCTCGACGTGATCCGCCAGGTGGAGGGCGAGGTTAAGGAGTTAGAGGACGGGATAACCTTCGTACCGGGGCCGGCGGAGAGCCTGCGCGACGACGAGGAGCCGCCGCGCTTCCGGCTGGGCGACCTGGTGTGGGTCAGCTCGATCAACGCCGAGGGGCAGATCACCGAGATCGGCGAGGACGAGGCCGAGGTGATGGTCGGGCGACTGCGGCTGCGGGCCAGGCTGGACGATCTGTCCGCCCGCTCGCAGACCGAGAGCAAGCGCGACAAGAAGAAGCGTACCGTGTCGCGCGTGCGCGGGGCCAGCGCCTCTGCCGCTGAGGTGACGACCAAAGTCGCCTCGCCCGGCCTGGAGCTTGACCTGCGCGGCCAGCGCATCGAGGACGCCGTCCCCGCGCTGGAAGACTACCTAGACGCGGCCTACATGGCCGGGCTGCCCTTCGTGCGTATCATTCACGGCAAGGGCACCGGCGCGCTGCGCGTGGCCATCCGCGACCGGTTGCACGGGCATCCGCTGGTGGGGCGCTATCAGACCGGCCAGCCGAAGGAGGGCGGCGACGGCGTGACCGTCGTCAGCCTGGTGCCACAGGGGTAGGGTGTCGCAGGGGAGAGGTCGCGACCTCTCCCCTGTGTCTTGATCGGCGGGAGTTCACAGGGGCGTGTGGCCCTGCGCCGCTGGAGAGACTCAAGGTGGCGCAGTGGGGGTGCCGGGCGATCAGGCGCCAGCCTGATCGCAGGGGGCCACGATCGTGCACGCCCGCTGTTCTCTGCTCACTGACAGCCGATCACCAGCAACCCCTCACTCGCCAATGGCCTGCAACCGCTCGGCTTCTTCGCGGGTGGCCAGCTCGTCAATGAATTCGTCGAGCCGCCCGTCGAGCACGGCGGGCAGGTTGTGGCTCGACACGTTGATGCGGTGATCGGTCACGCGGTTCTGCGGGTAGTTGTAGGTGCGAATCTTCTCGCTGCGCTCGCCAGAACCGACCTGGCTGCGCCGCGCGGCGTCCTGCTCGTCGCGCAGCCGCTCCTGCTCTATGTCGTAGAGCTTGGCGCGCAGCACGGCCATCGCGCGCAGCTTGTTCTGAAGCTGGCTGCGCTCGTCCTGGCAGGCGACGACGAGGCCGGTTGGCAGGTGGGTGATGCGGATAGCCGTCTCGTTCTTCTGCACATTCTGGCCGCCCGCGCCCGCCGAGCGATACGTGTCAATCTGCAAATCGCGCGGATCGATCTCAACGTCCACCTCGTCCATCTCGGCCAGCACGGCGACGGTGGCCGTCGAGGTGTGAATGCGCCCCTGGCTCTCGGTGACCGGCACGCGCTGCACGCGGTGCACGCCGCTCTCGTACTTCAGCCGCGAGAAGGCCCCCGCCCCGCGCACCTCGAAGATGATCTCCTTGTAGCCACCGACGCCCGTCTCGTGCGCGCTGAGCACCCCGACCTTCCAGCCGTGATCTTCAGCGTAGCGCGCGTACATGCGGAACAGGTTGGCGGCGAAGATGCCGGCCTCGTCGCCGCCCGCCCCGGCGCGAATCTCGACGATGACGTTCTTGGCGTCGCGCGGGTCTTTGGGCAGCAGCATCCGCCGCAGCCGGTCTTCGAGCGCGGGCACTTCCTCGGCCAGCCGATCGGCTTCCTCGCGGGCCAGGTCGGCCATATCCGGGTCGTGCAGCAGCGCCTCGGCCTGTTCCAGGTTGTCGAGCGCCGCGCGGTACTGGCGCGCCGTGCCCACGAGATCGGCCAGCTCGGCCCGCTCCTGCGCGTACTCGGCCACCTTCTCGTAGTCGCTGACGTTGGCCGGGTCCGCGATCAGGCGCTCCAGCTCGTCGTAACGCGCCTCGATGCCGGCCAGCTTGTCGAGCAGCGTCCTGTCGGCCATGCAGTCAATCCCTCACACAAAGGCCCCACCGGGGGCCTGGAAACGTCGTTGTTGCTGTGCGGCGATTATACCACACGCGCCGGGGGCCTGTTGAGGGCGGAGTTGGGGGGTGTAGGCGTGGGCGAATTGTGGAGCAAAGCATCATCGCAGAGGCGCAGAGAGCGCAGAGAAAGGCTAAAGAGTTTCTTTGCTGTTCTCCGCGCCCTCTGCGTCTCTGCGGTTCAGGCACTTTCCCCCTATCGTAAAATGCCCCCTGCCGCGCAAGCGGTTCCCTTCTGAGTGCAAATAGTTTAAAATAGATATGACTCATAGCGTAAGCAGTCTGTGAGTCGCTCATTGAGCTTCGCTGAACTATGCGCCCAGGGTGGCGCGGTGAGCGATACGATGGCCGACAACCTCTTCCTGGACACGATTCTGCTCGGCGATGCGCTGGACATCCTGCCGGCGCTGCCCCGGCGCAGCGCAGACCTGGTCTTCGCCGATCCGCCGTACAACCTGCAATTGCAGCAGGAACTCTGGCGGCCCAACCTGACCCGCGTGGACGCCGTAGATGACGCCTGGGATCAGTTCGACGGCTTCGACGCCTACGATGCCTTCACCCGCGCCTGGCTGCTGGCCGTCCGCGAGGTCATGAAGGAGACGGCGACGATCTGGATTTCGGGCACCTACCACAACATCTTCCGCGTGGGGGCCATCCTGCAAGACCTCGACTTCTGGATCCTGAACACCGTCACCTGGTACAAGCCGAACGCCATGCCCAACTTTCGCGGCACGCGCCTGAAGAATGACGTTGAGTTCGTGATCTGGGCGCAGCACAGCCAGGGCGCGCGCTACACCTTCAACCACCACGCCATGAAGCAGTTCAACGAGGGCAAGCAACTGGGCAGTGTCTGGCCGATCAACGTCTGTGGCGGCGAGGAGCGCCTGCGGGACGAAGCTGGCCGGAAGCTCCATTCGACACAGAAGCCAGAGGAGCTGCTCAAGCGCATCATCCTGGCCAGCAGCCTGCCAGGCGACCTGGTCCTCGATCCCTTCAGCGGCACCGGCACGACGGCGGCGGTCGCCAGGCTGCTGCACCGTCACTGGCTGGGGATCGAACGCGATGAGGTTTATTTCCAGGCGGCGGAAAAGCGTGTGGCGGCGGTCAAGCCTCTCAGCCCAACCGACCCCCTCCTCGACACGCCCTCCCGCAAAAACGCGGCGCGCGTGCCCTTCAAAGCCCTCCTCGAGCGGGGATACCTTCGGGCCGGGCAGGAGTTATACCTGGAGCGGACCGATCACCGGGCCATCATCCTGGGGGACGGGCGGTTACAGGCCAACGGGCACATCGGCTCAATTCACCAGGTCAGCGCGTGGTTGAAAAACGCCCCATCCTGTAACGGGTGGACGCACTGGTATTTTCGCGACGGCGCGACAGGTCAGCTCAGGCTGCTAGATTCGCTGCGTCAGGAGATCGCTCGCCAGGCGGGCGAACACGCGACGTAGGCTGCGCGGGCGCAGCCCAACATAACCATCGTCTCTGGAGCGTGTTATGCACTTTTGACCCCCCATCCCCGGCCCTTCCCCCACAAGGGGGGAAGGGCGAAAAGCGCGTCCGCTAAGCTTCTCCCTCCTTGTGGGGGATGGGGTTTGGGGTGGGGGGCAGCGAACAACTACCGGCGGACTTCCGCCAGCCTGTACTAGAGCTTCCCCTCGCGCTTGAGAGCAGCCGTGCAGTCGGGGCAGTAGCCGGTGAAGCAGGCGCAGGCGCTGGTCACGCTGACCCCCTTGCGGCGCACCAGCTCGCGGGCCATGCTGTTGAGCAGGTCGGTGGCGATCAGCACGCGCGTCCCGCAGCGCAGGCAGGTCAGGTAGTGCTGCTCCGGGCCGTCGGCCAGGCGATATACCTCGCGGCGATGCTCCGGCTCCACATAGCGGCGATCCACCAGCCCCAACTCGGTGTACAGGTTGAGCGCTCGATAGACCGTCGCCAGGCTGATGCTGGCGTCCTGGGCGTGGGCCAGCGCGTAGATCTCCTCGGCGTCCAGGTGCGACGACTGCGCGGCCAGCACCTGCAGCAACAGCGTGCGCTGCGGCGTGACCTTGAATCCGCGCTGGTGCAGAGTCGCTTCAGCTTCGTCAATGATGTGCGGCATAGGGCTTCGCTGTCCTGGCTGCCCCGGTCACTCGCTGCCCCGGCGCGCGGCGGACTCGCGTTCGGCGCGGGCCTCGTGCAGCAGCAGCGCCTCCAACTCGTACACTTCCTCATCGCTGAGTTCGTCCAGCAGGCGGGCGACGCGATCCCCTTGCAGGCGCTTGCGCTTGCCGCTCAGGGCGCGATTATCGGCGCGGTGCGACGAGGCCCCATCGTGCCACACGACAGCCGTGATGATCACTGCCATCACACTCAGCACGATGACGATGCCCAGGACGGTCGCGCTGTTAGCGTTGGCGATGGCCCCGACCGACGTGGTCAGCAGCCCGCCCAGCAGGGCCATCAGGCCGACCCAGATGATCGTCGTCGCCACAATTCGCCCTGTGTCGTTCATTCGTTATCTCCTTATCGTGCTCGCGCGGAAGGAGAAGGGTGGTTATTGACTGGTGGTGGTTGGTTGATGGTCGAACGTACCCTGACCGAGCCGCCCTCACCACTAACCAACAGCCAACCGCCGTTCACCCTCAGAACTCCACCAGGATCATGCGCCCGGCCTGGCCGATCAGGTGTCCTGTCGCCACATGATAGTAGAAGTTGACCAGCGGCACGCCGACGATGAATGCCGCCACGAACGGCGTCACCACCGCGGCCAGCAGACCGAACAAGAACACATACATCACCAGCACAGCCAGCAGGCTCGCGTTCTGGCGCGCATCGCGGATCAGCGCGCCGAGCCGGAAATATTCCGAGAAGTTGCCTGTTTCGGCGTAGCGGATCATGCCCATGTAGGTGAGCATCAGCGCCGGGATGGCGTAGAGCAGTGCTGCCAGCACGACGCAGCAGCTCGCGCAGACGGCCAGCAGCCCGTCATTGGTGAGGATGGCCGGCAGCGCGATCACGCAGCCGATCAGCACCAGCGGCAGGAAGTAGACGAAGGCGGCAGCGGCCATGACCACCCCATCTATGAAGACCTCGCCCAGCCGCTCGGCGGACGGCAGCGGGCGCTTCTCGCCACGCACGACGCTGCGCGCCACGCGCACCTGGTAGCCCTGGGCGAAGAACGGCACGAGCGAGAGCAGTGTGCCGAGGATGACCTTCACTGGCCACTCTTCGTCGTCGAAGGGGAAGCTGAGGGCGCGTCCAAAGTCCATCGGTCTGGCTCCTTTTCCGGCCCAGGAAAGCCGGGGCGCAGGCTGCCCGCCAGCGTTCTACCAGAGTATACGCAGCGGGCGGGGCTGCGTTGCGCTTTTTTACGCGGCACTCTGCCTATTATGCCATGTTTTTGCGGGCAGCGTCATCCGATACCGTTGGCGAGCCAAACCCGCGCAGGTTTCGCAGGGGCGCTGCTCTGCTGCGGCCCCGGTAGGGTGTATGGCGAGACGCCCTGCGAAAGTATCTCGCCAAACGAAAAATCCCCGCCCGGCGAGGGGTGGGGATGTGTCAGCGCGCTATGTGATGATGGCGAAGGGCGCAGGGCCGACTCATCTGGCGCGAGCCGGGCGTGTCACTCCTCCCAGTCCTCCTCGTCCCACTCTTCTTCCTCCTCTAGCCCGGCCCCCGCATGTTCCAGCGTGGGCGGGCGCAGGTCAACAACCTCCAACTGCGTGTTGCATTCGGGACAGTCCACCAGGTCCCACACTTCCACATTGTCCCGCAGTGGCACCCAGGCATTACACGACGGACAACGCGCGCGGAGCTTGCTCTTCGGGCTGCGCTGCTGGCCCCCGGTCTTGCTGTCAAACGCATCGCTCTTCATTCTTGCCGCTCAACAGTGTGCAAAGGAGAATGAGACGCACTATGAAGCGATATAGCACGAATTCAGCGGCGTGTCAATTGGTTCGCCTGCGGGGTGCCTGGCTGAGCGTGTCGCTGGCAGACCGCCGCTGTTTTTTCGCGCATTTACGACTTGACATTTCGGCACACCTAAAATACAATCTCTCATGGTAAGGATTTGCTGTTTCCGTCCGTTGAAATCTTTGTGAAGACAGGCACATGTCACTGAACCCCGATCCTGGCCATGAACAGCCCGCCCAGCGCACCCTGGCCGACCTGCAGCCCGGCGAAACCGCCGAGGTCGTCGCCCTGCACAGCGACGGCGCCGAGCGCCGCCGGCTGATGGACCTGGGCATCGTGCCCGGCACGCGCATCATCGCCGAGCTGCGCAGCCCGCTCCGCGACCCGGTGGCCTACCGGGTGCGCGGCGCGCTGATCGCGCTGCGCCAGAGCCAGGCCGTTCAGATTGAGATTCGCAGCCCTGCACCGGAGATGCTCTCATGACGATGACAACTAACACTCTGCCTGGGTCGGCCTGCGCGACCTGCCCCATGAACCGCCACCTGGCGCGCCTGGGCGTCAGCATGGACTCCTGGGACTACGTGGTGGCCCTGGCGGGCAACCCCAATACCGGCAAGAGCACCGTCTTCAACGCCCTGACCGGCCTGCGCCAGCACACCGGCAACTGGCCCGGCAAGACTGTGGCGCGGGCCGAAGGCGGCTTTGAGTACGGCGAGAAGCGTTACAAGATCGTAGACCTGCCCGGCACGTATTCGCTGCTGGCCACCAGCGCCGACGAGGAGATCGCCCGCGACTTCATCCTTTTCGGCCAGCCGGACGTGACGGTGATCGTCGTGGACGCCACGCGCCTGGAGCGCAACCTCAACCTGGCTCTGCAAGTGCTGGAGATCACCGACAAGGCAGTGCTGGCGCTCAACCTGATGGACGAAGCGCGGCGGCACCGGCTGGTGGTGGACGAGCGGCGGCTGGCGCGCGACCTGGGCGTGCCCGTCGTGCCCATGAGCGCCCGGCGCGGTGAGGGCGTGGGCGAGCTGTTGCAGATGGTGCACGGCGTGGCAACCGGCGAGATCAGGCCGCGCCCGCACCGCCTGGCCTCCACCCGCGATGCGGCGCTCGACCGCGTGCTCAGCCAGCTTGTGGCGCGCGTTGAGGCGGCCTTCCCCGGATTGCCCAACGCCCGTTGGGTGGCGCTGCGCCTGCTCGACGACGACGCCTCGATCGAGAGCGCCATCCGCGATGGCAGCCTGGGCGACCTGTCGCGCGGGTTGCAGACGGCCCCCGTCGCCGAGCGGCTGGCTCTGACCGGAGTCGCCTCATGAGCGACCCAGCCGCCGACCTCCTGCAAACGGCGCGCGCGCTGCGGGCAGAGGTGGGCGCGGGATTGCACGACCAGCTTGCCGAGGCGCTTTACACCGACGCCGCCCATCTGGCCGACCGCGCCGTCACCCGCCCGGACGAGCGTCCCCGCTTCGATCTGGACCGGGCCATTGACCGCCTGGTGACCAGCCGGACGTGGGGCTTCCCGATCATGATCCTGCTGCTGACGGTCGTCTTCTGGATCACCATCCAGGGGGCGAACGTGCCTTCCAGCCTGCTGGCGACGCTGCTGCTGGACAAAGTGCACCCCGCCCTCAAGGACGGGGCGAGCGCGCTGGGCGTCCCCTGGTGGCTGAGCGGCGTGCTGCTGGACGGGGCATACCTGGCTGGGGCGTGGGTGGTCAGCGTCATGCTGCCGCCGATGGCCATCTTCTTTCCGCTGTTCACGCTGCTGGAAGATTTCGGCTATCTGCCGCGCGTGGCCTTCAACCTGGATCGCCTGTTCAGCCGGGCGGGCGCGCACGGCAAGCAGGCCCTCTCGATGACGATGGGCTTCGGCTGCAACGCGGCGGGCGTGGTCGCCACGCGGGTCATTGACAGCCCGCGCGAGCGCCTGATCGCCATCCTCACCAACAACTTCGCCGTCTGCAACGGGCGCTGGCCAACGCTGATCATGGTCTCGACCATCTTCATCGGCAGCGCCGTGCCCGCCGCGCTGGCCGGGCTGGTCTCGGCGGCGGCGGTGGTGAGCGTCGCCGTGCTGGGCGTGCTGCTGACCTTCGCCGTGTCGTGGTTCCTCTCGCGGACGATGCTCAAGGGCCAGGCGTCCGTCTTCAGCCTGGAGCTGCCGCCCTACCGCCCGCCGCGCATCTGGCAGACGCTCTACACGTCGGTCATTGACCGCACGCTGATCGTGCTGTGGCGCGCGGTGACGATGGCGGTCCCGGCGGGCGTGGTCATCTGGACGATCTCCAACGTGCACGTCGGCGGGGAGAGCGTCGCCGAGCACCTGGTGAGCCTGCTGGACGGTTTCGGCTGGCTGCTGGGGCTGAACGGCGTGATCCTGCTGGCCTACATTGTGGCCATCCCCGCCAACGAGATCATCATCCCCACCATCCTCATGCTGACCGTGCTGACGGCGCGGCTGTCCGGCGTGGGGCAGGGCGCGGGGGTCATGTTCGAACTGGAGTCGGGCAATGCCATCCGCGACATCCTGCACGCGGGCGGCTGGACGACGCTGACCGCGATCAACCTGATGCTCTTCAGCCTGATTCACAACCCGTGCAGCACGACCATCCTGACCATCTACCACGAGACGCGCAGCCTGAAGTGGACGGCGGTGGCAACGGCCCTGCCGCTGCTGCTGGGCTTCGCCGTGACCTTCACCCTGGCGACTGCCGCGCGCCTGCTCGGCTGGGCGTGAGGGCCGGGCGCAGCAGAGCAGCGCCCCTACGCGGATGGGGATTCGGGGGATTGCGAATTGCGAATTTGGGGTCTTGGATTTCAATCCGCAATCCACAATCCGCAATGCTCTTCTCTCGCGCCTCTGCGCGAGATCGGCGGGCTTGGGGATTCGGGGGGCGCAGCGAACAACTGCCGGCAGGCTGCCGCCAATCGCCCTAATCCCCGACGCGCCCGAACAACAGGCGCAGCCCGTTGAGCACGACGATCACGGTGCTGCCCTCGTGCCCGACCACGCCCAGCGGCAGCGGCAGGCTGATGGCGAAGGTGCCGATCACCAGCACGATGATCACGCTCAGCGAGAAAATGATGTTCTGCCACACGACGCGGCGCGCCTTGCGGCTGAGGCGGATCGTGTAGGGGATAGCCTCCAGCGCATCGCCCATCAGCACCACGTCTGCCGTCTCCAGTGCCACATCGGTACCGGCGGCGCCCATGGCAATGCCCACCGTCGCTGTCGCCAGGGCGGGCGCGTCGTTGACGCCATCGCCGACCATGGCCACCGGGCCATGGTCGCGCTCCAGCTCGGCCATGATCGTCGCCTTGTCATCGGGCATCAGCTCGGCGCGCACATCGTCCACGCCCACCTGCCGGGCGATCTGCCGGGCGACGACAGCGTTGTCGCCGGTGAGCATGACCACGCGCTGAACGCCCGCGCGGTGCAGGTCGGCCACCATCTGCGCCGACTGGGGTCGCAGTTGGTCGGCCACGGCCAGCGCGCCCATCCACTCCCCACCATAACAGGCGAGCAGCACGGTCTTGCCCTGGTCGCGCAGCCGGTCGTGCTCCGCCAGCAGGCCGGCGGGCGGCTGCCCGGCGCACTCGGTGATGTACTGCGCGCGCCCCACGCGCACCAGCGTCTCGCCGATGGTCCCGGCCACGCCCTGCCCCGGCTCGGCGTAGAACTCGCCCACTTCGTCCAAAGCCAGGCCGCGCCCTGCCGCCGCCGCGCAGATCGCCGCCGCCAGCGGGTGCTCCGAGCGCGCCTCGACAGAGGCGGCGACACGCAGCAGCGCCTCTGCGCTGTGCCCGTTGTAGGGGATCACGTCGGTCACCGCGGGGCGGCCCTTGGTCAGCGTGCCCGTCTTGTCGAAGGCGACGACCTTGATCGTGCCCATCTGCTCCAGATGCGCCCCGCCCTTGAAGATCACGCCGCGCCGCGCACCCGCCGCAATCGCCGAGAGGAACGCCGCCGGCACGGAGATGACCAGCGCGCACGGCGAGGCCACCACCAGCAGCACCATCGCCCGGTAGAACCCATCGTGAAAGCTCCAGCCGAGCAGCAGCCAGGTGACCAGCAGCACGGCCAGCGACGCGCCAATGACGACCAGCGCGTAGTACTGCTCGAACTCGTCCAGAAAACGCTGCGTGGGCGCTTTGCGCGCCTGCGCCTCCTCGACCATGGTGATGATCCGCGCCAGGGTCGAGTGCGAAGCCACCTGCGTCGCCCGCACGTCAATCGCCCCGTTCTTGTTCAGCGTCCCGGCGAAGACGCGATCGCCCGGCCCTTTGTCCACCGGCATGGATTCACCGGTGATCGTCGCCTGGTCCACCGAGGTCTGCCCGCCGAGCACGTCGCCGTCCACCGGGATGCGCTCGCCGGGCTGGATGAGCACCGTCTGCCCGACCTGAATCTCGCTGATCGGCACCGTCCTGATGCCATCTGCCGTGTGCACCCGCGCTTCTTCGGGGTAGAGCGCGAAGAGCGAGCGGATCGCCTTGCGGCTGCGCCCGATGGCGTAGTCCTGCAGGACGTTGCTCAGCGAAAACAGGAAGAGCAGGATCGCCCCGTCCTGCCACTCACCGACCAGGGCCGCGCCGATGGCGGCAGCGATCATCAGGAAGTCAATATTCAGCTCGCGGGCGCGCAGGCTCCGCAGGCTTTCCAGGAAGCCGAAGAAGCCGCCGGCCAGGTAGGCGATGACGCCCAGGACGGTCAGGGCGCTGTCTGCGTGCTGTCGTCCTGCCGCCTCGACGACAAAGCTCAGCACCAGCGCCACCAGGGTGATGGCTACCAGCGCTGGCTCGATGGCGCGCCGCTCCAGCCAGCGCGGCGCAGTCCACGCAGCGCGCGCCCGCCCGGTCTTGGCCGTCTTGGAAACAGATGCTCCCGTCATGATCGCCTCGGCAAGTGATTGGTGCGAAATCCCCAGGGAAGGCGGCGCGCCGTCCTCATTCCCCCGGACGACGCCCGGTCACCGATTCGAGCACGCTGCGGTCGTCCGGCGAGAGGTGCCGCAGCGCCTCCGGCTCCAACTGCGAGAAGATGCGATGGGCGAACAGCTCCATCCACACGAACTGCCGCCCGATCTGCACCATGTTGGTGTTGGTGGTCACCGTGGCCGTGTAGTTGAGGCCCTGCTCGCTGGCGATGAGCACTTCCCCCTCGTCCACCACCACGACCAGGCTGTCGGCCAGCTTGTGCAGCTCGCTTTCGCGCGGCGGGTGATAGGCGATGTCCCCCACGTCGAAGCTCTCTTCGCCGGTGAGCAGGACGCCAATGGCCACCTCGCGCGCGTCGGCGGCGACAATCACGTCGCGCAGGCGGCGCAGATGCGCGTCAGTCAGCACCAGCATCACCTCGCGCTGCGCGTGGGCGATCATCTGCTCGGCGTAGCTCAGCACGCGCTCCTCCCCGGCAAACGTCCACAGATAGCCCTCGTCCTGTGCCAGGTAGACTGCGTTGAGATCGCGGCGCAGATGATCCAGCAGGCGGGCATAGGAAGCGGTCAGCCGGTTGAGCAGCACGTCGGGCGGCAGGGGCCGGTAGAGCGTGGCCTTCGGCGCTTCGGACTTGAGCACGGCGCCGCGCACGTCGAGCCGACCCAGCGCCTCGTAGACCATTGAACGCGGGATGCCCGCCTGCTTGCTGATCTGGTAGCCGGTCGCCGGATACTCTTTGAGCAGGGCCAGGTACACCTTGGCTTCGTACTCGGTGAACCCAATCACGCTCAGGTTGCTGAGAATGTCCATAGCGCCTCGCATAGTAGTTCGGAAACGAACCAGTAGTTTTATTATAACCTACTATGCGCGCGGTCGGCAACTCCAATCCGCAGACGGGGTCCACGAACGAGTGGTCAGGCAGTTGGCGAAGGCCCTCCTCCCCTGGCGACAGGTTGTGCGTGGACCCCCGCAGACAGGTGCAAAACCGGTCAGGGTGAGGGACCCTTTGAGAAGCTGTTTCCCCCCACCCCAAATCCCTCCCCCACAAGGAAGGAGGGGCTTAAGGCCGGCGCGCTTCTCCCTTCCCCCACGAGGGGGGAAGGGCCGGGGATGGGGGGCAAAGGCAGGCGCACGACTTCTGAGGTCCCTGCCCTGCGCCCGGCGAGTCGCTGACAACCTCGGCGCGCAACTTCAATCCGCACCCGGTGGGCGCAAACCGGGGGGATGTGCTACAGTTGTCGCGGTTTGGCAGCAGGATGCGCAGGGAGTGTTCTATGGCCTTCTTCGATCTGTCGCTTGAGGAGCTTCACGCTTACCGGCCAGCGCGCGAAGAGCCGCCCGATTTCGACGCTTTCTGGGCGGAGACGCTCGCCGCCGTTCGCCAGCATCCGCTGGATGTACGCTTCGAGCCGGTGGACTTCGGGCTGCGCCTGGTGGACACTTATGACGTCACGTTCGCGGGCTATGGCGGCCAGCCGATCAAGGGCTGGTTCATGCTGCCGCGCGGCGCGCACGGCCCGCTGCCCTGCGTCGTCGAATATATCGGCTATGGGGGCGGGCGCGGCTTCCCGCACGAATGGCTGGAGTTCCCCGCCGCCGGCTTCGCCTACCTGGTCATGGACACGCGCGGGCAGGGTGGCACCTGGCGACAGGGCGACACGCCCGATCTGCCCGACGGCGGCAACCCGTACACGCCCGGCTTCATGACGCAGGGCATCCTCACCCCGCGCACCTATTACTACCGCCGCCTGTACAGCGACGCCGTGCGCGCCATCGAGGCTGTGCGCAGTCATCCCGCCGTGGACCCGGCGCGCATCGCGGCGACGGGCACCAGCCAGGGCGGAGGGCTGGCCGTCGCCGTCAGCGGGCTGGTGCCCGACCTGGCCGTGACCATGCCCAACGTGCCGTTCCTGTGCCATTTCCGGCGAGCCATCGGCCTGACCGCAGACCATCCCTACCAGGAGATCGTGCGCTATCTCAGCGTGCACCGCGACAAGGTGGAGACGGTCTTTCGCACGCTGGCCTACTTCGACGGGATGAATTTCGCTGCGCGCTCGCGGGCGCGCGCGCTCTACTCGACGGCGCTGATGGACGAGATCTGCCCGCCCTCGACCGTGTTTGCCGCCTACAACCACGTCACCGCGCCCAAAGAGATGCGCGTCTACCGGTTCAACGACCACGAGGGCGGCGGCGCGCACCACGCGCTGGAGCAGCTCCGCTTTCTGCACGCCCTGTGGGGCTAGAGCGCGGCAGAGGAACCCCCGACTATGGACACTTTCCGCCACAGGCGCTTCGCCCGCGACCCGGCGCTGGTCGCCGAGCGGGTTATTGACGAGACGATCCTCGTCGCGCTGGGGCCAGGCGCGACGCGCTTCGCCGGCCCCTATGTGCTCAACGAAGTGGGCGGGCATATCTGGAGTCTGCTCGACGGCGTGCGCACGGGCGAGGAGATCGCGGCGGCGGTTGCGGCGGAGTTCGAGGTCAGCGTTGAGGAGGCGGAGCGCGATGTCGCCGCCTTTCTCGACCAGCTTGAGCGGCTGGGCGCTGTGCGGACTGTATGAGATGACCCCGACCCGGCTGCTCTGTGCGCGTGACGATAGGCCATGCAGGCCATGACCGACTCCAAACCCCCGCGCGACACCTTCACCACCAAGCTCTGGCGCACGCTGCGCCTGGACCTGGCGCTGCGCTTCATCTGGCGCAGCACGCCCGGCTGGACGGTGGCCAGCGCCGCCCTGGTGGTGGTGCAGGGCGTGCTGCCGCTGGCCAGCCTGTACCTGCTCAAGCTGCTGGTTGACAGCGTGACGGCCAGCGTGGGGGCGGCTGACCAGGGCGCGGCCTTCAACCGCGTCCTGCTCTACGTGGTGCTGATGGCGGCTTTCTCCCTGCTGAGCACGGTGGTCGGCCTGGTGGCCGGCATCGTCTCGCAGACGCAGGCCATGGTCGTCACCGATTACATGCAGGACATCGTGCACGCCAAGTCGGTAGCCATTGACCTCGAATTCTACGAAAGCGCCGAGTTCTACGACACGCTGCGCCGCGCCCAGGGCGAAGCCTCCATGCGCCCGATGCGCATCTTGCAGGGCCTGTTGCAACTGGGCCGCGACGCCGTGTCGTTGCTGGCAATTTCCGGCCTGTTGCTGGCGTTCAACGGGGTCTTCGTCGTCGTGCTGCTGGCGGCGGTCGCGCCGGGTTTCATCGTGCGTATCTGGTATTCCGGCACGCTCTACCGCTGGCAGCGCAAACGGACGGCCACCGAGCGCAAGACGTGGTACTACACGTGGATGCTCACCGGCGAGCAGCACGCCAAAGAGATACGCCTGTTCGGGCTGGGCGATCTGTTCATGGATCGCTTCCGCGATCTGCGCATGCGCCTGCGCTTCGAGCGCCTGCAGCTCGCCCGGCGGCAGGCGCTTTTCAGCTTCGTGGCGCAGTTGGCGTCCAACGTCGCCATCTATGGCGCGTACGGGTTCATCGCGCACCGCGCGCTGTCCGGCGCGATCAGCCTGGGCGACCTGGTGATGGCCTTTCAGGCGTTCCAGCGCGGACAGGGCTATTTGCAAAGCGCGCTGCAAAGCCTGGCCGGGTTGTACGAAGATAACCTCTTCATCGCCGACCTGGACGAGTTCCTGAGCCTGGAGCCGCGCGCGGTCACTCCGCAGAATCCCAGGCCGTTCCCGCGCCCGCTGACGCGCGGCGTCGCCTTCGAGGGCGTCTCCTTCACTTATCCTGGCGGCAAGCGCCAGGCGCTGCACGACATCACCCTGACCATCCGGCCCGGCGAGAAAATCGCCCTGGTCGGCGAGAATGGGTCGGGCAAGACGACGCTGATCAAGCTGCTGTGCCGGCTCTACGACCCGACGGAAGGGCGCATCACCCTGGACGGAATTGACCTGCGCGACCTGGCCCTGGCCGATCTGCGCCGGGCGATCAGCGTGATCATGCAGGACTACGTGCAGTACAACCTGACCGTGGAGGACAACATCTGGTTCGGCAACGTGAGCGCGCCGCCCGACCGGGCGCATATCGCCCGCGTGGCCCACGAGTCCGGGGCGCACGAAGTGATCGCCCGCCTGCCGCGCGAGTACGAGACCGTGCTGGGCAAGATGTTCCAGGATGGCGAGCAGCTCAGCATCGGCGAATGGCAGAAGATCGCCCTGGCCCGCGCCTTCCTGCGCGACACCGAGATCATCATCCTCGACGAGCCGACCAGCGCGCTCGACGCTCGCGCCGAATACGAGGTCTTCCGCAAGCTGCACGCGCTGGCCGAGGGTCAGACGGCGATCATGATCAGTCACCGCTTCTCGACAGTGCGCACTGCCGACCGCATCGTCGTGCTCGACGGCGGGCGCATCGTCGAGCACGGCCCGCACGAGGCGCTGATGCGCCAGGGCGGGCAGTACGCGCACCTGTTCACGCTGCAAGCCAGCCAGTACACATGAGCGCTCTCCCTGCCGCCCTGCTGCGCCTGACGCGCTGGCCGGAGCACGTCCCTTTCACGCTGGCGGCGACGCTGCTCGGCGCGAACATGGCCGCTCACCACGCGGGCGCGGCGCTCGATAGCCGCGTCCTGACGGCCCTCGCCGCCAACGCCCTGGCCGTGACCTTCGCCTTCATGGTCAACGATCTCGCCGACGCGCCGGACGACGCGCGCGACCCGGCCCGCGCCGCGCGCAACGCGGTCGCCAGCGGGGCGCTCGCCGCGCGGACGGGCTGGGCGGCGAGCGGGATTGTCGCGGGGCTGGCGCTGGCCCTCTACGCGGCGCTGCCCGCCCCCGCCGCCCTGACTGGCGGCGCGACGCTGCTGCTCGGCCTGCTCTACTCGTGGCGACCGGTGCGCCTGAAGGCGCGTCCCCTCCTTGACGTGATCGCCCACCTGCTGATGCTCAGCGCGCTGCTCGTCCTGGCCGGCTACCTGGCTTTCGATGCCGCGCCGGGGCGCGCCTGGTGGGTTGTCGCCGCCGCCGGGCTGATCTCCGCCTACGGGCAGCTTTACAACCAGGTGCGCGACGACGCCCAGGATCGCGCCGCCGGGCTGCGCAATACGACCGCTCTGCTGGGGGCGGCGCGGGCGCGGATGGCCATGCACGCCTGCCTGGGGGCGGCGGGGCTGCTGCTGGCGCTGACGGTTCTGCTGGGGTTGTGGCCGTTGTGGCTGGGCGCGGTGCTGGCGGCGCTGGCCGTGCCGGTGCTTTTGTGGCGGCAGGGCACGGACATGCGCGGGACGGCGGCTATTGACGCGAGCGGGCGCTTGCAGCTTGGCGCGATGCTGGCCGCCTGCGCCGCGATGATCGCCTGGCTGCTGGTGAACGTGTGGGGCTGATACCCAGGCGGGGGGCGGTAGGGGTGCTGTTCTGCTGCGCCCTGGTTGACCTCACCCCCGCGCGGCGCTGACGCGCCTCGCCGCCCCCTCTCCACACGCGGAGAGGGGGCAAGCCAAGCGCAGCGCGGCTGGGGGTGAGGTCGCTGCCCCCCGCTCGGCGAGTCGCTGTCAGCCTTTGCACGCACCCTCTCCCAGACACCCTTTTGTCCGGCGCGGGCGACAGGCTATAATGAGCAACACGCATCTCCTGGGGCCTGGCGGCGTGAGCGCGGCGGCGATCTGCATTCCCCATTGGCGCAGAAAGGACACGGGTTAAGCTATGGAGAAAAGCCACACCATCGTCGTCATGCAGGGTGACCAGACCGGTCAGGAGCTGCTCGACGAGGCGCTGCGCGTGCTGACGCCCGGCATCCTGCCGCCGAGTGTGCATTTCGCCACCTTCGACCTGTCGCTGGAGAACCGCCGCGCGACCCGCAACAAAGTGGTCTATGACGCGGCAGAGGCGGTGCTCAGGCACGGGTTGGGCCTCAAGGCGGCCACGATCACCCCTGGCGACCCGGATGACGTGGGCAGCCCCAACGCCATCCTGCGCGAAGCCATCAACGCCCAGGTGATCCTGCGCGTGGGGCGGCGGCTGCCGCCGGTGCGCCCTATCGCTGGCGTGCACGCGCCGATCGCCGTGGTGCGCATGGCCGTCGGCGACGCCTATGGGGCGAAGGAGTGGCGCGAGGGCGAAGGGCTGGACGAGGCGGCTTTTCGCACAGAGCGCATCACGCGCCGCACCTGCCGGGCTGTCGCCGAGTACGCTTTCCACTACGCCGAGCGCACCGGGGCAAAGGTCTTCGGCGGCCCCAAATACACCGTCAGCCCGATCTACGAGGGCATGTTCAAGGAAGAGCTGGACGCGGCGGCGGCGCGCCACCCCACCGTGCGCTACGACCCGCAGCTCATTGACGCCACCTACGCCCTGCTGCTGGAGTCCACCGGCGAGGCGCTGGCCATCCCCACCCTCAACCGTGACGGCGACAGCATGTCCGATCTGGTGCTCAAGATGTTCGGCACCATCGCCGGCTCGGAATCGCTGATCATCAGCTTCGGCGAGGACATGCAACCGAGCGCGGTTATCGCCGAAGCGCCGCACGGTACCGCGCCCTCGCTGCAGGGCAAGAACCTGGCCAATCCGGTGGCGATGATCATGGCCGTGGCGACTGTGCTCAGCTACATCCCCGACGATCGCGCCGCCCGCGTCTGCCGGGCCATCCGCGAAGGGACGCTGGAGACGGTCTACGAGGGCGTGCGCACCGCCGACCTGGGCGGCAGCGCGACGACCAGCGAATTCACCGACGAGGTGATCCGTCGCGTGCAGGCCAAGCTCGCCGTGTGGGATGCGCTGGGCTAGTACGGGCTGGCGGAAGTCCGCCGGCAGTTGCTCGCTGTCCCCCCCACCTCAAACCCTTCCCCTGCAAGAAGGGAGGGACTTAAGGCGCTCTTCTCCCTTCCCCTCTCGTGGGGGAAGGGCCAGGGCTGGGGGGGCTGGACCAGGCCAGACGGCATGCTCATTTTCGCTCTGGTGCACCAGGCATGTGATTATCCTTGACGGATTGAAGAACCGCACCCACCAGGGCGCTCTCATCGTCCAACTCACGACTTCTCACTTCTGACCTGAGATGCAACCGGTGAAGCTGATCCTGACGCACGACAACGCCGACTTCGATGCTGTGGCGTCGCTGCTGGCCGCGCACCTGCTGGACCCCGGGACGCTGCCCGTGCTGCCCGCGCGCGTCAACCGCAATGTCGAGCAGTTCCTGAATCTGTACGGCACGGAGCTTCCCTTCATCCGGCGCGATAACCTGCGGCGCGGCGCCCCAGTCGAGAGCGCCACCGTCGTGGACACGCAGAGCTTCTCCACCGCGCGCGGGATGCGCCCGGAGACGCCAGTCCATTTCATTGATCATCACCCGCTTTCCCGCGAATTGGAAGCCAACCACACCTTCACCGGCGATCTGGTGGGCGCGGCGACCACGCTGCTCGTCGAGCAGATTCACGCCCAGCAGATCAGCATCACGCCGCTCCAGGCGACGCTGCTGCTGCTCGGCGTCTACGAAGATACCGGCTCGCTGCTCTATGGCACGACGACCGCCCGCGACGCGCGCTGCGCTGCCTGGCTGCTCGACTGCGGGGCCGACCTGGACGTGGTGCGCGAATTCCTGGCTCACCGCCTGACGCCGGAGCAGCGCGCGCTCTATGAGCGCCTGTTGGAGCACACCGAGACGCACGTCGTCAAGGGGCACGCCATCCTGCTGGCAACCGCCGTCACGCGCACGCCGGTGGACGAGATCGCCACGCTGGCCCACAAGCTGCGCGAGCTGTATGAGCCGGCGGCGGTCTTCGTGCTGGTCCAGCTCAACGGCGACATCCAGCTTGTCGCGCGCGGCACGACCGACGCCCTGGACGTGTCGGCTATTGCCCGGCGCTTCGGCGGCGGTGGGCACGGGCGCGCGGCGGCGGCGCTCATCCGCGCGCGCAAGGTCGAGGACGTGCGCGAGGAGATTCTGCGCGTGCTGCCGGAGATCATCGTCCCTTCGGTGCTGGTCGCCTCGCTGATGTCTGTCGGGGCGCAGACGGTGCGCGCCGACGAGCGCATCACCTCGGTGGTAAACCGGATGCAGCGCACCGGGCATGAGGGCTTCCCGGTGGTGGAGGAGGGGCGCATCGCTGGGCTGCTGACGCGCCACGCCGTAGACCGGGCGATGAGTCACGGTATGGGTCACCGCCGCGTGCGCGAGATCATGGAGGCGGGCGAGATCACCGTGCAGCCGACCGACTCCATCGAGGTCTTGCAGCAGCGCATGATGCGCTCCGGCTGGGGGCAGATTCCCGTCGTGGACGAGCGCGGCGCGCTGCTGGGCATTGTCACGCGCACCGACCTGATCAAGCGTTGGGGTCAGCACCCCGACGATGGCCGCCGCGAGGAGATTCTGCGGCAGACGCGGGCGGCGCTGGCGCCGGGCATGTGGCGGCTGATCGAGGCGGTGGCCCGCCAGGCGCAGCAGCAGCGCGTGGGGCTGTACATCGTCGGCGGCTTTGTGCGCGATCTGCTGCTCGGCCAGCCGACGCATGACCTCGACCTGGTGGTCGAAGGGGACGCCATCGCCCTGGTGGAGGCCATCCGCGCCACGTATGGCGGCGACATGCGCAGCCATGCCCAGTTCGGCACGGCCAAATGGCTGCCCGACGAGGCGGTTGCCCAGGCGCTCGGCGGGGCGCGCGCCGAAAACGGCTGGCCGGACTTCATAGATTTCGTCTCGGCGCGGCGCGAGTTCTACGAGCAGCCCACCGCGCTGCCCACTGTCCAGCGCGGCTCGATCAAGCCCGACCTGTACCGGCGCGACTTCACCATCAACACGCTGGCCATCCGTCTGTCGCCGGAGCCGATGGGCGATCTGCTCGACTTCTACGGGGGCGAGCAAGACCTGAAAGACGGCTTGATCCGCGTGCTGCACAGCCTCAGCTTCGTGGACGACCCGACGCGGATGCTGCGCGCCGTGCGCCTGGAGCAGCGGCTCGGCTTCCGCATCGAGCCGCGCACCGAGGAGCTGATCCACAACGCGCTCGGCCTGCTCGACCGGGTGAGCGGCGACCGCATCCGCCACGAGCTGGCCCTGATCCTGGCTGAGCATCACCCGCTGCGCGCGCTGGCCCGCCTGGAACGGTTGGGCGTGCTGGCCACCCTTCACCCAGGGCTGCGCCTGGACGACTGGGTGCGCTCGGCCTTCTGCGCGGTGCGCTACGCCCGCGAGCATCCTCCCTGGCCATCGCTGGCCCAGTTCGACAACTGGATGCTGACCGCCTTCTCGCTGTTCACCAGCCGCCTGCCACAGGGCGAGCTGGAAGCGCTGGGGCGGCGGCTCCAGTTCTCGCGCGTGTACCTCGATCATCTGCACGATGCGCGGACGGCCATTGCCCTGCTGCCCGAACTGAGCCGCGAGCGGCTCCCCAGCGAGATCGTCGCCCTGCTGGAACCGCTCGACGAGGTCGGCTGGCTGGCGGCGTGGGCCGCCGCGACCGAGGCGACCGCCCGCGACCAGATAGCCCGTTTCGCCGGGACGTGGCGGGCTGTCAGGCCGACGCTCGGCGGGCACGACATCCAGGCGCTGACCGGCATCAGGCCAGGGCCGGTCTACGGCGAGCTGTTGGGCCGGCTGCGCACGGCCTGGCTCAACGGCGAGATCGCCACGCCGGACGAGGAGAAGGCCCTGCTGCTGCGCCTGGTCGAGGACTGGCGCGCGCCAGGCGGCGAGTCCCCTGCCTGACGGAAGAGGTTGTTGGTTTGTGGTTATTGGTGAAGGCCGCTTCATCCCACGCGCCTTCTACCAGTCACCAACAACCAATCAACAATCGCCAGGCCAAGATTAGAGGTTGCTTAGAAAGCTGGAAAAAACATTCGTTCGGCTTGTAAAGATTTGTTCATTCTGTATGATTTCTCCATTCATCTGAACTACCGAACAGCATCTCAAGCGAGCAAAGGAAAGCGGTGCAGGTATGGCAGCCGTCTCTACCCACTTACAGGCCCGGTTAATGCGCTGGCGCGGCGGTCAGCACCCGACCCTGGACGCGATCACCCGCCTGATGCACGAAGAACACCTGCGGCCCTACGTGTGGGTGAACGCGCCCAACTGCCGCCTTCCTGTGCGCAGTCACGGCTACGCCAAAACGATCTTCTGCGTGCAAGGCTCGCTGGAGATCGTCATCCCCGACACCGGGCAACGCCTGACGCTGGGCGCGGGCGACCGGCTCGACCTGCCGCGCGGGATGCGCTATGGCACCATCGTTGGGCCGTCCGGCGCGCAGTGCATCGAGGGCAGCCCCGCCTGAGCGGCGTGTAGTTGGGTGCGTACAAAACCTGTCATGTAGGGGCGCTGCTCTGCTGCGCCCTGGTTGATCTCACCCCCGCTCGGCGCTGGGGGTGAGGTTCATGCCCTGCGCCCGGCGAGTCGCTGTCAACCTGGGCACGCATCCGTGTAGTTGTCCGAGTCGCCCCCTTTGATGTAAAGTTGCCAGGGTGAGCCGTGATGCTCGCCCTGGCTTATGATCCGGCACCGTCCACCGGGTGCCAGTGGAGGCGAAAATGTCGCTCCTGCGCCGGCGCAGACGCTACCAGCAGCCCGACGAGATACCCAGCGCTCAGATGGCGGACGCTTTCGACGCCGACAGCGCCGCTCCTGGCGATGAGGAAAGGCCTATCGAGCCGTTCGTGTCCGTCTCCGGCGCGGACGCTGCCGCTGATCGCGCCTACGCCTATTCGCCTGCCGGGATGCCAGCCGCCGAGGAGGAAACTCCCGCCCACCGCAGATCGTCGCGCCCGGCGGCGGGCGCGCGCCTTCGTTTCTGGGTGCTGCTGCTGGCCCTGGCCCTGATCGCCGGGGGCATCTTCGGCACGCTGCTGTGGCAAGATCGCCTGCGCGAAGAAGCTGTCGCCTGGTGGCCGGCGATCCTGCTGGTCGCCTCCGCCCTGTGGATGCTGATTGCGCTGGTGCGGCGGCAGGTGACCTCGTTCCTGGGCGGGGCGGCGCTGGCCGGCGTCGGGCTGAGCGCGCTGCTGGATGCGCAGGACATCGCCGCGCTGCGCGAAACGCTGCTGGGCATTGTCCTGGTGGCGGTAGGCCTGGGCATTGTCGTGCGCGGGTTCCTTCTGCGCGGGCGCACAGTGCGCTGACCGGACGTGCGCAGGGCTTCTCCTCAACAGTTGGCAGCCCACTGCACAGATTTTGCATTCCGCACTGTAGACTGAGATATTCTATGTGCAGCGATATAGCGGTGCCGGAGGGACGATCTTGGGCGGTGATGTGACGGTAGGGTTTGCGTTTATCGCCGGGCTGCTCTCGTTCATTTCGCCCTGCGTGCTGCCGCTCGTGCCCGCCTATGTGGGCTACATGAGCGGACAGATGACTCAGCAGGCGGCAGGGAGCGCGGTGAGAGACGAGTTTCGCCGGCGCTTCGGCACGCTGACGCACGGCTTCTTCTTCGTGCTGGGCTTCACCCTGTTCTTCGTGGTCTTCGGCCTGCTGACCACCGCCGCTGTCTCTTCGCTGACCGAGCTGGGCGTCACCGAGGGCGATGTGCGCGACGGCATTGCGCGCATCGGCGGCACGGCGGTGATCCTCTTCGGGCTGCACATCCTGGGCGTGCTCAACCGTGTTTTCTCCTGGCTGGGCGCGCGGGCGCTCAGGCTCGACCAGAATCCCTACGCCAACCTGATCTCAACGGCCATCGGCATCGCCCTGATCGGCGCCATCTACTGGCTGTTCGTCGAGTCGTGGTTTCTCACCCTGGTGGTGATTCTGCTGCTGGCGCAGGTCTTCCGCGACGCGCTGAAGGCCGACACGCCCGGCCAGTTCTGGTCGCGGATCATCGCCCGCCTGCACATGGCGCTCTACGTGGACACGCGCCGCCAGACGCGCCCCAGCCAGCGCTATGGCTACCTGGGATCGCTGTTCATGGGCGTGGTCTTCTCCGCCGGCTGGACGCCGTGCATCGGCCCCATCTACGGGGCGGTGCTCACCCTGGCCTCGACGGACGGGTCGGTGTCGCGGGCGGGTGTGCTGCTGCTGGCCTATGCCTTCGGCCTGGGCATCCCCTTCCTGCTGACGGCGCTGGCCCTCGACCGGGCGCAGGGCATCTTCCGCCGTCTGCAGCGCCACATGCGCACCATCGAGGCAGTCAGCGGCGCATTCCTCATCTTCATCGGCGTGCTCGTTTTCAGCGGGCAGATGGAGCGGCTGACGGCGCTCGGCGCGCAAGGCGAGCTGGGTGATATTCAGCTCAACATGGAAAACTGTGTGGTCGGGGCCATTGAGGGACGGGTGCGCCTGGGCAACCTGTGGTCGTGCATCGGCGATGGGGTCAAGAAGGACTTCTACATCGCCGCGCCTAAAGACGTGCTGACCGCAGCGTCCGGCCTGGAAGTCCCCGCGCTGGACGTTCCCGCCCTGGAGCTTCCGTCGCTTGACGCGGCCTCAGCGGGCGCGGCGGTGCCGGTGGGGCTGAGTATGGGGCAGCGCGCACCGGACTTCACCGTTGAGCTGCTCGACGGGCGCACGGTGAGCCTGTCCGACTTTCGCGGGCGGCCCGTGCTGCTCAATTTCTGGGCGACGTGGTGCGGGCCGTGCCGCGAGGAAATGCCCGACTTCCAGACAATCTATGATCTGCGAGGCGGCGAGGCCGGGTTCGTGGTGCTGGCGGTCAATTTCATGGAAGCGCGCGGCGACGTGGCCGCTTTCACCGAGGGGCTGGGCATCACCTTCCCGGTGGCGCTCGACCCCGATGGCCGGATCAATGGCGGCCTGTATCGCAGCGTCATCCCCGGCTACCCCACCAGCCTGTTGCTGGACGCGGACGGAGTCATCGCCGCCTATTTCCCGCGCGGCCTGAGCGGGCCAGAGCTGCTGGCCGCGCTCGACGACCTGCGCGCGGGCTAACGCCCCTGCCGATGACGCTCTTGCTGACCGCTGACCGCTGACCGCTTCTGCGCGAAGGACACCGCCGCATGACCTCTGGGCAAGCTCCCGACGAGCGCAATCTGCGCCATATCATCCGCACCAACCGCCTGGCGTTGCGCCTGGCCCGCCACTGGCTGGTCATCGTGCTGGGCTTCCTGCTGCTGTACACGGGCCTTGCGCTGACGCCCCCCCTGTTCATGAAAGCGGGCTGGGAAGGCGCGGCCAACATCGTCCACAAAATCTACGCGCCGATGTGTCACCAGTTCGCCTTTCGCTCGTGGTTCCTGTTCGGTGAGCAGCTTGTCTACCCGCGCGAAGTGGCGGGGTCCAGCCTGGGGTCGTTCGAGTCCTATGCCTCGCAGGACCCGCATTTCGCCGGGCTGGACCTGGCGCTGTGGTCAGCGGACTTGCAGTTGAAGTCGCGCTCGTTTCGCGGCAACGAGCAGATGGGCTACAAGACGGCGCTGTGCGAGCGCGATGTGGCCATCTACGGCGTGATGTTCCTGGCCGGGCTGCTTTTCACCCGTGTGCGGCGCTGGCTGCGCCCCGCGCCGCTGATGCTCTACGTGCTGCTGGGGCTGGGGCCGCTCGGCCTGGACGGATTCAGCCAGATGTTCAGCTACACGCCGTTCGAGTTCTGGCCGATCCGCGAGTCGCTGCCTCACTACCGGGTGATCAGCGGGGCGCTCTTCGGGCTGATGAACGTCTGGCTGGCCTTCCCCTATCTGGAAATGTCCATGAACGAGACGCAGGCGGCGGTGGGCAACAAGCTGCGCCTCGCCGAGCGGCGGCTGGCTGCTTTGCAGGCGGCGCAGCGCTGAGCCTCCTCACGCCCGATCGTCCGCATAAAGAAAGCCCCAGAGCCTTAGGCCCTGGGGCTTGTCTTGTCAGGTTCGGGCGGCGTCTCGCCTATTCAAAGCCGCCTGTGTCAATCGTCGGCGTATAGGTCGGCGTCAGCACCGGCGTGAAGGTATACGTCGGTGTGTTCGAGGGCGTGAAGGTCGCCGTCGCCGGGCCGGGCGTGTGGGTGTAGGTCGGCGTGTTTGTCTTGCTCGGCGTCAGCGTGATAGTTGGGGTGTTTGTCTTGCTCGGCGTCGGCGTGATGCTCGGTGTCAGCGTAATGGTCGGCGTATTGGTGGGCGCTGGTGTCGGCACGTTGACCCCTTCTCCGTCGCAGACGAAGTTGATCACGAAGGTTGTATCGTTGAAGTCAGAGTCACGGTAGCCGATTTGATCCAGTCGGCCTGACGTGCCGTCGAAGTCGAACCAGATATCCAGCGTCCTGCCCGGCTGGATCACGGGGTTAACCAGCCAGCCCGGCCCGCCAGAGACGCCCACTGCCGGGCGCGTGGTCACATTGTCCACCGGGTCCCATATCTTGACAGCGGCGGGATCGAACGCATTCGGCCCGCCCACTGAGACGAAGTCCAGCCAGATCGCGTCCAGAGTCCGGTTGTAGGTGTTCCAGTTGATGCTGAAACCGGTGATATAGGCTACGGCAATGTCCGTGTTGCGCAGGGTGAAGTGCACCACACCGTTGGTCTCGAAGCCGGCGAAGCGCACTTCATAGTTGGTGCAGACCGGCGTCGGCGTGAAAGTGACCGTGTTCGTCAGCTCGAAGCCGGGCGGCGTTTCGGTCGCTGTGCTCGATGGGGTGGGCGTAGGATAGCCAGTCAGTTCGACCAGGCAGTCGTTGACCGGGTCGAAGCCCAGCCCGCCCCAGGTTGTGCCGAGATAGATGCGCGTGCCGTCGAAGGCGCCCGGCACGAAGTAATCGGCGAGGCGCAGCGGGCCGTTGAGGAACTCAATGCGCAGCGGGGTGATGGTGTGGGCGTCGAAGCGCCGGATGAAGTAGTCGGGCGCATCGTCATCCCAGCCGGGATCGGTGTTGTCCACAATGGTGGGCGGGGTCAGGTCCATCCCGTGCCAGAAGTGCGTGCGAGTGGCGACGCGCATGGCGCCGGTGTACATGGTGGAGTAATCCGAGTGTTTGCTCCACTGGGCTTCCACCCGCGAGACGAAGAGCGGCCCATACTGGTTGGCATTGTTGATGCGCACTTCCAGCGCATTATCCACCAGGCGCACGCTGTCTAGCGTGACCAGGGCGCAGTCGGGCGACGGCGTGGAGGTGACAGTTGCTGTGGATGTCTCGGTGGGCGTAGACGTCGGCGTATCGGTGATCGTCGGCGAGTTGGTCGGCGTCGGGGTGTCGCTGGGCACCGGCGTGTTGGAAGGGGTGAAGGTGGGCAGCGCCAGCGCCGGCGGGATGTTGATCACGCGCGTCGAGCGGAACGCTTCGTTGATCATCACCCGCCGCGCCTGAAGCTGGATGTAGTCCACCAGGCCCAGCGGTGTGATCAGCGGGTGGTTGAAGAAGACCACAATTTCGACCGCATCGCCAGGTCCGCCGGGGTCGTACTGGTTGACATCCTCCATACCCGGCTCCTGCACCTGGCACAGCCGGGCGCTGCGATCCTCGCTGGGTTTATAGCGAGCCGCCGTCTTGCTATACACGCCAGGGCGCGAGCTGCAGATCCACACGTGGAACCAGCCGCGCTCGCTGTCGGTGACCGTCCCCGTGCTCAGGTCGTCCTCGTCGGGGTACTGTAACCCCACATAGTGATCACCGTCCTTGAGGGCCAACCCCGACGCGCCCACGCGCGCCCGATCCACAATGGAAGGGATGCGGGCCACGTCAGCGCGCAGCCATTGGTCTTCCACCGAGCCAGGCTGGCAGTCATAGCCCCAATGGCGCTGGAAAGCCTCATCCACGCCCTCGGTGCAGGGCATCAGGCTGTTCAGCACGGCCTGGCGGCGCTGGTCTACCGAAAGCCCTTCAGGAAAGGTGTAGCCCATCGCCCCGGCCAGGATGTTCTCGTCCCACTGTCCGGTGACGGCATAGCGAGCCGCCGCGCGCGCCGCATTCTGCAAGGTGATCCACGCCTGGAAGATGCGCGCGAACTCGATCACACCGAACATCAGCATGAGCAGAATGGGCAGCGTCAGCGCGAATTCGACCAACGTCTGCCCACGCCTGCTGCGCTGCTGAACTGCTTGAGACTCAGTTGCTGGACTCATCATGCTATCCCCTCAAACTCGCGACAGACTCGCGACACTTGCGGCTCTACCGCGACAGGCGTGTGAACAGACGACTGGCGATCTCCTCAAAAACGTCGTTCAGCTCGGCCAGGCTGGCTTCCGGGTTGCTGGCGTTATATGACACGTACCAGTACTGCCCACATTGCTGGGTGGGGTGCAGGCCCCCTTCACAAGGATCTTTCGGAAGATAGTAGTCCGGGTACGGGCCACCAATGGGATAGGTGGGCATCGGGTTGCGGTCTTCGCGCAGGTCTTGCTGCAAACGATCGTTGATGAAGCCGTTGTCGCCCGCGTCGGCGATGTAGCGCAGCAGCGGCGCAGCCGTTGGCTCATCGAGCACTTCCTGGCCGAAGCCGATCGAGAACATGGCGATGAAGTTGCCCTGCTTGCCGCCGGGTACCACTTCGATCAGCCCGGCGAAGTCGGCCATGTCGCGCGCGTAGTCGTCGGCGTCGTAGTGGCCGGCGACGGTGCATTCCACATTGCCAACCTCCGGCTCGCTGGTATTCCAGTCAATGCAGAAATGGCGCGTGTTCGGGTCGTTGTCGTTGCAGACGGGAGTATTCATCTCAACCTGGCTGGGGTTGTTCCCGGTGCACTCCGGCCAGACATAATCGCCGCTGAGCGGGCAGAACGTCCACCAGGGGCAGTAGCCATGGAGACCATAATCGCGCACGTTGATCGCGCCGGGGACGCGATCGGTTACGTTGGCCGCGCCATCGCTCAGCACGATCATGACCCAGACCGCTTCGCGGCGGATATCGTCGGGGTCGGTGATGGCGTTGCTGGCCGCCAGGATGCCCCCGCCGACGTTCGTGTTGCCGCACGGCGCGATCGATTCATAGGCGAAGGGGCGGCGCGCCGGCTCTTCGGTCAGCTCGCCGCTGATCCACCGCGGCCACAGAATCTGAGCGGTGATGTACTCTTCACAGCGATTGTGAATGCCCGTCGGGTTGATCAGGACGCCCACCTTCTGGTTGAGCGTTTCAATGGCCGCCTGCTGGCTGCGCAGCAGAGGGCGGAAGGTCGGGGCGTCGCCGTCGGGGTCATAGGCGATGCCCGCCCGGTCGAAGGTCACCAGCACCACGCGGTCGCCGCGCACGAAGTCCAATTGCTTGATGAACTGCCGCGCCGCGTCCTTCACCGTTTTGAAGGGCCGGCAGACCAGCGTGGTGAAGTTGAAGCCGTCGGGATCGGTCAGGCTGCTGCTCTGGGCGGTGCTGTTGGCCAGCCCGTCTTCGCCGGGGTCCCAGATGCCGTTGAAGTTGGCATCGTGCCAGATGGTGCCGTTGGACAGGAATCCGCCGGTGGATTTGCGCACTGTGCCGTCGCTGACCTGCCCGGTGCCGGGGTCGTTGCAGCAGCCGGCCCAGCGCTCGCGCGCATAGACGGGCAGGCCGTTGGCCAAATCTTCGGACGTGGTGTTGCATTCGCCGCGAATGGTCAGGCCTCCTCCCCCGCCGTAGGACAGGTTGACGCGCGTGTAGTCGGTAGAATTGGTCTCCTTCGACATGGACTCTGACGTGTCAATGACCAGGGCCACGTCGAGCACCGCCGTCTCCGAGACCGAGGTCGCTTCCAGGGTGATCGAAGGGATGCCGATCAGGGCCAGGAAGGTTGTCGGCGACTCGATCTGTGCGCTGACGCGCACGAGCTTGTGCGGATCGCCCCAGTCGCACAACTCAGTGATGGGCATGAGATCGGGCACGTTGCATTTCTCGGTGCCGTCGCCGCAGGTCCAGGGGTCGGCGGATTCGGGGTGCGGGTCGCCTTCCCAGGGGCCTAAGCCCAGCCGCCACTGGTAGATGTCTGTCTCGCAGGTCTCGACCAGGGTGGAGCGCGAGTCGAGGTTGTGCAGCTCGATGTACTGCTCGGCGGCGATGGCCACTGTCGCGTAGTCCGTCCCCTCGCGGACTTGACCGGCGGCGGCGATGGCCGCCGCGTCCACCGCCCGGCGCAGCGCGGCGTAGCGCGTGAAGAGCAGCGCCACATCCGTCACCAGCCCCACGAAGGCGATGAGGGCGATGAAAGCGAACGCCAGCAGCAGGATGGACTGGCCGCGCTGACTGCGCCGCAGGTGCCTGGCGAAGGGAGTAGGGATGGGCAAGCGTTTCATAAGCATCATCACACCACAGAGCGGCTAATAGTCCAGGTCAGGCTCGGCAGCCGAGACGGGAAAGAACGCCCAGACATGGATCATCTGGCCGTCGGCGAGCGGCCCCAGGTTGAACCAGGGTAGCGCGAGCAGTTGGTGGTGCCGCCAGAACACTTCAACCAGCACCAGCCCGAAGTTGGCCACTTCGTCAATCTTGCGCGCGCGGTCTGGATGGGAGTTGAAGTCCAGCATTTCTTCCACTCTGGCGGTGGAGAAGGCCGACCCCAGGCAGTCCATCGGCGCGCCGAAACTCATCCGGTGGTTGCCGCGAAAGACATAGCCGCGCACGTTGTCCCATGACGAGTCAAAACGAGCGGAGTCTTCGTCTATGCCGCTGCCGCTGCCGTCGTGATTCCAGTCGAAGGGGTCGTATTCGTCGTCGTTCTCGCACTCGTTGGCGCGGGCGGGCAGCCGGCCCACTATGCGCACCTGGGCGTTGGGCAGGCCGCGATTGAGCACCACGAACTGGAAGACCGACACCACAATATCGTCGGTGTCGTCGTTGAAGTCCAGCGGCTGCATATTGCCGATCACCGAGCAGGCCACGCCATCATAAAAGCCCAAAAGACCTTCACTTCCGGGCGAATATCCCCACAAGCTCAAGTCTGGGCCAGGCCAGGTCTCCTGCCCTTCGCCCGGAAGTTTGTCAAAATGCGTGGTCGAATACGCGACACCGTAAGGCTCCGCAGGATAGTCGCAATCCATGCGGTGGTAGCTCCGTTCTTCCCCGTCAGCCCACCCCGTCGGGTCGAGCGTGGCCCCGAAACGCCCGGCCTCGCGCACGACATCGAGCAGCGTCAGGTAGTTGTTGGCGTACCAGCCGATCTCGGTCAGGCCCATCAGCATGACCAGCAGGATCGGCAGGGTGAGGGTCAGTTCCACCAGGCTTTGGCCGCGCGTGCCGGTGGGGGTGCCATCCAGCACAGCCAGTAATCTTCGGAGTCTGCCCCGCATGGTTCACCTCAGAATGCCAGTGGGCCGCCAGACAGTGAGCAAACAGCCAGAAAGGCAAAGGCCCCCGCTCGCGCCCACATCCGGCGGCGAGCGATGCTGCCCCTATTGGCAATGATACCATAGATGATCTGGCGGCCCTGTCAGGCTATTGTGAGGAGTTTATAAGGATTTGTCAGCGTCGCAGGGATGAAACGCGGACGACAACCCGTCAGACGCTCTCGAGATCGGCGTTGATCAGGTAGCCGCGCCCGTGCAGCGACACGAGAAGGCGCGGGTGTTCCGGGTCGCTCTCGATTTTGCGCCGCAGGTTGCGGATATGGTTGCGCACCAGGGCCGTGTCGCCGCGCTTGGGCGGATAGCCCCACAGGGCTTGCAGCAGGTCGTGGGCGCTGTGGTGGCGCAGCGGGGATTGGCACAGATACGCCAGCAGGCGATATTCGGTGACGGTGAGCTGGACGTTGCGGTCATCTATTTGCGCGCTGTGCGTGCTGGCATCCAGTCGCAGAGCTGGCAGGGCCATCCGCCTGCCTCTGCGCTCAGCGCGGCGCAGCAGCGCCCGCACGCGCGCCTTTAGCTCGCGCGAGGTGAAGGGCAGGCGCAGATAATCATCGCCGCCCGAATCGAGCGCCTGAGCAACGTACAGCGCGCCAGTCCGCTCGCTGATGAACAGGATCGGCGTGTGGGTGACGTGGGGTAGCGTGCGCAGGTAGGTGCACAGCTCCAGGCTGTTCACATCGGGCAGCGCCGTGTCGAGGATGATGATGTCGGGCCGATGTACGCGCACCAGTCTGATCGCTGCCTGCCCGTCGGCTGCTTCTATGATGGCGTGCCCTTCGCGAGCCAGGGTACGACCGATCACCTTGCGGGCGGCGGAGTCGCCGTGCACAGTGAGTATCGTATTGGGACCAGGGTTGCGAGCGAACATAGATGGCCTTCCGACGCATGTGCGTCCGTCGTCTGGCCTAAGTATAGGCGACAAAAGGGGCTTTTGGATGGCCCTGGTGTGAAAGATATATGAAAAATCCCGCGATTCAGCATTAAGGGGGCTGACATTCTTCATTTTTTGAGGAATTGCTGTGCGGGCGCGGCCTGGCCCGGGGTTCTGCTCCCTTCCCCCCTCGTGGGGGAAGGGTCGGGGATGGGGGGCTGGGCCAGGCCAAACCGTACACCTATTTCCGCCCTGACGCACTGATGCAGCGCCAGGCCCCTCTCCCCGGCCTCTTCCCGGCAGGGTCAGAAAGAGCGAAACGTCACACGACCGACCGGCAACCTGGGGACGCACCCCGGCCCACAGCCTCAGCGCAACGCGGCCAGCTCGCCCCGCCCGGCTAACCCAGCGTGTTCGGCACCACCGGCGGCACCAGCTCGCGCTCGAATGTGGCCTGGTGCGCGTCGCCAGCGGGCAGCACAGTCAGCGGCACGATCAGCGTCGCCCGGTCCACAAAGCACAGCGTCTCGTTGATCGCTTCGCACCAGTACACCGTCAGGTCGAGCGCCAGATCGGTCTGCCCCGGCGCGAAGGTGACCGGCACTTCCAGCGGCAGCTCCGGCAGGATAATGCGGGTGTCGCGCGACTCAGCCGGAACCTGAGCCACCGGATCATCGGGGAAGATGGCTGTGAAGGGGGCCTGACCGTTGAGCTTGTAGCCGTCGGGCATGGTCACGCTGATGCGCAGCGTGCCCGGCCCGGTGGCGACCGTCTGCGGAGCCAGCAGCAGCGCGTCCTCCGCCGCAAACGCCCCCCCGCTCAGCCCGCCCGGCGCGATGGACACGGCGCCCGCGCCGCTCAGCCGCTCGACGTTGGGGAAGGTCACCGTGCTGACCACGCCCGTCGCCAGGTCGGCCACGCGGATGGCGTGATTGTTCGTGTCGGCGATATACAGCTTGCCGTCCGCGTAGTCAAGGCCGCCCGGCTCGTAGAACAGCGGCGCGCTCCCATCGGCGAAGCCCGGCGCGCCCGTGCCCAGGAAGGTGACGCTCTCGCGCGTGGCCGGGTCGAGGCGCTTGATCTTGTTGTTGTAGGTGTCGGCCACGTAGAGCAGGCCATCCTCGGCGACGGTCACGCCCAGGGCGTGCTGCAAGCGCACGGCGTCGCCCACGCCGTCCATATCGCCGAAGTCGAACAACCCCGTGCCGACGATGGTGCGCACCTCGCCGGCAGGGTCGAGGTCCGCTGTGCGAATGGCGCTGGCTTCGGGGTCGGCGAAGTAGAGCACCGTCCCGTCGGTATCAATGCCGCTCGGCTGGTTCATGGCCGCCTGGCGCAGCGGCCCGTCCAGCAGGGCCTCGCGTCCCGTCCCGGCATACGGCCCGACGTCGCCGCTGGCGCTGTCGTAGACCCACAACTGGTGCGGCCCGGCCATGGCGATGTAGACCTTGCCCGCGTGCACGGTCACATCCCAGGGAGAGCTGAGCGCGATCTCGGTGCCGGGGCCGCTGGCGTCGCGCTCGAAACCCTGCGCACCCGTCCCGGCGACGGTCGTCACCGTGCGCGCGGCCAGATCGACGGCACGCAGGGCGTGATTCTCGGTGTCGGCCACGTAGAGCGTGTCCCCGTCGAGCGCCAGGCCCTGGGGGCGGAAGAACCGGGCGGTTGCGTAATCGCCGTCGCGCAGCCCGGCTTCGCCCGTGCCGATCACGTCGAGCACCTCGAACGTGTCCAGCGCCGTCACGACGATGCGGTTGTTGTTGCTGTCGCTGATGAACAGGCGCTTGCCCGCCGCGTCGGCCAGCACCTTGCCGGGGAAGCGCAGCGGCGCGCTGTGATCGTCGCGGGCCATCTCCGGCTGCCACTGGGCCAGCGGCGCCGGGCTGATCGCGCCCGCCGCGCCGTACTCGCGGGCCATCGTCTCGATCACCGGCTGGATGCGCGGGTAAAGCGGCTCGCCCGAAAGCTGCCCGACGACCTTGCCAAGGGGATCAATGATCACGAACGTCGGCCAGGCGCGCACGCCGTACTGCTGCCAGGTGACGAAATCGTGGTCGTTGATCACCGGGTGCTCGACTTCGTAGCGGCGCACGATGCGGCGGATGTTCTCCGTCTCGCTCTCGTTGGTGAACTTGGCCGAGTGCACGCCGATCACGACCAGGGCTTCGGGATACTCGGCTTCCAGCCGCTTGAGATCGGGGATGACATGAATGCAGTTGATGCAGCCATACGTCCAGAAATCCAGCAGCACGATCTTGCCGCGCAGGTCGGCGATGCTCACCGGCGCGGACACGTTGATCCACTCAGCGTCGGCGGAAAAGTCCGGCGCATTCACATTTCCCGAATAGGTATACGTCACGTTGTCTCCCTCACCTGGTCCCGGCGCGCTGCCATCCTGCGTGATGACGCCGGCGATGCTGAGCACGAGCGCGATCAGCGCCGCGCCCAGCATGACTACCGCCACAATTCCAGCCCATCGCCTCATCACTACTTCCTCGCCTGGATGCTATCCCCCGCCGTCCCCCTAATTGCGCCCCTTCGGGCGTACGATAGGGAGATTGTACGCGCGCGGCGCGCAATTTGACCACTGGGGGATGTGCGGATGCTGCCCTGTCGCGGCCCCGTAGGAGCGTATGGCCATACGCCTCTACGGACGCATTTCTCCATCAATCTGATTCAGCTCGCCGGGCGGGGCCAGGCGCTGCACCAGACCTCGGAAATCCGCCCGTCGAGCGCGCGCGCAGGGGCGTGTTGCACGCGGCTTCGCACACCGCGATTGCCCTGGCGCGCCCCCACTTCTTTTGGTCTGCGCGCGCGATGGTGCTACAATACAACTTGATAGGCCGCACCACTGGGATCTCTGAAACGATCATTGTTGTCGGTTGTTGTCAATAGTAGTGTGTAGAGAAGGGTTTGCACATGGCAGAAATTCAGTGGGAAAAGGATGTCCTGCTGCCCCAGGAACGCAAGGCGATCAAGCGATCGGGACGCTGGAAATTTCTGGTTATCGGCGTGGTTCTGCTGGGCGCAATCGCCTATCTGCTGTTTTCCAGCACGTTGATCGGCGCGCGCTACTATGTCACGGTGGACGATCTGCTCGGCGACGCCAACATGTTGGGCAAGACCGTGCGCGTGTCGGGGGCGGTGGACGGCGACCCTGCGTTCAACCAGCAGACGCACGAACTGCGCTTCGTCGTGGCCAATATCCCCAACGATAACGACGCCATCCGCAAGCAGGGCGGCCTGGCGAAGGTGCTCTACACGGCGGTGAATGACCCCAACGCCACGCGCATGCAGGTCATCGCTTACGATACCGACATCCCCGACCTGCTCCAACACGAGGCGCAGGCGATCATGTCGGGCAAGCTACAGCTTGTGGACGGCGAGTACATCTTCTACGCGGAAGAGATCACGCTGAAGTGCCCGACCAAGTACGAGGAAGATGTGCCCAACCAGGTCGAGTCATAACGGTCTTGGGGGCGCGCCCAGGCGCGCAACAGGCGGTTTGCGCAGCAGCGCCGGATTATCTCCGGCGCTGTTCGTTTCTCTGTGGAGCGCGCCCCGGAGGACCAGAGGTCCTGCCGGGCGCAAAGGGGCACCCTCGCGGGCCTGGCACGCTGCCGGTCGGCAATACGGCGGGAATTTTTCTAATGGTCATCGTGTTTATAAAGAGCTAGAGTCTGGCAGGGCGTGTTACGTTTTCTCTAATCGCAGCTCCTAAACTCGGAGACTCGGAGAAAACATGCGCCGGAAGACGCTCTCTGAAAGGGTGTATGGTAAGCTCCCCCTCATCCCCCCAACCCCTTCTCCCTCCAAGGGGAGAAGGGGAGCAAGGCGCAGGATTTCCCCTCGCCCCGGTGAGGGAGAGGGGTGCAGGGGTGAGGGGTTTCCAGACACGCTCTCTGAGAGACCATTTGAGGAGCTGTTCCCCCCCATCCCAAACCCCTCCCCCACAAGGAGGGAGGGGCTTAGGGCCGGCGCTCTTCTCCCTTCCCCCCTCGTGGGGGAAGGGCCGGGGATGGGGGCAAAGGCAGGCGCATGACTTCTCGAACGGCCTCTGGGTTGGGAAGAGTCTAGAAGGGTCTCAGTCGGGTAGAGTGAAGTGAGGAGAGACAATGATGCGATATAGCGTAACAAGACTGGCCGGGATGATCGCGGTGCTGGTGGTGGCCTTGCTGACCACTGCCCTGGTGCTGGCTGCCGACGGGCCTGGCTCGCCAGAGCACGCCGCCGCAGGGCCGGGCGTCACTGGCGCCGAGCTGCTCCACTACATCCTGAATGAGGATCCGTACACTGCCTGGAAGTCGTGGCCGGCAGACCGCTGGAACGACTTTGGCGACTACCTGGTGGGCGGCACACCGCACGGCGCGACCGTCCGCATCTTCGTCAACGACGTAGCCCTTGAGGCCCTGGAGGCTGAAGGGTTTGATGGCGTGCTGCCCTACAGGAGCATCATCGTCAAAGAGAACTTCATGGGGACCGTGGAGGAGCCGGGCGAGCTGGCTGCGCTGACGGTCATGTACAAGGTGGAGGGCTATAACCCCGCCGCTGGCGACTGGTTCTGGCTCAAGGCGTCCGGCGACGGCAGCGCCATTGCTGCCGAGGGCGCCGTCGAGGGCTGCATGGCCTGCCACGCCCAGGAAGGTAATGCCGACTATATGCTGCGCTACAACTACGGCCAACAGCCGGCAGCTTTCTTTGGCGAGCCTCTGCCTGAAGCGACTGGCGCGGCTCTCGTCGAGTACGTCCTGAGCACCAGCCCCTACACAGAATGGGGATCGTGGCCGGCCAATGACGTGGATGACTTCAGCGGCCTGCTCGCCAGCGCTGAGCCGCACGGCAGCACAGTGCGCATCTTCGTCAATGACCGTGCGCTGCGGGCCATTGCCCGCGACAGCTTCGACGGGACGCTGCCCAACGGCAGCATCGTCGTCAAGGAGAACTATGGTGGCCCACTGGACGCGCCCGGCGACCTGTCCGCGCTGACTATCATGTACAAGGTTGGCGGCTTCAATCCAGAGGCGAACGACTGGTTCTGGGTCGCGGCGTCCAGCGATGGCAGCACCCTTCGTGCGGAGGGCGCTGTCGAAGGCTGCATCAACTGTCACGGCCAGGATGGTAACTCCGACTATCTGCTGCGCTACGATCTGCCGCAGGGCGCAATGGCTGGCGAAATGATGGAGCAGCCGGCCATAGATGCCAACGCGCTCATTGATGTGCGCTGCACTGTCTGCCACACGCGCGAGCGCATTGACAGCGCCAGCAAGGACGCGGCGGGTTGGGCAGCGACCATTGATCGCATGATCGGCAAGGGGGCGCAGCTCAGCGCGGAAGAGCGCGAGGCGCTCATCAGCTACCTGAGCAGCCGCTAGCGCTCTGCACCCCCAGCGCCCGAACTCAAGACAAACGCGCGGCCTGGAGTGATCCGGGCCGCTGCGTTATCGGGTACCAGCCAGACGGGTGGAAAGCGCGCAGAAAAAGAGTCATGAGTCGTGAGACAGGGGCTTGCCCTAGCCGGAGACTCAGGACTCCAGACTCGCGATTCATCAAGCACGGGATCAGCGATCGGTGCCAACCTCGACGTAGCGTTTCCACGCTTCGGGGCCGTTGCCCACTTCGAGCACCAGGTAGCTGGTGCGCGGCGTCTTTGGCTCCCACAGCAGCTTCATGCCCGCTTCGCCGGGCAGCCGGTTGCCCTTGCGGTGATTGCAGACGAAGCAGGCGCAGGCTGTGTTGGCCCAGGTGTTCTTGCCCCCGCGCGAGACGGGCACGATATGATCCACCGTCAGGTCGTGGCGGGTCAGGGGTTGCCCGCGCAGCAGGTCGCCGACCGTCGCCCCACAGTAGATGCAGGTGAAGAGATCGCGCGCCAGCACTCCCTGGCGGCTCCAGTGGGCGTGACGGCGCGGCACGTTGATGTAGTGCCGCAGCGCGATCACCGAGGGCACCGGGAAGCGCGAGCGCACGGTGCGCAGGAAACGTCCCGACTCTTCGACGACGATCGCTTTGCCAGATAGCAGAAGATTGATCGCGCGTGGGATGCTGACGACGGTCAGCGGCTCCCAGGTGCCTCCATTGAGGAGTAGAACTCGCCCTTCGATCATGGTCGTTCACCCGCCCCGTTCCGGGCGAGCGCCCGCATCACTGAGCAGATGCGCCTAATTATACCGCATTTCACGAGCCGTGTGGGGGAAAAAGTGGCGGGCGGGTGCGCGCAAAGCTGTCGGGCGAGGCGCATCGCCAGCCGCCGCTGGCTGGCCGCGCTCTCCGCAAGGTCGGGCGCAACGAGGCCAGGGGTGCCTCATTTCTGGGGCGAGAGATCATCGCTGAGGCGCAGAGACAAGAGGGAGGCGGCTCTTCTCCGCGCCCTCTGCGTCTCTGCGCCTCAGGCAGTTCGCCCTCATTGTAATAAGCTGCACCCTCAAGGCTGGCGGAGTTGCTCAGGGGTCGCTGACGCGCCATAATTGACCATATGGCCACACAGACGATTCAACATGGGCGCGTCACCTGGATCAATATCGAGCGCGTCACGCCGCCGGACGTCGAGGCGCTGCGTGAGGCGTACCCATACTTCCATCCCCTGGACCTGGAAGACCTGCAAAGCCGCATCGAGCGCCCCAAGATTGACGAGTACGACGACTACCTCTTTGTCGTCATGCAGCTCCCGCTGTGGGACCCCGTGCAGCGCGTCAGCCGCGCCACCGAAGTGGATATGTTCGTCGGCAGCGGCTATTTCGTCACAGTGCACGACGGGTCGCTCAAGCCGCTGCGCCAGCTTTTCGAGCAGTGCCAGTCCAGCCCCGCCACGCGCGAGGCCGTGATGGGGCGCGGCGCGAGCAAGATTCTGTACACGGTCGTTGACAAGCTGGTGGACTATATTTTCCCCATCCTCTACAAAGTGGACGCCAATATCCGTCACCTGGAAGAAGAGATCTTCATCGAGGACTCGCGCCAGGTGATGCAGGACCTGTCCTTCATCCGGCGCGATATCATCGCCCTGCGCCGCATCATCCGCCCGCAGATCGCCATCGTCGAGAACCTGGAGAAGGTGGATCGCCCCTTCATCCGCGAAGACCTGGAAGTGTACTTCGGCGACATCGTGGACCACATGATGAAGGCCTACGAGATCATCGAAGACCACCTGGAGGTGATCAAGGGTCTGTCCGACACGGCCAGCACGCTGGTCAGCTACCGGCTGAATGAAGTGATCCAGATACTCACCGTGATCTCGGTGATCATGCTGCCGCTGACGCTGATCAGCGGCATCTATGGCATGAACGTTGATCTGCCGCTGATGGAGCATCCGGTCACGTTCGTGCTGATCCTGGCGCTCATGGTGATCATCGCGACGGGAATGCTGGCTTACTTCCGGCATCGCAGGTGGCTGTGATGTGCGCCTCGGCCCTGCCCCCCGTCCAGATCATCCGGCGCAGCGCCGACCTGCGCCGTGCCGTTGACCGGCTGCGCGGCTGTTCTCTGCTGGCGGTGGACACCGAGTCTAACAGCCTGTTCGCTTACACAGAGCGCGTGTGCCTGGTCCAGCTTTCGACGCGCGGGCACGATCTGATCATTGACCCGCTGGCTGTGGATGATATGCGCCCGCTGGGCGACCTGCTCGCAGACCCGGCCATCGAGACGATCTTTCACGCGGCGGAATACGACATTATCTCGCTCAAGCGCGATTTCGGCTTCGGCTTCGCCAACCTGTTCGATACGATGTTGGCGGCGCGCGTCTGCGGCTGGGACAAGACAGGGCTGGGCAACATTCTGGAAGAGCAGTTCGGCGTGACGGTGGATAAGAAGCACCAGCGCGCCGACTGGTCGCGCCGCCCGCTGCCGCCCGACCAACTGCGTTACGCGCAGATGGACACGCACTTCCTGCCCATGCTGCGCGACCGGCTGTACGCGGAACTTGAAGCGCAGAATCGCCTGGCCGAGGCGCGCGAGATGTTCGCGGCGCTGTGCGCACTGCCCGCCGCCGAATCTCACTTCGACGCGGAGGGGTACTGGCGCATCCAGGCAGTGCGCGACCTGGGGCTGCGCCAGGTGGCCATCGCCCGCGAGCTATACCTGCTGCGCGACTCCATCGCCCGCCGCCTCAACCGGCCCCCTTTCAAAGTCTTCACCGACCGCACGCTGGCAGCCCTGGCGGAGATGGCTCCTCGCAGCCTGGAGGATTTGCGCAGTGTGGCGGGGCTGAGTACGCGCCTGGTTCACCGCGATGGCGCGGCGATCCTGGAAGCGGTGGCGCGGGGCCGGCAGGCCGAGCCACCACGCCCGCCCCAGCGCCGCAGGCCGCCCGATCCCGCCATTCAGGAGCGTTACGAGGCGCTGCACGAGTGGCGCAAGCAGCGTGCAGCAGAGCGCGGCGTGGAGTCCGACGTGATCGTGCCGCGCGAAACGCTGTGGGCGCTGGCCCGCCAGATGCCCGCCAGTCTCGAGGAGCTGGACGATATTCCCGGCCTGGGGCCTTGGCGGCGCGCTGAATATGGCGCCGAGCTGCTCGCCATGCTGGAGCGGCTGAACGGAACAGCCTGACCGGCGCTATCCTTTTCTTATGGCCGACTACGCCTGACAGGGAGAGTGAGCCATGAACCTCACATTTCACGGCGCAGTGCGCACGGTGACCGGGTCGCAACACCTGATCGAAGTCAACGGGCAACGACTTTTGCTCGACTGCGGGCTGTATCAGGGGGCGCGCCGCGAGTCGTTCGAGCGCAACCGCAACCTGCCGTTCGACGCCGCCTCTGTGGATGTGATGGTGCTCAGCCACGCCCACATTGATCACAGCGGCAATATCCCTAACCTGGTGAAAGCGGGCTTTCGCGGCGACATCATCTGCACGTTCGCCACGCGCGACCTGTGCTCGACCATGCTGCTGGACAGCGCCTACATTCACGAGCGTGACGCCGAGTTCGTCAACAAGAAGCGCGCTCGGCGCAACGAGCCGCCCATCCAGCCGTTATATACTGCCGACGACGCAGTGACCTCGCTCGAATACTTCAACGCCATCGGTTACCACCGTCCGCGCCAGATTCTGCCGGGCGTCACGGTGACGCTGCTGGACGCGGGGCACATGCTCGGCAGCGCCATCGTGGTGCTGGATATTGAAGACCGCGACACCGGGCGCGACGTGCGCCTGGTCTTCAGCGGCGACCTGGGCCGCGAGGGGATCCCGATCATCCGCGACCCGGAGACGGTGGATCACGCCGACGTGCTGATCATGGAGAGCACCTACGGGGGCCGCCACCACGAGCCGTACCCGGACTCCGAGAAGAAGCTGGAGCAGATTATCCAGCAGACCTACCGGCGCGGCGGCGCGCTGATCATCCCCGCCTTCGCTGTAGGGCGCACGCAGCAGCTTGTCTACAGCCTGCACAAGATGATGGTCGCCCGCGACATCCCGGCGCTGCCCGTCTTCGTGGACAGCCCGCTGGCGATCAACGCGACGGCGGTCTTTCGCCTGCACCCGGAAGCCTACGACGCCGAGATTCGTCAGTTCATGCTGGCGGAGGGCGATCCGTTCGGCTTCGACACGCTGCGCTACACGCGCTCGGTGGAGCAGAGCAAGGAACTCAACTTCCTGCGCGAGCCGTTCATCGTCATCAGCGCCAGCGGCATGGCCGAGACGGGGCGCATCCTGCACCATCTGCGCAACCGCATCGGCGACCCGGCCAACACGATCCTGATCGTCGGCTGGCAGGCGCCGGATACGCTGGGCCGTCGGCTGGTGGAGCGCGAGCCGGTGGTGCGCATCTTCGGCGAGGAGCACGAGGTGCAGGCGCGCGTGGAAGTGCTCAACGGCTTTTCCGGCCACGCCGATCATGATGAGTTGCTGGACTGGGCGCGCGCCTTCACCAAGCGCCCGCGCCGGACGTTCTTGGTGCACGGGGAGGAGGTGGCGGCGCTGGCCCTGGCCGAGGGGCTGCGCGCAGACGTGGGTTTCGAGCAGGTCGAGGTGCCAGAGCTGCACCAGTCGGTGACGCTGTAGGGCGTGCCTGGAAACCCCCTCACCCCTGCACCCCTCCCCTTCAACGGGGCGAGGGGAAACCCTGTGTCTTGCTCCCCCTCTCCACCGCGTGGAGGGGTGTACAGACCGGAGACATGGTTGACAGGTGTTCGGGGACATGGTTGACACATGGCGAGCGTGTAACCTTGATGGCCGAGCCTGATAAGCGACGCTTTTAGAGGTAACCGTTACAGTATATGATAAGGTGTGGGCGGCTGCTGTGCCGGGTGGCCAGCCTAGCACGCAATGGTCGGTTGGACGCGAGCGATCGGCCCTTTTGGGGGGCAACGTGCTTCGGCGATTGATCGAGGGGCTGGTAGACCGCGTGACTCGAAGCCCGCGCAAGCGCGTCGGGCACGATCCGCTTGCCCTGCTGACCGCCATCCCCGATCAGGTCTTCCTGCTGGACCATACGGGCGTGTTCCTCGATTATAAAGCGGGCACGAGAGATCTCTACGCCCCGCCGGAACAGTTTCTGGGCCGCTCCATCACCGAAGTCATCCCGCAGCTTGAGCAGCAGGTGCTCACCCAGATCGAGCGCGCGCTCGCCACCCACAGCGTGCAGACCATGCACTACCAGTTGCCCGTCGGCGGTGAATTGCGCGACTTTGAGGCGCGGCTGTGCCCTGCTGACCGGGATTCAGTGGTGGTCATCGTGCGCGACATGACCGACCTGTTGCAGGCTCAGCACGCCCTGAGCGAGAGCCAGCGCCGCCTGGAAATGGCGCTGCATACGGGCGGGTACGCCTTCTGGGAATGGCACGTGCCGACCGGCGAGACCATCCGCGATCCGCAGTGGGCGCAGATGCTAGGCTATCAGCCGGAGGAAGTTGCGCCACACACCAGCGCCTGGGAGGCGCTGCTGCACCCGGAGGACGCGCCGGGCGCCATCGCCGCGTTCGACGCCCTGGCGAGCGGGCAGATCCCCTACGTGGAGTGTGAATACCGCCTGCGCGCCAAATCGGGTAGCTACCTGTGGTTTTATGATTATGGCGTGGTGACCGAAAGGGACAGCGCCGGGCGGGCGCTGCGCGTCATCGGCATGCACCGTGATGTCACCGAGCGCAGACATGCCCAGGAGGTCGAGCGCGAGCAGGCCGCCCTGGTAGACGCCCTGCGCGACACGTCCGCAGTGATCAGCTCCACGCTCGACCTCAACGAAGTGCTCGACCGTACCCTGGCCAACATCGCGCGCGTGGTGCCCCACGACGTGTCGAGCATCATGCTGCTGCAGGGCGAGCTTGCTTCGGCGACGCGCTACCAGGGCTACGCTGAGCACGGGCTGCAACACGTGCTGGACCTGATGCAGCATATACGGGTGGATGATTTCCCCAGCCTGCGCCGGATGCGCGAGACGGGCCAGCCGGTGCTCATCGGCGACATCCGCCAGTCCCCGGACTGGGTGAACCCGGTGGACGTGCTTGTGATGCGCTCGTATCTGGGCGTGCCAATTCTGTGGGAAGGGGAAACTCTCGGCTTCATCCATCTGCAAAGCGTCACGCCAGATTTCTTCACACCGGCCCACGCAGATCGCCTGCAGGCTTTCGCCGGGCAGGTGGCCTTCGCCCTGCACAACGCGCAGGCCTATGACACGATCCAGCACCAGGTGACCGAGCTGGAAACGCTGCGCCAGGCCACGCTGGAGCTGACCGCGCAGCTTGACCTGGACGTGGTGCTGCTGGAGCTGATGCGCAGCGTGATGCGCCTGCTGGACGTGGACGGGGGCGGCCTGTATCTGTATCGGCCCGACCGCGACGTGATCGAGCGCGTGGTCAACGTTGGCTCGGCCCAGATCCCGGCCGGCTCGGTGCTGAAGCGTGGGGAAGGGCTGTCCGGGCAGGTGTGGGCGCAGAACGCGCCGATGGTCGTTGCCAATTACCGGGACTGGCCGGGCCGCGCGGGCATTCTGGAGCCGCACGTCAGCGGCTCGATCAGCGTGCTGGGCGTGCCCATCTGCTGGGGCGAGCAGTTCCTGGGAGTGCTCAACGCGCGCGCCGACCGGCCCGATCGCGATTTCTCCGACCACGATGTGCAGTTGGCCACCCTCCTGGCCAGCCAGGCGGCCATCGCCATCCACAATGCGCGGCTCTACGAGACGGTGCAGCGCCACATGGCCGAACTGGAGGCTCTGCATCGCGTCAGCCTGGACATCACAGTTCAGCTTGACCTCACCAGGCTGCTGGAGACTCTGGCGGCCAATGCGCTGCAGATTCTGGAAGCGGCATCGGGCGGCATCTACCTGTACCGGCCCGAACACGATGACCTGGAATGGGTCGTGGCGGTGGGGCCAGGCGTGGCCCCGGTGGGGTCGCGGCTCAAGCGCGGCGAAGGGCTGGCCGGCCGGGTGATGGAGCGCGGCACGACGATGATCCACAACGACTACTCTCACTGGGAGGGTCGCGCCAGCGCCTACAGCCACTTTGAGTGGCAGTGCATCATCAGCGTGCCGATCAGTTGGCAGGGGCAGTTGCTCGGCGTGTTCAACGCGGTTGGTGACTCGCGCCGGCAGTCCTTCACGCAGCATGATGCTCAGCTTCTCGACCGGTTTGCCAGCCAGGCGGCCATCGCCATCAAGAACGCCCGGTTATTCGCCGCCGAGCGCGCGCAGCGCGCGCTGTCGGACGCACTGCGCGATACGGCGGCGGCTATCAACAGCACGCTCGATCTCGACCGCGTGCTCGATCATATCCTGACGGCCATTGCCGGGGTCATTCCCCACGATGCGGCCAACATCATGCTGGCCGAGGATCAGAATGTTCGCATTGCCGACGCGCGAGGCTACGCCGCCCATGGCTACGAGGCGTGGACGCACGCCTATGAGTTCGTGCTCGATCAGCGGGTGCTGACCTATGAGCTGCTGCGGTCGGGGCAGGCGTACCTGGTGGAGGACACAGCCGCCGATGAGCGCTGGTTCCATATGCCCCAGACGGCATGGATTCGCTCGCACATAGCTGCCCCGATCCGCATTGAGGGCGAGACCATCGGCGCCCTGAACCTGGACAGCGCGCAGCGTGCGGCCTTCAGCGCAGAGCAGCTCCAGACGCTGATGGCGTTCGCCGACCAGGCAGCGCTGGCGATTCGCAACGCGCGGCTCTATGCCGAAGTGCGCCGCTACACCGAGGAACTGGAGCAGCGCGTCAGCGAGCGCACGGCGGACCTGAGCGTGCGCAATGCCGTTGCCGAGACACTGAGCAGCTCGCTGGATGTAGATGAGATGCTCAATGGCGTCCTGCGCATTGCCGTGCAGCGCCTGGGCGTGCTGGGGGGCGGTCTCTATCTGCTGGCGGACGATCAGTCCTCTCTGGCCCTGGTCGCTCACTATGGCGTGCCGGTTGAGACGCTCAACCTGATCACCGGCATTCCGCAGAACGACAGCAACGGGCTGCTGGTGGGTCCCCTTCCCGCCCCTGATCTGGTAGAACTCACCGACCGGTCGGGCATCTCGTCGGTGCTCAATGTCCCCATCTGGCGGCAGGAGCAGATGCAGGGGGTGATCGCACTGGTCAACAACGAGCCGCGCCCCTGGACGAGCGAAGAAGTGCGGATGCTCGATGCCATTGGGCGGCAGATCGGGGTGGCCCTGGCCAACGCGCGACTCTACGCCGAGGCCGTGCGCGACGAGGCGCGCGTGCACACCATTCTGCAGAGCGTCGCCGATGGGCTGCTCGTCTTTGACCCCGCCGACCACCTGACGCTGATCAACCCGGCGGCGGAGGCGCTGTTCGCCTTTTATCCACAGGAATGGGGCGGGCCAGCCCAGGCGGCCACGCTGCTGTGGGGCTGGCTGCGCGAACGCCAGGCTGCGCCTGGCAACGTGGAGTTCGCGCTCCCGACCGGGCTTTCTGGCGAGGCGCTGAAGCGGCTGGTTGAGGACCAGTGCGCAGCCGAGGATTGCCCCGCCAAGGTGGGCAATTCCGCGGCCAGGCTGTGCTGGTTGTGGGAGAGCGATAGCGAAGGGCGGCTGCGAGGCTGCCCGGTAGACGATCATCTGCGGCGCCGGGCTATTCAGGCGCAGAGCGCCGAGGTGCGCGATGCCGAGGAGCAGGTGCAGGGCACGGTGATCGTGCTGCACGACGTGACCTATTTTCGCGAATTGGACGACCTGAAGGGGCGCTTCGTCTCGACCGTGTCGCACGAGCTGCGCACGCCGCTGTCCACTGTGCTGCTGCAGGTCAGCACGCTGCTCAGGTACTACGACCGCCTGTCGGAGGAGGAGCGGCGCAGCATGGTGGCGGGCGTGCAGCAGCAAACCTATGTGCTGCGCGAGCTGGTGGAGGACATCCTGGAGCTGTCGCGATTCGATGCCAGGCGCGCCACCCTCCAGCGCCAGTGGTTTGACCTGGCCGTGCAGTGCCGCAGTGTGATCGAGTCGCTGATGCTGATCACCCGTGAGAAGGACATCACCGTGCAGGTGGAAGGATGCGACAGCCCGTGCTACATTCAGGGCGACATCAGTCAGCTTGCGCGCGCCCTTCGCAACCTGGCGACCAACGCGGTGAAGTACACACCTCCGGGTGGGCGTGTGACAGTGCGCCTGGAGCGCGCCGAAGGGGGCGTCCGCCTGATAGTGAGCGATACCGGTATCGGCATTGCGCCCGAAGCGCAGAAGCATATCTTCGACCGCTTCTACCGCACCGACCAGGCGATGGAAATGGCCGTGGGGACGGGGTTGGGCCTGTCAATCACCAAAGAGATCGTGGATTTGCACGGCGGGCGCATTGAGCTGCAGAGCGCGCCCGGCCAGGGCAGCACGTTCACGGTCTGGCTGCCGGCCCCGTTCGATGTGCCGGACGGGGAGGCGGATGAGCCTGTGCCAAACGCCTGATGGCCTTGCCTGTTCTCCCCCACTTCCTCGCCTATGACAGTTGACGAATCTGCTCCCCTATGCTACACTGCTCTGCCACAGTTCACCGTCCTCATCCACAGGTGGAAACTCGAAAGGATATGGCCATCAGCGCAGGAGACTATCGGATCAACGAGCGTATTCGCGCGCGAGAAGTCCGTCTGATCACAGACGGCAACGAGAACCTCGGCGTGGTGTCTGTGCAGCGGGCGCTGGAATTAGCGGCGGAGCGTGGGCTGGACCTCGTGGAAGTGGCACCCACCGCCGATCCGCCCGTCTGCAAGATCATGGATTTCGGCAAGTTTCAGTATGAACGCGCCAAGAAAGAACGCGAGGCGCGCAAACAGCAGAAACAGATCGAAGTCAAGGAAATCCGGCTGCGCCCCAAGACGGACGACCATCACCGCCAGTTCAAGGTGCGCGACGCACGGCGCTGGCTGGCCGAGGGCATGAAGGTCAAGGTGCGTATTCGCTTCCGGGGGCGCGAGATCACCTACCCGGAGATTGCGCGCGAGATGCTGGACGAGGTGGCCCAGGACCTGAAAGACATCGCCGTGGTCGAGCAAGAGCCGAATATGGAAGGGCGCACAATGCTGATGGTGCTCGCCCCGGCGACCGACAAGAAGAAGTGATGAGGATCGCCTGCGTGTGACGGTGGCTTGATCCCGCTGCTATCACGCTGCTAGCTGCGCGCCGCACCTGTGTGCGGTGCCAGCCTGTTTATAGGGAGTTCTGGTCGTGGCAAAGACGAAGCAGAAGAAGTACAAAATCAAGACCTACAAGGCCGCTGCCAAGCGTTTCAAGGTCACCGCGACGGGCAAGGTCATGCGCACCAAGGGTGGCAAAAGCCACCTGCGCCGCCGCAAATCGGCGCGCACCAAGCGCGCCCTGGCCCGTATGCACGAAGTGGTCACCGGCGCCGACGCCAAGCGCGTCAAGCGGCTGGCCCCCTACCTGAGCAAATACAAGCAGAATCCGCCGGCCTAGCGCCCGCCTTCCCAGACGGGCCGGGTCGGGACCTGACAGCAAGGAGCATTCATCATGACTCGTGTGAAGGGCGGTTTTGTCACGCGCCGCCGCCATAAGAAAATCCTGAAGATGACCAAGGGGCAGTGGGGCACCAAGCACCGCCTCTTCCGCCGCGCCAACGAGGCGATGATGAAGAGCGAGTGGTACGCCTACCGCGACCGCCGCAACCGTCGCCGCGACCTGCGCCGCCTGTGGATCGCGCGCATTAACGCGGCGGCCCGCCTCAATGGGCTGTCCTACAGCCGCCTGATGCACGGCCTTAAGCTGGCCAATGTCGAGCTGGATCGCAAGAGTCTGGCCGATCTCGCCGTGCGCGACGGCAGCACGTTCGCTTCCCTGGTTGAGCTGGCCAAAGGGGCCTAGCTCGCCAGTCGGCGTCCGCCTTGAGCAAAACCGGCGGCTCCACCGAGCCGAGACGCCGGTTTTTTGTATTATGAGGCCGGGGGCAGAGTGCCCGCCGCCCGCCGGAGTTGGGCTATGTCGCTGATCAGCAGCCCCAGCAATGAGCGCGTTAAACGGGTGCGCCTACTCCAGCGCCAGGCGCGCGCCCGCCACAAAGAGCGCCGGCTCGTCCTGGAAGGCGTGCGCCTGATCCGTGACGCCGTGGGGGCGGGCGTGTCGCCGGAGTACGTGCTGCACGCGCCCGAACTCGACGCGCCCGCCCAGGAACTGCTGACGGCGCTGCGCGAAGTGGGCGCCCTCTGCCTGGCGGTGAGCGAGCCGCTGCTGCGCGACCTGACCGAGATCGAGACCTCGCAGGGGGTGTTGGGCGTATTCCCCTGGCCCGCGCTGCCGGTGCCCGCCGCGCCCACTCTGGTGTTCGTCGCCGATGGCTGGCGCGATCCCGGCAACCTGGGCACGGCCATCCGTGCAGCGGCGGCGGCTGGCACGGACGCCGTCGCCCTGACGCCGGGCACAGTGGACCCCTTCAACAGCAAAGCCCTGCGCGCGGGCATGGGCGGCCATTTCCGCGTGCCGCTGCTCTGGCACCGCTGGGATGCGCTGCCGGCGGCCTTCCCCGGCCTGCGCATTGTTGTCGCGGACGCGGCGGGTGAGGTGAGCTACGACCAGGTGGACTGGACGCAGCCCGCGCTGATCGTCGTCGGCGGCGAGGCGCACGGCCCGCGCGACTCCGCCCGCGACCTGCCCCACCTCTCCGTCTCCATCCCGATGGCGCGCGGCGCGGAGTCGCTCAACGCCGCGGTCGCCGCCAGCGTGCTGCTCTTCGAGGTGGCGCGCCAGCGGCGGGCGACGGTGAGGTAAAGGGACGCGCGCCAGGCCAGGCGCGTGCAGCGGCCCCGGACTTCTGTATACTTAGGTGCAAACGCGCCCAGCCGCTACAGGGGGACTCATGACCAGTCCAGTCACTCCAGAGGAGCTTGTTGAGGCATACCGGCTGCTCAAAGCCGGTCAGCGCCAGCAGGCGGGGGCGATCCTCAAGCCGTACCTGGCCGGGCACCAGGATGATGTTCGCGCGTGGTGGCTGATGGCCCACGCTGTCAGCAACCGGGACGTGGCACGGCAATGCCTGGAACAGGTGCTCAAGATTGACCCCACCCACGAGCGGGCGCGCGCCCGTCTCGCGGAGCTTGCGCCCGCCGCCAAGCCCGCCGGACCGCCGGACGATGAGCCGGACGATTCCTTCTTCGTCATCCCCGCCGGGGGTATCCCGCCCAACTCGGCGCACCAGGAACAGCCCACGACGCTCCCCCGCCGGCTCGATGCGTCCGCTCTGCCACCGGACGAGAACATCGCGCCCCTCTTCGAGGAGTTCGCGGCGCAGACCTCGCCGGGCCTTGACCCGTTCACCGGCGAGCCGGTAGACAGCCCCTTCGCGGGTCTTGCGGGCGCGAGCGCGCGCGCGTTGGTGCCCGCCGAGCAGCCCGCCGCTGGCGCGGAGGCCGCGCGCGCCTTCGACCCGGCGGCTCATGCCCGGCTGGGCGCGCACGGCTCCGGCGATGCCCAGCCGCCCGGCACGGGCAGCCAGCCGGAATGGGGGCCGGGCCTGGCTTTTGTGGTGGAAGGGCAGCCGGCGCCCGCAGCGCCCGCCGTCAGCGCGGCGGAGAAGAGCGCGGTCACGCGGATCATGGTCTTCGGCCTGGGGGGGTTCCTGCTATTCCTGCTGGTGATGGTGCTGGTGATGGTCGCCGACGATCAGGGCTGGCTGAACCTGTCAGGCGAGTCGGGGATCGCCATCACAACGCTGGACGGTGAGTTGTTCACGGTGAGCTATCCGGCGGGGTGGAGCGCGCGCTGCGAGCGCGAGGCGCTCGGTTATCCTGTCTGCGGCGTGGCCAACCACGAGTTCTACAACGAGGTGGACTTCTTCGCCGGGAAGGAGATCGATCTGGGCGCGCTCATCGCCGAAGGGATGCGCCAGTCACTGGCCGGCGAGGGCCTGCCCGACGAGCGGATGTCTATCATCATCATGGACGTGCCGCGCACCTCGCCGGCCTACGACAACGGAAGCTGGGCCAAGACCAAGTATGAGTGGCACCAGCGAGGTTTCAGCGCCAACGCCGATGCTGAAGTGACCTACGAGCAGCGCAGCATTGAGGTAGACGGAAACGCAGCCTACTACTACATCTTCACCAGCGCCGGCCCGATGTATGAGGCGGCGTGGGATGTTTACGTGGAGCACGGCGGCGTCGTCTTGTGGCTGCGCGTAGACTATGCCGCGCCGCGCCAATCGTCCACCCCGCAGGAGATTGTAGACCTCATGATCAAGTCGATCCGCTTCACGCCGGAGGATGCGTAGGCGGATCGAATCAGTGACCCTCTCGCTCGTTGGCCTGCGCAGCCTGGCAGGCCGGACAGCGCGCCGAGTCGGCGATGACGATGCCGGTCAGCACCTCGCGCACGCCTTCCACGCCCATTAACGCGGCGAGACACTGCTCGCGCTCGGCTTCGTTGTGCGCGTAGCCGGTGACCAGCACAAAGCCGCCCGGCTCCACGATGACGGTCAGATGATCGGGGGGACAACCGGCTTGCTTGAGCGCGTCGGCTATTGCGTTGTCGGAGATGGTGGCGGGCAGTCCCGCGTTGGACGAGGGCTGCTCACTCCCGTCCGGCGAGGCTGGGTACCAGGGATGGGCGTACTCTGGGGCAAGAGGATGCGCCCTGTGAGCGTTGGTGATTGGCGGATAGTACGGGCGGCCATGCTGCCAGGCGTGGAAACGGCCCAGCAGGTTATCGAGATACGCCTGCCTGATCTCGGCGTCCCAGTAGGCGGCGGGCGTAGCATGACCCCGCTGCCAGTGCAACGCCTGCGGAGCGGCTGCCTGGCGGATAGCGCCCTGCTGATGCAGGATCACCGCCTGCAACGACACGGCGTTGCTGTCCACCTGGCGCATGATCACCCTGTTCAATTGGTCGCGCTCCAGGTTGGCAGCGTGCAGCATGGCGGTCAGCCCGCTGGATTCCAGGCACTCGTCGCAGTCGTCCAGCGCGTTTTGCAGCCGCGCGATCTTTCGATCGGAGCTGTGCATCTGCTCGCGCAGAAACTCAAGTTCTCGCTTCAGGTCGGTTTGTGTATCCATCAGATATCGTTGGCGCCGACCGATTCCGACGTGCCGCGCAACCAGGTGCGGCGCTCAACTCCACGCACATTGTAGCTCAGACCACGAGCGACGGATGTATGTTCTGTGTTAGAACACTGCCATGCTCTGGCAGCGGGCGCGCGCAACATCTGCCAGATCGGGGCGTTATTCTGCTGCGCCCTGGTGGACCTCGCTCCCCGCGCAGAGCCGAAAGCGGGTTAGGAAGCTAAGCCTCACCGCAGAGGGGAGACAGGTGAAGAACTCTCTAGGGCCTTTCTCTGTGTTCTCTGCGCCTCTGCGGTTCAAGCATTTCGCCCCCATTGTGAAATGCACCCCCTGGCGGCAGGGCACTGTGCGCGCGCGCCCGCCGTCGGGTATAATGCGGGCAGAGTGGCGCGTCATGTGGGTGGGGAGAATGCGCGAGGACATGGCGGCAAACCAACCGTTCGCGATCTCTTTCGGCGAGCGCCAGGCGACAGCCATCCGCGTGGAGTCGGGCGAGCTGCCAGAGCGCGTCCTGCCCATGTTGGCGCTCCCTCCCTATCGCGGCGCGATCGTCGTGCACGGCGGCGCGAGCGCCCTGGAAGCGGCGGCCATGGCCCCCGTGCGCGCGTTCTTCGCCGAGGGGGTGGTGCCGCTGGCCGAGGAGTACCGTCTGCTGGTGGCCGACGGCGCGACTCAGACGGGCGTGGCCCGCCTGGCCGGCCAGGCGCGCGCCGCTGCCGGGGCAACCTTTCCGCTGGTGGGCGTGGCCCCACACCGCTATGCCACCTATCCCGGCGGGCCGTCCCCCGCCAGGGAGCGCTTTGCCCTCAACCCCGATCACTCGCATTTCGTCCTGGTGGAAGGCGGCGGGTTCGGCGTGGAGTCGGAGTTCCTGGTTGGGCTGCTGCGCGGGGCGGGCGTGCCGGGGCTGGCGCTGATCGTCAACGGCGGGAAGATCGTCCTGGCGGAAGCGCGCGCGCAGGCCGGGCAGCGCAACCCGATCGTCATCGTGCGCGGGTCGGGGCGCGTCGCCGACCGTCTGGCCGACTCGACCAGCGCCGAGCGGCGGACGTTGCCGCCGGGTACCCGCCTGTACGTGACCGACATCCGCGCGCCCCTGGCGTTCCGCGCGCTGGCGCTGCGCTTGCTGGCGCTGCCCGCGCCCTAGCAAAAACAGGCGCATCCGCGCCCGTCTCCCGGCGATCTGTTGAGCTGCGCGCTACAACTGCCGCAACTGGCCGCGCAATGTCTCCAGCCCGGCGACGCCCGTGTTCATGGCGCGTGGGCGACCCTCCCCGTCCAGCACGAAAGTCGTCGGGACGCTGAGCACGCCCCAGCGCCGCGCCGCGTCGAGCTGCTCTGCGGCGTTGACCTCGATGACCTGCACCCGGTCACCCAGCTCGGCCAGCAGGCGCTGGATCGCCGGGCGCTGGCGGGTGCGGCAGGGCGCGCAGGCGGGCGTGGTGAAGTAGAGGATGGCTGGGACACCAGGGCGCAGCGCAGCCAGCAGCGGGTCTGCCGGGGCGATGCGCACGGCGCGGGCAAGCTGCCCACGCCGCAGCAACCGGAAACCCAGGGTCAGCAGCGCGGCGAAAGCCAGGACGATCAGCAGGCGCTCGATCATCGCGTCATCTCGACCGGCGCGCGGTCAAAGCCGGGCACGCCCAGCCGGTGCAGCCAGTAGTACAGGGTGCAGCCGGCGCACCAGCCAGCGAATAGATTCAAGCTCGCCAGGACGATCACCAGCCCGATCAGCCCCCAGCCGGGCACGGTCAGCCCGGCGACCAACGCCAGCGATCCGGCAGCGACGACCACGCCGCCCACCAGTTGGGCGAAGCGGTGCGGCTCTGGGTTGTCGGCGATCGCCTGGGGGCGAGCCAGACCGGCGGGCAGCAGCAGGTGTCGGTAGAGGCGCGAGAACAGGCCCAGCGACGGCGCAGCAGCCGAAATGAGCATCACGGCGGCGGTGAAAGCGGCCAGCCCTGGTGCGTCCAGCACGAAGGCCAGCGCCAGCAGGACGATGGTGAACGCCTGGTTGGTGCGTATCTGGTTGTGGTCAACGCGGCGCTCGGCAGTCATGAAGTCCTCCTTGATGCAGCGCGGCCAGTGACATAACAAGGCCAACGGGCAGCAAAACGCGGCAGCTCCCGAACAGAGGCGCACAGCGAACATAGTCGCCGTGCCGGGGACGCTGCCGCGCGGTTCAGCCGTTGGCCTGAGATGATGCGGCGTATGGCCGATCTGAAGCCGTGCGCGCTAGCGCCCCCGCCTCAGACAGGTACAGAGTCGGATAGTCAGCATGGGATACCTGTATTGCGAATCATTCGCAATCTCGTTTACGTAGATTGTAGGTAAATTATCCGGCCATGTCAACGCCCGCTGAAGCATCTTGGCAGGATGAGCGTGTTGTCCGCGCACAAGACAGCCTTCGGAAGTCTGTTATCCTGCCAGCGCACACTCGATCACCGCAGCGGGTGTGTGCAACGGTTGACAGTGACTCGCCGGGCGCAGAGCATGGACCTCACCCCCGCGCGGCGCGTCAGCGCCGAGCGGGGGTGAGGTCAAAGGCGGCGCAGCAGCGCAGTGCCCCTACCGCCTGACAGGTTTTGCACGCACCCGCGAACGGAACTCCCAGGGCCAAGCGCGGCAATACATCTTGCGGTCTGGCATCCCCACTCACAGCATCCGGCTGTAGAGGTACTGCGCCGCCCCTTCGCGCTTGAAGTCCATTTCCAGCAGGGGCAGGGTGAAGTCCCAGGCGAAAGAGGCGATCTCGCTGTAGTCGTGGCGCTGCGCCCAGTCGCACAGCGCCATGATCAGCAGGCCCTTGACCGGGCGCTTGCTCCACACAAAGGCGTGCACCCGCGCAGGAAGGTCGCGGTCCTGCTGCATCAGCGCGTAAGCCTCGTGCCCGGTGACCAGGATGTGCAGCCGGTCGTTCTGCGTCTCGACGATCTCCGGCACGCTGTTCCAGAAGCCGGGCGGCAGCCGATCCCATTCCTGGCGGGCGTTCTGGTAACGGCCCAGCGGCATGTGCCAGCCCTCGATCTGCGCCGGGTCGAAGGACTTGAGGTCACTCGCCTGGTAGAAAACACGCCCCTCGCGAGCGGGCAGGACGATCTGCTGCCCGCTGTGAGCGCGGCTGAAGCGGTGATGCTCAAGCAGGGGGGCCTGCGCTTCCCCGTCGGCAACCGTCAGCCGCTTGCAGCGGATCGCTTCGCCGAGCTGCTGGATGTAGGTCAGCAGGGCGCTGCTCACCCCGGCGTCAGCATAATCAGGGTGGACGGTCAGCTTGGAGATGTTGACGTGATAGCCGAACGGCTCTGGCTCGCGCCCGATGAAAATCTCGGCCTCTGCGCCAACTCGCCCGTCTACTTCGGCGACGAGCGGGAAGCCGTCGCTGCCGCGCAGCAGGTTGGCCAGGTGGACGGCGCACATTTCGACACTGGCCCAGGGACCGCCGACCAGCCAGCGCTCGAAAAGGATGAGATCATCGTACTCTGCTGGCACCGTTTCGCCGGACGGCTGGCGGCGTGTCCAGGTAGAGATGGTCGCGTTGTGCAGGGCGGTGATGCTGGCTGCGTCGGCCAGCGTGGCCTGTCGCACGGTGATTTGAGACATGCGCTCGTTCCTTTGGATGGAACATCTAGCGATCAACGGGGGCGCAAGCATTCACGCCCGGCAGTGTAAAGCTGGTCAGAGATCAGTTGCCGGTTGTCAGTGATCAGCGAATAGAGCACCTGCCGATCGCTGCAAGACCCTCTGAGAAGCTGTTTATCCCCCACCCCAGGCCTTCCCCCCACGCTGCGCAGAGGAAGGGGCATAGTGGGTGCCCTCGTGGGGGAAGGGCCGGGAATGGGGGGCAAAGGCGGGCGCGCGACTTCTCGAACGGCCTCTGAACCAGCCACCAACCACCAACACCCTCTGCAACTACAACAGATCAGCCAGCCCGATCTTGGGATCGCGCCGGGGAAAGAGCACGCGCAGCAGGTCAGCGTGCCGCTCGTTGTAACCCATCGCCAGGTTGTCAATGCCGTACCAGCCGGTGAACAGCCGCAAAAGCGACGTGGAAGGTACCTCCAGCTCGACAACTTCCGGCTCGCCCATGCCCAGGAAAACCTCCGCCTGCTCGTGCTCGGTGATGACCACCAGGCGGTAGGGGCGTGGGGCGAAACGGCTGTTGAGCCGGCGCGATTCGAGCGTTGGCTCCAGCATGTAGAAAGCCAGCGCCAGGTTGTGCAGGCGCAGCAGCGCCGCCCCCGTGAAATGGCGCAGCCGAGCGCCGCGTACCAGGGCGTGCTGCATAAAGGCGCTCTGCGGGTGAACGAACAGGCCGATGCGCTCGACGTTGAGCGTTTGGGCTGTATGCGCGATCTGCGCCAGCAGCGCCTCCACCGCGTCCGGGTGATCGCCCGCTGCCTCGATGACGTTGAAGCGCGTGGCATTGGCGTCGCGAAAGACGTTTACCGGCCCCTGGCTGATCAGGCGTGCATAGGCCACCAGCCGCCCTTCAATCTCGGCGACCAGGAAATCATCCGGGTCGTTGCGGCCCGTGCGCGTCAGGTGCTCGATCTGCCAGGTCCACAGCTCTTCATCGCGGGCCAGGCAGTAGTGCCCGCACGCGCACGCCTCGTTATAGAGCGCCTGGACGGCGGGCAGATCGTCGCTGTAGTAGCGCCGCACGGTCACTGAGCTGCTGCGCGCGCCCAGCCGGTCGCCCATGCGCCGCTCGTAACTGTGCGCGGCGTTCCACGAGCCTGCCCCCAGCGCCTGCTCCAGGCTGATCTCCGACTCGAAATTGGTCAGGTAGAGGCCCACCGCGTACTCGTACAGCGACGCCTCGAAGAGCAGTGGGGCGCCGAAGGTCAGGCCTAGCGCGAACTCGCGCTCAGTCATGCGCCGGTGCAGCGCCTCCAGCAGCGCCTCCTCATAGCCGCGCCCCTGGTATGGCTCCAGGACGCTGAGCAGGCTGATCTCAGCGGTGGGCAGCGGGCTTTCCCCGATCTGGAACAGGCGCGGGACGAGATTCGCGTGCGCGGCGATCTCGCCGGGGCGATCGCCATCAATCACAAAGCAGTCCGCCGGGTCGAAGTTGGGCAGCATACCGTACCAGGTCGCCACCTGCTCGTACTCGTCCGGCCCATAGGCCAGGCGAACGTGGTCCAGGATGGCATCGCGCTCTTCCGGCCAGCGGATCGTGCGAACAGTCATGGTATCCCCCGGTAGCCCTCTTCAATGCGACTGTGCCTGATCAGCGATTATACTCCAGCGATGACAGGGCGCTACCGGGGTGGGCGCATACAGGTGCGGGGGCAGGCCAAGCGCAGCGCGGCTGGGGGTGGGGTCGCTGCCCTGCGCCCGGCGAGTCACTGTCAGCCTTTGCACGCACCCTTCCTCTCCGGCCCCTTGCGCATTTATCGCCAGACGGTAAAGTTAGGAGCAGGCAGGAATGCCGCTCAGCATCGAAGGAGGACGAGCTTGGCCGCCGATGATCTGTTCATCTTCTCTGGAACGTCGAACGAGCCGCTGGCGCGGCGCATCTGCGACTATCTTGGCGTTCCACTGCGCCCGACCAGCATTCGCCGCTTCAGTCATGGCACGCTGCGCATCCAGCTTGGCCAGAGCGTGCGCAACAAGGATGTCTACATTGTCCAGTCGCTCACCCGGCCTGTGCATCGGCACCTCATGCAGATGCTGATGATGATTGACATCGCCCGACATGGCGACGCCCGGCGGGTCACGGCGGTCATCCCCTATTTCGCCTATGGGCGGTCGGACAAGAAGGACGCGCCGCGCATCAGCATCACGGCCAAGCTGGTCGCGCAGCTTATCGAGGCGGCGGGCGCCGACCGCGTGATCGCCATGACGCTGCACTCGCCCCAGGTGCACGGCTTCTTCGATGTCCCGCTCGATCACCTGACCAGCCTGCGCGTGCTGGTGGATCACTTCAAGAAGGAAGACCTGACCGATACGGCCATCGTCTCGCCCGATGTGGGTTACGCCAAGCCGGCTTCTAAGCTGGCCGCGGCCCTGGGGCTGCCGCTGGCGATTGGCACCAAGATTCGCCTGACAGACACCGAGGTTGAGATCAGCTCGGTGCTGGGCACGGGGGCATCGGCGCGCCGCGCGATCATCGTGGACGACGAGATCGCCACCGGCGCGACGATGATCGAGATGATGAGCGTGCTGCGCGAGAATGGCACGGCGGAGTTCTGCCTGGCCTGCACGCACGGCCTGTTCACCGGCAACGCCATCGAGCACCTGAACGCGCAGGAAGACATCGGCCAGATCGTGTGTACGGACACCGTCTACGCGCCGCATGCCGAAGAGGGACTGGCCCGGCTGACCAATCTCTCGGTTGCCTCGGTGCTGGGCGATGCCATCCTGTGCAACCACGAGGGGCGCTCGGTTGGGGCTTTGTTCACCTTCTGGGAGGAAGGCGTCCCCGACGATAGCTCGCTGGGCTAAGCGCACACTACGACAGACTGGCTGCACCCTATGGCCTCAAGAAGCGCCCCGCTCGACGGGGGCATAGACTCCTCTCACCGGCTGGGCGGTGCCCTGGGCCTGGCCGTTCTGGTCCTGTTGCTCGCGGCTGGGATGCGTGTGCTTGGCGCTGCCGATCGGCCTGCCTGGACGGACGAGGGCTGGAGCGTGTGGGCCGCCAGCGACCCCGGCCTCAGCGCGATTGTGGACAAGGTCAAAGACGATCACCATCCTCCTCTCTACTTCGCTGCACTGGGCAGGTGGCGATCCGTCGCCGGGGACTCGCGCATCGCCCTGCGCTTCCTGGCCATCGCCGCCGGCGTGCTGACCACGGCCCTGGTCTTCCGCATCGGCACCGACTGGTTCGGCCAGACGGCAGGCAGCTACGCCGCGCTGCTCTATGCCGTGCTGGGCATTGCCGTCTACTATGCGCAGGAGATCCGCCACTACAGTTGGCTCATGCTCGCCACGAGCCTGATGTCGCTGTTCTTCCTGCGCTACCTGCGGCGTCCGCGCCCGGCCTGGCTCGTGCTCTATGCGCTCAGCGTGGCTTTCATGCTCGGCACCCTCTACGTGGGCGTCTTGCTGCTGGCCGTCCAGGGAATGATCGGGCTGCTGTTCTGGCGCGGGACATGGCGGGCCAAAGCGGGCCTGCTGGGCGCGTGGCTCGCCGCGCTGCTGGTGCTGCTGCCCTGGTGGCAGATCGTCCCCGACCAGATCACGCAGGTTCAGAACACAGCGGGCGTGCCAGGAGCCTACCGCACCACTCTGCACAACGTGCTGATCCTGGCCGACTTCCTGCTGGGCAACCAGCTGGCGTTGATGGCGGGGCTGTATCTGGTGGGCGTCTGCGGCATTCTCCGCCGATCCCACTGGCGGCGGATGCCCGCGCTGGCCCAGGTTCACATCGCCCTGGCAGGCGGCGGACTGTTCGTGGTCATGTGCCTACTTAACGCGCGGGTGGGTACTCTGACCCTGCGGACGCTCGTGTTCCTCACGCCCATGGTGATGCTCATCGGCGCCTATGGGCTGAGCCAGCTTGAGCGCCCCGTGCGCGTGCTGTTCGCCGTAGTGGCCGTGTTCACATTGGTGGCCCGCGCCGATGAGGTTCAGCCGCGCCTGGACTATGCCAGCGCGGCGCGGACTCTGGCCGCACAGTACAGCCCCGGCGACCTGGTGATCCTGGAAACCGGCTTTGATGACAACGCCTTTCACTACGAGCTATCCCTGGCCGTGCCTGACGATGCCCCAACGATCATCCGCACCCTGCCCTGGGTTGACCACGGGCGACCGGAGCGTCAGCGGCCTGTCGTGGCTCAGGTGGATGGTCTCCTGCAGACGCACCGGCGCGTGTGGATCGTCCACTGGCTCCAGCCCACAATGCTGATCCCGTTCCTGGATGCCGGGAACTACAGCTTCCGACGGGTGCTGACGCAGAGGACGCCGACTGGTGCGCGTTATCTGGAGCTGTATCCGGATCATCCGGCTGTGGAGGTTGTCCTTTACGAGCGTCCCGATCTGGAACGGCAGCCGCTGATCTTCGGCGACCTGCTCGTCTTGCGCGATGCGCTGGTGCCCGCCAGCCTGCCGGCGGATGGTACGCTCCACGTTGATCTGTGGTGGGCGGCGGTGGGGCCGCCGGCACTGGACTACTCGGTCGGCGTGTATCTCATGCCCACGGACGGGGACACGGTGCTGGCCCAGCACGACGGCCCGCCCGGCGCTCTGCCGACCAGCCAATGGACGCCCGACACCCTGGTCTTCGATCGCCACACGCTTACGCTCCCGGCAACGCTCCAGGCTGGCGTGTACCGCGTGGTGGTGGGCGTCTACTGGCACGGGGACCGACAGCCGCTCCTGAGCGGGGACCGGCCCTATGTGTCTGTGGGACAGATCGAGGTCGAGAGATGACAGACCTGTGCAGCCTGGAGTTGAGTGCGAGAACCACAAGCGGATCGCGCCGGTTTCTTTCTACAACCGCCGGACTCCGTCCTGCAAGGTTACACGCTTGTGGCTGAGACTGGCCCGGCCATCCGCGCCAGGATAGATCTCAGTGCCAGATCTCCTGTCCAGCGCCGATTTGCGCGGCTTCAGCAAGAGAGAGCATTATGGCCCTTGAGTCTGCGAAGAACCTTTTCGAACCGTTGGGTCTGGGCGAGCGCGCCCTGACCATCGGCGACGTGGTGCGCGTTGCCCGCCAGGATGTCCCCGTGCAGCCGCTGCCAGAGTCGGCGCCGCCGGGCAGCGACCTGGCCGCCCGCCTGGAGCGGGTCGCGCGCAGCGCCGCCTGGGTTCGCCAGGCGATGCAGGAGGTCGAGCAGGCCGACGCTGAAGGCCGCCCCGCGCGCGCCCTCTACGGCGTGAACACCGGCTTCGGCGACAACGCCGGACGGGCTATCTTCCGCCACCCGCAGCAGGCGGCGCAGCTCAGCCGCAACCTGCTGCTCAGCCACACCGTCGGGGTCGGGCCGTATCTGTCGCGGGACGCGGCGCGCGCGGCCATGCTCATCCGCGCCAATACGCTCGCCCAGGGCTATAGCGGCGTGCGCCGGACGGTGATCAACACGCTGGTCGCCATGCTCAACCGGGGCGTGCTGCCGGCCATGCCCGCCCAGGGATCGCTCGGCGCGTCCGGCGATCTCGCGCCGCTGGCGCACCTGGCGCTGGTGCTCAGCGCGCCCCTGCCCGGCGAGGAGCCACGCCCCGGCGCGAACGGTCAGGCGTTCTGGGAGGGGGCGCTGCTGGACGGGGCGGAAGCGATGGCCGCGGCGGGCATCCCCCGCGTGGAACTCGGCGCGAAGGAGGGCGTGGCCCTGATCAACGGCACGGCGGTCAGTGCCGGGATCGGCGCGCTGGCCTGGCACGATGCGTACCACACGCTGGCCGCCGCCGAGATCGCGCTGGCGCTGTCGGTCGAGGCGCTGCGCGGCTTCCGCGATGCCTTCCTGCCGCACCTGCACGCCGTGCGCGGCCACGAAGGCCAGGCGCAGGTCGCTCATTCCGTCTATCGGCTGCTGGAAGGCAGCACGCTGGTGCGCGGCGACGCGCACCTAGACCTCGACCCCGGCGAAGGCCCGCCGCAGGACCCCTACTGCCTGCGCGCCGCCCCGATAGTCTTCGGCGCGACGCTCGACACGCTGCGCCACGTCGAGGGCGTGCTGACGCGCGAGGTCAACGCCGTGACCGATAACCCGCTCATCTTCCTCGACGAAGAGGGGCCGCTGCACCTGCCGCGCGCCAGCAAAGCGGTCTCCGGCGGCAACTTTCACGGCGCGCCGGTCGGCTACGCGCTGGACTTCCTGAAGATCGTCCTGACCGACCTGGCCAGCATCTCCGAGCGGCGGACGTTCATGCTGCTCGACGGGCGGCTCAACCGGGGGCTGCCGCCGTTCCTGGTCGCCGAGCCGCCGGGCGAAGAGGGGCTGAATAACGGCCTGATGCTGGCCCAGTACACGGCGGCGGCGCTGGTCAGCGAGAGCAAGGTGCTGGCCCACCCGGCCAGCGTGGACAGTATCCCCAGCAGCGCCAACCGCGAGGATCACGTCTCGATGAGCACCATCGCGGCGCGCGGCGCGGCGGAGATCGCCCGCAACGCCCAGGCGGTGATCGCCATCGAGCTGCTGTGCGCCTTCCAGGCGTTGTCTCTGCGGCTGGAGCAGCAGCCGGACGCTCGCCTGGGGCGCGGCACGGCGGCGGCGCTGGACTTCCTGCGGACAGTGGAGATCGCGCCGGGCCATCTGCTGCGCCCGCTGCGCCGCGACGTAGCCATGCACCCCTACCTGGACGCGCTGATCGAGGTTGTGCGCTCCGACGCGCTGGTGGAGGCGATCCACCACGCGCTGTAATTCCGGCAGGAAGCGAGGCACTATGACTTCACCACCAGGGTCAGACCCAATCCTGCTCAATTTCCCCGACGAGTTGACGACGGAGCGGCTGCGGATCCGCCCGCCGCGCCCCGGCGACGGCCCGGCGATCAACGCGGCGATTGTGGAGTCGCTGGCAGAGCTGCGGCCCTGGATGCCCTGGGCGCAGCCGCTGCCCTCGGTCGGTGACACTGAAATGCTGTGCCGCTGCAAAGCCGCCGATTGGCTGCGGCGCGAGGATTTCATGCTCACGCTCTGGCGGCAGTCGGATGGGCTGTTCGTGGGGGCCAGCGGGCTGCACCGCGTGGACTGGTCGGTGCCGCGCATGGAGATCGGCTACTGGTGTCGCAGCAGTCTCAGCGGCCAGGGCTACATCACCGAGGCGGTGCACGCAATCACGCGCTTCGCCTTCGAGCAGATGGGCGCGCAACGCCTGGAGATTCGCTGCGACGTGGACAACGCGCGCAGCGCCGCCGTCGCCAGGCGCGCGGGGTACACGCTGGAAGCGCGCCGTCGCAACGCTGCGCGCGGCACAGATGGCACGCTGCGCGATATGCTGGTCTTTGTCCGGTTCCCGCAGGAATAAGCCGGGGGCTAGACGCTGGCGTTCTGCTCGATGCTTTGCAGGGCGTCGGCCAGGGTGGGGCGGAAGATGAAGTGGTGGGGGCTGTCGAAGCTGCCCAGGCTGAGCGCCAGCGCGCGCAGATAGGGGTTGGCCCCGACGACGATCACGCGGCACACCCGGCGATCGCTCACCATGTGCAGGCTTTGCAGGCGCGGGAACAACTCCGCGCTGATCGTGTGCAGGCCGGACATATCGGCGATCACTGTGATACGCTGGTCGTCGCCGAGCCGCGCGAAGCAGGACGCTTCGGCATTCTGGGCGCTGTCCAGATCGTTGTGCGTGATCTGCCCTGAGAAACGGTAATACAGGGCGTCCGAAGCGGGGATGGCTTCGACATTGATGGGCACGCGGACTTCCCCCTTTCTAGTTCCCAGGTACTATCAAAAATCATTTTAACGGCAGTACCGCTGTGAAACAACGGGCCTGGGCGAGTTTTCATGCGATTTTCGTTTCCGGCTGCTTCCGCAGAGGTTGTCCTGAATGTCGAGGTTTCACCAGGCGCGCCGGCGCTCGAAGGACGGCCCTGGGAAGCTGGCGCAGCGCCCGGCTCCCTCGTCCGGGCTTCTCTCCGGCAGAGCAGCGGGTGACGCCCTGCCACGCCCCTGTCTGACAGGCTTTGTGCGCATCCGCGCGCGAATGCTTTACAAGCAGGTCGAACCTGTTTATACTGGGACAGCACAGAGGAGAAAGACCCCATGCGGCAGCGCCACCATCATTCCCACCACAGTGCGAACGGCTGAGTGAGCGGCCCTGCCCGGCGCGTGTCGAGCGTGGACGGTGGACGCCACGCTCTTTTTGTGTCGGGTGGCGCTTGCTCGCGCCCGCTCGTCGGGGAGGATGGGGCGCAGCGGCGGCTGGGTGTGAGAGAGGGGGAGCGATGGCCCCAAAGGAGCGAGTCCTGGTGCTGTGCACGGGCAACTCGGCGCGCTCGCAGATGGCCGAGGGCTGGCTGCGCGCCAGGGCCGGCGACCGCTTCGAGGTCTTCAGCGCAGGCAGCCGGCCATCGGGGCGCGTGTTGCCCGGCGCGATCGAAGCCCTGGCCGAGATCGGCATTGACATCGGCGCCGCCCGCTCCAAGAGCGTGCGGGAGTTTCTCGGCCAGCCGTTCGACCATGTGATCACCGTCTGCGACAACGCCGCCGAGAACTGCCCCGTGTTCCCTGGGCCGGGCAAGCGCCATCACCGCGATTTCACCGACCCGGCCCGCTATGTGGGGGACGAACAGATGGCCGTCTTCCGCCGCGTGCGCGACGAGATCGCGGCGTGGCTGACTGAGTTGTTTGCCCTGGACATGCGCGGCAATCCGTCCGCGTAGGGGCGCGCTGGGCCGCGCCCGCCGGTTCGCGGGCTGGCTGCCCGCGCCAGACGAACTTCGATCCGCAGAAGTGGAGTGCTGACCTATGTCCAAGATAGACGCCCGCCTGCCTAAAGGGATGCGCGATTTCCTGCCGGGGGAGGTGCTCAAGCGCGAGTACGTGATCGGCGTGATCACTGATGTCTTCCAGACGTTCGGCTTCGAGCCGATCTACACGCCGGCGCTGGAGATGCTGGAGACGCTGCTCGGCAAGGGCGGCGAAGAGGCCGACAAGCTGCTTTTCCACGCGCAGCACCCCGGCGGCAAGGAACAGCTCGGCCTGCGCTACGATCTCACCGTGCCGCTGGCTCGTTATTTTGCCATGCACGAAAACGACCTGGCTATGCCCTTCCGCCGCTATCACATCGCCCCGGTGTGGCGCGGTGACCGCCCGCAGAAGGGCCGCTACCGCGAGTTCTTCCAGTGCGACGTGGACATCGTCGGCGTGGCGAGCATGGCCGCCGATGCCGAGATCGTCAGCCTGCTGGTGACGGCGCTGGGGCGGCTGGGCTTCGCCGATTTCACTGTGCACATCAACAACCGCAAGCTGCTGACCGGCATCGGCCTCTACGCGGGCGTGCCGCAGGCGCAGCTTGGCGATCTGTATCGCAGCGTGGACAAGCTGGACAAGATCGGACTGGACGGCGTGAAGCAGGAGCTGGCTGCCAGCGGCATCGCCGGTGATGCCATCGGGCGGATGACGGACCTGTTGCAGCACCGCGCCGGCGGGCTGGACGCACTGCGCCAGGTGCGCGCGCGGCTGGCCGGTGTGCCGATCGCGCTGGAGGGCATTGACGAGCTTGAGCAGATGGTCGAGTACCTGGGCGCGCTGGGGGTGGCGGAAGCGCGCTTCACGGTAGACCTGGCCATGGTACGCGGCCTGGGCTACTACACCGGCCCTGTCTATGAGACGTACATCACCAAGCCGGACAACCTGGGCAGCGTGACCGGCGGTGGGCGCTACGACGAGCTGGTGGGCATGTTTCGCGGCCAGAGCCTGCCGATGACCGGGGCCAGTCTGGGCATCGAGCGCATCATTGACCTGCTCGACCTGCTCAACCTCTACCCGCCGGAGCTGACCGGCACAGTGGTGCAGGCGGTCGTCACCGTCTTCGACGAGCGCACGCAGGGCGCGTCGCTGGCCCTGGCCAACGAGCTGCGCGCGGCGGGCATCCGCACAGAGGCGATCATGACCCCCAGGCGGGCTATCGGCAGGCAGGTGCAGTACGCCGACCGCAAGGGCGCACGGCTGGTCGCCTTCCTGGGCGAGGACGAGATCAGGGCCGGGCAGGTCAAGCTGAAGCGGCTGAGCGATGGCCAGGAAGTGGTAGTGCCGCGCGCCGAAGCGACAGCAGCGGCCCGCCGCCTGCTGGCCGGGTGACCGTGTGGCGCGCGCGGGGCGAGCCTCACCAGGCTCGCCCCGTGTTATATGGGGACAAGGCGGGAGATTCTGCTCTGAGCCGTTGCCAGATGAGTTCTGGCAGGCGTCCCCCTAACCTGCTTCATCCCACCAGTAAATCATCCAATCCTGCTCGAACGTCGGCGCGCCGAACTCGTACAGCAGGCGCAACACCTGGGCGCGGTGATCGGTGCCGTGATTGAGCACGTGCACCAGCACCTGCCAGATGGCACTGGTCACGCTGAGCGTCTGCGGCGGATCGAGGCGCTGAATCTCGTAGGTGATCGGTCGGGTGAGGTCGGCGTCGGACAGGGCGGCGACAGTGGCGTGCACGCGAGCCTGCGCGTCGCCCCAGATGGCGCGGACGGTGGCTCGGGTCGGGTAGTTATCGGGGCGCAGACGGTCGGGCAGCGGCGCGCCGGTTATGCGGGCCATCCAGCGCTGATCTACGCTGGCCAGGTGAACCAGGTGGTTGCGCACCGAGCCGATGCTGTAGGGCACCTCGCGCACGAACTGCGCGTCGCTCAGGTGATCAATGCAGGCCCACAGCTTCAAATGCAGGGCTTCGTTCGCCGCGTACAGGCGGCGGATGGCGTCGAGGTTCATGGTGTCTCTCCGGATCCATCTGGCTCATCGTGTGGGGGCGCGCCAGACAGGAAACTCTGGTGCTGGAGCCAGCCGAACGGCAGGTCAATGTTGAAGTAGAAATCCACCTCCTGGCCGGTCTTGGTGTGACGCCCGTGCAGCACGTCGTAGGCGTGATTGTCCTCCCGCACGAGCCGCTGCATGGTGCTCTGATAACCCAGCAGGCGCAGCACGGTGTATTCCTCGGCTGTGCTGAGCACGATGAACGCCGTGTCCTGGCTGCGCCCATCGCCCGTCGCCAGGATGGCGCCGATCAACCCCTGGGCGAAGGCGCGATGATAGGCCGCCTGCTCGCCGCTGCCGCGCAGCGTATGCACGTAGTCAGCGACCATGTGCGCCTCGATGTCGAGATAATTGGCAGAGAGCAGATCGTGGGCCGCTTCCAGGGCGGCGTCGAGATCTCTCGCTGTGAGGGCCTGGTGCAGCATCTGGACGCTGGCGCGGTTGAAGGTGTAGGGCGCGTAGGCACCGGAGCGTGCGTAGGCCATGCGCAGCGTGTGAAAGTCGGCCCCTGCCGGGCTGGCCTGAGCCGCAGCCAGCAATTCATCGTAGTCCACGAGCCACTCCTTTGCTCTGGAACAGGTATCGGGAGTCTAGAGCATGTGCTGCACTCCGCACGCTCGGCGCAGCGTGCAGCACATGGAGTGCGCTCCGACCCCATCCTGCGGTCTCTCCCCGCCGGCGGGGAGAGGCAGGCTTCTCCCCGTTCCCTGCTGACGGAGAAAGAGGTCGGGGAATAGGGGGTGAAAAGTGCCTAACATCCTATTCTACCTCACTTCCCGGCCTTGTTGCGCCCGGTAGAGGCTGGTGGGTGCGTGCAAAAGCTGACAGCGACTCGCCGGGGTGAGATAAACCAGGGCGCGGCGGTGGGAAACGAGGTGTGGTCAGTGGTCACTCCCAGGCGCGGCGACGTAGTCTGGCTTTCTTTCAACCCACAAGCCGGTTACGAGCAGGCTGGTTGTCGTCCGGCGGTGGTGCTCTCCCCCCAAGCCTATAATGCCAGAACAGGATTGGCCTTGCTCTGCCTGGTGACCAGCCAGGTGAAGGGCTACCCGTTTGAAGTTGCTATCCCGGACAATGGACGAGTCTCTGGCGTGATCCTGGCCGACCGGGTTAAGAGCCTGGACTGGCGGGCGCGCCAGGCAGAGTGGATCATCAGCCTGCCCATTCATACCGTTGAAGAGGTGCTCGCCAAACTGGGCGCTTTGTTGGGTTAGGCGCGGCTCACCGGTCCTGGCTGGCCTGCACCGTGCGCACCAACCCCGCGATCAGCGCTTCCTTTTCCGCGTCCGACAGGCGCGCAGCAGCGTGCGCCAGCCGGTAGGTGCCCGGTGGCATCGAGCCGTCGCGGATGGCTTGCGCAATGCGCTCGGAGAGCGGCTTGGGCGCGAACGGATCGTCCGGGTCTGCGAACTCGTCGCCGGCGTGATACTCCCATTCGGAGAAGTTGAGCGCCTGGCGACCCTCTGTCACGTCGTACCAAACCACCCACGCGGACGGCGCGACGCGCGCGTACCAGGGCCATGCGGTCTCGTTGCTGTGGCAGTCAAAGCACGCCCCGGCGGCCAGCTCGCGCGTCTGCGGAGAGTCCCACTGCGGCTCGCGCTGGACGGGGGGATTTTCGCGCGGGATGGGGATCGCCTGGATCGCTACGACGAAGACAAGCAGCAGTGCCGCGTTGATGACCAGTGTGCGCATCCACCAGCGGCGGGTGAGCGGTACAGGCGGTGGCGTGGGCAAGGGCTTCTCCTGGCGGGGGTGGGCGGGCGTCTGCGCAGATTATAGAGCAAAGAGGGCCGCCTGGCGCGGGCGACAGAAATGGCGAAGCGCTCACAATGAGCGCCCCGCCACTTTCTCACCCGCCGATTAACAGCGCCTGCTCTAGGGCGTGTTATGCACTTCTGCCGGGTGGACATCCTCCCATCCCCCGATCCCTTCCCCCACGCAAGCGGAGGGAAGGGGCCAGGGCGGGCTTCTTCCTTCCCCCCGTGCGGGGGAAGGACCGAGGATGGGGGGCAAGCACAGGAGCTGCCCGCCTGCCAAAGTTCATAACAGCCTCTAGACTTCCTTGGTCGGCTGCCAGACTTCCCACACTTTGCCGACAAGATCGGGATGAGGCTTGAGCGTCGCCTTGCCCGGCACCCAGCCCGCCGGGGTGACTTCGCCCGTCGCGCGCACGTGCTGGTACGCCTGCACCTGGCGGATCAGCTCCTTGATGTTGCGACCCACCGGCGGCGTCATCACTTCCATTGCCTGGATCACGCCATCCGGGTCAATCAGGAAGCGGCCCCGGATGTCTACGCCGGCTTCCTCATCGTACACGCCGTAAAGCTGCCCGATCTGCCCGCCAGCATCGGCCAGCATCGGCCAGGGCACGCCGCCCTCGACCATTTTAGAGAGTTCCTGCTCTTGCCAAATCTTGTGGGTGAAGTGGCTGTCCGTGCTCACCGAGTAGACGTGCACATCCAGCGCCTGAAGCTGCTCATAGTGGACGGCAACTGCCGCCAGCTCGGTCGGTCAGACAAAGGTGAAGTCACCGGGGTAGAAGCACAGCAGCGCCCAGTGCCCTTTGAGTTCGGACAGCGTGACCAGCTTGAAGCTGCCCTGGTGATAAGCCATCGCCTCGAAATCCGGGGCGAGCCTGCCAACACGTGCTATCATGTGCGGTACCTCCTTCGGTGGTTCTGCGGAACCTGCTGCCTCTGGTGCAGTCTGGGCGACCAGCGGGCCGCGCGCTGACTGCGTGCACGAAACGGGTTGGTCGGCCATACGGTATTCCCTCCTGTGCTGACCGTCCGTGCCGGATGCGGCTCCGGCGGGCCTGCTGTGGGTGGGGGGCGCAATGTGAGGCGGTGGTATCATCCCTTCTGTCAGTATAACGCAGGTGAGCCGGATGGTCAGTGGGCTTTCTCACCGAATAGAGGGGCCATTCGTCCCGGTCAGGGGTGAGGGCGGGGCAGTTCGCCCCACAGGCGAGCGAGTTTGTGGTACGCTCTCGCACCAGGGCAATCGCATCAACGGGCGTTTCGCCTGAGCTGGTAAGCTCCCCTCATCCCCCAACCCCTTCTCCCTCCAGGGGGAGAAGGGGAGCAAGGCGCAGGATTTCCCCTCGCCCCGGTGAGGGAGAGGGGTGCAGGGGTGAGGGGTTTTCGTACACGCTCTTAGCTCGACTTTGCACATCTTAAGAATCGCATCTTCGGGCGTTCTTCGGTGAGCGGAAACTGACCCAGTGACTTTTCAAATGTCATAAGCTGACCTCGATGTTAGAAAAGTCTGATGGGTTTTGACGGCCTTCTCTAGCCGAAGGGCCATAAGCAAGGATTGGCATGTGCAAAGTCGAGCTGAGAGGGTGTCTGATAAGCTCCCCTCATCCCCCAACCCCTTCTCCCTCCAGGGGGAGAAGGGGAGCAAGGCGCAGGATTTCCCCTCTCCCCGGTGAGGGAGAGGGGTGCAGGGGTGAGGGGTTTTCGTACACGCTCTGAGCCGTCGCTGCGCTGCGCCCCTAGCCGCCGCAACTCATGCGTTACCATTCGCGCCGCTCAGCGCGGAGACGGCAGACTCTGCTCCGGCATGGGCGCGCGCGGCAGGGTGAAGTAGAACGTGCTGCCGCCGCCGATCGGGCGGGAGAGAGACGGGTAGCCTCTTCAGGCTGATCCGAGGCCTGGCCAGGTAACCGGGTCAGTGTCGCTATAAGTTTGAGGCTTGTCCACGACAAGAGCCGGTATAATAGAGCAAAGCGATAGGTAGAGAGTAAAGCATCTGAGGCAGCGAGATGGGACCTGTGACACTTGAACAAGTTGTCCACCTGGCAGAGCAGTTGGATGCACACGACCGCGCTGTGCTCGTTCAACGCTTGCAGGCGACTCTTCTGCCGGAAGGCAGCCACCGCGTGACGCGCGACATGCTGCTTGCAGAGCACCAGCATTTGCGCACAGCAGGGGCATTTCAGGGAGTCGAGAGCCTGCGTAACAAGTACGCCGAGCCGCCGCTCAGTGTGAGCGAGGACGATCTGCGCGCCAGCATCCGTGAGTTCTCGACCGAATGGGAACAAGACCTTGACGATCTCTGCGACGACGACTAGACCGCTCTATGTGGTGGATACCAATGCTCTGATCTGGTATCTCAAGGAAGACGGAAAGCTGGGTGCTCAAGCAGCGGCAGCCTTTGCAGCGGCGGAGAGAGGAGAGACCTGGCTCGTCGTTTCAGTCATTGTCGTCGCCGAGTTGTTTTATGCGGATAAGAAGCATGGCCTTTTCCAGGACTTCCAGCAGACTTATTTGGCGCTCAAAACCAAACCCTATTTCCGAATTGTCCCGTTTGTCCCGGACGATGTGCTCGATTTCGACCAGGACAGCAATGTGCCAGAGATGCACGATCGCATCATCACCGGCCTGGCCCGGAGAATAGGTGCGCCTCTCCTCACCGCTGATCCGCTGATTGTCGCGGCGGGGCTGGTAGAGACTGTCTGGTGAGTCTCGCCTCTTGGTTCCCCCCGCTGAGCGCCATCGCAGCCCATCTATCGCCGTATGCGCCGCTCAGCGCGGAGATGGCAGACTCTGCTCCGGCATGGGCGCGCGCGGCAGGGTGAAGTAGAACGTGCTGCCGCCGCCTTCGGTGCTCTCCACTCCGACCTGGCCACCCAGGCGTGTCACAATGCGCTGGACAATGGACAGCCCGATGCCATACCCGTCGCGCCGGATACGTTGCCCGCGCTTGAACGGCTCGAAGATCTCTGCCTGCTGGTCAGCGCCGATCCCCTGCCCGTGATCGCGCACCCAGAAGCGCACTATGCCACCGGGCTGCTCGTCGGCCCCTAGCTCGATGCGGGGCGGGTTGCCGCCGTACTTCAGCGCATTGCCCAGGTAGTTCGTCCATACGTGTTCCAGCCACGGCCCATAGCCGAGCGCGGGCGGCCATTCGGCCTGGATGCTGATCTGCGCGCCCGTCCGCTCGATGGCCGGTCGGAGCACGTGGCAGGCTTCGGCCACGATGCTGCTCATCTGGACCGGCATCGTGGTGGCAGCGCCCTGGTGCGTCTGGGCCAGCAGCAGCAGCTCGTCAATGATGCGCTCCATCTTCTGCGCGCCGTCCATCAGGCCGCTGATGTACTCGCGCAGTCGTTCAAGCGGCTGCCTTTCCAGATCATCATACAGCAGGTCGGCGTAGGCAACGAGCAGGCTTAGCGGGTTCTTCAGATCGTGGGCGACCGTATGGGCGAAGGCGTTCAGCTCGGCGATGAGCTGTTCGCGCTCGACCTCATTTTGCTTGCGCTCGGTGATATCGCGCACCACTGCCACGCGCATGCGCTGGTCGCCAACGCGAATCTCTCTGGCGCTGATCTCGACGGGGAACTCACTGCCGTCGCGGCGCAGCCCCACTGCCTCATAAGCGCGCTCGTGCCCCTCGGCCAGCCGCTGACGGACGGAGTCGCGCACGGACGGAGCGATGAAGTCAAGAGGGTGACGCCCCAGCAGCTCATCCATGGTCACGCCGAGCATGTTAAGAATCGCCTGGTTGCCGTCTAGGATCACGTCGTTCGAGTGCAGAACCACGCCTTCCAGCGAAGCGTCGGCCAGCCGACGGAAGCGCTCTTCGCTCAGGCGCGCTTGCCCCGCAGCTTGCTGCCAGGCCGCCCGGTAGCGCGCTTCGCGGAAGTGCGCTCGCTCCAGCCGGCGCAGCGTCCGCAGGCGAATGAAGTGCACGACCAGGGCAATCGCCACGCTGGTGATCACCGTGGGCGCCAGCTCATCCACGGAGATGTCGGGATACAGGCGGAGGGTGATCCCCACCCATGCGCCAAGCGCTGCTGCTATGGCCAGAGTCAGCCAGCGCGTATCGAGGTAGAGGTACCCGGCAGTGATCAGCAGCAGAGCGTAGCTGAGCGTGTAGCTGGGTGAGGTGGTGAGGTGGCGGGCCGTCATCACGGTGATCGCCAGCAGGGCCAGCGCCGAACCCGTCGCGTGCGCCCAGCCCGTCGGCAGCGCGCCGCGCCCCAGCGCCACAAAGAGCGCCAGGGACACCAGAGACAAAGCCAGGGCCAGCGCGATCAGGCCCGGTAGCGCCTCGCCGCTGTGCCCTGTCAGCAGCGCGCCCGCTTCCAGCAGGTAGAGCACGCTGAGCATCAGCGCAACCGGGCGCAGGCTGTCCCGCGCGATGCGGTTGAGCGCCTCGCGCAGCGCCTCGGCGGGCATCTCGGCGTCCACAGGCGCTAGCTGCTCGCTGGCAGCGGGCGCGCCGCGATCAGGCTCGTGTTGCGGATGAGACATACGCCTCCCGTCTTACCGCCACCTGACGCCTACAGGTGGACGTAGTGTCCTTCCAGGCCGTGTGCCGCTTCCATCAGGGCCTCCGACAGCGTGGGATGCGCATGGACGTTACGGGCGATCTCGTGGGCGGTCAGCTCCCACTTCTGGGCCAGGGTCAGCTCCGGCAGCAGCTCGGTCACCTCGGGGCCGATCAGGTGGCCGCCCAGAAGCTCGCCATGCTGCTTGTCGTGGATCAGCTTGACGAAGCCGTGCCCCTCGCCCAATCCCAGGGCCTTGCCGTTGGCCTGGAAGGGGAAGCGGGCAATCTCAATCTCATAGCCGGCCTCGCGCGCCTGGGCCTCGGTGTAGCCGAAGCTGGCAACCTGCGGCTGGCAGTAGGTGCAGCGCGGCATCATGTGATAGTCGAGGGTCGTCGTCTCCACGCCGGCGATGTTTTCGGCGGCGATGATGCCCATCGCGCTGCCGACGTGCGCCAGCATCAGCTTGCCGGTCACATCGCCGACAGCCCACACGCCGGGGATGTTGGTCGCCATGCGCTCGTCAATCTCGATGGCGCCGCGCCTGGAGATGGCCAGGCCCTGGAGCGCCTCCAGGCCGTATCCTTCCAGGCGCGGCTTGAAGCCGGTCGCCATGATCGCCCACTCGGCCTCGATGACTTGGCTCTGGCCGTCCTTCTCAACGGTGACGCGCACGCCAGACCCCGTGTCCTCCACCGACTTCATGGACGTGCCGGTCATGGACTTAACGCCCAGGCGCTTGTACTGCTTCTCCAGCTCGGCAGAGACTTCCTCATCCTCGTTGGGCAGCAGGTGCGGCAGATGCTCGACCAGGGTCACGTCCACGCCGTAATTGTGCATGATGTAGGCGAACTCGACGCCGATCGGCCCCGCGCCGACGATCACGGCGCTGGCGGGCAGCGTCTCGGAGAGGATCGCTTCCAGGTAGGTGATCACGTGTTTGGACAGCTTGACGCCGGGCAGCAGGTTGACGGTTGCGCCGGTGGCGAGGATCAGGTTCCTCGTCTTGAGCGTTTCGGTCCCGCCCGCGCCGAGTTCCACGCTGACGGTGGACTGGTCCTGGATGGTGCCCCAGCCCTCGTAGGTGTCAACCTTGTATTTCTTCAGCAGGAAGCCAACGCCCTTGACCAGCCGACTCGACGCCTGGCGGCTGCGCTTGAAGGCGACGCCGTAATCCACCGTCACGCCCGCGCCGCCGTTGAAGCCAAATTCCTTCATGCGGTGCTGCACGATATGGGCCAGCTCGGCGTTGCGCAGCAGCGCCTTGGAGGGGATGCAGCCCACGTTGAGGCACACACCGCCCCACCATTCCTTCTCGACGATGGCGGTCTTCAGTCCCAACTGGGCGCTGCGAATCGCGGCAACGTAGCCGCCAGGACCGGCCCCAAGCACCAGGACATCGTATTCATTGGCCATGTTGCAGTGCGCTCCTTATTGTTCCGTTCGCAGTGAGGGGCCGGGCGCGCACTGGTGCGCGCTGCCCTCACGTCTCTATTCTGCCAGAGCTTAGCGCAAACGCGCCGATTCTGCCCGCAAGAGCCGCGTTTTTCTCTCGTCGCCGGCTACTGCGTCGCCCAGGGCGGGCGGACTGGCGGCCCGTCGCCTCTGCCGCCGCGCAGCGACTCGACGGACAGACGATCGCCGTTCGCCGTCACCAGGTGCAGGGAGTCGCCTGCGCCCAGCAGCGCCCGCACCTCGTCCAGGCGCGCGCGCAGCGCTTCCTCCTCGACGATGACCACTTCTGCCCAGGTCATCGCGTCGAGCGGGTGCAGGCGGCAGGTCTTGAGCACGGCGCGCAGCGCCGCATAGCGCGTGGCGGCGGCGGGGTCGGGGGCCAGGGCGATCCACAGCAGGCAGCGACCGGGCTTGAGGGGGGGGAAACGCATGGGACATCCTTCCTCGTTGGCGAAATGTTTGCGCCCCGTTGTCTTCAATAGTATAGCCTGAGCGCAGGCCGGCACGCTTCCCCTCACACGGCACAAACCATTTTCTAACCAGAAACAGAGTCTTCCAGACTTCCGAGTCTCCGAAGATTTTGGAAGCCTGTTTTGGGGGCCGGAGATTGCCCTGCTGCGCTCTGGCCATTCCCCTGGTAATCAGAACGGTCAGCGCGGCGGTGTAGCCTGGAGCACAGTTGGCGCTGTGTGGGGTAGCCCTGGGTGAGCTGACCATGTTCATACATTTTTCACATTCGGGGATTGAGCGCCGCGCAAAACAGTGATAAAGTGGTTGGTATAGTGGTGCAAAATGGTTAGGATGGGTGGGATGTATACACAAAATGAATTGATGTTCCCTAGCCATGCGATCCCCAAGCTGCGCAGCGCGCGCGGCGAACAGTGGGACGCGCTCGTTGAGCGGCTCTCGATGTTGCCGGAAACGCATGAAGATGTGCTCGCCTTCATGCTCATGATGATCCGGCTGAACGGCTGCCTGCCGTGCGAGACCGACAGCTACCGGGCCATGCGCGGCTGCGTGATGTGCACGCTGCAAACGCTGCGCCGCTTCAAGGAGCCGGATGAAGCGCTGCTGCGCCTGTATGAAGAGGCGCGGCGCGACATGCGTCGCCATCTGCTGCTGATGCAGCCGGCAGCGCAAAGCGAGAGCATCGCCGCGCGCTAGGACGCCCGGCGAGCATTCTCTGCGCGGCGGGGTCGCTCGCCGCCCCCGCGCCTGGCCCAATTCCTCGCCGGGTGTGTAGCTGCGCCATGTGCCTGCCCCCTACGTTTCGCGTTCTGCAAGCCGGACACGTATACTGTGCTGGTCAAGGCGATTGACATTCCGGGGAACGACACGACGAAGGGGATCACGGTGGAGGTCGTCTGACAAGATGAGCCTCGAAACGGCATCCAGTTATGAGGAGGAGTAATGAGTTTTTTTGATACCCCCGGATGTCTCAGTAAAGGGTGATTGGAACAAACCGGAGATTCTGGATGAGTTAAAGGATTCGGGCATAACGCTTGAACCAATCCAGGCCCAAGCCTTGCACGTTATGGGATTACTCTTTCTGAATTTCGAGTCGGCAGGTCATTCACTCTGCTTTGACTGTAGATTGGCTGCGAATTACTATCTTCAGTCCTATCTGCTCGCCTGTACCGCTATTGAACTTCTGGGACGGTGCAAGAAGGGGAAGAACCACCACGATCCACAGGCCAATCTCAGAAGGGGCATTGATGAGGTTGGGCTATCTACAGTGCCAACTAATGGCCAATTACCCGATGGCACATATTATACCTATACGACTGATGACCTTGTGACGCTCAGAAACCTTGCTGCTCACGGCCAAGCCGTAGCCACCGTACAGAGAAAACGTAGGGACGTGATCCTGCATATCGAACTACTCGATAGCTTTCCCCAGAAACTTCTGTCCGCTTTTGCAAAATTTTATGAAGGCCTAAGAAACAACAAGAGCGATCGAGACTTGCTGGCAGATTCCGGGGTCGAGCCAGTTCACTATTGCTACAGCGGCTCAGCTCGACTTTGCACATCTTAAGAATCGCATCTTCGGGCGTTCTTCGGTGAGCGGAAACTGACCCAGTGACTTTTCAAATGTCATAAGCTGACCTCGATGTTAGAAAAGTCTGATGGGTTTTGACGGCCTTCTCTAGCCGAAGGGCCATAAGCAAGGATTGGCATGTGCAAAGTCGAGCTCAGGGCACGCTTTTCTTTCGCCCATCAAGTTTGCATTCAGGATACTGAAGCAGCACTATGAAGATTCGAAAGACCTCGAGACGCTGTTGCGGTATGTTGACTGGCAAGTCTACAAATGACTTGAGGGTCTAGGAGAGAATAGCGATGAAAGCACCACGACTGTCAGACCTATCGGACTTGACGCTGGACGAGCTATGGGAACTGCTGCGCGAGAAGGCCGAGGCGCTCATCCGCGAGCAGTTGGGTCACGCCCCAGAAGGGACGGACTTGCGGCAGAGCGACCTGTCCGACTTCCCGGTAGACAGCTACGGCTCGTGGCCGGAAGACCTGTCGCTGAGGCGCGAGGATTTGTATGGCGACGACGAGCGTTAGGACGGTCTTCCTGGACACCAACATCCTGCTGCGGGCCAATGTCGCCGAGGCCCCGCTGCACGCCGAAGCGCTGGCCGCGATCAGGGCGCTGCGCGTCAGAGGAGACGTGCTGTGGATCAGCCGCCAGGTGCTGCGCGAGTTCATAGCCGTTCTCTCCCCCCGCAGACCTTCGCCGCGCCGCGCCCACTGGCCACCATCGTTGAGCGCGTGCGCTATCTCCAGGCGCATTTCTGGGTCGCCGATGACACGTCGGTGGTCACTGAGAGGCTGCTCAGCCTGTTGCAGACCATCCCTGTGGGGGGCAAGCAGGTGCACGACGCCAACATCGTCGCCACGATGCAGGCGTATGGCATCGGCCACTTGCTGACGCTCAACGTTGTGGACTTCACCCGGTTTTCGTCCCTGATCACTGTCCTGACGCCTGAGGACGTACTGGAAGGCCCCTAGAACACCCAGCATAAGAAGGGTAGCCCCTGCCGCGCAAAAACGTAACGCCGCCCAGGTGAGCTTCCTGGAAGACTACGGCAAAACCGCCCCGCTATCCCCGCTGCGCCCCTACTGACCCTCAGATTCTGCACACCCCCGATCAATCTTCCCCGCCCCACCTCCAACCGGCATCCGCAGGGAGGGCGCATGGCAAGAGACGGGGTAGAATCGCCGCGCCGTGCTAAGATGAGGGGCGACGCCGACCCGCCCTGTGGAGGACGACATCCCATGTCTGCCCGCCCGATCCGCTCCCTGACCCTGCTGATCATCCTCTTCGCGCTGCTGCTGAGCGCGCTGCCTGCGCTCGCTCTGGCCCAGACCGGCGAGCGTTACCAGAACTCTGCGCTGGGCGTCGCCTTCGACCTGCCCGCTGGCTGGTCGGTGGATGCCCAGGAACGCGCCCTGCTCGCCGGTGCGCCGGGCGACGTGGCTCTGGTGCAGGCGGGCAGCCCGCCGCAGGGCCTGGTCGTGCGCATGGTCTTCGGCACGTTCAGCGAGCTGGGCGTCACCGACGCAAGCGAGCTGCCCGGCCTGCTCAGCCGCCTGGTCGCCGGCGGTGCGGTGACGACAGGGCCGCAGCAGATCACCTGGGGCAACGCCAGCGGCTACGAGGAGCAGGTCACGCAGCCCGCTGAAGGGCTGACCATGCGCGTGGCGCTGCTGGCGATCGCCGGCGGGCGCGTCGCCGTCGTGCGCGGCATCGCGCCCACGCCCGCCTGGGAAACTGGCGGCGGGACAACGTTTGACGCGCTGGCCGCGTCGCTGACCTTCTCGCTGCCGGAGCGCGAGGCTGACCTGGTCGAGACGATCATCACCCACGATGGCGGCGTGCTGTGGCAGTTCGCTGCGCCGCAGCCGGACGACGGGCGCGCGGTGCGGCTGGGCGGCCTGGTCTACGATCCGTTCAACGTGATGTACATCGCCGCCGGGCCGGGCGGCGTGCTCACCCTGGAGATGAACAGCGGGCGGCAGATCAGCTATCTGGGTCCCTGGCATGGTGCGGACTTCGCCGATGTCGCCATCGGGCCGGACATGAAGCTCTACCTGGCCAATGTTGTTCCCGACGCGCCCGGCGCGATCATGGTCGTGGATCGCGCCGGCAACTGGGGACGCGCCTGGGGTGCGCGCGGCGACGGCGATGGCGAGTTCGCGCCGGGGATGCCGCAGACCATCGCTGTCACCCGCGCGGGCGACGTGTGGGCGGTCTCTGAGGGGCACGGCAGCGGCATCCGCGACCGTCTGTACAAGTTCGACGCTGTGGGCAACCTGCTGCTGACTGCCGACCTGGCCGCCCTCAACCCCGACCTGCGCGGTGCGCGCCTGGCCATGAACGATGAGACCGATGCGCTCTACGCCGTCGGCGCGGGCGGCGCGCTGACCGTCGTGGATTCGCAGGGCGCTCCGCTGGTCGTCAACCTGGCCCAGGAGATTCTGCACGATCTGACCGTGCTGGACATCGCCATCACGCCTGACGGCAACCTGGTACTGGCCGTCGCCGCGCCGGGGCTGGACGGCTTCGGCTTGCTGGAGCTGAGCATCGGCGGCAAGCTGCTCGATATGTTCGGCCTGCCCTACGACGAGGCGCGCGGCGGGCCGTACCTGCCCGGCGAGTACCTGTATCCTGGCGGGCTGGTGATGGGGCCGGACGGGACGGGTTACTGGGCGGAAACTCACCCACAGGCGGGTGTCAGCCAGGTGCAGCATTTCGCTTTCAGCGGCGATGGGCTGCTGCCGCTGGGCGTGGAGATGGCCGCCGGACCCGGTGACGAGGCCGGGGCCGGGCTGGGCGCGGACCCGGCGCAGGGCGGCGGCGAGATCGCCTATGGGCAGACGGTGTATGGCGCGCTCAACAATCGCTACCCGTCCCACAAGTGGACGTTCAGCGGCAGTGCGGGCGACCACGTGATCATCACCATGCGCGACGCCAGCGGAGCGAGCCTGCTCGATCCCCGGCTGGTGCTGCGCAACGCCGAAGGGCGCGAGATCGCCGCCAACGACGATGTGGGGGCGGTGCGCCCGGAGGGCCTGGCCGAGCGCGATGCGCTGGTGGACTTCTTCCTGCCGGCGGCGGGCACCTTCACCATCGAGGCGGGACGTTTCGGCGGACGCGGCGACTACCTGCTGACGCTGGAGCGGGTGGCGCAGTAGAGTCAGAGACCATATGAGAAGCTGTTTTCCCCCACCCCAAACCCCTTCCTCACAAGGAGGGAAGGGCTTGGGGCCGGCGCTCTGCTCCCTTCCCCCCTCGTGGGGGAAGGGTCGGGGATGGGGGGCAAAGGCAGGCGCACGACATCTCAGCGATCAGCGGTCAGCTAGGCCCTGGACAGGGCAAGGCTTCCGAAGTTCTCAAAACTTCGGAAGTCTGCTTGATTCGCTCCCCCATTCGTTGGGGCGTGAGCGCCGCCGAAGATCGGGTACAATAGCGGGCAGGTGATCTGTGCGCACCGATCGGGGTGGGCATTCATGCAAGACCTCTCCGGGACGACCATCGGGCAGTACGAGCTGCACAGCCTGCTGGGTAAGGGCGGCATGGCGATGGTTTATCGCGCCTACCAGCCGAGCATGGAGCGCTTCGTAGCCATCAAAGTGCTGTCGCCGAGCCTGGCCAGCGACGCCGAGTTCAGCGCCCGCTTCGAGCGCGAAGCGCGCATCATCGCCCAGCTTCAGCATCCGCACATTCTGCCGGTCTTCGACTTCGGGCGCGTGGGGTCGTACACCTTCCTGGCGATGCGCCTGATCGAGGGCGGCACGCTGGGTGACGAGCTGCATGGCAGGCCGCTGCCTCTCGCGCGCGTCTCTCAGATAACCGGGCAGATTGCCGACGCGCTCGACTATGCGCACCGGCACGGCATCGTGCACCGCGACCTCAAGCCGACCAACGTCCTGCTGGAGGGGCGCGACCGCGTCTTTCTGACCGACTTCGGCATCGCCAAGCTGATCGTCGGCGGCGTCTTCACCGGCCTGACCGCGCCGAACGCCGTGATGGGCACGCCGACCTACATGGCCCCGGAGCAATGGCGCTCGGAGCCGGTGGACGGGCGCACCGATGTCTACGCGCTGGGCGTGATGGTCTACCAGATGCTCGCCGGGAAGGTGCCCTTCGCTGCCGAGACTCCGCACGGGCTGATGTATCAGCATCTCGACCAGCAGCCGACGCCCGTCCGCCAGATCAACCCTGCCCTGCCGCCCGCCGCCGAACTGGTGCTGCGGCGAGCGCTGGCCAAAGACCGCCGCGCGCGCTATGGCTCGGCGGGCGACCTGGCGCGCGACCTCGACCGGGCGCTCAACTTCCCCGCTCGCCTGCCGGAGCAGACCGTTTTCGACGCGCCACCCGAATCGCTCGACTCGCCCCTCGACGCAGACCTGGCCGACGCGCTGGCCGAAGAAGACCTGCTGGCCCATGCGGACGACGCCGATCAGCCGGATATGGCGCTGACCAACCGCGCTGTGCGCCCGCCGCTACCCCCTGCCGAGACCATGCCGCCGGCGCGGCGCGCGACTCCATTCGGACGCCATTCCCCGGCGGCTAGCTCTCCGCCCACCTACAGCGCGCCGCCTTACCAGGCCCCTGCGCAGTCCGTGCCGCGGCCCTCAACGCCGCTGATCACCGGCTACGCGCCGCCCTACCGCGCGCCGGAGCCGGCGCGGACCGTTGGGCCGCCGGGCGGTGGATTTGGGCGTCTGCTGACCATCGCCGCCGTCCTGATCGCCGCGCTGATCGTGATGGCGGGCATCGTGCTGATCAGCGCACTGCTACTCGATTCCGGCCCTGGCGCGCCCGCCGCCACTGCCACAATCGCCGCGCCCGCTGCCCGCCCCCTGCTGACGATCACGGCTCCGGCGAATGGGGCGACGCTCCAGTTGGGGAGCCTGGTTTCCGTGCAGTTCACCGTCAGCGCCGCCGACGGCATCACGCGCATCGAGCTGCGCCGCTTCGGGCAGGTGCTCAACACCATCGAGGGCAGCGGGGAGAAGGCGTTCCAGGGCTGGTTCGCCTACTCGGCCAACAGCACCGGCACGCACGAATTGACGGTGATCGCCTATAGCGGGACGCAGGCCAGCGAGCCAGCGCAGGTGACTTTCTTCGTGCAGTGAGCGGGCGCGTGCAAAACCTGTCAGGCGGGGATGCTGCTCCGCTGCTCCCTGGTTTACCTCACCCCCGCGCGGCGCGTCAGCGCCGCGCTGCCCCCTCTCCGATACGGAGAGGGGACAAGCCAAGCGTAGCGCGGCTGGGGGTGAGTTCACTGTCCTGCGCCCGGCGAGTCGCTGTCAGCCTTTGCACGCACCCGCAGTCAGCTCCGGCCTACCCAGGCGTTGCCCGCAAGGGTATACTGGCGGCAACCGTCCGCCCCACAGCGAGCCTGTGTGAGCCTGGAGCAAGCCCTTCATGACCCCTGATCTGCACCCGGATGCCATCCGCAACCTGCTCAGCGGCGATCACGGCGACCCGTTCGCCCTGCTCGGCCCGCACCCCGCCGGAGAGGGGGAGATCGCGGTGCGCGCCTTTCTCCCGACGGCAGCGGCGCTGACCCTGGTGGACGAGCGGGACGGCGCGCGCCTGCCCATGACCCGCCTGGACGAAGGCGGCTTCTTCGCCGTCACGCTGGAAGCGGCATGGCCGCCCCCGCCCTATCATTTCGTCGCCCAGGCAAACGATGGGCGCGAGGAGATGCTGCACGATCCCTACCGCTTCGGCCCGCTGCTGACGGACTACGACCGCTACCTGCTGAGCGAAGGGCGGCATTTCACCAGCTACGAGCGGCTGGGCGCGCACCTGCGCGAAGTGGACGGCGTGCGCGGCGTGCATTTCGCAGTGTGGGCGCCCAACGCCTACCGTGTCAGCGTCATCGGCGACTTCAACGGCTGGGATGCGCGCGTGCACCCCATGCGCCTGCACCCCGACGCCGGTATCTGGGAGTTGTTCATCCCCGGCCTGGACGAGTGGACGGCCTACAAATACGACCTGCGCACGCGCACCGGCGGCTACCAGACGCAGAAGACCGACCCCTACGGCTTCGCCCAGGAGATGCGCCCGCGCACGGCCTCGCTGGTCGTTGACCTCGACCGCTACGAATGGGGCGACGCGGCCTGGATGGAAGCCCGCCCCACGCGCGACCCGCTGCGCGCGCCGATGAGCATCTACGAGGTGCATCTCGGCTCGTGGCGGCGCAAGACCGGCGGGCTGGAATGGCTGACCTACCGCGAGCTGGCCGAGACGCTGGTGCCTTACGTCCAGGAGATGGGCTACACGCACATCGAGCTGATGCCCGTCGCCGAGCACGCGCTCGATATGTCGTGGGGCTACCAGGTGACCGGCTACTTCGCCGCGACCAGCCGTTATGGGACGCCGCACGACCTGATGCGCCTGATTGACCAGTGCCACCAGCACGGCATCGGCGTCATCGTGGACTGGGTGCCGGCGCACTTCCCCAAAGACGGGCACGCCCTCAGCTACTTCGACGGCACGCACCTCTACGAGCACGCCGATCCGCGCCAGGGCGAGCACCCGCACTGGGGCACCTACATCTTCAACTACGCCCGCAACGAGGTGCGCAACTTCCTGATCAGCAACGCCCTGTTCTGGCTGAAGAAATTTCACGTGGACGCGCTGCGCGTGGACGCCGTCTCCTCGATGATCTACCTCGACTTCGGGCGCGAGGCGGGCGAGTGGGTGCCCAACGAGCACGGCGGCAACGAGAACCTGGCGGCTATTCGCTTCCTGCAGGAAGCCAACGCCGAGATTCACAGCCAGTGCCCCGGCTGCCTGACCATCGCCGAGGAGTCGACAGCCTGGCCGATGGTCTCGCGCCCGACGTACCTGGGCGGGCTGGGCTTCACCCTCAAGTGGAACATGGGCTGGATGCACGACACGCTGGACTACATCCGCCGCGAGCCGATCTACCGGCGCTGGCACCATCACCAGCTCACCTTCTCGCTGATGTACGCCTTCAGCGAGAACTTCGTGCTGTCGCTGTCGCACGACGAAGTGGTGCACATGAAGGGCGCGCTGATCAGCAAGATTCCCGGAGACTGGTGGCAACAGTTCGCCACGCTGCGCCTGCTGCTCGGCTACCAGGCCACGCACCCCGGCAAGAAGCTGCTGTTCATGGGGCAGGAGTTCGGGCAGTGGCGCGAGTGGAGCGAGGCGCGCAGCCTGGACTGGCACCTGGTCGAGAACTTCGCCACGCACCAGGGCCTGCAACGCTGGGCGCGCGCGCTGAATCGCTTCTACCGGGAGCAGCCGGCGCTGTGGCAGCGCGACTTCGACCCAGCGGGCTTCGAGTGGATCGAGGCCAACGACGCCGAACAGAGCGTCTACACCTACGTTCGCTACGCCGAGGATCGCGCGGACTGCCTGGTGATGGCCCTCAACTTCACGCCGGTGCCGCGCCACGACTACCGCATCGGGGTGCCGCAGCCCGGCTATTACCGCGAGCTGCTCAACAGCGATGCGAGCGTGTACGGCGGGGGCAACGTGGGCAACCTCGGCGGCAGGCCCAGCGACCCGATCCCCTGGCACCGCTGGTCGCAGAGCCTCAGCCTGACGATTCCGCCGCTGGGGATGGTCGTGCTCAAGCGGGAGGGGGAGTAGACGGCCAGTTCGTCGTCAAGAAGGAAATGCCCTGTCTATTTTGGGGTTTGCTCATTTAGCGTGGATGCCCACCCATGAGCGATGCCGATCCACCTTCACGGCCCAGCGATTTTGAGAATCGTTACCGGCTGTATCTAGATGAGTCGGGCGATCACGTCTATCGGCAGACTGAAGAGCTATCACATCGTTTCTTGGCGCTGCTTGGATGCTGGTTCCGCAACCCCGACTACCTGCACTTCCATCAGGCCCTTGAGACGTTGAAATACGACCACTTGCCACATCACCCCGACGAACCTGTTATCCTGCACCGGGAAGATATGGTCAATGCGCGGCGTGCGTTCAAAGTTCTGAGAGATGAAGAGAGGCGCGAAGCCTTCGACACCGATCTGCTTCGGGTTATTGAGCAAGCTCAGTTCAAGATGGTAGTTGTAGTTATTGACAAACAGGCGCTACAGGCAGCTTACGGCGACGCTGCGGCGCATCCCTATCACCTGGGGCTAGGTTTTCTGCTCCAGAGGTACGTGGGTTATTTGAACCATATCAACCGCATTGGGGACGTGATGGCGGAAGCACGTGGGACAAAGGAGGACCGTCTATTGGCCGAGTCGTATACGCGCATCTACGAGCGGGGTGCCTGGCTGGTGAAAGCAAGCCCTTTCCAGACGGCTCTTTCGTCCCGACAGTTGAAGCTCAAGGACAAACGCGCCAACATCGCGGGGCTGCAATTGGCCGACATCTTGGCTCATCCGGTCAAGCAATGGGTACTGCATCAGTATGGTTTGACAAAGCCAAGTGCTACCACGTTTGGGCAACAACTGGCGGAAGTCGCTCAATCGAAGTTCAACCGCCATTTGTATGATGGCCGGGCGGAAGGATATGGATTTGTGGTTTTCCCGAAGCCGCAGAAATAAGAAAGCCTGTTTCCAGGCTCTCTTACGCTCGCCCCTGCGGGCGATCCAGCTCCGTAAAAACGGATTATGTATATTATACGTCAAAAGACTGAGATCAGGAAGTGATTCCAGAACCGGGGTGCGTGCAAAGGTTGTCAGCGATTTGCTTGACACCCAACGAGGTGAGGCCTGTGTGGGCGTATTGCAATACGCCCCCCCGGGGGCGCAGCAGAGCAGCGCCCCTACCGCCTGACAGATTTTGCACGCACCCCAGAACCGAGTCTGTTTCTCCCCCTGGCACCGCTGGTCGCAGAGCCTCAGCCTGACGATTCCGCCGCTGGGGATGGTCGTGCTCAAGCGGGAGGGGGAGTAGACGGGAAGCGGGGGTCACCGTTCGCTAACCCGGCGCATTCCCGACACTGCTGCCCTGGGCTAACGCCCTCGCTTCCGCGAGCGCCTAGATCGGAATCCAGCGCGCAATGCGCCGCCCCTCGAAGCTGGTCAGCCGGCTGAAGCCCGCGGCCCGCGCCACGTCCAGGGCCTCGCTCAACCCCGCCCCGACATGATCGGGCCGGTGACTGTCGCTGCCGATGGTCAGGATTTCGCCGCCCATCTCGCGGTACCAGCGCAGCGACTCCGGGCCGGGGTGCACCTCACCGACGCCGCTGCGCAGCGATGATGTGTTGATCTCGATGCCGATGCCGTTCTCGATGCAGGCGCGCCAGACCGGGCGCACCAGGTCTTCCCACTGGCGGATGTCGAAGCCGCCCACTGCGAAATAGCCGACGCGCTTGACTACGTCCGGGTGTGAGAGCACGTCGAAGCCGCCGAAGCGAGCCAGCCGCTCCAGCTCGATGAAATAGCGGGCGAAGGAATCGTGCGGGCCATTCGTGCGGAAATACTCCCTGTCGAACACAATCTGGTCGCCCACCCAGTGCAGGCTGCCCAGCACGAAATCGTAGGGCCAGGCGGCCAGCACCGGCGCCATGTCCGCGTGGAACAGGTGATACTCGCCCAGCTCGATCCCGGCGCGGATAGTCAGGCCCTGCGGCTCAAACTCGCGGCGGGCCGCTTCCAGCGCGGCGAAGTAGCGTTCTGGGTGGTAGTAGCCGTAGCACAGGTCTCCGAGCTTAGGGTCGAAATGATCGGTGAAGGCGATCTCGGCGATGCCCTGCTGCACGGCGCTGCGGCACATCTCGGCCATCGTCGCCCGGCAGTCGCAGCTCGCCTCGGTGTGCACGTGGTAATCCTGCGGGAAAAGCCCGTTCGCAGTGGGATAGTATGTCATGGCTCTGTGAGCGTCCTTTTGGGGTGTTGTGGGTTGCCAGGTGTCAGTCGGTTATCAGTGCTGAGGCTCGCTAGCGTCGTGAATAGACAAAGTCGCCTTCGACAAGCCGGATCGGCGTGCCGTCCGGGTCGGCGACCACGGCCATGCGCACACCGTAATTCGTACTCACCGGCGCGCTGCGCACGGCGACTCCGGCCTGCGCCAGCCGCGCGACGATAGCCTCCAGCCCGGTCACGCGCAGCGCGACGTAGAGCGGGCCGGGGCGCGTGTCTCCGCCGGCTTCCGCCCGGTCATCTGCGCCGCTGACCAGCGCCAGCATGCCGCGCCCGGTATCCAGATGCGCGACAGTGCGCGGCGGATCGTCACCGGGCAGGTCAATCTGGCCCAGGAGCCGGAAGCCGAGCGACTCCTGGTAAAAGGCCAGCGCGCGTTCCAGATCGCTCACGGCGATGGCGACGTGATCCAGGCGCTCGACGCGCGGCGCGGGCGAGGGCGTCACCTGGGGCGCGAGGGTCGCGTCGTCGTCAGGGGCCAGGGCTGGCGGGACAAAGGCCGGTTCGCCAGCGAAAATCGGCGGCGGAAGGCGATCCGGGTTGTCTATGTAGCGCACCAGGCGCCGGACCAGGCGATGCACCGTCTTCGGCTCGCCCGGCACGTAGGGCATGATCGGCAGTGAGGCGCTGAGGCCGAGCATCTGGCGAATCTCGTCGGAGGAGAAGGCGTCTGGCTCGTGCTGTCGCCCGGCGGCGATGATCAGATGAGCGGCAGAGTGTTGCGCGCGCAGACGGCGCAGCGCGTTACGAATGGCGCGCGGCGCCAGAATCTTGACCGCGTCAATGATGGCGATGTAGCCGTCATAGGCCAGCAGGCCCGCGCCGTGCGCCATCTCGTCGCTGAGCCGCTGCACGTACACCGGCTGGGTGGTCAGCGTGGTCAACTTGACGAAGCAGGGCGCGTCCGGCGCGCCGCCCACGCGCCGCTCCTCCGGCTCCAGCGCCCAGACGGTGCGCATGAACTCCTCCGTTGTGATTGGCGAGAGGTAGGGCGAGCCGTCGGTCGCGGCAGGGCGCGACTGGTCGGGGCTGTAAAAGCCGAACACGGCGATCTTGAGCATGAGCGTCGTCCTTTGCGCCGGGAACGCGTGGCGATTCCGGCGGCGCTGGGGTGGATTATACCGCGCCGGACGCAAAAGGGTGGAGGCGGAAGGCCGCGCCAGAATGGCATCTGCGAGCGGTTCCACCGCACCATTCCAGATGAGTTCTATCAGGTTGCGTTCCGCAAAAAGCTGTCTGCTTCGCTGGAAAACCTGCAAGTTGATCTGGATGAATGGTTGCTCGAATACAATCGCGAGCGCCCCCACAGCGGCAAACACTGTAATGGCCGCACGCCATTCCAGACGTTTCGGGAAACCAGGCATTTGGCGTTTCAGAAGATGTTGGAGCGCCAGTTCAACGCAGAGGAGCATGAAGACCAGACAACCTGATCACCGCGACAACTCTCGTTGTCGAATAAGTCACATGTGTCAGGTTAAGTCTGATCTTTTACACACCAAGAAGTAGCCAGTTTAGGTGGTCTATCCTGCTGTTTCCCCCAGGCTTCAGGCCGAACAAGCATTCTAATTCTGGCGCGTTCTGCCGCTGCTCTCAAAATCATCCCCTGTTCTGGCTCAGAGCCGAATTCGCTGAAACTCACATTACGGCAGGTCTGCAACGAGTGCTCCGCCCACCTCATTTACTCTCCCCTCCCCGTTTGCGCAACCCTTACCGGACAATTACAATTTCGAGATATGACTGCAAACGCGCGCCCACCGCTGATCGTGCCCGAATTCGCCCCGGCGCTGCCCGGCTTTCGCGCCGACGAATTCCTCGCTCTCACCGAGACGCTGCTGGATATTCCCATCGAGCAGGGCCAGGAGCGGCTCGATACGGCCCCTTTCCGGCTGGACAGGCCAGAGCCGCGCCCCGAAACGCCGCTGCCGCCGCTGCCGTCGCGCTGGTATCCGCGCCCTGTCCTGGCAGTGATCGAGGCGGCGCGCGCCTGGCTCAAGTCGCCGCCGCGCCCGCGCATCTTCGAGGGGCGCGCCAACGAGATCGCGCGCGTGCTGCGCCCGCTGCTCTCCGGCAGCCCGGTGCAGGTGCGCGGTGAGGCGGGCGCGGGCAAGACCACGCTGCTAGCGACCATCGCCGCCCACGAGCGCACCCGCCAGCGCTTCCGCCGCATCTGGTGGTTCGACGACCCGGATCGCCTCGATCAGACGCTCGCCCTGGCCCTCAACCTGCCGCACGTGCTCACCGAGCCGGACCCGACCCGCCGCTGGGGGCTGCTGGCCGCTCATCTGGACGAGCACACGCTGCTCATCGTGGACAACCTGGCCGACGGCGACCCCCGCTTTGACGCGCTGCTGGCCCTGTCTGAGCACGTGCTGGTCGCTGCCGAGATCGTGCCGGAGGTGCCCGATCCGGACGCGCCAGCGCCCGACGAGCCGCTCCCTGACCCGGAGGGCGTGGTCACGCTGCGCGCTCTGGACGACCTGTCGGCCATTGACGCGCTGGCCCGTCACGCGGGCCTGGAAGACGCGCGACGATTGCGCCCCCAACTGCTGCACCTGGCGCGCGCGCTGGGCAACCATCCTTACGCGCTGATGCTGGCCGGGACACTGCTTCGCCGCGACGGGCTGAGCCTGGACGACTTGGAGCGCCTGCTGTCGGCGGACGGCGCGGGACTGGCCGGCGATGCAGAGACGGGCGAGCCGGACGAACAGGCGTCCAGCGAAGACGAGGAAGCGACGCCGGACGCGCCAGAGTCGGTTGCCGTCGCCCCCGCTGAGGCGCAAAGCGACGATACGCCCGCCGTCTGCCTCAGCCGCGCGCTGGATGCTTCGGTCGCCGCCCTCCCGCGCGACTATCGGCGGCTGTTCGAGGCGTTCGCCGCGTTCCCGCCCGTCGGCGCGCCGCTGGACGGGCTGCGCGCGGTCGCAGGCATTGGCAGCGCGCTCAGCGCGCGGCGCGGCATGACCATGCTGATCGAATACGGCTTCATCGCGCGCGATCACCGCGATCCTGACCTGTATGTGATGCATCCCGTCCCTTATGCGCGCGCCGCCGCCGACGACGACGAGCACCCCGCCCAGAGCAAGATCGGCAAGAAGATGCGCGCCTGGGCGCTGCGCTATGCCCGCGCGCACAGCGGCGCCCCGCTTGCGCTCTACCGGGCGCAGGGGGGCCTGCTTCACGCTTACCACCTGGCCAACGCGCACGGGCCAGTCTATATCGGCGAGCCGCTGGCCGAGGCCCTGCGCCCCTATCTGCGCGAATACGTGCCCGGCCTGCCGCCCGGTGACGAGGAGCCGCCGGAGTTGAGCGGCGCGCGGGCCGAGGCCGCCAACCTGCTGCGCTATGGGATCGAGCTGACCGACCAGGGCGCGTATTACGCGGCGGAAGAGGCGCTCAACCGGGCGCTGGCCCTGCGCCAGGAGCACGACAGCGCGCACGCCATCGCCGAGACGCTCGTCGCCCAGGCCCGGCTGCTGGACATGGCCGGGCACGCCGAGGACGCCGCCGAGAAGCTGCTCGAAGCCGCTGAGATGGTCTTTCAGCTTGGCGCGGAAGGGTCGCTGAGCGTCATCCGGCGCGGGCTGGCCCGCGTCTATCGCCACCTGGGGCGGCTGGGCGATGCGCTGGACGTGCTCGACGAAGCGCCGGAAGCGCACGCCGAGCGCGCGGCGATCCTGCGCGCGCGCGGTGAATACGCTGCTGCCGTCGCTGAGATCGCCCAGGCCGCCGAGAGCGTGCCCTACGACCGCGCCGAGATTTTCCTACTGGCCGGGCAGTACAGCCAGGCGATGGACGCCCTGACCGGCCAGGAAGACCACGACTCGGCGCACCTGCGCGCCCAGATTCACCACCTGCGCGGGGATGTCGCCGCCGCCATCGCCGGTTATCGGGCTGCGTTGGAGGAAGCTGGCGAGATCGCGCCGCGCGCCCGCGCCAAGACGCTGCGCGGGCTGGGCGCGGCGCTGGCCAGCGCCGGGGAATACGACGCGGCGCGCGACGCCCTGGGCGATGCGCTGGCCCTCTACCGCGCCGAGATGGAGCCGAACGCGCTGCAGATCGGGCGGACGCTGCGCCTGCTGGCCGCTGTACACCTGGCGGCGGGCGACATGGACGCGGCCATTGCCACCGCCCGCGAAGCGCTGATCCAGCTTCAGCGCGCGGATGCGCCCGCCGACAGCGCCGACGCTTATCGCACGCTGGGCCGCGCCCTGTGGCGCGAAGGTGACCACGCGGCGGCGCTGGCCGCCTTTCAGGGCGAGGTCGAGAACGCGCAGGGCGCCCCGGAGCGTGACGAGCGACGCATCGGGCGGGCGCTGCACCGCCTGGCCGACTCCTGTCATGCCGTCGGCCAGGCCGAGCGCGCCATCGCCAATTACCGCCTGGCGCTGACCCACAAGCGCCCCTCCGAACAGCCGGACGACACGCTGATCAGCCAGCTCGCCCTGCACCGCGTCCTGGTCGAGACGGAGCGGCTGCCCGCCGCGCTCGAAATATCGCAGGAGATGCTCGACCATCTGACGCGCCAGCAGCGCCCGGACCTGGGTCAGCTTGGCTACGTGCAGGCCCTGCGCGCCCGCACTCAGCAGGCGATGGAGCGCCCCATCCGCGCTCGGCAGTCGCTCAGCGAGTGGGCGCGCGCCCTGGCCTCGCGCGCCGCCGAAGCGTTCGCCGACGAACGCCCGGCGCTGCGCGCGCTGGCGTTGGGGCTGGCGGTGCGCTCGCTGCTGGCCGAGGGGCGTCCGGCGCTGGCGCTCGAACTCGCCGAGCGGGCGCAGACCGATACCGCCGCTCACCTGCCGGGGACGCTCGCCGCCTGGGCGGCCACGCGCGACCTGGGCGAGGCGTATCGGGCGCTTGATCGCCCCGAAGAGGCGATCCTCGTCCTGGAGCCGCTGCTGGGCGAAACAGTGCGCGATGCGCCCGGCGGAGCGGCAACCTTCGCCTGCGCCCATGCCCTCAGCGGGCGCGCCTACTGGCAGATCGGCGAGGCGGACAGCGCCCTGGAGCATCTGCGGGCGGCGCTGGAGCACGAGCCAAACAATCACGAGCGGGCGCTGCTGTGCGAGACCATCGCCGCCATCCAGCTTGAGCTGAACAGGCCGGGCGAAGCGGTCGAAAGCCTGCGCATGGCCCTGCCGTTGCTGGATCGCGAAGAGCGGGCCGCCGACTCCGCTCGTCTGCTGACGACGCTGGCCCACACGCTCGGCGGGCTGAACCGCTACGCCGAAGCGATCACCGTCTACGAGGATGCGCTCAACGCCCTGCGCGCCGTGCCGGACGCCAGCCCCGCGCACACCGCCGATGTGCTGCGCTCGCTCGGCCAGACTCACGAAGCGCAGGGCCAGCTACCCAAAGCAGCCCAGGCGTATCGCCGCGCGCTCAACGTGCTGGAGCGAGCCGACGTCCCCCGCCAGTCGCGCGATATTCTGCACCTGCTGGCCCGCGTCACGGCGGCGCTGGGCGATCAGAGCGCGGTGACGCTGTACGAGCAGGTGCGCGACGCCACGCGCGAGATGGGCACCGGCCAGGAACTGGGCCAGGTGTTGTGCGAGCTGGCCGGCGTGCATCGCGACGCGCGGCGCTTCCCGCTGGCGATCCAGTATTACCAGGCGGCGCTCGCCCAGCAGCCGGCCCCGCCCTTCGCCCAGGATCGCATCAATTCGCTGCGCAACCTGGGCCGCGCCCTGGCGATGATGGGGCGCTATGACGAGGCGCGCATCGCCTGGACAGAGGCGCTGGAGCTGACAGCGTCGCTGCCCGACCAGTCGCCGGTCGAGATCGGGCTGACGCATCATGCCATCGCCGAGGCGCATCGCAGCCAGCACCAGTACACAGAGGCGATGGAGAGCTTTCGCGAGGCGCTGCATCACCTGCCGCCGCGCTCGGCCCACGCCGCCGCTGCGCTGCGCGCCCTGGGGCAGACCTTGCTGGCCGCCGAGCGCCCTGCCGACGCTATCGAGCCGCTGCGCGACGCGCTGGAAGTGGAGCGGGCGCAGCCGCAGCAGGCCAACGCGCGCATCGTCCAAACGCTGCAACTGCTGGCCGACGCGCACGAGCATTCCGACGACCTGCGCGGGGCCATCGCCCGCTATCATGAGGCGCTGGTCTACATGGATCGCGACTTACAGCCGGTCGCTTACGCCGACGCGCTGCGCATTCTCGGCGGGCTGTATGGCGCGCAGGGCGAGACTGCCGAGGCGATCAAGGCATACAGCGAGGCGCTGGAGATCGAGGGCGACTACGTGCCGCGCAGCGACAAGCGCATCAGCGACACGCTGGGGGCCATCGCCAGCACCTACCGCGCTGCCGGAGACCTGGAGAAGGCCGCCGAGTTCTACCAGAAGGTGACCATGATTTCGAACATGGCCCGGCGCGCCTCCGACGATCTGCGCGAGACGCTCGACGAGCTGGAACGGCGGCGCGGGACACTGCAAGCGGCGCAGCAGTCATTGGCGCTGCTCAAGCGCCGCGAAGACCCGCCCCTCAAGGACCTGGCCTTCATCTACGCGCTGATCGCCCACGCTCACGACCAGCTCAACCAGCCCCAGGACAGCGAGACGACGATCCATACCCTGTTCGAGGAATTGGAGCACCGCGCGGCAGAGCTGAGCACTGACGACCCCGACGACGACGCGCGGGCGCTGGCCTGGCTGCTGACCGCCACGCGCACCGACGATCCCTCGACGGCGCAGTTCGCCTGCGGCTCGGCGCTGGAAGCGGTGCGCAACCGTAATCTGCGCTGGGTCATCGAGCAGATCGCGCAGTCATTGGAAGAGCCACCTGACTCTTAGCCAGGCGTCTGCCCGGCGCGAAGCCGGCACGACTCACGAGGATTGCGAGAGAAGACGGCCATGTTGAGCGAAACACAGGTGATTGATATCTTCAAGGCGCTGGCGGACCCCAACCGGCTGACTCTGTTCCGGCTGCTGCTGGAAAGCGATCTCACCAACTCCGAGTTGATGGACAAGACCGGTCTGCGCCAGAATCTGCTCTCGCATCATCTCAACATCCTGGCAGAAAGCGGGCTGGTGCGGGTGCAGCGCAGCATTGGCGACGCACGGCGGCACTATTTCAGCGTGGACCTGGCGCGGGCGGGACAGTTCGCGGCGTGGTGGGAGCGGCATGGCTCGTGCGCGCCCCACCGCGACCCGGCGCTGCCTGCCCTGAGCCATCGCCGGCGCGTGCTGTTCCTGTGCCGGCGCAACAGCGCGCGCTCATTGCTGGCCGAGGCGTTGGCCCGCCATCTCGTCTCCGACGCGGTGGTTCCCTTCAGCGCCGGCATCGAGGAGCCGGGGGAGGCGCTCCCTGAAGTCGTGGGGCGCGTGCTGACCAAGCGCGGCATCTCAACCGCCGGACTGGTCGGCAAAACGCTGGGCGAGGTGGCCGGGCAGCCCTTCGACCTGGTGATCACCGTCTGCGACATCGTGCACGAGGGTGAGGGTGCCGTCACCCCGCTGCTGCACGGCGTGCAGCAGATACACTGGTCGCTGAGCGACCCCCAGGAAGCCGCTGTCCCCGCCGAACAAGACCGGTTGGCGCGCGAGCTGCTGGCCGATCTGCGGCTGCGATTGACCTGCCTGGTGCGCCGTTTTGCCGCCGAGGAAACCCCTCAAGCGTAGGCCTCGCGCGCCCTGAGCGTATGCCAGGAACGCCGCCAGTTTGCTAGAATAGCAGGAGAGAACGCTCATCGTGCGGGCCAGAGCGCCGGCGGATGGCCTGCGGCCTCGCCGCGCTCATGGACGTTTGTGGAGGGATCATCGTGCTTCATCGCCGCCTGCTGATGGTCGTCATTGTGGGCCTGGCAGCCCTCAGCGCTGCGCTGCCCAACAGCACAGCGCACGCCGTCAACCCGGATCGCGCGGCCTGTCTGGGCACCCCCTTCGGTCCGGGCTGTGCCGCCGGGCTGCCCACCGTCGAATACCAACTGCTGCTCGACGAGATGCTGCTGCATCCCCAGCCCGACGTGCGCCCCCTGGCCCCCAATATGAGCGAGATCGCCCGCTTTGCCTTCCGGCGCATTGTCGGCGGCGCTGCGACGCTCTACGACTCGCCGGGCGGCAATCCCATCGGCGAGATTGCCGAGGGGTTCAATTACGTCACGGTGACCGGCACGCAGGGCGACTGGATTCAGATCAACGATGGGCAGTGGATGCCCAGCAGCCAGCTTGCCATCGCCCGCCCCAGCGAGTTCACCGGCGTCTATCTCGACAGCGAGCTGGCCTACCCGATGGCCTGGGTACTCGTCCCGTCGCATCCCAGCCGGTCCCCCGGCGCAGCGGGAGACGACTCGCGCCCGAAGATCGCGCGCTACACACGGGTGAACATCTTCGCCACCGCCGAAGCCAATGGCTGGGAGTGGTATCTGGTCGGCCCGGAAGCGTGGATTCCCCAGACGAGCGTGGCGCGCATCGTCTTTGTGGAGCCGCCAGTGCAGGCCAAAGGGCGCTGGTTCGCTATTGACCTGTACGAGCAGGTGCTCATCGCCTATGAAGAGCGGACGCCGGTCTACGCCACGCTGATCTCGTCCGGCCTGGAGGAGTGGCCGACCAATGAGGGCCTGTTCACCGTCTGGGCGCGCCAGGTCAACGGCCACATGAGCGGGGCCGAGGGCCAGCCCGACTTCTATTCGCTGGAGAACGTGCCCTGGGTGATGTACTACGACCAGGCCATCTCGCTGCACGGCACGTACTGGCACGATGGCTTCGGCTACCGGCACAGTCACGGCTGCGTCAACATGACGATCACCGATGCGCACTGGGCGTACACCTGGAGCCAGGACGGTGGCTACGACAAGCCCTACGTCTACGTCTACAGCACGGGCCGGTATCGCTGAGCGCGGCAAGAGACGCCCGGAGTCGAGCGTGGGCCAGGGTTGACAGCAACTCGCCGGGCGCCGGGCGAGACAGAATTGCGCAGGGGCGTAGTACAATGCGCCCCTGCGCGTCTATCCCCCCGATCCTTCTTTTCATCCGAGTGGAGAAGGGGCGCAGCAGAGCAGCCCTCTCACGCCCCAACACGCCCTTTTGCACCCGGCGACTCACAAAAAACTTATAAAGGTGTGCCCGGCGCGCAACCCTGGCCGCGCTATCGCGTAATGATCAGTGACAACGCACGCTGATATTCGCGCGACCGCCCTTGGAGGGGGTCGTCCGGCAAGGAGAGACGACGATGAACGACATGCTCCAGAACCTGCCTTCGGCTGGCCAGATGTTCAAGCTGATCTTCTTCCTGATCCTCGCGCTGATCGTGATCGGCCTGGTGCTGGCCATCGTCAAGGCGCTGATCCCACTGCTGATCGTGGTCGCGCTGATCGGCGGCGGCATCTATCTGCTCCGCCGGCTTCAGGTGCAAGGCTCAGCGTCATAAGCGAGGGCTGCGCGCAGCCGCGCAGCCCCTGGGAGAGACTCCACCATGTATGAGCGATTTCGCGCCCTGTCGCTGCTGGGCCAGCTTATCACCGTCGTCGTTGCGCTGCTGGCCGTCTCGATCCTCCTGCAGATCGTGGTTGGGATTGTCAAGGCGCTGGTTCCGCTGGCTTTTACGGCGCTGGTTATCCTGGGGCTGCTGTGGCTCTTTGACCATCTGCGCGACTGACCCTGGCGCGCCGATGCCGCTACCCCACATGAAACGGGCCGCCCACAGGCATTCGTGGGCGGCCCGTCTTGCTGCCCGCTGAATGCTCGCCCGCTCAGCTACCCGTCCCGTTGGAGCGGCTGCGCCCATTGCTGCCGCGCACCGATTGCAGCGGCGTGAAGACGGGCGTATCTGTGTGCGGATCGCGGGCGACGATGCCTTCCACCTGGAAAACCTCGCGCAGCACGGCGTCGGTCATCACTTCGGCGGGCGTCCCTGCCGCGCAGACGATGCCATCGCGCAAGGCCACCAGGCGGTGGCTGAAGCGCGCGGCCTGGTTGAGATCGTGCAGCACCATGACAATGCTCAGCCCGGTCTCAGCGTTGAGCGATTGCAGCAGCACCATCACGTCAAGCTGGTGGCTGATGTCGAGGAAGGTCGTCGGCTCGTCGAGCAGCAGAATGCGCGGCTCCTGAGCCAGCGCCAGGGCGATCCACGCCCGCTGGCGCTCCCCGCCGCTGAGGGTAGTCAGCCGGCGCTCGCCCAGGTTGCTCATGCCCGTGACGGACAGCGCCCATTGCACCACTTCGCGGTCGTGGCGGCTGGAGGCGCGCCACCAGGCCTGGCGGGCGAAGCGCCCCCGCGCGACCAGATCGTGCACGGTGAGGTCTTCGGGCGCGGTGGGGTTCTGCGGCAGGATGGCCAGCGTCTGGGCGACTTTGCGCGTGGGCATGCGGTGAATCGCCTTGCCGTCCAGGTATACCGCGCCGCCCTGTGGATGCATCAGGCGGGCCAGCGTGCGCAGCACTGTGCTCTTGCCAGACCCGTTGGGACCGACCAGGGTGACGATCTCGCCCTGCTCGACGGTCAGCATCAGGTCGCGCACGACGGCAGCGCCGTGCCGGTAACCGAGCGTCAGTTGATCAGCGGTGAGAGTGGGCATGGACGGCTCTCTTGCTCTGAATGCGGGTATTGGTTATCGGGTATTGGTTAACGGTTATTGGTTTTTGGTGACTGATCGTTACCATAACTCAACCCAAATCATCGGTTACTGCCAGCCAACCACCAACCACCCCCTCACCACTGCGTCCGGCGAGCGCGCACCAGCCACAGAAAGAGCGGCCCGCCGATCAGCGCGGTGATGATCCCCACCGGAAACTCGATGTTCTTCAGGTGGAACAGTGCCGGAAAAGTCACCCGCGCTGCCGTATCCGCGCTCACTATCAGCGCCGCGCCCAGCAGCGCGCTCACCGGCAGCAGAAAACGGAAGTCCGACCCGACCAGCCGCCGCGCCACGAAGGGCACCAGCAGCCCGACGAAGGCGATCAGCCCGGCCACAGCGACCGCGCTGCCCGCCAGCACAGCGGCGACGGCGCTCATCAGGAAGCGCGTCCATTCCACGCGCAGGCCCAGCCCCTGGGCCATTTCGTCGCCCAGGGCCAGGATGTTGGCGCGCTTGGCCAACAGCATGGCCAGCACGAACCCGGCGATGCTGTAGGGGACGATCAGGTGGTACTCGCGCCAGCTCGCCGTGTACAGCCCACCGACCAGCCATTGAAAGATGATCTGCCCGCCGCCCTGCACGGACATGACGACGACCGTCGTGGTCAGCGCGCTCATCATCGCCGTCAGGGCGACGCCGGCCAGGGCCAGGCGCGTCGTGGTGACGCCGGAGCCGTCCCAGGCGATGGCGTAGACGATCAACGCGCCGATCAGCGCGCCGATGAAGGCCATGACCGGCACAGCGTCCGGCGGGAAGCCCTCGACGCGCAGCGAGGTGGCCGCCGCCGCGAACCCGCCCCCGGCAGACACGCCCAGGATGTAGGGATCGCCCAGCGGCGAGCGCACCACGCCTTGCAGCAGCGCGCCCGCCACGGCCAGGTTCAGGCCCACCAGCGCCCCGGCCAGCGCGCGCGGCAGGCGCACTTCGTGGATGATCAGGGCGACCGACTTCCTGACGCTCTCGCGGTCTTGCAGCGCCTGGATGACCTCGTCCGGGGCGATGGACTGCGCGCCACTGCCCAGCGCCAGGATCATCGCCCCAAGCAGCAGCAGGCTGCTCAGGGCGATGATCATCAGGCGGGTGATCAGGCGCCGGCGCGCGAGGCCGAGCGCGTGAGAAGCTGAGGCCGGAGGTGCAGCCTCGGCGTGCACTTATTCCATCCCTTCGCCGTAGAGGATGTCAAACAACTGGGCCATCGCCTCGATGAAGCGCGGGCCGGGCGATTCGACGAACAGGCGGTTGTCCAGCTCGATCACGCGCGCATTCTGAAAAGCCGACAGCGACGACCAGAGCGGGTCGCTGGCCATGGTCTCTGGCATGGGCGTCGGCGAGCCGCGCGTCACGGTGAACACGAAGTCCGGGTCGGCATCCACAATCGCCTCGAGGCTGAGCTGAGCGTAGCCAGGGAATGGCCCGGCATCGGCTTCGCTGTCGGCGATGTTGACCGCGCCCAGGCGCTTGGCCATGTCGCCGAAGTAGGTGGCGGACTTGCCATAGTTGGGCACGTCGAGCGTGCCGACGATGAAGACGATGCTCGGCCCTTCGTGCGATGCGCCGATCTTGTCGGCCAGGGCCAGGTAGCCGTCATAGGCGCGGGCCAGGTACTCGGCCTCGGTATCGTGCCAGGTCGCCTGGCCGAGCAGGCGCACGTTCTGCGGCACATCGCTCGCCGTCATGGTCATGATCATGATCGTCGGCGCGATGGCTTCCAGCTTGTCCAGAATATTCATATTGAGCTGGGCGTTGCCGATGATCAGGTCCGGCTCCAGGGCAGCCAGCGCTTCCAGGTTGGGCTGATAGCCGGTCCCGATGTCGGGCAGGGCAGCCGCTTCGGGCGGGTAGTCCATGCCCGACGTGACGCCCACCGGGGACACGCCGATGGCGAAGAGCATTTCGCTGATCGAGGCGCTCATGCCCACGACGCGCTGCGGCGGCGCTTCGAGCGTGATCTGGCGGCGCGCAAAGTCCACGATCGTGCGCGGCTCGCTCGCCTCTTGGGCGGCGGCGAGGGGGACACCCACCGCGGCGATCAGCATCAGCGCCAGCAGCGCGGAAATAATACGGCGCGCGGAGGTTGCAGATTGCATCTTCATTGTTCTCCTTTTTGCCTAAATCCTAATACGGTGCAAACCGTTCCGGCCAATTGGGACGGATTGTAGCCGGACAAGGTGCGCATGACAATATAGAAATCTCAGTAAATCTCAGTCACTTTTATAGATTCGGGCAATTTTTGTGTTGCGTTTTGGCCGAACAGCATGTTATGACATAATCAGACTTGGAGGAGGGCATCTCATCGCCCATCTTGAACGCGGAGCAGCGGGGTTGTCATGACTCACAGGCACCTGCCCTTGCACGACGATGCCGACGACGAGGCGCTGCGCAGCGCCTTTCGGACTGCCGGGCTGCGCATCACCACGCAACGCCTGGCCCTGCTGCGCGTCATGCGCGACCAGGGCGGCTTCCTCGACGCCGAGACCTGGCATCGGCTGGCCGGGCTGCGCGCCGCCGACCTCAGCCTGGCGACGGTCTACCGCACGCTGGCCCTGTTCAAGGAGTTGGGACTGGTTGAGGGGCGGCTGGTGGACACCGACCAGGCGCGCGAGGAATACCGCTTCCGCGCCCGGCGCGAAAGCTACACGCTGACCTGCAAACGCTGCGGGGCGATTGTGCCGGTCGAGCCAGACATCGTGGACGCCTTTCGCGAGGAAGTCACCGCCCGGCTGGGCGTGACCGTCGTCACCGCGCATTCCTGTTTCATCGGCTACTGCGCCGAATGCACCGCCGCCCTCGCCGCCGAAGATACCTGAGCGGCAACCCTGAGCGCAACCCGGCGGCCCACGCTGCGTAGTAAAGCAGTAGCGTGATGCAAAACAACAAACCGGGTGCGCGCAAAACCTGTCAGGGTGGGCACTGCTCTGCTAGGCCCCCCTTGACCTCACCCCCGCGCGGCGCGTCAGCGCCTCGCCACCCCCTCTCCGACGCGGAGAGGGGGCAAGTCGAGCGTAGCGCGGCTGGGGGTGAGGTCACTGCCCTGCGCCCGGCGAGTCGCTGTCAACCTTTGCACGCACCCGGCAAACCCCGGATATGGCAGGAGCCAATACCATGATGCTGTACCAGCGCGTGATTGTGCTGAGCGTGCTCGCATTCGCGATGGTTCTGCTGGCCGCCTGTGGAGGTGAGACCATGATCAGCGAGAAGGAAAGCGTGTCCGAGTCCGGCAGAGAGGTTATCGCGCTCAACGGCGCCCCGATGACGCTCAATCTCACTAGCGGCGTCGGCGAGATCACCATCCAGGCGGGGGACAACCCGAACCAGGTCGTCGTCGCCTATGTGAAGACAGCCTATGGCCAGACGAAAGCGGAGGCGCAGGCGGAACTGGCGGCGATGCCCCTGATCATCGGCCAGGAAGCGGAGGCCATCACCATCAACAGCGTCCAGCCGGCGCTCGAAAACCAGACACGTGCCAACACCGTAGACCTGACGATCACCGTCCCGCCAGCAATCGGGCTGCGCCTGGTTAACAACGTCGGCGACGTGCAGGTGCGTGGTGTGCAGCTTGGCGAGGGCGCTGCTGTCATGGTGGATGTGGGCCGCGTCCGGCTGCTGGACGTGGAGGCGCTCTCCGGGTTGACGGTGTCCAGCAACGTGGGCGATGTCGAGCTGGAGGGGGTGCTCGGCGCGCAGGGCAGCTATGAAGTGACCACGAACGTCGGGGCCGTGACCGTGCGCGTGGACGGCGCGCTGTCGGCGCGCGTGGACGCAGAAACCAGCGTCGGGCGGGTGACGGTCACGGGTGTCGCTCTGCGTAATATAACCCGCAGCGATGGGGTAACCGCCGCGTCGGTGCGCGGCACCGCCGGAGACGGCGGGGCGACGCTCGCTGTGCGCTCCAACATCGGCGATGTGACCATCCGGGCGCGCTGACGTCTCATTTCTCGCAGCGCACAGGGCGCAGCGGCCATTGGAGCCTGCGCCCTGTTTTGTTGTGAGTCTCTGCCAGCCGCGGCTCAGCCGCCGAAGGTCAGCGCGGGCAGGCCCAGCGCGTGGTACAGCCGCAGGAAGTGAGCCGCCCCCTGCGCCACTGACTCGCGCAGCCCTTCATCACCGTGCGCCTCAGCGATGGCCCGCGCCGCGAAGTAGCCCGCGATGTCGCCCCAGGGCTGCTCCGGCTCCGGCGCGTCCAGGGTTTGGGCGAGCGCGTCATCGCCGCGTTTCTTCTCCACGCTGGCCAGGTGTGCGTTGTGCCGCGCCACGTAGCTGGAGAGTTGGGCGGCGTCCAGCCCCAGGACCTGATCGTAGAAGGCGAAGTCGTGGCGGTAGCTCAGGTGCCAGGCGATGCCGCGCCGCATCAGTCGGTCTTTGGCGCGCTCGGCGGGGTGCTCTGGCGCGCGCCCGATGGCGTCGCAGTAGGCGCTGTAGGTCAGCAGAAACCCCTCGTGGTTGAAGAAGCCGTGCCGGATCAGGTTGACCAGCCGCTCCAGCGAGAAGTGCCCCAACAGCCCCTCGACGTGCGGACGGGCCTGGGCCAGGTTGACGACCAGCCCGTGATACTCCTCGCCCTCGGAGTCCTTGTAGGTGCGCACGTAGCCGAAGGCGGGGTAGCCGATGACGGTGAGGGCCAGCATGAATTGCAGGTCGTGGGTGAAGTCGAGCGGGAAAAGCTCGGCGACCTCGTGCAGCGCCACCAGGCCGGGCTGCGTCTCGCGCACGTCGCGCAGCAGGTCTTCGAGCATGGCGCGCTGCTCGAAGCACGGCCCCAGGCCGTAGGGGTCGCTGTCGCTGGGCGCGCCTGCCTCAAAGTAGTCCGCCAGCTCGTCAACCAGCGTCAGGCCGGTGGGCAGCAGGTGCTGCGTTGTCAGCTCGACAAGCTGCACGCCTGGCGACGAGCGCAGGTCGGCGGCGCGATCCCAGACGGCTTCGCTGCTGCGAATGGAGAGCGGCAAGCGGGCGGCGCTGTCGTCCAGTGTGTAGTGAATGTTCATCGAGCGATCCGATCCTGGTAGATTGGCCGGCCTGTCACCGCGTCCAGGGCGCTGTTCTGTTGGCCCTCGACGGGGTGGGTCAGGACACGATTGTATAAAGTTACGGTATACTTGACCAGCCCCACTTGTGCATCTTGTCTCACTGGCATATTCTAGAGCCTCATGGATATTAGCTAGAATAAGACTATGCTGCCCGCATGACGACAGCATTTCGGTCTTGTGCAAGACTCATGATGGAGTCATAGCTATGAGCGCAACTTTGTTTAAGAAAGTGGACTACTCTCTCTCAAAGCTCATTCAAGACATTGAGTTTGGCGACATCGGATTGCCAGACATACAACGTCCATTTGTGTGGACGCCCGCCAAAGTTCGCGATCTCTTTGACTCGATGTACAAGGGCTTCCCTGTTGGATACCTGCTGTTTTGGGCCAACGATCATTTCAGTGGCACTCGGCAAATCGGCACCCTGGGGAGACAAAAGAAGGTCCCGCGACTGTTGATTGTAGATGGACAGCAGAGGCTGACTTCTTTGTACGCGGTCCTGCGTGGTTTGCCTGTCTTGACCAAAGACTATCGAGAGTCGCAAATACGGATCGCATTCCGCCCGCGCGACGCCCTGTTCGAGGTCAGTGATGCTGCCATTCAACGAGATCCGGAGTTCATTTACGATATTTCCACCTTGTGGACGGAAGGCGCATCATCATACAAACTCGTCAAGGACTTCTTGTCGAAATTGCGTCACTCCAAAGAGGTAGCAGCAGACGAAGAGGAACTAATCAGCGAAGCCATTGATCGCCTGTTTGATTTGCAGAACTACCCGTTTACCGCACTGGAAATTGCCTCTACTGTTGATGAGGAGCAGGTAGCCGACATTTTTGTGCGCATCAACAGCAAAGGCGTTCAACTCCGCCAGGCAGACTTTATCCTCACCTTGCTATCAGTGTTTTGGGATGAAGGGCGTGCCGATCTGGAGCGTTTCTCCCGTGAGTCCCGACACCCTGCTCTCAGTGGCGAGCCATCCCCGCACAATCACTTTGTGAATCCTGAGCCAGATCAGTTGCTGCGAACAGCGGTGGCGTTTGGTTTCAAGCGTGCACGTCTGCAACATGTGTACTCAATCTTGCGTGGGAAAGACCTTGAGACCGAGCTGTTCTCTGACGAACGCCGAGTCCAACAATTCCAGGTACTCAAAGAAGCGCAAAGCAAAGTCCTCCACCTACAAAACTGGCACGATTATCTCAAAGTGCTCATTCGTGCTGGTTTTCGCAGTAACGCGATGATCACTTCAGAGGTTTCTCTATTCTATGCTTACGCCTTCTATCTTATTGGCAAGTATCAGTATAATGTTGACCCTTTCACACTACGGAATGTGATGGCTCGTTGGTTCTTCATGACCACGTTGACTCGGCGCTACACTGGGTCGCCAGAGAGCATGATGGATCAGGACTTGGCTCGCCTGCGCGGTATAAACAGCGCCAACGAGTTTGAACTGACTCTCGAGCGCCTCACTGACAGTGTGCTCACGAATGATTTCTGGCAAATCACTCTACCCGCCGAGCTAGAGACATCGGCTGCCAGAAGCCCCGCTCTGTCTGCCTATTATGCGGCTCTAAATCTTCTGGATGCTCGCGTCCTATTCTCGCATCTCAAGGTGTCCGAGTTACTCGATCCTGCCTTGAAAAGCTACCGTAGCTCGGTTGAAAGACATCATCTTTTCCCCAGAGGTTATCTCAAGAGGCTGGGTTATGACGCCGTGCGTGATACAAATCAGATTGCCAACTATGCTCTCGTGGAATGGGGAGACAACGCTGGCATCGCTGATGCTGCGCCTTCAGAATACTATCCTGAGTATGCGTCTCGATTCTCGGAGTACGGTTTGAGCCAGATGATGAAATGGCACGCCTTACCCAAAAACTGGCATACAATGGACTACGAGACATTTCTGGCGCAGCGGCGTATGCTCATGGCGTACGTTATTCGGGAGGGGTTTGAGACTATCCCGTGCTCAAGCTACCAGGCAGACGCAGCTAGCGATCAATGACATCAGCAACTGCCCCCACCCCCCAGGCCGACTATTCGCGCAAATGGTGGGTGCTGCTCAGCATCGCAATGGGCACCTTCCTCTCGACCATTGACAGCAGCATCGTCAATGTGGCCCTGCCCACGCTCGAAGAAAAGCTCAACGCCCATTTCGCCACTGTGCAGTGGGTCGTCGTCGCCTACCTGCTGGTCGTCACCTCGCTGATTCTGGGTGTGGCCCGGCTGGGCGACATGATCGGCAAGAAGCGCATCTACCTGGCCGGCATGGTCGTTTTCACCGCCGCCTCGCTGCTATGTGGGCTGGCCCCATCGGTCGGCTTTCTGATCGCTTTCCGCGTCGTGCAGGGCGTTGGCGCGGTGATGATGCAGGCGCTGGGCATGGCCATCGTCACCGAGGCCTTCCCGCGCACCGAGCGCGGGCGCGCCCTGGGCATCATGGGCACCATCGTCTCGCTGGGCATCAGCATCGGCCCGACGGTCGGCGGGCTGCTGATCGGCTCGGTCGGCTGGCGGGCCATCTTCCTGGTCAATCTGCCGGTGGGCATTGCCGGGCTGATCCTGGTGCAGCGCCATGTCCCCGACTGGCGCCCGCCCGGCGGCCAGCGTTTCGACGGGGCGGGCGCTGTCCTGCTGCTGATCACCCTGCTGACGCTGGCGCTCGGCCTGACCTTCGGCCCGGAACGGGGCTGGGACAGCCCGGCCATCATCGCGCTGCTAACCGGCGCAGTGGTAGGATTCGCTGTGTTCCTGGCTGTTGAGAAGCGCCTGGCCCAGCCGATGGTAGACCTGCGCCTGTTCCGCGACCCGCTGTTCAGCATCAGCCTGCTGACCGGTTTCCTGGTCTTTATTGTCATCGCCGGAATGTTCGTGCTGCCCTTCTATCTGGAACGGGTCAAGGGGTACGATCCACGCCAGGTCGGGCTGTTCCTGACGGTCGTGCCGGCGGCGCTCGGCCTGACCGCGCCCATCGCCGGATCGCTGTCGGATCGCTATGGCTCGCGCGGCATTTCGCTGGTGGGGCTGGTGATCGTCGTGGGCGCGTGCCTGAGCATCGCCTCGCTGCGCGAAGACACCTCTACAATCGGCTACATCGTGCGCCTGCTGCCGCTGGGACTGGGCGCGGGCATGTTCCAGTCGCCCAACAACAGCGCGATCATGGGGGCCGCCCCGCGCGAACGGCTGGGCGTGGCTTCGGGGCTGCTGTCACTGTCGCGCGCTTTCGGCCAGGTGACCGGCCTGCCGCTGATCGGCGCGGTCTTCGCCAGCCGCGTCTACGCGGTGACTCGCCTGGATCACGGGGTGGACGCCAGCAACGCGCCCGCCTGGGCCATCGTCGAAGGGGTGCAGGCAGCTTTCCTGGCCGGGGCGGTGCTGGTCGCGATCGGCGTGGTGCTGGCCGTGCTCGCCTTCCGGCTGGACCGGCGGCGCAGAGTCGCCGCGCCGGACGCCGTCCACTTGCACGGCCCGGCGAGCAATTAGCTCCCTTAACTCCTGCCTGATTGGGGTGCGTACAAAACCTGTCAGAGGTCCTGTGGAAACTTCACCCCGGCCCCCTCTCCGCGTGTGGAGAGGGGGAGTCGAGGCGGTTCACCGCCGAGCGGGGGTGAGGTCAGCCAGGGCGCAGCAGAGCTTTACCTCACCCCCAGCCGCGCTACGCTTGGCTTGCCCCCTCTCCGCGTGTGGGGAGGGGGAGTCGAGGCGGTTCACCGCCGAGCGGGGGTGAGGTCAGCCAGGGCGCAGCAGAGCTTTACCTCACCCCCAGCCGCGCTACGCTTGGCTTGCCCCCTCTCCGCGTGTGGAGAGGGGGAGTCGAGGCGGTTCACCGCCGAGCGGGGGTGAGGTCAGCCAGGGCGCAGCAGAGCTTTACCTCACCCCCAGCCGCGCTACGCTTGGCTTGCCCCCTCTCCGCGTGTGG
>Ga0226835_1000142_pt1 | contig 127371 bp, 100 predicted proteins | sample LAC_MetaG_1_FD_163627 | JGI IMG/M metagenome (GOLD analysis project Ga0226835, IMG submission 163627) | Anaerobic ammonium oxidizing microbial communities from anammox membrane bioreactor (MBR) in UC Berkley, California, United States -... | ecosystem: Engineered > Bioreactor > Anaerobic >... | reverse complement strand
TCGGGTGAACTGGGCGACAACTCCAGCTCCCGTCGTAAGCGGCGCAGCATGGCAAGCTCCAGGTCGGTCATGCGCACACGCTGCCAGCGCTCACTGGCCTGCCAGAGCGTGGCAAAGACCAGCTTCAGAAAGTCGCTGGCCGGTTGCTCGCTCTGCTGGTACCCGCCCTGCAAGTACCCTTCCAACAGTTGCCGGATCCGCTCACTCGGCGGTATCTTCATGCTCATGGCGTGTGCTCCCTTTCCCCTCGCGGGATTCGTTCTCAGACAAACGAATGGTAGCTCACGCCTCCTTGTTTTTACAGAAGTATACGGACATTACCGACACGGCGCCATGGTGTACAATCGGGGCATCGCCTGAACGCTCAGCAGTGGGGAGGTATAACCCGCGTGGAGATCGTGAATTCGCGCGCCGCCCGGTCGTTCGCGCTGCTCACCGTTGCCGCGCTGCTGGTGATCGCGCCGGCGCTCGCCGCCTTCGCCCAGGGGGACGGCACGCCCTCGCCCCTTTCGCCGACGCCCACCTATCCCTTTCACGGCACGTATACTCCGCCCGCCGAGCCGCCGCCGCTGCCCGTCCCGCCGCCGGTCGCGCCGCTGAATGTGGACGCTGACGCCGTCGAGACGATCCTGCTGCTGGGCAGCGATTCGCCGGACAGCTACTATCGCCGCACCGACGTGATGATCCTCCTCGCCATCCACAGGGAAGCCGGGACGGTCGCCCTGTGGCATATCCCGCGCGACCTGTGGGTGTACATCCCCAATCACACGATGGATCGCCTCAACACCGCCTATGCCTGGGGTGCGTCCAATGGCTATCCGGGCGGCGGCTTTGGGCTGCTGCGCGACCTCTTCCGCTACAACCTGGGCATCGAGCTGGATCACTACGCGCGGGTCAATTTCACTGGCTTCCAGGCGATCATCGAGAGGCTGGGTGGGCTGGTGATCAGCGTGGACTGCGCCCTGACCGACTGGCGGCTCAAAGACCCGGCGCTCGATCCCGGCCTGGAGGAGAGTTGGGAGCAGTACACGCTGGGCGTTGGCCGTCACCGCCTCGACCCCTACATGGCGCTGTGGTACGTGCGCAGCCGCCAGACAACGACCGAGCTTGACCGGGGCCGCCGCCAGATGGACGTGCTGCGCGCCATGTGGCAGCAGATGCAGCGCATGGGCCTGCTGGCGCAGATCGAGCAGTTGTGGCCGCTGGTCACCGGCTGGGTGGATACCGATCTCAGCCTGACCGATATGCTGGCCCTGGTGCCGCTGGCGACGACGCTCGATCCGGGGGCCATCGCGCGCTACAGCGGGAGCGCGGGCGTGCACTACGAGCGCGTCTACACGCCGGACAATGGGCGCGAGGTGTTCGTGCCGGTGCGCGATAACCTGCTGCCGATGCTGGAGGACTTCCTCACCCCGCCGACAGGCAACCGCCTGAGCCGCGCCCAGTTTAGCGTGGAGATCGCCGACGCTTCCTGGTACGCGGCGGGCTGGGAGCATGTGGCGGCCAATCGCCTGGCCTGGGAAGGCTACGCTGCCCACCCATTGGACGGCGTGGCCCCCGTGCAGCGCGAATTGACTGTCATCTTCGATTACACCGGCCTGAGCAAGGGCAGCCCGCTGGCCGACCTGCAGCGCCTGCTGCGCGTAGACCCCGCCCAGATCATCCGCCAGCCCGACCCGAACCGGGCGGTGGATTTCCGCGTGGAGATCGGCACCGAGTACCGCGCCTGCGTCTATGGCAGCGCCGAGGACTCCTTGGCGACTGTGGACGCGGGCCTGGCCGGGATTCCGCCGGAAGTGCGCGAGGCGGCGAACTGCTGGCTGCGCTTCAGCGCCGAGGTCAATCTGCGCCAGGGGCCGGGCCTGGACTACGCGCCCATTGACGTGGCCACGCCCAATGACTTCTTCCCCGTGACCGGGCGCAGCGCCGACCGCGCGTGGTGGCAGATCAGCGCGGACGATGCGCCGGCCTGGGTCTCTGCGGAGATCACGACGGCGCGCGCGGTCGGCGAGTGCGATGCCGTGCCGGTGGTGGAGTGATGGTGGTTGGTGGTTGGTGGTTGGTGATCAGTTGTCAGTTGTCGGTGATCAGTGGAGGGGGGACGCAAGCTGCTCACTCCTTCCCCTGGCCTTGCTGGGGGATGGGGGCCTTCGACCACTGCCTGACAGCTCGTTCGTGGACTCTGGCGGGCGGGTGCGCGCAAAGGTTGTCAGCGACTCGCCGGGTGCAGAGCAGTGACCTCACCCCCAGCCGCGCTGCGCTTGGCTTACCCCCTCTCCGACGCGGAGAGGGGGGCGGCGAGGCGCGTCAGCGCCGAGCGGGGGTGAGGTAAGCCAGGGCGCAGCAGAGCAGCGCCCCTGCCGCCTGACAGATTTTGCACGCACCCCTGGCGGTGGGCGCGTTGAATGCCGCCCGCTCCTATGCTATAATCCCGCGCACTGTGTCGCAGCGCCTTCGAAGCGAGAAGGTCAGGTGCTTCTGGCAGCGGCTTGTTCGTATGCGCCACGACAAGAGCGATGACACGCCGATCAGGGTGCTGACCTCGGAGGTGCGCCGGGCGCTCTTCGCCTGGCTGGACGTTGCAGACGATACCTGAACCGTAACCACCACACATCCGCCGCCGGGGAGAGCGCCGCGTCCAGCCGGACACAGCGGCCACCGAAGGGGCAAGCGAGACCAGCCTGGACTGGGGCCTCTCGCGAAACTCTCAGGTTGACGTACCCGGCGGGCGGCGTATCCCTCTGGAAAGCGTTTCGCGCGCCGACGGGGCAATCTCACCGCACGGTGGGAGAATCTCTCAGGCCAATGACAGAGGCAGCCAGCCAGCGGTGCTGTTTGCCTCTTTGCTTTGTGATAAACTGGGTTGCAGGACAGATCGGTTGGAACAGAGTGTCAGGTAGATGGGCATGTTAAACAGGGTCGAGGCGCTGAACTACCGGGCATTGCGCTACATCAGCCAGACGCTCCGGCCCTTCCAGGTTCTGGTTGGCCCCAACGCGAGCGGAAAATCAACCTTCCTGGACGTCATTGCGTTCGTTGCGGATCTGATCAACAAGCCCACTCTCGCCGACGCAGTCTATGAGCGCGCCAGCGACATCCGCGATCTGACCTGGAATCGTGAATCCGAATGGTTTGAACTCGCCGTAGAAGCAGATGTTCCGCCAGCAGTCTTGTTACGTCCTCAGCCCACTCAATATCGCCGGTTGCGCTATGAAGTGCGGATCGGTGTCCAGGAAGAGAGTTCTGAACTGGCGATATTGGCGGAAACTCTGTGGCTTGTCTCGCCCGAGTCTGGAGCTCAGGCCAATCACGTTCAACCTCGCCAGTTTCCCTGCGGGCCTTCTGTGCCGCCGCATATCACAGTGGAGCAGCGCACACCTGCCGGCTGGCGCAAGATCGTCAACAAGATCGAGGGTAGCGGTAACGACTATTTCCGGGCAGAAACCACAGAGTGGAACAACCAGTTCCGGCTAGGTCCGCGACGCTCCGCGCTGGCTAATCTGCCGGAAGATGAGAGCCGGTTCCCGGCGGCAACCTGGTTCAAGAGATATATTTCCGAGGGCGTGCAACGCATTGCGCTCAATAGCGAGGCGATGCGCCGTCCCAGCCCGCCGCAAAGCCCGCGCTCGTTTCTGCCCGATGGCTCCAATCTGCCCTGGGTCATTGACGATCTGAAGCAAAGACATCCAGAACGCCTATCTTTGTGGGTGGAGCACCTGCGCACTGCCTTGCCGGATGTGTGTGGCATTGACACGGTAGAGCGCCCTGAAGACCGGCACCGTTATCTGGTGCTGGAATACGAGGCGGGGCTGCGCGTCCCTTCCTGGCTTGTCTCCGACGGCACCCTGCGCATGATGGCGCTCACTATCCTGGCCTACTTACCTGGTGTCCAGGGTATCTATTTGATCGAAGAGCCAGAGAACGGCATTCACCCGCGCGCTATCGAGGCGGTTTTTCAGTCGCTCAGTTCGGTCTACGGCGCGCAGGTTCTGCTGGCCACCCACTCGCCTGTCATCCTGAGTCTGACTGAGCCTGAGCAGTTGCTGTGCTTTGCTCGTACTCCTGCTGGTGAAACAGACGTAATTCCTGGAGATGAGTATCCGCGCCTGGCGGACTGGCGTGGGGAAGTGAGTTTGTCAACACTGTACGCGGGCGGGGTTTTGGGGTGATGGACGCGGTTACCGACTTGATTGCACTGGTCGCCGATAGCAATATGGAAAACGCCCTTCGTGGCCTACTGAGCAGGCATCAGGCTTTGGGAATACGGCCCATCACCTATGACGTATTTTGGCATGATAAACGCGATCCCGGTTGTTGGACGGATGCGCACAATGATCTCAGGCCCTATACCAGACAGTATCGTTATGCGCTGGTGATGTTCGATCACGAAGGCTCAGGGCAGGAACCGCGAAGGGCCGCAGACCTGCAAGGGGAGCTTGAATCTCGGCTGGAAGCTAATGGGTGGCCTGGAGGCCGGGCCAGAGTGATTGTGCTCGAACCTGAGTTGGAGATCTGGGTATGGAGCGACTCGCCCCAGGTTGATTCGTGTTTGGGATGGCAAACACGCCAGCCCGACCTGCGCACCTGGCTGCGCCAGAGGAACCTGCTTGCTCCTGACGCCTTCAAGCCTGCCGACCCTAAGAAGACTCTGGAAGTCGCCCTTCGTGAAGTGAAAACCCCGCGCTCATCAGCTATCTACAGGCAACTTGCTGAACAGGTATCGTTTCGCGGTTGCGTTGATCCCTGTTTCAACCGTTTTCGCACCATTCTGACTGAATGGTTCTCCTAAACCAGACGTCAAGTTAACGGTGATCTGCCACTATCTCTATAGAGACCGAAAGGACACAGTGTATCATGGCCGACTGGAAAATCCCCGAAGATACGAAGTACACCGAGAACGATGAATGGATCCGCGTGGAAGGCGATACCGCCCGGATCGGGCTGACCGACTATGCCCAGGGCCAGCTTTCCGACATCGTCTTCGTTGACCTGAGCGAAGTCGAGGTCGGCAGCGCCGTCACCAAGGGCGAGGCGTTCGCCACCGTGGAGAGCGTCAAGGCTGCCTCGGACGTGTACGCGCCGGCCAGCGGCGAGGTTGTCGCCGTCAATGAGGCGCTCGAAGATTCGCCGGAAGTGGTCAACAGCGATCCCTACGGCGCCGGCTGGATGATCGAGATCAAGCTGAGCAACCCCGCCGACCTGAAAGATCTGCTGGACGCCGCCGCCTACACCAAACACTGCGCCGGGCGCGACGCCTAGCGGCTCGCCGCTGATGCGACTCTGGGGGGCACGCCTGTGCCCCCTTAAGACATCCTGATCAGGAGTTCATTCTATGACCTACATTCCCCACACCGACGCCGACCGCGCGGCGATGCTGGCTGCCATCGGCGTCGAGTCGCTCGATGACCTGTTCGACGCGGTGCCTGCCGAGTTCCGCTTCCCCGCGCTGGGCCTGCCCGATCCGCTCAGCGAGATGGAAGTGGCCTGGGAAGCTGGCGGGCTGGCTCGCGCCAACGCCGCCGCCAACGACTACGCCATCTTCCTGGGCGCGGGTGCGTACCATCACTTCGTGCCCAGCGTAGTGGATCACATCCTGCGGCGCGGCGAGTTCTTCACCGCCTACACGCCCTACCAGCCAGAGCTGAGCCAGGGCACGCTACAGGCCATCTTCGAATACCAGAGCATGATGTGTATGCTCACCGGCATGGATGCGGCCAACGCCAGCCACTACGACGGCGCGACTTCGCTGGCCGAAGCGGTGACCATGGTCAGCGCGCACTTTCGCGGCAAGCGCAGCAAAGTCATCCTCAGCCCCGGCGTGCACCCGCAATACCGGGCCGTCGTCCGCACCTATCACCAGGGCAGCGGCCTGAAATTCGTCGGCGACAAGGGGGGCCGCGCCACGCTGCCCGACCTGGTGGACATGCTGGACAAAGACACGGCCATGCTCGTCGTCCAGTATCCGAACTTCTTCGGGCAGATCGAGGACTTCAGCGGCCTGGCCGACGCGGTGCACGCGGCTGGCGCGCTGCTGTGCATTGTGACCGACCCACTCGCCCTGGGCCTGCTCAAGCCGCCGGGCGCGCTGGGCGCGGATATTGTCGTCGGCGAGGGGCAGCCCTTGGGCATTCCGCTCAGCTTCGGCGGGCCGTACCTGGGCTTCTTCGCCACGCGCACCGAGTACGTACGCAAGATCGCCGGGCGCATCGTCGGTGAGACGGTGGACGGCGATGGACGGCGCGCCTACGTGATGACCCTGCGCCCGCGCGAGCAGGACATCCGCCGCGAAAAGGCGACCAGCAACATCTGCACCAACCAGGGGCTGATGGCCCTGGCTGCCTGTGTCTACATGAGCGTGATGGGCAAGACGGGGCTGCGCCGCGCCGCCGAGCTGTGCTATCACAAGGCGCACTACGCCGCGCAGCAGATTGATGCCCTGGACGGCTACAGCGTGGACATGAGCAAGCCGTTCTTCAAGGAATTCGTCGTCACCTGTCCCAAGCCGGTGGAAGAGATCAACCATATTCTGCTGGAGCACTGGGGTATCATCGGCGGCTATGACCTGTCGCAGGATGATGAGACGCGCCGCAACCAGATGCTGATCGCCGTCACCGAGATGAACTCGCGCGACGAGATTGACACGCTGGTCGAGGCGCTCAAAGAGGCCAGGAAGCCGCACCTTCACCTGTCGCACGAGCATTGAGCTTTCAGCCGCGAGCTGGGCGCAGACCATCTGCGGCTGATCGCTGGCAACTGAGGGCTGATCGCTCCAGGTAGCGGCTCCCGGTTTTCAGTCAACTGCCGGGCGTAGGCTATCTGCCGCTGATCGCTGACAACTGATGGCTGATCGCTGACAACTGATCACTGACGACTGATCACTACAAGGGATACACGATGACCGAACTCATTCTGCAAAAGAACGGCGCTCCCCAACCGCTGGAGCCGCTGATTTACGATCTTGGCTCGCCGGGCCGGGTGGGTATTACCCTGCCCGCGCCCGATGTGCCGCTCGCCGACCTGCCCGCCGACCTGCTGCGCGACTCGCTCGACCTGCCGGAAGTGAGCGAGCTGGATGTCGTGCGCCACTTCACGCGGCTGAGCCAGCTCAATCATGGCATTGATATCGGCTTCTATCCGCTTGGCTCGTGCACCATGAAGTACAATCCGCGCCTCAACGAAGACATGGCCCGGCTACCGGGCTTCGCTGTCGCCCACCCGCTGCAAGACCCGACGACGGTGCAGGGCGCGCTGGCGCTGATGTACCAGCTTCAGGAATGGCTGGCCGAGATCAGCGGCATGACCGGGGCCAGCCTGCAACCCGCCGCCGGCGCGCAGGGCGAGTTCGCCGGCATCCTGATGATCCGCGCCTATCATCTGGCCAACGGCGAGCCGCAGCGCACCAAGATCATCGTGCCGGACAGCGCGCACGGCACCAACCCGGCCACGACGGCGATGGCTGGCCTGCAGGTCGTCGAGATCCCCTCCGACGCCAACGGCGACGTGGACCTGGACAAGCTGCGCGCGGTCTGCGGCGACGACGTGGCGGGCATGATGATCACCGTGCCCAACACGCTCGGCGTCTTCGAGGCGAACATCAAGGAGATCGTGGACATCGTTCACGGCTGCGGCGGCCTGGTGTACATGGACGGGGCCAACATGAACGCTATGCTCGGCATCGCCAAGCCGGGCGAGATGGGCTTCGACGTGATGCACTACAACCTGCACAAGACCTTCAGCACGCCGCACGGCGGCGGCGGCCCCGGCAGCGGCCCGGTCGCCGTCAACGAGAAGCTGCTGCCCTTCCTGCCCGGCCCCATCGTGGACATCATCGAAGAGGGCGACGACGAGACGCCGCCGCTCTATGGCTTCGTCATGCCAGAGCAAAGCATCGGGCGGGTCAAGGCGTTCTGGGGCAACTTCGGGATGCTGGTGCGCGCCTTTTCCTATATCGCCCTGCACGGGGCGCAGGGGCTGCGCGCCGTCACCGACCACGCGGTGCTCAACGCCAACTACGTCCGCGTCGCCCTTAAGGGCGTCTATCCCATGCCCTTCGACCGCATCTGCGGGCACGAGTTCGTCTGCATGGGCCACTTCGACGAGGCCGAGGGCATCCACGCGCTGGACATCTCCAAGCGCCTGATGGACTACGGCATCCACCCGCCGACCAACTACTTCCCGCTGATCGTGCCCGAAGCGCTGCTGATCGAGCCGACCGAGACGGAGTCGAAGGAAGCGTGCGACCACTTCATCAGCGTGATGAAGAAGATCGCCACAGAAGCGGTCGAGTCGCCGGAATTGCTGCACGAAGCGCCGCACAACGCGCCGGTCAAGCGCGTGGACGATGTGCTGGCGGCCAAGCAGTTGGTGCTGTGCTGCCGCGTCCTGCCGGAAGGCGAGGGGTAGGGCGCGCTGTTTGCATAAAACATCACCGCAGAGGCGCGAGCAGGGGGCTTCCGAAGTTTTCGAAAACTTCGGAAGTCCGGCCCGCCAGGTGCCCGCTGCGCGCATCTGTTCATCTCCCCCACCCCAAACCCCTCCCCCGCACGGAGGGAGGAGCTTAAGGTCTGCGCTCTGCTCCCTTCCCCCCTCGTGGGGGAAGGGCCGGGGATGGGGGGACGGCGGGACAGGCCTTTCAGTTTGGGCAACAAGGTGAACAGATACCGCTGCGCTTCTGCGGTGCTGCGATCGCCTGTCCTTCAATCAGGACGCCCGACCATGCGCCGTCCCCTCGCCGCGCTGATTGCCGCCGCGCTGATCCTCACCCTGCTCGCCGCGAGCGCGCCGCTCGCCCGCGCCCAGGCGGACCCTTTCCCGCGCACCGTCAGCGACGCGGCGGGCCACACGCTGACCGTCTCTGCGCGCCCGGAGACAGTCGCCGTCGTGGGCGATGACCCGGCGCTGGCCCAGGTCGTCGAGGGCGCGGCGCTGCGCGCGCTCCCCGTCCCGCCGCCGGACGCGCCCGCCTGGGATGGCATCGGGCTGCTGGTCGTCCCCGATCTCTACGCGACGGCCTATCCGGCGCTGATCGTCTCGGCGGAGGCAGCGGGCGTGCCCGTCTTCGTCACGACACCCCTCGCCAGCCTGGACGCTTACCGGCAGCGTGTGACCGCATTGGGCCGCGCGACCGGGCGCGACGGGCGCGCTGCCGCCCTGCGGACTCGCCTGGAACGGCGCGTGTCCGCGCTCGATGCGGCGCTGGAGGGGCGTCCGCGGGTGCGCGCTCTGGTGCTGACGCCGGAACGCTATACCTTCGGGCAGGGGACGCTGATCAGCGACCTGATCGCCGCCGCTGGCGGGGTGAACGTCGCCGCTGAAGCGGGCTATGACGACATCCGCCAGATGGACGAGGCGGCCATCCGCGCCCTGGCCCCGGACGCCATCCTGCTCGCGCCGGGCTGGGCAGCGGGGGAGATCGCCGCGTTGCGCGAGGAGTCCGGCGCGCGGATCGTGCCGCTGCCCTTTCGCCCCACGCAACCGGACGACCCGGCGGCGGCCCTGCTTGCCCTGGCGCTGGCTCTGCACCCGGCGCGTACCATTCCCTGGGTGCTGACCTCATTTCCCGCCCCGCTGCAACCGACCCCGCGCTAGACCTCCGGAGTCCACTGCGGCGCTGGCCCTCTCGTGTAGTACCAAAGTACTGGCGAAACTGACCGAAACCTTCTCCACTGTCCCCCGTCGGAATAAGCAGTTGGGCCGCACAAAAATGCGCCCGGCATATCTGGTAACCCTGGTACAGAACACACGGAGGACAGGATGTTCACACACTCACGCACACGAATCGCCCTGGTCGCTGTCCTGGCGGCCATCGTCGCAGTGCTGACGCTGGCTCCCAGCGTCCTGGCGCAGAGTCCCATCGGTGAAACGGAAGTGGTCGGGGTAGTCAGCGCGATCGAAGGCGGCACGATCTTCCAGGTTAACGGGCTGCGCGTTGATACCGCGAAAGCCACGATCAAGACGCCCATCACGATCGGCGCGGCGGTCAAGGTCGAAGGGACGCTCCAGCCAGACGGCACCATCCTCGCCCACGAAGTGAAGGCGGCGAAAGATGGGGGTCTGCTGCCTGGTGAGAGCGAGTTCGTAGGCAAGCTGACCGGCCTCACCAGCACGACAGCCACTGTGAATGGTCTGGTCTTTGACATCGCCAGCGCCGAAGTCGAGGCGGGCCTGGCGGTGGGCATGGTTGTCGAGGTGGAAGCGCGGCTGGGCGCTGGCGGCGTCTGGGTGGCGCGCGAGATCGAGCGTTTCGTCCCGGAGATCGGCGGACTGCCGGAAGGACACGTCCCGGTCACCGCTGACACTGACTGCGCGCAATGTCACCAGGACGCTCCGGTTCTGCCGCCCGGCGGCATTGTCGAGGTGGACGATGATGAGATCGAGATCGTCGGCACCCTGGACGAGATCGGCGAGAACTACGTGGTGGTGTCCGGTCAGCGCTATGACACGACTGGCGCCGAAATGAAGGGCGCGCTGATCGTCGGCACGCTGGTCGAGCTCGAGCTGGTCCGCCTGCCCGACGGCGTCCTGATCGTCCGCGAGGTCGAGCCGACGCTGTATGATGACGACTGGGACGACGATCTGGACGACGACCTGGATGACGACCTGGACGATGACCTGGACGATGACCTGGACGATGACCTGGACGACGATGACGACGGCGACGTCTGCGAATTCGAGGTCGAGGTTCACTCGGCCAGCCTGCGCAGCGGCCCCGGCACTGGCTACGACGTGATCGGTTACGCCTTTTACGATGACGAGTTCCACGTGGTGGCGATAGACGCGACCCAGACATGGGTTGAGGTTGCGCTGCCGGAAGGCACCGCCTGGATCGCGCTCAGCGTCGGCGAGCTGGACGATGACTGCCGTGGCCTGGCTGTGGCGGACGATCTGTTCAAAGATGACGATGACGACGATGACGACGCGGACGACGACGATGATGACATGGACGACGATGACGACATGGACGACGACGATGATGACGATGACGATGTAGACGACGATGACGACCATGATGACGATGACGACATGGACGACGACGATCACGATGACGACGACGATGATGATGACGACGATGACGATTAGTCATGACGGCCACACGCTGATTGCCAGACGCTGATGGCGGTCAGGTCCGGCGGAAGGGAACCGCACCCTTCCGCCGGACGTATCGGTATCACGCGAAAGAGGGCAGTGTGTCCTTGCCGGTCGAAACTTGTCACACAGGGGTGGGGGGCGCGCGGCAGCCCGTCTCGCTCTGGTTCAGCCGAATTCGATCCACTGCCGGAAGATAACCTGGGCGCTTTGGAGCTATAATCGCCGGACACCGCACATGGTAGCACACCGGAACTGATGATGATTCTTCCCATCCTCCTGGCGCTCCCCGACCTGCCGGACGAAGATCGGCTGCTGCGGCGAGCGAGACGAGGCGACCGCCAGGCCATTGCCCGTATCTACGAGAGTTTTTTCGAGCCGGTATACCAGTTTCTGCGCTGGCGGGTGAGTGACCCGGCGCTGGCCGAAGACCTGACCAGCGAGGTATTCGTGAAGTTCCTGACCGCGCTGCAAGGAGAGAACGCCCCGCGCGACACGTTACGCGGGTGGCTGTTTCGGGTGGCGCGCAACGTGCTGACCGATCACTACCGAGGCGCTCCGCCCACCAGCCCCCTGGATGAGGCTATGCCGTTCGCCCATGACGTCGACCTCGAAGCCGATACCGATGCGGCCCTCGACGCCGAGCGCGTGCGGCGCGTGGTGGGGATGCTGGCCCCCGACCAGCAGGAAGTGCTGGTCCTGCGTTTCGGGCAGATGATGAGCTTGCAAGATACGGCGGACAGTATGGGCAAGAGCGTGAGCGCCATCAAGTCACTGCAATTCCGCGCTGTAGAGATGCTGCGCCGCTTGCTGGCCGAAAACGAACCGGAGGCGACCGGTGGCCTCATTTGATGTGTTCGACGCCTTCAACGACTGCATAGACCGGCTCAACGCGGGCCAGTCGCTGCAAGACTGCCTGCGCGCCCATCCCCAGCACGCCGAGCGCCTGCGCCCCTTGCTGGAGACGGCGATCCTGGTGCAACGCGCCCGCCCAACAGCGCCGCCCGGCGCTCAGGCGCGCGTGCGCGAGCGGGTGATGCGGGCTGCTCCCCGCCGCTCGCCGCGCCTGGGATTCGTCTCTCCTGGTCTGGCCCTGGCCGCCGCGTCGGTGCTGGTCGCGGCCTTTGTGCTGGTGCTGCTGGTTAATCGCGCCACAGGCCCGTCGCTGCGCACCGAGTCGCTGCCCACCAGCACGCCCACGCTCACTGTGACACCGGCGCCGTCCCACACCGTCACTGCTTCGCCCAGCGCGACCGCCAGCCCGACGCCCAGCCCGACCGCGACGCCCACGCTCACGGCGACGCCTACGCCATCCGCCACGCCGACGGCGACCTCCTCACCATCGCCGACTGCGACGCCATCGCCCACCCCGTCGCTGGCCTCTGCCTGCACGCTGACCATTGTGCCCGCCTCAGTGAACCTGCGCAGCGGCCCCGGCACCGGCTACAGCGTCGTGGGCTACGGGTTTGCGGGCGAGGTGCTCACCGTCACCGCCCGCCACAGCAGCGAGCTGTGGCTCCAGGTGAAGCTGAACGAGCGCGATGCCTGGGTTGCGGCCAGCCTCGGCACGCTGACCGGCGACTGCGCGACACTGCCCGTGCTGGACGTCGCATTGCGCGATGGAGCGGGCGATGACGCGCCAGGAAGCCCGGTACCCGGTGGCACAGCCAGCCCAGGGGACGACGATGGGGGCGACGATGGGGATGATGACGACGATGGGGATGATGACGACGATGGCGATGATGGCGATGACGGCGATGACGACGATGACGGCGACGACGATCACTGATCCGCGCTGGTGTTGGCTGGCGGAGCTGCCCTCGTCAGATCACGGTTAAAACGATCACCGCGATGATCGCCCAGATCACCACGAGCACCAGGAGCAGCAGCGCCAGGTCGCGCAGAGACAGCCCGGCCATGCGCCGCCGTTGAGCGGGCGCTTCTGGTTGCGGAGTCGGCGCGGCGGCGAGCGGTTGCTCGTCCAGCGGCGGCGCAGACGACTCGCTCACGGGCTGGTCGTCCAGCCAGTTTGCGGACGCGGCCTGGCGGGCAGGCTCTTCGTCCAGCCAGGGCATGAGCGGGGCGGTCGGCTCGCCGCTGCGCAGCCAGGCCAGCACGTCGTCCAGCGCGTCGTCCAGGCCCTCTGCTGGCGCGGCAGGCTCCGAAGCCCCTGGCGGCGGCGCTTCCAGCCCTTCGGCGTCCGCGCCTGTCATGCCCCCCGGCAGAGCTAGCTCGTCCTCCACCAGCGTTGCGTCGCGCGGGGCTGCTTCGGAATCGAGCGAGATGGCCGCGCCTGGCCAGTGATGCGCCAGCAGCAGAACCTCGGACGGCGCGCCCTCGCCGGGCAATACGTCCAGGGGATGGGTCACGATGACGGGCGGCACGCCCGCCTGGGTGATGGTCAGGGTCAGCGCGACCGGCCCGGCGCGCAGCGGGGTCAGCGCGAACCACAGCGGCGGCGTGGCGATGCCGGCCATCAGCGTGGCGCTGGCTCGCTCGCTGTGAACAGTGCAGCCCTCCGCCGCCAGGCGCACCTCGACCGCGCCCGCGCTGAGCCGTCCTGCGGCCTCGGCCTGGCGATTGAGCGGCGCGACAGCCCCGCCCTCGTCGGTAGCCGAGTTGTCCGCCGTCCCTGCCAGGCGGCGCACGACCCCTGCGGAGGGCGCGAGGGCGTCCGCTTCGTGTAGCCACGCGACAAGGCGCAGCGGATACCCCGCCGGAGCGGAGCGCGGGGCGGCGGTGTCCACGCGCAGGTCCAGCGCGCCGCCCGGCCCGGATAGAGGCTCCGGGGCGCGGGCGAACAGGGCGGGCACATACCAGTACATCGTGCGGCGCAGCGAGCGCCGTCCAGCGTCCACCGCCGCGCCGATCGACTCGCCGGCCAGCAGCGCCGCGTAGAACGTGCGCCAGAAGGTCAGGGCGACATCGGGCGGCAGCGCACTTTGCACTGCCACCACCGCAGGCACCCCGGCCAGCACCAGCCAGGGGGCCGCGCCCGCCGGCAGCCCCTCCCCGGCAGCGGGAGTCTGTGTCGCGGCGCTCAGCGCGACCAGGCGCAGCGTCGAGCCAGCCAGCGCCGCCCCGACGATCTCCGCATCCACCAGGTCGGAATCGCCGTGCCCGCTCTCGAAGGCGAAGCGCCCGGTGCGCGCCAGGGCGGTGTGGCCCTCGAAGTGCAGCACGTGCGGCGCGCCCGCCAGCAGCCACTCCATCAGGGCGTCCCAGGTGGCGGGCAACAGGTAGGCCAGGTCGAGCGTCCCCGCGCCGAGCGGCCCGGCCAGCGCGCCCGCCAGGTCGCTGTACTGCGCGGCGAGCGGCGGCCAGCCGGAGGGGTGCGCAGCCACGTACAGGGCTTCGAGAGGCGTGGCCGACGCGGGCGGGGGCGGTGGCTCCGGGCAGGGCAGGGTGCGCGCCAGGGTGACTGCGCCCGACTGCACGGGGAAGCGCGTGCCGTCGTGGAGCAGCTCCCAGGGATAGCGGGCGACGCGGGCCAGGTCGCGGTCGAAGCGCAGCTCCATCTCCAGCGTCAGGCCGCGCACGGTCGTTTCGGCCAGCGCCGCCCGGTAGACATCTTCGAGCTTGCCGGGGAAGAGCGCGCGGAACAGCCCGCGCCCGACATCTTCGCGGAAGGTCGGCTGGCTGGCCATGCGCAGCACGTCTTCGATACGCTGCAGCACGATCTCGGCGGCCAGGCCCGCCCCGAACGGCGCATCGAGCACTGTCACGGCCAGGCCATCGGCGCGGTCGCTCAGTTGCAGGAGGATGCGCGGGATGTTCGCCGGGCCTATCTGAGTCATGTCCCCCCCTTGTGGGTATATGCTCGATTGTAGTCTTGCGGCGCTGCGGTGCAAGTGGAGCGCCCGGGCGGGGTTCACGAACGAGTTGTCAGGCAGTGGTCGCAGGCCCCCATCCCCCGGCCCCTCCCCCCGGCAAAGCCGGGGGAAGGGGAGAGCGAGCAACCGGAGTCCCCCCCTCCGGCTTCGCTGGAGGGAGGATTGAAGGGGGAGACGTGCAGCGAGCATTCCCGAACTTCCCCTGGCGACAGGTTGCTCGTGGACCCCGACCCGGCGCGCGGGGTGCGTGCAAAACCTGTCAGGCGGGGGCGCTGCTCCGCTGCGCCCTGGTTGACCTCACTCCCGCTCGGCGCTGACGCGCCTCGCCGCCCCCTCTCCATTCGAATGGAGAGGGGGCACGCCGAGCGTAGCGAGGCTGGGGGTGAGGTCACTGCCCCCAGCCCGGCGAGTCGCTGTCAGCCTTTGCACGCACCCGGCGTGCGCGGCTTGTGGCTCAAACGCGCCACGTCCGTTAAGATCACCGCCGAGATGACCGAGTTGCCACACGCAGGGAGAGCGCATGAATACGCGACCGGCCTGGGGCGTCCTGTTCGTCGGCGCGCTGATCGTGGCTGCGCTGCTGGCCTCACCGCTCTGGCTCGACCAGTTCGCCGACTACATCCGCGAGCAGGAGGCGGTCTCGCCCTTCCCGGATGCCTTCTACCTGCTGCCCAGCCAGGCGCAGGATATGTACGCGCAGCTTTACGACCGCAGCCCGCAGATGGCCGTTGACCTGGTGGCCGCCCGGCTGGCCGAGCCGCTCGACGTTGAAGAGCCGAACCTGCCCGCCATTGATCCGAACCCGTCGCTGGTGCGCGAACTGCTGACCGGCAACTTCGTGCGCCTCGACGCCATGCGCGCGGCGCAGGGCGCGGCCAGCCTCTACCAGCTTTCAGACGGGCGGATGGTGGTGCGCCTGCAGAACCTCGACGCGTTCAACGGGCCGGACCTGCACGTGCTGCTCAGCGCCTACCCGCGCCCGGCGACGAAGGAAGAGCTGAACCAGGTGCCACAATACGAGATTGACCTGGGGCCGCTGAAGGGCAACATAGGCAACCAGAACTATATCATCGAAAGCCCAGCATTCAACGTGGATAACTACGACGAGGGCAGCGTTGTGCTATACTCAACGCGCTACGAGCTGGTCTTCAGCTTCGCGCCGCTGAGCGCGCCGCAGCCAGTCCCCGGCTCGTAGCGCTGGGGCGGGCAGGGGCGCTGCTGTGCTGCGCTCTGGTCTACCTCACCCCCGCCCGGCGCTGGCGCGCCTCGCCGCCTCCTCTCCACGCAGGTGGAGAGGGGGCAAGCCGAGCGCAGCGCGGCTGTGGGGGTGAGGCCAATACCCTGTGCCCATCGTAAGCGAGGTTTTATGTCCGAACAGATTCCTTTTCAGGCTCCCCCCTACAGCCGGCTGGCGGCCATCTACGACCGCGCCGGCCTGTCCGCCTATGCGCGCCAGCAGGCGCCGCGCTACCTGGAGCTGGCCCAATCGCTGGGTTGGGCGGGGCGGCGCGTGCTCGACCTGGGCTGCGGCACCGGCGTGAGCGCCTGGCTGCTCGCCCGCCAGGGTATGCGCGTCTTCGGGCTGGACACCAGCGCGGAGATGCTGGCCCAGGCTGCCGTCCAGGGGCAGACGTTCGTCGAAGGCGGCGAAGTGGTTGCAGATGTCTACGAAATGCCCGCTTTCCTGCAGATGGACATCCGCCACCTGGAAGTGCCCGCCGGGCCGGTGGACCTGGCCCTGGCGGCGGGGGGAGTGCTCAATGCCATGTCCAGCCTGCGCGACCTGGAGCAGGTGTTTGGGCGCGTGCGCGGCGCGCTGGAGGATGATCGGCTGTTCATCTTTGATATGCTCACCATCGGGGGGCTTGCCGCCAGCGCCGCGCAGAGCGACCGCGTGATTTTCGACAACGGCAGCGACCTTCTGCTCATCGCCCGCTCTCATTTCAGCTACGAGACGCAGCGCCGCACCGTGCGCTATACGATCTTCGCTCAGCAGGGCAATCTCACCTGGGGGCGCACCGACGAGCTTCACGCCGAGCGCGGTTATCCGGTGCAGGGCGTGGTGGCCTTGCTGGAGCGCACCGGTTTCGCTGTGCTCGCCGTGCTCGGCGCAGACCTGGAGCCTTTCGACGCCCAGGAGGAGACCAGCGACCGCGCCGTGTTCATCGCTGCCCGCCAGCCTCAGGCCTGAGGCTGGCGCCGGGGGTGCGCTGCCTGGGCAGGGCCGCGCCCGCCGGGTTCTCTCTCCAGCCGGGTCAGAGGGGAGCCTGGTCCGCGCCAGGCTTCGGGAGTCTCCGCAGACTTCCGAAACCCGCCGTTCGAAAGCGCCCGGCGGCTCAGCTTTCGACCGACATGCCCGCTAGCTCGGCAACTCCCAGCGGCGCATAGCGCAGGCCCACGACCGCCTGACCCTCTTCGCCCTGCATCCAGGCGAACCAATCGCGGTAGACGCCGGTCTCCGCCGGCGGCTGCGGCCCCACGATCAGCAGCGGTGTGCGCAGCGGATACTCGCCGCTGGCGACGGTCTGCGGCGTGGGCGCGACGGCGCTCTCAGCGCTGGATGCGGCCAGCGGCACCGCGCGAACGCGCTCGTCCACAAAGGCCATGCTCACGTAGCCGATGGCTCCGGGGTCGTCCGCCACGAGGTCTACTACGCGGGCGCTGGAAAGGGCCAGCCGGGCGGCTGGCAGAGTGGGTTGCCCGTCCATCACCAGCCCGTCGAAGGCCAGGCGCGTATCGGCCCCGTCTTCGCGGCTGACGACAGTCAGGGGGATGCACGGCCCGCCCAGGGCTGCCCACGAGGTGCTGCGGCCCTGGAAGATGCGGCGCAGATTGTCTACGGTCAGGGACGGCACAGCGTTGGTCGGATGGACCACGATGGCGATGCCATCCTGGCCCAGCGGCGCGGCCCACAGGCTGGTCTCTGGCGGCAGGTAGGTGGTCAGCGCGAAGGGCGCATCACCGGAGCGCAGCCACTCGGCGATCGTCTGCCAATTGGCCTCAACGCTGTCCACCGCGATCACGGTTCTCAGGGGCGCATAGGCCTGAACCAGATCGCGCAGCAGCGGCGTGGTCGCTGTCGTCGCCAGGATGCGCACGCTGAAGACTTGCGGCGTGAGCGTCGGATCGGCGACGGAGACCTGGCAACCGGCCAGTGCCAGGCTCAGGATGACGATGGTGCGTTTGGCCCGCTTCAACTCCTCCCCCCCTCAATTGAAGAGGGCAACCAGCAGGCTGAGCACGCCGAATACCGCACAATACGCTGCAAACCCGTACAATCGCTGCCGCTGCAGCAGACGCAGCAGTCCCCAGATACACACAAAACCGACCACAGCCGCCGCTGCAAATCCGACGACCAGCGGCCCGATCAGCGCCTGGCTGACCTGCTCCGCCCCTGTGATCACATCGAGTCCCTGCTTGGCCCCCGCCGCGAAGACGATGGGCGCTGCCAGCAGAAAGCTGAAGCGCGCCGACACAGCCCGTGGCAGCCCGCGCACAATGCCCGCTGCAATGGTGCTGCCAGAGCGTGAGACTCCGGGGAGGATAGCCAGCGCCTGAGCCGTCCCCACGACCAGCGCATCGCGCGTGGTCATGTCTTCCAGCGCGCGCCTGCCAGGCTGCGCCCGCTCGCTGAGGAACAGCACCAGGGCCGTCACCAGCAGGAACGCCGCCACCAGGCGTGGCTTGGAGAAGGTCGTCTCGAACGCATCTTCGAGCAGGGCACCTACCACTGCTGCCGGTATCGTCCCCAGCATAATCAGCAATAGGAGCCGTGTATCAGGGTCTTGAACTGAACGGGAACGCAGCGCATGTGCGCCAGCGCGCAAGAGCGCCAGCCAGTCGCGCCAGAAATAAACCAGCACCGCCATCAGTGTGCCCAGGTGTACCGCCACGTCAAAGAGAAGCGGGGGCTCGGGCCAGTTGAGCCACCAGGGCACCAGCACAAGATGGCCGGAGCTTGAAATGGGCAGGAATTCTGTAGCTCCTTGCAGGACGCCCAGCACGAGAGCTTCGAACAGATCCACGAGCGATCCTTTCGTAGATAGCGCGGCGGCGCGCCCCCGCCCCCTGAATCAGGCGGGCCGGGCAGGCGCTTGCCAGGTGCCAGCGGCAGCGCGCAAACCATGCAGCCATAGCGGGAGGCAGCTCGCGTCTCCTACGTCACCTGGCCAGCGAGGAGCGGGGTTCGCCTCGCTTCTTTCTGAGATCGAGCCGGCTGGTAGCTTGCCAGAAACGCGCTGGCGTAGTCCGCGAATGTGCCGTCCAGAATGGCGGCGCGCATCTCACGCATGAGTGTGAGCAGCAAATGCAGGTTATGGAGGCTGAGTAGCTGGTGCCCCAGGATTTCCGAGGCTTTGACCAGGTGCCGGACATAGGCGCGCGAGAAGTGGGTGCAGGTGTAGCAGGTGCAGCCCTCTTCGAGCGGGCGCGGATCGTCGGCGTATTGCAGGTTGCGCATGTTGAGGCGGCCCGCGCGCGTCAGGGCGGCGCCGTTGCGCGCCACGCGCGTGGGCAGCACGCAATCGAAGAAGTCCACCCCGCGCGCCACGCCTTCCACCAGGTCTTCGGGGCTGCCCACGCCCATCAGGTAGCGCGGCTTGTCGGCGGGCAGCAGGGGCACCGTCTGGGCCAGCGTGTCGTACATGTCGGCTTTGCTCTCGCCAACAGCCAGCCCGCCGATGGCGTAGCCCGGCAGGTCGAGGCTGGTCACGAAGCGCGCCGACTCTGCGCGCAGGTCCATGAAGATGCCGCCCTGCACGATGCCGAAGAGCGCCTGCCGCGACGGATCGCCGCTGCGGGCGTGTTCTGCGGCGCAGCGCGCCAGCCAGCGGTGCGTGCGCTCGACGGCGGCGTGCACCGCTGCCCGCTCGTCGGGCACGGGGCATTGGTCGAAGGCCATGATGATGTCGGAGCCGAGGTTGTGTTGAATCTGGATCGCTGTTTCCGGCGTGAAGCGGTGCAGCGATCCGTCCAGATGATCGCGAAAGGTCACCCCGTCGCCGTCAATGCGGCTCAGATCGGCCAGGCTGAACACCTGGAAGCCGCCCGAATCGGTGAGGATCGGGCCGTCCCAGCCCATGAAGGCGTGCAGCCCGCCCAGGTCACGGATCAGCGCGTCGCCGGGGCGCAGGTGAAGATGGTAGGTGTTGGCCAGGATGAGCGACGCACCCATCTCGTGCAGGTCGCGCGGGGCAACCGCCTTGACGGTCGCCTGAGTGCCGACCGGGGCAAATACTGGCGTGAGGATTGGGCCGTGCGGCGTATCGAAGACGCCCGCCCGCGCCAGACCCTCAGCCGCTTCGAGCGCAAAACGAAAGGTCATCGCCACCCTGGTTGCGGGACGATCCTGTGAGTATTTGTCGTCCCCTGACAGAGGTCTGTAGCCGAAATATCGGGCACCATTATAGCAGGGACATCCATTTTGGCGAATTCGCCTGGAGCAGGGGGTGCATGCAAAATCTGTCGGGCGGTAGGGGTGCTGCTCTGCTGCGCCCCCGGAGGGGCGTATGGCAATACACCCACACAGACCTCACTTCGTTGAGCGTCAAGCAAATCGCTGACAACCTGTGCACGCCCTCCAGGTGGTGGGGCGTTTGACAAAACCAGAACGAATGTGCTATTCTGTGTGTGCTGATGCCCGACCGCACAATGCTTCTGCCGAGGTGATGCCGATGAGCAAGCCCCCTGCACAGCCGCTGCCTCTCAGCGCTGCCCGCGCGCTGGCGCTGCGCGCCCAGGGACTCGCCGCGCCGAACGGGGCCGAGCCGTCCCCCACGCTGGATGCGCTCTACGAGACGGTTGCCCGGCTGGTGTGCGTGCAGATTGACACGCTGCACGTCGTCCGGCGCAGCCACTACCTGGTGCTGTGGAGCCGGCTGGGAGCTTACGACCCCGCCGACTTCGACCGCCTGATCTACGACCCCGCGCAGCGCCGCCTGTTCGAATACTGGTACCACGCGGCGTCCATCATCCCGCTCAGCGAGTATCGCTATCGGCTGGAGACGGTGCGCCATTACCAGGATGGCGGCGGCTGGTGGCCGCAGTGGGCCGATCAGCCGGAGAACCGCCGGGTCATCGAGGGAGTGCGCGCCCGCCTGCTGGCCGAAGGGGCGCTGCGCACCTCTGATTTCGAGCACGACGGGCCGCGCCGCGACTCCTGGTGGGACTGGAAGCCGGCCAAACGCGCCCTCGAATATCTCTATAACACCGGCGAAGTGATGATCGCCAATCGAGTCAACTTCCAGCGCGTCTACGATCTGCGCGAGCGCGTGCTGCCCGGCTGGGTGGATGCCACGCCGCCGGCGGCTGAGGAGACTCATCGCCACGCCCTGACGCGCGCGGCTCGCGCCCTGGGGATCGCGACAGCGGGACAGATCGCCGACTATGCCTACATGAAGCGCGGCGATGCCGCTCCCATGCTGACCGCGCTGCGCAAGGCGGGGGCGCTGGTCGAGGTGATGGCGGAGACGGTGAGCGGCGGGGCGGCGGAGTTCCTGGTGCACCGCGACGATCTGCCGCTGGTGGAACAGGCGGCGGAGGGGGCCATCACCCCGGCGCGCACGACGTTCCTCAGCCCGTTCGACAGCCTGTTCTGGGGCAAAGGGCGCGACGCGCAGCTTTGGGGCTTCAGCCACGTGCTCGAAGCGTACAAGCGCGCGCCCCAGCGCAGTTGGGGCTACTTCTGCCTGCCGATCCTGCACCGCGATCGGCTGGTGGGCCGCTTCGACCCCAAGCTCGACCGCAAGACCGGGCGGCTGCGCCTGGATGCGCTGCACCTGGAGCCGGGCGTCGCGCCGGACGACGCGCTGATCGGCGACGTGGCGGCGGCGATGCGCGACTTCATGGCCTGGCACAGCGCGACCGATCTGGTCATCGAGCGCAGCGCGCCGGACGGCTGGGGCGAGCGGCTGATCGCGCTCCTGTAGGGGAGGGTGGAGAACTCTCCCCTACGGCCAACCGCCTGCCCGCCGTCGCTCAGGGCGCATCGTCTGGGGGGACGCCCAGGCTCACCAGACGCTCGCGGATAGCGCGCTCGTAGCCGTTGTCTTTGGGCTGGTACCAACCCGGCGGGGCCATGTCCAGCGGCAGGTAGTGCTGGGCGACCCAGCCGCCGGGGTAGTTGTGCGGGTACTTGTACGCCTCGTGCTCTCCGGCAGATTCCTGTATCGTGCGCTGGTACTGCTCGCGCGTCTCGCCGTAGAACGTGTCCGACTTGTCGCGCAGGTAGGGCGGGACGTCGCCCGGCCCCTGCTGCTCGATATGGCCCAGCGCCTTCCAGATCGCGCCGGCGCTGTTGCTCTTGGGCGCGGTCGCCAGGTAGAGGCAGGCGTGGGACAGGAAGTAGTGTCCTTCGGGCATCCCCACCCATTCGAAAGCCTGCGCCGCCGCCGCAACGACGACCAGCGCCTGGGGGTCGGCCAGGCCGACGTCTTCGCTGGCCAGGATGAACATCCGCCGCAGCACAAAGCGCGGGTCTTCGCCCGCCAGCAGCATCTTGGCCATCCAGTACAGCGCGGCGTCGGGGTCGGAGCCGCGCACGCTCTTGATGAAGGCGCTGATCGTGTCGTAGTGCTCGTCGCCGCTCTTGTCGTAGCGCACGGCCCGTCGCTGGATACTCTCCTCAGCCACTTCCAGGTCCACCAGGATCGCCCCGCCGGGGCCGGGGGGAGTCGTCTTGGCAGCAAGCTCCAGCGCGTTGAGGGCGCTGCGCGCGTCGCCGCCCGCCACGCGCGCCAGGTGCTGCGCCGCCTCGTCGGTCAGGCGGATGGGCAGGCGGCCCAGCCCGCGCTCGGCGTCTTCCAGGGCGTAGTGCAGGATGGTGATGATCTCGTCTTCGCGCAGCGGCACCAACTGGAAGACGCGGCTGCGGCTGAGCAGCGGGTTGACCAGCGAGAAGAAGGGGTTTTCCGTCGTCGAGCCGATCAGCACCACCGTCCCGTCCTCGACATAGGGCAGCAGGCCGTCCTGCTGGGCCTTGTTCCAGCGGTGAATCTCGTCAATGAACAGGACGGTGCCCTGGCCGTACATGCCCAGCCGCTCCTGGGCGGCGGCGATCAGCTCGCGCAGCTCCTTGACGCCGGAGGTGACCGCGTTCAGGCGGCTGAAGTGGCGGCGCGTGCGATTGGCGATGATGTTGGCCATGGTGGTTTTGCCGGTGCCGGGCGGCCCCCACAGGATGATGGACGTGAGCTGGTCGGCTTCGATAGCGCGGCGCAGCAGCCGCCCCGGCCCGATGATGTGATCCTGCCCGACGAACTCTTCGAGCGTTCGCGGGCGCATGCGCTGGGCCAGCGGCCCGGTCAGGCGCTGTTGTTGCTGGCGGCTATAATCAAACAAGTCAGGCATGGGGGCCTCGCGCGACGGTGAACAGCCAGCGGATAGGACCTCTTATTATAGCGCAGCCGGGCGCAGCGCGGGGCCGGCGGGCAGATCAGGATGCGTGCAAAACCTGTCAGGTAGGAGCGCTGCTCTGCTGCGCCCCCGTAGGGGCGTATTGCAATACGCCTCTACGAACCTCACCTCATCCCGTGCCAAACGAGTGGCTGACAACCTTTGCACGCACCCCGTAGACCAGACTTCCGAAGTCTCGCAGACTTCGGAAGTCTGACCCTGAGCGCCGCCGGGCCGGTTGTCAAGCGCCCCCGTTCAGGGTATCACTGAGCGCGCGAAGGGGACTCTCCGGGGATGGGTATTCATTGAACAGCCGGCCTGATCGCTCGCTGTGGGCGGGCGCTGCCCAGGTGCTCACCGGGCGGACGACCAAAGCGCGTCTGATTCGCGGCACGGGCGGCACATTCGTGCTGCGCCTGGGCAACATGGCCCTCAAGTTCGCCATCAGCCTGGCGCTGGCGCGGCTGCTCGGCGCGGGGCATTACGGCGTGTTCAATTTTGCCCAGGCGTGGATTCTGCTGCTGATCATCCCCGCGACCGCCGGCTTCGACCGCCTGCTCATCCGCGATCTCTCGACTTATCTGATGGAAGGCGCATGGCCGGCCATGCGCGGCCTGCTGCGCTTCGCGACGCGCTGGGCGCTGATTCTCTCGGCGGGGCTGATCGCGCTGGGCCTGGCGGCGGCGTGGCTCACCTACACGCTGACCGGGCGGCCAGCCCTGCTCAACGCTGAGCAGGCGGGCCTGGCGCGCGCCGCGCTGGTCACGCTGGCGGTTGCCCTGCTCGTGCTGCCACCCCGCGCCCTGACGCTCATCCAGCAGTCGGCCATGCAGGGGCTGCGCCATGTCGTGCTGGGTCAGGTGCCCGACCAGGTGCTTCAGCCGGCGCTGTTTCTGGCGGCGCTGGGCATCACCGTCCTTGTCGGGCGAGCGGTCGCCTCCGCTCAGGCGGCGATGGCCCTGTTCGTGGTGACCACGCTGCTCGCGCTGGCGTTCAGCATGTGGCGGCTGCGCGAAGCGCTGCCCTCGGCGGTGCGCGCTGCCACCCCCGTCAGCGAGGGGCGGGCCTGGCTGACCAGCGCCGTCCCCTTCGCCCTGACGCAGGGCCTGATCGTGCTCAACGTGCAGGTGGACTCGCTGATGCTCGGCGCGCTGGACAGCGCCGAAGCGGTCGCCTACTACACCGTGACACAGCGCCTGACCACGCTGATCACGCTGCCGCTGATCTCGGTCGGCGTGGCCCTGGCTCCGCACATCGCCAGCCTGCACGCGGCGGGCCAGCGCCGCGAGTTGCAGCGCGCGGTGACGGGCAGCACACGGCTGGCGCTCGGCACGGCGCTGCCGATCACGCTGCTATATATCGTCGCCGGGACGTTCTTCCTGGGGCTGTTCGGGGCGGAGTACCGCGTCGCGCAGACGGCGCTGGCCCTCTTCAGCCTGGGCCAGCTTGTCAATGCGGCGACCGGGCCGGTCGGCCCGCTGCTGCTGATGACCGGGCACGAGCGCGCAGCCACCCTGACGACCGGGCTGGGCGTGGCGCTGCACATCGTCCTCAACGCGCTGCTCATCCCGCTGTGGAGCATTGAGGGCGCGGCGGCGGCGGGGGGGATCAGCATCGCCGCCGTCAACCTGACGCTGGCCGCGCTCGCCTGGCGGCGGCTGCGCATCAACACGCTGCCGGTTGGGGAGTAGAGCGCGCTTCCCTCAACCCTCGGCTCCTTCTCCCGTGGTGCGGGCGAAAGGGAACGCTCCTGCGAGGGAAAACAGGTTCTCTCACCCCGCGCGCGAGGAGATTGAGGGGTGGGGGGAGAAGCCTTTTCGCATGGGCTGACAGTGAACTGTTGTGAAATCTGCTCATCGCGGATCGCAGCCAGTTCTGGCTTGCGCTCGCGAATTTGTGCTATACTGCGAGGCGTCATCGAAAAAATTACATTTTGCGCTGATTTTTCTGCTTTTTCTCGTCCTGCAGGGGTGCCAAAGTGCTGTAACATGGCACCTATAGACTTTTGCCTTCGGCGATTCGGATCGCTGAGTCTCGCCCGGTCGCGGGAGAAGGCCATCGCCCGGCGGGCGGTTTGCAGGGGTTTAGCCTCCGGCGAGGACCAAAATGCGTTATTTGCAGAATCCTGATATTGTGGTGCGCGAAGAGCCGGGCGAGGTGTGGCTTTTCTTCGACCCGGACACGAACCAGAGGCGCTACTCCAACGCCGTAGGCGCCAGCGTGTGGGAGCTGTGTGACGGCACGCGCGACCTGGCCCAGATCGTCGTCGAAGTCTGCGCCGCGTTCGAAGGCGCGCCCTCCGATCAGGTCGGCGCCGACGTGCGCGAGCTTCTGCAAAACATGGAAGCCGATCACTTCATCGTCCGGGCCGATTAGCGCCGAACTGAAAGGGGGACACATGGCTGGCTCATCGCTCACACCTACCCCGCACAGCATAGATATTTCGCTCACCGGGCGCTGCAACCTCAAGTGTACCTACTGTTTTTATGCCAACGAGATGACCGCCCTGACGGACCTGCCCACCGATAAGTGGCTGGCCTGTTTTGAGGAGCTGGGGCGGCTCAATACCATGGAAGTCACGCTGTCGGGCGGCGAAGCCTTCACCCGGCGTGACCTGTTCGAGCTGATTGACGGCGTGATCGCCAACCGGATGCGCTACAGTCTCCTCAGCAATGGCACGCTGATCACCGACCAGGTGCTCGCCCGCTTCGACGAAGGCAAGCGCCGCCAGCGCCTCAACTCCATTCAGATCTCCATTGACGGGTCGCGCGCCGAGATTCACGACGCCAGCCGGCCCAAGAGCTTCTCCCGCGCCGTGCGCGGCCTGCGCCTGCTGAAGGAAGCGGGCTTCCCTGTCACTGTGCGCGTGACCATCACCAAGCACAACCTGCACGACCTGGAAAACATCGCCGCGCTGCTGCTGGAGGACATCGGCCTGCCCTCCTTCAGCACCAACGACGCCATCCCCATGGGGTCGGGCTGCCAGAACGAGGCGGAGGTCGCGCTTGACTCGCACGAGCAGTACGAAGCCATGCAGATCGTGGGCCGGCTGCTGGAGCGTTATCCGGGGCGGCTCAACGCCCAGGCCGGGCCGCAGGCCAAAATCCAGATGTACGCCGAGATGGAGCACGCCCGGCGCACCGGCGAAAAGACCACGCGCTGGGGCATGGGCCGCCTGACCGCCTGCGGCTGCACCTTCTCCAAGCTGGCCATCCTGCACGACGGCACGATCGTGCCCTGCAACATGCTCACCGAGCGGCTGGGCAACATCACCACCGACTCAGTCCACGAGATCTGGCATACGCACCCCGTGCTGACTGCCATGCGCCAGCGGCGCTTCATCCCCATGCAGGACGTGCTCGGCTGCGCGGACTGCGAATGGGCGCCCTACTGCAACGGAAGCTGCCCGGCGCTGCCTTACACACTTTATGGCGACTTCAACCGCGCCAACCCGCACGACTGCTATCGTCGCTTCCTCCAGGAGGTTGGTCATGGCGTCTCTGCCTGATGGCGTCCCGCCGCTGCGCGAGATTTACCTGTACATCACCGGCTCGTGCAATCTCAACTGCCGCCACTGCTGGATTGACCCGGTCTTCAGCGGTCGGATCGAAAAGTACCTGCCCTGGGCCGACCTGAAAGGGATCATCGAGCAGGCGCAGGAGATCGGCCTCAGCGCGGTCAAGATCACCGGCGGCGAGCCATTCCTGCACCCGGAAATGGTCGAGATCCTCTACGCGCTGCGCGGGATGGGCCTGAACCTGCGTATGGAGACCAACGGCACGCTGATCGGCCCGCGCGAGGCCAGGGCGCTCAAGGAGAACAACGTCACGTTCTCGCTCTCCCTTGACGGGCCGAACCCGCTGCTGCACGACGACCTGCGCGGCGTGAAAGGGTCGTTCAAGCGCACGCTGAAGGGCATCGAGCACCTGCGCGCCGAGGGGCTGAGCTTCCAGGTGATCATGAGCGTGCACCGCGGCAACGTGCACGGCCTGCCGATCACGCTGGAGCTGGCCCACGACCTGGGCGCGAACAGCCTGAAGGTCAACCCGATCACCCTCTCCGGGCGCGCCGACGCCATGCAGCAGAACGGCGAGCTGCTCACCGTCGCCGAGACGCTCGACGCCTACCACGCGCTGATGGAGCACCCGCTGGCCCAGAACGGCTTCCCGGTCCATTTCGACATCCCGCCGGCCTTCCAGCCGATGAAGAAGGTTGGCGAGCGGGGCTTCGGCACGTGCGGGATACACGGCATTCTCGGTGTGCTGCACGACGGGCGCAGCGGGCTGTGCGGCATCGGCGAGCACGTCAAGGACCTGGACTTCGGCAGCCTGCTGGAGCCGGGATCGGTGCGCCGCGTGTGGGAGCAGAACGCCACCCTGCAGGCGATCCGCGAGAACGTGCCGCGCCATATGAAGGGCATCTGCGGGCGCTGCATGTTCCGCAACTACTGCCTGGGCAAGTGCATCGCCAACACGTTCACCATCACCGGCGACCTGTTCGAGGGCTTCCCCTTCTGCGAGCAGGCTTACGCGGAGGGGCTGTTCCCGGAGAGCCGGCTGGTGGCGTTCAAGGGATAGCTGTCAGCTATCAGTCAACAGCTATCAGCAGATAAAAATGAGTCGTGTTTGTGCAGCGGGCTTAACGCTGAGAGGGTATATGGTAAGCCCCCTCATCCCCGGCCCCTTCTCCCTCGCAAGCAGGGAGAAGGGGGGCAAATCGCCGGTTTTCCCCTCGCCCCACTGAGGGAGAGGGGTGCAGGGGTGAGGGAGTTCCCTACACGCTCTGAAAGCTGACCGCTGAGGGCTGAAAGCTCTATGACGATCACCCGCTTCATCGTGCGCGGGCACAGCATGAGGCCCGCCTTTCGCCAGGGCGACGTGCTGGCCCTGGCCCCCGCCCCGCCGGACAGCCTCCGCCGCGGCCAGGTGATCGTCTTCCGTGTGCCGGATCGCGACCCCGGCGACTGGGTGGTGCACCGTGTGATCCACGTCGCGGGGAGCGGGGCAGCCCGGCAGATCGTCACGCGCGGCGACAACGCCCCGCGCAGCGACGGGGCCGTGCCGCCGCAGTGGATCGTCGGGCGGGTGACCGGGCGCTGCCGGGGCGAGCGGGTGCTCCCGCTGCGCCGTGCCGAAGAGGTGTTCTGGCTGTTCGCCGCGCGCCCTGTCCGGCGGCTGCGGCGGTGGCGCTACCGCCTGCTGGCCTGGCTGATCCCGTCTCTGCTGGCGCTGGGGCTGGGTCGGCTGCTGCACGTGCGGCGGGTACGCCTGGGCGAGCGCGAGCTGTCGGTGCTGTGGGGGCGGGTGATCGCCGTGCGCCAGCAGACGCCCGACGGCGTGCGCGGCTGGGTGCACCCGTTCTTTCGCGGGCGGGAGTTGTGAGAGAGTGGTCAGTGATCAGTGACCAGTTTTCAGTGAGAGGCTGTTTGAAAGGCTGCGTCTGCCTTTGACCCCCCATCCCCGGCCCTTCCCCCACGAGGGGGGAAGGGAGAAAAGCGCGCCCGCTAAGCCCCTCCCTCCTGGTGGGGGAGGGGTTTGGGGTGGGGGGAGACAACTTCTCAAATGATCTCTGGGCGGGAATGAGGTCAACTGAAAACCGATCACCGAACGCGGATCGCGGTGGCGCATGGTGGATTTTCAAATTCGCAATTCGCAATCCCAAATTCGCAATCAAGGAGCGCGTATGACTGCACTACCCATCGCCAACCCGGAGCTGGTCTTCCGCTCCGACGGGGAAGAAGGGTTGCTCTTCGACCCGGAGACCGGGCAGATCATCTACCTGAACGAGACGGCGGCCTTCATTTACGGGCTGCTGGACGGGGAGCACAGCCGCGAGCAGATTATTGGCTTGCTCATGCAGAAATATGATATACTGGATCGCGAGGCGGCCCAGGACGACCTGGACGCCATGCTCCAGAACATGCGCGAAGCGAACCTGATCGGGGAGACGGCCTGAGCGGGCCGGCCTTGTGATAGTAGGGGGAGGAGCGGACACGATGACTAAGCGGACCTATGTGAAACCCGAGTGGCACGCGATGGGGATGCCGATTGCCGCGGCGGCGTGCCAGAGGGGATTCGAGGATGTGGGGACGATGGGGTATTGCCAACCTGGAGGTATTGCTGCTGGAGCTTGTAATGGAGGATCGGGTGTCTTTGGCACAGCTTGCACGGACGGTGGGGCGGTAACGGATCCTGGTGGTGCCTTCTATTGTTACACTGGGGGAAGCCCGAAAGACGTGAGCAATAACTGTACGACTGGTGGTGTAGCCGTCGGATAGTAAGAGATCATTGGGGAACTTGTGCGCCTGCCCTTGTCTCCCACCGCTAGCCCTTCCCCCACGAGGGGGAAGGGCGAAAAGTGCATACGCCAGGTCTCTTCTGCCTTGTGAAGGAAAGGTTTCGGGAGGGAGAACGATTTCTCAAAAGCCCTCTGATTTCTGGTGATAGGTTCTTGTGATTAGCTGCCATGTCCTTTGTTAACCTCCAGTACCAAATCGGTCATACAGCAATAGAAATAATCACCACGGGTGTTTCTCATTATCATCCCAACCACGTATTTAACGACGATCTTTCAAGTAAATTTTTGAAAAATACTATCGACATCGATTATACAGTTACTCTCGAAATTCATGCTCTGCCTGTTGATTTTGGAATAGACTTGGAGAAACTTATATTATGCCATAATTTAGACGATGGCCGCTGGATATATTTATCATTTGATAAATGGATTGCCCTTTTTAATGAGCAGGAATCGCGATTTGTTCTCTTCTTAAGAAATTTTCGTGTCTTCTCTGAGGCGTATAAGAGTACATTATCATTTCTTTTTAAATACTTTACCAAAGATATTGGGACCTTCTTCCATAGTGCGGGGATACAGATCGCAGATCACAACTATATTTTTCTAGCCCCCAGTGGTACAGGGAAGACGACTTTATCCCTACGCGCGCAGAAGGGCGGGCTTCCGGTTCTTTCCGACGAGATGGTTTTTGTCTCAAAGAATGGGGGTTGTTTTGTGGCCTATTCCTCTCCATTTGGGCGCATAACTGACGGTCCGCTGGAAGCTCCGTTAGGTGGCATCTTCTTTCTCAAGCAGGGGACAGCAGCCAGGTTCTCGCGTATCAATTCTTCACAGGCCCTCGCGCGAGCGTGGCAAGATAGTTATTACCGGGACACGGTTCTTGATTTCTCCGACCAAAAACTGCGCTTCAAGAATCGTATTGTAACGCCGGCAGAACGGCTTAAAATCTTCGATCTCTGGCATGAACTTTTCTCAACCGTCCCGTGTTTTGAGATGGAATTCCCCATTGATTTCGACGATTGGCACAAGCTGGCTGAGCTTGTCGAGAACGCTTGATTTGTGAACCACCAACAGCAGTCCCTTCTCGCAGCCTGTTTAATCAACGAACAGAGATACGAAGAAGAGTCTCCCGTAGCTCCTCTAGAAGCGCTGATTAGTACGGCCATTCGGTATAACCTCGCCCCGCTGCTCCTCTGGACGCTCAAGGGGCGCGCCGAACCCCTCGACCCGGCCCTGGCCGCGCAGCTTGGCCCCCTGCAGGCGCAGGCTCGCCAGGTCGCCGCGCGCTACGTCCACCTCAAGGCCGCGCGGGCGCACGTGGACGCGACGCTGGCCGCCGCCGGCATCCCCGCCCTGTGGCTGAAGGGCGCGGCCCTGGCCGAGACGGTCTACCCGCAGCCCGTCCTGCGCCCGATGGGCGACCTCGACGTGCTGGTGCCCTTCGCGCGGCGCGCCGAGGCCCTGGCCGCGCTCAAGGCAGCGGGCTGCGCTGACGAGCCGCGCGGTCCACTCGCCGCGCAGGTGGCCCCTTTCCTGCCGCCGGACGAGACGCACCACCATTACAACCTGGTCAGCGGGCCGGGCGGCGTGCGCGTGGAGCTGCATTTCCGCGTGGCGCGGGCGATCCTGCCCGACCTGGCCGCGCTCGACTGGTTCTGGTCGCAGACGATGGAGGCGGCGGATCGGGCGGGCAGGCTGCTCGGCTTCCGCACGCTGCGGCCAGAGGCGCACCTGCTCTACCTGTGCGCGCATGCCCTGCTGCAGCACGGAGAGGCGCAGATTGGCCTGCTGCACTTCTACGACCTGCACCTGCTGGCCACCGTCTACGACCTGGACTGGACGCTGATCGTCGAGCGGGCGGTGGCGCTGCGCTGGACGTACCCGGTTGAGCGGGCGCTGACGCTGACGGCGGAGTACTTCAGCACGCCGGTGCCCGCCTGGGTGCCGGAGCAGTTGCGGGCGCGCCGGCCCGCCGGTGAGGACGTGGGCATCGTCGAGCAGATCGGCGCGGGCGATACACGCTGGGCGCAGACGGTGCGCGGGCTGCGCCGCCTGACACCGCGCCAGCGGGTCGCGCTGGTGTGGCGGATCGTTTTTCCGCCGCGCGCTTACCTGCGCATGCGCTACCGGGTGCGGCCCGGCGTGCCGCTGCTGCTCTACTACCCGTACCGCTGGTGGGATCAGGCGCGGGGCGTCGGGCGGGGAGTGCGGCGCTGGGCAGCGCTGCGGGCGAGGAAGTAGCCGGTTTCCGAAGCGGGCATGGTGGCGCCCGTTGACCCACTGCCCAGCGTGACGCGCCGCTGTCAGCCTTTGCACGCACCCCAGTATCAATTCAGCAGTTGACGGAAGGAATTTTCCGAGTTACTCTTCGGGGACGAGTTCACTCCTGTATCCTACGCTTCGCACGAAAACCATCTTAACTCGTTGTTAAGTGCTATCGGGCGCGGGATCAAGACTGCGGCAGCTCTCTCTGTAAGAAGATTGTGCGAAATGATGGGAGCCGTATGCTGACCTGGCAATCCGGGCGAGCCAGCATAGGCTGAATCTTCGATGGCGAGAGCGGTGCCATCTGCTGGGGTGGAGGAAGCGTGAGCACTGCATCCTGGTACGTCATTCACAGCAAGCCCCGCAAAGAGAACCAGGTCAACGCCTATTTGCGGGCGCAGGGCCTGGAGACGTTCTACCCCACGCTGCACGTGCAGCCGGTCAATCCGCGCGCGTCCAGGATCCGCCCCTACTTCCCGCGCTACCTGTTTGTGCACGCCGACCTGGACGCAGTGGGCGTTTCGGTGTTACAGTGGGTGCCGGGGGCGATCGGGCTGGTGTCGTTTGGTGGGCAGCCCGTGCCGGTGCCCGCGCACGCCGTGCACGAGCTGAAGCGCCGCGTCGCCGAGATTCGCGCGGCGGGCGGGCTGGTGCTCGACGGGTTGCAGCCGGGTGACGCGGTGCGCATCACGCAGGGGCCGTTCGCCGGCTACGAGGCGATCTTCGATGCGCGGCTCAGCGGGGCGGAGCGGGTGCAGGTGCTGCTGACGATGCTGGGCCGGCTGGTGAAGGTGCAGGTTAACGCGGGGGCGATTGAGAAGCGGCGCGGGCGCGGGTAGGGGGTGCGCCCCCGAAGATCCGCGCTACGTCGCCCTCTGCATGTCGGAGCAGCGCCGTGTGCTCGATCTGATCATCCTGCGCACGCTTCTCGCCCTTTTCCGCTGACACCCCTCTCGTACAGACACAATCGCCGATCGCCGAAAGCTGATCGCTGATCACCACCCGCCCCTCACGCAGTGGGCGAAGACGCGCGCGGGGCAGGGGTCGTCAGCGGCAGCCAGCGCCCCACCACGAAAGCCATCACCAGGAAGATGAGACCCCCACTGATGTAGATGCTGCGCAGGCCGAAGACCATGGCCAGCCCCGCGCCGATCATCGGCGCGGCGGCGCGCCCGGCGGAGATGATCGCCGCTTCCAACCCGTAGACGGACCCTTCTTCGCCCGGATCGGTGTGCGTGGCCAGCAACGCGCTGAGCGTGGGCAGAAGTCCGCCCGCCGCCGCGCCTGTGGCCGTGAAGAGGATGGCCATCTGCCAGACGGACGTGACCAGCCCTAGCGGGATGTAGAACAGCCCGGCGATGATGGCGATGGTGACCAGGAGACGGCGGTGACCCAGACGGTCGCCAAGCTGCCCCAGGTAGATCGCCCCGATGGTGCCTGCCGCCCCGGAAAGCGCCAGCAGTGCCCCGGTGATAGTCGCCGTCTGACCTTCGTCCCCCAGCAGCTCCAGGACGAACAGCGCGGTGAATGGCTCGATCATCGAGCGGGACAGCGTGGTCAGAAGGCGCGCCAGGAAAGTCAACCGCACTGCCTGCACGCTGAGCACGTGCGCCCAGGCTGCCAGGAAGCTGTGGTGCCCATCCGCAGAGCGTGGAACCGGCTCGAAATGCTCGTGAACGCCCCACGAAGCCAGCCCGCCGGCCAGGGCCAGTAGCGCAGCGGTGGCGACGAACGACGTGCGGAAGCTGAAGGTATCGGCCACGTACCCGCCGAATAGCGGCCCCGCCGAGACGCCGCCCCACAGCCCGACCTGCAGCAGGCCGAGCGCATAGCCCATCCGCTCGCGCGGGACGCTGGCCGCGACCAGCGCGGTCAGCGCGGAGAACACCCCCGTGACCAGCCCCTGAACGGTGCGCAGGACGACCAACTGTTCCGCCGAGGTGACGAAGCCCATCAGCAAAATGACGAGCGCGCCGCCCCAGGTTGCGCGCAGCACCATCATCTTGCGCCCGTGCCGGTCGGCCAGCGCACCCCAGACGGGCGCGGCGATCATCATGGCGAAGGCCTGCGCCGAGAAAACGAGACCGGCCATCAGCTCGATGTTCAGGCCGGTGGTGGAGCCTAATTCCTCCACGTAGAGCGGCAGGAAGGTAAAGATGCTCGACATGCCGACCGCGGAGACGAATTGCACGAACGCCAGGACATACAGCGTGCGCTTCCAGGCGTGTTGGTCGTCCATGATCTCCTCAGACTCGCGCATGGCGGCACCCTCGCGCCGCTCTCGATAGAGGGATGATAACGCCGCGTGAAAGGGCACACAAGGCCGCGCGGCGGCAGGGTGCGTGCAAAGGTTGACAGCGACTCGCCGGGCGCCGGACTGTGACCCCACCCCCCAGCCGCGCTGCGCGTCAGCGCCGCGCGGGGGTGAGGTCAGCCAGGGCGCAGCAGAGCAGCGCCCCTACCGCCTGACAGATTTTGCACGCACCCTGACGGCAGGAGCGGAAACGCGCTCAACAGGTCGCAGTCAGGTCGGGGGGAGGGGTTCGGTGCTCCCGCGCCAAGAGACTCGCTGACAACCTCTGCTCTCACTGCCTCTGCCCGGCGGCTTCGTAGGCGGCGATCTCCCCTTCCAGCGCCGGGGGGAACAGTGTGCGCCGGAAGAGGGCGATCACCACCAGGCCGAGCAGCACGCCCACCCACAGTTGGAACAGGGCGATGAGGAAGGTGGCCGTGCCCGCGTCCGGCTTGGACAGGGCGAGGATGGCCGTCAGCAGGGGGCCGATGGTCAGCTCGCGCCCGCCCGCGCCGCCCGGCAACGCCGACAGCGAGGCGACGATCACCGAGAAGCTGAGGATGAACGTCGCCTGGGCGAAAAGCGTCCACGACGGCTCCAGGCCCAGCCCGATCAGCAGCAGGGTGAAGCCGAGGCTATCCGTTGTGTAGGCGGCCAGTCCGACCAGCGTCATCGGGACGAGGTGGCGCAGCTTGATCAGGTCGTAGCTGGACTCGTACAGGGTGCGCAGCACGCCGTGCGCGCGCCGCACGCCCGGCCCGCGCGCGACCAGGCGCAGCGCCCAGTCGGCCAGCGCGCGGCTCTGGATCAGCACCATGCCCGCGCCCAGCGCCAGCGACACGCCGATCAGCACCGCGCGCACCGTCCCCAGCGGCACGCCCGCCACATCCACCGCGCTGCCGGCGGCGAGCATGGCGACCGTCGTCAGCGGGATCACGGCCAGGCCGTCCACCAGCCGCTCCAGAAAGACGACCGGCGCCGCCCGCGAGAATTCCACGCCGCTCAGATTTTTGAGCACCAGCGCCTTGAGCACTTCGGCCAGCTTGCCGGGGCTGATCGAAAGGGCCAGCCCGGCCAGCCACAGCACGGCGCTGTCGCGCTCGCGGACGGCAGGCGCGGCGGGGTTGGGCGGGGGCGGGGCGGGCAGCCCGCGCACGGTTCGCACGCCGATCACGCCCAGGAAGTAGCGCCATTCGAAGTAGCGCAGCGCCCAGTTGATGCACTTGAGCGACAGCACGGGGACGAGCAGCCACAGCGGAAAGTCGCGCAGATTCTCGGCCAGCGCGCCCGCGCCGGTGATGGCGACGACCGCGATGAGCACGGCGGTGATGAACAGCAGCCCGGCGAGGACCTGGCGACGATAGCGGCGCATGGGACGACCTCAGCGCAGCGCGGTTTCCGGCTCGGCGACGTTCGCCGGCGGCGCGGGCAGCGGCGTGGCGATGACCGTCTTGGCGAGGATGCCCAGGACCAGCTCGGTCGCCACCCACGCAAAGCGATGCACTGCCGCGTAGACCAGGGCGTCGGGCGCGGCCAGCAGCGGGACGAGCAGCGCGGTCATGACCGTCTCGCGCACGCCGATTCCGCCCGGCGCGAACACGGCCACGTAGCCGATCACCCAACTGAGACAGAACGCGCCCAACGCCAGCGCGCCGGATCGCCACCCGCTGACGGCGGGTAGGATGATCCACAGGCTGATCCCCACCAGCGCCCAGATCGCCGCCTGAAGCATCAGCCCGCCCAGGGCTGCCCGCCAGCTTCGCTCCCCGCCGAAGCGCAGCCGGATCAGCCACAGCAGCGCCCACCACACCGCGATCAGCCCGGCGACGGCAATCCCCGCCCGCGCGCCAGGCAGATAATAGGCGAGAGTCCCGATTAGCCCGGTCAGCGATGCCGAGAGCACCAGCCACAGGTTTTCGATGACCATGGCTCGCGTCACGGCGCGCAGCGGCAGACCGTCGGCGTGGTAGAAGCCCGCTCGCCCCACGAAATGCCAGATGCCGCCCGGCAGATACTTGGCGAGCTGGCTCAGCGTAAACATGGGGAACATACGCCGGTAGCCGATGCGGTGCCCGGCCAGGTTCACCGATCGCTGGGCCATGAGGATCAGCAGCAGCTTGGAAGCGAACAGGCAGGCGACGGCCAACGCCAGCCGCACCGGAGAGATGGTGCGCAGTTGCGGGCCGATCTCGCCCCAGTGTGTCCACAGGTAGCGGACGACTGCCCCCGCCACCAGGACGAGCCACAGCCACTTAACGAGGCGCATCAGGCGGGCGGTCACGTGAGCAGCGCGTCCAGGCTGGTGAATTGAGTCGCCGCCGATGCCTGTGCCGGTTTCAGCGCCGCCGCGATCTGCGCGCTGAGCGCGGCGCGTTCGTCCAGCAGGGCGCGCACCAGGGCGGGGATGTCGGCGAGCGGGTCGGCGAAGTCCACCGCGAAGCGCTCGATGCCGAACTCGGCCAGCACTTCGGCGTATTTGTGGCTCCAGCCGATGACCACTGGCGGGACGCCCAGCGCCAGTGCCGAGATCATGGCGTGGAAGCGCGAGGTCAGCACGGCGTCGCACCGGGCGAACAAGCGGCGACTGCCCGCCGTGTTGAGGTCATAGTCCACCACGTCCACTGTCACGCCGAGCGCACCGGGCAGATCGCGGGCCAGGCGCTCGCGCAGGGCGGCGATGGCCGGCAGGTCGTTGTTGGCCGAAGACTCCGATCCCTGACGGGTGGCGTTGGGCACGACGACGAAATGGACGTCCGGCCCGCCCAGATCGCGCACCAGCCGGGCGAAGACGCCCGGATAGTCGCCGCCCTCTTCGGCGGTCTTGTTATGGACGAGCGAGCTGGGGATCAGCCCGATGATCGTCTGGCCCGCCGCGCGCAGCCCTGCCAGCTTGGCCGCCAGGGCGTCTACGCGGTCTTCGTTCTCAGCGGTCAGGCTGTATTCCGGTTGGTACAGAAAGGCGATGTCGGCGGCCTGCTCCCACTTGCTGGCGGGCAGGCGCAGGTCGCGCAGATGCTCAGCAGTCACCGCCCCGCGCGCGTAGATGCGTCGGCAGCGCGGCAGGAACAGGCGCGCGCTCAGGCGGGTCAGCGGATTCTTGAACGGGCCGAGCGCCTGGGCCAGCTTGATCACCGGCACGCCGAGCAGCATGGCCGGCCAGATAAGCAGGATGTTGAAGGGCAGGAACTTCTCGCGCCCGTCGGCGAAGGAGATGCCGCTGACGTCCAGCAGGGCGTCGCAGCGGCGCAGCGCGCGGGCCGGGTGTGGCAGCAGGCGGTCGGGCCAGCGCAGCCGCAGCAGCCCGGCCAGCCAGATCAGCACGGCGAAGGGGAAGGTGCGCAGCACCAGGTCTTTGGGCCGCGCGCCGATGACGGTGATCCGCGAATCGCGCACCAGGGCGCGATCGCGCCTGGGGAAGTAGGAGAAGAGGATGATCCGCGCGTCTGGGCGGCGGGCGCGCACCTGGCCAATGGTTGTGACGAGCATGGCCTCGGCCCCGCGATTGCCCCACAGAGTCGCGCCGGTGATGGCGATAGTCGGTTCGCTGCCCACGCTACAGGCTCTCCAGCCCTTTCAGCAGATAGAGGTAGAGACGGATCACCGGGCGCGGCGCGCGCAGGATGACCGCCCGCCCGATGCGCGTGCGCGACACGCGCTCGTTGAGCAGGGCGATGAAGGCGATGGCGTAATCCACCGGGCGCACGCGGGCATCGTTGCGAGCCTTGATGCGCACGCCGAGGAACCGCCCCACGCGCGCCCGCGCGTTGACGCTGTAGTGGAAGGGAGCTGTGCGCGCCTGGCCGTTGGCGATTTCGTCCACCGGCTCCTCGCTGCCGATCAGCACTCCGTCGCGCAGCGCTGCCGCGATCAGCGCGCTGCCGGCAGGCGTGCGCGCGATGAGCGCCGTGTGCTTGATCGGGTTAGCCTTCATGCGCGGCGACCAGATGTCTCCGGCGGAGATGTCGCAGTGATAGCCGAAATGGTCGAAGCAGTGGTGACACTTGGGCTGAGCGAAGAAGTACAGATTGCGGTAGTCGGAGAAGGTCTCGAACGGCTTGACGACCTGCGCTCCGTCGGCAAAGGTGGCTTCCAGGCTGCCACGCCAGTGGCCGATGCGCCAGTGGTAGCCGGTCAGCGGACCATGCCCCTGGCCCAGCCTATCCACAATGGCGTCGGTGAGGGCTGGCTCGGAGTTGTGCCCGCAGAACAGGGTGATCACCAGGGCGATCCGGGCGTCGAGCGCCGCGCTTCTGGCTCGCGCACGCTGGAGGATGGTCGCGTCGCAGGGCAGGGCGACGACTGCCAGCCGCCCGTCGAAGGCTTCGATCAGCGGCAGGGCGTCGTTGGCGAAGTAGACCGCCGCGTATTTGCTGCCCTGGGCGACCATGATCTCCTCGCGGGTGCGGGCGATGATGAACTCCGGGCGCGGTTTGGCGGCGCGCAGGGCCGTCCGGCAGACCAGCGCGCCGCCAATCTGCCCGCTCTCCAGGAGGTAAATCAGCAGTGCTGAGACGCTCCCGCCAGAAGCGGCGTTGGCGTGCACAGCATCATCGGCGGCGTAGGTGAAATAACACTGCTCGAACTCGCCCACGTAGCGCCGCAACTGGTCGGGCGTGAAATTCTTGTGCCAGAGGGCCTGGCGGAGGCGCTTGATCACGGCTCGCCACCACTCCTCTCCATTGCCACGTCTGCGCTGGCCTGCGCGCGCTCTGCATCGGGCGCGCGCAGCACCGCCCGCGTGATGCGCAGCGGGTCTTCTTCGCGCTGCACGACCGAGACGACCAGTTCGGCCAGCAGGCCGATGGTGCCCAACTGCACGCCCATCACCATGAGCAGCACGCCCAGCGTGAGCAGCGGGCGCTGGCTGAGCGGGCGCATCCCCTGGAACCATTCGATGGACAGGTAGGCGTTGACCAGGAAGCCAGCCAGCAGCAGCAACAGCCCCGCCCCGCCAAAGAGGTGCAGCGGACGGTAGCGAAAGTTGTTCAGAAAGAGCACGGTCAGCAGGTCCAGCCCGCCGCGCAACAGGCGGCCCGGCCCGTACTTGGAGCGCCCGAAGCGCCGTTTGTGGTGCACGACGGGCAGCTCGGTCACGCGGAAGCCGTTGTAGTGGGCCAGGATGGGGATATAGCGGTGCAGGTCTCCATAGAGGCGCAACTCGCGCACGGCCTCGGCGCGGTAAGCCTTCAGCCCGCAGTTCATATCGTGCAGGCGCAGACCGGTCACCCAGGCGGTGACGTGGTTGGCGATCCACGACGGGATGCGCTTGGAGAGCGGGTCCTGGCGCTGGAACTTCCAGCCGCTCACCACGTCGTAGCCTTCATCCAGCCTGGCCAGCAGGTTGGGGATTTCCGCCGGATCATCCTGCAGATCGGCGTCCATGGTGATGAGGATCGCGCCACGCGCCAGGGCGAAGCCGGTGTTGAGGGCCAGGCTCTTGCCGGAATTGCGCCGCTGCTCGGCCACCACGACGTGAGCATCCGCCGCCTGCAAGGCGCGCAGTGCGTCGCGCGTGCCGTCGGTGCTGCCATCGTCCACATAGACGACTTCCCAGGTCACGCCTAGCGACTCCACCACAGCGCGAATCCGCTCGTGCAACAGCGGCACGCTTTCGGCTTCGTTGTAGGCGGGCACGACGATGGACAGGTCGAGCGATCTGGCGGGCGGGTGCTCCATCCCAGGTCTCCCTCATGGGCGCGTGAGTGCGAACGCGCGTGATTGTAGCAGGGCGGGCCGACCGCGCCAATGCCTTAAAGAGCCGTAAGCACAACATGCCGGAGCGAGTGCCCCGGCATGTTATCCCTGGTGCGCTGGGTATAGAGGTGCTTATTCCGCTGCCGCACAGATAGCGTAGCCGGTGAGGGTGAACTTCCCCTCGCCGCGCGCGCGGATGAGCCAGCTTGAGTCGTCACGGGGGGCGCTGACGTAGATGTTGACTGCCGCGCTGGAAGCGCTCGCTCCGCCACCGAACACGCGCTTTCCTTCTGGGCACGCGAGGATGAGCACGGCCTCACCGGTCACTGCGCTCTTTTGCGTGACGATCTCATAACCGGCGAACGTGCCAGGGTCACCCTGGGGGCCAGCCGGACCGGCGGGACCGGCGGGACCAGCAGGACCAGCAGGCCCGGCGGGGCCGGGTTCACCCTGCGGGCCAGGCTCGCCCTGCAGACCGGCGGGGCCGGGTTCACCCTGCGGGCCAGCAGGCCCAGCGGGGCCAGCGGGGCCTTGTTCGCCCTTTGCGCCAGCGTCACCCTTTGGCCCGGTGGGGCCGGGTTCACCCTGCGGGCCAGGCTCGCCCTGCAGACCAGCAGGGCCTTGCTCACCCTTTGCGCCAGCGTCACCCTGCGGCCCAGCGGGGCCGGGTTCACCCTGGGGGCCAGGCTCACCCTGCGGGCCAGCGGGGCCAGGCTCACCCTGCGGGCCAGGTTCGCCCGGCGGCCCGGCGGGGCCGGGGTCACCTTGCGGGCCAGGCTCGCCTGGCGGGCCAGGTTCGCCCGGCGGCCCGGCGGGGCCAACCGGCCCGGCAGACCCCTCGGGGCCGCGCGGCCCCGGCTCCCCTTTGTCACCCTGGCAGCCGCTCAACAGCGAGCCGACGAGTATCAATACGACCAGTCCGATCAGAAGTGATAGTCGTCTTCGTTTCAAAATAGTCTCTCCTCAGCACAATACAAAAGACGGCACAAGTGCGGGGTTCAGTCCGGCGCGAAGGGCGATGATAAAGACACAGTGAGTCTGACGGGTGGCCAGGCCAGCGGCCAGATGCCGAGTCGCCCTGCGCGTGACTGCCCTCTCTATTGAACACTATTGCGCACCGCCGAGTCAACCGAGTCGTGGGGGATGCTGTTGACGAAATACTCCCGTAGGGGCGTATTGCAGCAGCGCAGCGCTCCTCTGGCAAGGTTGTGCGCGCACCTGAGCACGTGTGGCATAGCGCGATCGCATGTGGCGGGCTATGATCCCCCGGCGCGATAGAGGAAGGAGACGTGTGATTGATACGGCGGGCGTGCGTTTGGCTGATGTGGGGCGCGATGATGGCCGCGCTGACTCTGTCCGGCTGCGCGGATTCCGTATCGCCGCGCCCGGCGCGCACGCCTAGCCCGCGCTTGAAGGCCGCTGGCCCGCCGTGCCAGCTTGTGGACTGGGCGCCCTGGCGCAATGCCGACACGACCTGCCTGGAAGTCGTCCTCGACGCGGTGACGCCGCCCGAAGCCGCCCCTGCCTTGCTGGGCCTGGCCCTGGGGCCGGAGGGCACGCTCTACCTGGCGCGCACGGCAGAGGGGGCCATCTGGGCGATGAGCGACGCCGATGGCGACCAGTTCCTGGACGGGCCGCGCCTCGTCGCTGCCGGGCTGACTTATCCCACCAGCCTGGCGGTGCACGACGGGGCGCTGTACGTGGCCTCGGTGGGTGGGCTGCTGCGCCTCGACCCGCTTGCTGAAGGGCGCTTCGCCGCGCCGGTCGTCCTCGTCCCCGATTTGCTGGATGAGGAGCGCGGCTTCTGGCCGGGCAGCGTCCAGGTGGGGCCGGATGGACGGCTGTACGTCAGCCTGGGCGCGGGCTGCGCCTGGTGCGATGCGGCGGAAGTCGCGCCGGGGATGCTGGTCAGCTACGCGCTGGACGGGAGCGACCGCCGTGTGGAGGCGACCGGCCTGCGCGACCCCTGGGACTTCGCCTGGCACCCGGCCACCGGCGAGCTGTGGATCGTGGACAGCGGTCGCATCGTGCCGGGGACGCTGGTGGGCGGCCCACCCGACGAGCTGAATCGCGTCACGCCCGGCGCAGACTTCGGCTTCCCGCGCTGCATGGGCGACCGCCAGCCCGACCCGGCGCTGTCCACGCAGGAGGCAGATGGCTGCGCGAAAACAGAGCCGCCCGCGTTCGCTTTCCCTGCGCAGAGCAGCCCTGGGGGGATCGTCTTCTACGATCACGACGGTTTCCCGTTCTGGCAGGGCGACCTGATCGTGGCTTTGCGCGGCTCGTCCACGCTGGCGGAGCCGGCGGGTTACGCGCTGACCGTGGCGGGCTTCGGCGATGACGGCCAGCCCGACGGCACGGCTGCGCTGATCTCCCCGACCAGCGAGCACCGCCGCTTTCAGTTGCCACTGGCCGCTTTCTCGCTCATGCGCGTGGGCTTCTACCCGTATCATCCGGTGGACGTGGTACTGAGCGCGGAGGGCTGGCTGTACGTCTCGGTACAGGAGGGGCGCGTCTTCCGTGTTCGCCCGCGCCCGGCGGCGGGCGGGGTTGAAGCTGCGCCGCCGACGCCCGTCGCGCTGCCCTGACCGTGCTCAAGCGCCCGAAGGAGTGATCATGTCCGAACGCACCCAAGCTGCTGTCCCGCCCGCCTCGGCGGAGATGGCTGCCCGGCTGACCGCTAACCACGCCGGACGGCTGACCTCTGCGCAGCGCCGCCTGGCGCTGATCGCCGGGCTGGGGGCGCTGGTCGTCTTCCTGTGTCCGCTGGCGATGCTGGCGCAGATGGGCGCGCTGCTGTTGTGGGGTGACGCGCCCGTGTCAACGCTGGCCGGCGTGCTCTTCACGATCGTGGGGGCGCTGTTCGTGGTGCTGTTCGCCGGGCTGGTGGGCGTGAACGCGCTGACCTTCCTGCCGGAAGCGTTCATGCGCCAGCCGGTGCGCTGCGCGCGCGGGCCGCTCCAGGTTCGCGTCACCGAGGGGCACCGGCCAGAGCTGCCCTTCTCGTACATCGTCGGCGACTATTCGTTTGCGCCGTATGTCGCGCCTGGCGACGTGCCGCTGCGCGTTGGCGCGCCGTATGTGGTTTACTACGCGGCGCGCAGCCGCCTGCTGCTGAGCCTGGCGGCGCTTGATGCGCCCGACGGAGCGCAGTGGGAACCGGCTGAGGAGGCTGGTGAACCTGGCGAGACCTGACCGGCAGGGCAGGCGGCGAGCGCGAAGGTCCTGCTGCCCCAGAAATCTATTCCGAGGACGGGCGCAGCGGCAGCATCACCGTGAAGACTGATCCTTCGCCGAGGCGACTCTCCAGCCCCACCTGGCCGCCGTGCGCCTCAACCAGGCTCTTGACGATGGACAACCCCAGGCCCGTCCCCTCGATGGCTTCGGTGTCGGGCGTCCGCACGCGGAAGAAGCGCTGAAAGACGCGCGCCTGGTCTTCGGGGCTGATGCCCAGGCCGTCGTCGCTGATGGCGATGCGCACCATGCCGTTGCGCACGTCGGCGCGCACCAGCACGCGCCCCTGGGCGGGCGTGTACTTGACCGCGTTGCTCAGCAGATTGGCCAGAATCTGGGTCAGGCGACCCTCGTCGGCGGGGATGGGCGGGATGTCCGGCGGGATGTCAATGGTCAGGGCCATGCTCTTCTCGCGCAGCAGGGGCATGAACGGCCCGGCTACCGCCTCGACCAGGCTGGCGAGATGTACCTGCGAACAGCGCAGGGTGATGCCGCTCTCGATGCGTGCCATATCCAGCAGGTCGTCAATGAGGTGGCGCATATGCGCCACCGCCCCCTGGATGCGCCGGATGTAGTTCTGGCCCTGCGCGTTGAGCGGATTGGTCATCTGCACCAGGTCCACATAGCCCAGGATAGTGCTCAGCGGGTTCTTCAGGTCGTGTGAGGTGGTCGCCAGCAGCTCATTCTTGAGCTTGTCGGTTTCTTTGTACGGGGTGATGTCGTGCATCACGATTGACCAGCCGACTTCTGGCAGGTGGGCGACGCTGGCGTGCAGGGTTTTGTCTTCGGGCAGCGCCAGCTCGCTGACTGGCCCCGACTCGCCAGCGCGCGCCCGGTCGAGCAGCTCGACGAGACCCGACCCGCCGAAGACCTCAGCGAAGGGCCGCTCGCCGTATTGCTCTTTAGGCGGCAGGTGGAAGGTAGCCAGCGCCGCCTGGTTGACCAGCACCAGCCGCTCCTCATGATCCACCACGATCACGGCGTCGGCGGTGCTGCGCAGGATCACTTCCAGCTTCTGGCGCTCGCGCTGCATGGCGTCCAGCAGATTGGCGTTGTCAATGGCGGCGGCGGCGCGCGAGGCCAGGCGCACGGCGAACTCCAGATTCTCGGCGTTGAACGCGCCGGGCGCCCGGCTTTCGCAGCGGATCACAGCGATGACGCGATCCTGGCGCGCGACTGGCACGGCAAGCTGGGATCGCACGCCGGGCAGCGCCTCGACATAGTCCGGGTCCTGGCCTGTGTCTGCCACATTCTCCGGGACGCCCGTTTGCGCCACGCGCCCGGCGATTCCCCGGCTGATCGGCCATGGCTCGCTGCTGAGCCGCTCCCACGCCCCTGGTGAGTAGCCATAGCCTGTGACGTACTGCAAGGTCTGCGTCTCCCCCTGAACCAGGGCGACCGCCGCCGCGTCGCTGTTGGTGAAGCGCAGCAGCCAGTCAACGGACAGGCTGAGGATGCGGTTGACACTGAGGGTGTAGTTCAGCTCGCGGTCAATACGGCTGAGAATCTCCAACTCTTTGACTCGCTCGGCAAGCTGGGCATCGGCGCTGGCGCTGTGCGCGAGCCGCGCCTGATAGAGGGTCAGCAGCCCGACCAGCGCGGGGAAAAGAGCGACCCATTGCACGAGTCGCCCGCCAGGCCCGCCCGCCAGCGCGTAGATGACCAGGATGAGCGAGGTCAGGGCACCGGCGATGAGGGCCGCCAGGCGTGTTCCTCGCCAGGACATTGGTATCTGGCTGGCGCTGGGGGCGGTTGCAGAAGGCACGGAGGTTTATCTTTCTTAAACGGTATAGCCCGTCGCCCGCTTGCTGTGCGCGAACGTGGCCAGGAAGCCATGCTGCGCTTTGCTCGTTTTCTTCTTTATTATACACAAGACTTGATCTGGCAATAGCAAACGGGCGGGGCGGCGATTAACAGCATTGAGTAGGACAGGATGAGCGCGCGCGGGCGCTGCTGTGGATAACCTGTCAATAAATGATCTGAAAAGGGCGCGCCAAGGAGGCGTGCGGTGCCTTTGCGGGGCTTTCAGGGGCAGCGCGCGCACGCGGGGTGCGTGCTGCGGCTGCCGGCCTGGCCACAACACGTCAACATCTGGTGGATAACCTGTTCAGCCGGGCGTATTGTCTGTGCACAGGCTGATGATGACCTGTTTATAACTTGGGCAGCACGATGGTCTGCTGGCCCTGGTATTTGCCCTTCTTGTCCGCGTAGGACACCTCACATTCCTCGTCCGCCTCGAAGAAGAGCACCTGGGCGATGCCCTCGTTGGCGTACACTTTGGCCGGAAGGGGGGTGGTGTTGCTGATCTCCAGCGTGACGAAGCCCTCCCAGCCGGGTTCGAAGGGCGTCACATTCACTATCAAGCCGCAATTCCGCACGAAGACGCCGGCTTCCAATGCGAAATTCCCCGCCTCCGGCACTGTCAGGCAATACACGTCATGGTCGCCCGGCAGTTCTTTGATGCTCTGGACTTTGTGGTTGACGCTTTCTCGGCGATTGCCCCTGAATTCCGCAATCAGGTCAGGAAACCGGCGAAATACAGCCCGGTCGCAGTTCAGCAGCCGGGCGGCGCCCCGCACCGATCCGGCCTGGTCGAGCGCGGCGCGCACAACATCAGCGGAGATCTCGTCACGCAGCCGGATTCCACGAGCGATCTCGCGCTGGCGCTCGCGGCGAGTGCCGTCATCGCGCGCCCAGGCTTCCCTGGAAAGCTGGCTGCGAAGCTCACGAACGGCGTCGTCATCATAATAGGTTTTTAGGGCGGCGCTCTGTCGGGCGCGGCGCTCATCAGTCCAGCTTTGCAGGCGCTGTTCGATCAATGCGGCGCGGATTTCGGTGTAGGCCGGGTCGTGCCAGAAACGCTGGGCCTGCTCACTCTGTGCCTGAGAAATGCGCGCTCGCCATTCCGGGTCCTGGCCCAGGCGTTCGAAGGCGCTGCGGATGGCGCGGCTGTGCTCCTCAGGGTCGAAGTCTTCCCCGTAAGCGCTGGCGTTATGCAGTTGGATGTGCTCGCTGGCTGGCATCCGTGTCAGATTCCAGGGCATGTTGTTGCGGCGGTTGCGATCAACGTGGTGGCGATGTGTTCCAGGCTCATCAGCATACAGGCCATTGCGGATATTCCACTCATCAGCCAGCCGATGCGTGGGGAATGCGTGCCCGTTCAACGGCTGATAGACCATCTCGTAGCCGCGCCACAGGTGCCTGTAAAGGGGCATCAGGCTGTCCCCTGGGCGCAGATTAGCGGCGGCCTCCAGGCGACCGTCGCGGGTGACAAACTCGTGATCAGAGGTGCAATGAATGACCGCGCCGCTGTCGAGTGTGACTGCCAGCAGGGTATCCCGGCCAATGTAACGTGGCGCGTCAAGCCAGGACACGATGATCCGGCCATGCGGCCCCACGCTGTATCCCCAGAACATCTCCCCGTCTTCGTGGCGACGAGCCATGTCTTCAAGGGTGGGCGCTGTGCCGTCCGCCAGGGCGACGCGCGTATCACCACTGAAGCAACGCGCGTAAGAAGATTTTCCCAGGCAGATGGTCAGCACCTTGCGCGGGATGCGAAAGTACTCGATGGTGCGCGCCAGCACGAACGAATTGGGGGGGATGATGCACTCCTCGCCCCTGAAGTCCACCATCGAGCGCGGGTCGAAGCACTTGGGATCAACGACCGTGTTGTAGACGTTGGTGAAAATCTTGAACTCGTCGGCGATGCGGATGTCGTAGCCGTAGGACGACACGCCGTAGCTGATCACGCCGTCGCGCACCTGGTGGTCTACGAACGGCTCGATCATGCCGTGTTCCAGCGCCATCTTGCGTATCCAGTGGTCGGGTTTCAGGCCCATGAGCGTTGCGTCTCCCTGGTGGATGGTGATTGGTTGTTAGTGATTGGTGATTGGTTGGCAGTGATCGGTTTTCAGCGATCAGTATGGCGATTCCCGGTGCTCCTAGCCACCCGCTGATTACCGACAACCGATCTTCCTTGCCTCAGACCGCCCGCTGATCACTGGCGACTGATCACTGATCGCTCTACATCACATCCGGCGCGGACATGCCCAGCAGCGTCAGCAGACGCTTGAAGACAACGCGCGCCGCCCCGTAGAGCCGCAGCCGCGCCCGCGCCAGGTCTTCCGGCACGTCTCCGTGCAGCACGCGCACTTCGTCGTACATCGGGTGGAACAGTCGCGCCAGGTCGAGCGCATAGAAGGCCAGCTTGTGCGGGGCCAGCTCCCCGTAACACTGCACCAGCACTTCGGGCATCTCCAGCATCTTGCGCACAAAGTCCCGCTCCTGCGCGCCGAGCAGGCTCAGATCGGCGCCGTCCGCGCTCAGGCCGCGCTCCGCCGCCTGGCGGAAGATGCCCGCACAGCGCACGTGGGCGTTCTGGATGTAGTAGACCGGATTCTCGTTGGCGTGCTTGCGGGCCAGGTCCAGGTCGAATTCCAGGTGGCTGTTGGGGCTGCGCGCCAGGATGAAGTAGCGCACCACGTCGGCCCCCACGTCGGCCACCAGGTCATCCTGGGTGACGAACTCGCCGCGCCGCGTGCTCATTTTGCGCTGCTCGCCGCCCTCAATCAGCGTCACGAACTGATAGATCACCACGTGCACCGGCTCCGGATCGTGGCCGAGGGCGGACAGGCCGCGCGCGACCGTCTGCGCCTCGACGATGTGATCCGCGCCCAGCACGTTGATCAGGGTGTCGAAGCCGCGCTCCAGCTTGTTGACGTGGTAGGCGATGTCCGGCAGGACGTAGGTCGGCTCGCCGCTGGACTTGACCAGCACGCGGTCTTCCTCGTCGCCGAAGGTGGTGGCGCGGAACCAGGTTGCCTCTTTGGCGTCCGGCGGCAGCTTGGCGCGCTCTTCGTCGCCAGCACCCTCGCGCACGACCGCCCGGTAGACATGGCCGCGCGCTTCGAGCGCCTCCAGCGTGCGCCACACGCTGCCGTCTTCGTAGAGGCTGTTCTCGTTGAAGAAAGTGTCGAAGCGGATGTTGATCAGGGCCAGGCTGCGCTCGATCCAGGCGAACATAGCCCGCTCCGCTTCCAGCTTGAAGCGCTCCCACGGCTCGTCGCGCAGGGCATCGCCGTGCGCCGCCACCAACTGGCGCGCAATCTCCACCAGGTACTCGCCCTGGTAACCCTCGGCGGGCAGCACGGCGGGCAGGCCGAGCGCCTGCAGATAGCGCGCCTGCAGGCTCTGGCCGAGGATGCGCATCTGGCGGCCCGCGTTGTTGAAGTAGTACTCCATCTGCACAGCATAGCCGAGCGCGGCCAGGATGTTGGCCATCGTGCTGCCGATCACGCCGTTGCGCGTGTGGCCGACGGTCAGCGGGCCGGTCGGGTTGGCGCTGACGCACTCGACCTGGGCGCGCTGGCCGCGCCCGATGTCGAGCGCGAAGACCTCATCGCCCGCCGCGATGATCGCGTCAATCTGCGCCAGCAGCCAGGATTCGTCCAGGCGAATGTTGAGGAAGCCCGGCGGGGCGACTTCGACGGCGGCGACGAAGGGCGCGGGCGGCATGTGGCGGGCGATGCTCTCCGCTACGTCGAGCGGCTTGCGCCGGGCGGGTTTGGCCAGTTGCAGGGCGACCGGGCTGGCGAACTCGCCCAGCTCTGGCTTGCTGCTGCGCTGGACGAGGATCGTCGCCGGGAGGTCGAACGGTGGCAGGTCGCCGGCGTCTTGCGCCGCTGTGATTGCGGCGCCGATCAGGGATGCGAGTTGGGGAGGCAGCAGGTGCACGGTCAACACTCCTTGACCGAAATGGGCGGGCCGGGCGCAAAGTCCGCGCCATTGTAGCACATTTCGTGGCGGGGGTGAGGGGGGAGTCTGGGCGAGCGCATCAGCGCCGGGCGGGGGTGAGATCAACCAGGGCGCGGCGGGATAGCGCCCCGCTGCTGGACAGAAGTTGCACGCACGACTCGCTGGACGCCGGGCGAGATAGAGGGAGAGGGCAGGGTGCTGCGCCCCTCGGCGATCCCCCGCTCCCCCCGTTGGAGAGCGGGGGAAGCGAGGCAGAGACGGGACGAAGAGGCGGAGCTTCTCCGCTCAGTACACGGTCTGGGCGTAGATAGCGAGCACGACCAACGCCTGAAGCACGGCTCGCGCCTCTGGCCGGTCAAGCCCCCACTGCACCAACCCGTCCCCCGTGAAGGCCGGCAACCGCCCGCTGCTGTGCAGCAGCCCGGCCTTGAACGCGCTTTCCTGGGCCGCGACGTTGGCGAATTCTGCGGCGAGATCGGGGTTGACCGAGCCAGCGCCCACGTAGAGCGTGTCGAAAGTCAGGCCGAGCACCGGCGCATAGTCCGCCGCGAAGAAGCTGCCCATGCTGCGCAGCGTTTCCTCTGGCTGCTGGACGAGCACCGCCGACGGGATGATCACGATGGCCGCCGGCGGCACATTGCCGGGCATCGGCAGCGCGCCCGGCTCGGCGACCAGGATGTCCAGGCCGAACTCGCTGCGGATGGCGAGCACATCATCCAGCAGCACCGGCGGTTCCAGCCCGCGCTCGGCCAGCCACTGCCGGTTGAGCAGGATTATCTGGTAGCCCCAGGTGACCGGTTGGCCCGCCAGGGGATCGCCCCCGCACATGGTCAGATCAGGAGCCGACTCGCACATCCAGCCCATCGTGCGCGCCATCGCGCGCTCGTCGAACTGGACTGGGGGCAGCGCAGGATTGACCGGCTCCCACAGGCAGCCTTCGGGCGGCCCCCCGCCGCAGGCGTTGTTGAACAGGCCGGGCAGCGCCTCGAGCAACGCCGCCAGGAAAAACTCGCCGCGCGATGGCCGGGGCAGAATGAGGGCGTTTTCGACCAGCGGCTCGGCGATGTCTGTGGGGGCGAAGATGACATCCGGCCCCGGCTCTCCCGCTTCACGGGCAGCGATCACCGCCTGCAGCAGGTAGGGCGCTTCGACGACGCGAACATCCGCCCGCGCGCCCAACCCGTCAGCGAAGGCCCTGGTTGCGTCCTCGATGACGCTGACATCTTCTTCTGCCAGCGCCGACCACACATGCAGTTCTCCCGCCTGTGCCAGGGCGCCGTGCCCCAACGGGACGACGCTCAGCAGCGCGATCACAAGTACCAGTTTTCTCCACACGGCAGGTTGCTCCTTCGCCGTCTTGTGCGCCCGGACTATCCTGGAACGCCTGGTTTGATTATACTCACTTTGTCCGGCGAGGTGAGAGTCGGGACTCTCGCCGGGGCGCATCTCATGACAGGGACGAGATTCCCGAACCGCAGAGGCGCAGAGGTTGCGGAGAAGGGCCAGAATCCTCTCGGCACTCTTTTTCCCTGCATCTCAGCGGCGATCTTCCGTCCCCCAATGAGCTGCTCCCTCACGTCCTCGCTGTCATGTGCAGCGCCATCACACGCGATCCACAGATCAGCGGACTGGCCCGAAAGGATTGGCGATCTGTGCGTATTCTCATTATAGGCGGCACGCGCTTCATCGGCCCGCCGCTTGTCCACCTGCTGCATGACCAGGGTCATACGATCTGGCTATTTCACCGCCATCCAGCCCAGGTCGCGCTGCCGGAAGGCGTCCAGCACCTCTTCGGTGAGCGCGCGCGGCTGCCCGACCATGCGGACGACTTTCGCAACATCCTGCCGGACGTGGTCATTGACATGATCCCGCTCGGCGAGCAGGACGCGCATATCGTCGTGACGGCCTTCCGGGGCCTCGCCGGGCGGCTGATCAGCCTCAGCAGCCAGGATGTCTACCGCGCCTATGGCCGGGTGCAGGGCACCGAGCCAGGCCACCCCGATCCGCTCCCGCTGACCGAAGATAGCCCCCTGCGCCAGCGTCTCTACCCGTACCGCGCCGAGACTCCCCGCGCTAGCGACGACCCGCGCCGCGCCCTGGACGACTACGAAAAAATTCTCGTCGAGCGCGTGATTCTGGGCGCGCCAGACCTGCCCGGCACCGTGCTGCGCCTGCCGATGATCTATGGGCCGGGCGACTACCAGCACCGCCTGTACGAGTACCTCAGGCGCATGGACGATGATCGCCCGGCGATCCTGGTCAGCGAGCAGCTCGCCCGCTGGCGCTGGACGCGCGACTACGTGGGCAACACCGCCGCTGCCATCGCCCTGGCCGCGACCAATTCGCGCGCTGCCGGGCGCATCTACAACATCGGCGAGCGCACCGCTCTCACCACCGCCGACTGGATTCGGGCCATCGGCCAGGTCGCCGGCTGGGATGGGCTGGTCGTCGCCGCGCCAGATTACCAGCTTCCCCTGGAGATGCAGTCGCATGCCGGGCTGGATCAGGAACTCTACGTGGACACGACGCGCATTCGCAGCGAGCTGGGCTTCATCGCCCACTACACCCGCGAGGAGGGCCTGCGCCACACCGTCGCCTGGGAGCGCGCCAACACCCCGCCCGCGCGCGATCCGCGCCAGTTCGATTACGCCGCCGAAGACGCCATCCTGGCCCGGCTGCTCTAGGCAACTCCAACCCTTGCGCTGAGTGTAGCATGGCGGGTGCGCGCCCGTGCCCCCCAGTGTGTGGGGGCTTGCGCGCCGCCGCAGCGCCCCCCGTGACCTCACCCCCGCTCGGCGCTGACGCGCCTCACCGCCCCCTCTCCGATGCGGAGAGGGGGTAAGCCGAGCGCAGCGAGGCTGGGGGTGAGGTAAAGCTCCACTGCCCCCAGTGTGTGGGGGCTTGCGCGCCGCCGCTGCGCCCATTACCATAGAGACGCACGGCGCTGCCGGAACATCCCGGCCCGCTTACGCGCCGGCCTGAATCGCGAATGAGGCCCATGTATAAGGTCAACGTCTCCGTCCCCGCCGTCAGCACCAACGTCGGCCCTGGCTTCGACGTGCTGGGGCTGGCCCTGAACCTGCGCAACGTCATCGAGCTGAGTCTGCGCGCCGACGACCGGCTCGATGTGCATGTGGAGGGCGAGGGCCAGGAAGCCCTGGCACTGGACGTGACCAACCCGGCCATGCGCGCCGCCGTGCGCCTGTTTCAGGAATTGGAGCAGGCCCCCGCCGGCCTCAACGTGCGCTGCGCCAACCGCATCCCCTACGGCGCCGGCCTCAGCGCGCGGGTGTCGCTGGCTGTGGGCGGACTGGTCGGGGCGAACAACCTGCTCGGCGGCCCGCTGAGCCACGACGCGCTGGTGCGCATGGCCGTCGAGCTGACCGGGGACGGGCCGGCGGTCGTGGCGGCCATCTCCGGCGGGCTGAGCGCGTGCAGCGCCGGTGCCGAAGGGCCGATCTACCGCACGGTGCCGATCCGTCCGCTGCGTGCGGTGATCGCCGTGCCGCGCCTGCCAGACTTCCAGCCGCGCCTGCGAGCCGACCTGCCCGCGCGGGTGACGATGAGCGACGCCACCCACAACATCGGGCACGCGGCGCTGGTCATTGAGGCGCTGCGCCTGGGCGACTTCAAGCTGCTGCGCGAGGCGCTGAGCGATCGGCTGCACGAGCCGTATCGCCGCCAGCACATCCCCGCCTACAACGCCGTCGTCGCGGCGGCAGAGGACGCGGGCGCGGTCGCTGTGACGCTGTGCGGGCCGGGGCCGGCGCTGCTAGCCTTCGCCCCCTACAATCACGAGAGCATCGAAGGGGCCATGCAGCGCGCCTTCCGCGCGGCGGGCATCGAGGCGCGCACCTGGTCGCTGGGCAGCGATCAGCAGGGCGTGGTGATCAGCGTTGTGCAGTGAGGCACAGGCCGTTCATCATTTCCATAATTTACATCAGCAATAATTGACTATTTCAATGAACGCTGTTACACTTTGACCAATCGTCCATTGTCCGCAGTACACAGCATAGGAGCATATCATGGCCGATGGTACCCAGATTGACGTCCAGCAGCCCGCTATGCCGGAGACAGAGTTCCCCCTGTTGACTATCACACCGCTCGCCGTCAGCAAGGTTCGTGAGTTGATGGCGGAGCGTCAGCTTGAAGGCTTCGCGCTGCGCGTGTTCACCCAGGGTGGCGGCGCCGGCCTGTCCTATGGCATGGCCTTCGAAGAGACGATCTACGAGCAGGACTGCGTCGTGGAGAGCGATGGCCTGCGCCTGGTGATTGACCCCACCAGCCTGTCGTACATGGTTGGCTCGGAGATTGATTTTGTGGACAGCCTGTTGGGCAGTGGGTTTGCTATCAATAATCCGAACGCTATCTCGACCTGCGGCTGCGGCGGTCACTCTCACGAGGGCGAAAGCGGCGGCTGCGGCTGCGGCGGTCATTCGCACGCGGACGAAGATGACGCGGTAGGTCACAGCGGCGGCTGCGGCTGTGGCGGTGGGGGGGGCGGTGGCGGCTGCGGCTGCGGCGGCCACTAGACCCGCAGCATCCCAATTACGATGCGAAAAGAGCCGGCCCGCGCCGGCTTTTTTCTACGGCGGAGGACGCGGGACGCGGGCGCGCGCCACAACTCCGGGATGCGCCCTACAACCTCCGGGTGCGTGCAAAACCTGTCAGGCGGTGGGGGCGCTGCTCTGCTGCGCCCCGACTGACCTCACCCCCGCGCGGCGAGTCGCTGTCAGCCTTTGCACGCACCCCAACCTCCTCCGCCATTTCTCGCGCGGGGAGCCGGTGCTATAATCGGCATGGGCGACCGGGCAGAGAAGCGGGGCCGCCAGCCATTCACCCCGCCCCTGGCCCATCGCCGAGGAGGGTGGGCCATGCACACGCCGATCACACGGAATCGCCGCGCCGCGTTACCGCTGGTTTGCCTGCTGCTGGCGACCCTGGCTTGCAGCCTGAGCATGGGCGACCAAGCCGACGACAACGCGCCGCCCGTCCAATCGCCTGCCTTCAGCCCCTTCCCGACGCCGTTCGCCTGGCCGACCGTCACCTTCCCCCCCACGCTCATCCCGACGACCGCCGCGCCGCTGCCGACCGCCTGCACGCGCTACACCGCCTGGCCGCTGTACACCGTGGTCGCCGGAGACACGCTCGGCAACATCGCCCAGCGCACCGGGACGACCACCCAGCAGCTCGCCGCCGCCAACTGCCTGGCCGACAGCAACCTGATCTACGTGGGCCAGCAGCTTTACGTGCCGCTGATTCCGGCCACGAACACGCCCGGCCCCACCGCGACCCTCACCACGGCGCCCAACGCGCCCGTCTTCGGGCAGGCGATCACCGTCAGCCAGCACTGGCGTGACAGCGCGGGCCAGGCCGTCACCTATTACCAGACGGTGCGCGTGAGCGTCGGCGAAGTGACCAACGCCGATAGCGTCAGCTTCTTCGTCAGCGGGGCGACGGGCGGCGCAGCGGCCTACATCGGCCAGGATCGCGACCCCTGGGACGGCGCGTTCATAGACTATACTTTCCCCGCGCCGGGCACGTACACCTTCCAGGCCGCCGCCGAGAACGAATTCACCCGCGTCAACAGCGGGACCTTCAGCGTGCGCTACGATCCGAGCTTCGTGCCGCCCGGCGCGCACCAGTACAATACGCTGGCCTTCGCCCCGGCGGTGAGCACTTCCGGCGGCTGGACGACGCTGCGCGCCGGCACCGCCGTCACCATCACCTGGCCGGACGCGCCGGGCGGGGCGACGCGCGTGGATTTCAACCTGACGCCGACCGGCGGCGCAGCGCGCATCATCGGCAGCGACGCCAACCCGCTCGACGGGGCGACGATCACCTGGACGGTGCCCGCCGGGACGACCGGCCAGGTGCAGGGGCGGGCGATCATGCCCAACGGCCAGGTGATTTCCAGCGACGCGGCGGGAGTCATCGCCCAATGACGGCTCGCGCAGGGGTGGGCGCATGACCTGGCTGATTTTTCTCGCGCTGGCCGCCGCTATTGGCGGCGCGCTGTGGTATCTGCTGATCAAGACTGAGGGCATCTACCTGGGCCGGGGCGCGGTGATCTGGCTCTACGACCTCTACGCCGGGCGTTACGACGCCATCAAGCAGTACGATGCGGCGGACGAGGATGTGTACCTGGCCCAGCCCATCCTCGAACGGCTGGACTGCGCCCGCGCGCCGCTGGTGCTCGACGTGGCGACCGGCACGGGGCGGCTGCCGCTGGCCCTGCTGGAACAGCCCGGCTTTCAGGGGCGAATCATCGCCCTCGACCTCAGCCGTAAGATGCTGGCTCGCGCCGCTGAAAAGCTCGCTCCGTTCGGCGATCGCGCCGCCCTGCTGCACCATCCTGCCGAGACGCTGCCCTTCCCCGATGGAGCCTTCGACCTGGTGACCTGCCTGGAGACGCTGGAGTTCCTGATGGGCGCGCGGGCCGTGCTCGGCGAGCTGGTGCGCGTCTTGCGACCGGGCGGGCTGCTGGTGCTGACCAACCGCCAGGGGCTGGACGCGCGGCTGATGCCCGGCCATACCTTCACCCACGAGGTGTTCGAGCGGCTGCTGCGCGACGACCTGGGCCTGGATCGGGTGGAGGTGTTGCCCTGGCAGCTCGACTACCGCATCGTCTACGCGCGCAAGCCGGGGGACGCCGTGCCTGTTGGCGCGCGTCCGCTGGAGGAAGTGTGGCGCTGCCCCGCCTGCGCCGCCGTTGACCTGGTGCCGGTGCGCGACGGCTGGCGCTGCCTGGCCTGCGAGACGCTCGTCCCGCGCGGCGCGGACGGGGTGATCGAGGCGGTGCGCGCGCGGCGCGAACGCGCTCGCTAGTGCGCGGCGGGACCTGCCGGGCAGGGGCGCTCTGCTCTGTGCGTCACGCGATGTAGGGTTCTGCTACGAAATCCGGCCATAAGGTTTTGCCATTTGTCGGTAGCAACACGGGCGACTGTGCCGCGCCAGAAGCCGGTTGACCTCACCCCCCGGCCCCCTCTCCACACGCGGAGAGGGGAGATCTGGTGGAGTTCCGTCCCCGCTTCGCAGGGTGTATCGCCAACAGGGCTAACCTCTACACGCGCCCGGCTCTAGGCGGCGGCTGGCAAACGCGGCCCGACCCCTGTAGAATGACCCCGGTCTCGCATCGGTGCGCTGTCGCGCACCCGTCACCGGCTCGGCTGCCATGACTCTGACGCACATCCTGGCCTTCGCCGCTGCTGCACTGCTCGCCCTGGTCGCGCTGCCCGCGCGAATGCGCGCCTGGGCGCTGTTCGTCACCAGCGTCGTCGCCATCTACTGGCTGCAACCCGCCGTGACCATCCGCCGGATGGACTTCCTCTTCCCGACGATGACGCTCGGCCTGGTGATGCTCGCCTGGCTGCTGACGCGCGCCCCCGACCAGCGCCTCACCCGCGAGGACGCCGGCGCCGCTGCGCTGATCGTCGCGCTGGTGCTGCTGCTGGCCTTCGGGCGCGCCCTGGCCCCTGCCTATCGCATCACCCCGTCCGTGCCGCCGCCGCTGAGCATGGTCGTGACATGGCTGGCCGCCGGCGGGATCGCCCTGATCGTCCTCAGCCGGGTTCCGGGGGGCAGGGCGCGGCCTTTGCTGGCCCTGGCGCTGGGCATCGTCGCCCTGTTCGCCGTGCTGAAGACCGAGGCGCTGGCGACCGAGGTGAGCCGCCTGCTGCGCGGCTGGACGGGCCAGTCCCCCGACCTGGCCCGCGCCGACGAGCTGCAATGGCTCGGCTTCTCCTACGTGGCCTTTCGCCTGCTGCACACCGCCCGCGACCGCCAAACAGGCCTGCTGCCCGCGCTGAGCCTGCGCGAATACACCACTTACGCCATCTTCTTCCCGGCCTTCACTGCCGGGCCGATTGACCGCGCCGAGCGCTTCGTGGGCGAGCTGCGCGCGCTGCCCGGCCCGGACGCGGCGCGCTTCGTGCAGGGGGGGATGCGCATCGCGGTCGGGATCGGCAAGAAATTCGTCATCGCCGACAGCCTGGCGATTCTGGCGCTGGACACGGCCAAAGCGCAGGCGGCGACCTCAACGCTGGGACTGTGGGCGCTGCTCTATGCCTACGCCTTCCAGATTTATTTCGACTTCAGCGGCTATTCGGACATCGCCATCGGCCTGGGGCAGTGGTGCGGCGTCAAGCTGCCGGAGAACTTCAGCCAGCCCTACCTCAAGCGCAACATCACCCTCTTCTGGCAAAGCTGGCACATCACCCTCAGCCAGTGGGTGCGCTTCTACGTCTTCTCGCCGCTCAGCCGCTTTCTGCTCACCCGCCCGCGCAAGCCTTCGCCGACCGTTCTGGTGCTGGTCGGGCAGCTTGTCACCATGCTGATCATCGGGCTGTGGCACGGCGTCACCTGGGGCTTCGTCGCCTGGGGGCTGTGGCACGGGGCAGGGCTGTTCGTCCACAAGGTCTACAGCGACCGCACGCGCGCCCACTACCTGCGCCTGCGCGCACACCCGCGCCTGGGGCGCGCCGTCGAGGTGGCGGGCGTGCTGATCACCTTCCATTTCGTGGCCCTGGGCTGGGTGTGGTTCGCCTTGCCCGACATCGGGGCCAGTTGGGACGTGTTCGTCCGCCTGCTGGGGGGCTAGACGATGCAGACCTGGCGCTGGCTCTACAAGCCCGGCAAGCCTTTCGACAGGCGCTTCATTATCCGCGTGCTGGTCAAGACGGCGCTGCTGTTCGTCGCGCTGAATGCCGCCTTCGCCCTGCTCGACCCGCTGCCCGCGCTGGGCCGGCTGTCGCTGTACAACCGCGTCCTGCCGGGGCGCGCCCGCCTGCCCTACGGCGAGAACCCCGCCGCTTCCTACAACCTGAGCCTGTTCAGCCTGGAGGCCATGTTCGCTGCGCACGAGGTGGCGCGCGCGCCGGCCCGCGACGAGTTCCGCGTGCTGCTGATCGGCGATTCGGCGGCGTGGGGCATTCTGCTGCGGCCAGAGGAGACGCTCGCCGGGCAGATCAACGCCGCCGGGCTGGTGGCGGCGGACGGGCGGCGCGTGCGCGCCTACAATCTCGGCTATCCCACCATGTCGCTGACCAAAGACCTGCTGCTGCTCGATTACGCCCTGGCGCGCACCCGTGCCGATCTGATCGTCTGGCTGTTCACGCTGGAATCGTTCGACGCGCAGGCGCAGCTTGACTCGCCGCTGGTGCAACACAACCCCGCGCCGACCCGCGCGCTGATCGCGCGCTACGGCCTGGCGCAGGACTCCGCCGACCCGCGCTTTGTGGACCTCTCCGCCTGGGACGAGACGCTGATCGGGCGGCGGCGGGCGCTGGCCGACCTGCTGCGGCTGCAACTGTACGGCGTGCCCTGGGCAGTGACCGGCATTGATCAGGAATATCCCGCCGACTACACGCCGCGCGCGGTGGACCTGCCCGCCGACGTCACCTGGCACGGGCTGCGCGAAGACCTGTTCGCGCCCGCTGACCTGGCCTTCGACGTGCTGCGCGCCGGGGCTGAGCGGGCGGGCGATGTGCCGCTGCTGCTGGTCAACGAGCCAATGCTGATCAGTACGGGCATGAACAGCGATATTCGCTACAATTTCTTCTATCCGCGCTGGGCCTATGACGCCTACCGACGGCTTCTGCTGGAAGAGCGCGACGCACACGGCTGGGCGCTGCTCGACCTGGGCGCGGCCATCCCGGACGCGGATTGCTACACCGACAGCGCGGTGCACCTGACGCCCGCCTGCTCGGCTGACCTGGCCGGGACAGTGGGCGCGGCGATTGTAGAAGCCAGCGGCGGCTGAGCGAAGGGCAGTTTCACCGCAGAGACGCAGAGGGCGCGGAGAAGAACAAGAGAGATTAAAGAAAGAGCGAAGGGAAACCTCACCATTAGGAAGCACTGTGAGGGATAGCCTTCACGATTTTTCCCTCGGCGTTCTCTGCGTCTCTGCGGTTCAGGAATTTCACCCTTACTGACGGCTGATAGCTGATCGCTGAAAGCTCACGAAGGAGCGCGCGCCATGACCGACCCCCTGATCACCGTCACCGGCCTGGTCAAGACGTTTGACACGCCCGCCGGGCCGCTCAACGTCCTGCGCGGCATTGACCTGACCGTCGGGCGGGGCGAGTTCGTCGCGCTGGTCGGGCCGTCGGGCAGCGGCAAGACGACCTTCCTCAACATGGTCACCGGCATTGACAGGCCGACGGCGGGCGCGGTGACTCTCGACGGGGTGGATGTGGTGGGCACGCAGCAGCAGCAATTGACGCGCTGGCGCGGGCGGACGGTGGGCATCGTCTTCCAGTTCTTCCAACTGCTGCCCACGCTGACCGTGCTCGAAAATGTCAAGATGCCGATGGACTTCTGCCGCGTCTATGACCCGCGCGAGCGGCGCGACCGGGCGATAGACTTGCTGAAGCGGCTGGACATTGCCGACCAGGCGCACAAGACGCCGGATACGCTCTCCGGCGGGCAGCAGCAGCGCGTGGCCATTGCGCGGGCGCTGGCCAATGATCCGCCGCTGATCATCGGCGACGAGCCGACCGGCAACCTCGACCGCATGAGCGCGGCCAACGTCTTCCAGATTCTGCACGAGCTGCGCGAGCAGGGGCGCACGGTGCTGGTTGTCACCCACGACCGCGAGCTGGTCTTCGACGTGCCGCGCGTGCTGATGCTGGCCGATGGGATGATCGAGGCGACCACGTTTGAGGCCGCCGCCAAGCGGCGCAGCCAGGAGTTGCAGGCGGCCAAGCTGCGCACGCACGAGCGGCGGGCGCTGTCGCAGCACGCTTAGCGCGCGGCTGGAGTGAAGGCCTCGCCTTCTGATCCCCTCTCCGCCTATGGAGAGGGGATTGAGGGATGACTCAGGGCTAGGGGGTGGGCTGCCCAGTAGCGTCCTTGTGCACAGGGCTTTTCTTGCGCCTGGCGCGGCGAGAGTTGCCCGGCGGGCGGGCGTTCGGCGTCTCTTCGGGCGGCGGCGGGGGCAGCGCGGCCAGCCATTTCTGCGCGTGCTCGACCGCCTCCTGCAGCGACATCAGCAGCACGTCGCGCGCCGCGAACACGTTCTCCGGGCCGATCTTATCCAGCGCGCCGGTGCGTTGCAGCGTCTTGAGCGCTTTGTCCTCAACGCCGCACAGGATCAGCCTGCCCCCCCGCGCGCGCAGGCGCTCCGCGTAATTGACCAGCGTCCAGGTGCCGGTGCCGGCCAGCATCTCGTCCCCGCGCAGGCGCAGGATCAGCACGGGCTGGCGCGCCTGGTTGGGCACGGGCAGCCGCTGTTCCAGGTCGCGCATGGCGGCGAAGAACAGGTTGCCCTGCACTGACAGAATCATCAGCGCGCGGTCGGGCAGCGCGGGCGAGAAGGGGATCTCGCGGAACTGGTACGGGCCGACCGGCTCAAGCTGGGTGATGTGCAGGTGGCTGGACTGCATGATGTAGAGCAGCAGCGAGAGCGCCACGCCCACAAAGACGCTGTACTGGAGCGGCAGCAGCAGCGTGGCGACGAAGGTGGCTGCCATCGCCCAGCGCCCGGTCCAACTGGCTTTCCACAGGAAACGAATCTCTGCCGGGTCTACCAGAGTCCAGGCGGCCAGGATGAGATGTGCCGAGAGCGACGCGAGAGCGATGTGCCCGGCCAGGTCGCCGAACAGCAGCATGATCAGGGCCACCAGCAGGCCCGCCCACACGTTGGCCAGCCGCGTGCGCGCCCCCGCGCTGACATTGACCGCCGTCCGCGACAGCGACCCGCCTGAAGGCAGTCCCTGAAACACCCCGGCGGCGATGTTACTCAGGCCCTGGCCGATGAACTCGCGCGAGGCGTTGGGCAGGCGGCCATCCGGCTCTTTGAGGCTCTGCGACAGGGCGACGGTCTGCACCAGGCCCAGCAGGGCGACGGCTAGTGCCGAGGCAGCCAGATGGCGGGCGGCGTCGGCCTGCGGCAAAGAGGCGGCGGGCAGGCTGCTGGGGAGCGGCGCAATATCCTGCACCAGGGTCACGCCCTCGGCCCACCCGCCCAGAATGGCGATTGTGATGCTGGTGCCTGCCACCGCGACGAAGATGCCCAGGGAGCGAACCCGCGTCCGCCGGAAGAGCAGGATGCCCGCCATAGTCAGCAGGCCCATGGCCAGCGTGGGCACGTGGGTCTGGTCCAGACCTTCAGACAGGTAATTCAGGGTGTGGATGAGGCCGCCGTGCTTGCCGCGCGGGATGCCGGAAAACGTGCCGAGCTGCTCGGTCGCCATCAGCACCGCCGCGCCGGTCAGGAAGCCCGTCACGACCGCGCGCGATACGAAGCGCGTCAGGTCGCCCAGGCGCAGCAGGCCCAGTATAAGCTGGAATACGCCGGCCAGGACGCTCAGGGTGACGATCAGAACGCCCACCTGGAAGGCGCCCGCCAGGGGTTCCAGGGCGCTGCCCACCAGCAGCATCAGCGTATTGGTGGGGCCGGTGGTCATATAGGTGGCGCTGCCGGCCAGCGCGCCCACAATGGGCGCGATGACAGCCGCGTAGAGACCATAGGCCGGCCCGACACCGGCCAGCAGCGCGAAGGCCATCGCCTGGGGGATGCCCGCCGTCGCGCCGGTGATGGCAGCGATCAGATCGTGCTGAAAGGTGTAGCGCAGATAGTGCCTGGCACGGGATAGTGAGAGCTGATTGGCGATAGACATAGGTGTTGGCGGTGTGGGTGGCCGAGCCAGGACTGTGACGCAATTCATTGTATCGTGTTCCCCAGCACTCCGCATATATATCGCGAATGCGTGCAAAAGTTGACGGCGAGCCGCCGGGCGCGGGGGTGAGGTTAACTGACGGGTTTTGCGCGCACCTCACCCCCGGCCTCGCTGCGCTCGGCTTGCCCCTCTCCGAGCGGAGAGGGGGCGGCGAGGCGTGTCGGCGCCGCGCGGCCAGAGGCTGATGCGACTGCCCTGCTGTGAGCTGGCCTGCTTTCGCCGGATCGGGCTGGGCGCGCTACACTGGGGCGGCGGGCCGCCCTGTGCGCCCCGAATACTTTGGCAGACTCACCAGGATACACGCTCATGGCCATCGAAATCCTCAAGCTGACGCTCGGCCCGCTGCAAACCAACTGCTACATCCTGGGCAACACGGCTACCCAGGAAGCCATCGTCATTGATCCGAGCGACAACGCCCCCCTGATCCGCCAGACGGCAGCCAGTCGTGGCTGGACGGTGCGCGCCATCCTGGCGACGCACTGCCACTTCGACCACATCCTGGCCAGCGCCGACCTCAAGGCGCTGACCGGCGCGCCCTTCGCCATTCACGCGCTCGATCTGCCGCTGCTGCGCAATATGCCGGTCACGGTGCGCCAGTGGTTCACCACCGAGGTGCCGCCCGCCGCCGAGCCGGACTCCTTCGTCGAGGAAGGCCAGTCGATCAGCTATGCGGGCATCACCCTGGAAGTGCTCTTCACGCCCGGCCACGCGCCCGGCCATGTCAGCTATGTCCTGCGCGACGAGCAGACGGTCTTCAGCGGCGACTGCCTGTTCTACGGCAGCATCGGGCGCACCGATCTGCCGGGCGCGGACTACGGGACGCTGATGCGCTCGATCACGCGCAAGCTGTTGCCGCTGGGCGATTCCTTCACGATCGCGCCGGGGCACATGCGCGATACGACTATCGGCCACGAGCGCACGCACAATCCCTTCGTGGTGGAGTACCTCAGCGCAGGGGCGCAGTGATCCCACTGCGACTCCAAGAGCGGGCAGGGAGCAGCATGGACACGTTCACCCGGCCAGCGGCCAGCGGGTGCGCCTGATGCGCCGGCGGCTGCGCTTCATCTGGCGCTATCTGCGCGGCCATACCCCCTGGGATTCGGGCATTGTTCCACCGGAGATCGTCGCCTGGATCGCGGCGCTGGAGCGCGACGGTCGCCCGGCAGGCCGCGCGCTCGACCTGGGCTGTGGCACCGGCACCACCGCGCTCTACCTGGCCGAACGGGGCTGGGAGGTGGTGGGCGTGGACTTCGCCCCCAACGCCATCTGGCGCGCGCGGCGCAAGGCGCAGCGGGCGGGCCTGGTCGAGCGCGCCGCGTTCTTCAGCGCCGACGTGTCGCGCCCGGACTTTCTGGGCGACGCGGGGCCGTTCGACCTGCTGATTGACGTGGGCTGTATGCATGGCCTGGTGCCAGAACAGCGCCCCCAGTACGCGGCCAACCTGATCCGGCTCGCGCGGCCCGGCGCGGCTTACCTGCTCTACGCCTTTCTGCCGCGCGTGGGGCGGGATGGCCGCGCGATGGGCGTTGACTGCGCGGGCCTGAAGGCGCTGTTCGGCGACGCATTCGCGCTGCTGGACTACGTGCCCGGCCAGGAGGTCACGCAGCCGGTGGCGAGCGCATGGTACACCTGGCAGCGCCAGGCGGTGACGCCGTGAAGCGCGCCCTGCTGCTCTTCCTGGACGGGGTGGGGCTGGGCGACGACGACCCGGCGACCAACCCTTTCGCGGCAGCGCGCACGCCCACGCTCGACGCGCTGGCGGGCGGGCAGCGCTGGCTGCGCGGCGTCGCGCGCCACGATAACGGGCGCGCCATCTTCATCCCCACCGACCCGCGCCTGGGCGTGCCCGGTCGCCCGCAGAGCGCCACTGGCCAGGCGGCGATCCTCACCGGGCGCAATATCCCGGCGGCGCTCGGCGAGCACTACGGCCCGCGCCCCAACGCGACCATTCGCGCCCTGCTCGATGGCGACAACCTGTTCAAGCGCGTGGTGGCGTCCGGCGGCTCGGCGGCGCTGATCACGGCTTTTCCGCCGCGCTTCTTCGACGCGCTGGCGCGCGGCAAGCGGCTGCCTTCCTCCATTCAGTACGCGGCGCTGGCGGCAGGGCTGCGCCTGGCGACGGAGCAGGACATCTACGCGGGCACGGCGATGAGTCCCGACTGGACGGGGGAGGGCTGGCGCAGCGACCTGGGCTACACCGACACGCCGCTTTATGCGCCGGGGGAGGCGGGCGCGCTCCTGGCGCGGCTGGCCGGAGAGCGCACGCTGACATTCTTCGAGCACTGGGTTTCCGACGTGGTCGGCCACCGGGGGACGCTGGCGCAGGGCGTGGCATTGCTGGAGCTGTTCGACGCGGTGATGGCCGGGCTGCTGGCGGGCTGGGACGACGAAGCCGGGGTGATCGTCATCACCAGCGATCACGGCAACCTGGAAGACCTGAGCACGCGCAAGCATACCACCCACGACGTGCCGACGGTGATCATCGGCGCGGCGCGGGAGCGCGTCGCCGCAGGGCTGCGCGACCTGACCGGCATCGCGCCGGGGATCCTGCGCGCGCTCGACGGCGCCGGGCCATAAGACCTGGCGTTGCGGCGCTCGCAGGCCAACCGCCCGCCAAGCGTAGGGCGCATTGGGCTGCGAGCCGTGTCTCTCTGTGCGATACTCGGCGATAGGCCGTGCACTGCCGCCCGGCCCGGTGGGAGCGCATCGTTTCTGATGCGGAGTGTTCCCGCAGAGACGCAGAGAGCGCGGAGAAGGGCGACGGCTTCACGGGCTTTCCCCACAGCTTTTCCTCTGCGGTTCAGCGAATCTGCCACGCGCTCGCGCCAACTCCGGTCTGGCGGACTTGTGGCGAATGCGCTATAGTGCCGGGCGTGCGGGGCTGTGCCCTGGGTCAGTTGGCCGGCCCCGCCCGACAGGGAATGGTAGTGTCTGTAGCTGCGCCTTTCGGCGATGTAATGGAAGCCCTGGCCTGCGCAGCGGCCAGATTGCACGCCGGCCCCGGTGTCGCGGAATGCGCCCGGTCTGGTGCCGGTGGGCAAAGGAGTGCCTGATATATGGGAGCACCAAAGTCCGGCGACAAGGCCAAGCGTGACACGCCGCGCCTCTCGTCCACTGTTCCGAATGACTACGACCATCTCAACGTGCCTGGCTCGGTGAACTTCCCCCTCGACCACCCGCGCAGCCGGCGTCCTCACGCGCGGCGGCGGCGCGGCGGCCCACCCACGTGGATCAAGGCGCTGCTGGCGATGGCGGGCGTGATGTTTGCCCTGGGCGTGGTTGCGCTGGTCATCTTCGCCATCGCCTTCCCGCCCTTCTTTCGCGGGCTGGAGCCGCGCTACCAGCAGCGCCTGATTGACATGTTCCCGCCTTTCGAATCGCTGCGGGCGACGGTGCCGTTTGAGGTGCTGCCCACGCTCAGCGGGGCCAGCGACAGCGATGCTGCGCAGCAGCTTCTGCTGACCCAGGAAGAACCGGGCGCAGCTGACACGCCCCAGCCGGGCGGCGAAGAGCCGGGCCTCACCGATCCGGGCAGCGATGCGCTGCCAGAGACTCCGCCGATGATCGTCCCCAGCCCGACGCCCACCGAGAGCGCCGGCGGCATCCCAGTCGGCGCGGTGCCCACCGAGGAGCCGACGCCGCTGCCTGTCTACGAGGCTCCCCAGGTGGCCGCGCTGCCCACTTTCACGCCGCAGGTGCAGCCGACGGAGATGCCGCTGCCGCCGACGGTCAAGCTGGGCAACATTCGTTATGAGAAGCAGGGCTGGAACAACTGCGGCCCGACCACCATGACGATGGCCCTCAGCTACTATGGCTGGACGGATGGCCAGACCACCGCCGCCAACTGGATGAAGCCCCATCCAGAGGACAAGAACGTCAGCCCCTGGCAGATGGTGCGCTTCGTCAACGAGCGCACCGGGATCAAGGCGCTCTACCGCTATGGGGGGACGCTGACCGTGCTCAAGCGGCTGCTGGCGGCGGGCTTCCCGGTGGTGGTGGAGGAGAGCATCCAGCCGGCGGGCGAAGGCTGGCTGGGCCATTATGTGCTGTTCATCGGCTACGACGACACCCAGCAGCACTTCCTGACCTTCGACAGCTACCTGGGCAGCAACAAAGACCAGGGCCGCCCCAGCCCGTACAGCGTCTTCGACGACAAATGGCGCCATTTCAACCGCGTGTTCATGGTCGTCTATGAGCCATCGCGCGAGATGGAGCTGCGCCGGGCGCTCGGCGATTACGTAGACCCGGCGCACGGCTACCGCTCCGCGCTGGCCCAGGCGCGCGACGAAGCCACCAAGAATCGCGACGATAAGTGGGCCTGGTTCAATATGGGCACGTCCTACACGCTGCTGGGCGAATACGAGAACGCCGCTTTCGCCTATGATGAGGCGCTGCGCCAGGGCCTGCCGCCGCGCATGTTGTGGTACCAGTTCGGGCTGTACGAAGCCTACTACCACACCGGGCGCTACAACGACGTGCTGGCTCACGCCCAGAACACGGCCCGCTACACGCCCTATGTCGAGGAGTCGTACTACTGGGAAGGCATGGTCTACGCCGCCCAGGGCAACCAGCAGGCGGCGCTGGAGAAGTTCGACCAGGTGCTGCGCTTCAACAGGAACTTCTTCCCGGCGCTCGAAGCCAAGAACCAGGTCGAGGCGGGCACTTTCACGGTGGCACTGAGCCACTAGCGCACCAGGGCGGAAATGAGCATCCAGTCTGGCCTGGCCCAGCCCCCCATCCCCGGCCCTTCCTCCACGAGGAAGGAAGGGAGCAGGGCGCAGGCCTTAAACCCTTCCCCCGCAAGGAGGGAGGGGCTTGGGGTGAGGGGGGACAGCGAGCAGCTGGCGGCTGCGTGCCAGTGACGCTCGCGCGCTTCAAAGAACAGGGGCGGGTTTCGAAACCCGCCCCTGCGCCGAATGGCACGCGAACGCCTCCGTCCGCGCAGGCACGCCGACTTGACCGCACGAGGTAACTATGGCCGACCGCACTCCTCACGCCGACACCCAGCGCATGGCGCGCAACACGCTCATCCTGATGATCGCCTTCGGCACGGCCAAGGCGATCAGCCTGGCCCAGACCTTCATCATCGCCAGCGTGTTCGGCGTGGGCGACGAGTGGGACGCCTTCGTGACGGCCAACCGCATCCCGGAGCAGATCGTGCTGCTCATCGGCGGCGGCGCGCTGTCCTACGCCTTCATCCCCATCTTCAGCGGCCTGCTGGCCCGCGACGAGCGGGCGGCGGGCTGGCGACTGGCCAGCGCGGTGATCAACACCGTCTTCGTGGTGACGCTGGCGCTGAGCGCCCTCGGCTTTCTGTTCGCGCCCTGGCTGGTGGAGCACGTCGTCGCGCCCGGCTTCGCTGCGGACAAAGTCGCGCAGACGGTGACGCTGATGCGCATTCTGCTGATCAGCACGCTCGTCTTCAGCGTCAGCGGCATCTTCCAGGGCATTCTGCACAGCCACAACCATTTTCTGCTGCCTGCGCTGGCCCCGATTCTGTTCGACGTGGGCATCCTCTTCGGGGTGATCTTCCTGATCGGCCCGCTGGGGGTGTACGGCATCGCCTGGGGCGCAGTGCTTGGCTCGCTGCTGCACCTGGGCGTGCAGGTGCCCGGCCTGCTGCGCTACCGGATGCGCTGGCTGCCGCGCCTGGGCTGGCGCGATCCGGCGCTGCGCCGTGTGATCACCCTGATGATCCCGCGTGTGGCCGGGCTGGGCGTGGTGGCTTTCAACACCCTGGTCTTCAACAACATCGCCTCGCGCATGGGCAGCGGCGCGGTCAGCGCCTTCGACTGGGGCTATCGCCTGATGAATATCCCGGAGACGCTGATCGGCAGCGCGATGGGCTTTGTGGTGTTCCCCACGCTGGCCGCCTTCAGCGCGCTCGGTGACGACGCGCGCAAGCGCGGGGCGATGTCCGGCGCGCTGCGCTTCATCCTCATCGCCACCATCCCTGCCGCCGTCGGGCTGGTGCTGATCGGCAGGCCGCTGATCAGCCTGCTGGAGCGCGGCGCGTTCGACGCCGAGGACAGCGCGCTGGTCTATGGCGCGCTGCAATTCTTCGCCTTCGGCCTCATCTTCCAGAGCCTGCACGAGGTCGTTGCGCGCAGCTTCTACGCCGACAAGGACACCGTGACGCCGCTGTGGATCGCCGTCATCGCCGCCGTCGCCAACGTGCTGATCGTGGGCGGGCTGTATCTGGGCTTCGTCAGCGACTTCGACGGCACAACCCGCGCGGTATTCGGCGAGTGGGGCACGGCGTATGCGGCGGGCGACTATGAGGCGGCGCTGGGCGTGCTGGCTGGCGGGGCGACGCAGCTCAACGAGCAGCTCGCCGGCGCGACCGGGGTGGGGGGGCTGGCCATCGGCTATTCGGCCACTTTCCTGATCGAGCTGGCCCTGCTGCTGATCATTCTGCGGCGGCGCTGGGGCAGCGTGGACGGTCGTCACCTGGCCCTGACTGCCGCGCGGACGGTCGTCGCAGCCATCGTGATGGGCGCGGCGGTGCTGGGGGCCGATGCAGTGTTTGGCGCGCTGGGCTGGCACGAGGCCGGGGTCGCGCTGACCGGGCTGCGTGTGCTGGGACTGGCGGGCGTGGGCGCGGTGACGTTCGTCATCGCCGGCGTGCTGCTGGGTTTGCGGGAGATTCGCACGCTGCCGGCGATGGTCTTGCGGCGGGGCCAGCCATAGATCGGCTTGCGAAATGCGAATTGCGAAATTTGAATTGGAATGCGCTCTCGCGGGGTACGACGAAACGGGCGGGCTTCATTTCGTAATTCGCAATCCGCAATCCGCAATTCACCTTCGCATCTGTGGAAGCCGCGCCGCGAATCCTGTACAATTGCCCGGTTGTACCCACCGGAAACGCGCATCCATTGAGGAGCCTGATCCGTGAAGATTTTCGTTCCAGGGCGCATCTGCCTGTTTGGCGAACACTCAGACTGGGCGGGCGGCTACCGGCGCATCAACGCCGACATCGAGAAGGGCTACGCGCTGATCGCCGGCACCAACCAGGGTATCTACGCTAATGTGGAGCCGCACCCGACCGCCCTGATTCTCACCAGCACGACCCCCGATGGAACCCGGCACGGCCCCTACGAGATTCCGATGGAGCCGAAGGCGCTGCTCGATGAAGCGCAGCGCGGCGGCTTCTGGAGCTACATCGCCGGCGTGGCCTACCAGATGCTGACCAATTACCACGTGCGCGGCCTGCTTCTCGATAACTACCAGACCGATCTGCCGGTCAAGAAGGGGCTGTCGTCGAGCGCTGCTATCTCGGTGCTGGCGGCGCGCGCTTTCAACCGCGTCTACGACCTCAAGCTGACCACGCGCGGCGAGATGGAGATCGCCTACCAGGGCGAGATCACCACGCCGTCGCGCTGCGGGCGTATGGACCAGGGCTGCGCATTCGGCAATCGCCCCGTGCTGATGACCTTCGACGGCGAGCGCCTGGACACCGAGGAGCTGCGCGCCGGGCAAACTCTCTACTTCGTGCTGGTGGACTTGCAGGCGCAGAAGGATACGATGGAGATTCTGGCCCGGCTCAACCGCTCGTACCCCTTCGCCGACAACGAGACCGAGGCGGGCGTGCAGAAGCTGCTCGGCCCGGTCAACCGGCGCATCGTGGGCCAGGCGGTGGAGGCGCTGCGGGTGGGCGACGGCGAGCAGCTTGGCGCGCTGATGGTCGAGGCGCAGCAGTTCTTCGACCGCTACGCGACGCCCGCCTGCCCGGAGGAATTGACGGCCCCTGTGCTGCACCGCGTCCTGGACTACGAGCCGCTCAAGCCGCACATCTGGGGCGGCAAGGGTGTGGGTTCGCAGGGGGATGGCACGGCCCAATTCATCGCCCGCAGCGAAGCCGATCAGCAAGCCATCATTGACATTGTGGAGCGCGACCTGGAGATGCCCTGCCTCAAGCTGACGCTGGCCCCAGGGCCGCAGGTGCGCAAGGCGCTCATCCCCGCCGCCGGGTTCGGCACGCGCCTCTTCCCGGCGTCTAAGGCGGCCAAGAAAGAGCTGTTCCCCATCGTGGATCGCGACGGGATCGCCAAGCCGGCCATCCTGCTGGTCGTCGAGGAGGCGCTGGCGGCGGGCATCGAGGAAGTGATCGTCATCGTCCAGCAGGATGACCTGCGCGAGTTCGAGACGTTCTTCAAGGTGCAGGTGTCCATCGAGAACTACAACAAGCTGCCGCGCCATTTCCAGGACTACTCGCGCCACCTGCTGGACATCGGCCAGCGCGTCAAGTTCATCGTCCAGCACACCCAGCAAGGGCTGGGTCACGCCGTCTACATGGCGCGCGAAGTGATAGATAGCGAGCCGTTTCTGCTCATGCTCGGCGATCACCTCTACCGCTCCGAGACGGATCGCTCGTGCGCCCAGCAGGTGATTGACGTATTTCACCAGCGCGGGGTGAGCGCGCTCGGCCTGCGCCGCACGCCCGAAGACCAGATCGCCAATTTCGGCACGGCGACTGGCATCTGGCTGGAAGAAGGCGAGCTGCTGAGCGTCACCGAGTTCTCGGAGAAGCCGACCATAGATTACGCCCGCGAGTGCCTGCGAATGCCTGGCCTGCCGGAAGACGAATACCTGACTGTCTTCGGGCAGTACGTGATCAAGCCGCAGATTTTCGACTACCTGGAAGAGCACATTCAGCACAACGTCCGCGAGCGCGGTGAGTTCCAGCTCACTTCGGCGCTGGACCGGCTGCGCCAGGAGGACGGCTTCCTGGGGGTGGTCGTGCAGGGCCGCCGCTTCGACATCGGCATCCCGGAGTATTATCTGGAGACGCTGCGCACCTTCAGCCAGGATTGACAGGGGTGGGGAGATTGAAATCTACGGGGGCCGCGCGGCCCCCGTTGTCGTGTCAATCGGGGAAGAAGTCTTTGACGGGCAGGCTCAGGCCGGGCAGCACGTCGCCGCCGTCGAGCGCCCCGTCCGCGCTCACGCGGCGCACGGGCTGGCCGGGGGCGTACACTTCGACGCTCTTGGTCTCCGGGCGCACGACCCACACGACCGTCCCCGCCGCCAGATAGTTGCCGACCTTAACCCGCAGCACGTTGAGATCGTCGGAAGGTGAGATGACTTCCACCGCCAGGTCGGGGGCGAGCGGGTTGTACGTCTCGTGCGAGGGCTGGGGCTGGCGCGCCTTGGCGACGAAGGCCACGTCGGGGATGTAGCGCTCCTCGCCGACCTGGTAGCCGCCGTCCGCGCCGGTGACGTACCCCTCGACATTCTGCTGCATCAGATACAGACGGATGAGGAAGCTGATCTGGTTAGCCACCAGGGATGAATAGTTATTCGACACCACCTCGCTGATCTCTCCCCCCACAAATTCCACCCGGCGGTCGGCGTTCTCGGCTTCGATGGCCAGGCGCTCGAACTCCTCGACGGTGATGGGCTGCGTTGTGACGGCCATTGCCTATGCTCCTCTGCTCTCCTGACTCTATTGTACCGCAGTTTGATCGGCGGTCGGCAGATCGTCGCGAGGGGACAGAGGCGACGGGGCGATACTGACTTCGCTGGCGGGATCGCGCACGATCTGCGCGGCGGCGTCGGCGGGCAGCGTGACCGTTTGTCCGCTGGGGAAAGCGATCGCGGTGCCGTCGTCGCTGCGCGCGATGCGCACACCGTGCTGCATCCAGGTCATCGTCTCGCCGGAGAAGGCGCAGGGGCTGAGGATCACGGCGCGTCGGGCATCCAGGGCGAAGGCCCCGAACAGCCGGGCGAACCATTCCCACGACACAGCCCCCGTCAGCACGTCGCTGTCGCCCAGGCCGTCACCGCTCTCGGCGTGGTAGAGGGCGCGGAAAGCTCCCGCTTCGGCCAGGCTGCGTGTCTGCGCAGCCAGCACACGCCGGAATAACTCAACTGACTCCTGCATGAAGCCGCTCTCGATCAGCGCCAGGCCCAGCCGCGCATTCCAACCCGGCCAGACGCCGGCGCAGCCAGCGTGCAGCGCCGGATCGCGCTGCGGCGCGTTGGCGGGGCAGCCGGGCGCGCCAAACGGACGCCAGTAGGCCGCCGGGTCGGTCAGGTGAGTCACCAGGCAGGCGGTGCGCGCCTCGTCCAGCGCCCCCGACCACAGCGGCATGAGCAGGGCGATGTCGTGGGCGGACAGGTCTGCTGTGCGCGCCTCGACCTTGAAGACGCGGCTCAGCCCGGCGAAGCGCAGCCCGGTCACCGCCCGCCAGACGGTGCGCGTGGTGGCCGTGCCCGCGCCCCGGTACCAGTCGAACGCCTCGCCGGGCACTTCCTCGCGTGCCGGGTTTCCGGCGGCGTCCTCGCCCTCGACGCTGCACGAGAGGGCGGGCTTGCGATCCAGCCCGCCGGTCGCGCGCAGGATCAGGCGGCCCGGCTGACCAGGCTCAATGCGCTCGGCCAGGACGGACTCGCCGTGCCCGCTGAAGATCGTCTCGCCGAACGGGCAGGCGTGGGCGTCGCGGTCGCGGTAGGTGTAGACGCCGCGCGCCTCGTCCCAGAACTCTTCCAGCGCGGCGACAAGCGCGTCCAGGCGCGGGGGGATCGCTTCGACCACGTCCGGGCGATCCAGCAGCGCGCCGATGTCGAGCAGCGCCCGCGCCTCGCGGATCAGGTAGGCGAGCAGGTCGGGCGCTTCGACAGTGGCGGGATCCACGCCCTGCGCCCAGCGCGAGCCGCGCGCCAGTGCCGGCCCCTCGACGAAAGCGCCCTGGCCGGGGTGTTGCCATTCGGGGACGCCGTCGCCGTCGGCATCTGCGTCCGGGGCGAACCAGCGCGCGAAGAACGCCAGCAGGCCGTCCAGGCACTCCACCAGGAACGCCTGGTCGCAGGTGAACTCGTAGACCGCCTGGGCCAGCGTTGCCAGCAGCGGCGGGGCCAGGACGTTGGCCCGCTGCCCGTCCAGGCCGGGCCGGGCGTCAATCCAGCCGTCGTCGCGCTGCACGGCCAGGAAGTTGCGCACCATGCCCTGGGCCAGCTCCGGCGCGGCCAGCGCCACCGTCCCGGCGATGGTCAGCGCGTCGGGGACGGACTGCCCGCCCCAGGAAGAGGTGAAGCCGCCGCTGTGCGCCCCGCTGAGGGCGTAGCCCTGGTCTGGCCTGCGTGTGCTGACGAAGGACGGATGTGGCAGGCTCCCCGACGCCGCCAGGAAGCCGCGCAGCGCAAGCTGCTGGCTCCAGGCGAGGGCCAGGTCCCAGTCCGCGTGTCCCGTCTCCACCTGGGGCGCAGCTTCGGCGCGGGCGTGGACGGCGGCCAGGTGCGCGTCCCAGTCCTCGACGGCCAGCCAGCGGTGAGCCAGGGCCAGGCTTTCGTCGCGCAGCGGGCGCGCAGCCAGCACCCAGCGAAAGGTTACCGCTTCGCCCGGCGGGACGGTTTGCGCCCGGCTGAGCTGGGCGGTTGCGCCCGTCTCGCGCGCGTCTTCCAGCAGCAGCACCGGCTGCAGGTACGGCAGACGGCCCATCTGCAAGGCGACCAGGCCGCTTTCCAGCGTCAGGAAGAGCATGGGCAGCGCCTTGTCTTCGCGGGCGACCTGGGCCGTCAGGTCGAGGCGCAGCGCTTGGGGCCGGTCGCCGCTGTTGCGCACCGTGAAGCGCCCACCGACTGCCTGCGACTCCATCGCCCAGAACTCGGCGGTCAGTGCCAGGGTGAGGGTCAGCCTGGCGTGGACGCGCAGCAGGTCCGGGGCGAAGGCCGTGAGCACGGGCGGGGCGTGGTACCCTTGCGCCTCGTAGACCTTGCGCCCGCCGATGCCCCACACGGGCACGATGCGGGCCAGGCCCACGCGCCCGCCGTAGCGCGTCTCCAGGCTGAGCGCCGGCTCGGTGGGGCCGCCCAGGCGCAGCCCCCAGACCTGGTCATCGTGGTAATCGGTGCGCCCGGCGCGGGCGTCCGCCGCGATGCGGGGAGCCTGCGGGTCGCCGGGCTTGAGCTGCCATTCGCGCATGAGAGACCTCGTTGAAAAGAAAACGGTTGTTGGTTTCTGGTTATTGGTTATTGGTTGCTGGTTGTTGGCAGGGTGTCCGTGAGACGAGGCTGTTCTTACCAATCACCAAGAACCAATCACCAACAACCCGCTGCTCCCCTACCTTAATACAAACCAGCGGCGGGGGAAAGTGGGCGCAGCAGAACGCTGAGAGGCCGTTCGAGAAGCTGTTCCCTCCACCCCAAACCCCTCCCCCACAAGGAGGGAGAAGCTCAGCGAGCGCGCTTTTCTCCCTTCCCCCCTCGTGGGGGGAAGGGCCGGGGATGGGGGCAAAGGCAGACGCGCGACTTCTCGAACGGCCCCTGACAGGTTTTGCACGCACCCCAGCAAGCTGGCGGGGGAATGTCCCGGTGAGCGGGGAAAAACAGCAGGCGGACCCTGGACGGCCCGCCTGCGCGAAGATCGCTGCGGAAGGGGGAACGCTACGGCGCGGCGGTCATGCGCCAGGTTCCGCCCTGGCAGTCGCCGCGAATGTCCGCCTCGAAGAAGGAGATGCTCTCGTGGTAGAGCGTGGTCAGGCGATGCTCGCCGGGGCCGGGCAGGTATTGCCCGCCCTGCACATGGCCGCCAGCGAGGTAGGTGTACTTGCTGGTCAGCTCGAACTCCGGCGTGATGGCCCAGCCGAGCGCGTTCTTGAGGTCGTCGCGCGTGCGCCACAGCTTGCCGAAGCCGCGCCGGGGCTGGAACGTGCCTTCGGGCGGGACGAGACTCTCGTCAATCTCGGCTTCGCCTTCCTCGAAGGTGTCGTTGTAGCAGAACCAGTCGCCGCCTGCGCCGTTGTCCTGCGGGACGTTGACCATCACCCAGACCTGACGGGTGTGGCGAATCCAGAACATGCGCCCGTGCTCGAAAACCTGCTCAGCGATCTGCACCTCGGCGGCGACGTTGGTCGGGAAGCCCGCTGGCTGCGGCGTGGGCGAAGGCAGCGCGGACGACGGGCTGGCCGAAGGCGCGGGCGTCGCGCTGGGGGCCGGGGTGACGGCTGCCGTCTCGGTCGCGGCCACCGTTGGCGAGGCGGCGGGCGTCTCCGTCTCCGGCGTTTCCGGCGTCGGCGAGATGACGATGTAGATCTGAGTGGGCGGCGGCTCGTCGCCGCACGCCGCCAGGAATAGCCCGACGACGAGCACGCCCAGCAGGATCAGCGTGGTACGCATAGCATTCTCCACGGTGGACATGGGGTGGGACAACGCGGGGATTGTAGCAGAGCGGCGCGCGAGCGCAAAGCCGCCCGCGCCGATCATGGGCCAGTCGTCAGCCAAAAGGCGGGCAATCAGTGTGGGAACTCGTCGCCGGCCTCATCTTCTTCGATGATGATCGCCTGGTACGTCTCCACCTGCAGGCGCGGGTCGCGCCAGGCGTCCGGGGCGGCGCCCATCTTCTGCGCCAGCAGCGTCAGGAACAGGCGCGGGTCGGGGTAGTTCTCCCACACCTGGGGCAGGAAGGTCGCCCGGCGGTGCTCCAGGCGCAGCGTGACGCCATCCACGCCGGGGCGCAGCCGGCGCAACAGGTCGTCCGGGTCGGCGAAGTCGAGCGGCTGCGAAGGCGTGAGCACGCTGATTTCCAGGTGCAGGCCGGGCACTTCAGAGACCTGGACGGGCGTGAAGCGCGGGTCGTAGAAGGCGGTCTGCATGGTCATGCTCACCACTTCTTCGGCCAGCGGGCGGCGGGCGACCAGCGTCCCCGTGCAGCCGCGCAGCGTGCCATCTTCGCGGCGGCGCAGGGTGATGAAGCAGGCGCGTTCCTGGGCCAGGGCGGGCGGCAGCGCGTCCAGGTCTACATTGGGCGGCTCTTCCCCGGCGGTGACTCGCGCCAGCGTCTCGCGGGCCAGCGCCAGCAGCAGGCGTTGCTCCTCGCGCGTGTATGCGTCGGCCATGACACCCCCTTCATGGTCAGCGTTTGTTCCAGTATAGCGCGAAATGGGCCACGCTGGTGCCTGTGCGAGTTTTAGTCGCCGGGTGGGAGCCAGGGAGAGACTTCCGAAGTTTTGGAAACTTCGGAAGTCTGGCGCCGGCGGGCGCTGCGCACCTGGCTACTCACGGGGCGTCAGCAGCCACGTCCCGACCGCGTGGGCGCGGACCGCTTCCGCGCTGAAGTGGTGCGCGTGGTACTGCCCGCTCGACCACAGCGCGATCATGTCGGCATAGTGTTCGCTCTGCGGGCTGCCGCTCTGACCGGTAGTGTGCACCATCCGTGAGTTGTCCCAGTCGCTCAGGTCGAGGATCATGCGCATACTGGGCAGGCTGGTCAGCGAGAAATCGCCCGACCCGACACGCCAGCCCGTCGCGTTGACGATCTCCGGGCCGCCACTGGCCGGGGTCTCGCGGTTGAAGACGGCGCGCAGCACGGGCAGCGCCTGATCCAGGCGCGGATCAAGCCCCTCTGGAAGCTGGCCAATCGGCGCGGCCTGGAAGCGCGCGACGTGCAGATCGCCCCACTGCCACGCCGTCCAGTCAGCCCCGTAGGTGCCCTCCATGAAGTCCAGCGCCTCGCCCAACGCCCCCGCGCCCAGCGCCGCCGGATCGCTCTGGCCCGTCTCCGCGTTAGTCCACACCGGACTCGCCAGATCGTCCAGAATGAGCGAGAGCCGGTAGATGGTGAAGGATTCCTCCCAGAACGGTACCTCGTCGAAGACCAGCGGCACGAAGCGATCCCAGAAGGCGTTGAACAGCGCCGCATGGGGGCTGTCAGCGTCGTTCTGCAAGTCCCATTCGCCCAGCCAGGCGACGGCTTGCTCCAGACGGGCGTCGCCCAGGTCGAGCGCGGCCAGCCAGGGAACGGTCAGCGCCGCCGCTGAGCTATAGCTGTCGAACTGAATGGCTGCCAGCGAGTCCAGCGTGTGCGCGTTCTGCGCTTGCAGCAGCGTTTCGATGCGCGCCGCGCGGTAGCCATACGACCATTCCGAGGCGATGGTGAACGGGAAATCCTCCGGCGCGGCAACGGCGTTGTTGGCGGTGACGATGGTGCCGGCGGTGGGGTTGAACAGGCGCGGGTTGTCGAGCGGGTCTACATAGCCCCGCCACTCGTAAGCGGCGGAGGTGCCCGGCATGGGCCGCGAGCCGTCGTGCCCCTCGGCGCGCAGGGGGATGCGCCCGGAGGTGATGTAGCCGATGTTGCCCTCCACGTCCGCGTAGACGAAGTTCTGCGCCGCCAGGTCGAAGTAGCTCACGCCTTGCTGGAACTCGTCCCAGTTGCGCGCGGCGTTGATGGTCAGCAGCGCGCTGAAGTTGCGACTGGGGTCGGCGGCTGCCCAGCGCAGGGCCACCGGCTGATCGGCGCCGATCACCTCCGTGACAACCGGCCCGAAGCGCGTTAGTGCTACTTCCAGCGTGACCGGATCGGCGTCGAACGGGCGGATCGTCTCGGTGATCACCTCCATGGCCAGCCATTCGCCCTCGTAACGGTACTGGCGCGGGTTGGCGGGGTTCAGTTCGAGCAGGTAGAGGTCCTGCACGTCGGTGCCGACGTTGGTCACGCCCCAGGCGATGTCACGGTTGTGGCCGATGACGATGAAGGGCACGCCGGCGAAGCTGAACCCGCTCACGTCGAAGGGGCAGGCGTCGCTGATCTCGACGCAGTGCAGCCCCACCTCGTACCAGATGGAGGGCATAAGGATGGGCAGGTGCGGGTCGTTGGCCAGCAGCGGCAATCCGCTGGCCGTGCGCGCCCCGCTGACGACCCAGTTGTTCGACCCCAGGCCCACATCGCGCAGGGCGGCGACGGTCTCCAGGCCCGGCAGCGTTGCCAGCGCGGGGAGTGGTTCTGCCCGATGCGCCGTGACGGGCGTGGGCGTCCAGCCCGGCTCAAGAATGAGCGGCTGATGGGCGTAGTCGTAGCTGGGGGCGAGCGTCTCCAACGCATCTTCGCCGAACTCGTTGACCAGGCGCAGGCGCAGCAGTTCCACGTCCATGTTCGCGCCCAGGCCGAGGGCCATCATCTGCAACCAGGTGGCGCTGTTGAGCGGCGTCCATGGCTCGATGGCCGTCACGGGCGGCGCGCCCAGGCCCTCGCGCAGTTGGTTGGCGACCGTGTACTCGATGGCCGCGTCGCCGGGGGCTTTGCCCGCCAGCCAGGCGTTCACGCCGTCCGCGTAGGCTTGCAGCAGGCTCAGCACGTCGTCTGGCAGGTGGTCGAGGTCGTTCTGCGCGTTGCGGGCCAGGCCCAGCGTGCGCAGGTAGCTATCTGTCTCCACCAGCGACGACCCGCCGATCTCCGACAGCCGCCCGCTCCCCTGGGCGCGGAACCACTCCATCTGCCACCAGCGATCGGCGGCGTGGACGTAGCCCTGAGCCATCACCAGGTCGTGGAGCGTGGTGGCGTAGATGTGTGGCACGCCCAGCGCGTCCCAGTGGATGGTCACGTCGTCGTCCAGCCCCGGCAGCGTGAAGGCAGTGGCTTCCTGTTGGGCGCGGGCGGGCGCTCCCGCCATGCCCGTGACGATCATCGCCAGCACCAGCAGCACGGTGAGTCTGTGCAGCATGAGATCACCCCCTCGTAGCACACGCCGGCCTGCGGCGTTGTTCCCCAAGATTATGCACGAATCCTGGTGATTGTCACGCGCCGGGCGCATGTGGACTTGGGGGCAGAGTCTCACCGCAGAGGCACAGAGAGCGCGGCGAACGGCATAGTCCCCCGTTCTCCTCAGATGGTTTTCTCTGTGTCCTCTGCGCCTCTGCGGTGCAATGTCTTCCGCTCCGGGCAGGCCGCGTTCCCTCGCCGCGAGCCGCTTTGCGCGTGGGTTGACGAGGCCGTATAATGGCGGCAACTGTCCGCCGCACGGGGAGGTATGCACGATGAGCGCCAACGATCTCGCGGCCCGCGCGCGCCCAAAGCCCTTGACTGACGAAGAAGCGACCAACTTCGAGGAACTCTACCTGCTGCGCGCGCGCATCCTCGGCGTGCTCATCCGCGACGCGCGCCAGGCGGCGGCGTTGGGCCTGGAAGCGTGCGCTCAGTGCACAGGTGTGACGCCGGAAACGCTCGAAGCCTGGGAGCTGGGCCGGGCGATGCCCAGCCTGCCAGAGCTGGAGCTGCTCGCCTACCGGCTGGGCGTGCCGGTCAGCCATTTCCTGGCCTCGGACGACGCGCTGGAGCAGGAGCGCCGCCCAACAGTGGATCGCAGCGAATACCTGGCCCTGCGCGACCGGCTGATCGGCGCCTTGCTGCGCTCGGCGCGCGAGGAGCGTAGCCTGACCACCGAAGCGCTGGCCGCCGAAGCGGGCATCGCCGCCAGCAGCGTCACCGCTTACGAGCTGGGTCAGCGCGCGATCCCGCTGCCGGTGCTGGCGTCCCTGGCCTCGGCCTGTCACGTCCCGCTGTCGTACTTCCTGGAGAGCAGCAACCGCATCGGCCAATTCCTGGCGCTGCAAGAGGACCTGCGGCGGCTGGCCGATCTGCCGGAGGAAATGCGCCGTTTCGTCAGCGCGCCCACCAACCAGCCGTATCTCGACCTGGTGATGAAGCTGGCCGCGATGGAAGGCAATCGTCTGCGCGGCATCGCCGAGGCAATCCTCGACATCACGCTGTGAGCGCTGCGCGGCACGCTGTTTCTGGCCGCCCCCGAACGCGGTACAATCGCGCCCCATGACTGCTCCTCCACCTTCCTCACGCGCACGCTGGATCGGGCCGGCGATGCTGGCCGTGCTGCTGCTCGCCGCCTATTTGCGCATTCACGACCTCAACGCCCAGGGCATGTGGGGTGACGAAGGCTGGTCTATCTGGCTGGCGCGCGGCGACACCCCGCGCGACCTGACCCTGACGATGGTCGCCGACCATCACGGCCCGGTCTATTCGCTGCTGCTGCGTGGCTGGGGCCTGCTGGCCGGGGAGAGCGTGCTGGCGCTGCGCTGGATCACCGTCCTGTTCTCCATCGCCAGCATCGCGCTGATCTATGCGCTGGGCCGGGCGCTGTTCAACCCGGCAGCGGGCGCCGGCGCGGCGCTGGCCTTCGCGCTGATGGACAAGCACGTGGTGCTGACCCAGGAAGTGCGCGACTACCCGATGATCTTCCTGGTCATGATCGCCAGCGCGCTCTATTACGTGCGCTGGCGGCGCCGCCAGCGCGGGGGGAATGCGCTGGGGTTTGTGGCCTGGTCGGTGGTGGGGCTGTACCTGCACTATTACTGCTACATGGTCAACCTGGCCATCTTCGCCCACGCCGGGCTGACCCTGCGCGAGCGGTCGGCGCGGCGGCACTTCCTGGCGCTCAACGGGCTGATCGCGCTGGCCTTCGCCCCCTGGCTGCTCATTGTCGTCCACCAGTTTGTCGGCACGCCGGTGGACAGCGAAGTGCTCAATATTCACGGGATGCCCTTCGACCGCCACACGATCGAGTACCTGGCGACGGAGTCCTTCGGCAAGCCGGTGGCGCTCTATGCCCTGCTGATGGTCGTGGGGGCCTGGGGGCCGCTGGCGGAGCGCCTGCCGGGGTCGCTGGGGCGCGTTCCGCGCGACCGGCGGCTGTCGGGCGCGCTGCTGGCGGTGCTGTGGTTCGCCGTGCCGCTGCTGATCACCTGGGCGCTGCACACGCGCTACCCGCTGCTCACCGACCGCAACGTCTCGGTGATCCTGCCGGCGATTGCCCTGCTGGTGGGCGTGGGCCTGACGGCGTTCGAGCGCTTTGGGGCCGTATTCCTGGCGGCGCTGATCCTGACCAACGGCCTGCTGACGACCAGCTCGTACTTCGACAAGCCGCCCTGGCGCGAGATGGCCGCCGACATCGGCGCGGCGTACCCCGGCGGTGAGCCGGTGCTGCTGGACGTAGAGGGCGCGCACGCCGCGCTGTGGTATCACCTGACGCTGGAGCTGCCCGTTGACGTGGGGCGCGTCGTCAACCTGCTGCCGTCCGAAGCCGAGGGCGAAGACCTGGCCGTGTCGCTCTACGACCTGCGCAAGCGGTATCGGGGCGACTTCATCCCGCGCCTACAGCGCATCCTGGCCGGGACGGATGGGCTGTGGCTGGCTTACTGGGGCGACGAAGCCAAGAAGCACGACGTGCTCGACGCGCTGGTGGCGGCGGGCTTCGTCCGCACGGGGACGCTGGCCTACGAGCATCACGGCAACCCGATCTACGCCTACCGCTACGACCGGGCGGACTCCTTCGGCACGCCGCCCGCCGAGTATGGCTCTGTCGCCCTGCGGCGCGCCGTCCTGCCGGAGACCGCTCGCCCCGGCGAGACAGTCCAGGCGCTGCTGTGGTGGAGCGCCACCGAACCCCCGCCCAGCGACTACACCGTGTCCGTCTTCCTGCTCGACGCGGCGGGCGCGCTGCGCGCGCAGCATGACGGCTTCCCCGCCGGAGGGGGCCGCCCGACCTCCGCCTGGGCACCCGGCGAGATCGTCTTCGACGTGCACAGCCTTCGCCTGCCCGCCCACCTGCCGCCCGGCGAGTACACAGTGGGTGTCAAGCTGTACACGTGGTGGGATGGGGCGATCCTGCGCACATCGGACGGGGCGGAGTACGCCGCAGTGGGGGCGATCACTGTGCGCCAGTGAGGAAAAGCTCACCGCAGGGGCGCAGAGGGCGCAGAGAAAAGAAAAGATTCGGATGAAGAGCCTCGCGCCCTGCATACCCCTGAGGGTGCGGCAGCTTGTCGCCCTTCCTTCAATGCTTCCCTTGTTCTTCTCTGCGCCTCTGCGGCCCGGAGTCCTTTTCCGTGAGTCTGTAACACTCTCGCGCTGGCACGAGTCGGCGAATGCGTGTACAAAGGACGCAGTCGAGCAGATGATGCGCATGGCGCGAGGAGAGATTGCCACATGCCGACCGCTGAGGAGCTGAAAGACCAGGGCGTCGCCGAGTACCTGCGCGGCGACTACGAGCTGGCCGCCGAGACTTTTCGCGCGGCTGCGGCCCAGTACGAGGAAAACGACGTCGCCGACATGGTCGCCGAGATGCAGGTCAACCTGGGGCTGACTCTGCACTCGCTGGGCCAGCACGACGCCGCGCTGGAACAGATGACGCAGGCCCACGCCGTCTTCGTCCGGATGGACGATACGCATCGCACCGCCCAGGTGTTGGGCAACATGGCCCGCGTCTACGCCGGGCAGGGCAACAGCGAGCAGGCGATCACCAACTACCGCGAGGCGGCGGCCATCTTCAACGAGCTGGGCGACGAGGAGAATTATGGCCAGACCGTGCTGGCCATCGCCGACCTGCAGTTGCGCAGCGGCCAAGTCATGAAGGCCGCGGCCACTTATGAGGCGGGGCTGGAGCACGTCAAGAATCCCAACACACGCCAGAAACTGATGAAGAAACTGCTCGGCCTGCGCAGCCGCCTGGGTGGCGGTTAGCCGGTTTAAGCCAATCTGTGCAATTTCGTAACAAACCCTAGCAGCGTCTTTACCGTCTGCCGTCGCTGGCTGTGCTAGACTGGGGAAGGGGGAGTGAGCACAAACCGGCGTATGGTGATGAACGACGATCTGATCGGGGGAGCCGTTGGGCCATACGAGCTGGTAGATCGCCTGGGAACCGGCGGCATGGCCGGAGTCTACCTGGCGCGGTTGCCCGGCGATGGCCAGGCGGCGCTCGCCATCAAGGTGCTGGCGCTGCGCTCCACCGACCGCGCCGCGCAGCGCCAGCGTTTCCTGCGCGAGGCGCAGATGACTTCGCGCCTGCGTCACCCGCACATCCTGCCCGTCTACGATTACGGCGAGAGCAGCGGCAAGCTGTACCTGGTGATGAAGCTCATTCACGGCGGGACGCTGGCCGAACGGATCGCGCGCGGCCCGCTGGAGCCGGGAGAAGTCGCCGCCATCCTCACCCAGGTGGCCGGGGCGCTTGACTACGCCCACGCGCGCGGCGTCATTCACCGCGACATCAAGCCGCAGAATATCCTGTTCGACGCGGGCGGCGACGCCTATCTGTCCGACTTCGGCATCGCCCAGCCGGGCGACAGTGCCGGGGCAGAGGAAGCGCCGGGCTTCACTGGCACGGTTGCCTACGCTTCGCCGGAGCAGTGCCGGGGCGAAGAGCTAACCCCTACCTCCGATCTGTACACGCTTGGAGTGGTCGTCTACGAGATGCTGACGGGCACGCTGCCATTCCAGGGCAGCACGCCGCTGGCGGTGATGCGCCAGCATCTCACCGGGCCGGTCCCCGATCCGCGCGCGGCGAATCCCGCCCTGCCGCCCGGCGTGACTGCCGTGCTGGACAAGGCGCTGGCCAAGCGCCCGTCGGCGCGCTACCGCTCGGCGGCGTCGTTCAGCGGGGCGCTCAACCGGGCACTGTACAGTCACAGCCAGCCAGAGCAGCCCTCTGTCGAGCGAATCGCGTTGGCAGCTTCCGCGCAACCGGTCAGGCCGCCCGGCCCCATGCCGGACGCGCTGCGCCTCCGGGTGACGCGGCGACTGCTGGCGGTTGTGGCGCTCCTGCTGGCGCTCGCGATGGTCGCCGCCGCGCTGATCCTGACGTTCGCCCGCTGAAAGACCCTGGGGGAGGTTCTGATCTGTGGGTTTACCTCCCCTAAATCCCCTCTCTACACGCGGAGAGGGGACATAATCGCAGCATGACCCCTCCTTCCATTTGCAGAGAGAGAGTGGGGGGTGTGGCTCGCAGCGGCGCATTGCCGCTGCCCCATGTGTATCAACTTGAGGCTTCTGGGTGCGCGGTACGGGCGGAACGCCCCTCCCCGGCCAGGCCGGGGAGGGGGAAAACGTCCCCTCAAGCGGTCAAAGTCCCCCTCTCTAGCTTGGCTGGAGAGGAGGATTTAGGGGGTGAGGCGTTCAGCGAGCATTCCCGAACTTCCCCTGGCGACAGGTTGTTCGTGGACCCGCAGCGCAAGGCGTCTCCGCGGGGTTGGTCGCGGTCTGTTTCCCCATTCCGGCTGCCGCCGCAAAAAAGAGCGGGGCCGCACTGCCGCGACCCCGCCTTGTCATCTGTCAGAGGCAGCCCGCAGACCGGGCTACGAGGCCTCTTCCTTTTCCTTCTGCGCCTGGGCGACGATCTCCGCCTGCAGGTGCGCCGGGACGCGCTCGTAGCGCAGGAAGTCCATCGTGAACACGCCGCGCCCCGCGGTCATTGAGCGCACGTCGTTGCTGTAACGCTGAATCTCGGCCAGCGGCACCTCGGCGGTGACGATGCTGCGCCCGGCTTCGTTCTCCATGCCCAGGACACGTCCGCGCCGGGTGTTCATGTCGCCCATGATGTCGCCCATGCTCTCTTCGGGCACGGTCACCTTGACCAGCATGATCGGCTCCAGCAGCACGGGGCCGGCCTGCTCGAACGCTTCGCGGAACGCGCCGCGCCCGGCGATCTGGAAGGCGATGTCCTTAGAGTCCACCGGGTGCATCTTGCCATCATAGACGACGGCCTTGACGTACTTGACCGGGTAACCGGCGATGACGCCCTCGTCGAGCACCTGGCGCACGCCCTTCTCCGTCGAGCCGACGAAGGCCGCGCTGATGGCCCCGCCGAAGATCTCGTTGTCGAACTCGAACTCCGGCACTTCTTCGTCACCGCTGGCAGGGCTGGGCAGCGGCTCGACGCGCAGGTGCACCTCGGCGAACTGGCCCGCGCCGCCGGTCTGCTTCTTGTGGCGGTAGACGGAAGTGGCGGACTTGGTGACGGTTTCCTGGTATGGCACTTTGGGCACGCTGGTGTCCAGGCCCACGCCCATGCGCTCGGCGCGCTTGATGGCCACGTCGAGGTGCGTGCCGCCCATGCCTTCCAGCACGGCCTGCTTGATCGCGCCGTCGAAACGCCACTTGAGGGTGGGATCGGCATTGGTCATGGTGTTGAGCACTTCGTTCATCTTGGCGCTGTCGCTCTGCGTGCGCGGGTGCAGCGCCACAGCGTAGATGGGCATCGGGAAATGGGCCGGCGCCACCTGCTTGCCGAAGCCCTTGCTGGCCAGGGTGTGGCCGGTGTAGGTTTCGCGCAGCTTGGCCACTACCGCGATGTCGCCGGCATGGATGACTTCCAGCGGAATCTGCGTCAGGCCGCGCATGGTCATCAGGCTGCCCATGCGCTCTTCATGGCCGCGCGTCACGTTTTGCAGCGCATCGTTGCCCTTGATCGTCCCGCTGAACAGCCGGAAGTACGATAGCGTGCCGTACTTGTCCGTGTGGCTGTGGAAGACAAAGGCCACCGTCGGCCCCTGGTCCGAGTGCGGGCCGGGCAGGACCTCAACGCCATTGTCGGTCACCAGCTCAACCAGGCGCTGGGCGGGCGACGGAGCGTAGGCGATCAGCGCGTCCAGCAGCGGCAGCGCGCCGATGTTGTGCGTGGCGCTGGTGACGAAGACCGGCACCAGGCTGTGCTTGCCGTCGCGCAGCGCGGCGCGCAGGCCCGCGCTAATCTCGTCGTCGGCGAGCGTCTCGGTCTCGAAGTACTTCTCCATCAGCGCGTCGTCGGACTCGGCGGCGGCTTCGATCAGCGCCAGCCGCGCTTCTTCGATGGTGCCGGCCATCTCGGCGGGCGGGGCGGCGGTGTCTTTGCCCGCGCCGAGGTGCGCTTTCTGCGTCAGCAGGTTCACCACGCCAGCGAACTCCGCCTGCGTGCCGATGGGCAACATCACCGGCACGAAGCGATAGTCCGGGAAGCGCGTGCCCAGCGCGCTCAGCACGTTGGCGAAGTTGGCGTTCTCACGATCCAGCTTGTTGATGACGACGACAATCGGGAGATTGAATTCCTCTGCATACCCGAACGCCAGCTCGGTGCCCACCTCTGGGCCGGACACGGCGTCCACCACGACCACCGCTGTATCGGCCACGCGCACGGCATTCTTCGCCTCGCCCATGAAGTCTACATAGCCGGGGGCGTCCAGGACGTTGATTTTGTGCCCGCCGTATTCGATGGCCATCAGCGCGCTGTAAATGGACAGGCCGCGCGCCTGCTCGTCTTCATCGGAGTCAGCGACGGTGTTGCCCTCTTCAATCTTTCCCAGGCGAGTGATCGCGCCGGTGGCGAACAGCAGGCTCTCGGCCAGGCTGGTCTTGCCGGCGCTTTGATGGCCTATCAGGGCGATATTCCTCAGCAGGTCAGTGGTATAGTCTTTCATGCAGATCAAGCCTCCTAAAATGAGCCGCTGCTCGTTTATCCAGACGAGACATACCAGCGGGACGGCATGGCGCCATCCCGCGATCGTCCGTCCGGCGTAACTTGGCGTCTGAAGCGCACTGATTGTACGAAACGCACAGGCAAAAGTCAAAGGTCATTCGCGGCGGGGCGCGCGCAACGGTTGACAGCGACTCGCCGGGCGGAGAGGGAGCGGTGAGGCACGTCAGCGCCGAGCGGGGGCGCAGCAGAGCAGCGCCCCTACCGCCTGACGGATTTTGCACGCACCCGCGCAGGGGTAGTGTGCCGAATTCGGTTGAAGTGGCGTGTGCCCGTGTGACGAGTTTCAACCGCAAAGGATACAGTGCCGGCGGGAACACAGTGGAGTCTGCTGCCTGCCGCTGTGATATACTGGGGCCGCTGAGAAGGCACTGGGCAACGCGGCGAAAGGGTGATGAACGTGGCGAGCAGAGGGCACGCGCGGCGGCTGGCAATCGGGGTGGCGCTGCCTCTGGCCGCGTACCTGCTGGCGGCGATCATCGTCACCTGGCCGCTGGCCCGGCACCTGGGCAGCCGCGCTGCCGGGCTGCCTCACGGCGACACGCTGGAAGTGACGCGCCACATCTGGTGGGCGCGCGAGGCCCTGCTCGACGGCATCAACCCCTTCGATCAGCGTTTGCTGACCTACCCGGACGGCTTCATGAGCTGGGTGCAGTGGGCGCACCCGCTGCAAGTGCTGCCGGGGGCGCTGCTGTCCCTGGCGATTCCCCCCTTGACAGCGTTCAACGTCCTGCTCATCGTCACGCTGGCGCTCAACGGCCTGGCGGCCTGCTGGCTCGGCCTGCTGCTGAGCGATGGGAACCGCCCGGCGGCGCTGCTGGGCGGGCTGGTCTTCCTGGCCTGCCCGGCTGCCCAGGGGCACCTGAGCGTCGGACACCTGGGGATCGTCACGCTGTGGCCGCTGGCGCTTTTCGCCGGGTGCCTGTGGCGCGTCCTGCGCGGCGCTGACGGCTGGCGGACGGTCGGCTGGGGCGCGCTGTGGCTGGCGCTGAGCGCGCTGGTCCACATCTCGCATCCCGTCTATCTGCTCGCCCCGTTGATCGTGCTGTTGGGCCTGGGCGCGCTGCTCGCCGGGCGAGGTCGCATCTGGCGGCAGGGCCAACCGGCCAGCGCGCAGCCCTGGCTGCGCGCGGCGGCGATGGTCGGGCTGGGCGTGCTGCTGCTGATCCCGTTCTATGGCCCGCTGCTCACGGAGGCGGGTCGCGCGGAAATGCGCGGCATAGCCGAGACGGGCCGCGTGACCTACAGCGCCGACGCGCTGTCTTTTGTCAGCCCGTCACCGTTTGGCTGGCTGGGCGACTGGGGACTCGCGCCGGATTACGCGCGCGAGGTGCTCGGCACCAATTCGGCAGAGGGGACGGCTTACGTGGGCTTGGTCGCGCTTGTGCTGAGCGCGGCTGCCGTGCTGCGGCGACCTGCAGCGCGGCCCTGGCTTCTGGCGGCGGCGGGCGCGGCGCTGCTGTCGCTGGGGCCGCTGCTGAAGTGGCGCGACACCCCGCTGACCGTTGAATTCGAGTCCTTCAGAACTTATGTTACACTTCCCTGGATCGTTGCCCAGGACCTGCCCCTGCTGGATGCGACGCGCGCGCCGGGCCGCTTCAACCTGCTGACGGGCCTGGCGATCAGCGCGCTGGTGAGCGTGGGCGCGAGCGTCGTTCTGGGATGGCTGCGCCGCCCGGCCTGGCGCGCAGCGCTGGCTATTGGGCTGGGCGCTGCCGTGCTGGTCGAGTACCAGGTCTTCGCCCCATTCCCCACCGACAGCGCGAGCCTGCCCGCTTATTACGCGGCGCTGGCCGAAGCGCCGGGCGTGCGCGCCGTGCTCGACGTGCCGGTGAGCAATCCGCTGGTCGCCAAGATCGGGCTGTACGCCCAGACGGCTCACGGCAGGCCGCTCATCGCCGGGCACGCGCTGCGCCGCACACCGCAGAACCCGGCGCTGCTGGCTCTGCTGGAGCGGGCGGCGCTCGGCGAGGAAGAGGGCGCATTGCCGGCGCTGCCTGCCACTGAGGTGATTCCGCTGTTCTCTCGCGCGGGCGCCGACCGCGTGATCGTCCACAAGCGTTTCATCGCCGACGCGGCGGCAGTGGTCTTCCGGCTGCGGGCGATCCTGGGCGCGGCGGAGTACGAGGACGAATGGATCGCCTCTTTCGTCGTGCCGCGCGAAGAGGTGTTGCCGCAGTCACCGCTGTGGGCGGCGGGCGCGGATTGGGCGGGGGCGGTGGCGCTGGACGGCACGCCCTGGTCGCTGCTGGGCGAGGCGGGCGAATGGTATTTTGTCGCGGCGCAGCCCTACGCCGAGCTGAGCATCCCCGTGCGCGCCTATGGCTCGCCGCGCCGGATCGCGGTGCGCCTGGACGGGGCGCTGATCGGCGGGGGCGTCGTCGGCGAAGGGACGCTCAGCCTGCCGCTGTGGACTGAGGTGGGCATGCACACGCTGCGCTTCGAGACGCTCGACGGCTGTGATCCGTACCCCTTCGCGCTCGAATGCCTGGCCGGGCACGACGTGTGGGGCGGGGCATGCGCGCGGACGGAGCCGTCCGCCTGCCTCAGCGCGGCGCTCGGCAGGCCCACCTGGACTCCCCTGGCAGAAGAGCCAGCGGCGCTACACGTGACGCTCGACGGTGGGCTACGCCTGGAAGGGTACGCGCTGACTCTGCGCGACGATCCGCGCGCCCTTGACGTGCGCCTGTTCTGGGCGGCGGAGCGCGCGCTGCCGGCGGACTATGCGCTGTTCGTGCATGTCGCCGACCCGCAGACCGCGGTGCCGCTGGCCCAGTTCGACGGCTACCCGGCCATTGCCACGAGCGCCTGGCGGGATGGGGCGCGCTGGGTTTCGGATGTGCGCGTGCTGCTGCCGGACGATCTGCCGCCGGGCGAGGTGGCGATCAATGCTGGCTGGTTCGACCCGGCGCGCGGGGAACGGCTGGGCGTGCGCGGCGAACGGCCCTGGGCGCGGGACGGGATCGTGCACCTGACGACAGTGCGGCTCGCAGGCTGACGAGGCGTGCTGGCGCAGCGCCCTAGCGAATCATCACCTGCCAGGTCTCGTAGAGCATCACCGCGATGAAAGCCACCACCGGGACGGTGACAAACCAGGAGAACACGATGCGCTCGGCCACATTCCAGCGGATCATCTGGACGCGATCGGCGCTGCCCGCCCCGACGAGGGCGGAGCTGACCACGTGCGAGGTGCTCACCGGCCCGCCCAGCAGCCCAGCCCCCAGCGTGATCACGGTCGAAGCCGCCTGCGCGCTGAAGCCGTGAATGGGCCGAATATGATAGAACTTGCCCCCCACTGTGCGGATAGTCCGCTGGCTGCCGAACAGTGAGCCAGCAGCGAAGACCAGGGCGCTCAGCGCGATCACCCAGAACGGCACATAGAACCGGTCGAGGCTGTCTGTGGCCACAAGGCCCAGCACAATCAGGCCCATCGTCTTCTGGGCGTCGTTGCTGCTGTGCGCCAGGCCCAGGGCCACGGCGACGGGCAACTGCCCGCGCTGGAACCAACGGTTGATGCGGGGCGGGGCGTGAAATGCCCAGGCCAGCCCGTAGATCGCCCTGGCCGTGGCGAAGCCCACGAGCAGGCTGAGCACCGGCGAGAGCAAGAGGGCCAGCACGATCTTGATCAGCCCGCCCATGAGAACAGCGTGGCGTCCGTAGCCAATCCACGCTGCTCCGATCAGCCCGCCAGCCAGGGAGTGCGAGGTGCTCGTTGGAAACCCTAGCCGCTGGGCCACCGTGTTCCAAAAGTTGGCGGCCAGAAGAGCTGCGTAGACGACGGGCAGCGTGATCGCCTGGATGGCGATCAGGCCGCGCCCGACCGTCTCGGCCACCGCGACGCCGTAGAGGAACGGCCCCACCAGCGCAGCCAGCGCAGCCAGCCACAGCGCCCGCCGATAATTCAGCGCGTGCGTGGAGATCAAAGGGGCGACAATGTTTGCCGCATAGCTTCGGCCATTGAGAAAGCCGTACAACAATGCCAGCAAGATAAGCGGCACGACCGGCAGCGGCAGTGAGAGCATGATGAACTTCCTCTCTGGGGGGCACGCACATCTGGCGCTCTGAGTCGTAGATGGTAAATCTTATTTAACCTAAGTTAAGAGAATTTTATATTGATTGAGCGAGATTGGCAAACGCAGCAGGGTTTGTTGCCCAGAGTCACCCGCATCAGAAAGCGCTGGGGTGGGGCGGGCTGACCTCACCCCCGCTCGGCGCTGACGCACCTCGCCGCCGGGCAAGCCGAGCATAGCGCGGCTGGGGGTGAGGTCAAGCAGCGCGTCGCCGTCAACCCTGGCACGCCCCCTGACCATGTTCCCACTTGGCACGCGAGCGGGGTTGGTATAGAATACGACTAATCGTAGGGGCTATTACGTCCCTAATTGTCTTTATTAGGGACCCGTAGCCCAAGCGGAAGGATCGCTGAGGCGAGTAGCATCATGTTTACCATCATCCGAGCTTATGTGAAGGAGCACATGCTCACGGCGCAGATTTTCGCTTTCGCCGTCGCTGTGCTCACGCTGGTGGCGGCGGATGTTCTTTATCCGTCCACCGAAGTCTTTCTGATCGTGCTAGTGCTTCTGGCGGTGATGAACGCCAGGGTGCGCGCGTTCGCCATTGATTTCGCGCCGTTCATCGTGCTCATCTACTCATACGACACGCTGCGCAATTTCGCCGACGACCTGACCCGCGCCGACATCCACATCACCGACCTGATCGCCTGGGAGCGCGCGCTGTTCGGCGGGACGCTGCCCAGCTACTGGCTCCAGCAGAACCTGTGGGACCTGCCGATCACGCCGCTGCTGGACACGCTGACCAACACGCTCTACCTGTCGCATTTCATGAGTCCGCTGGTGATGGCGGCGCTGCTGTGGCGGCGCGGGCCGGGTGAATACTGGGCGTTTGCGCTGGGGCTGGTGGCGCTGTCGTATGCCGGGTTTGCGACCTATCTCGTCTTTCCGGCTGCGCCGCCCTGGTGGGCGACTCATCACGGCTACCTGCTGCACACGCCGATCACGCTCGATCACTTCGTGGTGCCGGCGGAAGTCGTCAGCGCCGGGCCGAACCCGGTGGCAGCCATGCCGTCGCTGCACACGGCCTACCCGACCTATATCGCCCTGGTGGCGCTCGCCACGTGGGGGCGGCGGGCGCTGCCGGTCATCCTGCTGCCGCTGGGCGTCGCCTTCTCGACGTTTTACCTGGGGCATCACTGGGTGATAGACGCGCTGGCGGGCGCGGGCTATGCGCTGTTCTTCTTCGGGACGGTGTTCCTGTTCTTCCGGCGGAACCAGATGTCGCTGGCCTGGCTCAACAAGGTCAAGCGGACGCTTGTGCCGCATACGTGAGCGCGGTCGCTATCGCACAAAACACGGCGCGGGCCTGGTGATATGCCAGGCCCGCGTTCTTTGTTCCCGGTGAGGTCGCCGCTCAGCCGCGCACCAGGCGGGGCAGGTCGCGCAGTTTGGGCATATTGCCCATCAGCAGCGTGTTGACGCGGAAGAGCCGCCCGGCCAGCCAGATGGCGAAGGCGATGCCCAGCACTTGCAGCACCAGCGACAGGACAAGCTGGATGAGCGGCACGTCAATGATGGCGATGCGCATGACCATAGACAGCGCCCCGGTGATTGGGAAGAGCGACAGGGCGACGGCCAGTGTGCCATTCGGCTCTTCGACGAATATGGTCAGGAAGAAGAATGGGATAGCGGCGGGCAGCGTGACGATGGTCACCAGGTTCTGGCTGTCGCGCACGGAGGTGCTCAGCGCGCCGATGCCGGCCATCAGGCTGCCGAAGAGCAGGAAGCCGAGCACAAAGTACACGACAAGCAGGACCAGCGTCCCTGCGCCCACGGTGATATCGCCCAGCGACTCGACCAGGTTGCCCGCCTGCGACGCGATGATCACAAAGGTGCCGGCCAGCATCCCCAGTTGCAGCAGGGAGAGCAGGCCCATCGCCAGAATCTTGCCCAGCAGCAGGGCGCTTGGCCGCACCGACGAGAGCATGATCTCGATGATGCGCGTTTCTTTTTCCTGCACGACGCTCTGCATCAGGTAGCCGCCGCCCCAGAAGACGCTCAGCATCAGCAGCAGCCCGAAGGCGTAGACCAGCAGGAAATTCTGATACTCACGGGTTTCCTCGGCGGCGCCAGCTTCCGTCAGGCGACTCTCGCTGATCACGGCTGGGTTGCGCAGCCGCAGATAGAGCGCCTCGTAATCGGGCGCGTCCACGTTGATCAGCAGGCTGCGCAGCAGGAAGTCGCGCATCAGGCCCTCTGTCCCCTGGGCTTCGATGCTGAAAACGCTGACATAGGCGGAGATAGCGCCGGTTTCCACGTAGTCCGGCGGGATGGCGTACAGCGCGTCAATGTCGCCCGCCTCCAGCGCGGCCTGGCCCTCGTCCAGCGAGGGGTAGGGCGTGATCACCGTGTGCAGGCAATAGGGCGAGCTGATGCGCTTGACGAGCTGGCTGCGCGCCTGGCTCAGCGCCTGTTCGGGGTTGAGCGCTTCCATCTCGCTCGCCGACGGCTCGCAGGCGACCTCTGGATAGCTCGCCGGAGACGGGAACAGGCCGTCCGGCGTCTGGTCCACATAGCCGATGGACTGGCGCTGCTCATTGACTTCGGTGATGGGCGCGGGGGCCTTCTCATCGTCCGCGGTCAGGTCGCGGTAGGCCTGGTAGCCGAAGAAGATGACCAGGGCCAGGATTGGGACGCCGAAAGTGATGAACAGATAGCTCTTGCGGCGAAACTGCTGGCGCACTTCGTAGCGGAAGACTTCAAGCCAGTGAGTCATCAGCGGAACAGCCCCTTTCTGCGGCGCGGCGCACGGGCGGCTTCGCCCGCTTCGGCGGGCACGCTGGTCAGCGTCACGCGGCCCTCGCGCAGCGCAACCCACAGGGTGCGCGGAGTAAGCGATTTGCCGTACATGAGCATCCCCAGCCGGAAGACCTTGACCGCCAGCCAGACGATGAACAACGCTGTGATGACCTGAATGGCCAGGCTCAGCCAGATCTGCCAACTGGGCAGCGTGCTCACGCCGAGGCGCATGGTCAGCCCGACGGCTGCTGTCAGCGGGAAGAACGAGAAGAAGAGCGGCAGCGGCCCGTTTGGATTGGTGAAGAACGCTACCGAAAACATGATCGGCAGCACGGCCAGGAAGGTGAAGAACCCGGCGATCTGGCGGCTTTCGGCTTCGGCGGTCACCGCCGCGCCGATGCCCAGCATGGCTGCGGCGAAGATCAGGAAGTTGATCACGAACAGCACGCCGATCAGGATGAGATGGGAGGTCTCGAACTTCGTGCCCCCCAGGAAGGCGCGCGCACTCTCGTTGATCTGCGCGATCAGCAGGCCGCCCATCGCCCACAGCACGACCTGGGTCAGCGCCAGAGCGCCCAGCCCCAGCAGCTTGCCCACCAGCAATTCTGCCGGGCGCAGGCTGGTCGCCAGAATCTCCATCAGGCGATTTTCCTTCTCCTCCACCACGCCGCTCATCAGGAACTGGGCGGTGGTGCTGGTCGCCATGAAGTAGATCATGACGAAGATGAAGGGCAGCAGCAGCCGACCCACCAGGGCCGCCTCGCTCAGCTCCTCGCCGCTGTCCAGGTCGCGCAGGGTGAATTCGACATCGGCCAGGCGCTCGACCGGCACCGGCAACGTCTCTGGCGCGCGATAGGCGATCTGGGCGGTCAGGAAGTCCTCGATGCCGTCGCGCAGGGCCTCTGGGATGCTGCGCTGCGCGACGAGAGTGACCTGCCCGGAGAGGACGTAGTGCTCCGGGATGACGAAATAGGCGTCCAGCTCTCCGGCCTGAAGCTGCTCGCTGGCGTACGCTTCTAGCGCGTCGAACACGGCGGGCAGCACATCCGGCTGGCTTCCGGCGGCGGGCGCGGCCAGGTCAGGATCGGTCACTGGCGTATAGTCAGCCGGGTTCGGCCCCGCCGGGTCAATGATCAGCGCCCGGTCTATATAGCTGACGCGCTGGAACTTGTCCAGCTTGGTCTCGCGCGCGACGGAGAACTGGAAGATCAGAAACATAGCGATGAGCGAGATTAGCGGCACGCCGAAGGCCGTGAACAGAAAGCTCGGTCGCCGGAAGTTGTAGGTGTATTCGCGGCGCAGCACGAGCCAGACTTTGGATGAGATCATGGCGTCAGCCTCCGCTCGCGCCGTTGGCGCGCCCCGTCCCGGCCACTTCGATGAAGATCTCATTCAGGCTGGGCACAGCCAGCTCGAAGCGGCGGATGTGATAGGCAGCGCCGACGGCCAGCGCTTCCATGACGGCGTCTGGCGTCACGCCAGCAGCCAGGTGCAGGACCACGCCGCGCCCGTTCTCGCCCTGCTCAACTCGCTCGACGCCGGGCAGCGCGGCCCAGTCGCCTTCGCCCTCGACGATGACGGCGTTCTTGGCGAAGCGCTGGCGCACATCGTGCACGTCGCCGTAGAGCACGCGCCGACCATGATCGATCATCAGCAGGCGGTCGGCCATTTCCTCGATCTGGTGCATCTGGTGGGTGGACATGACGATGGTCACGCCTTCGCGGTTCATCTCGTAGAGCAGGTCTTTGATCAGCTGCGTGTTGACCGGGTCCAGCCCGGAGAACGGCTCGTCAATGATGACCAGGTCGGGGCGGTGCAGCACGGTGGCGATGACCTGCACCTTCTGCTGCATACCCTTGCTCAGCTCGCTGACCTTGCTCTTGACATTAGCGGTCAGGTCGGCGTGCTCCAGCAGCGCCAGGGCGCGCTGGCGAGCGTCGGTGCGCGCCATGCCCTTGAGCTGGCCCAGGTAGACCAGCACGTCGAGCACGGGGACATTACGATACAGGCCGCGTTCTTCGGGCATGTAGCCGATGCGCTCTTTGGTCGCGTCATTGATCGGCGCGCCGAGCACCTCAATGCGCCCGCTGTCCGGCTTGAGAATGTCCAGGATCATGCGGATGGTGGTCGTCTTGCCGGCACCATTAGGGCCAAGCATGGCGAAGATCTCGCCGCGCTGCACGTCAAACGACAGGTCATTTACAGCGGTGAAATCGCCATACTGCTTGGTGATATTGTGGACGGCAATTGCCGTGTTTTCCGTGGAAATACTCATCAGGTGCTGCTCCTTGCTCATGAGACCTCCTGGCTCCGCGCCGGAGTAAAGCCTATACCATTATACGCAGCAGATGGCCCATAGTAACGAGCAATCTGTCACGTTTGGGGCGTGTCAGCCGGATTTTGGTGCGGTGCCAGGTATGCTGGCTCAGTGTCCTGGGTCAACGAACAACCTATTGCCAGGGGAGGTCATGACTGCTCGGTGAGCGCCTCCCCCCTCAATTCCCCCTCCAGCGAAGCCAGAGGGGGGACGCAAGCCGCTCACCCCTTCCCCTGGCTTTGCTGGGAGAAGAGCCGGGGGATGGGGGCCATGCCTGGGTGACGAGTTTCAACCGCAAAGGATACAGTACCGGTGTCAGGGCAATCGCATCAAATCTCGGTGAGCAGAGCCTGACCTCACCTCCCGGCTGCGTTGCGCTCTGCTGGACCGCTGCGCCCTGGTTGACCTCACCCCCGCTCGGCGCTGCCGACCCCTGCGCGTGCCCATTGCCGGGCGGCGCTTGTGAGAACCCGGCGCTTACCGTTACAATGGTCATGGGGAAGCGCGACTGCTCAGAGACCCCCTGCCTGGGCAGGTGACCGCTCGCTGGCCGCTGAGGGCTTCTTACGCTGAAAGGACGGGAGATGGGTGCCATAGGGGCGTTCACGTTCGTGCTGCACAGTCACCTGCCGTATGCGCGGCTGGCCGGGCGCTGGCCGCACGGCGAGGAGTGGATTCACGAGGCCGCGTCCGAGACGTACATCCCCTTGCTGGACGCGCTCTACGACCTGCGCGACGAGGGCGTGCGCTACAAGATCACGATCGGCATCACGCCGGTGTTGGCCGAGCAGCTCGCCGACGCCGATGTGCTGGCTCACCTCGACGAGTACCTGGAGGACAAGATCGCGCGGGCCAAGCAGGACGTGCTGCGTTTTCGCGGCGACGAAGCGCCGCGCCCCGTCCCCCGCGAAGAAGCGGAAGAGGGCGATCTGCCGCCGGTGGATCGCGGGGCGGTTGCGGCGGCGCTGGCCGCGTCTGCTGAGAGCGAGCGCGTGGAACTCCCGCACGAGAAACCGTGGTGGGTGGGGCACAAGCACCTGGAGTACCTGGCTGGCTTCTATCAGCGCTACTACGAGCGCGTCAAGGACTCCCTCGACCGGCGCTACAACCGCGACCTGATCGGCGCGTTCAAGCGCCTGCAGGACGAAGGTTATATCGAGATCACCACCAGCGCGGCCACGCACGGCTATCTGCCGCTGCTGGGCACCGACACGGCCATTCGCGGCCAGCTCAGGACGGGCGCGCGGAGCTACCAGCGCTTCTTCAAGCGTGCGCCGCGCGGCATCTGGCTGCCGGAATGCGCCTACCGCCCGGCCTATTATGAAGAAGATGGCACGATCCGGCCCGGCATCGAGCATTTCGTCGCCGAGCAGGGGATCAGGCTCTTCTTCAGCGAGACGCACCTGATCACCGGCGGCGCGCCGGTTGGCGTGGCGGCGGGGGAGGCTATCGGGCCGTATGGCGAGATCAAGCGGCGCTACCTGGTGCCCATGTCCGCCGCGCCGGTGCCCGGCGAGCCGCTGACGACCTTCCGCGCCTATTACGTCAGCGACACAACCGCCGGCCCGCACGCCGACCAGCACAGCGGCGTGGCCGTCATCGGGCGCAACAACGAGACCGGGCAGCGCGTCTGGTCGGCGCAGTGGGGTTACCCCGGCGACTTCGATTACCGTGAGTTTCACCGCAAAGACGGCGTGAGCGGCCTGCAATACTGGCGCGTCACCGGGGCGAAGGTGGACCTGGGCGACAAGGACTTCTACCACCCGGACTGGGCGGAGCACAAGGTGCGCCTGCACGCCCAGGACTTCGCCGCGCTGGTCGAGCGCATCCTGCAGGCGCAGTGGGAGCACGGCGAGGGTTACGGCATCATCGCCTCCAACTATGACACTGAGCTGTTCGGGCACTGGTGGTTTGAGGGCGTGGACTGGCTCAAGCAGGTGCTGCGCCTGCTGGCCGATAACCCAAAGGTGGACCTGGTCACGGCGTCGGAGTACGTGGAGCAGCACCCGCCGCAGCGCGTGATCCACCTGCCGGAAGGCAGTTGGGGCGCGGGCGGCACGCACTTCACCTGGGACAACAGCGAGACGCACTGGATGTGGGCGCCGATCCACGACGCCGAGCGGCAGATGCAGCGCCTGGCCGACCGGTACCGCGACCGCTACGACGACGACCTGCTGCGCGGCGTGCTCAACCAGGCGGCGCGCGAGCTGGTGCTGCTCGAAAGCTCCGACTGGCCCTTCCTGGTGACCACCGGGCAGGCGCGCCAGTACGCGGTGCAGCGCTTCAGCCAGCATGTCGAGCGCTTCCTGGCGCTGGCCGGCAGCGTCGAGCGCGGCCAGCCAGACGGCGCGCTGGCGGCGGAGCTTTGGGAGAAGGATCGGCTCTTCCCGGATATTGACTTCCGCTGGTGGTGCAGCGAGTAGCTTTCAGCGAATAGCCGTCAGCAGTCAGCCAAGACTGCCAAGACTGCCAGGCTGCGTGGCTGAAAGCTGACGGCTGATGGCTGATAGCTCCGCTCTACTCGAACGTCCAGCGGGTTGCATCGTCCGGGAAGCGCGTCCAGGCGAAGGCTTTGTGCGGGCGCAGCACCCAGAACGGTATGCCGTGCCGCATGGCGTACTTGGCCTCGTAGGCATCGTCCAGCCGCGCGACGAGCGGATCATCGGGGTCAGCGATGCGCGTGACGGTGCCTTCCAGGATGACGGCCTTCTCGCTGTCGTCCAGATGAACCACGACGCGCGGGTTGGCCGCCAGGTTGCGCGACCAGCGAGTCTGCGGCCCGCCGCCGAAATAGAGCGTCCCCGCCACCCACACGCCCCATACTGGCACGGCGTGCGGCACGCCATCCAGTTGGGCCGTCGCCAGCCAATAGTTGCGCGCCTGGGTCATGCGCTCGACCACGTAGTCCCAGGGCAGGGTGCCTTCAACCTCGCTGGGAATACCATAGCCGGGCACATGGGGGCGGCCCACCTCTGGGCGGTTTGTGGTATTGTGGGGCATGATTGTCTCTCCCTTGCACACTACGTGGGCGCGAAGTATACCTGATTGTCTGTCACGAGGCGTTTTTTGGCTGGGTGCGAAAGCCGCTATAATGCAGTCGGTTGCACCCCGCCGCACGCCGGGTGTGGACGCGGAGGGCCGGCGACGAGGAGAATCGTGCCATGCGCGTGTTGTTCGTATCTGCGGAGATGAGTCCGTTCGCCAAGACAGGCGGGCTGGGCGATGTGGCGGGCAGCCTGCCGCGCGCGCTGCGTCAGCACGGGATAGACGCGCGCGTGCTCATGCCGCTCTACGGGCCGGTCAGGGGGCGCTTTGACGACCGGCTGCGCTACCTGTTCAGCTTCCCTTTCCACCGGCGGGTGGGCACGGCGGACGTGCATCTGCATACCACCGAACAGGACGGCATCCCGGTCTATTTTCTGGAAAGCTGGCCGTTCTTCAGCGGCGGAGACTATATCTATACCGACCTCAACTGGGATCGCAAGCGCTTCGTGTTCTTCTCTCAGGCGGCGATGGGCGCGGCCTGGGAGTTGGGACAGGGGCGTGCGGGCGAGGCGCGCTGGTTCCCGGACGTGCTGCACGTTCATGACTGGCACACGGCGCTGGTGCCCTTTCTGCTGCACGAATCGCGGGGCGCGCCCGGCTGGGCGGATATGGCCAGCGTGCTGACCGTCCACAACATGGGCTATCAGGGCTGGGAGGCGGGCGGCTATCTGTGGGAGGCGGGCATACCAGGCCGCCAGCACCCGCACCTGATTTATCAGGACAAGACGGACAACCTGCTCGGCATCGGCATCGCCTACGCCCATAAGATCAACACGGTCAGCCCGCGCCATGCTATGGAGCTGCATTACGCGCGCTTTGGCGAGGGGCTGGAGGGGCTGGTCTGGGTGCGCGACGGCGACTTCACCGGCATCCTCAACGGCCTGGACACGGATCGCGCCAATCCGATGACCGACCCCGCCCTGCGCCATCCCTTCGACGCCAGCAACTTCCGGGTCGAGCGCCCCAGGAACAAGGCCGCCTTCCAGGCGGAGTTGGGGCTGCCGCAGCAGCCGGACGTGCCCCTGATCGGCATTGTCACGCGGCTGGTCGAGCAGAAGGGGATGGACTTCGCTGTGCCGGGGCTGCGCCGCCTGCTGGCCGAAAGCGACGCCCAACTGGTGATCATCGGGTCGGGCAAGCCGGAGATCGAGCGGGATGTGCAGCGCCTGGAATGGGACTTCGGCTGGAAGATGCGCGTCGTCCTCGGCTATCAGCCCGACCTGGCCCAGCGCCTCTATGCTTCGTCCGATCTGGTGCTGGTGCCCAGTCGCTACGAGCCGTGCGGCCTGACGCAGATGCTGGCCATGCGTTATGGCGCGCTGCCGGTCGTGCGCGAGACGGGGGGGCTGGCCGACACCGTGCAGAATTACGACGGCGGCCCGGCGGATCACGGGACGGGCTTCGTCTTCCTGTTCGAGGAGCCAGACGCCGTGCGCCTGACGCTGCACTGGGCCATTGACACCTATCGCAACCGGCGGGCGGCCTTCGAGCGGATGCAGGAGCGGGCCATGCGCCTCGATCTGAGCTGGGAGCACCCGGTGAGGCAGTACGTCGCTCTGTACGAGGCGGCGTTGCGAGCCGCGCGGGGCGACGCGCCGCACCTGGCCGAGACTGGGCGCGGCAGGCCGCGCTGAGGGCACAGGACAACCCCGGTACAGGCTGGTGGAAGTCCGCCGGTAGTTGCTTGCTGTCCCTCCCCCCAAAAAACCCCTCCCCGCCGGGAGGGAAGGGCTTAGGGGGCGTGCAAAGGCTGACAGCGACTCGCCGGGCGGGGGTGAGGTAAGCCAGGGCGCTGCTCTGCTGCGCCCCTACCGCCTGACAGGTTTTGCATGCACCCGGGGCTTAGGGTCGGCGCTCTGCTCCCTTCCCCCCTCGTGGGGGCAGGGCCAGGGATGGGGGTCTGAGCCAGGCCGGACTGGATGCTTGTTTCCGCTCTGGTGCCCCAGGGCAGGACCTATGCGGCGACCTCTTTTCGCCGGATCAGGGCGCGCCTCAGGACGGGTGATCGTCCGGGTGTGAGTGCTGACCTGGCTGGGTCGTGTCGGCGGAATTGAGCGGCGGCTCTTCCGGCACCTCCCCGTTGTCCTGGCCCTGCGGGGCGGCGGGCATGGCCGGCAGGGGGGTTGCCGGCTGCGCCACGCGCTCTAGCGGCAGGGCCAGCGTGAAGGTGCTGCCTTCGCCGAGCGCGCTGGCCACGCTCAGATAGCCGCCATGCGCCTCGGCCACCGCCCGCGCCACGAAGAGGCCCTGGCCCAGCCCGCGCGGATCGAGCATCTTGCCGTTGGGCGTATGCGCCTCGCCCCGGTAGAAACGCTCGAAGATGTGCGGCAGGTCGTAGGGCGAGATGCCCACGCCCGTGTCGGACACTTCGATCAGCGCGCTGTCCTCGCGGATGCGCCCGACCTGCACGTAGATTTCGCCATCCGGCTCGGTGTACTTGATGCTGTTGTCTATTAGATGGCCGACGGCCCATTGCAGGCGACGCTCGTCGCCGGTGATCGTCAGGCGGCTGGCCCCCATGGTCGAAAACGCCAGCCGTAGCCCGGCCTTTTCGATGCGCGGGCGCAGCCCCAGGATGACGTTGATGACCAGCGCCGGCAGGTCAATCTCCTGCTCGCGGACGGCGAAGCTGCCCGCGCCGATCTCCGAAATATCCAGCAGCTCGACGATCATGCGGTCGAGGACGGCGGCGTTGCGGCTGATCGCTTCCAGGAACTTGCGGTTGGGCGGGCGGTCGTCAGGCATGGCCAGCAGCACGTCGCTCATGCCCTTGATCGCTGTCAGCGGCGTGCGCAGCTCGTGGCTCATGTGGGTGACGAACTGATCCTTGAGCCGGTCGGCGATGGCGTCGCGCGTCACATCGCGCAGCATGAGGACAGTGCCCAGCCGCTGGCCCTGCTCGTCGGCGACCACGGCGATCTGCGCGCCGAGGATGCGATTGTTCACCTCCACGCGCTGCGGCTCACCCAGCGTGATCTCGCCTTCCAACGGAATCCGGTCGCGCGCGTCGGCGAACATGCGCCCCAGCTCGCTGTCCCAGAAGGCGCGGATCGAGCCGAGCAGGTCGTGGGCGGCCTGGTTCATCAGCACGATGCGCCCCTCGTTGTCCTGCATGATCACGCCCTCGCTGATCACCGCCAGCACGCCGCTGAGCTGGGCGATGCTCGTCTGCTGATCGGCGTGCAGCCTTTCAAGCTCTCTAACGCGCTGGAGCGACTGGTGCTGCGCCGAGTCCTGCCCGTGCTGCTGGCGGCGCAGCGTGCTATACAGGCGGCCAAAGAGCCGCCCGGTGTTGGCGCCGAGCGCATCAACGGACTGGACCATGTCGGCGACAGGGTGCGCCGGATCGTCGGGCGGAGTGTTGCGAGACATGCGGCAGTCCTCTCCTTCTGCGGGCGGTGTTGGCGCTGCCAGCGCGATCAGTTGGCCGGCGGTGCAGGCGGCGACAAGGGGGCCGCGCCATCGCCGGCTCGTTTGATCTCGGCCAGCCGGTCGAGCATGGCTTTCAGTTCGGTCAGGTCGGGCAGTGGCTTGTTGATGATGGTGTCCACGCCGTCGTGCTTGAGAATAGCCTGGCGCTCGTCGTTGCTCAGGCTGAACGCGGTCATCAGGACGATGGGGATGCGGTGAAAATGGGCGATGGAGCGCATGCGCCGGGCGATCTCGTTGCCACGCGGCCCCGGCATGCGGATGTCCAGCAGAGCCAGCTCTGGCAGCTCCCCGCTGTGACTGCCCCCTTCAACCTTGTCGAGCCAGGCGAAGGTCTGCTTGCCGTCGCGGAATTCGATGGCGGCATGGCCCCAGGCCATGAACAGCACCTTGACGTAGTTGCGGATGTCGTCATCGTCTTCAACGACTAACCAGGGCTTCACAGTCCGTTCCCCCTTGGCCGCTTTCCCTTTGCCCACAAGTCTACCGCGTTTTTCCGCGCAGGGATACCCGGCTGTGGGCGCGCGGACGCGCGCTGACTCCGTGACGCAGGGCCGTCGTCGCGTGGCGCTGCGCCGAACCCCACCCCCGCCCGGCTCACCCGGACCAGAATTCATAGAAGATTCACGGCAAAATGAAGTGTGAGTAGGGCATAAACGTATTGCCTATGCTACACTGTCCATAGGTGAGGGCGCGTCGCTGGCGGGCCAGTCGAGGGGTGACTCATGTTGTACAACGTGTTGATCGTCGAAGATGACCGCCAGATGGCGCAAAGCCTGGCCGCGCAGATCGGGGTGCTGGGGCACACGGTCGTCATCGCCTATGGCCCGCGCATGGCCATTCAGCAGCTCAACCAGGTCATCCCCGACGTGATCTTCATGGACCTCAATATGCCGGGTCTCAATGGGCTGGAAGTGCTGCGCTTCCTGCGCCGCGACCCGACCACCGCCACCGTCCCGGTGGTGATCGTCTCGGCCAGCGACGGCCCGGAGACCATCTCCGCCGCGCTCAAGGCCGGCGCGAACGATTACATCGTCAAGCCGCCCACCATCGAAGCGATTGAGCAGGCGCTCGCCCGCGTGGTCACGTTGCCGCCGGAGCTGGGCGGGCCGGCGCAGCCGCTCGACGAGCGCGCCAGCGCCCCGCACTGACTCCCTGAGCCAGCGCACTTCATGACAAGCCGCACCCACCGCCCTCCGCTCAAGGGGCGCGTTCCCTGCCCATAGCCTGGGGGCGCACGCACCACGCCCACACACTCTCCCTATCATCTCAGCCACTTCTAAGTCGGCCTGAACATCTTCTGCACATCTTTCGACTATCCTTGGGATCGTCTGGCGAGTGTCGGGCGATGCCCCCCCTGTTCAGACGCCAGATTCCGCACTACTCGGAGCGTTGCCGGGCGCAGGAGTATCGGCCCGCGCCGCAAGTCTGCGGACAGATAGTGGGGGGGCATCCTAACCCTATCGTAATTGCAGGCGAGCCGCTCAATCACCAGGCAACGTGAGAGACTCGCCAAATCCAGAGCATCCTAAGGAGAGAGCGATGAGCAAACGTAGAATGGCCGCAGTGCTGGTAATTGTGCTTGTATCGTCCATGCTCGCCGCCTATGGAGAGAATCCGCAGCGGGCAATTTCCGCTGTCGTGCAGCCGGCAGACAGCCAGAGTCAGGCTGGCCCCCAGGATTATGTTCAGGAAGACTCGGAAGTCACCCGCATTGTGCTGGATGGAAGCTCCGCCATCGCAGACGGAGAGGGTGTTGCAGTGGACGGCAGCAAGGTGACAATCGTCTCGGCGGGCACCTATGACATCAGCGGTTCTCTGGCCGATGGGCAGGTAGTCGTAGACACAAAAGAGGATGGAACGGTCACCCTTGTCCTGAATGGGGTTGACATCCGCAATTCGACAGGTGCTCCCATCTATGTCGCCAAAGCGCAGGAGGCGGTCATCGTCCTGCAGGACAACACTGAGAATCGCGTGGCAGACGGGGCAACCTACGTGTTCGAGGACGCGACGGAGGATGAGCCAAACGCGGCGATCTTCAGCAAGAGCGATCTGACCATCGCTGGCAGCGGCGCGCTGATCGTCGAGGCGGCCTACAACGATGGCATCGCCAGCAAAGACGGCTTGATGATTACGGGCGGCACGATCACGGTCAGCGCAGTAGATGATGGACTGCGCGGCAAGGACTATATCGTCGTCAAGGGCGGAGCGATCACCGTGAACGCCGGCGGGGATGGCCTGAAAGCGGACAACGCCGAAGATGCCACCCAGGGTACCATCACGATTGAGGCCGGCACCTTCTATATCACGTCGGGAGGCGATGCGCTTCAGGCTGAGTCAGCCCTCTCGGTCAGCGGTGGAGAGTTCACCCTAGTGTCTGGCGGGGGTAGCAGCAGCAGTATTGGCGCGGACACCTCCGCGAAGGCGATCAAGGCCGGGGTCAGCGTCACCCTTGACGGCGGAACCTTCACGATTGACTCTGCCGATGACGCCATCCATTCCAACGACAGGATCGTGATCAACGGGGGTGTCTTCACCATCGCCGCGGGAGATGACGCGATACACGCGGACGCCACCCTGGAAATCAACGGGGGCAACATCAATATCACCAGGTCGTATGAAGGGCTGGAGAGCGCCGTCATCACCATCAACGGCGGGGATGTCCGCATCGTGTCCAGCGACGATGGCGTGAACGTGGCGGGGGGTAACGATGGCTCCGGCTTGATGGCCGGGCCGGGCCAAGGTGGGGCGGGCGGAGGCCGTATGCCGGGTCAAGGCGGCGCGCCGGGCCAGGGCACCCTGCCCGGTCAGGATGCTTTCGCTGCTGAGGGCGATCAGCTCCTCACCATTCACGGCGGCCTTGTGGTGATTGATGCTGCGGGTGACGGGATAGACGTGAACGGCGCGATTGAGATGACGGGCGGCGTGGTGATCGTCAATGGCCCTACTGATAGAATGAACAGCGCGCTGGATTACGATCGTGCGTTCACCATCTCGGGCGGCGTTCTCGTGGCAGTGGGCAGTTCTGGCATGGCCCAAGGGCCTAGCGACTTCTCCACCCAGAACTCAGTGCTCCTGAACTTCAACGGGACGCTGCGGGCCGGTACCCTGGTTCACATTCAGACCAGCGCAGGCGATGAGCTTTTCACCTTCTCGCCCGCCAAGGACTACGAGTCCATCGTCTTCTCTTCACCAGAACTCACAACCGGCCTCACCTATGATGTGTACTATGGAGGCAGCTCAACAGGATCGATGGCGGATGGCCTGATCCAGGGCGGCGCATACGACTCTGGCACCCAATACACAAGCTTCACGGTCTCTGGCGCTGTGACAAGGATTGGCAGCATGGGCAGATGGTAGCGTTCTGAGCGGTCACGGAGAACAAAACCAGGGCGCCGCGCGGCGCCCTGGGTGTTTATCCCTGCGCGGCGGCTCAGCCGCCGGCGACGATCCGCCAGGCCCCGTAGCCGGAGCCGATCACCTCACCGCCCGGCAGCGTGATGTAGAAGGCGTACTGCGGGCGCGGCACCCGTGTCGGCGCGACACGCTGCGCGGTGGCCATGTAGCCCTGCTCATCATCGAGCGCCCAGCCCAGCTTGTCGCGCACGCCCGGCGCGTTGGCCCACACCTTGCCAAAACCGCTGTCCGGTGCCTGACGGTTGAGCGGCGGCGCGCCTTCGATCACCGCGTCGGGCAGGTTGGCGTAGTCCTGCTCCAGGAAGATGGACGCCGTGCCGTCGCTGAAGTGCACGTAGATCTCGTTGGTGTCCGCCCGCCAGATCATGTGCCCGCCCTCAAAGGCCCGGTACGACGCGCCGACCTGCCCTGCGCGCCCCGTCGGGCAGCCGTCACCTTGCCCAAAGAAGAACGTGTAAGGGCAGCTAATCTGCACGATGGCCGTCGCCACCGCTGACCCGTCGTGCGTGCGCAGCGTGTAGGTGGCGCTGTAGGCGGCGTAGCCGGGCACGCTCACCACCGCCGAGCCGCTGGACGCCTGGGTATCCACCACCGTCTGCACGGCTGTCATCTGGGGGACAGCCGCCTCGATACGCACACCGCGCGCCCCGCTCACATCCCAGGTGAGCGTCACCGGCTGGCCCGGCGCGACGGTGTTGGGCGTGGCCGTGAAGATGTTGACGCCGCCGGTCGGCGAGGCCGGCTCCGGCTGCGGCTGTGGCTCAGTGGTCGGCGCACGGCCCGGCTCCTGTGTGTCCCCTGCCACCGGCTCGCTGATCGGCAGTTGCAGAGTCTCCTCGGCGTAGACCGTGCCCGCCACCACGTCCACCACGCGCAGGCGCAGCGTCACCGCCTCCTCGCCTTCGCGGTAGACGGGGGCCACCGGCCCCTCGCCCGCCGAAGGAATCCACAGGTACAGGCGCGGCAACTCGACAGAGGTTGTGGTGCCATCGGCGAAGACCTGGTCGAAGACGAGATTGGCCGAGGGGACGCGCTGACTCACTTCCCACTGAACTGTCACCCGCGCTTCGCCGGAAGCCAGCGCCGCGCCTCCCACGGTGTCAACTTCGGTGCTGAACGCAGCGATGGCGGGCGGCTCGGTGAGCATAGAGGCATCATACGGGACCGTCACGATGCGCTGATCAACGACCTTGTTGGTGCCCACGCGGATGATCGAGAGCAGAAAGGTGGGCGGGCCGAAGTTGAGCGGATGGCGGATTGTGATGACGCGCGCGCCGCTCGCTTCCAGGGGCGCGGTGTCGGCTGGGAAGACAAGCTGCCAGTCGTCCAGCACGTAGGTATGCAGCGCCAGCCGGTATTCTCCGCTGAGACCGACAGTGTGCCAGGTGAGGGTGGTCGTCGCCTCGCCTGCCTCCGCCTCGGCCAGCCCGATCGTCTCCAGCGACGAATCGAAGGTGATGATCGTAGGCCGCACCGTCTGCGCGCTGGCGCTGGCCCCAGCGCTCAACAGGGCGATCACCAGCAATAGCACAAGCATCTTGGTTCTCATCAGCTATCCCTCGCCAATCTTGGCCGCTCTCGCTACCGGGAGTTCAGGTCCTGGGCCGGTCGTCGTTCGATACTCATTTCCATGCTGTGCTCCTAGCTTACAGGCATGTGCGGCAGGAGGCAAGTCCCCAATCCGGCGGGATGCGGGCGGCGGTTGACAGCGCCTCGCCGGGCGCGGGCGCGTGACGGGCCTTGCGTTCGGGGTCGCTCAAGCGCTCTCCGGCGGGCGATCGGGGGGCACCGGGCGCACGGCGGCGGCAAGCTCGCGCCAGAGCGCCGTCTTCGCCGCCCGGTCGGACTCATTCTGATAGAGGAGCACGTTCCGGTGCGTCCACAGATTGAAGTCGAGGCGTGTCAGCGTCGGGTTGCGGTGTGTCAGCATGGGGCGGTTGTCCCAGGCGTACAGTTCGAATTCCTCGGCCAGGCGGCGGTAATGGGGCGCGGTCTCCGCCGCAATGCCGGAGAGGCCCGCCGGATCGCGCACCACCTCGAACAGGGCAGCGCGCCAGCCGCGCTGCCTGGCGCGCTGGGCGATCTCCCAGCCGGTGTCTTTGCTCACTTCGCCCACCAGGCGCGCGCCCCAACGCCCCAGCCGCGGCTGGCGGCGCGGCTGACGCAGCAGGTAGCGATCGAGGGCGCGCGGCAGCCATAGCGTCTGGCGCAGGGCGAAGTCAAGCAGGCGGCGGCGGGCTGTGCGCCCATAAGGTCGCCAGTCGGGGGCGAACGCCCGCAGCGCATCGCTGCGCCAGCAGGCGAAGATCGGGCTGGGGAAGTCGTGATACTTGCCCAGCTTCCAGGACGGATACGGCGCGCCAGCGGCGACTACCTCTCTCGCTGCGAAGAGCTGGCGCAGCGCGCTGTCCCAGCCAGGGCGCAGGATAGCCACGTCGGGATCGACGATCAGCACGAACGGGGAGCGCACCAGCGGCCACAGCGTGTTGAGGCCGTGCGCGTGCCCCATTGACATGATCTGTCCCTGCACATTGACGGGCACAACGTCCAGGCGAGGGAAACCCAGGTCGTGCAGAGCGGGATCGGCCCCACCGGTATTGTCGGCGACCAGCAGGCGAAGCTGCTCCGGCTGATCGGCCAGGGTCACCATGCCCGCGAACAGATCGCGCAGCAGCTCTGCGGAATGCCAGCTCACGCTGAGGACGGTCAGCCAGCTATCGGGCACGTTGCCGTCTCCTCGTCATTCCGGCGCGGGCTGGGCCGGCGGGCGCAGCCCCAGCGCCGCGACCATCGCCGCGTAGCCGGGCCAGCCGTCGCGCAGCCGGCCATACATCAGCTCATCATGCCAGCGGCCATCGGCCAGCGTCGCCCGGCGCTGGCGCGCTTCCAGCGCAAAGCCGACCTTCTCCATCTGGCGCATGACGCGGGCGTTGAGGCTCATCGTGCCCAGCCAGACCTTGCGCATATCGAGCCAGTCGAAAGCATAGTCCACGACGAGCAGCAGGGCATCGGTGCCGTAGCCGCCGCCCCAGTAGGCAGGCTCGCCGATCACTGCGCCCAGGTCGGCCACGCGGTGATGTTCCGACAGCCAGTTGATGCCGATGCCGCCGATAGGGGTGCCGTCGGTGGTCAGGATGCCGAATATCACCCCTGTTTCGTGACGTTCGGAGCGGCACCACTCTTCGTACTCGCGCTTCAGCGTGGCCTTCGAGATGATGAAGTGCTCCCCCATGCTGCCCCAGAAGCGCGACTCATTGTTCACCCAGTCATGCTCGCGCGCTCTGAACCGCTCGTCATAGGGCACCAGGTTAACCAGCGTCCCGTAGAGCATCGCTCACCCCTGCGCCCGCAGCCCCAGCCGCTCGATCATCGCCTCGCGCCCCGGCCACTCCTCGCGCTGCACCCCGTAGAACAGCAGGTCGTGCCACGCACCGTCGGCCAGAGTCGCCCGGCGCTGGCGCGCTTCCAGCGCAAAGCCGACCTTCTCCATCTGGCGCGTCACGCGCGCATTAAGGCTCATCGTCACCAGCCACAGCCGGCGCAGATCGAGCCAGTCGAAGGCGTAGTCCACGATGAGCAGCAGGGCGTCGGTGCCATAGCCGCCGCCCCAGTACTGCGGCTCGCCAATCTGCACGCCCAGAATGCCCAGGCGCAGATGAGGCTTGATGTCGCCGACGACAAAGAGGCCGATGGGCGTGCCATCCTTCGCCTGGATGCCGAATCCGCTGTGCAGCTCCTGATCCTTGCGCGCGGCGCGCTCTTCCTGGCGGCGCTTGACCACCGCCAGCGACACAAACTGGCGGTCGCCCACATCGCCCCAGAACGCCGCTTCCCCGTTCTCCCAGCGGTGCTCCAGCGCATTGAAGCGCTCGCCGAGCGGCACCAGGTCTACGAGCAATCCCTCGATCTTCATCTCTGCCTCATTTCGCGCCGGACTCCGGCGCTGTGGCGCGCTCGCGCAGGCCCAGTTGCTCGACCAGCGCCGCGCGGCCCGGCCACTCCTCGCGCAGCAGCCCGTAGGCCAGCCAGTCGTACCACACACCGTCGGCCAGCGCGCTCTGGCGCTGGCGCACCTCCAGCCGAAAGCCGACCTTCTCCATCTGGCGCATGACGCGGGCGTTCATGCTGGTCGTCATCAGCCACGCCTTGCGCACGTCGAGCCAGTCGAAAGTGTAGTCCAGCAGCAGGAGCAGGGCATCGGTGCCGTAGCCGCCGCCCCAGTACTGCGGCTCGCCGATCTTTGCGCCAAGCATAGCCAGACGATGATGCGCCGACAGCCAGTTGATGCCGAAATAGCCCAGCGGTGTGCCGTCCTTGCTCTGCACACCGAAGGCCACTCCCAGCTCGTCGTTGATGTCCCCGCTCTCTTCGGCCCACTGGGCGTGGCGCGCGGCGATCATCGCCTGTGTCATGAAATGGCGCTCGCCGCCGCCCGACCAAAAGCTGGCCTGGTTGTTCATCCAGCGGTGATCGCGCTCCAGAAACTCCTTGCCATAGGGCACCAGGTTCACCAGCAGCCCTTCGAGCATCTCCCACCTTCTTTCCGGGACGGCGCGGCGGAGTGACGGCGCGCCGCACAGCCTGCTAACCAGCGCCGTCCTTCTTCTCGTCCTTCTTCTCCGGCCTGGGCTTCGGCTCCAGGCCGCTCGGCTGCAAATCCAGCCCGGCGACTTTCGCCGCGTAGCCTGGCCACTCGCTGTCCAGCAGGCCGAACATTTCCATATCCACGTAATCGCCGTCCCAGCGAATGTGCTGGCGCAGCGTCCCTTCGTGGACGAACCCGGCGCGGCGCAGGTGCTCCAGCCGGACCTCGTCGAAGGGCAGCGCGACGGCATCCAGGCGGTGCAGATTGCGCGTCTCGAAGCAGTAGCGCACCAGCATCAGCAGCGCGTCGAGCACTTCGTCGCTGCCTTCATAGCGGCTGTCGCCGGCGAAAAAGCGCGCCTCGGCCTTGCGCACGCGCGGCCACTCGTGATCGAAGATCACCGCGCCGATGGGGTCGCCGTTCTTGGCCTGGAAGCCGATCAGCGCCCCGCGCTCGTCCTTTTCCATGCGCTCGATGTACTTCTTGACATCGTGCTCGGTGTGCGGCTCGCGGCGCTCCCACAGGTGCGCACGGAACCACGCCTCCTCGTTCATCCAGGTTTCCAGATAGAGGGCGAAATCGTCCTCAAACGGAACGAGGTCAACCAGAGTTCCCTCGATCATGGGTATCGGTGCTCCTTTTCGGGGTATCCGCGATACAGTAACCGGGCTGCAGGGCGGCGCTCCGTTTCACCCGCAGGGCGTACTGCCATAGGCTCCTACGATCTCACTCTGCCCGGCGTGATGGTCCGCAGTCACGGGAGCAAGTGTTGTCGAGACGCGCGGGTTTGTCAAGGGCGGGCAGCGGGCGCAGTGGGCGCGCAAAGGCTGACAGCGACTCGCCGGGCGGGGGTGAGGTCAGCCAGGGCGCAGCAGAGCAGCGCCCCTACCGCCTGACAGATTTTGCACGCACCCCAGCGGGCGCGGTGAGTGGCTGAGCGCCGCATGGCACAAAGGATTCTACGAAGGAAACCCGCTTAACGGTGCGCCCGGCGATCACCCCGGTTTCTGGGCGACCAGCACGGACGGCACGGCGGGTTCGCGCCCGGCCAGGCGATCGCGCAGCCCCAACGCCCGTGCGCGCCATCCAAACCGGTGCGAATCGCCCTCCACGACCAGCCCCGCCGCGCGCAAAAGGGCCTGCGCAGCCGCCATTCCCTCCGCTGACGGGGCGAGCGCGTCCATCACGGCCAGCCAGCCGCCGGGCCGCAGCGCGGCCAGCGCCGCGCCCAGGGCGCGCTGTTGCGCCGCCCCATCGCCGAAGCGGGCCAGCCCGCCCTGCAGGATCGCCCAGTCGAAGGCAGCGCGTGCCAGCGGCAGCGCATTCAGATCGGCCTGCACGCGCAGGTAGCGGGCGATGGGATAGACGCCCAGGCCGTAACCCGGCCCGGCGAGCGCGTCGAGGGCCAGCGTGGTGTAGCCGGCCACGTCCAGCCCATAGGCCAGCCAGCCCATCTCCGCTCCGATAACCACCGCTTCGCCCATCGGCCCGACGGGAAGCCCGCCCTTGCGCAGCCGCACGTCCTCCAGAAAACGCCACAGCAGGGCCGTCCCTGCCGCCTGCTGCGGCCAGTAGTCCAGCGGATAACCGGGCAGGCCCGTCTGCGGCAGCGCCTTGAACTCGTCCTCGTCCGGGACAGCCCAACCCACGCGCGCGCAGCGTTCCTCGTGCGCCTGGGACTCGGCCTCAATCGCCGCGCGCCGGTCGGCGGTCACCAGCCGCAGAACGCCATCCGCAAAGGGGTAGACGTGCGCCGCATCAGCGGCGCAGCGCACGCCCCCCTCGTCCAGGCGCAGCCGTGCGCCGTCCAGCGGGCAGGTCAGCAGCGCCAGGTAATCGCGCCCCCGGCCCTTGAACGCCCCGTTGATCGGGCGCATGTCGCGGTTGTAGTGGAGGTCGGACATAAGGCGAGTGGTCTCGTCTCAGTGAGCGGTTGGTGGCGGCTGGCCGTTGGTTTGGGGCTGCTACGAGCGGTGGCGCAGAATCATCAGGAAATGATCGCCCCAGGCGCGCAGGCCGGGCCAGGTGCGCGTCCGCCGCTCCAGCGCCAGCCAGCCCCCCTGCGCACCCGCGTCACGATAGAGCGCGTGCAGATGCACGGGCGGCAGCCACAGCGGGAAGGCCATCACCCGCTCGACGGTAAAGTGCCCGGCGAAGGGCGCGGCGAACTCTTCCGGCGTGTAGAACTTCACCGGCGCGATCACGTCGCTCGCCCCGGCCCTGGCTTCTGCCCATGCGCACGAGCGGTTGAGCCGCTCTGCCCGCGCGCCGGGGCGCAGCCCGCGCAGTGTCTCGAACAGGCAGCGGCGGCTCATGACCGTCGCCACGAACGGCGCGCCCGGCGCGAGCAGGTCGTGCAGGCCGCGCGCCACGCCGGCCAGGTCTGGCTCGGTGTTGAGCGTGCCCAGGCTGGCATAGGCCCCGTCGAAGGGGCCGCGTTCGTCCAGCTCCGCCAGCCGCCCGGCGGCGCGCACGCGGAACTGCGCGCCGCGCCGCAGCCCGTAACCGGCCAGCTTGGCCTGCGCCTGCCAGACCATGCCCGGACTCACGTCAATGCCCAGCACGCTGTAGCCGTCCTGGGCCAGGCGCAGCGCCTCTTCGCCCGTGCCGCAGCCGATGTCCAACAACGCGGCAGCGGGCGGCACCAGGCCGCGCACCACGTCCAGATGTTCGGCGCGCAGCCAGCACAGCAGCGCGTTGCCGGGACGGCTGCCCGACGGCACGCCGAAGCGGGCGTCATAAGTCTTGGCCGCCTGGTCGAAGCGCGCCTCCAACGTCTTGTACTGCGCGGTCAGGTCAGCCGCTGACAGCGTTCCCAGGCCGTCTTCCGTCCTTTCAGCCATCCTCTCCCCCACGATCTGTGCCAGCGCCGACCTTATCGCCAGCGGGCGGAACCAGCGTCGGACGCCGCACCGCCCACCACAGCGCGATCAGCGCCATTCCCGCCGCCGGGCCGAGGCCCATCGCGCAGAGTGCGCGCCCCGTCCCGTCCCAGCCCAACGCCCCCAGCAAGGCGTAGCTGACCCCGGTCATCACGACGAAGACGGCCAGCCAGGCCAGGCCGAGCAGGCTTCCCCGCCGCCAGATGTCGCTTCCCAATGGGTTCGTTGGATCGCCCATCACGTCCCCACGATGCCGCCAGCCGCCGGTCATGAGCCGTTAGCTGCCGGCCCTCAGCCACCAGGCTTTCGGAGTTTCCAAAACCTCGGAAGTCTCCCTTGCGGCAAAACTCCCCTTACTCCAGCAGCGGCCAGACCCACATCTCCGACCACAGACAGTCAGTGCGCACGTCCTCGTAATTGAGCAGCGCCACGCCCACGCGCCCCGCGCCGGGCAGCATCGTCTCCTGGGCGACCAGCGCACCGTTGACGTACAGCGCCACGCGCTTGCCCTGTGCGATGACCAGCAGCTTCGTGCCTCTCGGTGCGACCAGCGGGCTGAGGTCGTAGACATTGGTCGCAAGCTGCGCGTCGCTCGCCTGAACCAGGCCGAACCCGCCGCCGCTGTCCACATAGGCCAGCGCCAGGTTGCGCTCGTCCTGCCAGCGGAAGAACAGGCCGCAGCCCACGCTCTCGCCCACCGTGCTGATCGCCACCCGCCCGCCCAGCACAAAATCGTCGTACTGCGCTACCTCGGTGCCAATCGGCTCGAAACGCGCTGTGACACCCGTGACTGACAGCGACCGCTCCAGCACGTACAGATCGCGCTCCGCCGCTGGCGCGATGTGCCCCCCGCCGGCCAGCTCGGCGATGATCGTCGCCGGGTCGGGCGCGTTCCAGGTGGTCAGCGCCAGCGGCAGGCCACGATAGGTGGAGCCAAGCCGGGTGGTGACCGTCACGTTGTCAAAGAGCACGGTCACCCCTTCGCCCGCGTCCTCGCCACTGGTGACGAAAACGCCCACCGTGCCTGGCGCAGGCAGCCGCTCGTCGGTCAGCGTGCCCAGCAGCGCGCCGTTGGCAAAGAAGTCGAGGCGGCTGCCGCGCGCCATCACCGCCAGCACCCAGGGATCGGCGCGACTGGCGAGGGCGTCGGCAGCAGCCCACGAGCGCAGTGCATAGACGCCCGTCGCGTCCTCGTAGAGCACGCGCCACTGCCCCGCCGTGTTGACAGCGAGGCGATAGAAGCGAGTCGGCCCCGGCCCCTGGGCGCGAAATACCAGCCCGAACTCGGCGTAGGGCGGCGCGCCGGACACGCGCGCTTCGGCTTCCGTGTACAGGTCGCTCACCAGCAGCTCGCCGGGCGGGACGGCCAGCAGCGTTTCGCCCGGCGCGGTGACGCGCAGCCGCAGGCGCTCCTGGGCCAGCACGAGCGGCTCGCCCGCCGCCGTCACCCATGAGACATCGCCCTGGTCGAAACTGCTGCGCAGCGCCACCGCCGCGAACCCCGGCGTGAGGGCCAGCTCGTAGGTGCCGGAGGTTGTGCCCGCCGCGCCCTGGTAGCGCAGCACGCGGACCGTGTAGGTCCCGTCGGCGGGCAGAGTCAGCGCTTCCAGCCCGGCATCGCGCATCAGCGAGTCCAGGTCGTCGTTTTCGGCGACAGGCTCACCGGCGGGGCCAATGACCTGGATCACCGGGTCGAGATCCCCTTCGACCGACTGCGCGATCAGCGAGACGATCTCGCCCGCCCGCCCTTCAAACGTCCAGTCGGCGGACGGCTGACTAGCATTCAGCACGCCGCGCACCGGCTCGAAGGGGCGCAGCGTGCCTGGCTCCTGGGCGCGGGCCGCCGGGCGGCCTGCGCCCAGCAGGGCCAGCAGCAGCGCCAGCGCCATTGCTCTCCACCAGCCGGGGCGCTCGCGCCGCCGGCCCGCCGGCCATCGTTTCGCTGTCACAGACACTTGCCTTCGTCATCGGGCACGCCCTCTCGCGCCCGCCAATGGTCTTCGCCAGGGCTGCCCAAGAGACCGGTTGAAAGCCTCGTCCCCCGCTCCTCTCTCCGCGTGTGGAGAGGGGCTTTAAGGGTGAGATACCCCTGCAGCCCAGAACTTCTCAAATGGCCGCTAGAACTCCCACAGCCAGATGTCGTTAAGCTGGCAGTACGTCTGCGCCGTCTGGCCCGCGTCATCTGCCGGGACGTACATCTCCAGGGCAAGCTCGCCCGCCTTCGGCACGAACTCCGTGTCGGCGACCAGCACCCCATTGACGTACATCAGCGTGAAGCCTTCCATGGCGATGACCAGCGCGCGGTTGGTGACGCCTGGGCCAGGGATCACGGCGCTGGTTTCCAGTAGCACGCTGCTGTCGAGCATCTGCCCGTTGGCGTCGAACTCGCCCAGCAGCGCCCACCCGTCCTCGAAGACCAGTGCCGAATCGCTGGCGGTGCCGGAGGCGCGGAAGTGCATCCCGCAGCCGGCCCCCTCGCCGGAGTAGATCAGGCGCGCGTCAAAGCCGAGGACGAAGTTGCGGAACGTCTTGCCTCGCCCCAGCGGGTACCAGTTGAAGCCTTCGGATGACGTATCGCCGTAGCTGCTCGGAACGGTGAGCGAGATCCCACCGCCCACCGGCACGATGCCCAGCATACTCAGCTCATTCACGATTGCGGCTGGCGAGGCGTTCGCCCAGCTCTCAAGTTGCGCCGGGTATGTGGACTGCGCAACCGGCGTGTTGGTGGGAAGTGCTAATGGCAGGGTGGGCGTCGGCGGTACCGGTGTCTTGGTGGGAAGCGCCAACGGCAGGGTGGGCGCCGGCGGCACCGGTGTCTTGCCCGCACCCAGCGACCCCAGCAGCCCCGGCTTGGTCGGCGTCGGCTGCACAATGCCGGCAGTACCCGTCCCTGAGGTGAGGGGGCGCGTCACCACCACGTTGTCTGCGAATATTGTCAGCGTGTCGAGCTGGTCCACCGTCGTGGCGGCGGCCAGCCCGTTCAGGCCCTCGCTGGCGTAGTTGGCAGGGTCGGATACTTCGGCCACAAGGCGCCCGTTGAAATACAGCTTGAAGACGTTGCCCTGCATCAGCACGCCAACCTGTGGCTGGATGTCGCTGCCATCAACGACCGGGCTGACCGTCCATTCCTGGACGGTATACCACTCTCCCTCTCCGCCGAAATAGTACACCGAGTAGTCGCTATCGCTGCTGAACGTCACCGTGTAGAAGTGATCCCCTGGCTCGTCCGAGCGTAGTACAAACCCATACTCGAAGTAACTCGGCGAGCCGTCAATCGTGAAGTCCGCCTGGATGTAGGAGTCGTCCCAGATCAGGTCGTCGCCGGTGGGCAGGGTGAAGGCGACCAGATTGTCCTTCATCACCTCGAGGCGCAGCTGCTCCTTGAAGATGGTCACCGTCATGTTCGCCGAAGCGTAGGGTTCCCACTCCATGTGCAGGGAGTCCGTGCTGGGGCCGAAGGTGTCCCACTTGGTCAGGCCCGCGAAGCCGGGCAGCAGGCGCGCTTCGAACGTCCCGGCGGTATTCCCCTGGCGGGTCAGGGTGGCCGTGCAGACCCCGTCAGCGGGCATGGTGAACGCCTCGCTGACGGTGACACCCGGCGTCCCCGGCACGACCGTGCCATAGGCAAAGGGGTTGCCCTGCGGGTCCTGCAAGGTGGCGTCCACAGCCAGGTCGCCGGAAGTCGTCCGCACGACGAGCGACCCGACGCCGGTGGCTTTGCACTCAAACGAGTACACCGCCTGGGGTATCGCCGCATCGAGCTGACCGGAGATCGGCCCCGGATCATCGAACGAGAACGAGAGTTGCGCGGTGGGCGCAGCCTGAACGGCGCGCGGCACCAGCGCCATCCCACCCATTGCCAGCACCAACACCAGCCCAAGGCTGGCGATCACGCGCTCACTGCTTCTGGCATCCATGTCTACCTCCTGGCTCAGAGTGGCCTGTGGTGCGAACTTTACCTGCGAACGGACTCTCTGCGCAACACGGCGCGCAGAGAGTCTTCAGTGGTCAGCCGTCAGCGATCACTTGTGAAGCGATCTCACCGCCGGATTGCCGAATGCGCGCAAAGGTCGCCGGCGACTCCTCTGGCGCAGGGCATTGACCTCACCCTGTGCTCCCTCTCCGCCTGCGGGAAAAGGGGCCGGGGGATAGGGGTTGGAAGCGCATGCCACGCTCTAGAGCGTGTTATGCACTTCTGCCGGGTGGACATCCCCCCATCCCCCGATCCCTTCCCCCACGCAAGCGGAGGGAAGGGGCCAGGGCGGGCTTCTTCCTTCCCCCCGTGCGGGGGAAGGACCGAGGATAGGGGGCAAGCACAGGAGCTGCCCGCCTGCCAAAGTTCATAACAGCCTCTAGCCCCACCCCGGCACAAAACGGCGCAGCAGGGCCAGCACTGCCCGGAAATCGTCCGCGCCGATCTCGGCTCCATCTTGCCAGCGCTGATCTTCCAGTTGCAACAGGCGGCGCTGTTCGGCTGCCGCGCTCAGGTCGGTGCTGGAGAGCGTCTCTTTGCGCGGGCGCAGCCGGGTGAAGCTGGCATAGCCGGGCACCTGCTCGGCTTCCTGCGGCGACATGAACGTGTAGAGGATCAGCTCTTCGTCGTCCTGCAACAGTTGCAACGCCATGCAGTACCATCCTTTGGGGACGCGCGTGCGGCGGCGTACCACAAAGCGCCACGACCTGATGTTGACCGTGCGCTCCCAATCAATGCGCGTGATGCGCGCCGGCGAGTGCCGCCGGTCGGTGACGACCAGCGCCTGCTCGCTCAGCGTCGCCGCGCGCCGGCTGGGCAGCCAGCGCTTGAACAGCCGGTCGAGCGCCAGGCTGCCTCCCACGAAGGCCAGCGCATCCAGTGGCAGCACCAGGCACGCGGGGCTGGTGTTGTCCAGCAAGCGCCCGGCCAGCGCCATGCCGACGAGGTGAACCCCCACGGCGAAGGCCAACGCCAGCATGGGCACCCAGAAGCGCACGGCGAAATGCTCAACATCAATAGCGATCTGACGCTCGGTCGTGCCAGCAAGGTCGGGGTGACTCGTCAACGCGCTCTTGCTCCGTCGGGTGAGGGGCGCAATCGGTGCTGGACCAGGCGGGCGTGGTGACTCAGCGCCACAAGGAGACGCCGCCCAACATGCGCTCGATCTCGCGGCGCAGGATCAGAGTGTCGAAGGGCTTGGTCACGTACAGATCGCGGGCGCTGTCGGTGAAACGATGCCGCCGCCCGGCCTGTTCGGGCACCACCGTCAGGATGATGATCGGCGTCTCGCCGAGAGCGGGGTCGGCGCGCACCGCGTCGTACACTTCCCAGCCGCTCATGCCAGGCATCATCACATCGAGCATCACCAGATCGGGCTGAACCTGGCGGATGAGACGCAGCCCTTCAAAACCATCTTCGGCCACATGCAAATCCAGCGCCGGGTGCCGCAATACAATGCCCAATAATTGCGAGATTTCCCGATGATCGTCCACCATCACAACACTATACACGCCTCGCCTCCATCCGCGCCGTGCGCCAGCGGCGTATCCACACTTGTGCTCCATCTAGATTATCACGAATCGGCGAATCGTGAGACACATTCGGGCATGTTCCGGGCGCATTGCATGGCGATGCGCCCCATGCAGGGCGCAGGAGAGGGCCACCTGTCGCAGAGTTATCCCGATATGGCCGGATGCCGTAGCAGAATCCTGTGCCGCGTGACAGAGAGCAACGCCCCAACACCAGGCTTCTGAAGCTCTCGAAAACTTCGGAAGCCTTCCCCTGCTCAAGGTGCAGCAGCGCCCCGTGCAAAACCGGCGCGTGGCGAATTCACCGCCGGCGCCTCTTTTCGTTGCACGCTGCCCAGCGCCGGGTATAGTTGTAGCCGCACACACCCGGCGGAGATTAGCAGCGGAGAGACGACCATGCCGACCGCACCGCTCACCCTCGGCATCGAAGAGGAATACCAGATCATTGACCCGGTCACGCGCGAGCTGACGTCCTACGTTCAGGAGATGATGGGGCAGGGGCGCGTCGTGCTGGGCGATCAGCTCAAACAGGAGTTCATGCGCTCGCAAATCGAGGTCGGCAGCCACATCTGCCGCAGCGTCAAAGAAGCGCGCCAGGAGCTGATCCGCCTGCGACGCACCGTCTCCCAGGTGGCCGAGGAACACGGACGCGAGATCGCCGCCGCGTCCACGCACCCTTTCTCGCGCTGGCAGGATCAGGACATCAGCGAGGGCGCGCGCTACGATGACCTGGCCAACGAAATGCGCGACGCCGCCCGGCGCCTGCTCATCTTCGGGATGCATGTGCATCTCGGCTTCGGCCAGACGCCCGAAGCATTCGAGCTGATGATTGATGTGCTCAACCAACTGCGCTACTTCCTGCCGCATCTCCTGGCCCTGACGACCTCTTCCCCGTTCTGGCACGGGCGCGACACCGGTCTCAAAAGCTACCGCAGCCTGGTCTTCGAGAACATGCCCCGCTCCGGCATCCCGCCCCATTTCTCCGGCTATGCTGAGTACGCGGGCTATGTCGCGCTGATGGGCAAGGTCGGCTCGCTGAGCCGTCGCGCCGACACGGCCAAGCCGACCGGCACCCTGGGCGACGTTGGCGACCCGACCAAAATTTGGTGGGACGCGCGCCCACACCCGAACCTCGGCACGCTCGAAGTGCGCATCTGCGATGTGTGCACGCACGTGGACGACGCGGTGGCCATCGCCGCGCTGCTCCAGGCATTGGTTGCCAAGCTGATCCAACTGCGCAACCAGAACCGGTCGTGGCGCATCTACCGGGGCATCTTCATCGAGGAGAACAAGTGGCGGGCCGTGCGCTACGGCCTCGACGGCAAGCTGATTGATTTCGGCATTGCGGCGGAAGTGCCCATGCGCTTCCTGGCCCAGGAACTTTTGACGCTGGTGGATGACGTGGTGGACGACCTCGATTCGCGCGCCGAGGTCGCCCATATCCGCACGATTCTGGAGCGCGGTACCAGCGCTGACCGCCAGGTGGCCGTCTACCAGCACGCCCTGCACGGAGGGGCGACTCCCCAGGAGGCGCTCAACGCCGTCGTAGATCACCTGATCGCCGAGACTTCGGCGGGGTGGACGCAGCCCTGAACCGCGCCGGCGCGCAGGGCGTGGGTCGCCGGGCGCTGATGCGCGCGCTCTTCGCTTCGGCCAGCCTGCGCGACGCCGCTGTGGGGCCGATCCTGGCCCCGCTGCACGCCGACTTCGCTGCCTACGCCGCGCCGCGCCCCTCCGACCGCGCGCTCGATCTGGGCAGCGGCAGCGGCGGCGTCGCTCGGCTGATCGCGCCTCGCGTGCGCTCTCTGGCCGCGCTGGACTTCTTGCCGGATGCGCTGGCCCTGGCCCGGCAGGCGGTGCCCGGCAGCGCCGCCCTCGTCTGCGGGGACATCGAGTGCCCGCCCTTCATCACCGGCGCGTTCACCCTGGCCACCGCTTCCTTGGCCCTGCACGCCACCCTGCCCGCGCGCAGTCTGCCCGCGCTGCGCCGCGCTCTGGCTCCCGGTGGACGCCTCATCATCCAGGAATGGGGGCCGGCGGACGCGCTGCACCTGGCCCTCGACGATCTGCTGGCCGATCACGCCAGCGAGTCGCCGCCGCCGGCGCTGGCCGATCTGCGCGCCGCGCTGGCGAGCCTGCCGCTGCTGTGGGGCGATCTGTTGCAGGATGTCGAGGACTACCGGGAATGGCTCGTCGAGGCTGGCTTTGAGGTGGAGCGCGCCGAAGAGTCCGCGCCGGTGACGGTGCGCATTCCCTCGGCGGACGCCTATCTGCGCTTTCTGCTGGCCCGCCCCGATCGTCACGCCGAGCTGGATGGCATGGGCGAAGAAGCGCGGGCCGCGTTTCTCGCCGCCGCGCGCGCGCAAATGGCCTCTGCTGCCGGGCCGGGCGGATCGCTGCGCTGGGCGCCCGTCCTGCTGCGCGTCACCGCCCGGCGGCGATGAGAGTCAGGAAGAGCGGGCGGCGATCAGCCCGGAGATCACCCCCAGGCTCAACGTGACCAGGAGCAGGATCGCGAAGAGTTCGGACAGAAAATCGGTCGGGTGCCAGAGCAGGTACGCGCCGAACACGGTGAAGAAAGCGAACGCGGTGAGCACAATGCGATACGCCCAGCGCTCCCGCGCCGAAATCCGCTCAGCCTTCTGCTTGTTTGTCATAACACTCCGCCCTGTTCCGCTGTGATCCGGTTCGGCGGGCGAGAGGCACTCGCCCGCGCGCCAGTATAGCGCACCCGCGCTGCACGATCCATGCTCACCATGCTCAGCCGGCCCGGCTGCGCGCAAAACCTGCCAGGCGGTCGGGACGCTGCTCTGCCGCGCCTGTGCAGGGCGTATGGCAATACGCCCCTGCGGGGTCGTGGCAGAGTGTCACCCGCTGTAGGGTTATCCCGAACCAGCGCGGGACGCGGGCGGATTTACCTCACCCCTCCGTCCTCTCTCCACACGCGGAGAGGGAGCAAGTCGGGCACAGTGAGGCCGGGTGAGAGCAAGCCCTGCGCCCGGCGCCCTCGTTTTTCACCCGCGTTGGCAAATCGGGCCAAGCCTGCTATTCTACAGCCTGCGCTCACTGCGCCTGCTGGCGCGGGGGAGCGCGCCTGGAATCCAGAGACATCCCCATGCCGCGCGCGATGCCATATACCGGGCCGATCTCCGCACGAGCGGCTGGTCGCGCCTGATTGATTGCTATATTCAAGGGAGAATGACAGATGGTCAAACCCGTCGCCAAAGTAGATGTGAGGCCCAGCCTCCCGGCCAGTCTGGAACGGCTGCGCGATCTGGCCTATAACCTGCGCTGGAGCTGGGATCACGAGACGATTGCCCTGTTTCGGCGGCTGGATCGCGACCTATGGGCTGAGACCGGCAGCAATCCCGTATGGATGTTGGGGCGCATCAGCCAGGATGTGCTGCGCGCCGCCTCGGAAGACGAGGCATTTCTGGCTCATCTCGATCGCGTCTGCGCCAGCTTCGACGCCTACATGGCCCCCGACGCGCGGACCTGGTACCGCCGCCAACACGGCGAGTTCGATAAGCCGTTCATCGCCTACTTCTCGATGGAGTACGGGCTGACCGAATGCCTGCGCAACTACTCCGGCGGCCTGGGCGTCCTCTCCGGCGATCACCTCAAGAGCGCCTCAGACCTAGGGTTACCCCTCGTCGGCATCGGCCTGCTCTATGAAGAGGGGTACTTCCACCAGTACCTCAACGCGGATGGCTACCAGCAGCAATCCTACCCGCTCAACGACTACCCCAACCTGCCGGTGCAGCAGGTTTTCGGCGAAGATGGCGAGCCACTGATCATCGAAGTGCCCATCGCCCAGCACACCGCCCGCATTCAGGTGTGGAAGGTCCAGGTGGGCCGCATCGCGCTCTACCTGCTGGACACCAATCGCCCCGATAACCCGCCTGAGATCCGCGATCTCACCGACCGGCTCTATGGGGGCGACAAGCGCACACGCATTCGCCAGGAGATCGTGCTGGGTATCGGCGGCATCCAGTTGCTCGAGGCGCTGAACATGCGCCCGACGGTGTGCCACATGAACGAGGGCCACAGCGCCTTCCTGGCTCTGGAGCGCATCAGCCTGCTGATGAAGGAGACTCCAGGGCTGAGCTTCTGGCAGGCTGCCGACATCTGCGCCGCCGGCAATGTCTACACGATCCATACGCCGGTGCCCGCCGGCCTGGAACGGTTCGGCTACGACCTCATTGACGAGCATTTCCCTTACCTGTGGGAGCAGCTCGGCCTGGCGCGCGAGCAGTTCCACGATCTGGGCCGCGAGCACATGGGCGGCTTCGACGTGTTCAGCCTGCCCGTGCTGGCCCTGAAGGTGTCCACCGGGGCCAACGGCGTCAGCCAGCTGCATGGCCTGGTCAGCCGGGCAATGTGGCAGTGGATGTTCCCGCAGGTGCCGGAGAACGAGGTGCCGATCGGGGCGATCACCAACGGCATCCATATTCGAACCTGGATCAGCGGCGAGATGGCTGGCCTGCTCGATCGCTACCTGGACCCTGCCTGGCGCGACGAGCCGGACAAGACGGAGTACTGGCAGGACGTTGACCGCATCCCCGATGCGGAGTTGTGGCGCACGCACGAGCGCCGCCGCGAGCGCCTGGTATCCTATGCCAGGCGGCGGCTGCGCGCCCAACTGATCGCGCGGGGTGCGCCGCAGTCCGAGATCGAGCATGCCAACGAAGTGCTCAACCCCGACGCGCTGACCATTGGCTTCGCGCGGCGCTTCGCCACCTACAAGCGGGCGACGCTGCTCTTCCGCGACAAGGAACGGCTGGAGCGCATCGTCAACGATCCGCAGCGCCCGGTACAGTTCATCTTCGCCGGCAAAGCCCACCCGCACGATCATCTGGGCAAGGAGCTGATCAAGGACATCGTCAAGACTGCCGAGCTGCCCGCCTTCAGCCACGCCATCACCTTTCTGGAGAACTACGACATGAGCGTAGCCCGCGCGATGGTGCAGGGCGTTGACGTGTGGCTGAACACGCCGCGCCGCCCCAACGAGGCCAGCGGCACCAGCGGCATGAAAGTCATCTACAACGGCGGGCTGAACGTCAGCATTCTCGATGGCTGGTGGGCCGAGGGCTACGATCCGTCCGTCGGCTGGGCCATCGGCGCGGGCGAAGAGTATCCGCAGCAGGAATGGGACTTGCAGGACTTCATCGAGGCGCAGGCGCTCTACAACCTGCTGGAGAAGGACATCATCCCGGCCTTCTACACGCGCACCCGCGACGGGCTGCCGCGCGAGTGGATCGGGCGCGTCAAAGCCAGCATGCGCAAGATGGCTCCTGTCTTCAACACCTACCGCATGGTGCGCGAGTACACCGAAGAGTACTACATGCCCAGCCACAAACGGTTCACCGCGCTCAGCCAGCCGGACCTGACGCACGGGCGCGAGTTCGCCGACTGGCTGGCCAACACGCGCGCCAACTGGGGCCGCCTGAAGATCGAGCGGGTCGAGGTCGAGCCGCAGCGGCTCACGGTGAAGGACGACATCTCCGTGCGCGCCTTCATTGACCTGGGCGCGCTTCAGCCGGAAGACGTCAGCGTGCAGCTTTACTATGGCGCGCTGGACAGCCGGGGCGAGATCTTAGTCGGCGAGACGATGGACATGGAGCACCGCTCAGACAGCCAGGAGCAAACGGGCAACACGCACGAGTTCTATGCCACGCTGCGCTACACCACGACCGGCCAGCGGGGAATCTCCGTGCGCGTGCTGCCGCGCCACGATGACCTGGCCAGCCCGATCATGACCAACCTGATCACCTGGGCCTAGCGGCTCGCGATGACGCGCCGGGCGCTGCGAAATCAGCGCTCGGTTCTGTATTCTCTACCCGGTGATGAGCGTTGCGGGCAGGTGCGGCGCGTAGTTGATCCCGCGCAGAATCCACAGCCCGTCCTGCCAGGTGAGGTGGTGCATGGCCGTGTTGTGCATCCAGATGTCCAGCGTGTGACATTTGAGCAACATGCGCACCATGGTGCCCGCCGTGCCGCCGTGACAGACGACGACTTTGGTCTGCACGGCTTCGGGGTTCTCGATCAGGCGGTTGAGCACGCGGCGAGTCTGCTCGGCGAAGCGCTGGTAATAGTTGTCGGCGGGCATGATGAAGTAGTGCGGGCCGTTGTCGGAAGGGTGCACCAGGCGCGGCAGCTTCATGTACAGGTCGTGCGTGGTCTCGCGCAGATCGTCGTCCACCTTGACCGGCGCGTGAATATAGCGGTTGAGGATGGAAGTCGTCTCGCGGGCGCGGCGCAGAGGGCTGCACACGATGGCCGTGACGCCCGGCTCGTTCTCGGCCAGCCACTGGCCGAGCAGCTCGACCTGGCGCTTGCCCAGATCGGTCAGGTAGAGGTTGTCGTCTTCGTCGCCGCGATGCTCGGCCTGTCCGTGCCGCACCAGAATCAACCGCATTCGCCACCTCGTCTCGCCAGAATCCGTCGCGCTGGGCCAATCGCCGCAGCCTGACCTGCCGCCGCACCGGATTATACGGAGCGGGTGCCGATTGGTCAATGAGAGAAGCGGGCGAGCGCGCTAGACGGGGGCGTAGCGCTCTCAAGGAGAAGACCGAGACATTATGCGCACTATGCTTCGCACTCTTTCGGGCCGCCGCGCCTGGGTGGCGCTGGCGGTAGTCCTGGCTGGCTGTGCAGCCCTGCTGCTCTTCGGCGCGCTGAGCATCCCTCTGCTCGACCGGGCAGCGGTGCAGGACTTCGACGCCGAGCGCGCCGCCTGGTTCTTCACTCACACCGCTCCGGCGGTGCGAGACGTGTTCCGCGTGATCACCGTCTTCGGCTCCGAAGTGCTGTGGGTAGTGGGGTTGGGGCTGGGCGCGATCCTCATCGCTCGGCGCGACTGGACTCTGCTGGCGGGGTGGGCGCTGGCGATGGCCGTTGGCAAGCTGTGGAATGTCGGCCTGAAGGAGTGGGTCGCCGCGCCGCGCCCGGCCTTCGACGGCTGGACGAACCCGGAAGGTGGCTATGGCTACCCCAGCGGCCACACCATGCAGGCGACCATCGCCTATGGGATGCTCGCCTACCTGGCCTGGCGGCGCATTGCCAGCCGGCGCGTGCGCGCGGCGCTCGTCGCGGGCGCGGTGGCGATCATCGTCCTCATCGGTCTCAGCCGCCTGGTGCTCGTGGTGCACTTCCCCTCGCAGGTGATCGGGGCGCTGCTGGCGGGCGGAGTGTGGCTGCTGACCAGCGCCGGCTTCACCGCGATTCTGCGCGGGCGCGGCGGCGTCGGGCGGGGGTGAGGCCGGGCAGGGCGGGGCAAACGCGCCTCGGCTGAGGGACGTTTCCCCTCGGTTGCCCGTGAGGCGACCTTTATTGTACACTGATGCGCAGTCATGACGATGGCGCAGCACGTGTGGCGCAGAGGAGCAGGGCGTTGGCGACGTGGATGGTCGTGGATGACGAGCCGGATATTTACGACGTCCTGGTGACGATGTTCCAGCTCTGGGGCATTGACGGCGTAGCCTTTGTGGATGGCGCCGAGGCTGTGCAGTGGGTAGACAGCGTGGACGCCGGCGCTTACACCGGCGAGCTGCCGGAGCTGGCGATCCTGGACATCCGGCTGCCCAGTGTGGAAGGGCACCATGTTGCCGCGCGCATCCGGCGCAGCCCCAAGCTCGGCGACATGGCCATCGTGCTCATCACCGCCTACCGCATTTCTCCGGCGCAGGAGAAGCAGATCATGCTCATCTCGCAGGCCGATCTGCTGCTCGAAAAACCGCTGCCCACCATGTCGGAGCTGCGCACGCAGCTCGACGCGCTGATCGCGCGGCGTCAGGCGCTCGCCGCGGCGCGCCGCCGCGCTGCCGTGCCGGTCGCCGAGCCGCAGACGCCCGGCGCACCTGTGGCGCTGGCCTCCGGCGGCTCCGGCGCCGACGCCAACCTCTCCACGCGAGAAGCCGCGCCCGAAGACAGGCTGGCGGCTCCGGCTTCGCGGCCTAGCTCCGCCGAGTCGTAGGCGGCGGGCGGCTTGGGCGCTACAATCTTCCGCTGTCCGGCGTGACGATGCGCCTGATGGCGGCAACCGCGCGCGGTGCGCGGCGCATGAACGACAGGCTGAGCGTGTGATGCAGAACATCAACCCTTCTCAGAACATCACCCGGCGCGGGCGCTACTACCTTTTCCTGGGCGGCCTGGCTTTCTTCAGCGGGGCAATCGCCATCACGCTGGGCGTGCTGTTCATCTTCTTCCCGCTGTGGGATTCCTTCATCTTCGATCTGTTTCAGATTGTGCTGATTGTGGTCGGCATCGTGGCCCTGGTGGCGGGCCTGGGCCTGGTATACCGCGCGCTGACGCTCCAGAAGGACAATCCGCTGGCCTATGCGGTGGGCGAAGGGCTGAGCCAGTCGCTCGACGAGCGTTTCACCTACCTGCGCAACGTCAGCAAGCGTCGCGTGGGGTATATTGACGCGGTGCTGGTCGGCCCGCCGGGGGCGCTGGTCTTTCGCATCGTGGATTACGCTGGCGCGTGGATCAACGAGCGGGCTGAGTGGATCAACCAGACGCGCGACGGCAAGCTGCGCCCCGCGAAGACCAACCCCACCCGCGAGGTGGTGCGCGACGTGGTCGCGCTGCGCAAGTTCCTCGCCCGGCATGGGCTGGAGAATGTGCCGGTCTATGCCATCGTGGTGTTCACCTCGCCCAACGTGCGCCTCTCCGCCGATGGGCCGGTGGTGCCCATCTGCGAAATCCCCACGCTGCACCAGATCATACGCCGCGACTACCTGACCGACGATCGCATCACCCCGCAAATGGCCCAGCAGGCAGTCAGCGCCATCGTTGACGGCTGACGGAGCGAGTCTGGCTCATGGCGCAGTACGATCCAGCGGAAGACGACGCGGACTATCCGCTTTACGACGGCGCTGATCCGGGTGATCCCTATGCGGAGGATGGCGGCTGGCCCGGCCCGCCGGAACGCTGGCGGCGCGTGCGCTGGATCGTCTGCGGCGGGGCTTTCGCGATGCCGCTTGTGCTGCTGATCGCGCTGCTGGCGCTGCTGGCCCGCCTGGACGGCCCGGACGAGGAGTCGCTGCCCGGCACGAGCGCTGCCAGCCCCACGACGGCAGACGTTGCCGAGACCGCCAGCGGAGACTGGCCGCCCGACGTGACCTTCGCGGCGCACACCACGCCCGCGCTGATCCGCAACGAGCTGACTCTGGCCGGGGCGCGGCACGGCTACCGGTTCGCTGGCACGGCGGACGCCGTGTGGGAGATCGTCGTCGAGCCGCTGCCCGGCAGCGGGATCGCGCCGCTGCTGACCCTGTACGCGCCTTCCGGAGAGGCGCTGGCCTCTGGCGCGGCGCTGATTATCGTGCTGCCGCAGGGCGGTGACTACCGGCTGGTGGTGGAGGCCGGGCAGGGGGGCAGCGCGACCGGGGCCTACCAGGTGTCCGTCTTCCCGCACTGATGCGGCCCAGCTCCGGCGTGTTTTCCGGCGTATCCCCGCGCCGGGCCGCGCGCCGGAATGTGGTATGATGGGGCTGGCGGGCAACTGGCGCGGGCCGCGTGGTCGGACGCGCTGCCGCGAAAGAAGGACTCATGGACCCCGATACCCTGCTGACTGCTGGCGGAATCTTCCTGCTGCGCGTCGTGGGCAACATGATCACGACGGTGCGGCTGGTGCTGATCGTGCGCGGGCAGAAGCTCCCCTCAGCGGGGCTGGCCGTCATCGAGACGCTGATCTTCGCCGTCGCCCTGGGCAGCGTCGTCTCGAACCTCAACAACATCTGGAACCTCGGCGCCTACAGCGTCGGCTTTGCAGTGGGCGGCTACCTGGGCATGACGCTGGAGCAGCGCCTGATTCAGCGCTTCGTCTCGGTGCATGTCATCTC
>Ga0226835_1000141_pt1 | contig 127797 bp, 118 predicted proteins | sample LAC_MetaG_1_FD_163627 | JGI IMG/M metagenome (GOLD analysis project Ga0226835, IMG submission 163627) | Anaerobic ammonium oxidizing microbial communities from anammox membrane bioreactor (MBR) in UC Berkley, California, United States -... | ecosystem: Engineered > Bioreactor > Anaerobic >... | reverse complement strand
GGTATTGGACTTTGTCGAACAGAGCATATGTTCTTTGAGCCTGAAAGGTTGCCCAGCGTCCAAAAAATGATCCTGGCAAAGTCAAGTGAAGAACGAACTGAAGCATTAAATGAATTGCTGCCGCACCAGCGAAAAGATTTTGAAGGTCTGTTTACCGCCATGGACGGCCTGCCGGTCATTATCCGTTTGATCGACCCACCATTGCATGAATTCTTGCCATCCGCGGAGGATTTACAGGATCAAATCATCACCAAACGTATTGAAAATATGGCAGACTATATCCTGGGCAAAAGTGAAACGAAGTCTATTCAGGAATTAGAAAACATGTTGCGTGAAGTGGGATCCTTACACGAAAGCAACCCAATGATGGGGTTACGTGGTGTGCGATTAAGTATCATGATGCCAGAAATTGTCGAAATGCAGGTAAGAGCCATAATGGAAGCAGCTGCTAATGTTGCATTAAAAGGAGTTGATCCCCATCCTGAGGTTATGATTCCATTAACAGGTCATGTAAATGAACTCAAATTGATTCAACCTCGATTAGAGGCAATTGCTGTCGAAGTTATGGAAGCCAAAAAAGTGAAATTTAATTACAAATTTGGATCGATGATTGAAATTCCACGGGCTTGTGTAACCGCTGATGAACTCGCTGGTATTGCAGAATTTTTCTCATTTGGTACGAACGATCTGACACAAATGACCTTTGGATATAGCCGCGATGATGCTGAAAGAAGCTTCTTATTGAAATATATCGAAGAAGGAATTCTTTCGAAGAATCCATTCCAAACAATTGATCGAGCAGGTGTAGGGGAATTAATGAGAATAGCCGTGAACAAAGGCCGCGAAGTTCGCCCTGAACTGGAAGTTGGTATCTGTGGAGAAGCCGGTGGTGATCCTAATTCAATTGAATTCTGCCATCTAATCGGGCAAAATTATGTGAGTTGTTCACCTTTCCGTGTTCCAGTGGCGCGTTTAGCTGCTGCGCATGCTGCTATAAAACACCAAAACTAATCACTTCTTTACCAATATTAATAAAAAGGATGACTGCCAGGAAAATGATGGCAGTCTCTTTTTTTCTTTATGATTTGTGATTTTTCAGTTGCATCGCTGTACAGTCGGAACAAGAAATTTTCTCTTTTGTTATAATCCTTTTTTGAAAGAGCAAAAAAATAAAGTAATAAATTACTTTTTTATGTGAAAAGATAGGAGCAACATCAAACATGGAAAAATCGGAACATCTTGATCTATATCAACAGATGGTAGTTATCAGGATTCTAGAAGAAAGAGCAGCAGAATTGTATCAGCAAGGGAAAATTGGCGGGTTTCTCCATTTGTATATTGGTCAGGAAGCTGTCAGTACTGGTTTAATTTCTGCCAGAAAACCGCAAGACCGTGTGATTACCGCCTATCGAGATCATGGGGTCGCAATTAATTGTGGATTATCAGCAAATGGGGTTATGGCAGAATTAATGGGCAAAGCGACGGGAGTATCCGGGGGAAAAGGTGGCTCAATGCATATGGCAGATGTAAATAAGAATTTCTGGGGCGGGCACGCCATTGTCGGCGCACATTTACCGATCGCTGCTGGTTTGGCATTAGGGGACGTATACCAAAAGCAAGATGGGGTTACCATTTGTATGTTTGGAGATGGAGCAACTAATATTGGGTATTTTCACGAAGCATTAAACCTCTCGAAAGTCTGGAATTTACCTGTTCTTTGGGTATGTGAAAATAATCAATATGGAATGGGAACTGCGGTAGAAAGAGCCTCGGCAGTTTCGGATATCCAGCAAAAAGCAATTGGTTATGGGATGAAGAATAGCGAAGTTGATGGGATGGATATAATGAAGGTGCGTGAAAAAGCCCTGGGGATGATAGAAGAAATCCGCTCCGGTTCTGGACCACAATTCTTAGAAGTGATTACGTACCGATTCATGGGACATTCAATGGGAGATCCCGAACGATATCGTCATCGTGATGAGATTAGAAAATGGCAAGAAAATGACCCGATTGGCATATACCATAAGTATCTGGTTGAAAATAAAATTGCCAGCGAAGAAGATTTAAATAAACAAGATCAACGAGCAAACAAAATTGTCGAAGAGGCGGTTCAATTTGCTGAATCAAGCCCAGAGCCCGCAGCGGATGAATTGTACAAGAACATTTTCTTCGAGGATGTGAGGTCATAATGGCAACATTAACAATGCGGCAGGCAATTTCACAGGCTTTATGGGAAGAAATGGAACGTGATCCCCAAGTTTTTATTTTGGGAGAAGAAGTAGGTGTGTGGGGTGGATCCTATGCAGTAACAAAGGGTTTTTATGATCATTTTGGAGCTGAACGGGTAATGGATACCCCAATTTCCGAGGCAGCTATTATTGGTGCAGCAATCGGTGCAGCCTTAACTGGTACACGTCCGGTAGCTGAATTGATGACCATTAATTTCGCTTTTTCTGCTATGGATCATATCGTTAATGAAGCGGCAAAAATGCATTATATGTTTAATGGACAAATGGTCCTACCATTGGTGATTAGAACCGTTGGCGGTGGGGGAAGACAGTTAGGCGCCACACACTCCCAGACTCCTGATGCAATTTTTGCCCACTTTCCAGGGCTTAAGGTTGTTTCGCCCGGCACGCCGGCGGATGCAAAAGGTTTACTAAAAGCTGCAATTCGGTCGAATGATCCGGTTTTGTTTATTGAACATGCAACTTTATATCAGGTGCGCGGGGAAGTTCCGGATGGTGATTATATTGTTCCCATTGGAAAATCAACCATACAAAGACCTGGTGAGCATGTCACCATAGTTACATACAGTAAGATGTTGGAATTATCTTTGAAAGCTGCAGAATTATTAGCGAAAGATGGAATTCAAGCAGAAATTGTTGACTTAAGAACGCTAAGACCACTGGATATGGAACCTGTAATTGAATCATTTAAGAAAACAAACCGGGCTGTAATTGTGGAGGAAGGCTGGAAATCGTATGGAGTTGGATCAGAGATTACCGCCCGAATCTATGAAGAAGCTTTTGATTATGTTGATGCTCCTATAAAGCGAGTTGCCCAAAAAGAAGTTCCTCTTCCTTACAATAGCACCCTTGAACAAATGGCTTTACCTCAAATAGCGGATATTATTCAGGCAGTAAAGGAGGTTATGTAATGGCAGAAATTGTCTCAATGCCTAAACTGGGCTTTGATATGAAAGAAGGAACTTTGGTTCGCTGGGTTAAACAAGAAGGTGAGGTTGTTGCCAAAGGCGATGTTCTGGCTGAAATTGAAACCGATAAAGCAACTGTTGAAGTTGAATCTCATTTTGCTGGATTCCTTTTCAAACAATTAGTGGAAGCGAATGCAATTGTACCTATCGGTGATCCCATTGCTGTTATTTCAGAAAAGGATGAAAAAGTTGATATCGAATCTTTGCTTGGGGCAAGGGTAGAGAGTAGCGCTGCACCTGTAAATACAGTGGAGACCAGCAATCTTGCAGAAATCCAGGAGGATGCCCAAATTAACAAAGTGAATAGTGACCAAGGCAGAGTTATAGCATCTCCTCTGGCTAGAAAAATAGCGATGGATAATGAACTTTCCTTGGCTAAGGTAAGAGGAAGTGGACCTGGCGGCAGAATCGTAAAAAAAGATGTTGAATTAGTCTTGAAATCTGAATTACAACCTACTGACCAAGATGAAAAACAAAAACCAGAAAGTGAAAAAAATGAATCAAGATCCGAAACATCTTTCGAGGGCATAGCACTCCCATCTGCTGTATGGCAAGGAGAAAATGATCGGAAAACGGACCAAAAGATCCCATTGAATAAATTAAGGCAAGCTATTTCTCGTAGAATGGCAGATTCAAAGCAAAATATTCCTCATTTTTATGTGACCCGAGATTACAAAGTTGACAATTTGATGACTTTGTATCAGGATGTAAACCGGACACTGCCTAAAAATCAGTTTGTCTCTATTAATGATTTCGTCATCAAAGCGACTGCGTTAACATTGCGAGAATATCCAAATTTAAACTCATCGATTGAAGGATCCGATTTGGTTCAACATGGTAATATCAATATTGGGGTTGCTGTTGGCATAGAAGGGGGGCTTCTGACCATCGTTGTTAAAGATGCCGATAGAAAACCAATTCGAGTAATTTCTCAGGAAGTTAAAGAGATGGCGGCCAGAGTACGTTCAGGAAAGATTAAACCGGAAGATGTCGATGGGTCAACCTTCTCTATCAGTAACCTGGGAATGTATGAGGTAGATAACTTCGCTGCAATCATTAATCCTCCCGAATCAGCCATCTTAGCAGTATCTTCTGCCAGAAAGACTGCAATTGTCGAGGGAGAAGTAGTTTCGGTTGGCTGGAGAATGAAAATGACCTTATCGGCAGATCATCGGGCGACTGATGGCGTTGAAGCTGCCCAATTTATGAAAGCTTTAGCCTTTCAATTAGATAATCCGTTAAGATTATTATTGTAAAATGAAGGCTCCTTCGGGAGCCTTTTTTATGTTAAGCTTGACTTAATTTTTGTTGATCTCTATACTTTTAACGATTATCTGAAAAATTTTTCTGAGGTTTTTATGACAATTATCACAATCACAACTGATTTTGGTTTGCGTGATGGATATGTAGGTGTAATGAAAGGAGTAATCTGGGGGATTAATCCGGATGTAAAAATAGTTGACGTAACCCATTTAATTTCTCCACAGGATATTCATCAGGGAAGCATTGCATTACAACGGGTTGTTCCGTTTTTCCCTGATGGAACGATTCATTTAGCAGTCGTTGATCCGGGAGTAGGGACAAACAGGCGCCCGATTGCCGCAAAAATTGGAAATCACTTGTTTGTTGGCCCAGACAATGGGTTATTTACACGAATAGCCCAATCCAATTCTGGTGTTATGGATCAAACCTTTTTTGTTGAGTTGAATCAACCAAAATTTTGGTTGAGGGAAATTAGTCATGTATTTCATGGCAGAGACATCTTCGCGCCCGTAGCGGCTCATTTATCTTTGGGGATTGATCTACAAAAATTGGGAACTCCAATTCATGATCCAGTTTTTCTCTCAATTCCTCAACCAGAATTGTTAAAAGAAAAAATAATAGGCCAGGTAATATCAATTGATAATTTTGGTAATCTTGCAACCAATATTTTTGAATCTCACTTAAAAAATTATCAGAAACAATTCAGAGTAAAAATTAAAGGAATTGACATACCTGATTTTGTGGAGACATTTGGAGCAAAACCATCCGGATCTTTGGTCAGTTTACTTGGTACCCAAAGTGATTTAATCATTGCCAGTGTCAATGCAAGTGCTCAAAAAATGCTAAAAGTCTCGGTTGGGGAAATAGTTGAAGTAACTTTTGGTAAATTATGAAAATTGTCTCATTAATGACTGATTTTGGTACCGGGGATTTTGAGATTGGGGCCATGTGCGGCGTTATTTTGTCGATTGCACCGGAGACAAATTTTGCAGATCTTACCCACGATATTCCTCCTCAGGATGTTCTAGATGCTGCCATTCTATTAAGCCGCCATTTCTTTTATTTTCCGCCTGAGAGTATTCATGTTGTCGTGGTTGACCCGGGTGTCGGTACTGCGCGGCGACCAATTGCTGCTATGATAAAAGACCAATATTATGTTGGTCCGGATAACGGAATCATTACTCAAATTTTTCGAGAAGCCAACAAGAATAATTGGCCATTTAAAATCGTTCATACTAATAAATCTGAATTTTGGCTGCCAAATATTAGTCACATTTTTCATGGTCGCGATATTTTTTCTGCAATAGCCGGACATCTATCGTCAGGGGTAAATATCGAACAATTAGGTGATATTGTGTTTGACCCAATCTTGTTGGATATTCCTGAAGCAAGGAAAATCCCTGGTGGGTTGCAGGGAACTGTCATGCGAATTGACCACTTTGGAAACTTAGAGAGTAACATTGATCAGAATTGGTTTGAGGATAAAAATAAAACCGTGATTGTGAAATGTAATCAGTGTGAAATCACTGGTCTGGTGAATACTTTCGGAGATGCAAAAGATGGAGATGTGGTTGCCATGATTGATTCATCCGGCCAATTAAGTATTTGTCAAGTGAATGGCTCAGCAGCCACCTCCCTTAATGCAAGTGTTGGAACTCAGATTGAAGTTTTGTTTAATGAAATTGAAGGATAGAAGATGGTAAATCCAATTCCAATTTCGGTTGAAAATTATTCATTTCAATACCATTCACGCGATCAATTGGCTCTTGAAAACCTCAATTTTGTTGTAAATCCTGGTGAAGTTTTGCTGATTGCAGGTTCAAGCGGCTGCGGTAAAACCACTTTGATGAGATCTGTAAATGGATTGATTCCAAATACCTATCGGGGTTCGCATCAGGGCGATATTAAATTATATGGGAAATCTGTTTTCGATTTAAAAATGGTTGAAATCTCTCAGTTAGTAGGCACCGTTTTACAAGATCCGGAGAGACAAATTGTTGCCAGTTATGTTTTCAGCGAAATAGCTTTTGGATTAGAAAATTTGGGGTTACCAAAAGAAACAATTATTCAGAGAATTGACCAGGTATTAGATTACTTAAAAATCGGTTATTTAAAAGACAGAGAAACTTTTCAACTTTCGGGTGGCGAAAAACAAAAAGTAGTACTAGCAGGTGTTTTGGCGATGAATCCAAAAATTTTATTGTTAGATGAACCACTTGCCAGCCTTGATCCGGCTTCTGCACAGGAATCACTGGAAATTTTCAGAAAACTTGCTGATGATGGAATCTCTGTCATTGTTGTCGAGCATCGTGTTGAGGATGTGCTAAAAATATCTCCTGAAAGAGTTCTTTATATGGAGGCTGGGAAAATTTCATATATCGGTGATTCAAAAGGGTTATTGGATGTTGTTGATTTTTCAAAAATTAAACTTCCAGCTCCAGTAATTATCGAAAGAGTTAAAAAAGAGCCGATTAATTTCCAAATTGAAAGAAAAAAAACTGAAGCAGTAGCACAAAAAAAACCACTGGTTGAATTTGAAAATGTCTCTTTTCGATACAAACCTGATTTTCCTGATGTTTTAAAAAATATTAACTTTACGATTTATCAAAAAGATATTATTGCCATTCTTGGTCATAATGGTGCTGGAAAAACAACCCTAGTAAAACATGCATTAGGTCTTTTAAAGCCAACTCAGGGAACGGTGAAATTGGAAGGAAAGAGTACGAAAGAAATTTCCGTTGCTCAATGTGCTCAATCGATCGGGTATGTTTTTCAAAGCCCGACACAAATGTTGTTTGCACCAACAGTAGAAGCTGAATTATCTTTTGGACCAAAAAATATGGGTCAAACCCAATCTCAGATCAAGGACAACATTGCCTGGGCAATTAATACAGTTAATCTGGGTCATGAACTGAAAACTCCACCATTAGCTTTATCTTTTGGCCAACAGAAAAGGGTGAGCATTGCTTCAGTCCTGGCAATGCGTTCGCGAGTATTAATGATGGATGAACCAACGGCCGGACAGGATTATTGGAATTATCAAGCATTCATGGATAGCATTTTATCGATGCAGGGAATTGATGCGATTTTGTTTATTACCCACGATGTTGATTTAGCTGTAATTTACTCAAATCGTGTATTATTAGTATATGATGGAAGTATCATCGCTGATGGGTCGCCCTATGAAGTACTAAGGGATGAAGAAAGATTAGAAAAAAGCCGTGTCCTTCCCACATCTTTATTACGGTTGAACCTGGAACATTATGCTCAAACTCAAAAATTTTCACGAGCAGAAGCTCTAGCCCAATTGATTTAAATTTGTTAGTTCAACAAAATATAACCAAATTTTCAGGAGGTTTGTAGTATGAAGGAAAAAAGTTCAATTTGGTCGTTTGGTACCAGGGCTGTTGTTTTTTCAGCAATTGGTGCCGCATTGTATGGCGTGTTATCTTGGCTCACCAATTTTGCCCAAATACCAGCTGCCGGAAACGTTGCCATCCGACCAGGAATCGTGATTCCCTTGTTCTTTGGAATTGCTTTTGGTCCCTGGGTAGGAGCAATCACCGGTTTTGTTGGAAATATTCTGGGTGACTTGTTGTCAGGATATGGTTTTTGGATTTGGTGGGATATTGGTAATGGCCTCATTGGTTTAGTAGCAGGGTTATGCGCTGGCATGATGGTCAATTACAAGCAGCTTAAAGATCTAGTGACAGCCGAAATTTTCGTTGTCTTGGGAGTGATTGTTGGAATGATGTTTGCTTCCATTACTGAGATTTGGGTTTCTGGTGTTGATTTTGCCACAACAGTATCCATCAATTTTATGCCTGCATTTATCACCAATGTTATTAACGGCTTGATACTGACTCCAATCCTGATGATTGCGTATAGTGCCACAAAAGGCCGGTCGGGAAGATAAAAATAAAATCTAAAAGGCTCCCTGCTTTCAGGGAGCCTCATTAATCCGATATATGATTGTAACCTTTGGATATAAACCAAGAAAAAGTATTATCGAAGAATTCGACCCACGCGCCAGATGGTTCTTTTCTTTCCTGATGCTTTTTGCGATTGTTAATTTCTGGGATATTCGTTTTTTATTAATATTTTTAGCTATCGCATTTATTCAATATTATCTCGCAAAGCTGACCTGGCGGGAAACAAAAAAAGCATGGTTCTTCATAATTTTTTTAATGACCATGATGATCATCGTAAATACCATCATCACCGGATCAGGCACGGTAGGTTCTGTGATGGATACAGGCGCTGGGCATCCAATATTTTCAATTGATAAACCAAATTTAATTTTTGGATGGCATTTTCGATTTACTTTAACAATTGAGCGACTCTGGTTTGCCTTAACACAAGTTGTCCGAATTGGCGCTATTTCAGCCCTTTTTATTACCATCCCTTTTACCATGGATCCAAAAGAATATGGCTCAACCTTTAAAGGAATGGGGCTGTCGGACAAATTAGCCTTCACTCTGGATCTGGCTTTTCGGTTCGTCCCTACCCTGGCACGAGATTTTGGAGTGACATTGGATGCTCAAAAAGCGCGTGGATATGAACTGGAAAGAGTGGATGGTAATATTTTTCGACAAATACGAAAAATGGCTCCTTTAATCGTGCCAGTCACGATGAATTCTCTGTTAAATGGTGAAGATACTGTTAATGCAATGGATTTACGCTGCTTCGGAACAGAAAAAAGAACCTGGCTAAAGACATTGAAATTTGCTAAAAAAGATTATTTCCTGATAATTTTTGGAATTAATTTATTAATTCTCAGCTTTATATTCCCGCATGTATTAGGAATAGGGGATTTTTGGGTGCCAGCATTTATTTTACCCTAACGTGTTTACTCTGCAGTTTTTTTCGAATATAAATTTTCGTAAATTCGATAAAAGGTGTAGATATTTTTTAAATATCGCTGGGTTTCCTCATATGGGATAATTTCCAGGAATAAATCCGGGTCATTGCTTGCTTTACCTTCCCATTTTAGTACGTTTCCTGGACCGGCATTATAAGCTGCTAGGGCGGCAAAAATATCACCTTGAAAATAGGTTCTCATGCGTGCTAGATAACTGGCGCCTAATCTGATATTAATTGCCGGAAGGTACAAATCACTTTCCTGATAATTTTTAGGCCATTTTAACAGGTCTGAAACTTCTTTTCCGGTTGCTGGCATCAACTGCATTAAACCTTTTGCACCGGCAGACGAAATAATAAACCCTTCAAAAAATGACTCCTGTCTGATCAAACTAAACAAGAGTAATGGATCAAATTGGTAATCTTCTGCTGCTTCGTAAACAATTTCCTCAAAATACATTCCAAAGCGAATATGATTAAACCACAGCGGTGCATCTAATGAACTCAGATCGTTTAAATTTGCCAGTTCAAGGATTTGCCGGCTGGTGAGAATTGCTGAACGATACAAGCCCATCTCAACAAAATGGTTGGCTAATCTAAAAAGGTTGGTTGGATCTTCATTGTATTGTAATCTTAAAGCTTCATATTCGTTTCGAGCTTCCTGGAATAACCCCAAATCCCAATAAGCTTCTGCACGCTTGTAATTCGGGTTTTCATAGAAAGGAGTCAGGGTAATGAAATTTGTGTCCTGAGGTAAGTTGAAGGTTTTCCGCATCCAAACCTCAGCAATTAATCTATCCTGTTCCATATTTATTTTTTTGTTAACTTCAAGGGAAGGAGTGAACAGGGGAGCATTGATCAGCTTCTCTTTAGCTCTTTCTGAATAGTAACCTGTTGGATCTTGTAAAGAACACTCTCTCCAGGAGCTGATGGCTTTCTCATTTTCACCCAATTTCTCGTAAGATTTTCCAATCCAGAATAATGCTTTAGATTTTTCCTCAGATTCTACAGACAATAAAGAATAGCGTTGTAACTCTGATAACGCCTGTTCATATTTTGAGAGTCGATAATTTGTAATTGCACTTTGAAAAAGACCCTTGTATGAAATTTCAAATTGCGGATAGGTATCAATTAATTGTGACCAGGTTCTGGTGGCGTCTGTCAACTGGTTGTTTCTTTCATAAATTTTTCCAGCTTCGAATATTGCTTCGGCAGCAGCAGTTGTTCCTGGATACAAATTTGAATAATCAATCAGAGTTTGTGCACCTTTTGAATATTGGTCCAGATAGGCCCACTGTGTATAGGCAATATCCTCCCAGGCATCTGCAAAAAATATGTTATCTGGATAATTTTTTACTAGATATGTCCAATAAATGATTGCATTTTCCGGATCGTCCATTTCTAAGTAGGAATGTCCAATAAAATAGTAAGCATTCCCATTATTTTCAGGATTCTGATCGATATAACGCAAAAATGCATTAACCGCCAAACCATAATTTCCGACATAATAATTGGATAACCCTCGATTAAATTCATCAACCGGAATACCAGCTTCTACCAGTGCAGCCAGGCCTGAATGAGTGTCATAAGCACGGGGAAAGTTCTGAACAGATTCCTGGAACCTCGCATAGGCTTGTTCCGGTAATCCCATTGCCAGATAAGCTTGGCCGGCCAGGAGATTCGTTTGGGCTCTTACAAAATCATTCGGACTGGAATCATGCACATCCATAAATACACGGATTGCGTTGGTAAAATCTAATTGTGCTGAGTATATTTTCCCTATTTTAATTTTTATATAAGTTGTATCCAGATTAGAGGAATTTTCGACAGCCTGTGTGTAATTTACCAGCGCTTGATCGTACATTTGAGAAGCGAATAGGACATCACCAGCTTTTTCAAACATAAACAGATCAAGATAACCTGGCAGATAATGATTAAACGCATTAAAACCTTTGGCTGCTTCAATTGGGTTATTTAAATTTTCCTGGCTGACGCCATAAAAATAATTAGCTTTGGCTTTTGTCCTATTTTCGATGGCGTCATTATCCAATAAAGGTTTAAGCAAATTAACAGCGTCGTTAAAAAGGCCCTGATTGATAAATATTTGTGCTTTTCTGATATCGGCCAGAGCATGAATACCAGGATCATTGCTGTTTGTTACGGCAAGGTCCAATTCTTTTAATGCAGCTTGATAGTCACCTTCAAAGAAAGATTTCTCTGCCAAAGTGATTCTGACTTCCGGAATTGGGGTTGGTGATGGAGTTGGGATTGGGGAAGCAGTGGGGGCTGCGATAAAATCCCCCTGATTTTTATCAACCTCGGGAGGAATTATCTCATCGCCAGATCCTGGATTCGAACAGGCTGATAATAAGATAACAATTAAAAAAAAGAAAGAAATTGAAATACGTTTCATAATTATTCAAAAATTAATTGTAACAAAGATTCCAGGAAGAAACTTGAACAATCGCCATTGTTATGTTAAACTTTGCTGGCTTTAATGGGCCTGCTCTCATAGATTGGAGGGCAGTTTTTGTGTAATTTGAAGAAATTAGGGAGAAAGAAATGTCAATCGTTTGTACGGGTTCAGTCGCATTTGATTATCTGATGAAATTCCCAGGATATTTCAAAGACCACATTTTGACTGAAAATTTAGAAACCCTGAGTTTATCTTTTCTTGTCGAAAGCATGACGAAAGTAAGGGGAGGAATTGCACCGAATATTGCCTATACATTGGCATTATTAGGATCTCCGCAGCCTGTTGTTTTTGCAACAGTGGGAGAAGATTTTGAAGACTACCGGATTTGGCTAGAAAATCATCGGGTTGAAACAAAATATATTAAGATTATTAAAGGGGTATTTACCGCCAGCTTTTTCGCGAACACAGACAAAGCTAATTCTCAAATTGCCAGTTTCTATCCGGGAGCGATGGCTTACGCGCGTGATTACTCTTTGAAAGAGCTCGGTTTTACCCCTGAGTTAGTTGTGATTTCACCCAATGATCCGGGCGCGATGGATCGATATGTAGAAGAATGCAGCCAATTGAAAATTCCATATTTATATGACCCAAGCCAGCAAATTGTTCGCATGAACTCTGAAGAAATTCGAAAAGGCGTGGAACATGCCAGCTCGTTATTTGTTAACGAATACGAATACCAATTGCTGCAAAAACATACCGGTTTAAACCAGAACGATATCCTAAAAATCGTTGACTTTCTGGTGGTTACCCTGGGTGATAAGGGAGCAAAGATTTTTGCTGATGATCGTGAATATAAAATTCCGGTTTACCCGGTTGAAACGATCATCGACCCAACCGGGGTTGGAGATGCTTTTCGTGGTGGTTTTCTCAGAGGCTTCCAGGAAGGTTTTTCCTGGGATTTATGCGGTAAAATTGGATCTCTATCAGCAGCTTATTGCCTGGAACAGAATGGAACTCAATCACACCAGTATACAGTTGGTGAATTTGTTAAAAGATTTCGACTTCATTATGATGATGAAGGTGCATTAGATCAAATTCTTTAATTTTACAACGGAGGACTAGATGTCAAATTACGATATTAAAGACTCAAAGCTTGCTGAAGGTGGGCGGAGACGGATAACCTGGGCGGAACGGGAAATGCCAGTTTTGCGTTCTATCAAGGAAAGATTTGAGAAAGAACGGCCATTTGTGGGCATTAGAATGTCTGCATGTTTGCATGTCACAGCTGAAACAGCTAATTTGATGAAAACTTTACAGGCTGGAGGAGCTGATGTAGTCCTGGTTGCGTCCAATCCTTTATCTACGCAGGATGATGTGGCTGCGTCATTGGTTGTCCACGATGAAATTCCAGTTCATGCCATTAAAGGTGAAGATAACGTCACATACTACAAACATATCAAAGCGGCTTTAGCGCATCGACCTCATTTAACCATGGATGATGGCGCTGACCTGGTCTCGACCATTCATCAGGAACATCGTGATTTGCTTCCTGAAATTGTTGGTGGAACTGAGGAAACTACAACCGGGGTTATTCGCTTAAGAGCGATGGCTGCAGATAATATGCTTGGTTTTCCGGTTATCGCAGTAAATGATGCCATGACGAAACACTTCTTTGATAATCGCTATGGAACCGGACAATCGACGATCGATGGAATTATCCGCGCTACAAATGTTTTGTTAGCCGGGAAAACGTTTGTAGTGGCTGGATACGGATGGTGTGGTCGTGGTTTGGCTAGTCGGGCGCGAGGAATGGGCGCCAACGTGATTGTCACAGAGGTTGATCCCTTAAAAGCTTTGGAAGCTGTTATGGACGGCTTCCGTGTTTTACCGATGAATGTGGCAGCTACCGAAGGAGACTTTTTCTGCACCTTAACTGGGGATATTAATGTGATTGACAAACATCATTTTGAACTCATGAAAGACGGTGCTATTGTTTCAAATTCAGGTCATTTTAATGTTGAAATTAATATTCCTGCATTAGATGAGATGTCGGTTGATAAACAATTGGTGCGCCCATTTGTTGATCAATATACTTTGAAAGATGGCCGTCAAATCCATATTTTGGGTGAAGGTCGTTTGATTAATTTGGCATCCGCAGAAGGCCATCCGGCTTCGGTGATGGATATGTCCTTTGCTAATCAGGCACTTAGCGCTGAGTATATGGTGAAAAATGGTAAATCACTAAAGAAGATGGTTTATTCTGTACCGGAAGAAATTGATCGGGAAATTGCCCGGATTAAGCTCGAAGCTATGGGAATCATTGTTGATACCCTGACTGATGAACAAGTACATTACCTGAATTCCTGGCAGGAAGGCACCTAAATCTTTTTCAGATCAGGACAAAATTAACTCATCCCGACGATTAAACCGGGATGAGTTTTTATTTCTCTACAACAATATCAAGATAGAAGGAATCGCCAAAAGCAACATCGGATGGATTATAAGCCTGCCAGACACTGCGAACTTTTCCCGTATTTTCCGGAACTTTATATTCTATCTGAATGGTCAACGATGTACCGCTTCTAGCTGGGAATAAATCTTGTGGAGAGGGGGCATCGAGTGCAGGACCGGCGATTAAACGGATTGTGTATCCTTTTCCCCAGTTACACGTGCCTGAATTAGTTACCTTCCAGCCTTTCTTAATCGTTGTTCCAGGTTCTAGAACAGTACCATCTGGTATGCTTTCATCCTCAATAAATGTCAGATTGTCGATACAGGAATCACCTTGTGGTAACCCTGGGTTTTGTTCAGGTGTTGCAGTCGGAACTGGCGTGGGTGTGAAAGGGAGCAGAGTGGGCGGAACAAAAGCTGGAACATCCGCATCCAGAGGGTCGGCTTGCAAAGGTCGCAGACAAGCTGATAACAGGATTAAAACTCCTAAAAAGCTGAGAGGAATTGAAAACTTTTTAATCATTAAAACCCTATGATAGCATGAATATCATTTAAATATCTTCATCGGAAAGGTCTTCATCCGGATCGGATAAAACACCTAAAGAAAAGCCCTGCATGGCGTGTTCTCGAATGGCACTATCGATCTCATCCAATAAATCTGTATTTTGGCGTAAAAATTCTTTAGCATTTTCACGACCCTGACCCAGACGAATATCTCCATAGGAGTAAAAAGCACCACGTTTTGTGATGATTTCCAGTTGAGTGCCCAGATCGAGGATATCCCCGGCAGTGGAAATGCCTTCATTGTACATGACATCAAATTCAGCAACTTTAAACGGAGGGGCAACCTTATTTTTAACGACCCGTACACGCACCCGGTTTCCAATAATCTCAGATCCAACCTTGATGGATTGAATCCGACGAATATCAAGCCTAACCGAGGCATAAAATTTTAGCGCCATACCACCCGTGGTCGTTTCAGGATTACCGAACATCACACCAATTTTTTGGCGTAATTGATTGGTAAATACAACAGCTGTTTTTGTCTGACTAATGGCTCCTGAAAGTTTTCGTAATGCCTGTGACATCAATCGGGCTTGCATACCCATGGTTGCATCACCCATATCTCCTTCTATTTCATTTCGGGGAACTAAAGCTGCTACGGAATCAACCACAACCAGATCAACCGCGCCTGAGCGGACCAATGTCTCTGTGATTTCTAATGCCTGTTCGCCCGTATCTGGCTGGGAGATCCACAAATTGTCGATATCAACGCCCAGACGGGTGGCATAAATGGGGTCGAGAGCGTGTTCCATATCGACATAGGCGGCTGTTCCACCCGTTTTTTGAATTTCAGCTACCAAATGCAAACATAAAGTTGTTTTTCCTGAGGATTCCGGTCCGAAAATTTCGGTAATCCGAGCTTTTGGAATTCCGCCCACTCCAAGAGCGATATCTAATGATAACGATCCGGTCGGGATGGCATCTACATTGAGATGCTTGGCTTCACCCATGCGCATGATGGCACCTTCACCATATCTTTTTACGATGTCATTAAGAGCTTTGTCCAGAACCGCCCGACGGGCTTCATTCATCGATCCTTGTTCTTCCTGTGAAAATAAATCATTTTTTTTCTTGCGGGCCATTCAATACTCCTTCAAATATTGTTTTTTTTCCTGATTCGTATTAAATATCAATCTTTAGTTTATAGTACAAATGTTCATAAGTCAAGAAGAAAAACGGAAAAATTATCAGTTTTTAGCGAAATAGCTATTGAAAATACTATACCCCATAATCGCAAATTTCAAATGATTCACAGGCTGCTAAGCAGAAATGTCCCCTTGACAATAGCGGTCTTTTTCAGGTAGACTAACCGCCATTGAAGTTTACCAATGAAATAAAAGGAGATTAAGCGACTGAGCCTCAGAATTGAGGTGACGAGGAGAAGGTTCCTCTCTGCGAAGAGAGTGTTAATTCTGTCAGAAGCTGTTGAGACAGAAAAAAATCGAATGATCAGCGGATGCCTTCGAAGCCAACCCACTGGCTTCAATCTCCATCAAGAAGTGGTAACCCTGAAAATTAGTTGGTGACAACTAAAACAAAGGACCATAGTGGATTGAAGACCTTTTATGAGGTTATTACCATGCCTAAATTTTGGAATCAGGTTTTTATTTAATTAGGCAACAAAAAGTTATGTTAGTTGATGGAGATTAGAATGGAAAAAAAAGAAATTTTAGAACGTGTAAAAGCAGATGGAGTGCGGTATGTATCCTATCAATTTACGGATGTGACTGGGACTGTAAAAAGTGTAGATGCACCAGTGAAAAGACTGGAAGCCGCTCTCGATGGTGGTGTTTGGTTTGATGGCTCTTCTGTTCATGGATTTGCCAGAATCCAGGAAAGTGACATGCAATTACGCATTGATCCGGATACTTATGCTGTATTACCTTGGTCTCCTGAAGAGAATAAAAGAGCCAGATTTTTTTGTGAAATTTACTTGCCGGACGGGACACCTTTTGATGGTGACCCGCGCGGGGTTTTAAAACGAAAATTGAAGAGTCTGAAAATTAAAGGCTTGCATTACAACGTAGGTCCTGAACCAGAATTCTTTTTATTCAGAAAGAATGGTCAGGATTTTTTGCATCCTGTCCCTCATGATGTGGGTGGTTATTTTGATTTTTCTCCCAATGATGATGCTGTCAGAGTTCGCACGGAGCTCATGAGCGCTTTGTTACAAATGGGGCTGGAAGTTGAAGTTGGTCACCATGAAGTCGCGCTTGGACAACATGAAATCGATTTTGAGTTTGCGGACGCATTAAGAGCAGCCGATAATGTTTTGACTTTGAAATACACTGTAAAAGCGATTGCTGCAAAGCATGATTTAATCGCTTCTTTTATGCCGAAACCGATCTTTGGAGAAAGTGGCTCTGGGATGCATTGTCATCAATCCTTATTTGATGATGAGGGCAAGAATCTATTTTTTGATGCCCAGGATGATTTTCATCTTTCTGAACTGGCATATCATTTTATAGCCGGACAATTACATCATGCCAGAGCAATTTCAGCAATCCTTAATCCCACAGTAAACTCCTATAAGCGGTTAGTACCTGGTTATGAAGCTCCCGTCTATATTAGTTGGGCCGGAGAGAATCGCTCTGCTTTAATTCGTATTCCACGATACACTCCTGGAAAAGAAAAAACAGTACGGGCAGAACTTCGCTCTCCTGACCCAGCCGGCAATCCATATCTTCAATTCCTGGTAATGTTATCTGCTGCATTGGATGGGGTTGATAAAAAAATGAATCCGCCTAAATCTTTAAATAATGTAAACCTTTATATTCTATCCGCAGAAGAACGCGCAGCGAAGGGCATCCGGCAGTTACCCGGTTCTTTGAATGAAGCTTTAAATGAATTAGAAAAAGACGAAGTTGTCAAGAATTATCTTGGGAATGAATTGTTTACAGCCTTCATGCGGGCTAAAAGATCAGAGTGTGATGAATATCGTACTCGCGTCACCGATTGGGAAAAAGAAAGATATCTTGAAACTGCATAGATGAAATTAAAAAAGAGGAATGGTTTTTGGAAATTCCTCTTTTTTAATTTTTGGAAATCAGTCGGCAGAACGCACAGTCTCCGGGTTGTTGGGTAGGTTGACCACAATTCGGGCAGAGGAAAAGCTCCTCGGCATTTGTAGAGTAATCTTCTGAAAATAATGAGTTTTTAGCCTGCAAAAACTTAATATAGAAAGCTAATTTTGTTCCGGGACGATCATGCTCTAATTGATTAAGGAGTTGTTTATTCTGGATGGTGGTGCTACCAATCGAAAAAGGACATTCATCCTCAATATATGGTATATCCGCGAGGATGGCATAAGCTGCCGTTTCTTTTTCATAAAAACGACAGAAAGGTTTTGCCTTTGGTAACAAACCTTCTTTAGCAGGGATGTAAGGTGATTGCCGTCGAAGAAAATCTACCTGCCAGCTTAAAACATTGTTAAATAATACTGATACTTCATCGTCCAGATTGTGTCCGGTTATTAAAACATCATATCCAAATTGTAAAGCAATATCATTCATGGTATGTCTTTTTACTAAACCACAAATTGAACAGGGTTTTAATTTACCACGTTTATTGGCTTGCGAGAATTGAGGTATTGTCTTTCCAAAATCAGCCTCGACATTCACAATATGAAGTTTAAGCCCATATTTTTGAGCAAATTCTTGAGCATATTGTTGCGAGGTGGTTGAATATTGATTTTCTCCATGAATTCCCAGGTGAATATATAATCCAGCAGTTTGATAACCCAGTTTGAGCAAAACATGCCATAAAGCCAGAGAATCTTTGCCTCCGGAAACTCCAAGTAAAATTTGATCATTTCTGGTAAATAATTTGTACTTTTGAATATTTCTTTCAGTCTGATCACAAACCCATGAAAGAAAATGATCTTTACACAATGCCAGCTTGTGCTGGCGCATATTTATCACGGCTTTTTGATCGCATTTTCTACATTTCATTGTTGGCCGCCTGAAATAACCGGAATAAAACGGAGAATGTCTCCATCTCTCAGCAGGTCTTTTTCGGTCAGCAATTCTCCGTTGCGAACGCATAAATAACCTTCCGGAAGTAAATTAAACCGTTTAAACACCTTATTTACTGTTAAATCGTCCGTTTCTTCAAGAAGATATTCTTTGTTTTTAATTAAAACTTTTATAGACATCTTTATACTTTTAAAAAATAGACAATCAAGGTCAATGCTGAAATGGCAACACAATACACACTGAAATAAACGAGTCGATTTTTATTTAGGAATTTTAATAACCAATGGATAGACAGATATCCTACGATACCGGCTGTGATGAATCCAACCAACAAAAGTGGCAAAAACTCTGATAGTCCTGGTAAATTCGTCAGATCCTTTGCGCTGACTACGCCAGCGCCTAACATGACTGGAATAGACATTAAAAATGAAAATTTGGCGGCTTCCTCGCGCTTCAAATTTCTAAAAATTCCACCTGCAATGGTTGAACCAGAACGTGACAATCCAGGAAAGATCGCTAATATTTGGAAACAACCAATAATAAGCGCATCGATTGCCGAGATTTTTTCCATTGTTTTTGCTTGTTTACTATATTTTTCCGAAAGCCATAAAAGAAGAGCGGTTCCTAATAGAAAAACAGCTGTAATCCAAATGGATTGAAAAGCAGATTCAACCAGGCTTTTTAAAAACAACCCCCCAATAACTGCAGGTATGGTTGCTAACACGATTAGCCAGCCTAATTTTGCATCGTCTGATTGAAAAGGTTTCTTGTCAACCAATCCTTTAAAAACAGCCTGCAAAATCTTCCAAAGATATTTCCAAAAATAGATAATGACTGCTACCAAAGTTCCCATTTGAACCAAGACATCAAAAGGGAAAATAAATTCCTGAGGGATTTTCCAACCAAATAAAAATGGAGCAATGACCAAATGACCTGAGCTTGAAATTGGTAAAAACTCCGTAATTCCCTGAATAATTCCTAATACGAATGCTTGCCAGATTGTCATAAATTCACCTATTTTTAAGTAAGTATTTTATCGGCAGTAATGCCTTTTTTATATTCATAATTTGATAAAAAGGACTTAGCAAACTCTGTGAACCGATTTTCAAGGATAGAATTTCGAATTTTTTGCATTAAATCCTGCAACATGAAAACATTATGAATAGATATTAATGTCCCAGAGAGCGTTTCTTTTGCCATGATCAAATGTCGTAAATAAGCCCTGGTAAATGTTTGGCAGGTATAACAGGCACATCCAGGTTCAATTGGCTCATGATCATGAGAAAACTTAGCATTCATGAGATTCAGGCGCCCATATTTTGTCAAAGCAGTTGCATGACGGGCGAGACGGGTTGCTAGCACGCAATCAAAAATATCAACCCCTTTCTGAACTCCATAAATCAAATCTTCAGGTGTTCCTACGCCCATCAGGTATCTTGGTTTCTCTTTGGGAAGAATTGCATTCACAATTTCAATGTTCGCGTACATTTCCTGTTTGGTCTCACCGACAGAGAGCCCACCAATCGCATAACCAGGAAAATCCAGTGAGCTAATAAATTCAGCAGATTTTGTTCTTAATTCCGGAAATATGCCGCCTTGTACAATCCCAAAAAGTGCCTGATCGGAACGGGTTTTTGCCTGCAAGCACTTAATAGCCCATTGATGCGTTCTTTCGATTGCTTTTGTGTTGTATTCTTTGTCATATGGCTGAGCGCATTCATCGAAAGCCATGATGATATCTGCGCCTAACTTCTCTTGAATTTGAATGGAGATTTCCGGAGTCAAACGTTTTTTTGAGCCATCGATGTGGCTGCGAAAGGTAACGCCATCGGCATCAATTTTTCGCATCTCTGCTAAAGAAAAAACCTGAAAACCACCTGAATCAGTCAAAATAGGTTTTTTCCACTGCATGAATTCGTGTAGCCCGCCCATTTCTGCAACTAAATCAGCCCCTGGTCTTAGAAACAAATGATAGGTGTTAGCCAGAATCAAGTTGGCGCCAGTTGATTCAAGCTGTGCCGGTGTTAATGTTTTCACAGTCGCCTGAGTTCCTACCGGTGCAAAAATTGGGGTTTGAATGACGCCATGGGGCGTGTCAAATTCACCAGCCCTGGCATGGTGATCTGTATTAAGTAATTTAAAAGAAAAAGACATTTCGTAAATTCCCGAATATTTTTGGTTTTTCCGCTTGTCGATTATACTATGGAGGAGGTTGAAAATTGACCAGCGAAAAACAAAGAAGCATTTTCATAAAAAAGAGGTATCGTAATGTCATTACAGGTTGAAAAGGAATGGGTAATTGCCGAGAGGATTCCAAATGAAATCAAAGACAGTTTGAGCGATTATTCAGAAATTATGCAGCAGCTTTTATATAACCGGGGGATTAAGGATGCAAAAACAGCCTCTCTTTTTTTTGATAAGGAATCCCAAGGAAACGACCCCTTTTTATTAAAAGGGATGCAGTCTGCAGTTGAAAGAATTTTTCAGGCAATTGATCGTCAGGAAAAGATCGTGGTGTTTGGTGATTATGATGCAGATGGTATTACTTCTACCGCACTTTTAACAGAAGTACTACAAAATTTTGGAGCTGATGTTACTCCCTATATTCCTGAACGCGAAGAAGGATATGGAGTGAATACGAATGCGATTGACAAAATAAAAGAGTTGCAGACAGCACTAATTATCACAGTGGATTGCGGTATACGCTCTCCGGAAGAGTTGAAACATGCCCAGGATTTGGGTATGACAGTTATTGTTACTGATCACCATATGCCTGCCGAAATCATTCCGGATGTGTACAGCGTGATCAACCCCAGGCAAAAAGGAGATGAATACCCCGAAAAGGATTTGGCTGGAGTCGGCGTGGCTTACAAAGTCGCACAGGCACTATTTATTAAGAAAGAAGGTTCTTCAGACTTAGCTGATCAATGGTTGGACCTCGTTGCAATTGGCACCGTCGCGGATGTAGTCCCTTTGTTGGGCGAAAACCGACTGATCGTTTCGAAAGGATTAAGAGCGCTTCGGTTTACAAAAAGACTGGGTCTGGTAAGTCTCGTACAGGTTTCAGGTTTTCATCAAAACAAAATTGGAACAATTGATATCGGTTTTGGAATTGCACCACGTCTTAATGCTGCCGGTCGACTGGACTCCCCCAAAAAAGCTCTGGAGTTATTGATGACGAAAGATCTCGCCACTGCTGGTTTATTGAGTCAGGAGTTGGATGATATAAATCGCCGAAGACAAAAAATAACATCAAAAATGCAGGAAGATGCTCAAAAATCAATTAATGAAGATAGTCTGATCATTTTTTCTATGGATGAAGGATTTAATTCTGGTTTGGTTGGTCTTGTTTCAGCAAAATTAACGGAATTTTATTATCGCCCTTCAGTCGTTGGTTTTATTGGAGAAAACTTTACCAGAGCTTCTTGCAGGAGTATTCCGGAATTCCACATCACCCAGGCTTTGGATCGATGTGAACATTTATTGATTCGGCATGGAGGGCATGCAATGGCGGCAGGGTTTACTGTTGCCAATGAGAATATTAATAAATTGATGGAAGAATTAAACAAAATCGCTGAATCTGAATTATGTGATAAGGTGTTAAACCCAAAAATTCAAATTGATTTGGAACATCCTTTGTACCAATTGCCTGAAAATATCTTGAGTGAATTGGATCAATTAGAACCTTTAGGAGCTGAAAACCCGGAGGCAATTTTTGTGTCGAAAAATGTCGAAGTAAAACAGGCAAGAACTGTCGGAAAAGACGAAAATCATTTAAAATTACGCTTGAAAGATAAAAATGTTGAATATGACGCCATTGCATTTAACCAAGGTTTTTGGGGGAAAGAAATTCCAAAGAAAATAGATGTGGTTTATACAATCGAGAGAAATTATTACAACGGTAATATCTACAAACAGCTCAAAGTTAAGGATTTACGTCCAACCAGTAAATAATATTTATTAAACTCTTTAACTTGAAAAAGAAATTCAGTTTTTAATATCAACCAGGCTTTACACTATCAATATTAAGCTTTTCGCCATGAATATATGATATCAATGGAAAATGTCCATTTAGGTATAAATCTTGCACAAATTCCTAAGAATGAAAAGCCACACCGAAAAAACAGCTAACAAGACCGTAAGTTTTTATTTGGTATTTTTAGATTATAAAAAACATGACATGCTATAATTATCTTTGGTAAAAGTTTTCCAATCTGGAGGAAATATGGTGGAAGAACCCCCCCGACCACAAAATCCAATTTCAGCTGTTAGCAGTCCATTACAAAAATCTTTTCTCCCCCAACCTATTTCAAATCTGGAGCAAACCGGGTTATCCACCCTCTGGTTGCAGGATTTAGCCTTAAAAATATTTTATTTTCAAGGATACATGTCCGGATTTAAATTGGCAGAAGAAATGGCATTACCTTTTACAGGTATTGTTGATCAAATTATTGAGATTTTAAAACGAGACAAACTTTTAGAGGTTCGGACTTCTCAAATGGGAGGGCTGGGAGAAGGATCATACATCTATTCGATCACGGGTGCTGGTATCCATCGCGCTCGTGAAGCTTTAGATCGCAGCCAATATGCTGGCCCTGCCCCAGTTCCAATTGACGTTTACAATGAATCTATTCTGAAACAAGGACGCGGAAGATTACAGGCAACCAGCCGGTTGATGCACCAGGTCATGGCTCATCTGGTATTGAATGAAGTAACTTTTAATAAATTAGGACCAGCGGTTAATTCGGGTACATCAATATTTTTGTATGGTCCTCCCGGTAATGGAAAAACCAGCGTAGCTCGTTCAATTGGTAACCTGGTCCAGGGACAAACCATGTATATCCCCTTTTCCATTTATGTGGATGGGCAGGTAATTAAATTATATGATTCTGTCAATCATCAATTGGTCAAGGAAGAAGAAGATACAAGCAGTAAAGGGAAAATTCAAACCGGAGTGAGGCGCGATCCAAGATGGATAAGAATCAGGCGGCCGTTCATCGTTACTGGAGGTGAACTCACCATGGCCGGGCTAGATCTGGTGTTCGATACCACCAATAAATATTACGAAGCCCCTTTCCAGGTTAAGGCGAACGGAGGTATCCTTCTGATCGATGACTTTGGAAGGCAATTGGTGCGCCCCCGGGACTTATTAAATCGATGGATTGTTCCATTAGAGAATCGTATTGATTATATGAGTTTACATACCGGAAGGAAAATCGAAGTTCCTTTTGATGTCTTGGTCATTTTTTCAACAAACTTACCTCCTAAAGACTTAGTGGACGAAGCCTTCTTAAGACGCCTTCGGCATAAAATCGAAATTGGGGACCCGTCTTATGAAGATTACCGTGAATTGTTTAGGCGGGTAGCCTCTCAGAAAGGGGTTACCTACACCGACGAAGGCTTGGCATACCTGTTGCAAGAGCATTACATCAAAAAGGGCCGCAACCTACGAGCTTCACATCCCCGTGATATTTGTGATCAAATACTTGATATTTCAAGATATCTCAATATTGAAGCAATATTAAATAAAGAATTAATCGATCGGGCAGCAGCCTCTTATTTTGTTGAACTATAAATAAACCTGAGAGTGTTTGAGTGGAAAAAAACAAACCGATTATTATTGCTCATCGGGGTGCTTCTGCCTATGCACCGGAAAATACAATGGCTGCTTTTAATAAAGCCTATGAATTAAAAGCAGATGGGATTGAATTCGATGTAAAATGCTCCAAAGATGGAGAAGTAATCATCATTCATGATCAGACGTTAAATCGAACTACGAATGGGTCTGGCAGAGTAGTCGAGACAATTCTGGACGATCTCAGGAAATTAGACGCCGGGAGCTCATTTTCGTCTGAATTCGCCGGAGAAAAAATTCCATTATTACGGGAAGTCCTAGAGGTTTATGGCGGGACTTATCTTCTCAATATCGAGCTTACGAATTACGAATCCATTGGGGATGGTTTGGCAAAAAAGGTATGTCAGTTATTAAAAGATTTAAATATTGAGAGAAATATTATTTTTTCTTCTTTTCATCCTTATAATTTACTGGTTACCAGGAGATTGTTACCGATGATCCCAACTGCCTTATTGACACTACCTGGAAAAAAAGGCAGACTAACCCGATCTAATCTTTTCCGTTGGCTAAGTCCTCGCTATATACACCCTTACTATCACGATGCAGATGCAAAATATATTGAACTGCAACACCGGTATTCACGAAAAGTTAATGTGTGGACTGTTAATGAGGAAGTAGATATTAAGAATTTTATTGAAAAAAATGTTGATGGAATCATAACGGACGACCCACTGCTAGCTAAAACAATTTTGGGTTTATGATTTTTTTTAATAACTGGCACCATACGCTAGCAAAAAATGAAAAATTCGAAGAACATTCTAAATAATAAACTCACTAAGAATTATTCAAATTAAAAAAACAACCTTAATTTAACTTCTCGTTATTTCATCTAGTGGTAATATTTAGGCAGAGTATCATCACACCATTAGGTAATGCTGGAAGGATTGTTTATAAATTTCGTATGAAGAAATTTCAATTAATAATAATCTTCTTACTGGTTTTTTCTTTGGTTTTACCTAAAAAATCAGGTTTATCAGCTACCAAAGGCCAAATAAATGAGTTAGAACTAAAAGCTCAGGAAACGCTTAAGAAAATGTCCCCTGAAGAACGGGTGGGGCAATTATTTTTAGTAGCCTTTAAAGGTCATGAGGTAACCATTGATAGTGACATTTATAATTTAATTGTAAATCATCATATTGGTGGTGTCGTTCTCAATTTAGCTAATGATAACTTTATATCCTCTAATTCAAATCAGAATACCTACCAACTAACAAAAACACTGCAACAAATTAATTGGGATGGTTTCTTATCGTCAAACCACCTGGTACCGGCTGAGAATTTAAATGAGAAATCCAATTATGTTCCAATTTTTATCGCTATTTCTCAGGAAGGTGATTCATATCCTTTCAACCAAATCTTAAATGGGGTCACTACACTCCCAAGCCAATTGGCTATCGGCGCTACGTGGGACTTGGATTTAGCTGAAAAAGCAGGAACTGTTCAAGGGAGTGAACTTTCGGCTTTAGGATTTAATTTACTCCTGGGTCCGTCTTTGGATGTTCTTGATCTCCCCTATGTTGAAGGGGGAGATGATCTGGGAGCAAGAACTTTTGGCGGTGACCCTTTTTGGGTGGGGGAGTTAGGAAAAGCGTATATTAAAGGAGTTCATAACGGCAGCAATAATCAAATGCTGGTTATTTCGAAACATTTTCCTGGAAGAGGTTCTTCGGATCGGCTACCGGAGAATGAAGTTGCCACAGTTCGAAAATCCTTGGAGCAATTGAAACAGATCGAATTAGCGCCGTTTTTTTCCGTTACCGGAAATTCTCCAAATCCTGAATCAACAACGGACGGTTTATTAATGTCGCATATTCGCTATCAGGGATTTCAAGGGAATATACGCTCTACAACCCGTCCGGTTAGTTTTGATCAGTCTGCTCAGGAGCAATTATTATCAATTCCTGCTTTTAATAGCTGGAGAAATGCGGGTGGAATAATCGTTAGTGACAATCTGGGTTCAACAGCCGTTCGAAAATTTTTTAACCCTACCGGCGAGGGTTTTGATCCCAGACAAATTGCTGGTAATGCTTTGATTTCAGGAAATGATTTATTGCTTTTGGATTTGTATGTGGATGCCCGGGATTTAGATCCCTATGCTTCTACCTTACGGGTATTGCAATTCTTTACTCAAAAGTATATGGAAGATCCAGCTTTTGCTCAGAGGGTGAATGCTTCTGTATTGAGAATATTGCAACAGAAATATAAACTATATCCGAATTTTGATATTGAAAATGTGGCACCTCAGATTGAACGACTGGAAAATGTAGGGAAAAACCATGAAGTTAATTTTGAAATAGCCAATGACTCTGCTGTATTAATGAGTCCGGATGCAATTGAATTGGGGTCAATCTTACCTCGACCTCCTCAAATTGATGAAAGGATTTTGTTTATTTCTGACACGGTATTGGCCAAACAATGTACAGACTGCAACCCTCAATCCATTTTTGGGGTAACCACTTTCCAAGAGGCGGTCTTAAGATTATATGGTCCTGGTACCGGAGATCAGGTTGTACCGGCACGTTTATCATCTTATTCTTTTTCAGATTTAAATCGATACTTGAGTGATCCTGCTTCTTCTTCAAACCTGGACTCAGAATTAAGAAATGCGGATTGGATCGTTTTCTCATTAATAAAGATTAATATTAATGAACGGGATTCTTTAGCTTTACAAAGGTTTTTATCAGACCGGCCGGACTTAATAAATAATAAAAAAGTAATTGCTTTTGGATTTAATGCTCCATATTATTTAGATGCGACCGATATCAGTAAATTAACCGCTTATTATGTCTTGTTTAGCAAGACTTCAGAGTTTGTTGATACTGCCGCCAGATTGTTGTTTCAAGAAATTACTGCAAGTGGGGTTTTGCCAGTTAGTGTCCCCGGTATCGGATATGATTTAATATCCAGAACAGCCCCCAACCCTAATCAATTAATTCCGCTATCTGTCACATTGCCGAAGACAGAAAATATAGATAAGGAAAATTCAAATTCAGAACCCGGGGCTATTCCCAAAGTAAATTTAGGAGAGACAATCACTTTGGAAACCGGGGTTATTGTAGATTACAATATGAACCCGGTCCCGGATGGCACGATCGTCAGATTTCTTTTTAATTATCTGGAAAAGAGTGGGAGTGTACAACAGGTTGAAGCAACAACTCAAAAAGGAGTTGCCAGGGCGACGTATCGGGTTCAAAATACTGGTTTGGTAGAAATTAAAGTTGTCAGCGACCCGGCATATAATTCGATGGCGTTTCAGATTGAAGTACCGGTTCCCGAGGGGGCGGAAGCAACCATTGTGGTACTTTCAACTCCAGAAATGACCGAAACTCCAACCCCTACGATTACACCAACGTTAACCCCTACAGAAACCATTATCCCAATCCCGAACCCTCAACCGGTTTTACCAAAAATTAATGATTGGTTTACGATGGTAATCATCGTTTTCGCATCTTCTTTTGGAATATTTTTCTTTTCAAAGAAACGAGTACCAGTTAGATGGAGAATGCGTTGGGGTGTTCTGGCATTAATGGGTGGAATCCTGGGTTATATTATTGTTAGCTTTCAGTCAATATTAAAATTTGAGTGGACAAATTCGTTGAATTCAGTCGATTTAATGGCAGTTTCATTAATGGGTGTTCTGGTAGGTTGGTTTATTGGATGGATTTGGTATATTCGCGGAAAAACTGATTTCAAAAATATCTAATTAATTGCCGATTGTCATCAAGAAACTTAAGATCAAAATAACGATGGCCGAGAACATCAAAGTGCGCTCAGGATTTAATTGTAGAATTTCCTGAACGGTTAATTGTTTGTTGATAGAACGGATCGGAATTGTGCGGTCACCAAATAATGCCTGACGAAATGAATTGACATTTTCAGGCCGGTCATTTGGGTGGAGATTCATAGCCCAGAGAATACATTTCTCGGTTCTGGAATTGATGTCAGGATTGATTGATCGCGGGGCTCTCAGTGCATTCGGATCAAGGAAGCGTTGCCTGGCGTCGATTGGGGCAGTGTTAGTCAGTAAATGATACATAGTTGCCCCCATAGAAAAAATATCGCTGCGGATATCCGTATGACCTTCATCACCGCCATATTGTTCAAGAGGGGTATATAAAGCGGTTCCTTGTCCTTGAACAATGGTTATAGTGACCTCTCCGGGCGCGGCAACTTTAACCAAACCGAAATCAACTAATTTTAATAAACCACTTGGGGTCAACTTCAGGTTACTCGGTTTAATATCACGATGGAGAATTGGTGTTTCCTGTTCGTGTAAATAAATTAAGGCATCTGAAAGTTGGGAAATCCAACTTAAAACATCAATTTCGGATAAGAACTGGTTTTTTTGTTTCGCCTTAAGCATGATCGTTCGTAAATCTTCACCAGGAACATAGTCCATTATCAAATAATCTCGGGTGCCTATAGAAAAGAAATCAGACACTTTTGGTAAATTTGGATGATCTAATCTAGCTAAAACGGTTGCTTCACGAAAGAATTGATCCCGGGCTTCCTTGATCATTTCATTAGGAAGGCTGGAATTGTGTTCAACTTCTTTCAGGGCGCATTGTCGGCCGGATAAGCGAATGTCATCAGCAAGATAAATCGACCCAGAACCACCTTGACCAATAATTTTCTGGATTTTATAACGGCCACGCAACACATCCCCCGTTTTTAACGGGAGCGGCATTTCTTTTTCTCCTAATTTATTTTTTTATTTATTTTTCTTTTCGGCGTTTATTTGATATATTATACCTTATTGAATTCTACGTTGATAAACTTTTCTTAAAATTAATTTTAATTGAAAGTTGCGGAATTTTGACAACTTAGTAGAAAGAGTTTCCTATTGGAAGGTAAAAATGACTGAATATTTTTCCGAATTTCCAATCATCATCGCACAGGCTGGCCCTTTAGAAGGGCAAAGGTGGAATGTTCTGAATGAGATGAAAATAGGAAGAGATCCGGATTGTGAAATTGTGATACCTGATCGGCAAGTATCCCGTTTCCATGCAAAACTCACATTGAATAATAAAGAAATACTCCTGGAGGATTTGGGAAGTAAGAATGGTACCTATTTAAATGGTTTAATCATCAAAGATCAGTCTCGACTTCAAGATGGCGATACTTTCCAGATCGCTCTGGTTCAACATTTTTTCTTTCTAAGTTCCGATGCGACTATGCCTTTAGAACATGATCTATTTATGGAACCAAAACCAATCATCCACCCGAATAAAATACGATTGGATTTTAAATCGCGCCGGGTATGGATGGGTGACCAGGAAATTTTGCCTCCTTTAAGCGTTCCTCAATTCAGATTGCTGAATTTAATCCATGAACAACAAGGCAAAGTCGTCTCCAGGAGTGATTTAATTTCCATAATTTGGGGGGATGAAAAAGCAGTGGGGATATCAGAACAGGCTCTGGATGCTCTGGTACGCCGGCTTCGCGAACGGCTAGCCCAATATAACCCTGATCATGAATATATCGTCACTGTTAGGGGGCATGGCATTCGTTTAGATAATGAATTCTAACCGAAAGATACCTAGCTCGACTGGAAATACAAGATTGAATTATTTAAAATTTGTTGAATATCTAATTAATTTTCGCTCTTAATTTTTTTTAATTCAGATAAAATTTGTGCTGAAGCAAGATGATATTCAGATGGATTTTCATTTTCCTCAAATCCAGAAATAACAATTATCGCATTACAAACATTGGGTCCGATATTTTTCCATTTGTGCATTAATTGAGAGGTAAACAATAAGCTATCGCCATTTTCCAGAATATATTTATTATTTTCAACTTCATATTCTAATTTTCCGCGGAGACAATAAACAAATTCATGGCCAGTATGTAACATCCCATGAGGACCGCTCGAACCACCTGTTTCAAGAGTTAACATAAAAGCCTCAATACGACCAACAAACGCTTCTCCACCCAGTCCTTCCCAAAGTCCTTTTAGAAATGGAACCCGATTTCTTTCTGTTCCTTTGCAAAATACAATGTTGTGTTTTTCCGGCTTATTCCTAAAAAATGCTGTTATTGGAATTTCGAGTGCATTCGCTAATTTATGTAACGTACTGACAGACGGAGAAGTGAGGTTTCGTTCGATCATACTTAAAGCATTGGCTGACAAATCACTTCTTCTGGCTAATTCTCTCATCGAAATATGCCGGGCTTCACGCAGCTCTTTCAATTTGGAACCGACTTCAAGGGATAACGCATCTTTTTCGTTTGTCATGGATTACCTTACCTTTCTTGGAATTCCTACTGTCACAATTTTATTATAAATAAAAATTAATGAAAAAATTAAATACGTAAAATCTTTTCTTAACTTTTTTCCAAAGATCATCCAATTCTATTAAAAAAGGTGAGGATAAAAAATAGGTTGTATAATCAAAAGGTAGTTTGATAACTTTATTAGAGGAAAAATTCAATTGTTTGACCTTTATATTTACCCGTTTGGATACAAAAATCAAAAAGAATACTCAAATTTGGCCGGTTATTTTGTAGGCAATGTTCAACGGAAGGCAACTCGCACCAGAGCTGAAGATGTTATCGTAATTCGGTTCACAGCTTTCAAAGAATTATTAGAAACCGAGGTGAAAGAGCTTAATTTGTTGATCTCTTTGACAGCAAGTTTTTTTTATAAGACAAAGGGCCCAATTACTACCGCAGCAAAGAAATCCGGAGAGTTTTTTAACAACAAATTAAGCCAATTGAATGTAAAAAATAATACACGGCCAGCTATTGTTGGGTCACTTCATTTTCTTGTTCAGAATAAAGATGATTTATTTATCATGCAATCTGGAGGCTCAACTTCTTTTTATTTTTCCCAATCCAATATTGAACGTTTTGAGGAAAAAAAATATGGAGTTGAAGGAATAGGTTTTGGGAAAACGATTAATTTGCGATTTTTTCATTCAAAAATTAATGGGGGAGATCGCCTGATTTTGTGTGCAAAGACACCCGCATATTGGAATCAGGACACATTCAAGCTTAAAGAAACTGAGTCGATCAGCCAGATAAGACGCACACTGATCAATTTAAGCCAGGATAATTTTGAAGCGATTGTTATACAATTCCGGCAGGGGAATGGAAATGTTCACCAATTAAAGCTTGATTCATCCGAAGTGAGGTCACCTTTTTCAGAAAAAGAAAGCGAGAAAGAACAAAATCATTTTTCATCGGAACCGATCGCAATTCCTGTTGAGAAAATTGAGGAAACTGTTTCTAAAGAAGAAAATAAAGAACTTCAAATTGAAGTAGAACCATTTGATGTGGGTTTAAATAATGAAGAGGCATTTTTAGAAGCAGAAAATCAAGAATTTGACTCCTTACTGAATGAAAATGATGATCACCAAAATCAAATGGATATTTTTGAATTCAATCCAGATGAGAAAAAAGAAGAAGCACGAAGGCAAGTACAAAGCCAGTCTCCAGAAGATGTTCAAGAATCACAAAAAATAAAAGAACTCCAGGAACAACAAGAAAGTATTTTTTTGAGCGGAAAAAAATTGGGGGCTGAAAAACCAGTTGTTATTCCTAAAAAAAGAGGAAAGAAAAAATCAGATGCATTTGCATTATTCTTAGTAAAAACACGCCAAAATTTTCGTAAGTGGAATCAAAAATTCGATAGCATAAAAGACCAGGCGAAAAAATTCCTCATTAAAAATACAAAGGCTTCAACCATCGGTGAATCAAAGGATCCAAATTCACTTTCTTCAGGCTCTATGTTGATGATTGCGATACTTGTGGCGGTGTTTGTTTCCGCCATCGGGATTGCTGTATATCTTCGTAGCGGGATTACCTCTCAAAAAACGGACTTGTTAGCAAATGCGAATTTGCTGATCAATGATGCTCTGGAGGAAAAGGATTCAAGTAATCAAATCTTAATGTTTCAAGAAGCTCTGCGTCTGATTGGAGAATCGGAAAAGTTTGGAGAAGCTGATGATACTTTGGAAGTAAGGGAATTTGTTGAATCGCAATTGGATCATCTTCAAGGTGTCACCAGAATTAATATTCAACCAACCGTATTTGGGGGTTTGGATAAACGGTTGCAGATAAAAAGAATGGGTATTCATATGAATGGGGACGTCTACGCACTCGATACAGGTATGGGCCGGGTGCTGCGAATGATCCCAACCCGCCCCGATTATGTTGTGGACACCGCTTTTAAGTGTGGCCCAGGAAAATACGGCGATGTAATTGTGGATTCTCTGGTTGATATTGAAGTTATCAATTATTCAAATAAATTCAATATTACTTTATTGGGTATTGATCGTTATGGAAAATTATTGATGTGTATCCAGGGAAATGACCCAATCGCGATTGACTTATGGAAACCTGATTCAGGTTGGGGTGAAATCCGGGCAATTGGATTTAATGGTTATAGCCTGTATGTACTGGATGCTGGTGTCCAGACGAGAGATATCTACCGTTACCCAGCTAATGAATACCAATTCGATCAAAATCCGGAGTCATTATTCAGGACTAATATCCCGGATAATGTGGTTGATTCCCTGGATATTGCTGTAAACCAAGAAGAATTATATTTATTGCATGAAGATGGCCAATTGACCAGGTGCAATCTTAATCAACTTTCTTGTGAGAATAACGTAGGATACGGGATTATTCGTGAAGGAAAATCAAGAGAAAATCTGGATGTGATTCCTGATACCCAGTTTTCTCAAGTGGTTGTTACAGCTCCACCTGATCCTTCAATTTATTTCTTAAATCTCCAAAACCAATCCATTTACCATTTTAGTATGGCATTGAATTTACAGAAACAAATTCGACCCAGTATTGAAGGTCTTTCAAATTTTGATAAATCAAAAGAACTATCCTCTTTTGCAGTCAGCCCGAATGGGATCATCCATTTCAGCTTTGGAAATCAACTATATTTTGGCTATTTACCTTGATAAAAAAATATGAATATTTTCTCAATCATCCACAAACCTACACTTTTAATTGATGAATTTAAAGCAAAAAGAAATTTAAAACAATTACAGAATAAAATTGCTATTCAAAATATTAATTTTCGACCGCATTTCAAAACGCATCAATCTGCAGAAATCGGGGAGTGGTTTCGAGAAGAAGGAATCGCAAAAATTACTGTTTCCTCACTGGATATGGCAAATTATTTTTCTAATTGTGATTGGGATGATATATTTGTCGCTTTTCCTGTGAATATTTTACAAATTGAAGAGATAGTTCAGTTATCCAAGAAAATTCATTTATCCCTGCTTTTTGAAGAACCTGCAACAGTCGGATATGTTGATGATCATCTGCTTGAAGCGATTAATGGCTGGATAAAAATTGATACTGGTGCGCACCGCTGTGGTTTGCGCCCTATTCAAATACAAGAAATTCTAAATTTGGCAGGTTTGATAAAAAACAGCCAACATATTTCTTTCAAGGGCATCGTTACTCATGCGGGTCATAGTTATCGGTTTCGGACAAAAGACGAAATATCTTCTGTATATCATCAATCTGTCAATGAATTAATTGAGATCCGTAAAGAATTAATTCGTCATGGATTTTCGGATATTCAGATTTCTGTAGGAGATACGCCCTCTGCCACCCTGGTGGATGATTTTGGTGATGTTGATGAGCTTAGACCCGGCAACTTTCTTTTTTACGACGTACAGCAATATCAAGCCGGGGTTTGTAAATTGGAAGATATTGCAGTTGTAGTGGCATGTCCGGTTGTAGCTCTTCACCCGGCTGAAAGTGAAGTTGTTATTTACGGTGGGGCTATTCATTTTTCAAAGGACTCTCATCAATGGGGCGATATTTCCAATGCATATGGTTTGGTTACATTACCAAATGAGCATGGGTGGGATGATAAAAAAGTTGTTGGATATTTACGATCTTTATCCCAGGAACATGGTGTTGCTGTTTTTCCGAACGGAATTCCTGCGGAAGTTAAGCCTGGAACTCACTTATGTGTTTTACCAGCTCACTCTTGTTTAACAGTTCAGGCGCTTGGATATTATTTAAATTTAGATGGTGAAAGAATTGAAACGATGCTTTCTTAACCCATCATAATAACCAGGGGAACTGGCGTAAAAACAAGAATAAACAAAATCAGCATGAAAAAAGCAATCTTTTTCCTTTTTGGATCCAGTGGGGTGATGGAATCCTGTAATTGAACAGGCACCTGGTTGAGGAATAATAACAAGACAGCCCAGAACCACCAGCCGTTCCAAACAAAACCAAGTAAACCCATCAAAGCAATAAATATAAATGTAAGCTTACGGGCATTTTTCCCTAAAACAGCAGTCAACACATGCCCACCGTCAAGCTGTCCAATAGGGATCAAATTTAAGGATGTAACCAAAATCCCTGCCCAGCCGGCCCAAGCTACCGGATGGATCATGACATCCAGACCTCCAAATGGAAAGGGATGCCCGGTAAAAAAGTATCTTATCCAATAAACGATATGAGGTAAGCCATTATAAGAAGCAGGATATGGAAGCAATTTTCCAAAAACCAAGTACTTGAGTCCTAAATATAACAAGGAGTTTCCTTCCATTTGAAAGCCAGAGCCAGTGGGAACATGCAGTGGCAGAGGTTCAATTTTTGAAAGGAATAAACCTAAGATGATAATTGGAATGGCCACCACAATTCCGGCAATAGGTCCGGCAATGGCGATATCGAATAATTGTTTTTTGTTTCTTGGGATACTTTTCATATTGATAAAAGCTCCCATGGTGCCAAACGGACTAATAATAGGTAATGGAATAAAGTAGGGTAAGGTTACGTGAACCCCATGTTTTTTCCCCATAATATAATGCCCCATCTCATGGGTTCCCAAAATTGCAATGATGGCAATCGCAAAAGGCCAGCCATTTTTAATGATTTCAAAACCGGCTTGAAGATTCCATTTCTGTGGTAAGGTTGGAGTAGAAAATAATCCGCCGGTAATTAATACGCTGAATATTGTTGCAATAAATAAAAATAAATTTGTTTTTGGATTTGATTTTTTGGGTGTTGGTATTTGGTTGACTAGATAAATAACATGTTTTTTATTTTCTTCACCAAATAAAACCGATAGTTGGTAGGTTTTCGCCTTATTTTCGATTTCCTCAAAAGATTTCTCGCTTTGATCGGGGTTTCTAAGTTCTCCGATATAACGAATTCGCCAAAAATCTTCTCTTCTTCCAGTTGTTATACTTTCAACCACCATATACTTTTGCATAAAATTATGCAAAAGTTCAAAATCAAAATCGATATTAGAAACTTGATCCATAGTTTATTTATTTTAATCCAAATGACTAGAATAACTAGTCAAAATTAAAAATAGCAAGATAAACACTTGCTTTTTGTCAGGCGGGAATGGATGGGAGTCGAACCCACTGCGGCCTGCATAACAACCCGCCACCGATTTTGAAGACCGGGAAGCCCACCGGGACCTAACCACTCCCGAATTAAGGATACCCGATGTGAGAAGTTTGGTCAATTTAAAATCAGTTTTCATTCAAAGTATCATTCCCCAACGTTATTCCTCTTAGAAGGTCATCCATGAATTTTTGTCATTTAATTTTTTCCAATATAATAAGGTTGGAAGGTGAATAATGAAAAAAGTGAAAATCCGTTCAGAATTTTTCGTTGACCAGGCAAATAATAAAACCTTTTTCCGTGGTGTGAATTTAGGAGGGAGTACTAAAGTTCCCACAAAACCAAATGGAGCCACATTCCTAAAGGAAGGCTTTTTTGACCCAATCAATGTCTCCTTTGTTGATCGACCGTTCCCGATATCAGAAGCAGACGAACATTTTTTGAGATTAAAAAAATGGGGATTTAATTTCTTAAGGTTATTAATAACCTGGGAAGCCATTGAACATGGAGGCCCTGGTATCTATGATCAAGAATATCTTGACTACCTTGAAGCGATTGTGAAGAAGGCTGATGAATATGGATTTACCATTTTTATTGATCCTCATCAAGATGTGTGGAGTCGTTTTACAGGCGGAGATGGTGCGCCTGGATGGACGCTTGAATTAGCAGGTTTTGAAATAAAAAACCTGCACGCCAGTGGGGCCGCTTTTGTTCATAACGTTCATGGAGACCCGTATCCGAAAATGGTTTGGCCAACCAATTACCAGAAACTGGCGGCAGCCACTATGTTCACCCTGTTTTTTGGTGGAAAGGATTTCGCTCCAAATTTGAAGATTGCCGGGGTTCATATTCAGGATTATTTACAGGATCACTATATTAATTCAGTATTACAGGTTGTTGAGAGATTAAAGAAGTATGACCATGTGATTGGTTATGATAGCTTAAACGAACCTTCGAATGGTTGGATTGGTGTCGCTGATTTGAGACAAAACCATTCCCAATTGAAACTAGGTGCGATGCCCACTCCCTGGCAGTCGATGCTATTAGGAGATGGAAGACACCAGGAAGTTGAATTCTGGTCGTTTTGGCAATTCGGGTTAAGGTTAAGTGATTGGAAAACAGTTAATGAAAAAGAAATAAGAGCCTGGCAAAAAGGGATTGAATGCCTGTGGAAGCAACAAGGTGTATGGACGCTGGATGATAAGGATAATCCTGTTTTACTCAACCCTTATTATTTTAATGAGGTTGCCGGAGAAAAAGTAGATTTTTCTTCTCAATACTTAAAGCCATTTATTAATCGTTTTTCTCAATCGGTCTGGAAGGTTGATGAGAATGCGATAATCTTTTTTGAGGGAGTTCCGGAATTTTCAATGGCGGAATGGAAGGATTTGGATGCTTCCCGGATGGTTAATGCAACCCACTGGTACGATGGAGCAACTTTGCTAACTAAAAAATTCAATCCAAATTTCACAATGAATACAGATACGATGAAACTGGTTTTCGGTAAGAAAAATGTAAAGCAAGTTTTTTATTCGCAGCTTAATACGATAAAACAATTCTCGAAAGAGAAGTTAGGAGATATTCCGACTGTTATTGGAGAATTTGGAGTTCCCTTTGACTTAAATAATAAACGCTCGTTTACCACCGGGGATTTCAAGACCCAGGTTCAAGCGCTTGATCTTTATTATCAAATCATCGAAGAACTTTTTCTAAATTCAACCATTTGGAATTACACACCAGACAATAATAATGAAAGGGGAGATCTTTGGAATGATGAGGATCTTTCCATTTTCAGCCGAGATCAACAGAATGACCCCGCGAATATATATTCAGGAGGCCGGGCCTTACAATCTATCATACGACCATATTTACGAAGTTTGACCGGGAAACCATTGAAACAATTGTTTAACTACCATCGAAAAGAATACACCTTAATTATTGAAGATAAGAATGAAGGAGAACTGGTGATTTTTGTTCCGGAATATCATTATCCACGTGGATTTCGGGTTGAATTCTCTTCGGGAGACTGGAAATTTGACACGGAGAAACAGGAAATGCGGGTTACTTATTCTGGATCTGAAGAAAGTCAGATTTTGCGTATTTTGCCAAAATAAAGGAGTTTTTCCATGAAAATATCGCTTATGATTGAAGGCCAAAACGGATTAAACTGGAAAAGTTGGAAATCAATCGTAGAAATTGCTGAAAAACATGGTTTTTATGGGCTTTACCGTTCTGATCACTTCACGAATGCCAATCCACCAGATTTAGATTCATTGGAGTTATGGGTTTCGTTGACGTATGTAGCAGCAATGACTGAGCGAATTAAATTTGGCTCACTTGTTTCTCCAGTTTCTTTCAGGCAGCCTGTATTCACAGCGAGAATGGCGGCTGCAGTGGATGATCTTTCAAAAGGCAGACTTAAATTGGGATTGGGGGCTGGTTGGCAAGAGAGGGAACACCAAGCATTTGGTTTTGAATTATTAAATGTTTCTCAAAGATTTGATCGTTTCGAAGAAGGGCTCCAAATAATTACTAACTTATTTCACAAAAAAGATCATTTTTCATTTGAAGGTAATTATTACAATTTAAAGGATGTGATTTTATTACCAAATCCTGAAAGAGAAGGTGGCCCTGAGATTTTAATTGGTGGTAACGGAGAAAAACTCACTTTTCCTTTGGTGGCAACTTACGCCCAAGAATGGAATGCTATCTTTTTAACGCCAAAACAAGTTGAGAAGAAGAATCTTTTCATGGATCAAACCTTAATCAAATCTGGTAAGGAACCTAAAAGTGTGCGACGATCTTTAATGACCAATCTGACTTATGCTCAGAATTCAGAGAGGCTTAAAGCGAAACTGAAGGGGAGGGATCCTGAAGAGATGCAAGCAAGCGGTTTTGTGGCGGGTTTAAAGGACGATGTTATCGACCAGTTAAATCAATATCAACAAATTCACCTGGATGAAATTATGCTGCAATGGTTAGATTTGAATGATTTGGATGGCTTGGTCCATTTTACCGAAAATGTATTGCCGGAATTTTTGTAAAGCCTAGTTAAAAAACAAAAGGCAACCAACCCATTAAAGTAGGAATAAGTAAGAGAAATATTTTTCCCAAAATCCAACCCAGGATCATACCAGCAACTACATCCGATAAATAGTGAAGACCGGTGAGAATTCTGGATAGCGCTACCAACGGTGCCCAGATCGTTAAAAGGATTGCGAACCATAAAGGTGCTAATCCCCATGCCATGGACGCCAAAAAAAAGACACGGGTAGCATGTCCGGATGGAAAAGAATGTGGGTCAGTGGAACGGTAAATATCTCCCCATTCTCCCTCAGGGCGCTTTCTGCGAATAGAAAACTTAATAATTAAGACGATAATGGCTAAAGCGAAAGTTCCTAAACCCATTGACGCTGAAATCAAACGCCAGGAATTTTTTGAAAACAACCAAATCAATAAGAGAACACCGAGGCAATACCAGGAATCTCCCGAGTGTGCGATGATGGTTGTTAGGCGCCAAATCCATTTTTGGGAAGGCTTTAATCGTAAATTTTCTGTTAGGTGATTGTCCCACTCGATGATTGTCTGTTTTGTTCCCTGCATATCTCTCCGTTTGGTTAATTATTGGTGGGCAGTATACCCCGATCAAGAAAAAAGCGCAATTTTCTATTGATTGATAAATTAAAAAATTGTTAGGAATAGTTGGCAATTATGCTTTAAAATGAATAATTTGTGATAATTTTCACATGACAAAAGTATAAATTTATTGTATAACCTTGATGGTGCTTCCTAACTAAATTGAAAAACAGGAGATTTCAATGGGGTATGTCATTGTTTTGATCGGAATACTTTTTTGTGCTTTTATGGCAGTGCGTGAAAAGCGACTTATTGCGTCCGCCATCTGGTTAGCCGGCACCAGCGCTTTTGTTGCTATTATGATGTATTTATTAGGGGCTTATCAAATTGCAGTGATTGAATTGAGTGTTGGAGCAGGGTTGGTTACTGTGTTGTTTGTTTTTGCAATCAATATTGCCGGGGATGAACCGATTCCAAATTTATCTTTTATCCCAAAACAATTAGCTATATTCTTCGTTTTGTTAGCGCTTTTAATCATCGGATGGCAAGTAATTCCGTTACTCAATATCCCGATCCAATTTCACCAAGATATTGGTTTCCAACAAATGGTTTGGGGTAACCGTAAAGTTGATTTATATCTCCAGATCGCCATGATTTTTACTGGAGTAGTCAGCATGTTGCGACTATTAACGGATGAATATCAAACAAGAATTTCACAAAAGGAGATCCATGAATGAATCTTAGCCCCGCAATGATTGTTTTTCTGGCTGTTATTGGCTTGTTCGGAATTGGCTTGTATTGTTTGCTAATTACCAGAAACTTAATTCGAGTGGTCATAGCCCTGCAGATTATGGTTAAAGGAGCGATGCTCGCTTTAATTTTTACTGGTCAGCTCAATTCTCAACCAAGTCTTGGTCAAAGCATGGCTCTAACTGTGATTGTAGCAGACACAATTTTGGCGGTAATAGGGTTGGCATTGGCAGTTCAAGTGAAAAGACATGTTGGTAGTCTCGATTTAAAAGATCTGTCCAGTTTGAAGAGGTAAGTCTATGATGCAAATTGAACCTCTTGTTTTAATATCACTTATTATTCCGTGGGTTGGAGCATTGGCTGTCTGGTTGATTGGAGATAACTATAGCAAGATACAACATCTGCTGGCTGTCATTTTTTCAGTTATTGCAGCCGTTGCTTCCATCATGATGTTATGGGTTTATAAATCCGGAACCATTCTATCCTTTCCAGTTGGAAATGCATTTGGCGACTTCACCTTTACGACGGACGGGTTAGGCATTTATTTATCCATCATCGCAACTGTGATTGGTGCATTGGCAATTATTTTTTCAGTTGATTACATGCGTGGTTCTGACCAATTGGGTAGATATTATTCTTTTGTTTTGTTATTTATTGGCGCGATGGAAGGATTGGTATTAACCAGCAACCTTTTCTTAATGTTTTCTTTTTGGGAAATCACTGCCTTGTGTTCTTACGCCTTAATTTCATTTTATAACGATGATCCGAAAGCGGTTGCTGGTGGTATGAAGGCACTAATTATGACACAGGTAGGAGGGGTGGGATTACTTCTCTCCGCGGTACTCGTGTATGCTTTTTCGGGTAGTTTTGATATAAACCTTTTCCTTTCGAATTCTGCTTTGTTTCCAAAAAACGTTCTGATCTGGATGGCGTATGGGATGCTTATTGCTGCTGCAGCGAAATCGGCACAATTTCCATTTCAGACCTGGTTACCGGATGCCATGGAAGCTCCTTCTCCTATCAGTGCGTTAATTCATGCAGCTACGATGGTAAACGGGGGCGTTTATCTTTTAGCCAGGTTTTACCCTGCATTCAAAGAAATTCCAGGATGGACACTCTCAGTCATGCTGGTGGGGATGCTTTCAGCCTTGATGGCTGCAATCATGGCGTTGGTTGCAAATGATTTAAAAAGAGTCCTGGCATATTCTACAGTCAGTCAGTTAGGATATATGGTTTACGCAGTTGGAGCGGGCGGAATTCTGGCTTCTCAATTTCATTTATTAAGCCACAGCTTTTTTAAAGCGCTCTTATTCCTGGCAGCAGGAGCGATCATTCATTCAGTTGGAACACGCGATATGCGCGAAATGGGTAGCCTGGGAAAAGAAATGCCATTTGTGCGGTTTATTTTCCTGATTGGGGCTTTTGCCTTGGCAGGCGTCCCTATTTTTAATGGCTTCTGGAGTAAGGAATTAATTCTTGAAGCCGGATTAAGTCATGGAAATCCGTTATGGATTTATATCATTATGTTGTTCGTTGCTGGTTTAACAGCACTTTATACCACCCGTTGCGTTTGGATGGTTTTTTACGGAGATAGAGAAAAAGAGCTCCATATCCACCCGGTTGGTAAAAATATGAAATTCTCCCTAAGCTTTCTCGGAGCAGGGGTGGCAACCACCTGGTTGCTCATTGCCCCTTTTTCAGAAATGATGAGAAAGTCTTTGCCAATTCACGCAATTGAGACACTCAGTTTACAGCTTATGGTCAGGGAGGTTGTCTTTGCACCAGCAACCTGGATTGCTTTAGCAGTGATTGGATTAGGAATAATGACCTGGTTTGGAAGAGATTCATTGGATCGAATTCAAAAAGCTTATCAACCGATCGCATTTGTCGCTGAAAAGAGTTTTGGATTTGAGCGAATTAACAAATTTATTATCGAAACTACAAATTCCGCCGGTGAAAGTTTACGAGATCTACAGACTGGAAAAATAAACTGGAATGTATTTTATATATTAATCGCCTTGATTATTGTTTTTGCATTACTGGGAACAGGAGCTTAGAATGAACACGAATGCAGCTTTTTCCTGGTTATTACTTCTACCAATTATTTCTGCAGCGATTATTTATTTGGCTGGAAGACTTTATGTAAGATCGAACCGCTTGATTGAAGGAGGAAACCCAGCTCGCTGGTTGACGATCCTCGCACTACTGGGAACTGGATTTTTTCTGTTTTTTACCACCAAAAATGTATTTACGACTGGTCAGGCTCATTATCAAAATTTTGGTGATATCTGGTTTCGCTTTGACGGAATCAGCTTGTTATTATCATTGCTGGTTTTAGGACTTGGAATCCTGGTGACAATTTATTCCATTCCATATATGGGGATCGAAACTGGAGAAGAAAAATATTATGCACTTTTAGTTCTGATGATTGGAGCAATAAATGGGTTAGGATGTGCACTCGACCTTTTTAACCTTTGGGTCTGGTTTGAGGTCATGACAATCAGTTCAATTGTTCTGGTTGCTTTTTACAAAAATCAACCCGCTTCACTTGAAGCTGGTATAAAGTATTTCATTCAAAGTGCTGTTGGGTCAGTCATGATTGTTGTTGGGATTGCACTTGTTTTCCTGCAAACAGGAAATCTTAATTTTGAAATGTTGAGGATGACGGTGAATACACCAACACCATTATTAATCCTTGGTGGAGGATTAATGGTTATTGGGTTCGGCATTAAGATTGCGATGGTTCCACTGCATACCTGGTTGCCGGACGCACATTCTCAAGCACCAAGCGGCATCAGCGCCTTATTATCAGGGATTGTCATCGAAGTTGGATTGATTGCTTTAATCAGAGTTCTTGGCGGAATTGCCCTAACAAGCACCCGTTGGGGATATATTTTGGTGGGTTTTGGGATTGTCAATATGGTTGTAGGGAATCTTATTGCCCTGCGGCAACATGAAGTAAAAAGAATGTTAGCCTATTCAAGTCTCTCCCATATCGGTTTCATGATGTTTGGATTTGGTGCGCTCATGGCTATGAATGGGTTGCTAGCTGGCGTTGGTGCAGTATTTCATCTGGTCGTTCATGCGTTGATGAAAACGCTTGCCTTCCTAACTGCAGGTGTATTTTTATATAATCTGCATCTGAACAATGGAAATCATCAACCTTTATTACTCGAAGATCTGAACGGTGCATCTAAAAAATACCCATTGACTGCATTTGCATTTTCTGTTGCCTTATTATCACTGGGTGGGTTGCCACCGCTGGCCGGGTTTATGTCAAAATGGCAGATTTTGGCTGGCGTTGCTCTTTCCCAAAACCCTCTTATGATAGGACTGGTCGTTTTTTCAGGATTGATGAGTGTCCTCTCACTGAGCTATTACGCTCCTTTGGTTAACAGAATGTATAGAAAGCAGCCGGCAGATATCTTAAGCCAAGGAAAACAAGTTCCTATTTTGATGTACATTCCAATAATAATATTAACATTTTTGACAGTGATTCTTGGAATTGCTCCATCCTTGTTAAATTGGCTTACCGGACCAGCAGCCTATAGTTTTTACGTATTCTTTACCAGGTAAAGGAGATATTATGGAATTAATACTAACACCTCCCATCGCGTTTTTACTTTACATTCCTTTTGTTATTCTCTTGTTGTTATTTGGTAAATGGATGGCTGGTAAAACGAAAGAATCAGCACTTAAAGAGAGTATTTATGCCAGTGGAGAAAAAGCTTCAACAAACCCGGCAGCACCTGGATATCGACCTTTTTTTCTGATTGCTTTCTTCTTTGCGATTTTACATCTAGGAATGTTGATCATTGGTTCAGGAACATTCAGCAACCAATCGATTCCCTTCATTGTGGGATTAATGGTTGCGCTTCTGGCTTTACTATTGGGTTAATAGAAAGAGGGTTTATGGAAAATAATTCTACTTACTTTACAACCAGCATCATGGACAAAATCAAAAATTGGGCCAGAATAAATTCTCCCTGGGCAATTCACTTTAATAGTGGCTCATGTAATGGTTGCGATATTGAAATTCTGGCAACATTGACTCCCCGCTATGATGTTGAAAGGCTGGGTATCAAACTCAAGGGGAGCCCTCGGCATGCCGACGTATTGATCGCTACCGGTCCAGTAACTTTGCAGGCGCTCGACAGGCTGAAACGTGTCTATGAGCAAATGCCTGACCCTAAATTCGTAATTGCAGTTGGGTCATGCGCATTGTCTGGAGGTGTTTTTGATGGTTGCTACAATGTAATCGGGGCTCTGGATAAGGTTATTCCGGTGGATGTATATGTGCCAGGATGCCCGCCACGGCCTGAAGCAATTATTTATGGCGTAGTGCAATTATTAGAAAGCCTGAAAAAGGGTAAGCCCGAAGAAAATAATCATTCTAGTGAGGAGATCCCAGAATTAATCGAGGAAGAGGTGGAAAATGGAAGTTAATCGCCTTCTAGAATCAGGAAAAAGTTTAGTTGATCGTTTATCTCTCTCAATCATCCAACCAGAAGAAGAACGTCTGGATGTGGAAATTTCTGCATTTAATCTAAAAGAAGCGGTTAAGAGTATTGTCACAGCCAACTGGGGCTATTTAATAACCATTACGGGTTTGGATATTCCTCCGAAAGTAGAAATGGATAACCAGGCAGGCTCGCCAGGTGAGTTAGAAGCACTTTATCATTTTGCCAATGAAAACGCAATCATTACTTTGCGGGTAAAAATTCCTTACTCCAACCCCCAAATAGAATCAATATGTGATCTGATCCCTTCTGCTTCTCTTTACGAACGCGAATTAATGGAGTTATTTGGTTTTGATTTCGTAAACACTCCAAACCGGGAAAAACTTGTTCTCCCTGATACCTGGCCGGATGAAGTCTACCCATTAAGAAAATCATTCACTGGTCTGGCAGATCAAGAAAAAAATAAAGAGGAGAAAAAATAAAATGACTGATTCTCCGCGAGAAAAATTTATAGTTCCAATTGGACCACAACATCCAGCTTTAAAAGAACCAGGCAATTTTGAGTTTACTGTGGATGGAGAAATTGTCACGGATGCAGCCGTCAGGCTAGGCTTCGTTCACCGAGGAATAGAAAAAGCCTGTGAAACGCGTAATTACACGCAGGATTTGTATTTGTTGGAAAGAGTTTGTGGGATCTGCTCTCATATTCATGCGACTGCATTTGTTTTAGGTGTTGAGAAATTGGCTGGTGTACAGGCTCCTCCACGGGCAGAGGCAATTCGAGTGTTAGCTGCAGAATTAGAAAGAATCCATAGTCATTTTTTATGGCTGGGAGTGGCAGCTCATGAAGCTGGTTTTGACACTTTGTTTATGTACACCTGGCGTGATCGTGAAGTTGTAATGGATTTGCTGGAGTCTCTTTCGGGGAGCAGGGTTCATTATTCAGTCAATGTTTTAGGTGGCGTGAAAATTGACCTTAGTCAAAAAATATCTGACCAAATTAAAAAAGAAATGGACTTTCTTGAAGAAAGAACACATTATTACATGAAGGTTGTCACAACCGATGATACTTTTATTGGCAGAACCAGGGGAATCGGTAAATTGTCAAAAGAACGCGCTGAATTATTAGGCGGAGTCGGCCCAACCGTAAGAGCATCGGGGGTGAAGCGAGATGTTCGGGTGATTGCCCCTTATTCTGGATATAAAGACTTTTCTATCCAGGTCATTACTGATGATGAGGGCGATCTGGAAGCCAGATTTGTAGTTCGCATCAAAGAGTTACTTGAGGCATATCGTTTTATCCGGGTTGTTCTGGATCAACTGCCACCGGGAGAATTAACGACCAGGATAAAAAGAAAGATCCCTGAGGGGGAGGTTATTTCCAGAGTGGAAGCGCCACGGGGAGAACTATTTTATTTTATCCAAAGTAATGGGACAGAAATGCCTGCTCGCGTAAAAGTTCGTACGCCCAGCCTTTGTAATTGGGGGACTATAACGGATGTTGCGGTAGGTCATAAATTAGCAGATATGCCCATGTTGTTAGTCGGAATTGACCCTTGTTTTTCCTGTAATGATCGGATGGTTGAGATTAAATCACAGTCAACCCCATCCCATATCATGAGTTGGGAATCCTTACGAAAATATGGAATAGAGTATTACAAATGAATCTTTCACTTCACCCTTTAATTCTTCTATTAATCTTTCCGGGCGGACTTTTCTTAATGAACATCGGGTTATTATATGAATGGATTGACCGGAAATTGGTGGCGCGTTATCAAAACCGGGTTGGACCACGCTGGTTCCAACCATTAGCGGACACAATTAAATTACTTGCCAAGGAAGAAATTATCCCTCAGGGAGTACACAAAGGTCTATTTCTGGCATTACCAGTCATTGCAATCACAGGCGCTTTAACTGCAGCGGTCTACGTCCCACTTTTTGGTTTTCGTGCTGTTTATAGCTTCGAAGGCGACTTGATCGTTGTACTTTATTTGTTAAGTATGATGACCTTGTGTATTGGACTGGCGGGAGCAAATACCTTAAGTAGGTTTACCATCGTGGGAGCAACCAGAGCATTAACCCAAATGTTTTCTTACGAAGCTCCCTTTCTTTTAGCCCTTTTAGGTCCGGCAATGGCTGCTGGATCCTGGAATATTGGAAAAATCACAGCTTATGCGAGTAATAACTTGTGGCTCATTCTGGCACAACCTATTGGTTTTGTAGTTGCGCTGGTAGGGCTCATGGGGAAATTGGAGTTACCACCTTTTGATGCGCCGGAAGCTGAAACAGAAATTGTGGCTGGAGCATTAACAGAATATTCTGGAAGAGGCTTGGCTTTATTTCGCATAGGTAAGAATGTAGAATTTGTGGTCGGAATTACTTTGGTTGTTTTATTTTATTTGGGAGGAATAGCCAATCCGATTGAATTTATTCTTAAAACGGCGGGTTTATTAATAGTTATCACAGCCTTACAATCTCTATTCGCCCGGTTGCGAATTGACCAGACTGTTGGGTTGTGGTGGCGTTTGGGAGCTTTAATGGCTTTACTGCAACTATTAGCAATTATTATTGGAAAATATTTAGGAGAATTCCTGAGATAAGGAAAAGGTGAAAAATGGCAATAGGTGTCTTATTTGGCGATTTACTTAAGTCCTTGTTTTCGAAACCAGTTACCGAAAACTATCCTTTTGTTAAACGTAAGGCTCCAGAAAATCTGCGTGGAAAACTGGTGTATAACCCTGAAAAATGTATTGGTTGCATGTTATGTGTAAAAGATTGCCCATCCAACGCGATTGAAGTGTTGATTGTCGATATTAAAAACAAAAAATTTGTTATGCGTTATCACCCCGATCGCTGCGTATATTGTGCACAATGTGTTCAATTATGCCGGTTCAATTGCTTATCCATGTCTAATTCTCAATGGGAAATGGCATCCACCTCAAAAAATACCTTTGATGTTTATTATGGAAGGGAAGAAGATATTGCTGAAATCCTTGAAAGAGCAGCTCGACCAGGAATTGATCTGCCACCTTACGGAAAACCGCGCCCTACCTAAATTAGTAATATTAGGGATCGGTAATGAAGTTAATGGAGACGATGCTGCCGGAGTTTTAATAGTTCGAAAAATTAAAAAAAAATTACCAACGATAGCGCAGGTTCGGCTTATCGAAGGATCCATCGCGCCGGAAAATTATTCCAAAAAGATCAGAGAATTCGATCCAGACTGGATTTGGTTAATCGACGCCGCCCACACCGGCGCTATCCCGGGCGAGGTCAAATTTATTCCCTTAGAGAACATCGCTGAAATTGGGGCAAACACTCACCGTTTGTCACCGAATCTGTTACTTTATTATTTGCACCTACAATTTGACTTTAAAGCTCTGATGATTGGGGTTCAACCTGAGAATATTCAATCTTTTTCAAGTATTTCAGCCAGAGTAAGAAAGTCAATCAATAATACCAGCGAATTTTTATTGCATTGGATTAAAAGCACCTATAAAATCTAAGCATGACAAAGAAGAATCATAATCTAACCGTACTGGTTGCTTTTCTCTGGTTTTTGTTAATTGTAGTTGGCTATTATGTGACCCACAAACCAATTACGCCTGAACAAACAATGCTATTTGTTAGTCACCTTTGGAAAATCTTAATTCCTGTATGGGTGATTATTTTAGCAGGGGGGATAGGTTACAAATTTCTTGAATCTCAGAAACTTTCAAAATCCATCGGCTATTATCTTCAAGTGGGTATTGGTTTGGGATTCCTTTCCATATCAGTGTTGGTAATTGGCTCTCTTTGGAAAATAAACCTATTAATTATTGTTTTACTATTAATATTATTTTCATTTTTATTCTTTAATGCCACCCGCCAGTGGATACAGGAATTCTTTTTCCAGCAAAGAAAAACCCGAGTAACCTTATCTGGTTTTTATATTATCATCTTCAGTTTAATAGGGATTATTTTATTAACTCAATTATTAACCTCCCTTGCACCAGCGATCCGTTATGATGCTCTCAATTACCATCTGACCCTACCCAAAGCCTACCTTTTACAGGAAAAAATAACCGATCTCCCCTGGCTGGTTATGTCAGGAATGCCACAACTTAGTGAAATGATCTATTTAATTTTGTTGTCACTCGCTGGAGAATCGGCTGTATTGGTTTTTAACTGGCTAATTGGTGCTTTGATCCTCTTTGGGCTGAAGAACTTTCTGGAGAACAAAATTTGTCCTAAAAGCGCCTGGATTGGAGTTATTAGCCTGATTGGAGGTTATACATTCGCTTCAGTCCTTTCCTGGGGATATGTTGATCTTATGGCGGCTTTTTTTGGATTAGGGTTTGTGATTTTGTTTGAGCATGTTTGGTTGCAATCTGATCGGATCACAACCCTGTTGGCAGGTATATTCAGTGGATTAGCTTTTGGCTGTAAATATCCAGCCGGTGTGATTTTTTTAGCCGGGTTAATCGGTCTGGTGATTCTTCAATTGAAAACGAAAAATAAAAATTGGGTCAAGAATCTCATTTTATATTGTCTGGGAGCCGGTGCATTGGCTTTACCCTGGTTGCTTAAGAATTTTTTGTTTACCGGAAACCCAATCTATCCTTTCTTTTTTGTGTCCGGTTCCATGAATGCGATGAGACAACAGGTTTATCAAGGATTATTACCCTATGGAAATCTTTTGGATTTATTCTTCCTTCCAATCAGGGCGACAATTATGGGAGTTGATGGTGGGCACGGATATAGTGTTTCTACCGGTCCGTTGTTATTAGGCCTTGGGGTAATAGCTTTCCTCGATTGGAATAAAAAAAGTACAGGGGACAAATCCAGTATTACTGCTACTGGGATTATCGCTGCTTCCGGCCTTATCATTTGGGCGGTTGGGAATCAATTCTCAGGCTATTTAATTCAAACTCGTTTTTATTTTGTTTTATTCCCTGCTTTTGCAATATTGGCTGCGTATGGGTACGATCAAATATCGAATTTTAATTTAGGCAAAGTGCGGATCAGACGTCTGGTTAATAGTTTAATCATCTTGATCTTAATTTTTAATTCATTTCAGCTTGTTACAGAAATGGTACGTAGCGAAGTATTAAATAATGTGTTTGGTTTCTCTTCCAACCAGGAATATCTGGAAAAGAATTTAGGTTGGTATGCGCGGGCAGTGTCGGATGTCAATTCTTTAGAAAAAGATGACAAAGTACTTTTTCTTTATGAACCGCGGGGGTATGGCTGTATAACCAAATGTGACCCAGATGAAATTCTAGACCAATGGAAAGTGGATTATCATTCCTATTCCTCGCAGAAAGAAATCCTTTCGTCCTGGCAAAATCGAGGGTTCACACATATCCTGGTTTATTCTCAGGGCATGGAATTTTTAAGAGAAAATGAAGACCCTCATCATCCGATCAATGAACTGGACGCATTGGATACTTTCCTCGCTAATCTGAATTTGGTTGAGGATTACGGGGGTTGGTATCGCTTATTTAAAATTCCAAATTAAGGCTGAGATTGGGTCAAGGTCGCATTAGCCATCAATTCAAAAATAGATAAGATCGCAGAATTATCCAAATCTCCCATATTATTTTGCAGCATGCTTTGATATAACTGTTGATCGATTGCACAGGATGGCAAAGGAATCCCATATTCCCGGGCTGTTTCGATCACGATATTGAGATCCTTGGCCTGCATGGAAGCTTTAAACCCAGGTTGACGGTTTCCAGAAAATAAGCGCGAGGGCTTCACATCCAGTGTCCAGCATTGCGCTGCACCACCGCGGATAGCTTCTACTACTTTTTCAGGATCAGCACCGGCCTTTTGAGCGAAAATTAATAATTCTCCCAGTGCGACCATTTGGGCAGCAACCATGATCTGGTTGGCAGCCTTGGCTATTTGCCCGCTGCCAGAATCCCCAATATGAGTAATTTTCTTGCCAATCGCTTCTAAAACTGGCATCACTTTTTCCAACGCAATTTTGGGGCCACCCACCATGATGGTTAAGGTGCCATTGATAGCGCCAATATCCCCACCGGATACCGGGGCATCCAGAGCCAGAATTCCATTTTCCGATAACGATGCAGCGATCGATCTCGATACTGCTGGTTTGATGGTTGAATTGTCGACAAAGATTAAACCAGGATTTCCACCTTGTTTGATGCCTTGATCTCCCAAAACGACCTGTTCAACATCCGGGGAATCGGGGAGATTGGTAAAGACAATATCAACCTGAGACGCGACTTCTGCTGGTGTAGCCGCTCCAATAGCTCCTTCCGAGACCAGTTCGTTCACCTTTGCCCGACTACGATTGTGAACAACCAGAGGGAAACCCGCTTTCAAAATGTTTTTTGCCATTGGTTTTCCCATTAATCCCAGCCCAATATAACCGACTTTAACCATGTTTCCTCCATTTGATGATGCACTTCATTTTGCTAATTTTTATTTTATTCCAGATAATTGTACAATAAGAGCTATCAGAAATTAATTTTTATTTGCAGAAAGGCGGATATGGATGTCTGAAGTTCAATATCATATTCGAGTAAAAGAAGGGGATGTTGGGAAATATGCCTTATTACCGGGTGATCCGGGACGCTGTGACCTGATCGCCAATTATTTTGATGACCCTGTTTTTGTTTCTTTTAATCGGGAACATAAAGTTTTTACTGGGAATATCAATGGAGAAAAAGTTTCCGTCGTCTCTACCGGGATGGGCTGTCCTTCAACCGCGATTGCGATGGAGGAATTGATCAAGGTGGGTTGCCATACCTTTATTCGTGTGGGTACTTCCGGGGCGATGCAACCCGGAATGAACAGTGGCGATTTAGCTATCATTCATGCCGCTATCCGGGATGAAGGCACCTCCAAACAATATTTACCGGTTGAATATCCTTCCATAGCAGATCTGACTGTTACCAATGCCTTAGTGCAGGCAGCCCAAAAATTGAAACAGACCTATTTTGTTGGAGTTTCTCATACCAAAGATTCTTTTTATAGTGAGGTGGAACCTGAACGCATGCCTATGGCGGCTCAAATTCAGGAGCGATGGCATCAATTTGTTGCTGGTGGAGCAATATGCTCTGAAATGGAAGCTGCCATCGTATTTATTCTGGGTAGTATTTACCGGAAACGAACCGGAGCTGTGACGACAGTTATTGGGAGCGACATGGATACGATTAATCAAAAACATAGCTCGGATGGAATGATCCGGGTTGCGATCGAAGCTCTAAAAACTCTGATTGAAAACGACAAAAAAGGTTAATTATTTTATTTAAAGCAGATTTTTTAATTGTTCTTTCAGTTTTTCAGCTGTTTCTTTAAATTGAATTAATTTATCCTGTTCTTTTTGAACGACTTGAGCAGGAGCTTTTTGAGCAAACGGTGAGTTGAGTAAGGTTGCCAAACGTTTAATCTGGTTTTGGACTTCAACCAATTCCTTCTCGATTCTACTTTTTTCTGCTTCAATATCAATTAATTCTTCCAAAGGAAGATAAATTTCGATGCCAGAAATTATCAAAGAAGTCTGATTTTCTGGTTTTTCGGGCAAATCCTGAAAATGGTGTGTGTTTGACTGATCCAAAGCTGCTAAAGACTTGATAGTTGAGATTTGATCGGACACAAACTCATATTTATCTCCCGAAATAATTGTTGCCGGTAATTTCTGTGAGGGCGGTATCTTCTTTTCGGTTCTCAGGTTGCGAATTGCCTTTACGATTTCTTGAATAATCAAAAATTTTTGTATTTTTTCGTCTTCCCAGCCTTCAATTTGCTGAGCTTGAGGCCATTTTGCGATGATCAAAGCTTTTTCCCAACCATGTTTTGGAGAAAACAAATCAGATTTTTCAACACTGGCAGTTTTCAAGTGTTGCCACAACTCTTCAGTTACGTATGGCGTAAATGGGTGCAGTAACCGCAAACAATTATCCAGAACTTTTATTAATGTTTGGCTGGTGTAAAAAGCTTTGTCTGAATGTTCATTGATTTGGATTTTTGCAATCTCGACATACCAATCCGCAAATTCGCTCCAGAAGAAATCATAAATTTGGCGGCCAGCTTCTCCATATTGGTGGTTAGAGAACAAGCGATCTACATCCCGAATCAGTTGATTCATACGCGCCCAAATCCATGAATCAGCCAATGACCAATCAGGGTCGGCTTGCGGCTTACTGGATGCCTTTTCTATATTTCCAATTACAAACCGGCCCGCATTCCAGACCTTGTTAGCGAAATTTCGATTAGCTTCTACTTTTTTGATCGATATATTGGTATCATTTCCCGGAGAAGAACCTACCAAAACAGTGAACCGTAAAGCATCAGTCCCCATTTGATTCATAATCTCCAGAGGATCAATTGAATTGCCTTTGGTTTTACTCATTTTTTGGCCGTGTTCATCGCGGATTAATCCGTGTAGGTAAACAGTTTTGAAAGGCGCTTGATGCGTAAATTCAAGTCCAAGCATGATCATCCGGGCAACCCAGAAGAAAAGAATATCGTAACCAGTTTCCATCATTGTTGTTGGATAAAAATATTTTAAGTCAGGAGTGTTTTCAGGCCATCCAAGGGTTGAAAAAGGCCACAATCCAGAGCTAAACCAGGTATCCAATACATCTTCATCCTGATGGATATGCAGGCTGTTGCATTGCTCACAATGGGTGGGGTCTTCCCGGCTAACGGTTAAATGCTCACAATCATCGCAATACCAAACGGGGATACGATGCCCCCACCATAATTGACGACTGATGCACCAATCCTGGATATTTTCCAGCCAGTTGAAATAAATTTTTGCAAAGCGTTCCGGCACGATTTCAATCCTTCCATCCCGAACTGCCTCGATGCCTGCCTTTGCCAGAGAATCCATTTTCACAAACCATTGCGTGGATATCATAGGTTCGATCACTTCACCGCCTCTTTGAGAACGGGGAACCATGTGGGTGTAAGGCTCTTCTTTTATTACCAGGTCAGCTTTTTTCATATCTGCCCAGATGGCTTTCCTGCAGGCGAAACGGTCCATTCCTTGATAAGGACCGCCATTTTTATTGACAACAGCATTTTGATCCAGCATACTGATGAACTCTAATTGATGACGTTTTCCAATTTCATAATCATTTGGATCGTGAGCAGGTGTAATCTTGAGGGAGCCCGTTCCAAATTCAGGGTCGACATATTCATCCGCAATAACCGGAATTTCACGATTTAAAATCGGTACCAACGCTTTTTTACCGATATATTTTTGGTAACGCTCATCCTCAGGGTGAACTGCGACCGCAGTATCCCCGAGGATTGTCTCAGGCCGGGTTGTTGCCACCGGGAGAAATTCACCCGGATTGTCTGCCAATCTATATTTAAAATAATATAAAAAGCCAGGTTCTTCTACATATTCAACTTCTAGGTCTGAAACTGCTGTTTTTAATTTAGGAGACCAATTGATCATTCGAGGTCCACGATAAATAAACCCTTTCTCGTAAAGACGGACAAAGGCCTCCCTCACAGCTTTGGATAAGCCTTCATCCAGGGTGAAGCGTTCTCGGTCCCAATCACAGGAGGCTCCTAAACGACGGATTTGTTTCGTAATCTCATTGCCGTACTTTCTTTTCCATTCCCACGTGGTTTCTTCAAATTTCTCTCGGCCAATCTGCTCGCGGGAAGTTCCCTGTTTTTCAAGCATCGTTTCCACCTGTAATTGGGTGGCTATTCCCGCGTGATCGGACCCGGGAACCCAAAGTGTGGGGATCCCATTCATGCGATGATAGCGAATCATCAAATCTTCCATGGCAACAAAAAGAGCATGACCTAAATGTAGACTTCCGGTTACATTGGGCGGTGGGATGGAAATCACGTAGGGTTTCACTGAAGGGTCAAAACCTGGCTTTTGGGGATCATTGAAAGGTTTAAAAAATCGCTCACTTTCCCACCAATCATAAAGTTTTTCTTCAATATTAGAAAATTCGTAAGCCTTGGGCAGCTCTTTCATTCACATACTCCTGCTTTATTAATTAATTTTCAATAAAAAAACACGCTCTCTCTATGAGAACGAAAGCGTGTTCCTTCCGCGGTACCATCTCAATTCGTCAATTCATTGACGCACTTGAATTTGCGATAACGGGCGTAACCGTGCTGTTCTAATCACAATATTGTTTTCTTCAGCATAGATCCCTGATGACTTCAAGTGATTCTCTCAGTGGAGGTTCTCAGCCTATGACCTCTTTTTCTGTCAGCAGAAACCGACCCTACTACTTCAGGGCAATTATTGAATATGATTATAAGTAGATCAATTCTGCATGTCAACTTTTTTCTTTATTAATTGGGTTTTTTACACTCTCCTAAGTTCGTTTTGTTATAAAATTTTTGATTATGATACGATTTAATGATAAATTTATTTATGTAGCGATGATAAAAACAAAATTTTTTTTACTTCTTCCAATCTCCTTAATAATATTTAGTAGCTGCGCCAATAACCAACCACTAGATTTGAGAACGGCTGAACCTACTTCAACAGCAGTAGATAAACCACCTTTGACTAATCAAATATTTCAGGAAAATCAAACGATTTCACCTTGTGATTTAGTTCATGAATCTAGATGGGAAGCTCTATTTGGTGAAACTCCTTTGTTTATTTCGGAAGACAATGGGAGTTGCCTCATTGAAAACCAATGGACCACCCGTTCTATCTGGTTTTCAGTCTTTCAAGGCGATCAGGCTTTTGACGCATTAAAATGGGACACAACTCAAATGATCAGTGGGATGAATGACCAAAGTTTAGATGAAATGGTTGAGCAAATTCTAAGCGACGAAAAAAACAATTTTTTGAATACATTATTTGAAGCGCGATTACCTCTGTTTGAGCGATTGGATTATCGCTGGGAGACAGTTTACACTATTGGGGACAAAGCTTATTGGTTTATTTATTCTCAAGCATTTAAAGGCATTTTGGATGTAATTGATGGAGATCGATTTTTTCAGATTGGCTTTAGCGGTTTCTCACCGGCTCTAATCCTGTCATCATTGGAAGATCTGACGGGCGAAATTTTGGCTGAGATTCCGAAAAAATTTACTATTGATTTTCAAGTTCCAGAGGACGCCAGTAAACCAACTCCAAGCCAAACCAGTCCGATTAATATCCCTCAAATCGTGAATATTAAGAAAACTTCCCAGGAAATTTATTTTGGCGATTTATGTGAGAATGAATTAACCACCATTCGTGCAGAATTAATTAATAACAAGTTTGTTGATAATGTTTATTTGGTTTATCGATTAAATAGTTCTCAAGAAACAAATAGAAACTGGAACACCGTTTTTATGAATGAAATCACTCCGGGGAATTGGGAAATAACCTTATCGGCTGAAAAATCATTTCAAGCATACAAATTGGTAAACGGAGCCTACGTTGAATATAGTATTGCAGTTATTTACAATGTGAATAAAGTTTTCAGGAGCCAATCCTTCATGGATATTACGGTATTGCAGTGTCAGAAATAGAAAAGACACCCAACAATCACTGGCCGGATGTCTTTTAAGAGGTAATTAGATTATTCTTCGTGGTTTTCTTCAGGTGGAGAAATGATTAATTCGATCCTGTCTAGAAGGTCCTCGCTGAGTTTCGATTGGGCTTCTGCGGCTAATAGATTTTCATCTAATTGTTCTAGCCGAGTCGCTCCGGTTATGACGGCGGAAACTTCTTTTCTGCGCAATAACCAGGCAATGGCTAATTGAGCGGTTGTTATTTCTAATTCGTTGGCCAGGGCGGTCAATAATTTCACCTTTTCGATTTTCTTGGTCGATATTTCATCCCTTATCCAACTCATATTATCCATAGCGGCTCGCGAACCTTCTGGGATACCATCATTATATTTTCCGGTCAGGATCCCATAATATAAAGGTGACCAGGTGGTCAATCCAATCCCAAATTCTCGGCAGATTGGAGCTAATTCATCCTCCACCCTTTTTCGGTGGAACATATTGTATTGAGGTTGTTCAACTGTTGGTGGGATTAGGTTGAATTGTCGGGCAATTCCACGAGCCAGGGTGATTTGAGATGCTTCCCATTCAGAGGTTCCCCAATAAAGGATTTTTCCCTGTTGAATAAAAGTGTTCATTGTATACACAACTTCTTCGACAGGTGTATCCGGGTCGTAGCGATGACAGTAGTAAATGTCCAGATAATCCAACTCCATTCTCTTAAGAGATGCATGAAGCGCTTCAGTCAAATGTTTTCTGGATAGTCCACGTCCATTCGGGCCAGGCATGGTTGGCCAAAAAACTTTACTCGATAACACCAGGGCTTCACGGGGCAAATCTTTTATTGCTTTTCCCATATCGATTTCAGCCTGTCCGGCTGCGTAAGCGTCTGAATTGTCAAAGAAGTTAATCCCCTGATCATACGCTGCGTGAATTAGATCAGAGGTCTTCTTCTCATCAATTTGATTGCCCATGGTAATCCAGGCTCCGAGAGCGATCTCACTAACTTTTAATCCTGACTTTCCTAACCTGCGATAATGCATTCTTCCTCCTTTATTTTTTTTCTTCCCCAATCCCTAAAGGTTTCCATTTATCTACATTTGTCCGCAATCGATGTTGACCCCCTCCGCGATTGTGCAATTCATCAAAACCCTCGGGTTTAATAAACATTTCTTCGCTATCCAATAATCCAAACACTCCGCTCTGGCCTGGTTCCAGACGTTTCGATTTACAGTAGGAACACTTGCTGGGGTCATGGATTTGGTATGAGGTTGGTTCTTCATAAGTGGTAATATAGCCTTCATAATTTCTGAGAATAATTTTGTGATCTGAGGCGCTAATCATGTAATTGGGCATCACTGGTATCTTTCCACCGCCACCAGGGGCATCAACAACAAAAGTTGGCACTGCATATCCGGATGTGTGTCCGCGTAAACCTTCGATAATCTCAATTCCTTTTGCCACCGGCGTTCGAAAGTGACCGGCGCCTTCAACCAGATCGCATTGGTACAGATAATAAGGGCGAACTCTAATCTGAACCAAGTTTTGTACTAGTTTTCTTTGGATGTGAACACAATCATTAACACCTGCGAGTAAAACAGATTGATTCCCCAGGGGAATTCCAGCTCTGGTTAATTTGTCACAGGCGATTTCTAATTCTTTACTGATTTCATTGGGGTGATTAACATGAATATTCATCCAGAGAGGGTGATATTTTTGAAGCATATCACATAATTCATCCGTTACTCTTTGGGGCATAAAAACCGGAACACGTGATCCGATCCGAATGATTTCAACATGCGGAATTTCACGTAAGGACGCCAGTAAATATTCAAATACCTTGGGGGCTAAAGTAAGTGGATCTCCTCCGGATAATAAGACATCACGGATCTGAGGCGTTCTCCGAATATAATCCAATTGCAATTCAAATTCTGCTTTTGAAAAAGTGGCGCTGGGATCGCCAACAATGCGGGAGCGTGTGCAATAACGACAATAGGAAGCGCATTGCGTGGTGACCAACATCAATACCCGATCAGGGTAACGGTGAACCAAACCTGGAACAGGCGAATGGCGATCTTCAGCCAGAGAGTCTTCCATCATTCCTGTAAAGGTGTTAATTTCAGAAGCAGTTGGCAGAACCTGTTTACGGATGGGGTCATTTATATCCTCAGGGTTAATCAGAGAGACAAAATAAGGGGTGATATCGACCCGAAATAATCCATCGGTGCTTAAGGCTTTTTTCTCACTTTCAGTAAGGGAGAAGACCTTTTGAAAATCATCGACAGAATTTAATCGATGGGCCATTTGCCAACGCCAATCGTTCCATTTTTCGTCTGGAATATCTGCGTATATCGGCGCCCGTTTACTGATAAATTTGTCTAGAGACATGGGATAACTCCTAAATTAAAAGATTGGGGTATTTAACCGTAGGGATGAGAAGGAATTCATGGGTAGAAAATTCACGGTATGGGTGAGCAATTTTTTTTGAATACATAACAGTATTGTATTGTCAAAACGTGTCATGGTCAAATTTCTACATCAAGTTGAAAATTTATCAGAATTCTATTAGAAATCTACAAGGAGTCTTGACGATGGTTTTTTGACATGATATTATAATTCACAGGTTGTTAGCACTCTTACGACGAGAGTGCTAATTTGAAAAATTATGGAAGAACTAACTGATCGACAAAAAGTTTTATTAACACTGATAACACATGAGCATATCAGTTCTGCTTTACCAGTAGGTTCAAAAATGCTGGTAGAGCAGTACAATGTTGGGCTCAGTTCTGCGACTGTCAGAAACGAAATGGCGGTACTGACCGAGTTGGGGTATTTACGGCAACCTCATACTTCAGCAGGGCGTGTCCCTACCGAAAAAGGCTACCGTTTTTTTGTTGGACGCTTGGTAAATGAAGAAGATATTCCTTTATCAAAAAGGCGGACAATTGCCCATCAATTCTATCAGATGAGAAATGATGTGGAGCAGTGGGTGAAATTGGCTGGGTCAATTCTTGCTGATCAAGCCAAAGCAGCTTCATTAGTAACTATTCCACATCCTACTTCAACACGGTTGAAACATGTCGAATTCATTTCTACTCGGGGCAGACAAATATTAATGGTTTTAATTTTAGTAGGCGGAGAAATAAGACAAAGTATCCAGGTTCTTCCTGAATTCATCGGGCAGGAACGTTTGTCGCAAATTGCTAACCAGATCATTGATGCTTTTCAAGGGTTAGACGCTGAAACAATAAACCAAAAAAGAGAATTTGTGAGCAATTTACACGACGACCTGATAAGTTGGGTTATAAGAGAGATGGAACAGTCAGACTCACTGCTATCCGGGGAACTGTTCCTGGATGGGATCACAAATGTCATGGCAGAGCCGGAATTTACTGATACTGAAGAAGCCAGAAAAACCTTAAAAATTCTTGAAGAACGATCAATGTTACAGGATGTTATCAGTCGCAGCCTACAAAGTGGAGGTGATAGCTCGGTACAAGTTCTGATTGGTGGTGAAGGAGCTTTTGAAGAATTAAAACAGTATTCATTTGTTTTATCAAAGTATGGAGCTCCGGGAGTTGCTTTTGGAACTGTAGGTGTTTTTGGTCCCGTCCGAATGCCATACGGACAAACCATCTCTGCCGTTCGTTTTATGTCAGGCATTTTAAGTGATCTGGTATCTGAAACAATGTATGATGATCAATTCAAGTCAGCATAGCGAGGTGATTTAATAATGAAGAAGAAAAAAAATGATGAAACTTCAGAAGACCAAATGGATAAAAACATTGATGATAGCAATGAGAGAAATATGAATGTTGAAACTGATGAAGGATTAACCATGGAGGAGAAACTTACCAATGAAGTAGAAAAATTGCAGACGCAATCCACTGAATATTTTGAGGGCTGGCAGCGAGAACGAGCTGATTTTCAAAATTACAAACGCAGGATTGAGCGTGAGCAAATATCTATGAAAGGGTATATAACGTCGGAAGTGATAAAGAAGTATTTAGTAGTTATTGATGATATGGAGTTAGCTTTTAAAAATCGTCCTACTTCGTCCGATTGTTCGGGGTGGGTTGATGGAATAAATTTAATTTACAAGAAATTAGTATCAATTCTTGAAGGAGAAGGAGTAGAAGTAATACCAACAGATGGTGATTTTGACCCAAATCTTCATGAAGCCATTACACAAATAGACCATCCTGAAAAGGAAAGTGGGAAAATTGTTGAGGTAATGCGTCAGGGTTATAAAATTGGCGATAAAGTCATCCGTCATGCTTTGGTAGTAGTAGCTCGCTAGGAGGATAAAAATGGGAAAAATAGTTGGAATAGATTTAGGTACGACAAATTCAGTTGTTGCAGTAATGCAAGGTGGTGAACCGGTTGTAATCCCTTCCGCTGAAGGAGAAAGATTGGTGCCATCCGTTGTGGCTGTAAATAAAAATCATGAGCGCATGGTCGGTCGCTCTGCCAGAAATCAGGCTATCGTTAATCCTGAGAATACAATTTTCTCAATCAAAAGATTAATGGGCCGCAAATATGGAGATGCTGAGACAACTCGAACTGAAAAACGAGTTCCTTACAAAATCACAAAGGCTCCAAATGGAGATACGCGGGTTATGCTGGATGGTCGTGAGTATTCACCACCAGAAATTTCAGCTATGATCTTAGCAAAATTAAAAACAGATGCGGAAGCATTCCTTGGTGAACCGGTCACACAGGCTGTAATCACTGTGCCCGCTTACTTTAATGATGCTCAACGTAATGCCACGAAAGATGCAGGCCGGATCGCTGGATTGGAAGTGTTAAGGATAATCAATGAACCTACTGCTTCTTCTTTATCCTATGGTTTAGATAAAAAGAAGAATGAAATTATTGCCGTGTACGATCTGGGTGGTGGAACTTTTGACATATCGATTTTGGATGTTGGTGAAGGTGTTTTCCAGGTTAAGTCAACCAGTGGGGATACATTCCTTGGTGGTGATGACTTTGATTTACGTATCATGGATTGGTTGATTGATGAATTCAAAAAAGATACAGGAATGGATTTACACAATGACCGCCAAGCCTTACAGAGATTGAAAGAAGCTGCTGAAAAAGCGAAAATCGAGCTGTCGACTGTTATGCAAACTGAAATCAATTTGCCTTATTTAACTGCAGACGCAACCGGTCCAAAACACCTGGTAAAAGCCTTTACCAGAGCAAAACTGGAACAATTAACCGAAGACCTTGTTCAACGGTCTTTGGAACCGGTTCGAAAAGCAATTTCGGATGCCGGTTTGCGACCATCCGATATCAACGAAGTAGTTTTGGTTGGTGGAATGACCAGGATGCCAGCGGTTCAGGAAGCTGTAAGAAAAGAATTTGGAAAAGAACCTCATAAAGGTGTTAATCCGGATGAGGTGGTCGCTGTTGGTGCCGCAATTCAAGCGGCGGTTTTAGCTGGAGATGTAAAAGATATACTGTTACTGGACGTTACGCCTTTGACTCTCTCGGTAGAAACAATGGGTGGTGTTGCAACTTCAATTATCGAAAGAAACACGACTATTCCCGCGCGGAAAAGCCAGATCTTCTCAACGGCTGCTGATAGTCAGACCTCGGTGGAAATTCATGTCTTACAAGGTGAACGACCAATGGCGGTGGATAATAAATCCTTAGGGAAATTTGTTCTGGATGGTATTCCACCAGCACCGCGAGGAATTCCCCAAATTGAAGTTACCTTTGATATCAATGCAAACGGAATTCTAAATGTGAATGCAGTTGATAAAGCCACAAATCGATCACAAAATATCACCATTACCGCCTCATCTGGTTTGAATGATGCTGAGATTGAAAAGATGCGCAAAGAAGCTGAGTTGCATGCAGATGAAGATAAAAAGAGAAAACAACTTGTCGAAGCCAGAAATCATGCGGATAATTTGATCTATCAGACCGAAAAAATGCTGCGAGAGAATGGTGACAAGATTGATAGTGAAAAGAAACAACAAATAGATACAAAGATTTCTGATTTACGAAGTAAAGCAAACAGCGATGATGTTGACGGAATTCAAAGGTTGCTGCAAGAATTGGAGCAATTGGTTCAGCAGGTGGGTGCCAGCATGTATCAACAACCTGGTTCAGAACCAGGACAAACCGGACCACAATCAGGACCAGATCAAGGTGGTGAACCCCAATCCGGTAACGATGATGTTGTGGATGGCGAATTCAAGAGTGTCTAAATCTAAATTAAAATTGGAAGTAGAGAGGTGGAAACCTCTTTACTTTCAATCTTTATTAATCTCAATGTACAACCATAAAAACCGGTAACTAAAATCTCCGGTTATTATTTTTTATGCTAAGATTGTGAAATTAGTTTTTTTGTAGGTGAAAATGGCACAAAGAGATTATTATGAAATCCTAAACTCCAGCAAGAATGCCAGCGCTGAGGAATTAAAAAATTCATTCAGGAATTTGGCCAGAAAATATCATCCGGATGTGAGCAAAGAGCCGGATGCTGAAGAAAAATTTAAGGAATTAAATGAAGCCTATGCTGTTCTTTCGGATCCTGATAAAAGGGCAGCCTATGATCGCTATGGTCATGCCGGGGTAAATGGCATGGGCGGTATGCCTGATTTTACAACGATTGATTTCTCCGACATTTTTGAAGACCTCTTTGGCTTTGGAGGTATGGGAGGGGGTTCTCGCAGAAGAAATGCGCCTAGAAGAGGTGCAGACCTGTCTTATGCGGTGACGCTGGAATTTGAAGAAGCTGTCTTCGGAATTGATAAAGAAGTTGAGATCACCCGAGATGAATCTTGTTCAACCTGCCATGGCAGCGGAGCCGAACCCGGTACCAATCCGACCACCTGTTCCAATTGTGGTGGTCGCGGAGAAGTTCGCCAGGTGAGACAAACATTTTTAGGATCCATGGTCCAGGTTGCAACTTGCCCTACCTGTCAGGGCAAAGGGACTGTTATTCAATCGCCCTGTAAAGTTTGCCGGGGCAGTGGACTCGAACGAAAAACTGTTAAAAAACTCATTCACATTCCTGCCGGAGTAGACAATGGTACGCAAATTCGTCTGGCTGGTGAAGGACAACCCGGGCAAAACGGCGGGCCAGTCGGCAACCTATACTTAGAAATTCGAGTGAAACCCCATAAATTCTTTAGACGAAATCAGGAAGACATTCAATTAGACTTGAATATAAATGTTGCTCAAGCCACCCTTGGGGCAGAAATTGAAGTACCTACATTGGATGGCAAAGTAAAACTGGTTATCCCTGCGGGAACGCAGCCGGGACGGATTTTCAAACTAAAAGGACATGGCGTCCCTCATTTGAGAAGCAGCAATCGGGGAGATCAATTAGTGATTATTGGAGTTGATATTCCCACTCAGGTGAATGCTGAACAACGGGAATTATTTGAAAAATTAGCATCTACGCTCGGAACTGAAGTTCTTCCGCAAGAAAAAGGATTCTTCGATCGGCTAAAAGAGGTACTTAGTGGCTGAAGAAATTCAATGGCTGGAAATAAGAGTTGTTTGCGACAATGAAACAGCAGAAGCAGTTTGCGAGGTCCTCTCAAGATATATTCCGGATGGCGTTGCCACAGAAACCGATGTTAAATATGATGATGCTGAAGAAAATTTATTAGAAACCGGTGAAATCAAATGCTTCGGATATCTTCTTTATAATGAAAATATCGATGAAACTATCAAAAAAATTGAAGAAGCTCTTTGGTATTTGAATATGATCAGGCCAATCCCAGCTCCAACCTATAAAATGATTTTAGACCAAAATTGGATGGAAAGCTGGAGAAAATATTATCAGCCAATCATAATCGGACAAAAATTGCTAATTTTGCCTTCCTGGCTTGAACAACCGCACGAATATAAAAATCGAATTAACATAAAAATCGATCCTTCAATGGCTTTTGGCACAGGAACACATCCAACCACTCAAATGTGTATGGGGCTACTGGAAGAGTACTGTCAACCAGATATAGATGTAATTGATGTAGGTTGTGGATCAGGTATTCTTTCTGTAACTGCTGTCAAATTAGGTGCCAAAAAGGTGTTAGGGGTTGATCTGGATAACGCTTCCGTGGTGGCAGCTAAAAATAATGCAGAATTGAATGATGTTTCCAATCAGATTGAAATAGGCTTGGGCTCGGTTAAGGAAATAAATCATGGTAGCTTTTCCATAAAGAATGCTGAAGTCGTCATCGCAAATATTTTAGCGCCAATTATTGTGAGGTTGTTTGGTGATGAGCTTTCTCATTTAGTAAAAGATAATGGTTATTTGATTCTTTCCGGCATTCTGGATTTGCAGTCAGAAGAAGTTGAAAGGAAAGCAACGGAAGAAGGCTTCACCTTTGTCAAAAAGGTGATGATTAATGATTGGGTAGGGCTTGTCTTTCAAAAATAATTAAGTATTACCAAACCCGTTCTAGATCTGGATTATCCAGATGTTTTCTGCCAACTTTTGCCATCTCAACCCATTCGCCATTGATTTTCACCCGGACAACGTCAGCGGTAAAATCTGTGATGGTTGGACCGTGGTTGTCGAATAAAAAGGATCCGACAGCATAAATATCTGCGGGTACGAGTAATTTTTCAAAACGCGTAATTTTCTCAGGACTAAAACCTCCGGATACAACGATTTTTACTTGTTGGCAGTATTTTCTTGCTTCTTCTCTCCATTGATTATCAATTTTCCAGTTTTGCCAATCATTATCCAAGGCTTGCCGGACATTAAACACCAAACGGGGGTTTACTCCCAGATCTAAAGCTGGGTCGCCCATAGGGAGAATGGAAAAATCTCTTAAAGAGCCACTTGTATCCAATCGCACACCGTAAAGTTTAAATTTATTGGCTTCCTCAATATTTCCCTTTGATAATTCATCAATATAACTTTCAAACATCACTTTACAAACATTTAAGGAATCATTGACGCAATCATTATTAAAATCAACCAATGCAATTCTTGGAATTTTTCCAGGTAATAATCTGGCAAAATTAATCATCGCTTCTGCGGTATCACCCAGAAATGATGCAATGGCTGCGTGGGCTACGGTTCCTCCACCGGAACCACCCCACCAATCCCCCTGGGCGTCGGTAGAAACGAAAGTATCAATTTGGTTTGCAAAATCAAAGTTAAAACGCTTTACTGCAATATTGTATGCATAGCCGTCGGCAGCTTGAACCTCGTGTAAATCAAATCTGGCAGGGAAGAACATAACGGGTTTTCCTTTGGAAGCAATCAGGGTTTGGTACACATTAGTTGCAACCCGACTGGCTCTGGTTAAGATCCCTAAAGTTGGGGTTTCCAAAATCGCAAAATCCCGGTATCTTCCCTGTACTCGAATAACAGGCCTAACATTTAATGGGTCACCATCGCTATAGACTTTGCAGCCATCCTGAACAGCCCAAACTTTCAAATTTCCAGAGGTGTCGACAAACTCATCCCCATCCCAATAACCACAACAATGCTGCAGCATTGCCAAAGCTTTATCAATTCCGACAATTATTGTGTTTCCCTGCCGTCTGGTAAACCACTGCATTTCAACTTCAATATCGCCATTTATGATGTCCTCAGTTCTTAAATGTTCAGGGATCCTTGTTTTTGAACCGGAAAAAGTTTGTTGCATTTGGGACAATTTTTCCAACATAATCGTAATGTTGGTAAAGTATTTATCGGTATACCAACCTTTTCTCATCCTTTCAATATCCAATTTGAAAGTCTCATTACCCAAACGTTTTTTATCAAATAAACTCATATACGCTCCATAAATGGAAATACTTTTTGTGTATTATAACCAATTCAATAAACAATTGTTGTTTTAAGGGCTTGACACGTGCCAACTTATATATAAAAAATTCTAGATTATGTAATAATTTTATGATAAACTTTTGATTTAAAGCGGATCTAATTCTCAATCACAATTTTTATTGATAAAATGGAGTGAATAATGCGGGAAACCTTTTCGGTCGATATTGCAGGCGTAAAAAGAGAGTTACCTCTCTTTGAGGTAAAACCAGGTCTAAAAATAGCTGTATTAAATATTCTAGGAGATACTGAACTCGTAGAAGCCAGTGCAAGTGAATTACTGAAAAAAATGAGCGATGTTGATTATGATTTAATCGTGACAGCAGAATCGAAAAGTATTCCACTGGCGCATGCAATGTCTGTTTTGAACCACAAACCTTATGTAGTTTTGAGAAAAACATATAAGCCATATATGGGAGAAGCCTTACAGGTTGAAACAAACTCAATAACAACGGGTTCTGAACAAAAACTAATCCTTGATGAAAAAGATCTCCACATGATTCAGGGTAAGAAAGTGTTGATTATCGATGATGTGATCAGCACCGGATCAACGTTGGAAGCGATGCGGAAGTTGATGAAAATGGCTGGTGCAACAATTGTTGATGAGGCTGCAATCTTCACGGAGGGAGATTCAAAAGACTGGCAGGGAATAATTTCATTGGGTCATTTACCCTTGTTTTTACGGTAGATAGAATTTCCTAAATTTTATCCCGCCATAGAACTTTGACACCATTGCTGGTTTTACAAACGAATGATTCGACAATGTTGCCTGTAAGCCTGGTGTATTCTTGTTCAAGGTTCTTAATAAATTTTGTTTCATGCTTTTTATCGACCAAAGAAACGATACTGCCGCCGAAACCAGCTCCCATTATTCTTGAACCATAATTTCCTGGAATATTATTAGCAATGGAAACCAGTAAATCGATCTCAGGAATACTAACTTCATAAAAATCCCTTAAAGAAGTATGACTTTCTCTGATTAACAAACCTAATTCAATAATTTGGTCGTTTTTTAAATAATCTATTGCCTGAGTTACCCGCCCACATTCTTCAACAACATGCTTCGTACGCTTCCAAAGTATCTTATTTAATTCTGATTCTATTTCATCAAATTCAGCCACGGACATCTGGCAGAGATTTTCTTTTTCAGGATATCTTTGTTTGATTATTTCAAGAGCTTCTTCACAGCTCTTACGGCGTTCGTTATAGGCTGAACTTGCTAATGAATGTGATATTTTAGAATTTGTCACGATGATACGAAGATCCTCGGGTAATTTCATTGATCGCCATTCATATGTTGAAGTATTGAAAAGCAATAATGCGTTTTCAATTCCGTTCGCAGAAGTAAATTGATCCATTAAGCCACAATTTACACCCACAAATTGATTTTCTGCTAGTTGACATATTTTTGCCAGGTCTAAATTGTCAATATCCCAGTCACAAAATTCTCTCATCATGGCAGCAAAAGATACTTCGAGTGCTGCCGAAGAACTTAATCCAGCGCCAATCGGTATGGTCGAAGTAAAGACCCCTTCAAATCCAGTCAATTTTAATTGATGTTTTTTTGATGCCCATAAAACTCCAGCAGGATAAAGTGCCCAGGCCGGTAATGATTTTCCATGAATGTCAGTTTTTCTTTCTAGCTCATCAATTATGAATGAAACGGTCTCATTTAAATCTAAAGCTGTGATCGTTACAAGGTTATTTTCGTTTGGATTGGCTGCGAGATACACATAACGATCAATCGCTGCTGGTAATACAAAACCGCCATTGTAATCGATATGTTCTCCCAGAATATTTACTCTTCCCGGAGCGACCGATAAATAATCATATTGCAAAAATTCATCTGGTAGCTTTAGATTTGGTTGCCAACTATTTATTAAAGTCTCTTTACCTTTTCTCGTTAATTTTTTAATTTCTTTTTCTCTTTTTAAAGCGCTGGATTTATCTTTACAGGTTTCCCAATAAACTAATTTTAAAGGTTTGTTTAATCGGGTGTAACGCGAACCTTTCCCGTTTTTATGTTGTTTGAATCGCATCTCGAGATCAGTTGTCCACCCTGTGTAGAAAGACTTGTTTTCACAAAGAATCATATAACAATAAACTGGTTTTGTCATAATACCCATTGATTTGTATTTATACCTTAATGGATCTAAAGAAGCGAAATTCTTATTTATTTAAAATTTGCCAATTAATAATCGTAGCATTCCTGATAAAGCCGGTGTCAAAACCATATTTATGAAATCAATACCAACCATCGGTAACACAAAAACTAACGCTAACAAGATTAAAGGACCATATTGTTTGATTTTTTCCCATCCCATTTGAAGCCGGGCAGGTAGCAGAAAATCAAGGACCTTTTCACCATCGAGAGGAGCAAGGGGTATCAAATTAAAAAGCATCAAAGCCAGGTTGATTACAATGAATTCAAAGAAAAATTGATAAGCAGTAGGTATGATTTTTGATGTAGGGGCCTGATAATGGATTAAACCTAATCTTAAAGGTAAAGATGCAAGTATTGCCATTAATAAATTTGACAAAGGACCGGCTAATGAAACCCACATAAAGGCGCTTTTTGCTTTTCTTTTTAGCACATAAGGATTTACAGGGACAGGCTTCGCCCATCCAAAACCAGCAATTAATAACAATAGGCTTCCAACAACATCTAGATGGGCCAATGGATTAAGTGTAAGTCTGCCATTGTCTTTCGGGGTTTGGTCGCCAAAAAGTGTGGCAGTTAATGCATGAGAAAATTCATGAATTGTAAAAGCAATAACAAGAGTGATTATTCGAACAATTAAAGTTGAGACAGATAAACCAAGCATGATTTTTCAAAAAATGATTATATCATGGGTGGTATAATCCAAACGTGCTGCCGGATTTGCATCTCCATGATCATGTCATTCTCAGGAAACCTCATCCATGTGGAAGTTATGAATGGGAAATTGTTCGATTAGGCGCAGATATAGGTCTGGTATGCTGCCAATGTGGTAGAAAAGTACTTTTATCCAGAAGAGAATTAAATAAAAGAATGAAACGTTTACTTCCTTTCGATGCTGGTAATTTAAATGACCAATCATAAAACAAGTATATTATTCTTATACTCTGATACTGGGGGAGGACATAGAAGTGCTGCGGAGGCAATTATCGAAGCGCTGCACTTGGAGTTTCCTGATCAGTTTGAAACAAATATGGTTGATATATTTCGGAAATATGCACCATTACCACTTAATTATGCGCCTGAAATTTATCCTCATTTATCCCGACACCCAAGGATGTGGAAGCTTACCTATGAAGCCATTGATGGGACCCGGAGAATCAGGTTTTTTTATGATGCAATTTGGCCTTATTTACGCCGTGCAGTACACCATTTATTGAAAGAAAACTCTGTAGATCTAATTGTTTCAGTGCATCAATTAGTTAATATTCCTTTGTTAAGAGCGAAATTAAATAGCTCATCACGTTTTGTTACCGTTGTTACTGATTTAGTATCGACTCATTCTGCCTGGTACCATCCTGGAGCTGATCTAGTCATTGTACCGACAATCCCAGCCAGGGAAAAAGCTTTGAAAAATGGTTTACCTCCAGAAAAAATTATGGTAATTGGTCAACCAATAGCAGAAAAATACACGATAAAAACAAAAACCAAAAAAGAGTTAAGAGAATATTTTGGTTGGAACCAGGATCTGACTACAGTTTTACTGGTTGGAGGGGGGGAAGGTATGGGTAATTTAGAAAGACATGCCGTAGCCATTAATGGTTCTAACCTGCCTTTGCAATTGGTCATTGTGACCGGCAGAAACCAACAATTAAAAAAGAAACTTGAAGCTATGCAATGGAATATTCCTGTTCATATTTTTGGTTTCGTTAAAGAAATGCCAGAATTTATGCAAGCAGCAGATTTATTACTCACAAAAGCAGGCCCTGGCACCATCAGCGAAGCATTCATTGCAGGATTACCAATCCTTCTTTATAGCCGTATCCCGGGCCAGGAGGATGGAAATATTGGATATGTCGTGAATCAGGGTGCTGGAGCTTGGGTTCCAAACCCGAGTGATATGGTTGTATACTTGCGGGGTTTGATAAATAACCCAACTGAGATGGAAAAAATTTCACAAAAATCCAAGCAATTAGCAAAACCAAATGCTACCAGAGAAATTGCGAGGGCGCTTGAAAAGCAAGCAAATCTGTCGCGAATCAATAGACAATAGAAAAGTGTATAATCAATTTTATGCCAATATTAGATCCTTTTAGCATTGAATTTTTTAGTAAAAGTAGTGAGCAAACTAGAAGATTAGGAACTCGGTTAGGGTCTTCACTTTTTCTCGGGGATATAATTTGCCTCTCCGGAGATCTTGGATCTGGTAAAACAACGTTTACTCAAGGTATCGCGAAAGGTTGGGGCTCATTAGATCAGGCAACAAGCCCTACATTTGTTATTGTTAATCAATATAAAAAGCCTGAGGGTACTTTATTGCATCATGTCGATGCTTATCGGCTACAAAATTCTGAGGATGCTTATAACATTGATATCGAAACTATTTTTCAAACAGGGGCTGTGGTTATTGAATGGCCAGAGAAGATAAAAAGCACTTTGCCGAAAGATTATCTTTGGATAGATTTTTCATGGGTCTCAGAATTTCAGAGAAGAATCGTTTTTTCTCCTTTTGGAGAAAGGTATCGGTCTTTACTTAAGACCTTTCGGCAGAAAGCATTTGGAGGATAACCTGATGTTGTTGGCAATCGATAGCTCAACACAAACCATTGGTATCGCCTTATTTGATGGCTCTCAGGTAGTAGGTGAAATTGTATGGCAGACAAAAAACCATCACACCGTTGAGTTATCACCAGCGATCGATGAGTTAATGAAGAAATGTGGGATTAATTATTCGCAATTAAAAGGGTTGGCGATCGCCTCTGGACCGGGTTCATTTACCTCCTTAAGAATTGGCTATGCAATTATTAAGGGACTGGCACTTTCGCTGCATATTCCGGCAATTTCTGTACCTACTTTGGATGTTTTAGTTGCAGCACAACCTTTAAGAGATATTCCATTGTTTGCAATTCTTCAGGCAGGCAGAAATCGCTATGCAGTGGGAAAATATCTCCCCCAACCAAAACAATGGAAACTTGATGGGGAAATCGTTGTTAAAAAAATAGATGAATTAGCCACATCAGTTGATTCTCCAACGCTGCTTTGTGGTGAAATTCTATCTGAAGATAGTAATTATTTGTTAAGAAATAATAAAAACTTCATCATCACAGCGCCTGTACAATCCTTACGCAGACCTTCTTATTTGGCTTATCTGGCATGGAAAAGACTGAAATCCGGAAAATTTGATGATATACGTTTGCTTGCTCCAACTTACATCCATGTAAACAATCCGAATCTTTAAGGCAGGAGTAATTTTTTGAATTTTATTTTCAGAAAAATGGAAAAGAAAGATTTGCCAGCAGTAAAAACTCTGGATAAACTTGCTTTTTTAAATCCCTGGCCAGAAAATGCATTTAATTACGAAATAGAAAAAAACGAAAATGCACGCCTTTGGGTAGCAGAAATAGAACATGAGAAATCACGTGAAATTGTTGCAATTACGGTGGTATGGATTATTTTGGATGAAGCGCATATCGGTACTTTCGCAGTTCATCCAGATTGGCAACAAAAAGGTATTGGACGCCAATTTATGGCTAATATTTGTAAAGAACTGTATGAGGCACAAATTATTAAGATATTTCTAGAAGTCCGTGAATCCAATACGAATGCCATAAATTTATACCGGCATTTTGGGTTTAAGGTAGATGGTGAAAGAAGAAATTATTATCGGGATAATAGCGAAACAGCCATTTTAATGAGTGCGATGATAAGGGATTGTGATGACTATTCTGATTTGATTAAAGAAAGTGATTTCGAGAAATATATTCATCGAAAGGAAATCGGCTTCGAATGAAAGATTTAGCAGAAATAGCTTTTCAAATTTCAATCTGTCAAGATTGCGACCTTTACCATTCCAGATTTAAGTCAGTTCCTGGAGAAGGTCCAGAAAACTCAAAAATAATTTTTATTGGGGAAGCGCCAGGATTTCATGAAAACCAACAAGGTCGGCCTTTTGTTGGACAGGCTGGAAAATTTCTGGAAGAATTGCTTTCGCGAGCGGGGCTGGATAGAGAACAAGTTTTTATTACCAATATTGTGAAATGTAGGCCGCCAGGAAACCGTGACCCTCAGCCGAATGAATTAGAGGAATGTTCAAAGTATCTGGATCGTCAAATTGAGTTGATAAACCCCAATATAATTGTTACTCTAGGACGGTTTTCCATGGCGAAATTCTTTGGACCAGTTAAAATAAGTCAAATTCATGGGAGAATTAGGAAAATTGATGGTAGGTATTACGTGGCAATGTACCATCCCGCCGCTGCTCTTCATCAACCTGCTTTGAAAAACACATTATTAGACGATTTCACAAAATTAAGAGATTATATTAAGCAGATTTATTCTTCAAACCTGCAAAATACATTAAAAGATGAAAAACAACATTCTGAGATGAAAAAACAGGATGATGAAGAAAAACCAACACAATTGACCTTATTTTAAACATGTGGGAAACAATATGTCTATCAAACAAAAATTATTAAAGAAATTTGAAAGTAAAGAAGCAAAAATTGCAATTCTTGGAATGGGTTATGTCGGGCTTCCTTTAGCGGTCGTATTTGCAGAGGCTGGGTTTGAAGTCACTGGCATCGATCCTAATCCGGAAAAAATTGAATCTTTAGCTAGGGGTGAAAGCTACATTATTGATGTTCCTTCTGATCAGATAAAGAGATTGATCCAGGATAAAAAATTACATGTCACCACCGATTTCTCAGTGATCACAGAAATAGACGCAGTCTCAATTTGTGTTCCTACTCCTTTACGAAAAACGGGTGATCCGGATTTATCATTCATTATTTCTGCAACTGAGTCCTTATCAAACTATTTGCATCCTGGTATGGTTATTGTTCTTGAATCGAGCACCTACCCAGGAACAACACGCGAAATGGTGTTACCTCGTCTGACAGATTGTTGCGATTACAAAATAGGTGAGGACTTCTTCCTTGCTTTTTCCCCCGAAAGAGTTGATCCAGGAAGAAAAGATTGGACAACAATTAACACTCCAAAAGTGATTGGCGGTATTACAGAAGAGTGTTCTGAAGTTTCAGCTGCCTGGTATTCTAAAGCTCTCGAAACTGTGGTGCCAGTATCTTCAACTGAAGTCGCTGAAATGACTAAATTATTGGAGAATACATTCCGCATGATCAATATTGGTTTGGTGAATGAACTGACGATTATGTGCGACCGGTTGAAAGTAGATGTTTGGGAAGTGATCGAAGCGGCTGCCACAAAACCTTTCGGGTTTATGAAGTTTACCCCTGGACCTGGGTTGGGTGGACATTGTATCCCAATTGATCCACTTTACCTCTCCTGGAAATTAAAATCAGTTAATTACACTGCTCGTTTTATTGAACTTGCCTCTGAAATCAACACCAACATGCCAAGGTTTGTAGTGGGAAAAGTTCAGGACGCGTTAAATGAGGCTGGAAAACCAGTTAAAGGGAGCGATATCCTGGTTTTAGGGGTTGCATACAAACCCGATATTGATGATACGCGCGAATCGCCGGCACTGGATGTTATCCATTTACTGGAGCAAAAGGGGGCAAAAGTAAGCTATCATGATCCTTACGTCCCATTCATTTCTCAGGATGGTTGGGAAATGGAATCAATTAAAGATTTGACCCAGGGTTTAGAAAGCTCGGATTGTGTGGTGATTGTAACCAACCACAAGACCTATGATTATGATCTTGTCCTTCAAAAATCTGCGATCATTGTTGATTCCAGGAATGCGATTGGCGCAAAAGGCAAAAAAAATCCTAAAGTGGTCAGGTTGTAATGGGTAATTATATCGTTACAGGCGCCGCAGGATTTATTGGGCAGCGTGTTTCTGAATTATTGTTGTCTGAAGGCCACTCTGTTTTTGGCTTGGATAATATAAATGATGCTTATGATGTCAGAATGAAAAACTGGCGACTGGATCAATTAAAAACAAGTCCGGCTTTTAAATTTAAATTATTGGATATCAGTCAGTTTGACTCATTAAAAGAATGGATCATATCAATAAAAACGCCAATTGACGCTATCATTAATCTGGCTGCCAGGGCGGGGGTTAGGCAATCCGTTGAAAATCCATGGGTATATGTAGAAACGAATGTTGTAGGTAATTTAAATTTATTAGAAATTGCCAGACAATTTGGAATTATGAAATATATTTTGGCTTCCACATCCAGTCTTTATGGAGAAAATCCACCATTACCAACCCCAGAAACAGCCGATAGCGACCACCCTTTACAACCTTATGCTGCCAGTAAAAAAGGTGCAGAAGCCTTATGTCACTCTTATCACTATTTATATGGAATTGATACAACGGTGTTTCGTTATTTTACTGTTTATGGACCTGCTGGAAGACCAGATATGGTGATGTTTCGATTTGCAAAATGGATCGCAGAAGGTTTACCTGTTAAAGTTACAGGTGATGGAAATCAGTCACGAGGGTTTACTTACATTGATGACATTGCCCGCGGAACAATTCTTGGGTTAAAAAAGGTAGGTTTTGAGTTAATTAATCTAGGTGGACATGAGGTTATTTCGATTAACAATTTAATCCATATGATGGAAGAGAAAATAGGCAAATTGGCGATTGTTGAATATATTGAACAGCATAAAGCGGATGTATCTCAAAATTGGGCAAATGTAGAAAAAGCTAAAAATTTGTTAAACTGGGAGCCCCAAATTACTCTCGATCAAGGCATATCTAATTTGGTTAAGTGGTATTTTAAAGAAAGGAATTGGGTCAGCCAGGTCGCTACACCATGAAATCTCCGGCTAAGATTTACCAGGAATTGGTTCAAGATAAATCTTTAGGGGATGTATTCAAAAATGTGGGTTATATGGTTACCAGTAATACAGCCAGTACTGGATTAACCTTTATTCAGGGGATGTTGGCTGCCATAATTCTAGGGCCAGTTGAATATGGCTTATTAGGAATGGTTGTTTCATTCGCTTCCAATGTGAATCGCTTATTATCCTTTCGAATGGGCGAATTGGTGGTTAAATTTGCCGGAGAAAGTGTTGAGAAAAATGAAAATGAAAGAGCGGCTGCAATTGTTAAATTTGCTGGCTTGGCTGAAATAACCACATCAGCCACTGCGTATTTATTATTGTGCCTGCTGGCTTCCTGGGCTGCGAGAGTAATTTTAAAAGAACCTTCTATTTCTCCCTGGATTATTATCTACGGCTTGGCATTATTGGCTAATTTTATGACAGAAACTTCCACGGCTATTCTGCAAATTGGCAATCAATTTGGCAGATTGGCATCGCTTAATTTCTTTCAAAGCCTATTAACTGCCATCTGGATCACCATCTTGTTTTTTATTAAGGGCACGCTCGGACAGGTGTTAATTGCTTATCTAGCCGGCAAATTTGTTTTTGGAATTGGAATATTTATCTATGCAATGCATACAATGAAAAAATTAGTTGGAATAAATTGGTGGAAATCAAAAATTTCAGAATTAGAAGGAAAGTCAGAAATAATTAAATTTGCATTCAGCACGAACATTAGCTCCACGCTTAATTTAATTATTCGGGATAGTGAAGTTTTATGGGTGGGATATTTTCTGAGTCCACTCTATGCAGGTTATTACAAGTTTAGTGTGGCAGTTATCAACGCCATAATTTTGCCTGTCTCCCAATTTATTACAGTTACTTATCCACAAATTAACAAGAAAATTGTATCGCGTCAATGGAACGATTTAAAGAAACTCCTCAAAGGAACCAGCGCTATTGCCCTTGCCTGGATTATCCTGTGTGTGATTGGATTACTCGTGTTGGGTGAATGGTTGCTGTCTTTTGTAAAAAATGGCGCCTATATTCCATCTTTACCCTATATTTATGTTTTAATTATTGGATATGGATTTGCCAGCGTATTTTTCTGGAATCGAAATTTGTTACTCTCTTTCAATTTACCAAATGTAGTATTGGTTATTATGACAATCGTTGGGGGGGTGAAAACAGCTTTGATGTTTTTATTGATTCCAAAATTTGGTTATTTAATGCAAGCTAGCTTGTTAAGCGCATACTTTGTGATCTCAATTGGATGGATGGTATACTTGGGGTTGAAAAAATTGTCCTTTGAAGAAAAGGTTCCTACAATTAATGCGGATAGCGATAATTACTACCAGCCGGATCCCCTCTAGTACTGCAAATAGTATTCAAGTTATGAAAGTATGCCAGGCTTATTGTCAACTGGGGCATAATATTACTTTAATTGTTCCTGGAAGGGGTGAGGTAGATTGGGAATCAATTACCAAAATCTATGGGATAAATTGTAAATTTCCAATTAAATACTTGCCTAGCTTTAAGCTTTTCCGTCGTTTTGACTTCTCCCTTTTTTCTGGAATCTCTTTATTGCTAAAGAAATATGATTTGGTGCATACTTGGCTTCCGCATATTGGGATCGTTGCCGGTGTATTAAAAATCCCGTATCTAATGGAGCTACATGAACTCCCTACAGGAAAATTCGGGCCGGGTATTTTTAAGAGGATCTTGTTATCTAAAAGTAAAAAAAGATTTCTATGTATAACAAATGCATTAAAGAAATTTTATGAACAAAAATATAAGTTTAAATTTCGCAAAGAGGAAGTGGTTATTGCTCCAATGGGGGTTGTTCTTGAGCCATATCAGCATTTAGAGAATCTTTCTGAATTAAAACAAAAACTGGGAAAAGTGAATAGGTTTACCGCCGTATATACCGGACATTTATATCCGGGTAGAGGAATGAATTTGTTGGTCAGTTTAGCAAAAGAACTACCTGAGATTTTTTTTCTTTGGGTGGGCGGGCGTCTGGATGATGTGAACTTTTGGAAAAATGAGATTCAATCGCAAAACATTAAAAATATCAAGCTAACAGGTTTTGTTAACAATGAAGAGATTCCGGGCTATCAGACAATTGGTGATGTGTTACTGATGCCATATGAAAATAATATTTCTGGTAGCAGTGGCGGCAATACAGTGGATTATTGCAGCCCGATGAAGATGTTTGAATATATGGCTGCTGGTAGGCCAATAATATCCAGCGATTTGCCAGTAATCCATGAAGTTCTCAATGAAAAGAATGCAATTCTTTGCAAATTCAATGATATTCAATGTTGGACGGATGCGTTAAACATGATTAAAAATAATCCAGAGGTAGGAAAAAACCTGGGATCTCAGGCTCGTAAAGACGTCGAGAAATATACCTGGAATAAACGAACAACACAAGCATTAGAAGGTTTTATTGAATGAATTGGATTAAACGCCTAATTTTTCCTTTGGCTTTAAGTCTTTTATGCACAGTTTTTACGATTTCTTTCTCAAAATTTGATTTTGAATTAGCTTTTTGGGGTACTTTTTTCTTTACAGCGATTTTGTTTTTGACTTTGGTTAATTTATTTTTTTCCCTAGGTCCAAATAAATTTGTTGGTTGGGTAATTATTTCTGCTTTTCTTTTACGTTTTTTATTAGGTTTAGTGACGACTTATCACCTTATTGATTGGGGTTATGATGAAATCCAATACACTTACGGATATTTGTTTCGAGATTCTTATAACCGTGATTTACAAGCATGGGAATTTCTAAAAACTGGAAAACCACTCTGGGCTCTTTTTACGACCAATTTCTTTAGCGATCAATACGGTGGTTTGTTAGCTTTATCTACTGTAATTTATAAAGTGTTTACACCCCTTGCGCATGTAAAGATGAATATTATTACCCTTGTTGTGACCATTAATTTGATAGGGGTAAATTTTCTGGCAAAAGGATTATTGGAAAAAGAAAAATCCACTCATCTTTCAAGTAATTCCAAAGTAATGATTTTGATTTTTGCTTTTTATCCTGATTCGATTGTCTTTGGAGCTTCTCAAATGCGAGAGCCGATCTTGTTAGGGTTGTCAGGATTTTTATTTTGGTTGATTCAGAAGCCCTCTTTGAAGCTAACTACAAAGGTTCTGTTTGCATCTTTATCTGCCATTTTAATTTTGGTGGTTTCTTTGAAGATCGGTCTTTTTATTTTATTTGCGTTTTTATTATGGTTTATTTATCAATCTTCCCATAATAAAAAAACTTTATTTAATTCAAAAATCATCTTTGTATCATTAGCAGTTTTTGTTCTAGTTGTATTGTATTTTTCGTATAGCTGGATTATTGAAGCGGCAAAATGGGATGCTCTTGTTCTTGAACGCAATTCAGGATTTGTTCAGTATATTGTTTCTACAATAGGGAGCAGGTACAGATTAGTTTTTGCCTCATTGTATGGATTATTCCAACCTGTTTTACCGGCTGCTTTAATTGAACCATCGAAACTATTTTGGAAGATACTTAATTCAATGAGGGCATTAGGGTGGTATCTGGTAATGCCATTCTTAAGTTATGGAATCATTTATTTCTTTCGAGAAAAAAATAAAGAAAAGAAATACGAATTTCTACTTGTTTGGGGATTAAGCATATTTTGGATTATTCTATCTTCAATTCGAGCTGGTGGGGATATGTGGGACAATCCCAGGTATCGGTTAAATTTTCTCTTATTCATTGCATTTTCAGTTAGCCAAAGTCTCTCTTATGGATTAAAAAATAAAGATCATTGGTTGACTAAAATATTCATCGCTGAAGGTTTTTTCATTTTATTTTTCTTAATATGGTATATCTCCCGATACACAGGACTTATTAAGAATCTACCGTTTTTTCCAATGGTTATTATTTTAACTATTATATTTCTACTTATTCTCTTAACTGGAATTATTCAGGAAATAAAAAATAAGAAAAACCAGTCAATTTCGAATGGATATTAATTATTAACATTTTTTGGTCCGATAGGGTTTATCGAAACCAACCCCAAAATAACCCAATAATAGGGTAAAGCAAAACTGTCGATACTAAATCCTTCGATCAAGAGGGCAATTAAAGCAAGTTTCCCTATGATCCCTAAATATCTACGTGTGTTATTGGATGCTTTTTGGTTTTGATTCGCTTTAATAAAAATTAACAGGAGCCAGGTAACAAATACTATAAATCCAGCAATACCTGTTTCAGCTAGTAAACGAAACCATAGGTTTTTGATATTACCCTGATAATTGGCTTGATATATTAAATGCCTGGGTTCATCTAATGCCCAGGCAAAAGAAGGAAGATAATCTCTAAAGAAAAATCCTACATTTTCTAACCCGACACCGAATATGGGGAAGTCGTTAAAAATCTTCCAGCCTGTTTGCCAATACAAAACCCTTTCAGCAAAAACAAATTCATTTGCTATTGAATAAATGTTTTTACCTTGATATGTTTCTAGCTTGAACATTGACTCCATTCTGGAATCAAATTTACTAAATAAAAACAATCCTAATACAAGCAGCAATAGATAAACCAAAATAAAAAAAGCTGGCAGGAATTTTACAATTAACCTTTTTTGATTTATTTTTGATTTATTTAATATCTTGTTTATAACAGTTCTGTTTAATAGATAGAAAAGATAAGAAAACATAAATGCGAAAGTAATCCATCCCACCCTTGATTTTGAAAAAATTAAAATAAAAATTGCTGAACCTAAAAATAAATCTTCAACAATAAAGAATTTCCATTTCTTGAAACCACTATTCCTGGTAACTGTAGCACTAATCCACATTGGGATGTAGAACATATTCATCTGATGGGCTAACCAGGATGGTTCAAATGCAAATCCAGTTAATCGGTCTCTATATAGAATTCCGGAGGTTGTTATAATTTTCTGAATTTGGAACATCCACTCTGGATATGTATTCAATATTTGTCCGAAGTAAAATTGAAATAAGCACCAAACCAAGAGTGGCAGATAGCTGTACATGATTATTCTGATAGTATTTTTGTAAATTCCTTCAGATTGAAAAAATTGGATGGAGATCAGGTAAAAAGAAATCCCAATAAGTAAGGTGCCAAGGCCCTCGACAATATTTTTGAAGATTGAAAATTCTTTTTGAATTGGGATGGGTAACCAAAAAGATAACAAGGAAGAAACAAGAGCGAAACACCCAAATAATAGCAATGGGTATGAAATTGGTTGTATCTTCGCTGTTTTGTTTAGGAGTGACCAAAAAAAGAAAACCAGTAGAAGCGCTAAAATAATGATGGATGGGGCAGCCACCATATTCGAGTGTAATAACTGGCTAGCAAGGGGAAGACTGGTAAAAGGCAATAAAAAGATTAACAAATACCAGAGGATCTCACTTGTTTTTTGAAAATATCTACTTTTCATGCTCTTTTTGAAGTAGTAAACCGATTGTTAGAAAGAATCCGAAAAATGCTCCGCTAAGAACAAGTAAATTGGTTTGATTTCGAATTGCTCGTGTTGGAATCCGAGCTGGGATAATTTCTGAAAACTTTATACCAGGATAAATATTTTTTCCAAACTTAAATTCCTGGTCAAGAGTTTGATGCAACTCTTCGAACTGTTTTTGATCGGAGAACAAAGCTGAACAATCCATAAATGTTGGCAATGTGAAAACTGACTTTTCAACACAATTTTCATAAGATTGTTGCTTTCTCATCAGTTCTTCATATTTAATTGCATGAGTGTATGCAACCTCAAGCGACTTCTGGGATACCTGCCCCCAATGATTTGCCCAATTAACCGCAAGATCAGGATTGGTAGATTGACAACGGAAAAAGATGGAATTTACCTGACGTTCCAGAAAACAATTTTTCCGAAATTCAGCGGTAGTTAGAGGTTCATCTTTGATGTTAGCAATAGTCTCATCGATGACTTCAGAAGATGAAAACAAACTCATCACATTTCCGATAACCTGGTCCTGCTCATATTGGGTTAGATGCCCAACTTCTTTAAAATTGATTACGATTGAGATTTCTGATTGTGCCGTATAAATTGGGTGAAAAAAAAGTAAACTGGTAAATAAGGCGATCAGGCTCCCAATCAATCCTCCGATGATGAGCTTTCCCCAGTTTTTGCTGATAATGCTAACCAAAAATTGATTGTTTTTTTTCAATCCCATAGTCTAATTTACAAATGCCTCTAGTTGATTATATGATGAATTAGAATATTGTTCAGTTATAATTCTTAAATAATGACAGAAAATCAGATTTTTCCTCGTAAATTATTTTTCTTTTTTTGCATAATTGAAGTAGTTGTGGCTTTTGTCAGTTTAATTATTATTCCGACAGATCCAAAAAATGTTATCTTTCTAGGCCTTTCTTATCAAAGACTTCTAATGTTATTCTTGGTCGGGGTGGGTTTCTGTTTTTTAGTTTATTCATTGATTAAATCAACCAAGTCTGTTATTTCCGATAGTAATTTCGTTTTAAAAACCAAAAAAATTTTCGAAAAATACGAGTGGCTCTATCTTTTTTTGCTTTTTATTTGTTGGACGGTAATTGTATTTCCAGCCTATCGATTTGGAAAATATCAGATTATTTACCAACGATTACAACCCATCTTGGTTTTATTTTTTTCAATTATTCTGACTTTTTTATTGCTGCTGAGATTACAAAGAACAAAAAATAATTTTTCCTGGGGATCTTTTATTCAATTGAAAACGATATACATTTTTTGGGGGATCGTTTTAATTGTATGGGTATTTATTCAAACCACCGGGATAGGAGTAACGATTGATCATGATTATTGGGGTGGAGGAGCTACTCCTATACTTCCGTTAACTCTTAATTTCTCCTTATTTATTGCACTTTTAATTTATTCAAAATATTCAAAAATCGACGGAAAGAACACAAATTCTCAAAGAATTCAAAAACTATTTCCGATAATCCTCTTTTTTGCAGCCATCACCATATGGAATTTAGAACCGTTTACTCCTAATTTTTTCGCTCCCATGGTTAGACCTCCAAATTACGAATATTATCCCTATTCTGATGCTCAAATCTACGATATGACCGCTCAATCTCTGCTAAATGGGGAGGGATACTTTAATAGGGGGTACGTACAGAGACCATTGTATGGTTTTATGCTATTCATTTTTCATAACCTGGTTGGTCAAAAATATTTGAATGTAATTTTCGTTCAAACAATTCTTTATGCTTTTTTCCCAGTGATGATGTATTTTTTGGGAAAAAATTTATTCTCCCCGTTTTTTGGGGTTGGGCTTGGTTTTTTGTCTTTATTGAGAGAATTGACCGCTTTTCAAGCATCCCCATTTATGGAGATTGTGCACTCAAAATTATATATGACTGACAATTGGGCAGGTTTTTTTGCTTTACTGCTCACGCTACTCTTTGTGATCTGGTATTTGAATAAGCGGGAAAATAACTATCTTCTGATTCTAATCGGATCTATCGGGGGATTAAGTTTGTTAATGAGAATTAACCTTTTATTTATTTTTATCCCATTAGTTGTCTATACTTTTTTTACAAGGCAAACTAGTAATAAAACCAGATTTATGAGGGTAGGCATTCTGATTGCTTCAACCGTACTCATCTTACTTCCCTGGATGTTTAGAAACTATTTCCAGATAGGAGAATTTGGTATTGAACCTCAAAAATTCCGCATGGTGATTGATTCCCGTTTTGAAATTGATAAAGAACAGGAATTGCCTTCTGGCCAAATTAAACAAAATCCTATGCTTATGCCAGAAAATTTGAAAAAGAATACAAGCAGTGAAGGAAGCAACTTTTCTGTAATTCTCAATATTTCTCGGTTTACAACTGCAAATTTCTTACATAACGAAATTCACTCAGTGTTAATCTTCCCGAATTCGCTATTTGCCGATTCAATAAAGTCAGTTGTTGCCAATAATTTGTACATACAGGAAAACTGGACTGGACAATTGAATTATCGGCAAATTACGGCCTTGATTATTAATTTATTTGTTATAAGTTTAGGAATCTCGGTTAGTTTTAAAAAATATAAGTTCTTTGGATTATTCCCATTATCTATTCATCTTTTTTACAATTTGTCGAACGGTTTCGCCAGAGTATCGGGTTGGAGATATGTACTGGTAACAGATTGGGCAATCATTCTTTACTATCTTGTTGGTTTTGTTTTTCTTCTTAGTATGTTATTTTCGCGTATTAATCTAATGATAATTGACCCCAATTCAATCCTTTTTGATGCGATTGAAGGCGAAGGAAACAAATTTATCCAAAAGAAATCTACCTTGATGATTAGTATTGTTTTTATAGCAATTATTTCAATCGGGATGGTTTTGCCAGAAATATTTATTCAAAAAAAATACCCTGGAGAAATAACAAAAACCGAATTCATTCAGCAATTAAAAATGAATAATATGGATAATGCAGTAGAATTAACTCTGGAATTACCTGACGACCCAAATTTGGTTTATTTACACACGAAAGCGTTTTATCCAAGATACTATGACCCTGGTGAAGGAGAGCCTGCAACAGATATTGAGTGGCTGCGTGCTAGAGATACCGGTAATTTGGGATTTATGATTGTAAATCCGATTATAACGGGAGCGTCTTTAATGACGGATGAGTCCCCTCAGTTCTTCCCTCATAATTCAGATGTATATATAATTGGCATTTGGAATAACTCCAAATTTGCTGGAAAATATCTGGCTGTAAAAACCTTATTTTTAACAAAAAGTAGAATTCCAATATTTTCTGATGGGCTTCTAACCAAATAAAAGGTGATAATTGTTAAATAATAATAAATATTACGTTTATGACTCCAAAAATAAAACAGCGAAACCTTTGGAAGAACTCAAACAGGCTTATCATTATCGCTATTTAATTTCTCAATTATTGCGAAGGGATATTGTTACTCGTTATAAACGTTCTTTTCTGGGTATTGGGTGGACTATGTTAAACCCTTTGGGTACAATGATTGTCTTGTCAATCGCCTTCTCTCAATTATTCAAAATGACTGAAGGGTATCCAGCTTATGTTTTATCAGGTTTAATTGCCTGGAATTTTTTCTCTCAAACAACCAATGCCAGCATGGTTAACTTGGTATGGGGTGGGGGATTATTACAAAGGATTTACTTACCGCGAACATCCTTTGCTCTGGCTGCTATTGGTACCGGAATAGTAAACACTGTTCTAACCATTATCCCGCTGATTATCGTTATGCTTATCTTAGGTGTGCCAATACGAGTAACATTTTTATTTTTCCCTATACCGCTATTTTTATTAGCATTATTTTCACTTGGGTTTGGATTAATTCTATCAACATTGGCAGTCTATTTTCCTGATGTTGCTGAAATGTACCAAATTATATTAACCGCCTGGATGTACCTTACACCTATTATCTATCCTGAAGAAATTCTCCCTGAAAATATCCATTTTATAATTTCTACGTTTAACCCAATGTATAGCCTGGTGAAGCTTTTTCGAATTCCAATCTATTATGGTAGAATGCCAACAGCTAATGAGTTTGTTCTTCCATTGATTCTGGCAATTGTTGTATTTATTGTTGGCTGGTTGTTTTTTACAAATCGTTCAGATGAATTTGCTTACCGAATTTGAGGTATACGAAGATGGGCACAGTTATATGGCTTAATGATGTCTCCGTCGAATATCGAATTCCATCTGAAAGAATTGGAACATTGAAGGAATACGTTATTCGTGCGATCCAAAGAAAAATACAACAAAAGCGGTTTTTTGCTCTGAAAAATATTAATATAAAGATTAATAATGGTGAAGTATTTGGAGTTATTGGACATAATGGAGCTGGAAAAAGCACATTATTGAGACTCTTTGCTCGTGTCTTACCTCCTACGTATGGAAGGATAGAAATTGTTGGTAGCATTTCCCCATTATTGGAATTAGGTGCCGGATTTCATCAGGAATTATCAGGGCGTGAGAATGTATTCTTAAATGGGGCAATTTTAGGTTATTCTCGTGAAGAAATAAACAATAAATTTGATAGTATTGTTGAGTTTTCTGGTCTGAACAATTTTATCGATGCTCCTATTCGGACTTATTCTTCCGGAATGTGGGCTCGTTTAGGTTTTGCTGTGGCAACTGCTACAAGACCTGATATTTTATTAGTAGATGAGGTTCTGGCTGTAGGTGATGAAGGGTTTCAAAAGAAGTGCTTTGATCGAATTGAAGATTTTCGCAATCATGGAACAACAATTGTGATTGTTGCCCACAATATGCAAACTATTAGAGATCGATGTTCACGGGTTAGCTGGTTAGATCATGGCAATTTGAAATTCACCGGAAATCCAGAGGAGGCAATTGATATGTATCGAGAAAGTCAGAAAAATTAGAGGTGTAATGCAATTTGACAGATTTTCAATCAATGATTTGGTTCTGATTACCCCCAAGATATTTCAAGATGAAAGAGGAATATTTTTTGAAAGTTTTAATTATAGAGAATTCATAGTTAATGGAATTGAGGTAAATATTGCTCAGCAAAATCAATCCGGATCAAAAAAAAATTCCCTCAGGGGCTTGCATTATCAATTATTAAATAGCCAGGGAAAATTAGTCAGAGCTATTAAGGGAGAGATCTTTGATGTAGCTGTTGATATTCGAAAATCATCGCCAACGTTTGGAAAATGGCAATCTGTTCTACTCAATGAAGAAAATAGACAGGCATTTTGGGTTCCTGCTGGATTTGCCCATGGATTTTATGTTATGAGTGACTGGGCTGAGGTGGAATATTTTACAACTGATTTTTACAATGCAGTTAGTGAAAGGACAATTATTTGGAATGATCCAACGATTGGAATTCTTTGGCCTATTGAAGCCGGGCAACAACCGATCCTTTCAGAAAAAGATAATGCTGGGTTTAACTTAATGGATACTGAATTATATGAATGAGTTACGAAAAGTTTTAATCACAGGTGGAGCCGGTTTTATAGGTTCAAATTTTATTCATTTTATTCTAAGAAAAGAACCAACCTGGTTGGTCGTGAATTTGGATGCCTTGACCTATGCAGGCCATTTAGAAAATTTGGAAAATATAAGCTCAAAAAATTATACATTTATCCATGGTGATATCTGTGACCGTGAGCTCATTGAGAAGATTTTCGAAGAATATAAATTTGATACGGTGGTTCATTTTGCCGCAGAATCTCATGTCGATCGGTCAATTGAAAAGCCGGATGCTTTTATTCAAACAAATATTAATGGAACTTTCAATTTACTAGAAGCTGTAAAAAAAATATGGAAAAATGATGCCTCGAATGAATTTCAGAGATTTCATCATATTTCTACAGACGAGGTATTTGGAATGTTAAAAAAAGGAGACCTTGCCTTTACAGAAAATAATCCTTATTTACCTAACTCTCCATATGCTGCATCCAAAGCTTCCAGTGATCATTTAGTGCGGGCTTACCATCATACTTTTGGAATCCCTATCACAATAACCAATTGTTCGAATAATTATGGTCCGTTTCAGTTTCCGGAAAAACTAATACCTCTCACAATTTTGAATGCAATAAAGGGAAAGCCCTTACCTGTTTATGGAGACGGTCAACAGATACGCGATTGGTTGTATGTGGAAGACCATTGTGAGGCAATTTTGGAAGTATTAACAAAAGGTGTTATTGGTCAAACTTATAATATTGGGGGAGAAAACCAATATCCAAATATCGAGATTGTTAAAATGATATGTAAATTATTGGATAAATATCTGCTGAATTCTCCTTTTTCTACTCATGAACAATTAATTACTTTTGTTAAAGATCGACCTGGGCATGATTTTCGATATGATATGGATATTTCGAAAATTAAAAATGAATTAGGTTGGAGACCCAAAGTTTCTTTACAGGATGGGTTAAATCTTACTGTTCAATGGTATCTCAATCATGGTAAATGGATCGAGAAGGTAACTGGAAATTCCGAATTTGAAAGTTGGATTGAAACAAATTATCAAAATAAAGGAAGGTAAATCGTGAAAGGTATTATTCTTGCCGGCGGTAAAGGAACCCGATTGTTCCCGCTGACACTTGCAATCAGTAAACAAATATTACCAGTATATGACAAGCCGATGATATATTATCCTTTATCGATGTTAATGTTGGCAGGTATTCGAGATATCTTGATTATTAGCACACCAGATGATTTACCTCTATTCCAACGCTTGTTAGGGACGGGGAAACAATGGGGCTTGAATTTGTCGTATGCTCAACAGTCTTCTCCAAAGGGACTGGCTGATGCTTTTATCGTAGGTAAAGATTTTATCCAATCTGAATCAGTTTCATTGATCTTAGGAGATAACATTTTTTATGGGCGGGGATTGGGTAAAATACTTCAAAATGCTTCTTCCCGTAAAAATGGAGCAACTATTTTTGCATATCCAGTTCGCGACCCTGAAAGGTATGGAGTAGTAGCTTTTGATGAAACCGGAAGAGCAAATAGTATTGAAGAAAAACCTGTTAAACCACGATCTCATTTTGCTGTACCAGGGATTTATTTTTATGATTCAAAGGTTACAGATTATGCGACAAATTTGAAACCATCGCCAAGAGGAGAACTGGAAATCACAGATATAAACCGGATTTACCTCGAAAATCAAGAACTTTATGTGGAAGTTCTAGGAAGAGGTGTTGCCTGGCTGGATGCAGGTAAACATGAGTCATTGTTGCAAGCTTCAACGTTTGTGCAAACAGTTCAGGAGAGACAGGGATTAATGATCTCTTGCCCAGAAGAAATTGCTTATCGGATGGGCTACATTTCACTTGACGAGTTGAATATGCTGGCTACTCAATATGAAGGCAATAGTTATGGCAATTATTTGATTTCTCTGATCAATGAGATAAACAAATGAATAATATCCTTCTATTAGGTAAAAATGGTCAATTAGGATATGAAGCTTATCGCGTGTTAATGTGTTTAGGTAAAGTCGTTGCGGTTGATTATCCTGAGATTGACTTCACCAAACCAAAGGATGTTATTAAATTTGTTGATGACCAAAAACCAGATTTGATTTTTAATGCAGCCGCTTACACGGATGTTGATCGTGCGGAAAAAGAAATTGGAAAAGCAAAATTAATAAATACCGATACCCCAGGTGAGCTTGGTCGTTATTGCCGTCGTTTTTCGATCCCTTTAATTCATTTTTCCACCGATTATGTGTTTGACGGCAATAAAAATGCCTTATATTCAGAGAATGATAGGCCAAATCCTCAAAATATTTATGGAAAAACAAAACTCGATGGGGAATTGGAGATCATTGACAGTGATTGTAATTATTTTATTTTTCGAACCAGTTGGGTTTATAGTATGGGAGAAGGGGGATTTGTTAAAAAAGTTATTGATTGGGCACAGAAAAATGAAGAGTTAAGAATTGTTGATGATCAAATTGGAAATCCTACCTGGTCCAGAAATTTGGCGATACTATCTATTGTTCCAATAATTAGAAATTTGGAAAGATTATTAACAATATTTGAACAAAAAAAGGGTATTTTCCATCTTGCAGGTGGCGGTTATACGTCCAGGTTTGAGTGGGCTAAAATCATCATTAATAATATTAAGAATGAAATACCATTAAAAGTTCAAAATATTCTGCCTGCTAAGACAAAAGATTTTCCTACCCCAGCTACACGACCTCTTTTTTCTGCCTTAGACTGCTCAAAATTTGTAAACGAATTTAATTTACAAATTCCTACCTGGGAAATAGCAATGAAGCTAATGTTGGAAAAACCGAATAAATAACAATAAAAGATTTGTTATAGATCGACTTTATAGCATACAATTATCTTAAATTGCAATGCTGACGACAACTATTATGATTATTTAGAGATTATATGGATCTGTCTATAAATATTGTAACTTTTAATTCTTTAGAACCATTAAAATCCTGTATTGAATCTTTAATTTTTTCGATTAACACTGAATTGGATTATGAAATTATTATTATTGATAATGCTTCCGCAGATGGAACATTACAATACATAGAATTAAATTACCCTCAAGTCTTTCTGATTAAAAACAAAACCAACCTTGGATATACAAAAGCTATGAATCAGGGCCTTCACGCTTCTAAAGGGAATTACCTGGTTCAGCTAAATCCGGATGTTTTTGTTAATCCAAAAACTTTTCAAATGTTATTAAAATGGATGAATGAAAATCGAGATGTTGGAATTTCTATTCCAAAAGTATTGAATCGAGATGGTAGTTTACAAAAGCAATGTCGCCGCAGTTTTGCCCGTCCGCTTGAAGTGATTTCTTATTTTCTTAAATTAGATCATTTATTTCCAAGTCACAGAGTAATAGGAAATTATGTAAAATCATATTTGCCTGAGGATGAAATTTCTGAAGTTGATGCAGTATCTGGATCTTGTATGATAATCAGAAGAGAAGTTATAGATGAAATTGGATTTTTAGACGAACGTTTTTTTGCTTATCAGGAAGATACTGACTTTTGTTTTAGAGCCAAGAAAACCGGTTGGAAAGTTTTTTATTTGCCTTTTGCTCAAGTTGTTCATTTGGGTGGAAGAGGGGGTTCTGGTTCCAATCTTTTTAAAGGAATTTATGAATGGCATCGATCATATTTTTTATATTATCGAAAAAATTTAGCCCAGGATTATTTTATTCTAGTTAATTGGTTCATGTACCTGATGGTTGGTGTAAAATTATTTTTTGCGCTGATAGTTGCACTATTTGCTAAAGAAAAAATAGTAGGAACGAAAAAACCTTAAAAAGAACTTATTTGAAATAAGGTTGATTTTCTATTCGATTATCTACTTTCCCAATCTGCCTCGCTCTTCCTCAACGATAGAGGGATCCAACTTCTTGAATAATGGCTCTGGCTTATTAAACCTCCAGCCAGGTTGAAGTTGGCTGGGTTTCCATTCACCTTTGCCGGTCTCAGGGTGGTAGCGGAGGACGACGTGCACGTCTAATGAGTCTTTTGCAGACACTGTGGATTGGGTTCCGAACAAGGGGGCGGAATAACCCAGGAATTGATTTAATTTTTCGCTTGTAAAGGGTAAAAATGGAGCGAAAAGAATTTTTAATGAGTCAATTGCCTTCATGGCTGTATAAATTGCTCTGGCTGCTGCTAATCGATCTGTTTTGATGGCTGTCCAGGGTGCGGTTTGGTCTAGATATTTATTGACTTCTGAAGCAAGGCGGACGACTTCCTGTAAGGCTGCGCGAAGGTGAACAGCGTCCATCTCTTTTCCAACAGAGTAAAAACCATTATCGATGGTTTGAAGAAGAGATTGATCAAGTTCGGTCAGTTCTCCAGGGTCAGGGACAATTCCTTCCCAATGTTTATATGCAAAGGATAACACCCGATTTGCCAAATTTCCCCAGGTTGCTACCAGTTCGTCGTTGTTGCGATGGTAAAAATCATCCCAATCCCAATCTGAATCACGTGTTTCAGGCATTGCTATCGTTAAGTAATAACGTAATGGGTCGGGATCATAGCGCGTCAAGAAATCTCTTCCATAAACAGCCCAATTCCGACTGCCAGAAATTTTTTGTCCTTCCAGGTTCATAAATTCGTTTGCCGGAACATCATAGGGGAGTACCAATGTAGATGGATTTTCAGCCCCCATCATCTCATCGAAATTAGTTGAGAGTCCCAATAGCTCAGCAGGCCAAATGATGGCATGGAATGGGATATTGTCTTTGCCAATGAAATAGTACGCTTTTGAATTTTTATTAGTCCACCATTCTCTCCAGGCGTCTTTATCGTCTGTTAGTAAACCATATTCTATGGCAGCAGATAAATACCCAATGACTGCTTCAAACCAAACATAGAGACATTTACCTTTCTGTCCCTCAAGGGGTACCGGGATACCCCAATCCAGGTCTCTTGTGATTGGCCGGCCCCGCAGGCCATCTGATTGAATTTGTCCCAATGATTGGCGTAAAACGTTTTGTCGCCAGTAACTTTCACGCTCTTTTAAAAATGATGCAATTTGAGGTTCTAATTTACTCAAATCTAAAAAAAAGTGGGTTGTTTCACGTAATTCGGGAGTTGAGCCATCTATTTTTGATTTTGGATTGATTAACTTTCCAGCTTCTAGTAGATTTCCGCATTTGTCACATTGATCACTTCTAGCATTTTCATATCCACAAATATAACAGGTGCCTTCAACATAACGATCCGGAAGAAATTTGTTTTGCGTGACAGAATACCATTGCTCCTGACTTTCCTGATAAAGAAAGCCATTTTGATTAAGAGCTAGAAAAATTTTCTGAGAAACATCGAAGTGGTTTTCTGTATGAGTGCTCGTAAATACATCGTAAGTGATCCCAATAGCCTGGAAAAGTTCCAAAAAGCCTTTATGGTAGCGATGGTAAACTTCAAGTGGAGAAGTTTTTTCGGCATCAGCCCGAATTGTGATGGGTGTGCCATGGGAATCTGAACCAGAAACCATAAGTACTTTTCTTCCCATTAACCGCTGATAGCGGGCAAAAATATCTGCTGGTAGATAAGAACCAGTAAGATTCCCTACATGAATTTCGGCATTCGCATACGGCCAGGCAACAGCAACAAGGATTGGTTCAGACATAAGGACCTCAGACTTAAATAATCCGAATTTTATCATGTTTCAAAGCGAAAATACGCTATCATTTTTGAGAACCCGACAAGACATATTGTTACAAAAAATGAAGAAATTGCCTGAATTCATGTATAATCGTTTAAAGAAAGGTGACTTTCCGTGAATCCAATCATTAATCCAAATATCGCTTATGTTCTGTTAATTGTTGGCTTTGTTTTATCTATATTGGCGTTATTAACCCCTGGGACAGGAGTTGTTGAGATAATCGGGCTTTTTTCAATGATTTTGGCTGGTTATGGGATTATTTCGAATCCAGTTCATTTATGGTCATTAATCATTTTGGTGCCTTTTATACCTTTATTAGTTATTTATCGAAAAACAAAAAAGAAATATTTACTGGGTGCTTCGATTGGCTTATTAAATATTGGCTCTTATATGCTTTTTAAATCTCCGGATGGTGGGTTTGCTGTTTCCCCTGTCATTGCTCTTGTTATTGTTTTGGTTAATGCGCCTTTGTTATGGATTGTTGTAGTCAAAATTATTGAAGCGGTTGATAGAAAACCTGACTTTAATCCAGCCAATATTATTGGAAAAGTTGGAGAAGCCCGAACAAATATTATTAAAGAGGGTACAGTTTACGTTGACGGAGAGGAATGGAGTGCTAAAAGTTCAGAAAAAATTTTGAAAGGAGAACTTGTTAAAGTAACAGAGAAAGAAGGTTTGATCCTTATTGTTGAAAAAACAAATTAATTTATTAAGGAGAAAAGTATGGATAATCTTCCAGTATTTATCTGTCTAATTGGAGCCATTGTTGTTATAGGATTGATGTTCCTTTGGTCGGCTATAAAAATTGTTCCCGAATATCAGCGCCTGGTTGTGTTTCGATTGGGAAGGTGTATTGGGGCAAAAGGTCCTGGATTGATCTTGTTGATCCCATTTGTGGATCGAGCAGTGCGCGTTGATTTGCGAGAGCAGGTAAGAGAAATCCCGGCGCAAACCTCGATTACAAATGATAACGCTCCCATTAACATCGATTTCCTTTGGTATTACAAAATTATCGACCCAATCCAATCAGTCCTTCAGGTAGGCAATTTTGAATTGGCTGCGCAGGGTATTGCTACGACAACCTTGCGATCGGTTATCGGAGGTATTATGTTGGACGGTGTTCTATCTGAACGAGAGACGATTAATACTTCTTTGCGTGTCAGATTAGATGAAGTTACCGAAAGATGGGGTGTAAAGGTTACCAACGTAGAAATTCGGGAGATCAGCCCGCCCCGAGATGTGCAGGAATCGATGAACCGGCAATTAACTGCAGAAAGAACGCGACGTGCAGTGGTTACGGAATCTGCGGGTAAACGAGAATCAGCCATTAATATTGCCGAAGGTGAAAAGCAGGCGGCTATCCTAAAAGCCCAGGGTCAAAGAGAATCTTCAATTTTAATTGCTGAAGGTGAAAAAGAGGCGCAGTTATTAAGGGCAGAAGGTTATGCAAACGCCCTTGAAAAGATATTCGAGGTTGCAAATACCGTTGACTCTCAAACAATGACTTTACAATATTTTGAGACTTTGAAAACAATGTCTGCGAATCCAGCCACCAAATATATTTTCCCAATGGAGTTCACCAGCCTTTTGTCGGATTTCATCTCAAAGAATAAGAAAACTGATTAATAGAAATCGACCTCCTGAAGTTCAGGGGGTCGATTTATCTTTTTTTGATGTTTATTATCTTACCTGCCACTATAAAAGATCTAAACGAATTACGAAATTTAGAAAAAATATGTTTTCCGGTGGACCAATGGCCTCTGCTGGATTTGATAGCTGTTCTGACGCTTCCTGGAATTATCAAATTGAAGGCAGATTATCAGGGTGAATTTGTGGGATTTATTGCCGGAAGTTATAAAAGAAGGCAATCGACTGGTTGGATTACTACCCTGGCTGTTTTCCCTGAGTATCAAAATAAAGGTATTGCTCAAGATTTATTACGGGAATGTGAAAGATTAATGCAAGTAAAAAAAATTCATTTAACAGTTCGGGTAGGAAATATCAAAGCAATACATTTGTATGAAAAAAATGGCTATTTTAGAAAAGATGTTTGGGAATCCTATTATGTAGATGGAGAAGACGCTATATTGTTACAAAAATTGAGTTGACTTTTTCTTTGAACAACCGTATTATAGAGTTGATCAGGAGAATTCATGGAAACAACTGTTTTAAAGACATATGAACATTAAAGGCACGCTTATTTGCGTGCTTTTTTATACCTTTTAAAAAACCTTGAAAGGAGATTAATTAAAAATGGATTATGGGATGATCGGAAAAATTGAAAAAGCAAAAAGATATGCACAACAAAAAGATCGATTCTTGGTGAAAAAATTAGAAGTTGTAGTAGGTGGTGAAAATAACCCCCATATTGTTACCTATGACGAAGGTCAATGGAATTGCGATTGTGAATTTTTTCAAAGCCGAGGTCGTTGCAGCCATACAATGGCTTTAGAAATCATTCTTGAAGGAATGGTAGTATCCGAAAAGTTTGATGTATAAATTTCTAAATTAATAAAGAAACAGTTTGGGTTTTAACATAACCACAAACTGTTTTTATTTAAGGCGGAGAGAGAGGGATTCGAACCCTCGGTGGCCATGAAGACCACAACGGTTTTCGAGACCGCCCCGTTCAACCGCTCCGGCATCTCTCCAGGAATTCCCCACAATTATAGCAGACGATAGCTAAATCTCCACAAAATCATAACGATTTGGAAAATATACCGGCGCAATATGATTTTCCTCAAGTTTCTCCATCAATACATTCGCCGATTTTTCCTCACCGTGAATTAAATATAACCCTCTTAGTGTTTTTTGGGAGCTTTTTGCATACTCTAATAATTTGTTCTGGTCCGCATGTGCTGATAATCCCCCTATTGTTGAAATTTCAGCCCGGCGATTAAATAATTGCCCGAATATTCTGACTGTTTTTTGACGTTCAGCCAGACGTCTTCCCAATGTATAGGGTGCCTGCCAGGAAACAATTAAGATAGTGTTTAAAGGATTCTCAATATTATTTCTTAAGTGGTGAAGAATTCTCCCGGTTTCTGCCATTCCTGAAGCAGAAATGATGACGGCAGATCCTTTGATATCATTGATCTTCTTTGATTCTTCCACTGAATGAGTATAGGTTAAATAAGGGTTTGATAATGCCTGATGATTACCTTCTTGAATAAATTTCTGAGTTTCCTCATCAAATAAATAGCTATATTTTTTAAAAATATCTGTTGCATTGACAGCTAAAGGGCTATCCACAAAAATGGGAACCGGGGGAATATCTTTGTTGGCTAACATACGGTTTAAGAAATAAACCAATTCCTGGGTCCTGCCTACTGCAAAAGCGGGAATAATGATTTTTCCACCGCGCCGAATTGTTTTACTTGTTACTTCTTTAAATTCTTCGTAAGCAATTTCAGGATCATGATGATTTTTATCCCCATATGTGCATTCCATAATGAGATAATCTGTTTGGTCTGGCATAATTGGATCATGTAAAAGAGGGAGATTATCCCGGCCGACATCTCCTGAAAACCATAGACGTTTTTGCTCATTCTGCTCTTTGATGTCCAGAATAACGGATGCAGAGCCTAAGATATGACCTGAATCGACAAAGGTTACTTTTACGCCATCTGCAACCTCAAAGGATTGATTATATTCAACCGGTGAAAATAAATCACATGCGATTTCTGCATCTTTGATTGTGAACAAAGGTTCAACCGATGGTTCCCCTCTCCGGGCTCTTTTTTTATTGACGTATTGGACATCTGCTTCTTGAATATGGGCTGAATCTCTCAACATGACCTGTGCCAAACTGGCAGTTGCGTTGGTAGCAATTATCGAATTGCTAAACCCTTGTTTTACAAGGTTGGGGATATTGCCACTATGGTCGATGTGGGCATGCGAGAGCAGCAATACATCGATATCCTTGGGAAGAAATTTAAATTGTTGATTATATTGGTAAGATTCTGCTCTTTTTCCCTGGAACAAACCACAATCGAGGAGAATTTTCGAGTTATTAACTTCAACAAGAACTTGCGTACCGGTTACGGTTCTGGCCGCGCCTAGAAAATTAACTTTCATAATTGTTACGACCTTTCCAGAACTAAATAAATTTCATTTCCAAATTTTGTGAATCGATAGGGGATATCATTCATAATTTCTTGAATATCGGACAACTCACATTTTTTCTGATGAGCAATCAATTCAAGATGTTCTTTCGGTAATACGATATCTGATTCAACGCACAATTCTTTGGCTTTGTTTTTTCTCCATTCTTTTAAAGCTTCGTATCTTGAAAGATATTGCGCACTTGGTTTTGCTTTTTCTTTCCGTAACGTAGAAGTTTTTTTTGTTACTGATGAAATGGCGTTTAATATTTCATGACCATAATTTTGAATAATTTTTTCTGATAAACCCCTGATTTCTTTTAATTGTGTTTCATTTTTTGGGGCCGTCTTTACCAGGTCAAGAATTACCTGGTTTCCAAATACTTTAAAGGGTGGACGGTTCAGTTGTTTTGCTAAAGTTTCTCGAAAAAAATATAGATTTTTCAAAACCGCTTCATCATGAGTTGTTAAAGAACGCCCCTTTAAAATTTTCCAATAGTGGTCATTATTTTTATTATTCACAAAAGGATTCACTTGAGTTAGTCGGTTGAAATCTTCCATAGCTAAATCCAATTTGTGAGCATCAACCAATTTTTTATAAAGAATTTTACGGATATCGAGCAGATAATGCGTGTCATGTTGTGCATACAAAATCATTTCTTTGGGCAATGGTCTTATTCCCCAATTTGCTCTTTGAAATTTTTTTTCAATTTTTATATTAAAATATTCAAAAATTAAAGATTGCAGGCTACAAGATTTAAAACCCAAAACTCTTGAAGAAATCATTGTGTCAAAAATGTTGTTAAATTCAAATTGAAAATCTCTCTTCAGGCACATTAAATCATATTCGGCAGCATGAAAAATCTTTTCAATTTTTTTTGATGCGAATATTTCGTATAGCGAAGAAACATCTTTTAATTTTATAGTATCAACAAGATAATCTTTGTCGGGAGTTGAAAACTGAATGAGGCAAATTCTTTCTTCATATTCGAATAAGCTGTTAGATTCTGTATCCACACCAATCATTGCCTGATTTTGTAATTGTGGGATTATCTCTTCTAATTGTTTTTTGGTTTCAATTAGTATGCCTGGTTTTTCTGTTCCTAATGTCATGAATGTGATTATAATCCAATCATGATTTAGAATTTCTAGTAAAAAAAGGTTAAGGAAGATATTAATAACTCTTTTTTACTTGTTAAAGATAATCTATAATAAAGTTGCGTATATTGAAATCATAATAATCATATGTCACTGGAGGTAGGATCATGAACGAAAGGATCTTAATAGTTGAAGACGATCATGCCATCGTGAGGGTTCTAAAACGTACTTTGACTTACGAGGGATATAATGTTGAGAGTTCTCATGATGGCGTTTCGGGTTATGATACATATAAAAAATTTCATCCGGATTTAATCATCCTGGATTGGATGCTTCCCGGAATGGATGGCATTGAGTTTTGTGATCGTATTCGCTCATCAGAAGACAATGTACCAATTATCATGTTAACTGCAAAAGATACAACCAGCGATCGTGTTATGGGGTTAGATGCAGGCGTTGATGATTATTTAGTAAAACCTTTTGAGATAGAAGAATTAACCGCAAGAATTCGAGCACTATTACGAAGGACGAAATCTGAAAGAACTTCGACATTGAATATGGCTGATCTGGTTTTAGACACATCCACACGTCAGGCACATAGAGGGGGAAGGGTAATCAATTTGACTGCTAAAGAATATGATTTGCTTGAATTATTTCTTCGCCATCCACGACAGGTTTTAACTCGGGAGGTCATTTTTGATCGAGTTTGGGGCTATGACTTTGGCGGTGAAAGTAATGTTTTAGATGTGTATATTCGATATTTACGACAAAAAATCGAAGAAAAAGGAGAGATCCGCTTAATCCATACCGCTCGTGGGGTTGGGTATGTAATGCGTGAAACACCTTAATGTCATTGCAATCCAAATTGACATTATTATTTACAGGATTAATTGGGGGAGTATTGGCTATCCTGGGATTAATGGTTTATGGGCTGGTTAATACAATTTTATTGGATCAAATTGACCAGCGCCTATCGCTTTCAGCGCAGGAAATCATTAATGATTTGCGTGTTTCTTCTGATAACCAGGTAATTCCGGAATTTTTATTAAATGAATTACCTACAGAAAACCAATACATCCAACTTTGGAAGAATTCTGCCCAATTACTTATATCAAAACCTGCTTTTATCAAATCATCTTTAGATGAAAACGGGTTACATCAAGGAAAAATCTTTTACCGAAATAATTGGCTGGATAATGTTCGCCTGCGGGTGTTAACTGTCCCCTTAGAAACATCCAGAGGCCCGGTAGGAATACTGCAGGTGGGAATCGACCTCACACTTGTTGATATTACGCTTAGTACATTGGCGATTGTTCTGGTAATTTTGTTAATTGTTGCCTTAATTGTTGCTGCGATTATTAGTTTTATTATGACTAAAAATACTTTAAACCCGCTCATGCGGGTAACAGAGTTTGCAAAAGAAATTACCGAAACGAATGATTTGTCAAGGCGAATCCCAATCAGTGAGCAACAAAAAGATGATGAAGTTGGCCAATTGATTTTTTCTTTCAATGAGACTCTGGGAAGGTTAGATCAGATTCTGAAATCTCAAAAACAGCTTGTTACTGATATCAGCCATGAATTACGGACCCCGCTTACTGTTATAAAAGGCGAAGTAGGCATAATGAAGAAATACAACCATTATGATATCGATTCATTAATTAGTATTGAAAATGAAGTGGATCGATTGACCAGGTTGGTTGGTAACTTATTATTCCTTTCCCAAGCAGAAACAGGAGAAATACCATTAGACAAAAAGCGTTTTTCAGTAGATGACCTGATGTGTGAAGTGTTTCATCACATCCAAACTCTGGCGGCCGACAGATTAGATCTCAACATTGCTCATATGGATCAAGTTGAAATAATTGGAGATAGAGACCGAATTAAGCAAGTTTTGTTAAACCTAATGGGAAACGCTATTCAATACACACCAGATGGTGGCAAAATTATCATCCAGTTGGATAAAGATAACAATCAGGCAATTATCAAGATTAAGGATAGTGGCCCAGGGATTCCCAAAAAAGATCTTCAAAAAATCTTTGATCGTTTTTACCGGGGTGAAAAATCTAGAACTCGAAACCAAACTTCCGGCTTTGGGTTGGGATTGTCCATTTCAATGTATATTGTAAATTTACATCACGGGGATTTAAATGTTGAATCTGAAATTGGAGAAGGAACGACATTCACAGTAACTTTACCAGAAAGTTGATCATTTAATTTAAAAACTTATTATTCTGGAAAAATTCTTGAATAGATCTCAGGCGCAAATTGCATGATCATTTCGCTGCTCAAGGAATTTGATTTACATATTTGGGAATAAAGTTCCACGCTTTTTGTTTTAATACGAGTCTGATCCTGATTGTTTAACCGCCAAAGACCAAACCTCTGTGACCAACCTCTTTCCCATTCAAAGTTATCTACCAGTGTCCAATGAAAATATCCTTTAATTTGATAATTCAAATTAGCTGCGCGCCACAACCGATGAATATGCTCAATGATATATTGCGGCCTTAATTGATCTTTTGAGTCTTCAATTCCATTTTCAGTAACAATAACTGGCCGATTGAAATGTAATGCCCAATGAATGGCTTGATCGAAACCGTCTGGTACATTTGCAATAAACCCGTTCTCACTAATTTCTGCCGTTTTTGGATAATTGGTTTCATGAAATAATTCTTTTATCTTGAATGGTTTAAAAGTAACCTCATCACCAGAATAATAATTTAAGCCAACAAAATCAAAACAATTGCCTTTGGTGCTTATTTTCTCTTTTTTGAAAGCATAACTTAACTTCCCATTTTGTAATGCATTTATAAAAGAATTGTTGTATTGGTTGCTTAGAAAATTTGTCATCCATAGGTTAAATGGATTCCACTGAGATGCAGGCCAAAAAGCACGATAACTAATCGCAGTGCCAATCCGGCTGGTTGGGGAGATCTTCTTGATCGTTAGATAGGCAGCGATGTGCGCCTTTACCATATTAGCTAAAGCCAAATAACTTGCACCCAAATCATTTTTACCTGGAGGAAAGCTGCCTTCGATAAACCCTTGATGAGCGAGAACATTGGGTTCATTGATTGGAATCCACATGGTGCAATATTCTTTTAACGCCTCAACCACTTTCGCTGTATAAATTTCAAACAGATTGACAATTTTTTCATTTTCCCAACCACCAATGTCTGAAAGCCAGATTGGGTCGGTAAAATGATGCAGGGTGATTATTGGGAAAATGCCGCGATTATGCATCCCTCTTAGCATTTCTCGATAGAAATCCAGTGCGCTTTCATCCCAACGATTTAATTCAGGCTGCACTCGACTCCATTCGATCGATAATCGATGGGCGTTTTGGTGAGTTGTCACCACGCGATCCATATCTTCTTTCCACCTCCCGCTCCACCAGTCACAGGCACTTCCTGCGATTTGTTGATGGAGGATTTTTCCGGGAATTTGTTCCCATTGATACCAATTCGTGTTTTGGTTAATCCCTTCAACCTGGTAGGCTGAAGTTGATGTTCCCCAAAGAAATCCGGTTGGAAAATTAAATGTTGCAGATATCATCGTAAATTCCTATTGATCACCTAATCTTAATGCAAATTATAATTGGGATTGACAATTGTTTTTATTGATTATTAAACTGGAGAAAAAATATGCAGGATCAATTAGAGATTGAAATTGGAAAAATCCTAATAGAAAAAGAAATTAAAATGGTAGTGGCAGAATCCTGCACCGGTGGATTGATAAGCCATCGAATAACGAACATACCAGGGTCATCAGAATATTATTTGGGCGGTGTATGTGTGTATTCGAACTCGGCAAAACGATCTTTATTGAGGGTAAAACCTGAAACACTAGAAAAATATGGCGCTGTAAGTCGAGAAACTGTTTTGGAAATGGCAAAAGGTGTACGAAAACTTTTTTCAAAAGAAACCGAAATCGATTCGATTGTGAGCATTTCCGTCAGTGGAATTGCAGGCCCAGGCGGTGGTATGCCTGGGAAACCAGTCGGACTGGTCTACGTGGGTCTATCATCTTGCTCAGGAACTTGGGCATGGAAAAAAATTTTTAATGGGAATCGTGTTCAGAATAAAGAATTCTCTTCAGATTTTGCTTTGACAATTCTGAAGAGTTATCTTGAAAATAATCTGATGGCGGAAGAGTGAGATCAATATGGAAGATAAAAAGAAGAAAATTTTAATTCTTACAGCTGATGCTGGGTTTGGACATCGAAGCGCATCGCTAGCGATTGAAGCTGCTATTGAGGATTTAGCGCCAGATCAATTTTCTGTTACATTACTTAATCCCCTGGACGATAAGAAAGCTCCGTCTTTTTTGCATGATTCACAAAGTGAATATGATAAATGGGTTCGAAATGTTCCTGAATTATGGAAGTTTGGGTATGAAATCAGTGATTCTCAAATACCAACCACAATTTTGGAAACAATTTTAGTTGTTTCCTTATTTGAGGTATTCAGTGAAATTTTAGAGGAGTTTAAACCAGATATTGTTGTTACTACCTATCCCTTATATCAAGCACCTTTTATTGCGGTTAGATCGATCCACAAGTTAAATATTCCGATTATTACGATTGTTACAGATCTTGCCTCAGTTCACCAAATTTGGTTCAATGAAAAAGTGGATTTGTTAATTGTTCCAAATAACACGGTCAAAGAAGATGCAATTAAAGCTGGAAACGAAGCATTAAAAATCGCTGTTATGGGAATTCCGGTAAATCCTGCAATTTTTTCACTCACAGAATCAAAACAGGAAGTTAGACGGAAACTTGGGTGGGATGAATTGAAAACAACCCTGCTCGTTGTTGGGAGTAACAGAGTGGAACATTTTAAGGATTATCTGAATATTCTTAATCATTCGGGTTTTGACTTTCAACTTATTGTTGTTACTGGTAAAGATAAAGAATTACATGAGGAACTGAAGCAAGTAGAGTGGCACCATTCAGTTTTTCTGTATGAGTTTGTAGATCAGATGCCTGCTTTTATGCGCGCCGCTGATTTGTTAATCTCAAAAGCAGGCGGATTAATCGTTACAGAAGCCTTAGCTTCAGGTTTACCATTGTTATTGGTGGATGTGATCCCAGGGCAAGAATCGGGTAATGCGAAATTGGTGGTTGATTCGAAAGCTGGTTTTTGGGTAAAAAACTCAATGGAATTTATTGAAAGCGTCAGTCATTTAATGATTAATGAGATGGCAACTCTGGCTATTATGCAGCAAAATGCAAAAAAGGCGGGGAAGCCCTCATCAGCATTAGATATTGGAAAAATTATTATAGATCGAGTATTGAAAACAAATTTTCAAGAGCATCCGAAAAAGGATTTTATTCAAAAATTAGAGAAATTGTTGAATAAAAATGAAATTAACTGGACCAAAAAGAGTGATTATTAAGGCTTTCTAATATCCGCTTCAATTCTTTTAACCTACCGGATGATATAATACACTAGTTAAAAAATGATTTACGTCCTATTCGAATTTAACCCTTTATTAATCTCAATATGGAAAAATTAGATCATCAATTAAGCTATCAAACGGAGGTTACATGCAAGTCACAGATCAAAAATTAGTTAGAAAGGGCAGCCAGAAAAAATTTATTTTTGGTGGAATATTAATCATTGCTGCAATAGTATTACTTATTATCACAAATACTAAAGCAGGCGCTCAATACTTTCTGACAGTAGATGAAATAAAAGATAGACAAAATGAAATTATTGGAAAAGATATTCGAGTTTCCGGAGCGGTGCTCGGAGATACGATTGAATACGATACACATAATCTAATCTTACAATTTGATGTTGCTCATGTACCGGGGGATAATAAAGAAATAGACGCACAGGGCGGATTGGCACTAGTTCTTCATCAAGCGGTGATGAATCCTGAAGCAAATCGATTACATGTAGTTTATGAAGGTGTCATGCCTGATTTATTACAAAATGAAGCCCAGGCTATTATGACTGGAAAAATTGGAGAAGATGGGGTTTTTCACGCATCTGAATTGCTATTAAAATGCCCGACGAAATATGAAGAAGCTCTTCCAGAACAATCAGCTCAAAGCTGATTGTTCTATTTTTCCCGATTAATTTTTATTGGAGTTTTTTATGTTACCCAACATTGGATTTGGATCTTTAGTAATTACTTTAATTGTAAGTTTATATGCTATTGTTTCTGCGCTAATTGGCGTAAAGAAAAATTTATATAAGTATGTAGAAAGTGCCCGACGAGCGTTATTGTTGTCCTTTCCGTTGATTACTTTAACAGCGTTATGCATTATCATTTTATTGGTTAACCAAAATTATGAAGTTCAGTACGTCTATAATGTGACCAGTAGCACCATGCCTTTATACTTGAAAATAACAGCTTTATGGGGTGGACAAGCAGGATCATTGGTATTTTGGGCTTGGTTAATGTCCATTTTTGCGTCAGCAGTTACTTTAAGGCGTTGGGATAGAGATCTGGATATGCTCCCCTGGGTGATCATTGTGACATCAGTGACCTTGGTTTTCTTTCTGGCGATGATTATTGCTTTTGAAAACCCCTTTGTAAGGTTTTGGTCTGTTCCTGGTCACGGAGAAATGGTCGCAATGTTTCAACCGCAGGGAGGTAGACTTATTCATCCGATGGATGGAAGAGGCTTAAATCCCTTATTAAGACATCCAGGAATGATCATTCATCCTCCTATGTTATATCTGGGGTTTGTTTCCTTCGTAATTCCTTACGCTTTCGGCATGTCAGCATTAATAACTGGTCGAAAAGATGACCGCTGGATACGATTAACCAGAAGGTGGACTCTAGTCGCCTGGATGTTTTTATCGATTGGTTTGATCTTAGGAAGCCGCTGGGCTTATGATGTACTTGGCTGGGGTGGCTATTGGGCCTGGGATCCTGTGGAAAACGCAGCCCTGTTACCCTGGTTGTCAGGAACTGCTTTCTTACATTCTGTGATGATTCAGGAAAAGAGAGGTTTATTTAAACGTTGGAACATGATCCTGGTCATTCTTACATATTCACTGGTTATCTTTGGAACATTTTTGACTCGATCTGGCGTACTCTCTTCTGTTCATGCCTTCGCTCAAAGCGCAATTGGTCCCATGTTCTTTATCTATATCGGAGTTACCTTTATTATCTCTTTGGCTTTTTTGATAAAACGATGGGACGATTTGCATTCTGAAGGGATCATGACCTCCTTGCTTTCCAGAGAATCATTGTTTTTAGTCAATAACCTTTTATTTATCGGAATCTTAATTGTGGTTTTTTGGGGTACCGTATATCCCCTAATCTCAGAATTATTAACTGGACAAAAAGTAACGGTAGGACCACCTTTTTATACGAGTACAACCGGGCCATTGTTTGCTGCTCTTTTATTGTTAATGGGTGTTGCACCGCTTTCTGCTTGGGGCCATTCGACTTGGAAAACTCTAGGAAAAGCTATTTGGATTCCAGGATTAGCCTCACTCATTTTGTTAATTATCTTAATTGTCAGCGGTGTAAGGAGCGTAGGAGCATTAATTGGTATGACATTGTCTTCTCTGGCTGCATTTGTCACGATACATGAATTTTGGAGGGGAGCGGTTGCCCGACACAAGCGCAGCGGTGAAAATTACCTGGTTGCGCTATGGAAATTGACCGCGCGTAATCGGCGCCGGTATGGAGGGTACATTATTCACTTAAGCGTTGTATTGATGGCATTAGGGATTCTTGGCATTGAAGTGTTTCAAACCGAAACTCAAGGGAGGCTTACTCCTGGTCAGAGTCTTTCTCTGGCAGGTTATACCATAACTTATAAAAATTTAGATGTATTTGATGTGGCTGATGGTAGAAACGTTGCCAGAGCTGTTCTTTCTGTTTCCAAGAATGGGAAGAATTTAGGGGAACTTTATCCTCGCAGAGATTTCTATTATGATAGCCAACAACCTATGACTATTCCAGGGTTAAGGAGCACTATCGAAGATGATTTGTATATCGTTTTGGTCAATTGGGAACAAATTTCATCTCAAGGTGCTACCTTTAAGGTTTTTCATAATCCTCTGGTAAATTGGCTTTGGATTGGAGGATTTCTCCTGGTGATTGGGTCGTTTATCGCAGCCTGGCCAACTCCTGAAAAGGATGTTGAGATGATAACAAAAAAAGTGATGAATCGCGAGTATGGCAAATTGGCTTCTAAATCATCTTAATTTTTCTAAGAGGTTGCTGATGAAACAAAAAGATTTGAAAATTTATAGAAAAATGGCATTCATTTTTCCAGTTTTTTTTATTTGCATGCTTGCATTTTCTTTTACAATAGTGTCTGCACAGAGCGAAAATCCTACAGATGATGAAGTGAATGCAATTGCGCGAGAATTGTATTGCCCGGTTTGTGAAAATGTGCCACTGGATGTTTGCCCTACACAGGCGTGTGCTCAATGGCGTGGTTTAATTAAAGAAAAATTAGTCCAGGGCTGGAATAAAGACCAGATCAAGCAATATTTTGTTGATCAATATGGCGATCGCGTTTTAGCACAACCGCCAGCAAGAGGATTAAATTGGCTGGTTTATATTTTACCTCCTTTATTTTTTCTGATTGGAGTATATCTTGTCTATTTAAATCTCAAGAATATCAAGAAACCAGCAAAGAACGTTAATCCCGTGGTCACTCAACAAGATGAAAAATATCTCAATGAAATTGAAAAGGCATTAAATGCATTAAAGAAAAATGATGAATAATGGTAGGTTACAAAATGGAAAAAATAACTATAGATGATTCAATAAAAAAGAAAAAGCTTCCTCCCTGGGCGATCGTATTTGCGTTCGCTGTTTTGTTAGGATTTTTAGCATTATTGGGATGGGGTTTAAAAAATGCTCAACAAGGGCCGGTGCAAATAGGACAAACGGTTCCCACTTTCGAATTATTGACTTTTAATGGTGAAAAATATCATACCGAGAATCTACGGGGACAAGTGATCGTCCTAAATTTTTGGGCCTCCTGGTGTAAGCCTTGTGAACAGGAGGCTGCAGATTTAGAGAAAGCCTGGCAATATTACCAGGATAGCGGTGAAGTGGTGTTTCTAGGAGTTGATTATGTAGATACTGAAACAGAAGCATTGGGATATCTCAATAAATTCAATATAAGTTATCCTAATGGTCCAGATCTGCGGACGGTAATTTCTCAAATTTTTAGAATTAGCGGTGTTCCAGAAACATATATTATCGATAAAACCGGGAAATTAGCAGCCCGAAAAATTGGCCCTTTTATTTCGATCAATGAGATTACCAATATGATTGACCCACTATTAAGCCAATAAAAGGAGATTTTATGGATATTGGTTCTATTTTTTTTATTTTAGGGATTTTGATTGTTGTTGCTCTTTTCATTTTTCAACCCTTCATGGATGAACGCAGACATGAAGTATTAGTTGCTCAGGCAGTACCAGCTTTGGAAAAAGAAATGCATATATCATCATTATTGGCTGAACGAGAAAGGATTCTCAGAGCTTTACAGGAACTTGAATTCGATTTTAATTTAGGAAAAATTCCTGAGGAAGATTATCCGGATCAAAGACAATATTTATTGCAAAAAGGTGCTGAGGTATTCAAAGTGCTGGATGAAATAACGGGAGACAGCCAAAGTGAGAATCAGGTGGAACGAATTGAGGCCTTAGTGGATGCCGCCCGTGCTGATGGCGAAGAAATAACCGGAAAAATGGTTAAGGATGCTAATGTTGAATCACTAATTGCATCCAGAAAACGATCCAATGAGTTAAAACCAGATCGTTTTTGCCCAAAATGCGGAAAACCTGTTTCGAAAAATGACAAATTTTGTTCAAAATGTGGAAACACACTTTGAAAGATTGTGGATAACAATGCGAATTCAGAAATCGATAATAACAGCTCTTTTTTTGATTTTTTTCCTTTCAGGCTGTGGGAATATTCTTGCAGCTGATATCACACCACCTCCTAGTTCAGTCCAACCAGCACCCGTTTCACCAGAACCTGCAACTCCTGTAGCAATTGTTTTACCTCTCGTCATGCCTGATATCCAAAATGGAGCAGCAATTTTTTCTGATAAATGTGCTCCATGCCATGGTGATGCAGGTATGGGGGATGGTCCTCAAAGCACCCAATTACCAAATCCAGTGGCCCCCTTAGGTGATTATAAGATTGCAGAAACAATCAAGCCGATTGATTGGTATCGAACGATTACACTTGGAAATTTTGAAAAATTTATGCCGGCGTTCCAAAGTTTAAGTGATCGAGACCGTTGGGATGTGACCGCTTACGCCTTAACCTTATCTTTGTCTAGAGACATGGTTGACCAGGGAGAAAAAGTTTTCACTACAAACTGTGTTGAGTGCCATACGCAGGAAAAGTTGCCATTGCAAAATGCAAGTGCAATGGCAGAGAAATCTTTAGATGATATCCAAACCATCATTGTATCTGGAATTGGTTCACAAATGCATTCTTTTGAAGACGTATTGTCAAAAGAAGAGGTAGCATCTGTGGCTAGTTATGTACGTTTTATTGGTTTATCGTCTAACCAAAAAGTTTTGAAGGAAGATAATTTACCATCTGATACAGAAAATGAAACTCCTCAGAATGCCCAGAACTCTAAAGAATTTACCAGTTTTTCGATCAAGGGAAAGCTCGTGAATCTTGAAAGTGTTCCACAAAATCTGGTGGTGGCTCTAGCGGTATATGATGGCATGCAAATGATTGATCAGTTAGAGAGCCCGGTTTCGAATGATGGGACTTTTGAGTTTACAGATTTGGAAAATGCCCCTAGTCGAATTTATCAAGCTTCTATTGTGATTGATGGAATTCAACAGAATTCAGAAGTCATTCACAATCCAGAAATTGACACAAATGGAAATGTAGCTTTATCCATCGTGATTAAGAAAATGTCGTCTGATACATCTGCTCTGTTCGCAGAAAGGATGCATGTCTTTTTTGATTTTTTGGATTCGGGAACGATTCAAATTGTTGAAATGTTTGTTATTCAAAATCCAACCGACGTTGTAATTGTTCCAAAAGACGAATCTTCCCCATTAGTAAAATTTGTTTTACCTCCTGAAGCTCAAAATTTGCAATTTGAACGAGGGATTCTTGGTCGTGAATTTATACAAACGGACAATGGTTTCGGAACAATGCAAGCAATTGATGCCAATTCATCCAGTCAAATTTTGTTTGGATATGAATTGCCATACTCTAAATCATTAAATTTGGATTTCCAGTTACCTTTACCTGTCAATGCTTCAATTTTTATGGTTCCTTCGAACTCTGTGAAATTTGAGAGTGGACAATTAACTTATACAGGTGAAAGAGATGTTCAGGGAATGAAAATCCAGACTTATTCTGGGAATGCTATGGAGGCTTTATCCAGTATCTCAGTCAGTTTGAGTGGAAAAATTAAAGAAAATAAGGCAGATAGCCAAAATAATAATACAACCAGTATCATCATTGGTTCCGTTGGTTTATTGCTGGCGATTGGTTTTGCAATCTTTTATTTCAAAGGAAAACTCGGTAAGAATAAAGAAATAAGTGAGATCGAGACGAATGAGGAAGATCTGGAAAGCTTGCTGGATGCGGTTATCGCATTGGATGATGCTTTTCAATCAGGTGAGATTCCAGAAATTGCATACTTAAACCGAAGAAACGAATTAACTGCATTAATTAAAAGCAAGCAAAATTCTGAGGAATAGTTGTGGAAGTAATTATTGAAGTGCGAAACCTTGTTAAAAGGTTTGGTCATAAACAAGTCCTCAGGAAATTAGATTTCACAGTTCAAAAAGGTGAATTCGTAGCGCTATTGGGTTCTAATGGAGCCGGCAAAACAACTCTACTAAGGATTTTATCTTCTCTCTCAAAACCAAACTATGGAGAAGTTCAAATAGGCGGTTACTATTTACCTGGTCAAGCCGCTCAGGTGAGAAGAAAATTAGGAGTTGTTTCTCACTTACCTTTGCTTTATGGAGACTTAAGCGCGGAAGAGAATTTAAAATTTTATAGCGCTCTTTATGGGTTGGTAGATATTCAAAAAAATATGGCAGAGATCCTAAACCTGGTAGGACTCTATAAACGAAGGAAAGATTTGGTTCGTACTTTTTCCAGAGGTATGCAACAGCGTCTGGCAATTGGGAGAGCAATTCTTCATGATCCAGAAGTTTTACTCTTGGATGAACCACACACCGGCTTAGACCAGGATGCTGCAAATATGCTTGATTCCCTCTTACAGCAAATTGCAACAAGAGGGCGGACGATTGTGATGACTTCCCATGATTTTCCCCGGGTAGCTAATTTAGCCACAAGGTTTGATGTTTTGTACAAAGGAAAAATTCATTCTTCGAAATTGGCTAAAGACTTACCTCAACACGGGTTATTAGAATATTATCAATCCATTGTTGAGGAGATTGATGGAGGAGGGGGAAAACATAATGGAGAATAAAACCTCATTTCGAAAAGCGATGTTTGCCATTATCTGGAAGGATTTAATTTCTGAGTTAAGAGGAAAAGAATTAATCAGTGCCATGCTTGTTTTTGCGCTTCTAGTGATCTTTATATTCAATTTTGCTCTTGAATTAGATCCAAAAACCAGGTCGTCATTAACCGCTGGAATTCTATGGGTCACAATTGTTTTTGCAGGCAATCTTGGCCTTAACCGGTCAATGGCTGTTGAAAAAGATCGTGGCTGCCTGGATGGATTGTTATTAGCTCCAGTTGATAGAACTGCTGTTTACTTTGGAAAAAGTATTGCAAACTGGATTTTTATGTTGATTGTGGCGCTGATTGTTTTGCCAGTTTATAGTATTCTTTACAATACGAATATTATTTCACCGGCACTGTTGCTAATTATTTTTTTAGGTTCAGAAGGCTATATTGCTATTGGTACATTATTGGCGACTATGTCGATCCAGGCTAGAACGCGGGATATTCTTTTGCCAATCCTTCTTTTCCCTGTAATCTTGCCAGTTTTGATTGCATCCGTGAAGGCATCCGCTGGTATTTTAAATGGATTCCCTTTTGCTGATATCCAAACCTGGATTAATTTGTTAATAGTATATGATATTGTTTTCACTTCCGTTGCTTTTATGGTATTTGATGCGGTTGTCGAAGAATAATAATTGGAGGTATTTATGAATAAACCGAAAGCTTTAAAAATTCTTGACATCGTTACCGTCGTCCTTGTTTTAGGTGCGACTGCGATGGTGTTTTTCTATGCTCCGCTGGAGCGAGTAATGGGAGCAGTTCAAAAAGTTTTTTATTTCCATGTGGCAGTTGCCTGGGTAGGTATGGTTTCTTTCTTTGTTGCAGCTGTAGCAGGAATCTTATTTTTAATTAAGAAAAATAAAAAATGGGATTTAGTTGAAGTTGCAGCGGTAGAAGTTGGCATTGTTTTTATTTTCATTACTATTGTGACAGGTTCCATTTGGGCAAGGCCTATTTGGAATACCTGGTGGACCTGGGACCCAAGATTGACAACCGTCACGATCATGGAGCTGGTTTATATTGCCTATGTTATGTTGCGGCAGGGGATTGATGATCCCGACCGGCAGGCGCGGTTTGGCGCGGTTTATGCCATCGTTGGGTTCTTAAGTGTTCCTTTAACATTCTTTTCAATACGAATTTTCAGAACCATCCACCCTGTTGTTATTGCAGGCTCAGATCCTTCTGCGGTTGGGACCTTTGATATGACACCAGCCATGCTTCAGACTTTATTGGTAAGTATTTTCGTCTTTTCAATCCTTTTTGTTGATCTGGTTTGGCATCGAATCCGATTAGGAAACTTGGCGAATAAGGTTGATGAGTTGAAATATAAATTACAGGACTAAAAAACAAAAAGGAGCCATGATGAACTCTACAATCAATACCGTAAACTACTTCGTTGCTGGATATGTGATCATATTTGGCACACTTATAGGATATGTTATTAGCTTATTTGTTCGCTGGAAAAATTTAAAACAGGAAGAAGAAATTTTATCTGAAAATTTGGATTAATAAAGAACTGTTTTGTTTATTATTCCTATTTTCAATAAGCGTAGAATTTCTTCAAAATCGATACTACATCAGATAATATTCCGTAAGCAGTAGTGACTGGGCCAGGATCTTTTTCTAGGATCCCTAAACCAGGTAAAACATCTGTTTCAAATTGAACGTATGAACTGGTTCCATTGATGTGATAAAACTGCGAATCTGGATTGACGATTTGTGGTTGGATACTAGCCTCGATGATACGGCTACCCTGCCTTTTTGCAGTACAGATTAATTTCCATTTCTGACCTTTATCCAGAGCAGCGTTAATCATTTCTGGCGAAATTTCGCGAATACCATTTCTTGCTATCTGATCGGGTGATATTGGAATTCCCATCAGAACATTGATAAGGGCAGTTACTTTCATGGTTGCATCCCAACCATCGATATCTGCAGAAGGATCAGTTTCTGCAATTCCGATTTTTTGAGCCTGGATTATGGCCTCATTAAAGCTAGTCCCTGTGTTCATTAAGTCCAATAAATAATTGGTACAGGAATTAAGAATACCAGTAAACCCTTTCAGTTCGACTAAAGGCAAAGTTTCCCGAAAGAGAGAAAAGATCGGGGCACCATCCATAACCGCTGATTCAAAAAAGAAACCTTTATTTCGATCGGCAGCTAATTTGGATAATTCAGTAAATCCATAAACCAAAGGGCCTTTATTTGCTGTTACAACATGTTTTCCACGGTTCAGAGCCATTCTATTGTAATTAAGAGCTGGTTGACCATCAAAAGGATTTAAAGGCGTGCATTCAATGAAAATTTCAGCTGAATTATCATTGATAAAATTATCAGGATTGAAGACCTGACTAGCTTCCGATAAATTTGTTAATGAAGTGCCTTGGGAAATAAATTCCAAAGCTCTCTTTAAATTTACGCCGCCGGAATTAATTGCTGTGCCATGATTTTTCGTGTAGATACCAGTAACTGTTAATTCCACATCATAATCATTTTTAAAAACAGACTGCTTTGCTAATAATAAATTAGCGAATGCTTGCCCGACATTTCCAAAACCCATTATTGATATTGATATTTGGCGCATAATTCTCCTCCGGATTTTAAATGGGTGGCCAAGGATAAGATCTCCTGTTTGGTTCTGGATAAGGAAATTTTCCTGAATTAATCAATCGTTGTCCTCTTTCCAGAATTGATTTAATTTCTACTTTTGATAATAACATATTTAATTTCGATACCAAGCGGATATTTTTCTTATTCAGTAAATGAAGAAACTGTGAAATTTCTTTTAACCTTTCCTCCGGAATTAATTCTCCAGAAAAATCCCAAATCACAGTGCGGTATTTATAATCCTGATTAAAGCATAACCCATGGTCTATTAACCAGGGCTTGTTTTGTGAATCAAAAATTACATGTCCAGATTTGCGATCAGCATTGTTGATTAAAATATCGAAGAGAATTATTTTCATAATCTCGGTGTTATCGACATTTTTAGCATTTAAATAATGAATAGCGGGGTCATGTTCTATAAAAAGTTGGAGAGATCCTTTCCCATAAATAGCAGGTTGGCTGCGAAAAATAGTGGGGGGTACGAGATTCCATTTCAATAAAAATGAAACAATAAAAGCTGCCACTTCACGCTGCGCGAGGGTAAAATCCGGAAAGTCCCAGAGTGGTCTTTCCCCATTGGAAGGCTTGTAAATTGCCTGGATTGTCAACTCAGGAGTTAGTAATTCTGCCAGAAAGGTGGCATTCGATCCCATTAATGCTCGCCCAATTAGAGACAGTTGTCCAAATTGTAAGTTTTTGATAATTCTTTTTAGTTCAATATTTGAAAAGTTAATGTTTTTTGTGCCCATTTTTTTTCGGGCATAAATGCCCTTCCGGGTCCATTGGTTGATTACATAAGGGGCAAATAGGCCGGCCGCGTTGAAGTAAAGTTACTCCCCAATTCGCAAATTGGCTTAGTTGGTCGCGTGAGCACCAGAAGTTAACAGTTCTGGAATAATTTTGATTATCTAAATTGGAATCTATATCTGACTGTTCGAATACAATTTCTTTCGCAATTAAACATACCTGGTCGTGTTCTTGTTCGTAGTTAATACTTAATTCTCCGACTCTAAATAGCGGATCGACAGGAGGAATGATTTGCATTTCTAATTCCTGAAAATTTCCATTCTCTATCGGCAGTGAAGGATATTTTTCATGTAAATTTTCAAAGAATCTAACAATTACAACGATCAGTGATTGTAGTTGAATTTTTTCATAAATCAAAGTTATCGTATTATCTTCATTTTCCCCTTGAAGAAAGAATGTTCTTTGCCCGGGTTTTCCGATTGCATCGGTGGTTAATCGTTTACATGGGTTTACGTTTAAATCATCCATTTTCAATCCTAAATGACAAGTAAATTAAGTATATCAAATTTCAATTCTGATCAATTTTGTTCTGTACGACGTTAATTTTTCTGAAATCTTCAGACCATTCAACCTGATGAGCCGAAAATCTTTCCAAGCCTAGCTGATTTACAAAATTGCTAAATCTTTTTAATGATCCGCTGGTAAACAGAAAAGAAAGAGATTCGGAAATTGGTGGTATTAAATTTTGTTGCTCGTTGAATTTCCGTAAAGTTTGCTCTGCGACTGCAGGAGCTGGATCAATCACGGTAATAGAAGGACCGATAATTTGTTTAATCATAGGGATAACGAAAGGGTAATGGGTACAACCGAGCACAATATTATCGACATTATTTTCAATCATCGGGATTAATGCATTTTCTAGAATTTTCCTGGTTTCTGGACCAGAAAAATTTCCTTTCTCAATTTCCTGTACCAAACCTACACAAGTATTCTGAAAAATATTAACGGATTTTCCAAATCTTTCCACCACCGAATTGTAAAGTTTCCCCTCGAAAGTAGCAGGAGTAGCTAACACACCTACATTGCCTGTAATTGTTTTTTCAGCAGCGGGTTTTACGGCTGGCTCCATACCAACGAATGGAATTGTTGGATATTCGTTGCGCAATGCGTGCAAAGCTGCAGCGGAAGCGGTATTACATGCTACAACAATGATACGGGCGCCCAGTTCGATTAAAAATTCTGTAATTGTTTTTGAGAAAATATAAACTTCTTCTAAAGTTTTCGTCCCATACGGGACATGTATTTGATCGCCGAGATAAATAATTGGGTAGTCTGGAATTTTCTTTCGAATTTCTCGAAATACCGATAACCCTCCGACGCCTGAATCAAATACTCCTATGGAGTTCTTTAATGGGAAGTCGATCATGCTCATTTTTTTGCTGCTTCAACAAAGGCTGAAAACAATTTTTTGGACTCTTCTCGCTCGAATAACCATTCCGGATGCCATTGAACTCCCAAATAGAAGGGACATTCCGAATATTCAACCGCTTCAACAATTCCGTCAGGGGAAAAAGCGATTGGAGACAATAATGGGGAAACTGATTTAATTCCCTGATGGTGTAATGAATTTACTTCTATTGATTCTGTTTGAAATATTTCGTGCAAGATCGACTGCGGTTTAACTTGAAGGCTGTGAGCAATCTGATCTCTGGGAAAGCCAGGGAACCAATCATGTTTTAAAGATTCTGAATTTTGGTCTTTGATATCTGAATATAAATCTCCACCCAAGGCTACATTTAAAATTTGCATGCCCCGGCAAATTCCTAATACAGCTTTCTTCATTTGAGAGCCTGCTAAGGCAAGAGATATTTCTAAATCATCGCGATTCACATTCACACCATAAACTTTTGAGTTATCGATCCCTCCATAGCGCTGCGTTTCAATATCCCCACCTCCGGTGAAGAGAAGCCCATCTACATGATCGACCACCATGCTAATCGAAGAAGACGGAATTCCGGTTGGAATAATTAGAGGAATTCCACCTGAGTGGAGAATAGCTAGTATATATTTATCTATTAAACATACTTTTTGGATGGTTGTATCACTTGTTTCAATTCCCGCTGTTATACCAATGATAGGTTGCATGTTAACTCCTGAATGGTGATACGTAAAAAAGGTGCAACCTTAAGGATTGCACCTCTAATATTATCATAAATTACCTGGGTGTTAATTAAATTTTTGTTTCAGGCGTGCGCTTTTACCGGTGCGTTTCCGCAAAAAGTACAATTTTGAGCGGCGAACCCGACTGTGTCGTTCTACTTCCACTTTTTCAATTCTGGGTGAACGAACCAGAAAGGTTCTTTCAACGCCAATACCATTGCTGGCGATTCTACGAACAGTAAAGGTTGAAGTACTACCATTATTGTGCTTGTAAAGTACTGTTCCTTTGAAGACTTGAATACGCTCACGGGCGCCTTCTTTAATTTTCACATGTACATTTACTACATCACCAGTGTGAAGTTCTGGGATATTAGGATTGACAGGGGCTTCTAAAGATTTGATGATCTGATCCATTGTTTCTTTTCCTTACCAAATGGTTATAATTTCATATTAACAAAGTAAATCGCCCTTAAGGACGATCGCAGATTATAACATGAGTTTTTTTCCCCGTAAAGGAATAATTTTACGTTTATTCCAGGTAATTCCGGATCGATTCAACCACCCCCGGGTTTATTCCTGGGAGGTTCAATAAATCTTCATCAGCAGCATTCAAAATATTTTCAATAGATCCAAAGTGAGTTAATAAGGTTCTCCGTCTTTGGGGACCAATTCCTGGAACCTTATCCAGTTGGGATGCCAACCCGATGGAAGATCTGCGTTTGCGATGGGCTGTAATTGCAAAACGATGGGCTTCATCCCGAATTCGTTGGATCAGGTATAACCCCTGTGATTTGCGGGGTAACTTTAATGAATCGGGTTGATTTGGGAAAAATAATTCTTCTTCCTGTTTGGCTAAACCAACTAATTTGAATTTTCCGAATAAATTAAATTGTTCGAGAACCTCAACAGCTCTTCCCAGTTGTCCTTTACCGCCATCAACAATTAAGATGTCTGGCAATAAAGAAAAAGCTTCATCTACTTTTTCACCGACTGCCTGCTTTTCCTGTGCGTTTGTCCAGCGTTTGAAACGTCTGGTAAGTACCTCTTGCATAGAGGCAAAATCATCAGGACCTTCTACGGTTTTAATATTGAATCTTCTATATAGTTTTCGATTCGGAACGCCCTGATTGAAAACTACCATACTACCGACAGAGGCGGTTCCCTGGGTATTTGAAATGTCGTAGCACTCAATTCGATTGGGGGGTTCAGATAATTGAAAGGCGGATTGTAACTCTGCCAACGCCTCTGATTGACGATTTGTATCTACTTCCCACTGGGCTCGTAACGCCTTCAAGGTTTCAACAGCGTTTTCTTTGGCCATATTCATCAACTCCACCGGAGTCCCTTCATTCGGTACGATGATATCAACTTTTTCTCCGCTTCTTTTTGTGTTAAGCCATTGACGAATAATTTTCAATTCTTCGATTTCATTGGGTAAGAGAACGGTTGATGGAATATTTGCAGCCTCGGAATAAAATTGTTTGAGGAACTCTTTGATCACTTCCTGATCTTGCGCTTCTTCAGTACCCTCTAGAATAAAATATTCTCGACCAATTAATTTTCCATGGCGGATAAAAAATATCTGTACGCAGGCTTCCCGATCTCCACGAGCCAGGGCAATAATATCTGAATCTTTTTCTTCGGTGGAAACAATTTTTTGTTTTTCCACGATCTGATTGATCGCTCGAATTTTATCCCGAATGGAGGCTGCTTTCTCATAAGCCATCTGCTCAGCAGCCTGATTCATTTCAAGCTCTAATCGATTAATAACGTCGTCGGTGTGACCATCCAAAAACTCACAAAGATCATTAATCATTTTTCTGTAGTTGACTTTATTTATCATCCCTATGCAAGGAGCAGTGCACAATTTAATATCATAATAAAGACATGCGCGTTTGTCTTGTCCGGTAATCTCGCGATCACAAGTCAAATACGGGAATATCTTTCGCAGCACATCTAATGTCTGATGGACAGCCCATACAGAAGTGTAGGGTCCAAAATATCTTGATCCATCATTGACCATTCGTCTGGTTACAGTCACTTTTGGAAAGGGGTCTTTCCAATGAACTTTAATATACGGGTAACGTTTATCATCTTTTAATCGAATGTTGTATATGGGACGGTGTTTCTTGATCAGATTCATCTCAAGAATTAATGCTTCTAATTCAGAATCAACAACAATCCATTCAATGTCGACAATATTATTCACCAGTTGACGGGTGCGAGGGTGCTGACCGTCACCTTCATGAAAATAAGAACGAACTCGATTACGTAAATTTATCGCTTTACCAACATAAATAATTACCCCGTTTTTATTTTTCATCAAATAACAACCGGGCTTTGTTGGGATTGTATCTAAGATACTTTGTAATTTGTCAGAAACTTCAACCATTTTTATAGCAAGGTCATTGCACAGCCATCAGCACGTGGGTCGCTGCCGGCTGAAAGGATTCCATCTTTGTTACGTAAGATTATTTGGCCACGTCCAAAAAAAGTACGGTTTAAACCAACATCTGGTTTTAAATTATGCCCCAACTCTGTAATTTTTGAAAGAGTTGAAGCGGAAAAACCTTCTTCAAAAGCGATTTCATTTGATATAGAATCAGGCAAAATACAAAAACGAGGGCGATCCAAAGCAGTTTGTGGGTCATTTTGATCAACAAACAAATTCCAGGCTATCTGAAGATGACCTTGAGGTTGCATAAAACCGCCCATGACTCCAAAGGGGCCAACCAATGAATTATCTTCAACATTGGTCACCATTGCAGGAATAATCGTACTATATGGTCGTTTATTCGGTTCCAGTTGATTGGGGTGTCCTTCTGTCAATGAAAAATTGAGGCCCCTATTTTGTAGTGTAAATCCATAACCTGAAGGAACAATACCGGTTCCGAACCCCATATAATTGCTGTTTATAAAAGAACATGCATTTCCTTCTTTATCCACCACACAGAAATAAACTGTGTCAGAGGAAGATGGGGGGGTTCCATGTTGTATATTTAAGTTAATCTTATCTGGTGATATTAATTTTGATCTGTCTTGCGCGTAATTTTTCGACAAGAGCCATTCGAGAGGGATTGAATGAAAATCCGGATCAGAGACAAAAAACCAGGCATCTGAAAAAGCCAGACGCATTGCCTCTATTTGATAATGCAATCGTAAATACTCCTCAGATACACCGCTTATATTTAAATTGTTGAGGATATTTAAACCAATTAATGCTGCCAACCCTTGTCCATTTGGCGGGCATTCCCAAATCCTTTTATTTTCAAATTCAACAGAAATGGGTGACACCCAATCGCTATGATGATTATCCAGATCTTTCAGCGATAAACATCCTCCTGCTTGATGGATAATATCCACCATAGCGGCAGCAATCTCTCCACGATAAAATTCATCCCTTCCGTTTTTGGCTAACAATGAAAGAGTTTTTGCTAACCCGGGATTTTTGAAGATTTGACCAGTTTGTGGGCCATCTCCATGGATTAGTAATTCCTGACCATTAAAATCGTTCTTTAATTGTTTTTTTGCAGCTATACGCCAAAAATAGGAGGTAATCGGAGAAACAGGAAACCCAATGGTTGCCAATTGGATGGCGGGGTAGAGAAGATCTTCAATCGGTAAATTGCCAAAACGTTCATTTAATTCAAACCAGGCATCACAGGCACCTGGCACTGTTATGGTGTAAGCATGATAAGTTGGCAACTCATGAAGGCCTTCTTTTTTCAAACGCTCTAGTGATAATGACTGGGGAGATCTGCCTGAGCCGTTCAACGCGAACACTTCTTTTTTTTCCTGAGAATAGTAAAGGACGAATACATCTCCACCAATACCTGTTGATGTAGGTTCCGTTACATTGAGTGCTGCTGCGATCGCAATTGCTGCAGAGGCTGCATTCCCGCCGCTTCTCAGGATATCAATCCCAACTGAGCTTGCTAAAGGTTGTGAACTTGCGACCATACCATTTAACCCATACACTGAGGATCGCCTGGAGTTGAATTCAAAAATATTCATGTGTTGTGTACCTTAATTTTGAAAATTGGAATGATGAGTACCCTAAATAAATTAATTTACTATGATACCTGATCCTTTTTTTACTTCACCTATAACCCAATTGTTCAAATCCTGATCGCTTGCCAGTTTTTGGAATTGAGATAATTTATCCGGTGGACAGCCCAATAATAACCCGCCAGAGGTTTGTGGATCAAATAATAACATTTCAGTAACTTCGTCGATTCTTGTAGAAAAATCGATATATTTTTTATAAAACAGACGATTATCTGCAGCTCCGCCTGCAAAAAAGCCTTTTTTCCCATACTCCCTGGCATTGCTAAGAAATGGAATGCTGGCGGAGTTAAAAATAATTTGAACATGTGAAGAAACAGCCATTTCATGCGCGTGGCCCAATAGAGAAAAACCGGTCACATCTGTGGCAGCTTTTAACCCGATTTGAACAGCGATTTCAGAAGGGATATTATTTAATTTTTTCATCCAAAACTTAGCTTCAAGGATATCTTTTTCAAGCGCCTTTTCCGATTTAATCGCTGTGGTAGTTACTCCAACACCCAGCGGCTTTGTCAGGATAATCTGGTCTCCCGGCTTGAGGGTGTCTTTGGTAAGAATTTTTTTTGTTTCCACAAAACCAACCACGACTAAACCGAATTTTGGTTCCTGATCCTGAACAGTGTGCCCACCAATAATTACCACCCCAGCTTCTTTAGCCTTTTCGGCTGCCCCTAATATGATTTCGCTCAAATAATCTGATGGCAATTGTGGCGGGAAAGCGGCAATATTTAATGCCAACACTGGTTTTCCACCCATCGCATAAACATCTGAAAGACTGTTCGCAGCCGCAATAGAACCATAATCATACGGTTCATCAACAACTGGGGTAAAGAAATCAGTCGTAATTACCATAGATTTTTCATGGTCAATTCGCCATACCGCGGCGTCATCCGGGGTATCAAAACCGACTAGCAAATCCGGATAATCAGCAGAATTGAATACATTTCCTAAAGGACGCAAAACTTGCGACAGCGTTTCCGCATTTAGTTTGGATGCTCAACCGGCACAGTTCGACAATGAAGTTAATCTTATTTTTTTACCAGAGCTACTTTGATTATTCATGGGGTTAATTATAAGGCGGTTATCCAGTTTTGGAAGAGAATGAAATGCCAATCTTAAAATTTGTACACCCTCCTAACAATTAACAAATGGGTTGATTTTTGGTACGATTGATTTGTTATTTTGATTAATAGGAGTTGCTATGAACATTCTGGTCTTTTTTGCACACCCTGATGATGAAACGATGTTGTGTGGCGGCTTGTTAGCTCTATTAGCTTCTGCAAACCAATCTGTTTTTTACCTTAGCTGTACCCGTGGAGAAGGGGGAGAATGCGGTGAACCTCCTTTGTGTTCACAGGAAGAATTAGGTGAGGTTCGGGAAAAGGAATTGGAATGTGCTGTAAAGGCTTTAGGTGGGGCAAAATTAAAAATCCTCGATTATCAGGATCCATTAATCGGCCCTGATAATACCTTATATTCATTTACAAACAATGTGGATGAATTAATGGGTAAACTTTCTGAATTCGTTCGCCAAAATATGATTGAGGTTTTGATCACGCATGGCAGTAATGGAGAATACGGTCATCCGGGACATTTGACGGTTTATGAAACCGCAAAAAGAACTGTAATTGAAAAATTTCCTCATTTAACATGGTATACCGTTCAGGCAAATTATGATCATTCAACCAAAGAGCATTTATTGAATAAAGATGATCCCGCTGATTGGGTACTGGATATTACCTTAGGGCGACAAATGAAATTGAATGCAGCCCAATGCCACCAAACTCAACATGCTCTTTTTGTCCGGAGAAAGACAAAGGAATTAGAAAGACCCGTTGAATTGGATGAAATCATTCAGGTGGAGGAAGGTTATCATTTTGCCAATGGTGATACAGATTTGCTTAAAGAAATCCCGATTATCAAAGAAAATTTACTTCCCTCAAAATAATTAAAATAAATCAATTCTCCAACCAAATCGTTACAGGACCGTCATTCACCAATGAAACCAGCATGTGCGCAGCAAACTGTCCTTGTTGGGTAGGGATTCCAAATGATCTTAATTGGTCTGCAAAATAATTGACCAAAACATCGGCTTTATCGGGATTGGCAGCCCGAATGAAGGAGGGCCGGTTTCCTTTACGTGTATCAGCATACAGGGTGAATTGCGAGACAACAATTGCCTGCCCTTTAATATCCAGGATAGAGAGATTCATTTTTTCTTGATCATCCGAAAAAATTCGTAAATTAGCAATTTTTTTTGCCATTAACTGGGCGTTGTCAGTTGTATCATCATGACCAACACCTAAAAAAATCATTAATCCTGAATTTATTTCGGAAGCAATTGTTTGGTTATCTACACTGACAGAACCTTTACTTATTCTCTGCACCAGGGCGCGCATGACTCACCTCAAATATTTTTTATTTATAAATCCCAATAGCGGCGCGAACTTCTTCCATAGTTTGATCTGCGATGGCCGAAGCTCTTTTTGCGCCATCTCGTAAAATATCTTCCACATCATCCATATGTTTTTCAAATTCGGCTCGTTTTTCTCGGAATGGTTCAAAATACTTATTTATGTTTCGAGCCAAAATTTGTTTACATTCGACACACCCAATCCCCGCGATGCGACATTCGCGATCGATCATGGTGACTTCTTCCTGACTGGAAAATATTTTGTGTAATGAAAACACATTACAAACATCCGGGTTCCCTGGATCCGTTCTTTTTATCCTTTGTGGATCAGTCATCATCTTCATTACTCTTTTGGTTGTTTCTTCTGGAATGCTGGCCATTTCAATCTGATTATTGAGACTTTTACTCATTTTTTGTTGACCATCAATTCCAATAATCTTTGGAAATTCTGTAATTTTCATTTGAGGTTCAACCAAAACATTGGTGTTGTAATGATGATTAAATGTCCTTACGACTTCTCTGGTAAATTCAATATGTGGAGCCTGATCAACCCCCACCGGAACCGTGTCTGCTTTATAAAGTGTAATATCTGCTGCCATCAAAACGGGATATCCTACCAAACCATAATTTACATTATTTGGATGATCTCGAACTTTTTCTTTAAAGGTGGGCAAAGCAGTCAGTTTTCCTAAAGGTGTCACCATCGAAAGGATTGTATGTAATTCCATAACTTGAGGAACATGGGATTGAACAAAAATTATCGACTTTTGCGGGTCCATTCCAGCAGCCAGCCAATCTAACACCATTTCCAGGGTATTCATTTTGAGATTTTGAGTTGTCTCCAAAGTTGTTAACGCGTGAATATCTGCCACTGAATAAACGCATTCATAATCTTCCTGTAAAGCAATGTAATTTTTTATAGCGCCTAAATAATTACCAATATGTTGACGACCTGTTGGTCTCGCGCCTGAATATACACGACCTTTTTTGCTCATAATAACCTCTTTGTTTTTTTATTAATAATTAAAATAACCAGTATTCGTAGGGGACGAACACTGGTCCGCGGTACCACCCCAATTAGATACATCGTATCTCACTCATCTGTTTTTAACAGATTTCCTGGTAACGGAAGGTTTCCGGCTCAGGTTATCTTTTCACCTGGCAGCTCCAAGGCCCAATCTCCCTCAATTATTTGATGACGTCTCAGCAATTGTCATTCTCTGTGCAAAGAATAGCGGGAGGATCCTTTTCATCGCTTTTTTGTTTATGTGCTCGATTGTACGTACTTTCGTTTGATTGTCAAGAATAAAGATTACCGAAAGGAAGTTCTTTTTTATTCTTCAACGTAACTATACGGCGAAATTAATCCTGTTTGCAATTTTTTTATCAAGTCATTAATAAAATTCAATTTACCAACCGACAATTCGTTATTCTTTGAATAAATTGAATACTCAACAGGGATTGTGGTGAACGGTTCATTTCGATCTAAATTATTTAGTGAATCTTTAATCAGGCTTGATAAATTATCTACAACTGCATAGTCAACCCAATCTTTTTTGGTACCATCAAATGCGATGTCACTAACTACTTGGACGCCGTTTTGTTGCAAGAGAATAATGAAGTCATCAAATAAATAGGCTGATGGGATAAACAGCGTATTGATCCGGTTTTTTGATAATTCTCCAAATTGTTGTAAGGTTTCGTTTGTATTTTCAGGTGATGATAAAGTCGCAGTAGCGGGAAATTGAGCAAGTGGGCCGGATGTAGGTGTACAGCGTCCGCAGAGAAAGGCCATACCGTTCTCGAATAATAAATTTGCCTGATTTTTCCGAATTTCTGTATTTGGTAATAGTCCACCCACTCTCCAATCCGTTGAAATTATTGCCGATAAATACCCACTTATGAAAAGACGATCTGCTGGAGATATGGTAAACAAAGTGGTGTGCGTCTTCGGCTCTGCTGTGAGTTCCTCGGCGACAATCAGTAGTTCAGTGGCAATTCCATTATCAAAAATAGAAAGCGTCTCAGTGGATGGATCAAATAACAGGACGTAAGTAAAAGCTTGTCCTGATGCAGGGATTTCATTACTTGATTGAACAACCATGCCATCATTGACTGCAGCATTACTCAATTCTTCTAAATTCGCTTCGATAGGGTAGTATTCCTCAGCATTTTCTAAATAAATAAAAAAACTTTCTGTAACTATAGGAACTTCTGTAGGAATTTGTTCACTCGCACTCGAGGTTCCCGACGGTGCTGTTTCTGTATTTTGCGGAAGCAAAGTTAATTCAGGTGTGGCGGTCGGAATATTTTTACCGCATGCAGATATTAATAATAATGGAAGCAGAAATATCAGAAATGAAAACGTTTTTTTAGCATTTGTCATGTGGTTGATCTCAAAAAAATGGTTGCCATAAGACTGTATTATAATTGCTTTATGATAGAAATGAATATTCCAGGCCGAGGTAAGGTACAAATTGATTATCTGGTTTGTGATGTTAATGGCACTTTGGCTGTGGACGGTGTGTTATTGCCAGGTGTCATTTCTATGCTAAAAAAGATAAAAGATACATTACAGGTTTTTTTGATTACAGCTAACACCCATGGAAAACAAGGGAGAATCAACGAAGAATTAGGAATTGAAGCAGTCCTTATCCAGAAAAATGAAGAAAAAGAGCAAAAACGAAAATTTATAAGCTCTTTAGGGTCAGAAAGAGTGATTGCAATTGGACAAGGAGCTAATGATGCTGGCATGTTGAAAGATGCTGCGATTGGTATTTGTGTGCAATCCGAAGAAGGGACCGCTGCTACAGCGATAATGGCTGCTGATATTCTTGTAAAAGACACAATAACGGCTTTACAATTAATTCAACACCCGATGAGATTAGTTGCGACATTACGAGAATGAACGAAATAGAAGACAAAAATTCCAGAAATTCTAAAAAACCAATGAGAATTAGAGATCCACGATGGTCACAATACGGACCAACCGGTTTTTTGGGTTACCTCGACCAATTAGCGCGCCGTTTAGAGATTAACGTTGAAACGTTTTTAGTGGGGGCAATTTCATTATTATTAATTTCAATCGCCTTGTTATTAGATCAATTGCCTTTATTTTTACTGGCGATTCTGCTTACTCCTATCCTTTCTCCAATTCTCGGTATGGCTTTTGGGTTTGCTTTAGGCTCATTCAAATTTATAAAAATTGGGCTGCTTTCGCTTTTTTTAAATTTCATCAGTTTTTTTGTTGTTGGAGCTTTTTCAGGTTTTATTGCACGACAATTCCCAGAAAGAAAATTTATTATCTGGAAATTTTTTCTGGATTTTAATTGGACAGGTGTCTTGCTTTTAATGATTGGGATTTTAATCATGATCTCAACAATTATTAAAAATCCAAGACAAGCCTCTTTGGTTGCTAACATAGCCCTTGCCTATAGCTTTTATCTCCCTTTGGTAGCTGCAGCATTTGCTTTTGGTCAAGGAGACCATACTAGTTTTATTCAGGGGCTTTTTACTTTTTTCCAATATTATGGTGTGTCCATCATTTTATGTGTGCTAATTTTGCTTTTATATAAAATTCATCCTATTCGTATAAAGAATTGGTGGGGATTGGGGATATTGGTTCTTCTTTCAGCACCAATTATTTTCTTTCAATTTAAACCGGAAATTTTTCAGAATTTAACAAAAATTGATAAAAATGTTCCTGAAGTTGTAAAACCGGAAATAATTGCTTCTGAAGCAATTTCAGTGATTATTCCAACAGCTACTATGGTCGTGCCAAGTGTTACGAATACAGTTGAAAAGCCATCCCAAATCATTACCGAGATCACTACCTCAACTGTAACCATTACTCTGACACCATTACCATCCATAATTTGGGCTGAAATCAGATCTCCTGAGGGAAACGGCGCCAATATCCGGGTTGAACCAGGCTATTCGTCAAAAATATTACGAACGGTCTTGAATGGAACGGCTGTCCAAATCCTAGATGAAGTTGAAGTGATTGATGGCGCAACCTGGGTACATATTCGATTATTAGATCAACAGGAAGGCTGGATTGTGCGAACTTTAATTATTTCAGCAACACCAGAACCTGAATGGTAACGCAAATTGCAAAGGAGTTTTTTTGATGACAATTAGTTTTGGAACAGATGGATGGAGAGCAGTAATTTCGGATACTTTCACATTTAGTAATTTACGGCTGGTTACTCAGGCAATTGCTGACGCAGTTGCATCAGCTTCCTGGTTAAATGGAACTGAAAATGAAACTAGCTTGGGCGAGAAAAAAATGGTTGTGGGTTTTGATACCCGCTTCCTGTCGGATCGATTTGCCAATGATGTTGCGCGGGTACTCGCTGGCAATGGTTATACAGTGTACTTAAGTCAGGCAGATGCTCCAACACCGGTAATTTCATATGCAGTTAAGAATCTTCAGGCAATGGCCGGGATCATGATAACTGCCTCTCATAATGCCCCGCGTTATAACGGTGTAAAACTGAAAGCAGCCTTTGGAGGTTCAGCACTGCCGGAACAATGCCGAAAAGTGGAGGTATTTCTAAATGACAATGAGGCTCAGGCTCGTGGTCCAAATTTGATGGATTACCAACAGGCCAAAAATCTTAATTTAATTCAAAAATTTAATCCAATCCCTGCTTATTATGAACATTTAACCAAATTGATTGATTTTGATGTAATTGCGGATAATCCACAAAGAATTGTAGTAGATTCGATGTATGGCTCCGGACGAGGGGTTATTCGCTCCATTTTACAGGGAAGCGGCACTGAAGTAGCTGAAATTCGTGGTGAGATGAACCCTGGCTTCGGTGGAGTACACCCTGAACCAATTGCAAAATATTTAGGAGCCTTAGCAGGAGCGATCAGTACTGGTTTGGGTAGTTTTGGGTTAGCAACCGATGGGGATGCTGACCGAATAGGTGCGATGGATGAGCGTGGAAATTTCGTTGATCCACATAAAATTATGGCTTTGGTTTTAAAGTACCTGGTTGAAAAGAAAGGCCAAACAGGCGCAGCAGTTCGGACTGTATCAACCACCCGAATGATCGATCGTTTGGCTCAGAAATATAATTTGCCGGTTTATGAAACCCCGGTTGGTTTTAACCACATTGCAGACTATATGTTAAAAGAAGATGTTTTAGTTGGAGGAGAAGAATCCGGAGGAATTTCCTTTAAGGGCCATATTCCCGAAGGAGATGGAATTGGCATGGGGCTACTATTATTGGAAATTGTTGCGGCTTCTGGTAGTAGTCTCTATGATTTAGTTCAGGATTTATTATCTGAAGTTGGGCCGGCTGAGTATGAGCGCCGAGACTTACGATTAAAACGCCCGGTTTCAAAACAAAGAATGGTTGAGCGATTAACCACTGATATCCCCAATACAATTGGCGGTGAAACCATAGCGTCTATTTCAACTCTGGATGGTGTCAAGTATCTTTTCTCAGATGATTCCTGGCTACTGATTCGACCTTCTGGAACTGAGCCAGTTTTAAGGGTTTATGCCGAGGGTAGAACCAAAGATATGGTCAAAGCGATGATTTCTTATGGTGAGCAAATCGCCGAAGGTGTTAAATAAAATCTTTTTAAATAAAAAAATTCCCCGCGGGGAATTTTTTTTATTTAAGCCTAACGAGTTGAAAAGCGAATTCGTCTTGCCAGGAAAATTATGATAATTAAAAGAATTGCTGCTCCAAAAAGCACAGGTAAACCTACTTCATCCATAAATCCGGCGGTTGGCAATGTTGTTGGTGTTGTCTGGGCTACTGCTGTACCTTGAGCGACCTGAGTGCCAACTGATTCGTTCGTAACCATTAAGGTAGCTGCTGCCTGGGTTTGAAATGCTGCTACTGTGGCTGTTCGAATTGCAGGATCCTGACCTGCAACCGAAGTCGAAGCTACCCCACCAACCGAAGTTGCAGTCGGCATAGCGACGACAGAGGTAGCGCTAGGCAATTGAGGAGTATCAGAAGGAGCCGCTTTTTGGGTGGCTTGCTTTTGTTCAATTTGGGCAGTTTGGGTTGCCACCATAGAAATCGCGGTATTTTGTGCATGGATTTCGGCTGCTTGATTTTGAAAGTCAGAAGTTGTTTTTGGTCTGAAGAGGATAACATAGGCGATAATAGCCAAAATTGATAGAACGACAATGCCACCTAAAACTCCAACCCCAACCATAAAGGGTTTATTACTGGAACCATTATTCATTGGTTGGTCAGGTCTTGATTCTTGATCGAATAATTCACTGTCATTTAAATGTGAGGGTTCCATAGCTTACTCCTTAAATATGATAATACTTTACTCTAGGATATCTAAATTCGCAAGTGGAATTGAAATTTGATCTTGATTATAAAGTTGGACAATTGCACTAGAGGCACGAATACTACTAGGAAATTTAGTTTTTACCTGGTTAATTCGTTTGATTACCGCGGCTTTTCCCTGATGAGCTCCGGAATTGACTCGAACCACGGAGCCTACCCTCAAGTCGAGCCCATCAACTGGTGGATTTGCTTCAACTGGTAATTCAATAATAATCTCAGGTTTTTCGAAATTGCGAACATTATAAATTGCATTAATCGACACAACTTTATTTTCATTCGTTTTTAACAACTCAAACGCACGCTCATTTAATGGAATTTGTCCAAACCCTTCCAGAACAATGATTGGAATTTTGCAATTCATTGCAGCATTTACAATCGAAGCATTCATACTGGCTAAAACCAGTCCTTTAATATTAAGTTCTTCTGCTGCTTTGAATACTTCTGCATTTGAGCAGTGTCCAGCCATGACGATTGAACCACGGAATGTGACGTTTATATTTTCGGGGGTAATTTCTTCAAAC